>Ga0207799_100066_pt1 | contig 143675 bp, 127 predicted proteins | sample TtanPargueraPR_4_FD_187742 | JGI IMG/M metagenome (GOLD analysis project Ga0207799, IMG submission 187742) | Aerobic enrichment media microbial communities from Bioluminiscent Bay, La Parguera, Puerto Rico - Tt and M2 (SPAdes) | ecosystem: Environmental > Aquatic > Marine > Unclassified ... | reverse complement strand
GAAAGGGGCCTTTTGGCAATTTCAAATCGATCCCTTGAAAATTCGCCAATATTCTAATTATTATCAACTACATAAGCTATGGTTCCAAAATTTTAACCGGACAGTAGTGGCCTCTACCTATTTATAAACAAAACAAATTTCGCGTTATTTGGTTCTATCTGCAAGGTGCCTTTATTATTACTGCGGCAACCCAATAGGCCAACACCCCTGTCATCCCGGTGAAAGCTGGAATCTTCCTGCAAGCCTTGGCCCGGCATGGAGGAAATTCCGGCTTTCGCCGGAATGACGTTCAACCAGTAATTTTGACTTCTTGCGACGCCATCAAATCTATACATGGAAAGGAGATGAGGGAAAAATGGCCATGTTTTGACAGGCTTTTCACCCTGCGATAGGCTGGCCCCGGCCAGGGGATTAACCCGAACATTTCATGAAATTTTTTCTACAAAATAAATTTTATGCAACTATTCAAGGGTATGAACGCTATTCGGGGTATAATTTTCAGGTGACACTTTGTGCCCTTCATGGATTTTTAGAATCATGGGAAAAGTTTCACCCTGCGGGCGCACCCGAGATGCCCATTGACCGCGTTATCAGGAGCTTGCAGTAGCAAAAGTACAGCGGCGCCCCTGATGCCTTGTCAATGAACATCGCGAACGCGTGAAATATCCGGGTTATACCGCTGTTTCGCATTGTCCCTTCCCTTTAGTATACATTTTGTTACTACGTCATTAAATAGTGCCTACTTGCGCCATCAGGATGTAATAACTATCATCCCCTCACTTTGCTGAACTCAATTGAAATGATGACGATGTCGTCAGGAGAAAACAAAAGGAGAAAAAGACCAATGAAAGCCATGATAATTCGGGATTTTGGCAGTTCCAACGTATTTGAGTCCGCGGAAATCACCAAACCGGAGGTCACGCCGGGCCATGTATTGGTAAAGGTTGCGGCAACCAGTATCAACACCGTCGATACCATGATTCGCGAAATGGGTAAGGCGTTACCGATTTCACCGGAGCTTCCAGCTGTTTTGGGGATGGACTTCGCCGGCACGGTCGAGGCGGTGGGCCAGGGTGTTTCTGAATATGCTGTTGGCGATGAGGTATACGGCTGTGCCGGAGGCTTGGGTGATTTGCCGGGCACCCTTGCGGAATACATGGTTGCGGATGCCAATTTGATCGCTCACAAACCCAAAACCCTTTCCATGCGTGAAGCGGCCGCATTGCCGTTGGTGGGCATCACGGCGTATGAAGGACTAAAACGGGCGGGCACGGCCCAGGGTCAGAAAGTGCTGGTCCATGGCGGTTCCGGCGGCGTTGGTCATGTCGCCCTGCAGCTGGCACGCCATTTCGGAGCTGAGGTCTATTCGACAGGTGGCGGTGACAAGCAGTTGGCCCTGATCAAGGAACTGGGGGCTACCGGTATAAACTACAAGACGGAAACAGTTGCCGACTACGTTGCCAACTATACCGGTGGTGCCGGTTTTGATGTTGTTTTCGATTCCGTCGGCGGACCGAATATGGCCAATTCTTTTGAAGCGGCGGCTCTCAATGGCCAGGTCGCTTCGACCGTGGCCATGGTTGAGTTGGATTTGTCCTTAGCGCATTTTAAGGGGCTGTCACTGCATGTCGTGTTCATGTTGATCCCGATGATCCACAACCATAAACGGGAAGAACATGCCAAAATTCTCTCTGAACTGGCGAAGATCGTTGATGCGGGTGGCCTGCGTCCGGTACTGGACGAAAAAGAATTTTCCCTCGAGGACGTTGGGAAAGCCCACGACCGTCTTTCCAGCGGACAGGCGATGGGGAAAGTCGTTGTCGAGATATAGGCGACTTCGCGTAGCGAACATCAGGGGGTGTTAATTGATCCAGATTAACACCCCCTGGCCTATTTACATTCTAATACGATCTACAGGCCAAAATGGTTCCGTCCCCAGTCCCGCATCATCATCATGACATCCCGCAAGCTCTCGCCGACATCGGTCAGTGAGTATTCGACCTTGGGCGGCACCTCCGCATAAACTTTACGGTGGACAATCCCATCGGCTTCCAGCTCACGGAGCTGCTTGGTCAGCATGCGCTGGGTTACGCCCGGCATCACCCGTTTCAATTCGCCAAAACGGTAGGTGCGCTCCATCAGGTGATAAAGGATGACCCCTTTCCATTTTCCGCCGATAATTTCCAAAGTCGCCTCTACAGGGCATCCGTTGTTGCATTTATACGTGCTGTGACGCATTGATTCTCCTCATTAGTATCCTTTTTGTTACTACGATATTTAAAAGTGCCTACTTGCACATACAGAATGTACGAACTATTATCCCAACACGTTGCTGAGGTCAATTGAAATAAGGAAATCGAATCATGCAGAAAACAATTTTGATTACCGGCGCCACCGATGGCATCGGGTTGGAAACCGCCAGGATGTTGGTCACAGCTGGCCACAGGGTATTGCTGCACGGTCGCAGCCCGGCAAAACTGGAAAACGTGGAAAGCACGCTGTCGGCGAATGCGGATGGCGGTCAGGTTGAAAGCTACCTGGCCGATCTGTCGGACATGACCGATGTCGAGGCCCTGGCCAAGGCTGTCGCTGCAAAGCACACGAACCTCGATGTGCTCATCAACAACGCCGGCGTTTACAGCACGCCCGATCCCGTCACGAAGGACGGGTTCGATGTGCGGTTTGCCGTCAATACGATGGCCCCTTATCTGCTCACCAAACGGCTTTTGCCGCTGATGGCATCCGCGGGGCGGGTCGTCAACCTGTCCTCCGCGGCCCAGGCGCCGGTGGACCCGGAAGCGCTGCGCGGACGCGTCAGGCTGTCCGAAGGTATGGCTTATGCGCAAAGCAAGCTGGCGATTACCATGTGGTCGCGCCATATGGCCCTTGCCCTCAAGGAGGGCGGCCCGGCCATCATTGCCGTCAATCCCCGGTCGATGCTCGGCAGCAAGATGGTGAAAGAAGCCTATGGGGTAGCGGGCGGCGATCTCCGCATCGGCGCCGAAATTCTATGCCGGGCCGCCCTGTCAGAAGATTTCGCAGCGGCGTCCGGCCGGTATTTCGACAATGACATCGGCCAGTTTTCCTCGCCCCACCCCGATGCACTGAACAATGAGAAATGTGATGCCCTTGTTCGTGGTATCGAGGCGGTTATCGCTGGAATCATCCCATAGAAGCCGCCTCAAAACAGGAAATCAATATGGTTTACCAAGGAAAAATATACCGGCCCTGGATGGAGGCCAACAGTCTGCTGATCCAGACAACCCTGGGATGTACCCACAATAAATGCACGTTCTGCGACATGTTCAGGGACAAGCGGTTTCGCATCCGAGAGATGGATGCCATCTTTGCGGACATCGAAGAAGCCCGGCGAATGTACCCGCATATCCGCTCCATCTTTCTCATTGATGGGAATGTTCTTGCCCTGAAAACCGATTTTCTTGTGAAGATCCTGAACAAGATTACCGCAACGTTTCCGGAGTGTTCCAAAATTGCCCTCTATGCCGGGTTGAATGATTTGAGACGCAAATCGGTCCATGAGCTCAAACGCCTGAAGCAGGCCGGGTTGACGCTGGCCTATACCGGATTGGAGTCCGGTGATCCCGTCACCCTCGAGCGGATCAAAAAGGGCCTGACCCCGGAGCAGGCCGAGAAGGGAATGGCCAAGGCCAAAGCCGCAGGCATCGACATCCTTGTGTCCATCATCTTCGGTATCGGCGGCAAAGAACACTCCCGGGAACACATCGTCGCGACCACCAGGCTGCTCAACATCATGAAGCCGGAACAAATCGCCCCCATGGCCCTGGCCATCCAGCCGGGCACCAAACTGGCGCAACAGGTCGCAACGGGCGAATTCATCCAAGCCACCCCCTTGCAGATCCTTGAAGAAGAAAAATACCTCCTGGAAAACCTGGCGGGATTTGAAACCATTTACTGGGGGGATCACGCGAACAACATTGTCTCCTCCAGGGGCATCCTGCCGGAATCCCAAAAGCGGTTTCTGGGAAAGATCGACCATGCCATCGCCACCCACCCGGTGACGCAACAGGACGTACTGGTGACATCACCATGGTAGCCGACGGAACGCTTGGTTGATGAATTGGTCACGAACGAACAGCTTAATTTTGAGGTAGGTTCTTACCTTCAAACTTTTCTATACCCTGTATTGACAATTGCCTGCCTGGGTCTAGTTTAGGGAATAAACACAAAGCCGATTTAACTGCGGCAGTGAATTTACACAGCATACCTCAGCTAAGTCACCTACGGCTGAATGCGAAACCCCTCGGTTCCACCAGCACATCGGCAGCCCTGTCAAACCTCTCGTTTCTTCGTTTGCGGCTACATGGGTCGTCGTTTGAGCCACCTAATGCACCGGTACGGTTTTAAGAATCATCGGAAGCTACCCATATATTCGAATCGGATGGAAACGCCGCAGTGCCGGCGTGCATCCGCAACTGCATCGGATGCCCGTGCTTGCGGTTAACCTGGAACCAAAAATAGGAGGCCCAAAATGAAACCCCAACGGCTGTTTTGGAGCGTTTTGGCTCTGTTCGGTGTGTTCCTTTTGGCATCAACCGCCCCTGCGGAAACCGAACTGGTCGGGTGTGACCTGAGCGGTGCCTGTTTCCGCTATATGAACCTGAGTTCGGCCAATCTTTCCTTTGCGATCTTTCGGGCGACGGATTTCGAAAGCGCCAACTTGAGTCAATCCAATTTCCACTCCGCTATTTTGTCCCGATCCAATTTCAAAAAGGCCAATCTGCAGGAGGCCACACTGACCTTTACCGATTTATCCGGCTGCAATTTCGAAGGGGCGGATCTGCGGGGAGCGGATCTGACCGGTGCCTGGCTGCAGGGAACCGACTTGCGCAACGCCAATATGGAAGGGGCCAAGGCCAAAGGGTTGGTGATGACGGATGTGACGTGTCCGGACGGCAGCCTCAGCAACGACCATGATTATTCCTGCGAGGGCCATTACCGGAAGTAGCGCACAGCGAACCCGAACATTGCATCTTTTTTTCTACACGACAGATTTTATGCAAATGTTCGGGGATATAAGCACTATTCGGGGTATGATTTTCCGGTGACTGTTTGTAACCTGCGCCGATTTCCAGGAAGGCAGAAAAAGTTTCACCCTGCGGGCGCGCCCGAAATGCCCATTGGCCTCCGTGCTCCATTCAAAGAAGGAGCGTTTATCCTGTCAGGGGAGCACGCCGGCATTGCAGCGCCGCCAGGATATCCCCCGGCGCCATCTTCAGCATGGCACCGCGCTGGCCGGCATTGATCATGACGTTTTCGAAGGACAGGAGCGTCTCTTCCATCACCGCCGGCAGCCGCTGCCGCAGCCCAAAGGGGCTGATGCCCCCCACGTGGTAGCCGGTCAGGCGTTCGGCGGCGGCGGTATCCGCCATGGCAGCCTTCTTGACCCCACAGGCCTTGGCCATTTTTTTCAGGGAAAGCTCCTGGTTGCCGGGCATGAGGGCCAGCCCGAAGGACTTGCCGCCCAGATGCACCACCAGGGTTTTGATGGTCTGTTCCAGGGGAAACCCGGTGGCCTGCGCTGCGAAAGCAGCTCCCTTTTCCTCATGGTCGTAATGAACGATTTCGAAGGGAATTTTCTTCTGCTGCAACCAGATAACGGCGCGGGTCGACATGGAGGGTATTCCTTTTATTCGCTTCTCCTACTTGGTTTGGAAATAGGGGCCAAGGATCCAAGGGGTCAGGGGTTCAAGGGTTTATTTTCTATTAAATTTGTCAGCGCCTGTAACATTCTTTCAATTTTTACCAGGCATTCAATGCCCTATAGTTGTCTGGCATTTCACTTGAATCCTCGAATCCCCGAATCCTTGACCCCTCAGGATCACCCCAATGCTCTTGGAGGTGATCCTCTTTTTTAATTGCCCACTTAGTTGATCAGCCGCTTCCGCATCACCCGCATGGCCAGGTAAAGAAAGATCATGGCAAACAGCAGTAGGTAGGCCATGCAAACCAGCGGATGGGTCTGGCTGGCCCCCAGGCTGAAGCGGCGCACCAGCTCCACCATATGGTAGAGCGGGAAGGCCAGCGCAAAGGGCTGGGCCCAGGCCGGCAGGTTGGACACCGGGAAAAAAGTGCCGCTGAAAAGGAACATGGGCGTGATGAACAGGAAAATGGGCAGATTGAACATATCGATGGTGGGCGTAACGCCGGTGAAAAACATGCCGATCGATCCCATGGCCAGCCCGCCCAAGAAGGCCATGGGCAGGATGAGCAGCCCCGACGGAAAATCAACAAACCCCAGCAGACCCAGCACCGTCATCATGATGACAGCCGCACCGAAGGCCTTGGTAGCGCTCCAAACCACTTCGGCCAGGATGATCTCCTCCAGTGTCAGCGGGGTGGCCAGCATGCCGTCAAACGTCTTCTGGTAGTACATCCGAACGAAAGAGGCGTAGGTGGTCTCGAAAAAGGCGTTCCACATGACGGCCGTGGCAATCAGGGCCGGAGCGATAAACGCCGTGTAGGTCAGTTCCAGGCCGGCGTAGTTCACCCCCTCCACCATGCCGCTGAAACCCAGGCCGAAGGCCAGGATGTACAACAAGGGCTCCAGAAGCGGGGTGATAAAGTTGACCTTCCAGATCCTCTGGTAGGTTAACAGGTTGCGCCGCCAGACCTTCAGGAACCGCCACGATATCTTCTTCGCCATTATCATTCACGCAGCTCCCGACCGGTCAGTCGCAGAAACACGTCTTCCAGGGAGCTGCTCCGGAAGGTGCAGCGGTCCGTGCAGAAACGATCCCGGATCATGGTGTCCATGTCGGATTCCGCGTTGGTGTATACGATGAGCTTGCGGCCCAAATCGTCATGGGGCACCTTGTTGCGTGCGATGTGGTCGCGCAGGGCCTGGTCCGGCCCTTCGATTTCAATGACATTCCCGCCCGCATGCCGGGCAATCAAATCGGCCGGGGCCCCGTCCACCAGGATTTTGCCGTGGTCCACGATCACCAGGCGATCGCAGAGCTGGGCCGCCTCCTCCATGTAGTGGGTGGTCATCAGCACGGTCAATCCACGCTGCTTGAGGGCCGCCAGTTTTTCCCACACCTGGTGGCGGGACTGGGGGTCGAGGCCGGTGGTCGGCTCGTCCAGGATCAGCAAATCCGGCTCGTTGATCAGGGCCCGCGCCAGAATCAGCCGCCGGGCCATGCCGCCGGACAATGCCATGACCTTGGCGTCCTTCTTGTGGCCGAGAGCGAAAAAGTCCAGCAGTTCCCCGGCCCGGCGGCAGGCCTCCGGCGCCGGGATGCCGAAATAACCGGCGAAAACAAGAAGATTCTGCTCGACGGAGAGATCCGGATCCAGAGTGTTGTCCTGCTGGCAGACCCCGATACGGGCCTTGATGGCCCGCCGGTCACGATCGATATCCAGGCCGAAAACACGCAACCGGCCTGCAGTGATCGGTGAGAACCCATACAGCATACGGATGGTGGTGGTCTTGCCGGCCCCGTTGGGGCCCAACAGCCCGAAAAACTCCCCCGGTGCCACGGTAAAAGACAAATCATCCACCGCGGTAAAACCGTCGTAGCGTTTGATCAGATTCTGGGCTTCGATAATCGCATTCATAAGTATGTAAGGCTCTTCCCGCGGAGCGGGAGGTACCCGATATGCCCATCGAAAAGGGCTTTAACCGGATCAAATCCGGAATGACAGATAAAAGCCTTTTTCCGGTCAAAGGAACGCAACGATCCGGTCGTAAAGCAGTCGGCTGAGATTCTCGTCGCCGAAGGTTCCGATGCGGATGCCCACCTCGGATACCTGCGCCGTCTTGGTATTCACACGGACCTTGACTTCCTTGCCGGTGGCAGTGCGCGCGGTGGCCATGCCGTCGGTTTTGGAGGCCGCGGCGGTTTCTTTGGCCCAGATCAGATCTTTGAAGGCTTTTTCCGTCGCGGCAATGACCGCCTCGGGGGTGGCATCCAGATCCCCCTTCAGCTCACCTTTGTAATAGAGGGCCCCGGCCGCCGCGCCCCCGGCCGCCGCACCCACCACCAGGGCTGTACAACCTGCCAAAAACGATACGGTCGCCATCAAAACCACGCCCATCCCAACGTTCCTTGCCCATGCCATCATGCCCTCTCCTTTCGTGTAACGCGTCAGCTGCAAGTTGCGATGCCCAAAATAGTGAACCCCTCAGGCAGGGTCAAGCGCCATTTCCCGGATATCAAAACCAATGTGGGAATCCGGTTTGACAAATTTTCAAACAATTCATACTATTGTTTGAAAATTTAAATCCAATTTGCCCTGGAGACATGCACAAATGCCGGTTAGCCATAAACGCCAGCAAATTCTGGATGCCGCTTCGGAATGCCTGGCCCGTTTCGGCTATGACAAAACCACCATGGACGACATCGCCCGTCGGATCGGTCTCAATAAAACCTCACTCTATTACTACTACCGCAACAAGGAATCCATCTTTATCGAGGTTATCGTCCAGGAGGCCAAGACCTTCCTGGATGCCCTGCAAGCCAAGGCTGTCAAGGCGCACGGCTGCCGGAATCAGATTCGGACCTACCTGGCCGAACGCTTCCGGTATTACCAGAAGGTGGTCAATCTGCACCAATTATCCCTGGAAACCCTGCGCAGCATCCAGCCGACGTTCAAGGCCCTCTACCAAAGTGTCCTGGACCAGGAGATCGACTTTATCGGAAAACTGGCCCAGGCGGGTATGGACCGCGGGGAAATCAAGCCTGGGTCGGCCCGGGAACTCGGCCGTATCATTCTGACGGTGGCGGATGCCATCAAACTGGCCACCTGCTCAGAGCCCGGGCAACGTCCCCCGGAAACTATCGATTATTCCCAGGTCGAGAAAGATGTCGTCTATGCCGTGACGTTGATGCTGGATGGTCTGGCAGTGCCTTCCGGGGAAAAGTGAAGGAGAAAGGCGTCATGAACGTCAAAGCCCACTTCAAATCCTGTTTCTTTTTCTGGCGTCCCTCCCTGGCGCGCCGGATTACGGTCTATTTTGTCATTTTCGGCCTGATCGTATTTTACGCCAGCACCCTGGCTTACATGGTGACGGCCAAGAAGCATTTTCTCGACTCGGCCCATCGCCTGGTGCGGCATCAGCTGGACATGGTGGCCGGCAGCCGTGAGGCGGATTTTCTCTGGACCCAGAGCGGGACCTCCCATCCCGGCCTTTACGACATGACCCGCACCCTGTCGGCCCTTTCGTCCACCTTTTACACCGTCAAAGATATTGCCTTTTACAGCCGGAAGGGGGGACGCAACCAATGGTACCGTTTTGAGCTCGGCCCCGACAAGGTTCTCTACCAACGCCCGGCCTCGGCCTCCCAGGTCCGGACCCTGCAGCGCGGCACCAGCCGCATGGGCTGGGATGGCTCGGGGTTTTCCCTGTCCCGGGAAACATTGGCCGTCTATTTTGACATCACCCGCCCGGGGGACCGCCACCCATCCTTTATGGGCCTCAGTGTCGACAAACAGGGCCTGGCCGGATTGATCAACCGCAAACTCGTTCACCTGCTGTGGATGACCTTGCTGGCCCTCATCCTTCTGCGCCTGCTGGGCTATGGCTTCGCCCGCCGGCTGGCCCGTCCCATCGAGGTGCTCTCCCGCAGTGCCGAAGAAGTGGCCCAGGGCGATCTGTCGATCCGTGTGCCGGTGGAAACCAACGACGAGATCGGCAAGTTTTCCACCAATTTCAACCAAATGGTGAGAGGCTTGCAGGAGCGGGAAAACGTACGCCTGTTGGAATTCGAATTGGAAAAAGGACGCCAGATCCAGCGGGATTTTCTGCCGCGCCAGCTGCCCCAGCTGCCGGACTGGAACATTGCCGCCTTCTTTGATCCGGCCCGTCAGGTCTCCGGGGATTTTTACGATGTCTTTCCCCTGGCGGACGGCCATGTAGGTCTCGTGATCGCCGATGTCTGCGACAAAGGTGTCGGATCGGCCTTCTACATGGCCCTTTTCCGCAGCCTCATAAGGATCTATGCCGAGCAACCCGCTGTGGAAGCGCCGGACAGCCCCCGGGAGCCGACCGCCTATCTGCGGGCCATGAAACGCACCAACGACTACATTGCCCGCAACCACGGGCAGGATGCCATGTTCGCCACCGCTTTCTTTGGAGTCCTGAATCCCCAAAGCGGCGGCCTTTGGTATATCAATGCCGGTCACGAACCGCTCTATGTGGTGCGTCCCGGAGAAATTCGCCATAAACTCAGTCCCACCGGGCCCGCCCTGGGATTGTCGGAAGACATCGTGTACCGGACTGCGCACCTGACCCTGATGCCCGGCGAGCTGCTGATGGGCTATACGGACGGGGTGATCGATGCCCGCTCGCCCGACGACGAAATGTTCTCCCGCGGACGGCTGCGCGACCTTCTGGCCCAACCGGCGGCAACAGCCGCAGATCTTCTGGAGCAGGTCAGGGAATCCCTGTTCGGCTTCATCGGCAAAGCCCCCCGTCTGGACGACGTGACCATGATAGCGGTGCAGCGCCTTTAGTTTTTATAATAAATGTTTTTCCTTAGAATATCGCCACTGATTTTACCGTCTTGATCAGGAATTAGGGTTCTCTCGAGAAGTGGAAAGGATTTTGGGTTTCCCATTGTCCCGCGCCGAGCATCGGCGGGGCGGGCGGAAAAAAGCGCGCGGACTGTCTGAGCCCGCCGTAGCCCAAGCGTAGGCGGGCGAGTTTCCGCGTGCTCCGGCCGCCGCGTCGACGCGCAGGATGAAGCGGGACAGGGCGTGTTCTTTTGCTTCGTTTTCTTCCACGAGGAAGAAAATGAAGAAAACAATTCAACAATAATCACTTGGAGCGGCAGGAACTCACCGAGTCCTCGGCATTAGGTGACGGGTTAAAAAAAGCTGCCGCGGTCAATCAGCCCCCGGCAGCTTTCAGGTATCAACCGGAATGGATCGAAGCATATGCTTCTATCCCAACACTCCCATGCCCATCAATGTAATCCAGCCGATGATAAATCCCACCACCACCAGAAGATAACGGTCTTCGGTTTTCATCATGCCTCCTTTCCGGCCGATGGCCTTATATTTGGCAAAGGCGGCAAGGCGCTGCCCTGCCACCCGTTTCCATATGGTTTTCTTTTTCCGCCGGGATGCTGTCAGGTCTCCTTCACCACAATCATGGTATCGGTATTGGCCTGCCGGATCTGTTCTTCGTTGGTGGTGGACATCTCGGCCTTGAAACACAGGGCCCACATCATGATGATGCCCAGGATCCACCACACCAGCTGCCAGGACCACAGCGGCGGAAACCCCGCAAACGAAAACGCCTTGTTGCCGATGATGCAGGCCGGGCCGATGGCAAACAGATACCAGAGCGGCACCAGCACTTTCATGGCCTTGCGCCATTTCTTCCCCGATTCGGAGGGGGCATCCACCCGGTCCAGCCACGCCCGGACTTCCTGCTGGCGCTGGGTGGTCTCTTCGCTGTCCCGGAACCCCAGAAACCGACAGGCATAGGCCACCAGCAGGCCCACGCCCGTCCCCCAGGCCGCGCAATGAATCGTGAGCGGCTCCGGATAGACCCGGTAAGTGATGAAAACGGCCACCATGCCGGCCAAGACCCCCAGCACCGAGCCGATGGACGGCCAGCGCAAGCCCCAGAGGGTTCCCGATAGCAGGACATACATGACAAAGCCGAAGGCGGTTGCCAACCCGCCCAGCATGACCAGGACGGCCGTGGAGGTAAGCCCCACCCACAGGGCGGCAATGGTGATAATGGTGGCAAACAGGCGGTTGACCCAGATCTGTTCGGCATCGCCGCACTGCTGCTTGCGCACATAGCGCCACCAGATATCCCGCAGGAGGATCGATCCGCCCGTGCCGATATAGGGTGCGGCCGTGGAATGCATGGCGGCAATGGCCCCGATGAAGACGACCCCCAGCATGAACGGCGGGAGAAAGTTTTTCATGAGAATGGGCACCACATCCCGGTCGCTGGCAAATTCCAGGATGCCCGTCTTCTGTAGCATGATCGCGCCCATGCCCTGGAAGGCCGTGAAGAAAAACAGCGCAAAGCCGACAATAAAGGTGGACATGAACACATGCTGCCAGGCCAGGGGCTTGGGATCCTTGATGCCGAAGGTCCACATGGTGAATGCCGGCGAGGACTGGATGCCCATCAGGGCAAACATGTAGGAGAGGATCATAACCCCGGTCCAGGCCCGCTGCCCCACCGTGAAATTGATGATGGCGGGCACCTCCAGGTAGCGGGCTTCCAGCATTGCCATCTGGGCCGCAAAATCGCTCCAGCCGCCGAAATGGTGCAGGACGTAAGCCCCCAGGATCACAATGCCGCTCACCAGGAGAATGAACTGGATCACCCCCACCCACGTGCTCGCTTTGAGCCCCCCCGTGCAGATGTAGAACCAGACGATGAATCCCATGAAAATGGCCCCGAAGGCCGCCGGCAAGCCGGTGACGTAATGGAACAGGGCCCCCGCCGCGGTCAATTGCAGGGCCGAATAGAAGGTCGCATAGAGAAAGGCGGTGGCCACCACAAGGAAACGCACGGCCTCGTTGTTGTAGTAGTAGGCGTACATGTCCCCCGGAGTGACGAAACCGTAGCGCTTGCCCATCAGCCAGGTGCGTTTGCCGAAAAAGGCTCCGGTGATGGGTATGGTCAGGACGTAGAAGGAGGCAAACGCATAGGCCAGGCCCGACAGGTAGATGGCGCCCGGATGGGATACGAAGGTCCAGCCGCTGAAGGATGCAGCCGTGGACGCCAGCAGAAACGCGAAAAAGGGTATCGAGCGCCCGGCGATGGCGTAGCCGGACGATGTCTTCTCGGTGAAATACCCTCTCAGCCCCCAGTAGAAGCAATAAACGATATAAATCCCCAACATGATGTATACCCAGGTTGTTCCACTCATAAGCCCCCCTTTCTGGCTGCCCGGCCACGTGCTGCCGATCATGCGTGACCGGATTAAAAAATGAGGTGGTCACCCGATCGCGACCGATTCGTTCGGACGCGCCGGATGGTTGATGCCTTGGTGTAGCCGGGAAAGTCGTGACCACCCCTGGGTCCAAATGGCCAAAAGGACTTTCCCGGCCGGTGTCCCGGCCCATAATAGGGACATTTGTCCCTTTTAAATTATAATTTGTACCTTTTGTCAAGTATTTTTTGGTACATTTGTATAATATGGCGGCAATAATGGGGAGCCGGTGTTGAAAACCCACCGGAAAATGGAGAAAAAAAATCAGTGCGGGGGGGGGGTTACACGAGAAAGGCGTGGCAGGAAATCAGCACGCAATAAATCGCCGTAAAAGCCGCAATCTGGCCCAGGCCGAAACGGGGCCAGAAGGGCAAGTCTTCGATGGGCGCCGGCATCGGCGCGTACGCGCGTCGGGGGAAACAGATGATTTCACAGCCGGCGGCGGTCAGTACAGGCGGGTGGACGGCGTGCTTCAGGCGACGGCGGATCAATTGCACCAGCTTTTTGTCTTCGACCCGCTGGGCTTCGCGCAGCATTTCCAGATACAGGTCGGTGGTCTGACAAAAGATTTCAACAGATCGGGGCATCGCACCCTCCTTATCCGGAAGAATGGGTGGCTGACACGCTCGCGTGGGCCAGTCCGGCAAACAAACCGGCGAGTTTGTCCGCAATATGACCGATGAGCTCACGGTCGTCCAGGCGCACCGCCTTGTTGAGCATCTCGAGATAGATGTCGGCACCCGGCAATCGCTCCAGGACCTGGCGCTGAACGACCACGCCGCCGTCACCATCGCCGGTCCGGTCCGCGGGCCTGGCCGCGGCATGGGCGGGATCCAGTTCGGCTACCGACACGCCCAGCACACCCGCCATCTTTTCAAGATCGTCCGGGGTCGGAACCTGCCGGCCAAGTTCGATATTCTTGATTTTGGTCCGCCCGGATTCAAAGGAGGTGTCAAACGCCGCCGCGCCGAGGGCGCCCTGGTTCATGTTGCAGCGACGCCTGAGAATTTGAATGATTTCCGGTTGCCTCAGCTCCATAAGGGCTCCTTGTCGAATGGATATGATGGATATGACGGATAAGATCGGCGGGTCGGTGGAAGACGGGTTATCGGTGCAGGGCCCCGCCGTTTCGGCTGAATACCAAGAAGATGCACCCAATTGGACCCAAAATCAAGGAAAAAAATAAAATTTATCGCCCAAATGGTTGTCCCCTTGGTCCGGCTATTTCACGCGTTTCGGCGGTTGTACGTCAAATGCCGATGTAGTCGCGCCGTATTGTCGGTTCCGCCTGGAACTGCGCCGGGGTGCCCTGCCAGACATTCCGGCCTTTCTGAATGACGTAAATCCGGTCGCAAATCCGGGTCAGGGCATCCACATTCTTGTCCACCACCAACATGGACAGGCCCTGCTGCTTGAGGATTTCCAGACAGCGCCAGATCTGACGGCGGATTTTCGGGGCCAGGCCTTCGGTGGCTTCATCCAGCAGCAGCAGCTGGGGGTGGGTCATCAGGGCTCGTCCAATGGCCAGCATTTGCTGTTCGCCGCCGGACAGTTGATCGCCCAAATGGCTTTCCCGCTCCCGCAGGGCCGGGAAAAGGTCGTACACCGCCGCCAGTGTCCAGCGCGACCCATTGCCGGCGGTGGCCACCAGGTTTTCCCGCACGGACAAGGTGGGAAAAATTTGACGCCCCTCCGGGACAAGGCCGATGCCGCAGCGGGCCACCCGATAGGGCGGCAGGGTTTGAACAGGGCGTCCGTGGAAACGGATGGTGCCGCCCCGAATGGGGGTAAGCCCCATGATCGACCGGATGGTGGTCGTCTTGCCCATCCCGTTGCGTCCCATCAGCGCCACCACTTCCCCCTGTCGCAGGTTGAGGCTTATGCCGAAGAGGGCCTGGCTTTTGCCGTAAAACGTTTCAATGCCGTCGACATCAAGCATCGGTCCCCTCCGTGGCCGGCATCTCGTCCCCCAGGTAAGCCTGACGAACGGCCGGGTCGGCCCGGATGGTCTCCGGTGCGCCGCTGGCGATGGTTCGGCCGTAGACCAATACCGAAATGCGATCGGCCAGCGAAAACACAGCCCCCATGTCATGTTCCACCAGCAGGATGCTCACCTCGTCTTTCAGGCGCCGGATCAACTTGGTCAGCTCCACGGCACCCCCCGGTCCCATACCGGCATAGGGCTCGTCCAGCAGCAACAGTTTGGGTCGGCCGACCAGGGCCATGCCCACTTCCAGCTGCCGCTTTTCGCCGTGGGACAGGCTGACCGCCGGTATGTCCGCGCGCTCTTCCAACCCCACGCGTTCCAATGCCGGCCCGATCTCCCGGCGGGTGGCCGGATCGTCGCCGGCCTTGCGCCAGAAACGGAAACTGTGGCCGTTGTGGGCCTGGATGGCCAGGGAAAGGTTTTCCTTCACGGTCAGTCGATCGAAGATCGAAGTAATCTGGTAGGAGCGGGCCAGGCCCATCCTGGCCCGACGGTGGACCGGCCAGGGGGTGATGTAGTGCCCGTCGAAATAAATCTCACCGCTGTCGGGCTTTAATTCGCCGCTCAACTGGTTGAGTGCCGTGGTCTTGCCGGCACCGTTGGGGCCGATCAGGGCGTGCAGCTCCCCCCGGGCCACTTCCAGGCAGAAGTGGTCGCTGGCCTGCACGGCGCCGTAGTGTTTGACCAGGGACCGGACCGAAAGGAGGGCTTCAGCCATGATTGCCGTTGCCTCCTGCCAATATGCCGTAAATGCCCTGTTTGGCGAACAGCACCACCACCACGAGAAACGGCCCCAGAAAGACCATCCAGTGCTCCGTGTAAATCGAAAGGAATTCTTCCATCAGCAAAAGGGTGGCGGCCCCCAAAACCGGCCCGAACAGGGTCCCCATGCCGCCGAGCAGCACCATGACCAGGATCTCCCCCGAACGGGTCCAGTGCATCAGGCCGGGACTGACATATTCGGTCTGGTTGGCGATCAGCGCCCCGGCCAGGCCGGCGCCGGCACCGGCAATGATGAAACAGACCAGCCGATAGCGAAAAGTCGGGAACCCGATGGATTTCATGCGTCTTTCGTTGTCCCTGCAGCCCCGGATGACCATGCCGAAGCGGGACTGGACCAACCGCCAGGAGAAAAAAAGAAAAAGGACCAGGGCCGCCAGGCACACGTAGTAAAACTGGCGGTCGTCTCCCAGGTCAAGACCCGGAAGCGTGTTGCGGGCAAAAAGGCTGATCCCGTCGTCCCCGCCATAGGCTTCCAGGGAAACGAAGAAATAGTAGAGCATCTGGGCGAAGGCCAGGGTGATCATGATAAAGTGCATGCCCGTAGTGCGCAGACTCAAGGCCCCGATGATCCCGGCCGCCGCCGCGGAAAGCAGAACGGCCAGGGGCCAGACGACCAGGGCCGCTTGGCTGCCGCCGATGGCCAGGGACCCGTTGAACAGGGTCGTCCCCTCGAAGGCATGCATGGACAGGATGCCCACCCCATACGCCCCGATCCCGAAAAAAGCAGCATGCCCCAGACTGACCATGCCGCCGAAGCCCAGCATGAGATCGAGGCTGACGGCGGCCAGGGCATAGATCAGGATGCGGCTGGCCAGCGTCACCAGGTAGGGTTCATCTGTTAGGCCGGCAACAATGGGCAACACCATGAGCAACCCGGCGCTGATGGCAATGGCAATGGTTTTACGGTTCACGCAACGCCTTCCGACAGGACCGACCGCATCTGTAAGGCATGGGGTCGACACCTTGGGTTTGAGATTCAAAACAGTTTGGGAAAATTCTCCGCTGGTCATTTTCTCCTTCAGGTGTGCGCCGGCAATAAGCCTTTGGGCCGCCACACCAGCACCGCCGCCATGAGCAGGTACACCGACATGGATGCCAATGATGCGGCCGCGCCGTCGGCATAGGCCGGGGAGAGAAACAGGCGCAGCAGAACCGGCAGGAAGGCCCGGCCCAGCGTGTCCACCAATCCCACCAGCAGCGCCCCCACCAGAGCCCCGCGGATGGATCCAATCCCGCCGATGACGATGACCACGAAGGTCAGGATCAGAATACTCTCCCCCATGCCGGCCTCCACCGCCAGGATGGGACCGGCCATGACACCGGCCAAACCGGCCAGAAGGGTACCCAGCCCGAACACCAGCGTGTACAGTAGGCGGATATTCACCCCCAGGGCGCCGGCCATTTCCCGGTTGCTGGCCCCGGCGCGGATCTGCATGCCGATGCGGGTGCGGGTGAACAATAGATAGAGGAGCACCCCCACCATGATGCCCACGGCGATGACCGCCAGCCGATAACTGGGATAGGGAATCCCCGGGAGGATTTCGACACTGCCGCTCAGCCAGGCGGGCACGTCCATGAAAAGGGGTTGGCGCCCCCAGAGAATGCGCGTCAGCTCGTTGAAAAACATGATCAGGCCAAAGGTGGCCAGCACCTGGTCCAGGTGGTCCTTCTTATACAGACGCCGCAGCACCAGGGTCTCCACGACCATCCCCGCCAGGGCGGCTGCCGGCAGGGCCGCCAGGACGCCCAGCAGAAACGATCCGGTCCTCAGAGCGACCGTGGCCCCCACGTAGGCGCCGATCATGTAGAACGACCCGTGGGCCAGATTGATCACCTGCATGATGCCGAACACCAGGGTCAGGCCGGTGGACATGAGAAAGAGCATGATCCCCAGTTGGAGCCCGTTGAGCAGTTGTTCGATAAATAAGAGCATGGCGTCTGTATCGTTAAGGAGTCAGGAGTCAGGAGTCAGGAGTCAGGAGTCAGGATAAAGATCGGGTGGCGACTCTCCTGTCAAGCACCCAGGCCTAATGAATTGACGACGGCATCCATTTCTTTGCTGCGGCATCCTGAACTCGGTCTCCGATAATGGTTTCAGCGTATCTAACCCATAAAGTCCGATTTGGTGATAATGGGTCGCCCTTGACTTTATTATGTTCCTTCCCAAACGTCTTTAAAAGCGATCTAAAAATTGGATTTTGGTTCAATATCAAGGCGGAGCCGAGTTTCTACCGCAGACGCCCCGAAGGAAGTGCCCTTGGGGTACATACTGAAGTATGTCGAGGATTGGAAACTTGGCTCCAACACAGAGATTGGGTCAAAAGACTTTTTTAGATCGCTTCTATTTGAGTTTGCAGTCCTTGATGTATACATTGCTGTGATTTTCGAAAACGGCCTTCAGCGTCTTGTTGGTATAGGTACCGTCGGCCGTCTTGACCACTTCGCGGATGTAGATATCCTGCACCGGATGCTGGTTGGCGGAAAAAGCGAACTTCCCCCGGATGGTATCGAAATCCGCCTTGCGAATGGCCTGGCGCAGGGCATCCAGTTTGGCCACATCGCCGTCCACCGCCTTCAGGGCGCTGCCCAGCAGCCGGGCCGCATCGTACCCCTGGCTGGCATACAGCGTGGGGGTGCGGCCGTAGGCTTTCCTGAATGCGGCCACAAACTGGCGGTTGGCCGGATTGTCCAGGTCATGGGTCCATTGGGAACCGTTTTTGACGCCGACAGCCGCATCCTTGACCGCCTGAAGGAGACGCTCGTCAAAAGAAAACGCCGGGCCGAACACCGGGATGTTCTGATTCAGGCCCGCCTGGGCGTATTGTTTGATAAAATTGATCCCCATGCCCCCCGGCAGAAAGAAGAACACGGCATCGGGCTTGGCCGCCCGCAGGGCCGCGATTTCGGCGGCATAGTCCGACTGGCCCAGCTTGGTGTAGACCTCGCCGGCGATGGTGCCTTTGTAGTAACGCTTGAACCCCGCCAGGTGATCCTTGCCGGCCGGATAGTTGGGCGCCAGCAGGTAGACATTTTTGAAACCGGCCTCGGTCACGTACTGGCCCACCACCTCGTCCAGATTGTCGTTCTGGTAGGCCACGTTAAAATAATTTTCATGGCAGCCTTTGCCTGCCAGCAGCGACGGTCCGGCGTTGGCGCTCACATAGATCACATCCTGCCGCACCACCTTGGGCACCACGGCAATGGCCACGTTGGAAAACACGATGCCGGTCAGGATCTTGACCTTGTCGCGTTTGATGAAGCGCTCGGCAATCTGTTTGGCTTTTTCCGGCTTGCGCCCGTCGTCCTCCACGAGCAGTTCCACCGGTATCCCGCCCAGTTGGCCGCCTTCCTGATCGATGGCCAACTGGAACCCGTCGCGAATTTCCTCGCCCAGGTACCCCGCCTTGGTGGACAGGGTGGTAATCATCCCGATTTTAACCGGCTCCGCCGCCAGGGCCGGAACCGCCGCCAGTATCGCTACCGCCACGATCAATACCGTAAATCTTCTCACCATCGTCTCTCTCCTTTGCATCCCTATGCCGCCCAGCCTGCGGCGTGCCTCGTTAGCCTGCCCTCATATCGATATTAAATTCACTCAGAGAAATGCATAGCGAATCACCTCTTTGAGCGGAAAACCACAGGTCCCCTCCTGATGGAGTGTGGAAACAAGTTTTGGCTTTATGGTTTTGTTCTCCCCATTGTCCCGCGCCGAGCATCGGCGGGGCGGACGGGAAAAAGCGCGCGGACTGTCTGAACCCCGCTAAAAGCGGGGTGAGTTTCCGCGTGCTCCGGCCGCACCGACGACGCGCAGGGTTAAGCGGGGCACGGGCGTCTTCTTTTGGTTCGTTTTCTTCCACGCGGAAGAAAATGAACAAGCGGTTTAAAAACCGCATTGAAAAGACTTCTTCGATACCGTAACCGGTGGTAAAGGATTCAGTTCGAAGAACATAACTGCAAAGTTTGTTTCGCACGATACCCAAACATTCTTCCCTTCACCGCAACCCCCGGATAAAATCCCCCACAGCCGCCACCCCCTGCTCTTCCACCAGTCGCAGGGTCTGGGTACCGATCACGGCGATATCTGCTTTTCCCTTTAGAAAATCCACATCCGCTTTGTCCTTCACACCGAAACCCAGGGCCAGGGGAAGATCGGTCGCCTTTCGGCAGCGGTCCAGATAAGCACTGAGCTCATCCGAAAAGCGGGTGTCCATCCCGGTCACGCCTTTGCGGGCGACACAGTAGACAAACCCGCTGGCAACGGAAGCCAGGTAGCGCAGGCGTTCCTCCGAGGTGGTCGGTGAAAAAATGAAGATGGGGTGGCACCCGTGATCCGCCATGGCGTTCAGGTAATCCGCCCCTTCCTCGGGCGGCAGGTCCGGCACGATGGCCCCCCGAATGCCGGCGTCGGCCATTTCTTGCACGAAGGCGGCCACGCCGCGGCGAAGCAGGATATTGTAATAGGTCATGTACAAAAAAGGGATATCGTGGCGGCGAGCCATTTCACGGCCGAATTCCAGGCAGCGGGCCACGGTTACGCCGCGCTCCAGGGCCTCCTGGTTGGCTTTCAGGATGACGGGGCCATCGGCAATGGGTTCGGAAAACGGGATCTGCAGTTCCATCAGATCCACCCCGGCATCCACCATGGCCGCCACCATGTCGCTGCAGGCATCCCAGTCCGGATACCCCGCTACGATATGGGTCATCAGGAGAATGTCCTCTTCTTTGCGCCGTTCCTTCAGATAGGTCTCAAGCATGTTCGCCTCTTCAAAAGTCAGGTATGATACTGGGCCGCTTTGTGGATGATGAATTCGCGCCAGCCGGGGTCCTCGAAAGCGTCCGCCACCGTAAAGATGTCCTTGTCGCCCCGGCCCGACTGGTTGATGATGAGGCAGTCTTCAGGGGACATATCCGGGGCATCCTTGAAGGCCTGGACAAAAGCGTGGGCCGATTCCAGGGCCGGGATCAGCCCCTCCTTGCGGATGGTCAGCCGCATGGCCTCCACCACTTCCCGGTCCGTGGCCGCGGTAAAGCGCGCCCGACCGTTTTCCTTCAGATGCGACAGGATGGGCGAAACCCCCACGTAGTCCAGCCCGGCGGCGATGCTGTGAGTCTCCTGCATCTGGCCCTCGGTATTCTGGAGAAAATAGGTCTTGTAGCCCTGGGCCACGCCGACGGCGGCATCGGGGGAACACAGCCGCGAGGCGTGCGCCCCGGTATCCAGGCCCCGCCCGCCCGCTTCGACGCCCACCAGTTCCACCGGGTCGTCCAGGAAACCGCCGAAGATCCCCATGGCGTTGGAGCCGCCCCCGACACAGGCATAGACACGCCTGGGCAGTTTGCCTTCACATTCCAGCACCTGGGCCCGGGCCTCCCGGCCGATGATGGACTGGAACCAGGCCACCATCTCGGGGAAAGGATGGGGCCCGCAAGCCGTTCCCAACACGTAGTGGGTGTTGTCCATGTTGGACACCCAGTCGCGGAAGGCTTCGTTGATGGCGTCTTTCAGAATGCGGGTGCCGTCCTTGACCGGCACCACTTCGGCTCCCAGCTGCTCCATCCAGAAGACATTGGGTCGCTGCCGCTCCACGTCCACCTCACCCATGTAAATGGTGCAGTCGAAGCCGAAACGGGCCGCCATGGTGGCCGTGGCCACACCGTGCTGGCCGGCGCCGGTTTCGGCAATGACCCGCGTCTTGCCCATGCGTTTGACCAGGAGGCCCTGCCCCATGACATTGTTGGCCTTGTGGGCGCCGGTGTGGTTGAGATCCTCCCGCTTGACATAGATCCGGGCCCCGCCGAAGCGGCGGGTCAGGTTCTCCGCCAGGGTCAGGGGCGTGGGCCGGCAGGAATAGGATGACATAAGGGCTTCGTATTCCTGCCAGAAGCTCGGATCGGCCTTGGCATTCTCGTAGGCCGCGGTCAGCTCGTCAAAGGTTGCCACCAGGATTTCCGGCAGGAAAGCCCCGCCGAAATCGGTAAAATACCCTTTTTTATTCATCCGCCAGTCCTCCGATGGTCTGGGAAAAGACAAATTGGTCCGTGCGGCAGAAAAGCTCGGCATAGATGGCGTTTTCCGCCTGGGGAAAATTCAGGTACCGCTTGACGGCCAGGATCGGGGTGGATGCCGCCACACCAAGATCCCGAGCCCGGCCATCCTGCAAATAAGCAATCCGGAAGGTCTGCCGCCCGTTGGTGGGCCGCATGTAGTAGCGCTCGGCCGCGATGGCGGCAATGGAACGGCCCTCCAGGTTCATCCGGTCGATGCCGTCGAAGAGTTCCGGGTGCAAGTAGAGGTCTTCGATCAGCACGGGCACATCGTCCACCAGGCTGCGCCGGGAAAAGAAAAATGCCTCGCCGCCGTCAAAGGGGTTGTCGCTGTCGCCTTTGACCATAACCCGCTTGATTTGGCGCCGCACCCGGGTGTCCACGGTCAGGCCCTGGCCCTGGAAGGCCGATGTGGTGCCGGCCAGGGAAAACAGGTCCACCTCGTGATCCGCCTCGGCCACGTAGGTGCCGGACCCCCGCCGACGCACCAGCATGCGCCGCCGCACCAGCACGTCGATGGCCTGCCGAACCGTCGGCCGGCCGATACCGAAAGCAGCCGCCAGCTGATGTTCCGATGGGATCCGGTCCCCGACGCCATATTCACCGGCCCGTATCCGGGCCGTCAGCAGATCCGCCAACTGGTGGTAGAGCGGTATGGGAGATTGCGTATTCAGCATGGGATCATTCGCCTTTCCTGCGTATGGAACATGGTTGGGTGTTTAGCCATAATTGGTAAAGTTGTCAAGACAAGTTTGGGCTTACGCCCAAACTTTATTTATAACCTTAAATACGATTACCCCGTAAAAGTGGTTATCTGTCATGCCGAACTTGATTCGGCATCTCGAACCCCTTGATACCGATAGATTCCGGCTTCCGCCGGAATGACATCGAAACGGGAAAGGTAACTTTTTAAGGTTCCATCAAAAACGTAAGCAGATCGGATGATACGCCAACTCTCAAATCTTGCACCCAGGTTAGGGATTGATCATTGTCATGGACGCTTTGTTTCGATAGGGTCGTCACCATGAAAAACAAGCCTACAAAAGCATCCATTCTGATCGGGCCTGCGGGCAGCGGCGGGAAGGGCCATTTGAAGGGGATCGAGGAAGCGGCCCGACTGGGGCTGGACTGCCTGGAGGTCGAATTTACCTACGGGGTGCGCATGAAGCCGGAAATGGCGGAAACCGTGGGGGCACGGGCCCACGAACTGGGCCTCCTCCTTTCGGTGCATGCACCTTATTACATCAATCTGGCCTCCTATGAAGACGCAAAAATCGCGGCCAGCCGCCAGCGCATCCTGGACAGCTGCCACCGGGCCCACCTGATGGGCGCCCGTAATGTGGTCTTCCATGCCGGCTTCTACCAGAAACGCACCCCGCGCGAGACCTACCGGCTGATCCGCCAGGAGATAGAAGATCTCCAAAAGAATATCCATAAAGCCGGCTGGCCGGTCACGCTCTGCCCCGAGGTCACCGGCAAGCCCTCCCAGTTCGGGTCCCCCAAAGAGCTGCTGGAGATGATGCAGGACACCGGCTGCGGCATCACCGTGGATTTCGCCCACCTCTACGCCCGCAACCAGGGCGTCATCGATTACGACGCGGTCATGCCCCTGCTGCCCGAGGCCTTCCATGCCCACTTCTCCGGCATCGAATACACGGCCAAGGGCGAAAAAAAACACATCCGCACCCGTCCCGGCCACTTCCGCCCCCTGCTGGAAGCCCTCATCCGGCACGGCAAGCAGGTCACCCTCATCAACGAGTCCCCTGAGCCCTTTGAAGATGCGGTCATGATGAAGGCCATGGTAGCGCAGCCGCAACAATCCTGAAGTGACGGCATTCCTCCGTCCAAACCGACAAAACGGACCCTCGGCGCCACAATTTGGAATCCACCGGCACACGGCGCACATACTCAGGATAGCGTTAATATTTATATAAATATTAAATTTTTAAGTCTTCATTGTCCCCTAAAAATCACCATTGACACAGCCCACCTTTTGAGTATAGTCTCCATTAGTATAAGCTTAAAACAATCGTGGAGATAAATGCCATGTTCGCAGCTTCTCCTGTGCCGATATCAACGCAACCCCGGGGTCTTAATTAGAACCACGGGGTTTTTTATTCCCCGGCTGCTGATCCTCCGCTTCAACCGTATAACGGCACCTCCTCCTCCATTACACGCCGGGCAACATCCTGTTCGCCACTTGCCAGAATGGGAGAGTGCCATGCCCCAAACGCCATGGGCGCATTTCTTCAGCGCCAGCCGGCGCATTTCGGCAATGATCGTTTCAGCCGATCCGGACATGCCGAACACCTTTTTCCAATCCCCATCTCTCATCGAAAGGAAACGTATATGAGCAGCCCCTGCGCCATCCGTCGGGTTTTGGTCATCATTGCGCTAACGCCCCTTCTCTTCATTGCGGCGGGAGCGGTCGCATCTGAATTTTCAGCTGAGATTACCGTGACCGGCCAGGGCGTCGACAGCCTCTATCAACTTCACGTCAAAACACCCTTTTACCGCATCCAAAAGGTCACCGGACCGATAACCGTTCCACCCTATCCGACTATTGTAAACCAGGAAACCGGGCTGACCTGGGGGCTCAACCCCCAGCAGAAACAGTATGTCGAAATCGCCGACATCGAGAAAACAGCCATGATGAACCCCCTGGTAGGCTGGGCCCTGACCCGCAAAAAGATGCTTGCGGCCCCGGGACCGGACGAGACCGTCAATGGTTACGACTGTAAAACCGCCATCTACACCGCAGCCGGCCAATCCACACCGGCCGCCAAAATGTGGACCGCCAAAACACTGAACCACATCGTGCGCGAAGAGCGCTTCGGACTCAATGCCAATCCGGTGCTGGAACTGCGCAACATCAAGGAGGGGCCGGTCGATCCGGATCTCTTCCAGATACCGGAGGGCTATCAGCCGGCATCTGTCCCCGAAAACACCGGAGGGGCAGAGAAACCGGCGGCAACGGTCACCGTTGCAGCCACCGAACCAACGCCCCAGGCGCTGGATTCAGACGATTCCGCCAGTTCCGAGACGACCGGAAACATTGTGTTTATCCTGGATGCGTCCGGCTCCATGTGGGGCCAGGTGGAAGGCCAGGCCAAAATCGCTATCGCGAAAGAGGTGCTCACCGGCCTGGTGATGGAACTGCCGGATGATGCCGTGGTGGGGCTGGTGGCCTACGGCCACCGCCGCAAGGGCGACTGCAACGACGTGGAAGAGCTGATCCCCCTGGGCCCGCTGGACAAGAACAAAATGGCGAAGCGGATCCAGGCCCTGAGCCCCAAGGGCAAGACCCCCATCAGCCGGTCGGTGCGGCTGACCGCCGAACGCATCAAACACCTGGAGGATACGACCACCATCATCCTGGTCTCCGACGGCAAGGAAACTTGCGACCCGGATCCCTGCGGTCTTGTGAAAGATTTGAAGGCCGCCGGCGTCCAGTTTGTCATGCACGTCATCGGGTTCGATGTCACCGAGGAGGAAAAGCAGGAGCTCGAATGCATGGCCCGTGAAGGCGGCGGGCAGTATTACACGGCCGGCAATGCCGGCGAATTCCTGGCGGCGGCCCAGGAGGTGGTGCAAAAATCCACCCCGCCCTATGGGATCCTCAAGCTAACCGCCACCAAAAACGGCAAACCCTTCCACACCTTCGTCACTCTGACCCACCAGGAAAGCGGCAAACGCTGGACGCCTGCCAGCACTTCCGGCAAAACCGGAACCGTCGAGATCCGGCTGGAACCCGGTACATATCAGGCCGAGCTCAAGGACAGCGGGGTGCGCGGCGGCCAAAGCCCCACAGTCCACCTGAAAGACATCGTCATCACGGCCGGTGAGACCGTGGAACGCACCGCGGACTTTTCAGACGGCACCCTGATCATCACCACGCTGCTGAACGGCAAGCCGTTCCGGGGCAATGTTTTCTTTTATCGCCAGGGAGAAAAAAAGCATTTTAACAACCAGATGGCCAGCCCATCGGCCGGCCAGGTAAAAATCCGTCTCATGCCGGGCACCTACCGCGTTGACACATGGGCCAGTAAAATTGCCGGCAAGCCGGTTGTTGTCCTGGAGGACCTGGCGATAGCGCCGGGGAGCACCGTTAAAAAAACTGTCGAATTTTTCGCCGGCGACTTGACCATCACCGTATCCCTTGAAGGCAAGCCCTTCGCGACACCGATCCAAATCAAGGATGCTGCGGGCCAACAGGTTTTCAAAAACTGGAGCAACTGGCCTAAAAATGGCACCCGTCAAGTCACCCTTCCGGAAGGCGAGTTTACCGTACGTGTCACCAATAGCCGGGACCAGAAACAGGTGGCCGTTTTCGATCCTGTCCACATCGCGGCAGGGGCGTCCGAAACCATTACGGTGGCCTTCCCCATATCGGAATAGTCAAATGAAACCCACCCTGTCTTTTGGAAGCCCGAAGAAAGAAAAGAAGAACATTCTCATTCTGATGCTCGGCATGTTTGCCGCCGGTATCCTGACGATGGCCGTGAGCACCAATGAAATAAGGGGTTCCCTTATCGTTTTCATGGCCGGGTTTGTTTTTTTCGCTGCCGGTGTTTTGTGCTTGAGATCCTATTTGAAAGACAAGCAAAAGGTGCAAACGCCATGACGCCATATCCGAAGCTCTTGATCGGCGCTTTCATAAGAGCCGCTGTAGCCCTTACGATCGTCTTGTTGGCCCAGCCGGCGCTATCCCAAGAGCCGTCCGTTCTGGGAAGCGCCATCCCCCTGATTGAGGGGGCCACCGTCCTGAAGGAAAAGCAATTCGAAGGTTCGGGGCGTTTCGAGTTCGAGGTCGGGATTTCGCCGTCGGAGGCCGTGGAATTCTACCATCAGGCCATGCAGGCCAGGGGCTGGCCGCCCGGACAGGTCATGTCCAACGGCCAAGCCTGCGTCCTGATGCTGATGCGCCAGGGGGACATGATAACGGTCCAGGCAAAGAACAAAGGTGACCGGACCCATGTCACCCTGTCCGTCGTCCTGAAGTCGTCCATCGCGAAGGCCTTGGATCCGCAAACGGCCCAGCGCCACCATAAAGTCACGGAGCCTGTGCCCGCTAAAAAAGAGAAAAAAATTCCCTCCGGCCGCGGCGTCACCATCAAGGGAGCGCCCATCACCAAGGGTGAATTGGTTCGCCGTTACCAATTCCCGGACCGCAACGGATCCGGATCCCCCCCTGGAAAAGGGAACGACGGCAATCCACCGGATGATCCGTCGCCTCCCAAGGATGACGAGCCGGAAGCGGAGGACCCTTCTTCGGACGACGCCTTCCCGTCGGAAAGCGCCTTCGATATCCACAACGATCTGCCGGACAGCCTTTACGCCCTTATCCGCGCCACCGTCCGCTGGCAGGTGACCGATCCGGATGAATATAGGTATTCAGGATCGATCAGTCTGCACCTCAAAGGGCACATGAAACTGTGGGAAGAAGCCAGCCCCACCGTCCAGGGCGGCCTCGGCGCTTTTCAACCCGCGCGGACCTACAGGGCTGAAAGCGGCAGTGTGTCCTATGTTTACGACGAAAAACGCATAAGCCTGAAGCCCATCCCATCCGGCCACTGCCAGGACCCCCTGATCGTTGAATATCATGACGTTGGAAAGTTGCCGCTATCCGACAAGGGGATGTTCAAGATGCATCGCTACGCCGCCATGGCCGCACCAAACCTCCAGAATCTCTCGGCGGACAAGCAGCGCTTTTTGTCGGCGTTCCAAAGCGCCGCACCGCTGCCGGATTATTACGAATTGTTTCTGGCGCCGGCGGGAACCGTCAAGCGGATTCCCGGAAAACGAAAAGCCTCGGGGAAAGAGGTATGCACCTATACCCCTGTGGATAGGGCTTTTCCTGGATGTCTCATCGGTATCCAGGTCGAACCCCAGGCCTCCGGACAGCTTGCCGGATCCCGCACCTGGCAGGCGGACGACCAGGGATTATGCCCGCCATCCCTGGGCATCTCGATACAGGAAATCGCCGCCACCCAGAATCAGAAACCATTGAAACCCCCGGCCGGCGGCAAAATGAACGTGACTTATTCGCTGAGCTGGCAGCTATCGGAAAACGATCCGACATCCCACCCCCAGGAAAATCCTCTTACGACGGATGACGGGGATGAAGACCCCTGCGAAATCCTGCAGGACAGGATGAATTTCATTAGCGTCGTCCGGGCAGCCTACAAGAATACCTCGATCCGGGAATACGTTGACAAACAAAACTACGATCTCGGGACAAAAATGGCAATGTACCAGAAAGCCGTCGAAAACGCCGTTATCGACGCCCGCAATGGCAATGCGGATTTTTTCGATCAGGTTTCCGACGCGTCGTCGGCTGAAGGGGAAAATGTCGCCCCTTATCCGGAATCCCGTGAAACGCCTTTGGAGGCGGATGATCTTTTCTATGATGGCGATAAACCGCTCTGCCAAAGCGAAAAGCTCGACAGCACCCAAGCCGAAACCAACATGTCCGCCCATGCAAACCAAAACCTTGACGGGAGCAAAAACAATTGGGGCTATCCCCTGGGAAGTACGAACATTGTAGACCACTGCACGGGAAGCCCGGTAAAGATAGAGATCTATGACAAGAACGGCAATCTCTTATCCCAGGACCTCTATAGCGCTTTGGCTTGCTGGCAGAAAAAATTTGGCAACGAGGCGGGGCAAGCCCGTTTCGAAGCCGCCCTGAAACATGAAAGGACCCATGTCGACCAGTACACCCGCAAGGGCCCCATCAAGTCACTCGATGACATGGCAACGAGGGAGCTCGAAGCATACCAGAACGAATATAATGAACTGCTCAAGGACAAGAGGAAGCTAAACTGCAACTGAAGGTTTCCGGCAGCAGGAGAGATTGAGAGACCAAGCCACCGAACCGTGAAAAGGAGAAATCATGCACATAACACCTACCATGAAGCCCAGCGTCATCGTGGGAACAATCGCTGTGTTGCGACTTGGTAGCCGTGTGTTTCAACGCAACCGGTGAATTTTCATTTTTAAAGGAGAATCGATCATGAAACACCTCCTGCTAACCACTGCAATCGTGCTTTTTCTGATCGGCAATGCTTCGGCTGCAAATCTAAATCAGTACAACGGCACCTGGATCAAATCCGGATCGGACAGCCCCGCCGTGACCAAACTCGAAATCCAGGTTGTCGATTCCAAAGCCCATGTCCATGCCTGGGGGCCGAAACGCCCCAAGAAAGATTACGACTGGGGATGGGCCGCGGCCAGTTCCCATGCCGATGGCCACCTCACCGTGCGTTACCAGAACAATTCCTGCCGGCACGATCTTACCATCAATCTCTCCGGCAACCGTCTTATCGTGATGACCCATACCCATTATACCGATGACAGCGGACGTCCCGACAAGGACGACACCGACACCTTGCGGCGGCGGCTCCAGCCGATGAACCCGACCCCCAAGCCCGTGGGGAAAGTCCATCCGAAGCCGGTCAGCGATACGCCCACAGGAAAGTATTAGGGGGAAAAGGATGGTGACACTAAAAACAACATCCAATCGATCTTTACTTATGGCAACATCATCCCTGGCCTGCCTTCTGCTGATCCTGCTGTTGTTTATCTTCTTAGCCACACCGACAGCTTCGGCCGGGGAAGACCCCATCTATGAAATGTGCCAGGCCCAGACGGATCGTCCCGGACCCTGGTGCTACCAGGAGAAAGTCGAAAAAATAGGCGATCCGGACCTGTGCGAAAACATTCTCAAATACTGGCCCAGGGCCATCGGCGTTCACGGGTGGTGCTATTACCGGCTGGCCCTTCTGCAGAAGGACTGCACCCTGTGCGACCGCATTCACAAAGGCGATATAAAAAAAACCTGCCGGCTTGATTGTAGATAGTATCCGTCCATAAATGGTAGATTTTGGTTCCTGGCAAGGCCCGAGCGCGTTTTCCCGCTATGCGGGACTTCCCATCTGATCGATTCCGGTCGGTGGGTGTCAACCGGAGGAATAGTCCGCTATTGCGAGGATTGAAAACAAGCGCGAACGCCGCCAGGGGCCGAAAGATGCCATTTAGGGATGGACAATAGATAACGTTTATCAACGAAGGAGGCCCCCATGAGAACCCGCAATCTGATTCCAACACTGCTGCTCACCATCCTGCTGATGGCCGGCATTGCATTCGCCGGACCCAATATCAATCCCGGCCTGTGGGAATTCACCACCGAAACCCAGATGCAGGGGGGCGGCGCCATGCAGGTGCCGGCTGAAACCCATACCCAGTGCATCACCCAGGACGACCTGGTCCCCATGAGCCAAAACGCCTCCCAGGAATGCCAGATAACCAACGTGGTCACCAACGGGGACACCATCAGCTGGGATATTGTCTGCGGCGGCCAGGGCGGCCAGATGGAAGGCAGCGGCGAGGTCACCTATCACGGCAACACCATGAACGGCAGTATGGTCATGGCCATCAGCGGCACCAACATGCAGATCACCAATACCATCACCGGCCGCCGGATCGGCAATTGCAGCGGATCCTCATCCGCAGCGCCTTCCCAACAGGCTCCTTCACAAGCCCAATCCCAGCCGTCAGCCGTGGAGGAGGCCATAACCGAAGATGCCAAGGACGTGGGGCAGGCGGCCCGTGACGAAGTCAAGCAAAATACCATCGAAGAAGTCCGCAAGGGAATCCAGGGCGTTTTCAGCGATATCTTTAAATAGGAGGCCATCGTGACCATTACCCTCATCGTCGTCGGCATACTCGTGGTTGCCCTGGTCCTGATTTACAACAGCCTGGTGGGCAAAAAAAACCAGGTGGCCAACGCTTTTTCCAGCATCGATGTCCTGCTCAAGAAACGCTTCGATCTTATCCCGAACCTGGCCGAAATGGTGAAGCGCTACATGCAACACGAGGCGGATGTCCTCACCCGGGTGACGGACATCCGCGCCAAGGCAGCCTCCGGTCCGATGACCGACACCGAAACCGTGGAACTGGACAAAACCGTGACCGGCGCCCTGGGGCGCATCATGGTGGCGGTGGAGAACTATCCGGACCTCAAGGCCAGCGAAAACTTTCTGAACCTGCAAGCTTCCCTGAACGAAGTGGAGGAGCAGATCTCCGCCGCCCGCCGGGCCTATAATGCCTCCGTGAAGGACTACAACAATGCCCTGGAGATGTTCCCGAGCAATCTGGTGGCCGGTTTGATGCGCTATCAACCCAAGGTCTTTTTCGAGATTGACGCGCAGCAGGCCCAACCCGTCGATGTCGGCCGCATCTTCAAGACATGACCGGCGGAACATAAAAACGAAGGCGCCGTCCGGACAAGGTAACATCCGATGATCACACGCCGGCCGAGGGAATGGCTGACGCCCCTTAGTCCGAACATTTCATGAAATTTTTTCGCAAAATAAAATTTATGTAAATATATCGATGTCATAAGCGCTATTCGAGGCTTGATTTTTCGGTAACAGTTTGTAACCTGCGCTGCTTTCCAAAAAGGCAGAAAAAATTTCACCCTACGGGCGCGCCCGAGATGCCCATCGGCGGCGTTATCAAGGGCTTGCGGTACAGGCGTACAGCGGCGCCCCTGATGCCTTGCCGATGAACATCTCGAACGCGTGAAATATCCGGGTTAGTCGAACCCCACGGCATTTCAACTGTTTGATAGAGGAGGGTGCGCAAATGACGTCACTGGAGACATTCTATCAATCCGAACTCCTGCCGGATCTGGAAAAGCTGGAAGCCCAGCGCATCACCGTCAAGAAGAAACTGATCCAGGCTGTTCTCATTGTGTTGGGCCTTAATCTGGTATTTTTGTTTGTTGCCGGCCAATTCGGCCTGAATCTTACGTTTCTCTTTTTGTTCCTGGTGCTTTCGGCGGTTTTCACCCTCTTCCCCTGGCATGTCAAATACTACCGAGACTATCATGCCGGATTCAAAGCCGCCATCATTCCCAAAATTGTCGCGTTTGCTCATCAGGGGTTGCGGTACGACAAAGACGGCCTGGTGCCCAAGGAAGAATTTCTGGCCAGCCATTTATTCCACGACCGGCCCGGTGAATACAAAGGGGACGACCTGGTCAGCGGCACCATCGGCGAAACCGCCATCAAGTTTTCCGAAATCCATGCCAAACGGGTGGACATTGTCCGCCAGGGTTCCAGCTCCAGCAGTGCCAACCGGGGGACGAAAAAGCGCTATACCCCGATTTTCAGCGGTCTTTTTTTCGTGGCGGATTTCAACAAAGTCTTCAAGGGAACGACCGTGGTCCTGCCGGACACCGCGCAAAAATTGTTTGGCGATCTGGGCCAGGCGCTTCAGGCCCTCAACGTTCAAAACGGCCAGTTGATCAAACTGGAAGACCCGGAATTCGAAAAGCTGTTCGTGGTCTATGGCGAAGACCAGGTGGAGGCCCGCTATCTACTTTCCACCAGTCTGATGCGCCGGATCGTGGACTTTCGCAATCGGACCGGAAAAGAGATGCGGCTTTCCTTTTCGGCGTCCAAACTGCATGTGGCCATCCCCTTGGCCCGAGAATTGTTCGAACCCAAAATCATGGAAAGCCTCCTGACCATCGCCCATGTCCAGGAATATTACGACGATCTGAAGCTGGCCATCGATATCGTCGAGGATTTGAATCTCAACACCCGGATCTGGACGACCCAGTCCGCGGCCGCACCCGATTCGGTGGCGGCCGCCAATGCAGCCCTGGCAGCCGGCCCGCCCCCCACGTCCTCCACCGAACCGGCACCTCCGCCGCCGCCCAAATCAGCAAAGCCGGAACGCCTTTCCCCCGAAGACACCCAAAAAGCCTTCCGGGATTTTATCGACAAAGCCGACACCGCCTTTATGCCAAAAGTCAAGCGTTGGGGAAAAAGGATTGGCGGTGCGTTTCTCCTGCTGGTTTGCCTTCCGGTCCTGCTTTTCGAAGCGTATATGGCCGCCTTGATCATTTTCTGTTTCGGGGTTTTCTTTTTGATCGGGGGATTCGCGTCGCCCTATGTGGAAAAAGTCGCGTTTACAGTTCTCTTCCTCGCGGTCGGCCTTATCATCGCCCTTTTCACCTACAACGCTTATGCAACCCGCATGGCCAGCAAAACATGGCCAACAGCGAACGGCGTGATCATCCAATCGAAAATAGAGGAACATACCCGCACCAGCAGCGATGATCCTGAAAAGGAGGAACCCTTCATATCGACCCCCAAAATTGCCTATGAATACCGGGTCGATGGCAATCGATTCAAGGGCACCCAAATTGCATTATCTTCATCTTCCGGAAACCCTCAGCAGCTTGTCGCGCGCTATCCCAAGGGGAAATCTCTTCCGGTCTACTACAATCCCGACAAGCCCCGACAAGCGGTCCTGGTTCCGGGAGGCCCCGGTTTTAATGCCGTGCCGTACTTTTTTGCCGGTACGTTTCTGTTGTTTGGTATTTTGAGTGCCGTCCATCTCTGGAAGCGTGGCCGGCACCCTTGATCGTCAACTGAATAACCTTTGGAGATACAACAGTTTCGAATAATCAACCTCCATATGAAAGGGAATGCCAATGTTTACCTCCCACATGGATCGCCGCGAAGCCATGAACCACATTCTCAAAACCGTCGCCCTGGCAGCCGGCATCAGCGTCCTGGATCTTAAACGTATCCTGTCAGCCAAAGCCGGAACGTTGCCCAAAAACGCTCAAACCAAATTGAAAATGCTCAAAGTCAAACTCTCCGGGTTCGATCTGAAGGTTTTTCAAAGCCAATTTGGGCGGATTACGCCCATGAAGCCATCCGCCCGCCTGGGGCTGCCGGGTGCCAAACAAGGCATGGGTTGCGCCGTCCACTCTATGGGTGGGGTCACGGGGGCGAATGCGGCCAGCAGCTGCCCTCAATTTTCCGTGTGCGGTTCTTTTGGCGGCGACTCATGCCCGGCCTTGGACACCTGTTCCACCAATGTCTGCAGCGGCCAGGACTATGGTGAGGATGGAGGACCGACGGGAGGTGAATGTGGCACCAATGACTGTAACGATCAGGACTGCGGCACTCTCGATGTCTGCGGTGACAATGAGTGCACGTCGCAATCCTGCCCGAGTCTCGGCGGCTGCGGCAAAAATAAAGCGGATCTTGCGGGCCTGTTGAACCAGTGCCGCAATGACCCCTACGTCCAGGGATTGATGGATCAGTTCCATACCACCAACACCCGACAACTGGGTCGCCAGGTGCAGACCATGATCCGTCAGAAGCGCTTCATCACCCCCCAGCAGGTGATGGGCGGGAAACCTGTCCAGCAAAAGACGCTCAACGTGCGCCCTAAAACCAATTAGCAAAAGCGCCCAACCTGAAAGCCTTTAGATCAGGAGGTCCGCCATCGAACCTGATGCCCAAGAAAACGACAGCCAGGACCTGAAGCCGTCCGCCTATAATTTCCATACCCTGCTGCCGGATGGTACGGTTCTCTTTTTCAATTTCTTTACTTTGAATCTCATGGCCCTGGATGGCTCAGAAGCACGGCAGGCCGAATCCCTTCTGGATGCCCCTAATAGCGAAAATTCCACCCACTGCCACAGGCTTCGACGGCAACTTCTGGAAAAGGGTTTTCTGATTCCCATCGATGTGGACGAAAAAGACTACCTGCGAAACTGGCATGCCCAGGCCCGAACAAACAACCGTCATCTCAGCCTGACCATCCTTCCGACCCTGGCATGCAATTTCCGCTGCCGCTACTGCTATCAGGAGCATCAGCCTGAAACCATGGGGCCGGAAGTCGAGAAAGCCGTGCTGAATATGGCGGCCACACGGTTGGGCGAAAACGGCACCCTCTCCGTCACCTGGTTCGGCGGAGAGCCGCTGCTTCAGATTGGACGTATCGAAAGGCTCACCGCCGGTTTCCGGCGGCTCTGCGAGCGACGCAAGGCCCGCTACTCATCCCACATCATCACCAACGGCTACCTGCTGGACGGCCACATGGCCGAACGATTGCGGGACTGTAGCATCAACCACGCCCAGGTCACCCTCGACGGCCCGCAGCCCGTTCATGATCAGCGGCGGCCTTTGGCCGATGGCAGGGGCACCTTCGACACCATTCTGGCCAACATCGAGGCGGCCGCATCCCGGGTGCCCATCCACCTGCGCATCAATGTGGACCAGACCAACCGCGAGGGTATCCCCGACATTCTCCAACAAATAGCCGACATGGGGTTGACCGATAGGGTGCATCCCTATCTCGGTCGGACCTATCCCTACACTGGGGTGTGCATGGACGTGGTTAGCGATTGTTTGGCTGATGCCGACTTTGCCCTGCTCGAACTGGAGACCACGATGGAACTGGTCGAACAGGGCTATCTGGCCTACCGCGCCCCGCGGGCTATCAGCACCTACTGCATGGCCGAAAAGGCCAATGCCTTCGTGGTCACGCCCCACGGCGGCCTGTTGAAATGCTGGAACGAAGCCTCTGATGGGGCCGCCGCTGTGGGGCACCTGTTTCAAACCGAAGATGACCGTATGCGTCGGAACGCGGAGAACTGGAACCGACGGGATATTTTCCAACTCGAATGCACCGACTGTCTGCTGCTGCCCATCTGCATGGGCGGCTGCCCCTATCTCTACCACCAGACCGGCCGCCTGCACTGTCATGCCTGGAAAGCCCACCCGCATGAAAGCCTTGCGGTTTACTACTACATCAAACGCCTGGAGCAGGAACGCGACATCGCGCAAACCCTCGGCATGGTGGTGGAAGACGTCAAGGCGGCCGCCCTGCCCTAAGACCCCGGCCGCACGATCGTCTCTATCGTGCGGTCATCTTGGCGTCACGCCGGATCGCCGCCCATCCCCCTAAGGAACGCCCGCACATTTCGTCCCAGGACGGCATGGTTGTAACCCCCTTCCAGAATGCCGAAGCAGCCGGCCTGGTTGCGTTCGGCCGCTTGCCGCACCATGCGGCCCATTGTCTCATAATCTTCGGTGGCCAACAGCCCGCCCCAGTCGTCCCGGTGGTTGTCGAATCCTGCGGAAACGCCGATGATGTCGAAAGATACGTTTGCCAGGGTCCGCTCCACCAGCGCCACATAATCGTCGGCGTCGGATGCTTCCGGATTCAGGAGGGTCACCCAGGGGTTGCCCCCCAGGATATTGACGTTGCCGTCGCCAAAATGGAGATCGAAATCAAGGACCATAGCCCGGTTAATGCTTCCTTCCGCTTTCAGCCGCAGCAGGGCCACCGCCATGTTGTTGAAATAGCAGAATCCCCAGCAGCTGTCGCCGGAGGCATGGTGGCCGGGCGGGCGAATGAGGGCGAAGGCCGGTTCGGCAAGGCCGCCGATTGCCGCCTGGATGGCACCGCCAGCCGCCAGGGCGGCGATGTCGTAGACCCCCATGTCATACACGCGATCGATGTGCTCCCGGGTGTGGGCCCGCAAAAGATCCGTTTCCGTCGCCGGCGTAATGGTTTCGAAGGCGGCTTCCGGCTCTATGGCGGCAACGATGGCCTCCATCCGACCGGTGTCCGCCGCCGGGTCGGCAGCGTAGACCCGGTAAAACGCTTCATCGAAATAGACGCGCATAACCCCCTCCCGTCGGCAAAGTGAAAAAGTGACCAACCATCAGCAAAAGACAAATTTTTCCCAAATATTCGGCGTGGGGATTCAAAACGATCCCGCACCAATAGAGTCCATCGTGTTCCGGGGCTGGTTGCCTGGAACATGCGGTCATGCTATCGTTGATTTCATAACACCCCCAGCACGTGACATGCTCTGGGTCAGGGCGCAACAACAACCGCACTGTCACCAATATAACGCCTTTAACACAATGTGAAACCCTTCCCATATCTGTCAGAATCAATTTGCTCACCCGGTGATCATATCCGCTGGAGAACCAACCGTATGAATGCCTGGACAAAATTTCGTCTCCAAAACAGCATGCTCATGGCCATGGTGGCCGCCAACCTCATAAGCGGCCTTTCCATGGATCTCCTCATTCTCCAGGGGGATGCACCACCCCCTCCGGAAATCATGACCATGGCGAACTTTCTCGACCTTACGTTTATTCCGATCGTCTTTCTCATATCGGTGGGATTCACCATCTGGTATGAGCGTCCCATCCGCCGGTTCATCGGGCATTTGGCCGCGGGCGAGACGATTGCCGGCCCCCTTCGCCGCCAGGCACGGCAGCGCCTGCTCAATGAACCTTTCATGCTCATTATGGTATCATGGTCGCTGTGGCTCTATGCCACACTGATTTATTCAGGATTATTCTGGCTAAACCACGCTGACCCCGTGGAGATTCACCGGGCCTTATTCCGCAGCATGGGCAACGGTTTGATCACGGTTGTCGTGGCCTTCTTTCTGCTGGAAAGCATTTTACAACGATGGCTGGCACCGGTTTTCTTTCCGGCAGGCGGACTCTCGCAGACACCCCGTGTGTTGCGTATAGGGCTTGGTCTTCGCCTGGCCGCCCTGCTGCTGGCCTGCAATGTGGTTCCCCTGGTAACCATTACCGGGTCCACCCAGCGCATTATCGTCTCGTCAACGGACCCGGAAAACGCTTGCAACATACTCCAGTCGGCCATCCTATATGATGCGGTCATGTTCATCGTCGTGGGCGGGTTGCTGACCTGGCTCGTGGCCCGCACCCTTTCCCGTTCCATGGACGAAATCATCCGCGTGCTGAAACATATCCGCAACCGGGACTTGACCCAGAAGGTGCGCGTGACCGCCAATGATGAAATCGGCTATGCCGGCGATGTGATCAACGAAATGGTGGAAGGCCTGAAAGAACGCGACGCCATGCAGCAATCTCTCACCCTGGCCAGGGAGGTCCAGCAGCAGCTTCTGCCGCCAACCGACATTGTCACCCGCGACGGCCTCCAGATGGCCGGTCGAAGCGTTTATTGCGATGAAACCGGGGGCGATTACTTCGATATCTTCCCGATGGTGAAGGACGGTCGGCGGAAGATTGCGGTCACCGTCGGCGATGTTGCGGGCCACGGTATCCCCTCGGCCCTGCTGATGGCCACGGTCCGGGGCGGGCTGCGCCAGCGCGCCAGCCTGCCGGGGACATCGGCCCAGATCATTACCGACCTCAACCGCCAGTTGAGCCGGGATGTCGCGGAAAGCGGCCAGTTCATGACCCTCTTTTTTGGGGTTTTCGACCCGGACCGCTGGACCCTGGAATGGGTCCGTGCCGGGCATGACCCGGCCCTGCTCTACGACCCGCAAAGCGACCGGTTCGAGACCCTCAAAGGCAAGGGGGCGGCCCTCGGCATCGACGACGACGGCGCTTATACCGCCGCCACCTGGAAGCATTTTGATGCCGGCCAGATCCTGCTCATCGGTACCGACGGGATCTGGGAGGCGCGCGACCGCCACAATGCCATGTTCGGCAAAGCGGCTTTGCGCAACCTGATTCGTCAATATGCCCGAAACGATGCCCGGGATATCCGGGACGCCATCTTGAAGGCCCTGGACCGGTTCCAGGAAGGCTCCCGGCCGGAAGACGATATCACCCTGATCGTCGTCAAAAGAGACGCTGTGGCAGTGTGAGACGCCTCCCAATGAGCGAGAGAATTCAGATGGCCCCCTCCTCAAAAAGAGGTGTGTAAACAGGTTTTCGCGTTATGGTTTTGGTTTTCCCTTTGTCCCGCGCCGAGAATCGGCGGGGCGGATGGATTATCGCACGCGAATTCTAGCCCTTTCATTTTTAGGACATGGACAGCAGATAGCTGCGCAGATTGACCCGCCGGTTCTGCAGGCCGAACTTGATACGCAGGTTCTTGCGGTGAAAATTCACGGTGGCCTCCGCGATGTTCAGGACCTCGGCGATTTCCTTGCTGCTTTGCCCATCCTTGATCAGGGCCGCCACCTGCATCTCCTGAGGGGTCAACAGGATGTCGGCATTGGCTGCGTTCTGGAGAAAAGGGGAAATGATATCCTGCAGATGGGCGTCCACAATGTCCACGAGGGTGCGCTCCCGGGGCTTCAAACGCGCACCCTTCAGCTTTTCGAGATACGGCAGGACCAGCCCTTTCACATTGGCCAGGACCTTGCGCTCCATGTCCTGCCGGTCCCTGTCCCGGTGTTCGAGCAGCACCTTGAGGGCGATGTTGGATTCCTCCAGGCTGCGGGCCTGGTCACGCAAGGTCTTGCGGCTGTTGCGCAGGGCTTCCTCGGTCAGTTTCAGGGCCGTAATATCTTCGTGACTGACCACCACCCGAAGCGGATCGTCGTCCGCCGTGCGGATGGCCCGCATGTAATACCAGTGCTTGCCGGAGGGCGAATGGCAGGGGTAATCGTAGAGAAACTCCTCCACCTCGCCGTTGATCACCTGCCGGATGCCCTTGGCGACCTGGCGGGCGTCCCGACCACCGGGTCCATCGGACGCATCGCAAATCGCCAGGTAATTCATCCCCACGGACTGATCCTCGGCGGCCTCGTCGCTGTTTTCCGAGGCAAACCGCTGCCAGGCTTTGTTGGTCTCCAGGATGACGCCATCGGCGTCCAGAATGGCAATGTGGGCGGAAAGCGAATTGAGAACGGTGGTGGATAGGGTGTTTTGAACCTTGCGTGTTGGCATGGGCATTGTCCTCCTGCAGAAAATTTACCCTTAATCCACAGCAAGTCAACAACCTTTCATAGCATAACCGCGAAAACCACGTCCCCCGGCAAGCCGCCCCCTTCCAGGTGACATTACCCAAATCGGCATTATGGTTTGAAGTGAACCCCGGCAGGGATCCCAAGCACACGCCCCGGATCCCCCTCCTTATCCTTCCAAAAAAACGAAAGGACAATTTCATGAAAAAGGTGCTGGTCGGCTATGTCAGTCGTACGGGAAACACGGCCAAGATGGCGGAATTCATCGCCGAAGGTATTCGTTTCAGCGGCAACGAAGCGTCGGTTGTCAAAATTGCCGATATCCAGTCCGAAAAGGACCTGGCGGGCTATGACGGCTATGTGTTCGGATGCCCGACCTACCACCGGGATCTGGTGGGCAGTATGAAAACCTTTCTTTTCCTGGCACAAAAACAGAATATGGTCGGCAAGATCGGCGGGGCGTTCGGATCGTATACCCACAGCGGCGAGTCGGCCCAAATGATTTTCGACACCATGCAACACGTTTACAAGATGGACATGGTGGATCTGGGAGCCCTGAACCTGAAAGAGCAGGCGCTCGCCGGCGACGAGGGCAACCGGGCCTGTCAGGATTACGGCAAGGCCATCGGTCAAAAATTCAATTGAATCCCTTCCCCGGGCACGGTGGCCAAGGCCATCCGTGCCCGCCCTTCTTTTCCCAGCCATGACGCCCGCCATGATCGCCAGCGGTGGCAAACCCGTTATTTTTTGATCAAGTTATGCCGCTGAAATGCCGATAGCCATTATGACCAACAAGGCAGGAGGCATTCACCATGTTCACGCATATCGCATTTCAACTGGAAGCTGCGATGGTTCTGGCGGCCGCTGTTCTTCTCTTTCAACTGCTCCAGCGCCAGAAGGACCACCCGGCGAGAACCCGCCCGGTCACGACCGAGGACTATCTTTACAAGGTCGCGCGGATCACGGGTGCCAGCGAATACGAAATCTTTCGCAGGTCCGCGGAAGACTGGCCGGTGTCGCAATCCATGGTGGACCGCGACTTCAAGACGTATCTGCTGGACCAGTCGACACCTTGCTACGTCAATGCGTTTTTACGGAAGCACAAGCGGCAGATCGACCATCTTGAACTGCCGCCGTTTTGATCAAATGCACCAGGAAAGACCACGGGCAAGATGCCGCTGTCGGCGAAAGACGCTTCAAGATCGCGCGTCCACTATCCATGCGGTTTCCGTGCGGATAGGATAAGTATGACACCCGAACTGAAAGTGCAATTTCGAGAACGACTGACCCGCGATCTGGTGGAGCGCTCCATTCCCGGCATCCCGGCGTATATCGCCGGGTGGAGTGTCATCGTCTTTGCCACCGGTTTTCACCAAACCCACACGGCCATCGCCTATCCCGCCTGGATCGGATTTTTGGCGGTCAGTTCGCTGCGGATGATCTATCAATTCGTCCACCAGCCACTCTATCGCTTCAGCCCGGCAGTGAACGCCGGGGGGTTCCTGCTGTCCATTCTGATTCCGGCAGGCCTCTGGGGGGGCCTGTTCGCCTATTGCATCGTGGGCCCGGAGACCGACGCTATCCGCCTTTTGATGGTCATGGCCACGGCCGGCCTTTGCTCCGGGGCCATGACGTCCTTTGCCCCGGACCGCAAAATCGCCATCAGTTATCTGGCCATGATGATCTTGCCGGCGTGTTTCAGCATTATCGCGCTCAACCGTGAATTCATGCCCCTGTTTTATCTGCTCCTGATCTATATTGGCTTTACCCTGATGCAATTATCCCGGGGGCGCCGTGAATACTGGAAGGCCCTGGCCAACGAGTCGGCCCTGGCCGAAAAGACACGCCAGCTCGAGGACATTTCCAAAATCGATGCCCTCACCGGCATCTACAACCGACGGCACTTCAACAAAATTCTAGAAATCGAATGGAAACGCGGTTCCCGGGAAAACCGTCTTCTAACGCTGATCATGATGGACATCGATCATTTCAAGCACATCAACGATACCTATGGTCATTTGGCCGGGGATGACTACCTGAAAGGTATCGCCGCAACATTGAAAAAATCGTTCAAGCGCTGCAGCGATGTGATAGCCCGCTACGGCGGCGAGGAGTTGGCGGTTCTCCTGCCCGGCACCCCGCTGGAGGATGCGGCGGCCATGGCTGAAAACCTGCGCCAAATCATCGCCTCCCAAACCGTCAAAAGCGGCAGGGTCAGGCTGAAGGCGACGGTAAGCCTCGGCCTGGCCAGTGTGACACCCGACTTCCAAATCCCTCCCGAACACCTGATCAGCCTGGCCGACAAAGCCCTGTATACGGCCAAGAACAAAGGCCGCAACCAGGTGCAATGCGCCGATGTGCCCCTCCCGCCGGCCAACACACCACTCTTGGCAGTCGTTGAAGCAACACCTGCCAGCACCCTGCCGGATTCGGGAAAGAAGGTCGTCGGGGGATAACGCCGGGGACGGAACGATGCCGTGAGAATCGTGCTGTCAGGCAAGGCGTTATTGCTTCCTTTTCTTTCCACGCGAAAGAATGGTCAAACCGTGTCACTGCGCAGCGACGGCCGCCACCCGCACTCCTTCCACCGGCACCTGCCGCATGAATTCGACCCATATGGGCAAGGCGGCGCGGGCACCGGTTTCTTTGGGGCCAATGGGCTCCCGGCTATCGCGTCCCACCCAGACACCCACCACCAGGCGGTCATCAAACCCCACGAAAAGGGCATCCGCATTACCATTGGTGGTGCCGGTTTTACCGTAGACCCTGCGCTTGAGCGCCAGGGCCCGCCGGCCTGTGCCGTCGCTGACCACTGCGGCCAGCATTTCCCGGATGCCCGCCACGGCGGAAGACGGCAGGATGGTGGCCGCCGCCTTGCCCGGGTCCCAGATGGTGGCCGAGGCCTTGTCGATGATGCGATCCAGGCAGACCGGCTCGATACGCCGGCCCGTCGCCAGCGCACCGTAGGCGGCCACCAGTTCGAGCAGGGTCACCTCCGATGCGCCCAGAACCGAGGGATAGACCGCATGAATTTTGCTCCGGATGCCGACATTGCGAGCCGTCGCGATGACGTCCGCAAGGCCCACCTGAAGGGCCAGGTTCACGGTGGCGGCATTGAGCGAACGCGTCAGGGCTTCCTTGACCGTGACCTCACCGATGAATCGCCCGGTGTAATTGCGCGGCCGCCAGGTCTGCCGGCCGTTGCTGACCGCGATCGACACCGGCTCGTCCTGGATAGGGGAGTCGGTTTGATAGCCCTTCTGCAGTGCCGCCAGGTAGACGAACGGCTTGAAGGCGGAACCCGGCTGACGCAAAGCCTGGGCGGCCCGATTGAACTGGGTGCGGTCGTAGTCCGTCCCTCCCACCATGGCTTTGATGTGGCCGGTGTCGAGCGCCAGGGCCACCAGCGCGGCCTGCACCCCCACGACACCCCGGGCCTCCATTTCGGCCATCCCCTTCAGGATGGCGCCCTCGGCCGCGGCTTGCAGGCGGGCATCCAGGGTTGTGTAGACGATGAGCCCACTGGTATTCAGCCGGTCCCCGTAGGTTTCCTCAAGGTATTTCTGGCAATAGTCCACGAAATAAGGCGAGCGATAGGCCCGCTCGTGAAATACGGTGGGAAGATTCGCCTGGGTCGCCTGCCGGTATTCGTCCGAAGATATGAAACCATTGACCTGCATCCGTTGCAAGACGTGGTCGCGGCGGTGGCGGGCGCGCGCCCGGTTCCGAAAGGGCGAATAGGCGTTGGGCGCCTTGGGCAGGGCCGCCAGGAGAGCGCCCTCGGCCAGGGTCAACCGGTCGGACGGCTTCCCGAAATACGCTTCGGCCGCGGCCTGGAGACCGTAGGCCTGGCAGCCGAAATAGGCTTGGTTGAGATAGAGTTCCAGGATGCGATCCTTGGAATAACGCTGCTCCAACATCAGCGCGATGGCCATCTCCTTGATCTTGCGTGTGATCGTCTTTTCCGGTTTCAGAAAAATCATTTTGGAGAGCTGCTGAGTGATGGTGCTGCCCCCCTGGCGGAATCCGCCGGCTTTGATATCGGCCCACAAGGCACCGGCAATGCGAATGGGATCGATCCCGCTGTGCTGGAAATAACGCGCATCCTCGATGGCGATAAAGGCCTGGCGAACATTGACGGGGATCCGGTCCAGGGACACTGTCGTGCGCCGCTGTTCGTAAAGCTCGGCCAGCAGTTGATTGTCGTGGGAGTAGAGCTTGGTGGCTTTGAAAGGCGAGAAATGGTTGAGACGATCGATGTCGGGCAGGGTCGAAAGGCACCAGAAGAGATAGCTGGCCAGAGCCCCGGACGCTAGAATGGCCCCGAAAACCATCATGGTCCGCACCGGACGCAACATTTGCAGTCCTCGGATCAACTGGGTCCACCAGCGCCAAACCCGCCGGTCAGGCGCCTTCAAGGCGCGCTGGAACGCTTTGCGGGCCCGCCGGCCGCGACCCTTTAAGCGCCCCTTTGCATACCGGATCGATCCATCGGCATGCGGGGGGCCGTCGGCTGCCGCGAAAAACGTTTCCACGGCCACAAACGTCTGCTCCGGATCGAGGGGACCGCCGATGCAGCGCGTCCCGTCGATTCCCATATCCTCCAACACGGTCCGGTCACGGGGGTCGGTATGGGTCACCAGCAAACAATCGGCCAGATGGGTTGCCATCCCCCGCACCAACTCGATCTCTTCCTGCAAATGGTTGTTGACGTCCACCACCAGCAACGTCGCCGCCCCCGATTCGATTTTCCGGATGGCGGCATCCGGGTCATCATCGAGGGTGACGCTGATGCCGCATACGGCGAGCGATCTTGCGATGATCTTACCGCGGACAGTCCGGGCCGCGTATATGGCGACACTTTTTTTTCGATCAGTTCTCATCTTCGGCAACAGCCATCATGTAGGCGCCTTTGGCGGTCGCATAAAGCGGGTTGCGGGCCTGAACGACCTTGGCAACACGAACGGGCAAATCCACCTCCTCGAGGCAGGCGGCAAATCGCTCGCGGCTGCCGGGCGGCAGCACCGTACCGCCACTCAGGACAATGGGCAGGGCCTGCTTCAGGCGGGGCACATTGTCCGACCCGCGCAGGACACGGGCCAGGCTATCGGCCAGGCCGGCGAACAAATCATCGTAGGCGGCATGCAGTCCGTGCTCGATGTTATTCCGGGGGGCCACACTCAGGTCCAGTTCCTGCTCCTTGATGCCTTTGATCTTGGTGGCGGGCTCCCCCACCGAGCGTCCCACGGTCTGGTCGATGAAGTCCCCCCCCTTCTGGATGCTGTAGGTCACCGCCGGAATGGAGAGATAGGAAAAGCATATATTGCACATCCCGCCCCCCATGCTGATACCAATGCCGGTGGCATACTGGTCGCTCAGTTCCGACACGACCACGGCCATGGCCTCGTTGATGGGACGCGGTGTATAACCGCGGCCTTTCAGATAGGTCTTGAAGATGGATTCATTGAAAAGCACAGCCCCGTTGCGATCGAGAGGATCACCGGGAACACTGAACCACAACGGCTGGCCCTTCTGGGCGGGCTCCGGCACCATGGGATCCAGGATGGCCTGGATGACCTGAATGCCGTCGTCCTCTTTCAAATTCACGAGACCATCCTCCATGGGGCGTCGGGTGGTGCCCCCCAGAATATTGGCAAACTCCTCGGCCGCATTGCCGAGAATGTGCAGCCGTTCGTCCTTTTCAAAAAAACGGACGGCCTTGTCTTCCAGGATTTTGCGGGTGTTGGGCATGGACGGCACGGTAAAGAAGGCATTGGCTTCCATTTGGGTGCTCTTTTCCGATGGACCGGTCCGGTAAGCCACGATGTTGGCGGTACCGATATCCAAACCGATAGCCGGACCGCCGCCTGAGGACCGGGTTGTTTTGCTTCTTGTGGTCATACTGCCAGGAGCCATGAATTCACCTCTTTGAAAGCTAAGGGGGCCGGCGTAAACCGCCCCGGAACCGCCGTCTGCACGCCGTCGCGTGGCCCGATAAAATCGCCTGGGGATAGGGATAGCAAAATTCAGGCCACTGAAGGCCCAATCTTTCCATATGCAATTTCACATTATTTTCAGACAGTTGGATTTATTCAAGACACTGGGCGGGATAGCATTGCTGCCAGCTTTATGGCAGACGTCATGGATTTGACATCGGTCCGGCCACGCTATTGCGATAGTTGCATCGCGGGGCATTTCTCAGGTAAGGTGGTATAGGGTGTTATCCCGCTTTCATTTAGGTGCGTCTTTCCCCTGCCGGCCGGCACCCGCGTCGCGGAAACGCATTCGGGCCGGCCGCCAACGGCAAATCGGGTTTTTCCACTATGAGTATACGCATTAAATTTTTCCTGGCCCTGCTGGCATTCAGTCTCCTGCCGCTATTGCTGATCACCGTCAGCAGCCGGCAGAGCATCATCCGCCTGGGAGCGGACCTTTCCGGGAACGCCCGGACCTTCATGACGGAAACCATCAGCCGGAACCTGGCGCAGAGCGCCCGGGTATCCGCCAATGCCATCAGCCACGACGTGGCCAGCCTGCAGCTGTCCCTCCAGTACCTGGCCGACACCGTCGAAAACACCCTGGCGGCTGAGGACATGCCGCCGGAAGAACCGGTCTACACGCCGGAAGACTTCAATCAGAACGCCACGGCCCCACCGGGTATGCAGATGTCCTGGCGTTACCCCCGCGTCACCATCAGTGGTGTACTGATGCCGTCGGGCATCAGTACACGCTTCCCGGTAGTGGTCATCCCCTCAAACCAGAGGGAGGCCCTGGGCCCAGAGATCCAGCGGCTCCAGAAACTGACACCGGTCCTGCAAAACATCTATCGCCTGAACGGCACTGCCGTGCACCGGGTGTATGTCGGGCTGCAGAACGGCCTTCATTTATCGTTTCCCGGACACGGAGGCCTCTCCACGGAATTCGACCCACGCGAACGGCCCTGGTTTGTCGAAACCCTCCGGAACGGCAAACTCACCTGGCTCTCCCATACCGACCGTTCGACCCACCGGGTCGTGTTTACCATCGCGGTCCCCATTCATGACCGAGAACAGCAGCTGATCGGTGTCGGTGCCATCGACATTCTGCCGGATGAATTCATGAAGATGGATCAGCTGCGGGCCAAGTGGTCCAATGATACCCGGGCTTTTCTGGTCCTGCCGAACATCCGGCCAGGCGAAACAACCCCGCGGCTGAGGATTATCGCCGGGAGTGACCAGGCCCGGGCGCTCGACACGACACCGACAGAAAATAGCGCAAGCTACCTCGAAATAGCCGATGCCAATGGGCAGCGGCTATTAATCGATTCCATGCGCGAATCGGACAGCGGCCAGATGGAGGCAGACTATGGAAATATCCCCTCAATCTGGGCGTTTGCCCGCTTCACGCCCCCTGTGGATGAAGCCCTGCGGATCGTGTTGATCGTGCCCCAGACCGTCATATCGGCGCTGACCCGGCAGGTCGAAAAGAACGTCCTGGATCAGACCCATTATATCTACCGCGTTACCGGCATCACGGCCGTTCTGCTCCTGGTCCTGGTTCTCCTGGTGGGATGGGTGGGTACCCGCAAGATCCTGAAGCCGCTGTACACCATGGTCGATGCCTGGGAGAAACTGTCGACCGGCGACTTTAAGGTCCGCCTGGGCTATCGCACCGGGGACGAACGCGACGTCCTGATCGATGCCTTCAACGATATCGTGCCCCGCCTCGAGGCCCATTGGGAACTCAGCCGGAGCATGGAGCTGGCACGCCAGATTCAGCGCAACCTGCTGCCGGACCAGACCCCCGAACTGCCCGGGCTGGACTTGGCCGGCGACAGCCACTACTGCGACGAAACGGGCGGCGACTACTATGATGTCTTCAAGACCGGCTCTCCCGGAGGCAACTGTTTTGCGATCGTTGTGGGCGATGTTTCCGGTCACGGCGTCGCCTCGGCCCTCCTGATGACGACAGCCCGAGCCATGATTCGGAGCATTTCCGTCCTCGAGCAGGATACGGCCCGGCGCATCACCCTGGTCAACCGCCTGCTTTATCCCGACACGACGGACACCGGAGACTTTATCACCCTGTTCTATCTGGAATTCGATATGGCCCGACGGCAGCTGCGTTGGGTCCGTGCCGGGCATGACCCGGCCCTGCGCTACGATCCGCGAAACGACCGGTTTACGGAACTGACGGGCGAAGGCATGGCCCTCGGCATCGAGGAAGCGTATGATTTCATGGCCCACAGCAGCCCCATGGGCGACCCCGGCCAGGTCGTCGTCATCGGTACCGACGGGATCTGGGAAGCCCACAATCCCCAGCGGGAGATGTTCGGCAAAGAGCGTTTACGAGAGGTTATCCGCACCCACCATCATCTGAGCGCCCAAGCCATAAGGGACGCGGTCTTCAGGGCCGTCGCCGACTTTACCGGGCAGGACCAGGACGACGACATCACCCTCGCCGTCATCAAGCTGCTCTGATCCTATCCCGAACATTTCATGAAATATCCGGGCTGGCCGGGATAACCTGGACACAAAAAATAAACCCGGGAGGCCGCCCGGCATCCGGTTTTGACCTGAAGGGCCAAACCTGTTAGAAGCAATTTTTCAACCCCTTACCATTCCACCCGGACATCGCAACCGCATGAACGACACGCCCCCTTCGATACCCCGGCCACCGCACCCAAACATGCCACTCCCGTCCTCCATGGGTCACCGTCACAGCGGTGCCCTGCGAAAACTGGTCCTGATCCTGGCCGGCCTCAGCGTGCTGGTCCTCGGAGGCACCGTCTATACCTACTTTGCCCAGCGCCAGGAACTGTCCGCCGACCACATCCGCCAGATCACCGCCGCCGCCGGCGAAAAATGCAACAATTTTTTCATGCCGGTATGGTCAACCGCCAGTATCATCCGGGAATGGGGAACCAGCGGCATTCTTGGGGAAAGCGACATCGAAACCTTCAACGCCAAGCTGCGGCCCCTGCTGGAACAGGTTCCCCACATAAAGGCCCTGCATATCCTATCCCCCCGCGGGGATATCCTCTACGGCCTCATGCGGCGTGACGATCAATGGGCCGCTTACCGCGCTCCGTCCGTCGTCGATCCGGACCGGCCGCTCACCTGGCGGTTGTATGATCGCAACGGCACAGCAACCCCAAACCACTTCGAAAGCCCGGCGCCAAACCGTGCGGTTCAACAGCGTTGGGCCGTCGCCAGCGACAGCGTTGAAACCTACCCGCTCAACTGGACACCGCCCTACGCCCTTTTCCCGAGTGAGGAAAAGGGCCTGAGTGCCATATCCGGCTGGTCGAACGGCGACCAGACCCTGACCTTCGGTCTCGATGTCCGCATGGCGGATGTCACCAAATTGCTGAACGACATCAAGGTCACGGAGTCGACCATCTTTTTCCTCTTTGCCCAGGGACGGCTGCTGGTCGATTTTCAGGAAGCGGTCGATTCCCCCCATGACATGATCATCAAAACCCTTGATGAGTGGGCCCAGAGCGATCGGGGTGACGGGCCATTCCGGTTTCAGTACGACGGCGCCCCCTGGTGGGGCCTGCTGGTGGATGCCGATGAAAGTCCGGGGCGGCTGGGCGGCCTCGGCATCTTCGCCCCCGAAAAAGAGTTGGTCACGTTGAAGCCCCCCGGGAAACTGATCTACATCCCGGTGGTGCTGGTCATCTTCTGGGCTTTTCTGCTGGCCTACGCCCGGCGGGTGGCGCACCAGGACGCCTCTCCCGATGGCCTCATGACCCCCGAAAGCCTTGCGGAATCCGAGTTGCAGGCCATCGTCGCAGCCGGAGAACATGAGCGGTTGGAGTTCAAATCCAGCTTGCGCTGGAACCTGAAAGCGGGCCGGGCCGGCAAAGAAATCGAACTGGCCGTCATGAAATCCCTGGCCGCCTTCCTGAATACCGACGGGGGGACCCTGATTGTCGGGGTGGACGATCAGGGAGCGGTCACCGGCCTGGGGATCGACCAGTTTCCCAACACGGACAAATACCTGCAGCATTTTTCCAACCTCTTCAATCAGCATATCGGCATGGAATTTTCCCCATTTATACGCTTCGCTCTCCGCCCCCTGGCCGGGCAGCAGGTTTTGGTCGTTGCCTGCCGGCCGTCACCGCGGGCCGTGTTTGTCAAAGACAAACAGGAGGAGCGCTTTTTCATCCGATCGGGCGCCTCCACCCGCCAGCTGAAAACCAGCCAGGTGCTCGAATATGTTCAGGAACGGCAAAAAAAACCGGTCCAATAGAAAAAGGCAGGGACCTCCCCCCGCCTTTTTCAACATCACGAACCCTCTGAAAGAAAACCGCTATTTCTGCCTGAATCTCCTTCGGCCCAGCCCAGCCAACCCCACCAGACCGATACCCAGCAATAGCACCGTCGATGGCTCCGGCACCGGTGTCGTATAGCCGGCCACGGCATAATCATTTTGCGGATCAAATGCCGCGAGAAAAGCGATACCCTGCACATGGTCATCAATGCCGATGGTGTAGGTGCCGGCCTCCGGACCTTCGCCACCGATCCACTGCGACATTGCGGCTTCAAAAGCCCCAAAACCGTCCAGGGAAAGGCCATCGCCAAAACTACGATCATAGCCAAAAAAACCCGCCTCCCGGTAATTCGCCCCGGTTGAGCCTTCGTTAAACAAGTCGACCAATTTGAAGGTCGAGACATAGACAGGTTTGGAATACCAGATCAGCAAGGCCTCTCGCCCTCCGGTGATTTCATCGTCACCGATACCGACACCGCCGTCATTGTCATTCCAGGTCAACTTCCCGCCTACCGCCAGGAAGTGAATGTCATAATCCAAGCCGGTGTCACCATGGCTAAACGATTTATGATATGCATCATTGCTGTAATCGGCCCAGTTTAAATCGCTGAACATCAGCGCCTGAACTGAGGCGGCATGAGAACATAAAAAAAGTGTAACTATCATTATTCTGATCATCGTTGTTTTCATTATCGCAACCCTATTTTTGAGGTATGGTTAATTTTTTAGGCCATCCGAACTCTATTGGATCAAGCAAAATCTATTCCTTTTGGCGACAATTCTTGAATATCATAATTTTCCAATAGGTTAAGTAAAAATATAGCCAAGGAGCGAAAGATCCGATAGGCATCGTTTTTCCTAAAAATTGGTAAAAACAGTTCCCAACCGCCTCGAAAATACCCATGGAAACACGGTTGGAAAGGTTGTCGCCGGCTGGCGATAAATGTTATGAGGGGAAAACCCCAAAGCGCTGCGGCATGCCAAAAAGGAGCCCTGCATTGAACTACCCGGAAGTCGTCCAACTCAAGCTGGAAACCCCCGAGGACCTGCGCCATCACCTCAGGGTGAACGGCATGGCCCGATATATCATCCATGACAGTGAATCGGACTGGTGGTGGTTCAGCGACCATCGCAACAAACTCCTGGAATTCGTATTCAACTCCGGGAGTCCCGTGACATTTAAAAAATTGGCTGCCGATGAAGAAGTGCCGGAGCAGACCTGGGAGCCGGAATGCAACCTGATCCCCAACATGAAACGGTTCCAACTGCGTCCCACCTTCATCTACGCCACCATCACCGAAGAAACCCTGGTGGATCTTTTTTGGAATGATTTTCTCAGCCAGGACCTGGGGCCCTACGCCTACTGGGATATCGACAACCCGGATAACCGCCTGGAAGAATTTATCTACTATTGGGAAATGCGGGCCAGCGGTATGCACATGGAACCGGCCGCCCCGGACGAAACCGATCGATCCGGCGACGCCTCATGCTGACATGCAGTGTTGTCCCGCGCTGCGGGAGTTCTCATCGGCTTCGGTGGTTTTCGGTGAGCCCCAATCTTGCCCGGGTGCTCATCCCGCCATCGGCAGGACGGCACGCTACGTAAAATAAAGCGTGAATCAAAGCGTCCCGGCCTGACGACTTGTTATCGGCGGCATGCGTCCTATTATTGGAAAGCAGTGCTAATTCCAAAAACGCAACCCATCTGCACTTGATGCATCAGGAGGAACCATGAAACGATTCGTATGTCTTACCCTGCTGCTACTGCTGAGCATGCCTGCGGCGACCCTGGCGGAAGGCCCCGGGGACATGGCGGGCTGGGAGAAAGATGCCCCCTACAACCAGCTCTACGACTCCCGGGAAATCGACGCTTTCAAGGGGTACGTCAAAAAGATTTTCACGGTGGTGCCCATGCCGGGAATGGCACCGGCCACCGCTATTCTGGTGGAAGAGGCCGAGGACAGCGTCAACCTGGTGCATGTCTGTCCGGAATGGTTTGCCGGACCCAACGATATCGGACTGCGCCGGGGGGACCGCGTCAATGTCAAAGGTGTATGGGCCGAGATCGACGGCGAGTTCGTCTTTATGGCCTCTAAAGTGAAAAAAGGGGATTTTTTTGAGTTCAAAGTCCGCATCACCAGCGACGGAACCCCTTTTTGGACCATGTCCCCTGAAGAGCAGGAGAAACACCGGAATTAATCATCCCTATGGCGCTTCAGCCCTGATGCCCATCGGGGCTGAAAACGCATTATTTTCTTTACGTTAGAATGGGATCTGACAACACCCTCTACCGACGGCGGGCCCATACCCGCCGGATGGTTCCCCGAAGCATCGTCCGGCATCTGCCAAAATAGACCGTTCCAAAATGGCATATCACCAATAACCCACTGCGATTTATACGAATTTACCCCGAACTATTCCAATTTGGGACAGCCCACATCCCCGCCTCCCCCCGCGATCCCGGGGAAGGGACATCCCACCGGCAATGCAACACTTTGTTATTTAAATAATTATTGATCATACGAACACGCCCTTACGGTCTGGCATAATGGTTGCTCTCTGGGCTTGACAGGCTTTTTTTGCCCGCAGTCCGGTCGTGCCATCGCCAGCAGGGTGAATTTACAGGCACCACCAAAGGTCGCCTCTCTAAGGATCAGACTGCAGACGCTCACAATACGTCCTCAAACGGGGACCAAATCCTTTCAGACGCCTTCGCATTCCGAAACGGGGGAGGAACCACCCATGACCGCACCCGCAATGGCCATCAATCCCGATCAAACCCAACCATTTCTCCAGCAGGTAATAGAGCGCTCCGGCCAAAACCTTACCGCTTGCTACCAGTGCCGCCGTTGCGCCGCCGGGTGCAGCGTGGGCGATGCAACCGACTATTTCACCCCCAACCTGCTCATTCGAATGGTTGTCCTGGGGGACCGCGACCAGGCGCTGAGCAACCAGTTGGTCTGGAAATGTGTCTCCTGCTACACCTGCGGAACCCGCTGCCCGAATAACATCCAGACAGCGCGCATCACCGAAACCCTTAAAAAAATGGCCAAGGAAGAACACCTCGAACCCCTGCAGCCGAAAGTGGCCGAATTTCACGATGCGTTCGTGCGCTCCAGCCTGCGCTGGGGGCGGGTGAACGAAATGGAATTCATGGGGGTCTACGAGATGAAGTTCGCCCTGCGCAAGATCAAAACCAGGGAGTTCGGCGCCATCATGGACGAAATCAAGACCCAGGCCCGCCTGGGCATGGAAATGACCCGCTTGCGGCGCATGCATTTCGGTTTTCTGATGGCCAAAGGCCGCAAGGAAATCAAAACGTTGCAGCGCAAATCAAAACAGCGTGGCACCCACTAACGCACAGGGAGTCATTGGCGGGGCGTTTCCGTTGGTTCGAGGTCAAGTCGGGCGAACATTGTGACCCCAGACGTGCAAGGCATATTTCGAGGATCAAAATGGGACCTTTTGAAAATGGCCCAGAAGAGAAGAGGAGCACCATGCAACTAGCCTACTATCCAGGATGTTCCCTGCAGCAGTCATCGAAGCTCTACGATGTCCAGAGCCGGCGCATCTTTTCCGAATTGGGCGCGGAACTCGTGGAAATCGAAGACTGGAACTGCTGCGGCGCCACTTCGGCCGGCAAGGTGGATGATTTCATGGCCACGGCCATGCCCGCCCGCAACATCGGCATTGCCGAGGGGGCCGGATTCTCGGAAATGGTCATTCCCTGTTCGGCCTGCTACTCCCGCACGCTGGTGGCCCAGCAGCGTATTAAGGACGATGCCGCCCTTGCGGAGGAGATCAACAGCGAACTGGAAGCCCCCATTAACGGTACCCTGAAGGTATCCTCCATTCTGGAAACCCTGGAAGAACGCATCACCAGCGGCGCGCTGAAGGACCGGGTGGTCCATAAACTGACGGGCCTGCGGCCGGTCTGTTACTACGGATGCATGCTGACACGTTTTCCGTATGACGTGCCGGTCCCCGACGACGTGGAGAACCCCCAGGGGATGGAGCGGGTTCTGGGATCCATGAAAATCAAAACCATCGACTGGAATCACAAAACGTCCTGTTGCGGCGCGTCGGCTTCCGTAAACGATGTGGAAACCGCCCACAACCTGATGGCGGAAATCATGAAGGATGCCGTCGCCCGGGGTGCCAACTGCTTTGTGACCACCTGTCCCATGTGCCAGATGAACCTGGATGCCCAACAGGAGGCGTTCTGCCAGAAACACGACATCGAGACGCGGCTGCCGGTTTTCTTCATCACCGAAATCATCGGCGCCGCCATGGACATCCCGCCGGCGGAACTGCAGACCGACCGGCATTTCATCGACGGCACAACACTCTTGAAGGAGTTGGAGCAACATGAAGAAAAAGGGAAATAGCACCAAACGCGGATCGGTACTGATTGCCGGGGGCGGCATCGGCGGCATGCAGGCGGCCCTCGATCTGGCGGACAGCGGTTTCAAGGTCCACATGATCCAGAAGGACTCCTCCATCGGCGGCACCATGTCCATGCTCGACAAGACCTTTCCGACGGGTGACTGCTCCATGTGCATGATCTCCCCCAAGATGGTGGAAGTCGGCCGGCACCCCAACATTGTCCTCCACACCCTGTCCGAGGTAACGGCGGTCGAGGGGGAACCCGGCGATTTTACCGTCAGCGTGCATGAACAGCCCCGCTATGTGGATGCCGAAAAATGCACCGGCTGCGGCGCCTGTGAGAAAAAATGTCCCAAGCTGGTGGTCAGCGAATTCGAGCAGGGCCTGAGCAAGCGCAAGGCCATCTACTCCCTCCTGCCCCAGGCGGTTCCCAACACCCGGGTCATCGACCCGGACAATTGCCTCTATCTGCAGCGGGGCCGCTGCAAGGCCTGCGTCAAATTCTGCGACGCCAATGCCATCAATTTCGACGACACGGCCAAAGACTACCAGTTGCAGGTGGGCGCCATTATCCTGAGCCCGGGCCTCGACCGCTACAATCCCCGGGTGCGCCAGGAGCTGGGCTTCGGCCGATGGCCCAACGTGGTCACCTCGATTCAGTTCGAGCGCATTCTGTCCGCTTCCGGCCCCTTTTCCGGCGAGATCAAGCGCCCCTCGGACGACAGACATCCCCGCAAGGTGGCCTGGATCCAATGCGTGGGCTCCCGCGACCCCCATAACGCCAACCCATGGTGTTCCTCGGTCTGCTGCATGTACGCCACCAAGCAGGCCGTCATTGCCAAGGAGCACGACGGCAGCATCCAGCCCACGGTGTTCTACATGGAGATGCGGGCCTTCGGCAAAGACTTCGACAAATACGTGGATCGGGCCAAAACCGAATATGGCGTGGTTTACCGCCGCACCATGATTTCGGACGTCAAGGAGGATCCGGATACCGGCAGCCTGATCCTGCGCTATGCCGCCGAAGACGGCAAGCTGATCAACGAAGTCTTCGATATGGTGGTGCTCTCCATTGGCTTCCAACCCCATGCCGACGCGGCCGAATTCGCCCGCACGTTCGGCATCGAGCCCAATATCCACGGGTTTGCCCAGACGTCCGCCCTCAGCCCCGTGGAAACGACCCGACCGGGGGTCTATGTCACCGGTACCTACCAGGGGCCCAAGGACATTCCCGAAACCGTGGCCCAGGGCAGCGCCGTGGCCGGCCGCAGCATGGCCCTCCTGGGGGAGGCCCGCGGCACGGAAATCACGGTCCAGGATCTGCCGGAAGAAAAAGACGTCAACGGCGAGGAACCCCGGGTGGGCGTCTTCGTATGCCACTGCGGCATCAACATCGCCCAGACCGTTGACGTCAAGGGCGTGGCGGAGGAAATGCGCAGCTATCCGGGCGTCGCCTATTCCGATGACCTGATGTATGCCTGTGCGCCCGACGGTCAGGAAAAAATCAAGGACATCATCAAAGAACAAAAGCTGAACCGCGTCATCGTGGCCTCCTGCACACCCCGCACCCATGCCCCCTTGTTCCAGGACACCATTCGCGAGGTCGGCCTCAACAAATACCTTTTCGAACTGGCCGACATCCGGGAACAGTGCAGCTGGTGCCATATGGGCCAGAAAGAGATCGCCACCAAAAAGGCCACGGAAATCGTCAAGATGAACGTGGCCAAAGCCCGGCACCTGCAGCCGGTGCATACCGACGCCGTGGACGTCACGCCGGCAGCCCTGGTGATCGGCGGCGGGGTGGCCGGCATGACGTCGGCCCTTTCCCTCGCGGACCAGGGTTTCGACATCCACATCGTGGAGAAAAACGACCGATTGGGCGGCCTGGCGGCCAATGTCTACCGCACCCTGGACGGCAGCGATGTCCAGGCCTTCGTCAAGGACAAAATCGCCGCGGTGGACGGGCACGCCAACATCACGGTCCACCTGGGTACGGAAGTGGAGAATACCGGCGGCTTTGTGGGCAGTTTCAAGACCACCCTGGCCAACGGTGATCAGTTCACGCATGGGGCCATCATCGTGGCCTCGGGGGGGGCTGAATACGAACCCGAAGAATACGGCTACAAGGCGAGCGACCATGTCATCACCCAGCGTGAACTCGAGAAGCAAATCGCCGAAGGTCTGGAGCCCGGCCGCCGCCATTATCTCATGATCCAGTGCGTCGGATCCCGGGAGGAGCCGCTCAACTTCTGCTCCCGCATCTGTTGCCAGGATGCCATCAAAAACGCCATTGCCATCAAGGAAAAATCGCCGGCCGCCCAGGTGACGATTCTCTATCGCGATATACGCACCTACGGTCTGCGGGAAGACTTCTATCAGAGAGCGCGCGATCTGGGGGTTCTCTTTGTGCGCTTCGAACCGGAGGCCAAACCCCAGGTCGATATCGACGGCGACCGCATCCAGGTCAGCGCCTTCGATTACGTGCTCAATCGGGACATTCGCCTGTCCCCCGACACGGTGGTGCTGTCCACCGGGCTGCGCCCCCATCCCCTGACGGAAAAGGTGGGCAAGCAATACAAGCTCACCCGCAACCCGGACGGCTTCTTCCTGGAGGCCCACGTCAAACTGCGGCCGGTGGATTTCCCCAGCGAGGGCATCTATGTCGCCGGTCTGGCCCATGCCCCCAAGAATCTGGACGAAACCGTCAGCCAGGCCCTGGCTGCCGCCGGCCGGGCCGGTGTCCTGCTCTCCCATGACAAATTGAGCGTCTCGGGCATCATCTCCAAACACGACCGGGACATCTGCATGTCATGCCTGGCCTGCTTCCGGGTGTGCCCCTTCGGCTCGCCCTTCATCGACGAGGACGGCAAGGTGAGCCACAACGAGGTCATCTGCACCGGCTGCGGCATCTGTGCCGGCATCTGTCCGGCCAAGGCGTTTCAGGTGAACAATTTCCGTGACGACCAGATCCATGCCATGATCGATGCCGCCACGGAAGAAATCTGCGCAAAGGCATAACCCATAACGCATCAGCTACCACAGGGAGAACGATCACCATGACCGTACAAGCGCAAGCGGCCGTTCCGGAGGAAGCGCCCTCCATCGAGCCCGTAATAGAGATCCCGGCCGACTGGGATCCGAGCATTCTCGCGTTTGCCTGCCACTACTGTGCCTTCGCCGCCGCCGATCTGGCCGGTGTCATGCGGTTGTCCTATTCCCACAACGTCAAAATCATCCGCATGCCCTGCACCGGCAAACTGGACCACGGCTACGTCCTGCGCGCGTTCGAAAGAGGGGTGGACGGCCTGTTCGTGGCCGGGTGACTGGAGGGCCAATGTCATTTCCTGGAAGGAAATCTCAATGCCGCTAAACGGGTCCGTTACCTGAAAACCCTTCTGCCCAAGGTCGGCCTCGATCCGGAACGCCTGGAGATGTACAACCTCTCGGCGGCCATGGGGCCACGCTGGGCGGAGATCTGCAACGAATTCACGGAAAGGATCCGAGCACTCGGTCCTTCTCCTATACGGCTTGCTATCGAGGCGCGGGAAAGGAGACAACAGTCATGATCGTGGGCGAGCAGAAACCTCTTGAAGAACTCTGGGACTACATCAAAGGACACAAAAAGGTTCTGGTGTTCGGCTGCAACACGTGTGTCGCCGTCTGCCAGCAGGGGGGCAACAAGGAGGCTGAAATCCTGGCATCTTTGCTGCGCATGAAAGCAACCCAGGAAGGTGTCGACATCGATATCCAGGATTCCGGCATCGAACGTCAGTGCGAGCATGAATTCTTCGAAAAGGCCGAAGACAAAGTCGAATGGGCGGATGCCGTGCTGAGCACCGCCTGCGGCATCGGCGTGCAATTCATGGCGGAAAAGTACCCCAAGCCGATCTACCCGGGCCTGAACACCACCTTCCTGGGGGCCGTCGAAGAATTGGGGGTCTATACCGAACGCTGCCAGGCCTGCGGCCAGTGCATCCTGGCGCGCACCGGCGGTATTTGCCCCATTGCCCGTTGCGCCAAGCGGGTCATGAACGGGCCCTGCGGCGGCTCCACCAATGGCAAATGTGAAATCAGCAAGGATGTCGACTGCGCCTGGCAGCTGATCGTCGACCGGTTGAAGCTGCTGGGCCAACTCGATCAATACGAGGAACTCACTCCGATTAAAGACTGGTCTTCCGATCGCGCCGGAGGCCCTCGCAAACTGGTCAGGGAGGATGTGCAGCATGACAGCTAAAACACCGAGCAAACTGGAAAAGGTCCTGGCTGCGGGTCACTTCGCCGTTACTTCCGAGTGCGGTCCTCCCCGCGGCAGCGATCCGACCGAAATCGTCGAAAAAGCCGAGATCATCAAAGACTATGTGGATGGCATCAACATCACCGACAACCAGACGTCGGTCTGCCGCACCTGCTCCCTGGCGGTCTGTATCCGCCTTAAAACCATGGGGCTGGAACCGGTGCTCCAGATGGTGACCCGTGACCGCAACCGCATTGCCCTGCAGAGCGATATCCTGGGGGCGGCCCACTGGGACATCAACAACATCCTCTGCCTGTCGGGCGATCACCAGAGTTTCGGTGACAGCAGCAAGGGTCAGAACGTGCACGACCTGGACTCCATGCAGCTGCTCCAAACCGTGCGCCTCATGCGGGACGAGGGCAAGTTTCTGGGGGGCGACGACATCAAACGCCCGCCCAACATGTTCGTGGGCGCGGCCGCCAATCCCTTTGCCGACCCCTTTGAAATCCGTGTGGCCCGACTGGCCAAGAAAGTGAAAGCCGGGGCGGAGTTTATCCAGACCCAGTGCATCTACAATCTCGACAAATTCGAGGAGTGGATGAAAGGCGTAAGGGACCGGGGATTGCACGAAAAGACCGCCATCATGGCCGGCCTGACCCCCATGAAATCAGCCGGCATGGCCCGCTATATGAAAAACCGGGTTCCAGGCATGGATGTCCCCGACGAAGTGGTCAAGCGCCTGGCCGACACGCCCAAGGAAAAACAGGCCGAAGAAGGCATCAAGATGTGTATCGAGTCGATTCAGCGCCTGAAGGAAGTGGAAGGCGTGCGAGGATTTCACATCATGGCCATCGAATGGGAAGAAAAAGTCCCGGGCATCGTCGAAGCGGCGGGTCTTTACCCCAGGCCTGAAGTGTAGGAGGCAACATGAAGACCTTTGATGACCTGATTGAAGAAGTCCAGAAGCCGGGCCTTTGCCACCACTGCGGCGGCTGTGTAACCTTCTGCACCTCGATCAACTACGGCGCATTGGAACTGAGTGAAGAGGGTGTGCCCCGCTATGCCGACCGCGAAAAATGCATCGAGTGCGGCCTGTGCTACAGCATCTGCCCCGAGATTGATGAACTCCAGGAAGAAACCAGGAAGGTGGCTGGCTGGGAGCCCCCCATGGGGCACGTCCTGGACACCACCGTGGCCCGGGCGATCGATCCGGCTATTCGAAATAAAGCCACCGACGGCGGCGTCGTGACGGCCTTGCTGGTGCACCTGTTCGACCGGGGCCACATCGACGGCGCCATCGTAACCCGCCAGACCGGCCCTTTTGAACGGGATCCCTGGCTGGCCACGTCGCGCCAGGAAATCATCGACGCGGCCGGCTTCTACCTGGACAGCTCCCACGGCATGAAGCATTTCGGTCATGATTACTCCACCTACGCCCCCACCGTGCAGGAGTTCCGCCCCATGGTACAGAAGGGCCTGCGCCGGGTGGCCCTGGTGGGCACCCCCTGCCAGATCAAGGCCTTGCGCAAGATCGAGGCCCTGGGCATCGTCCCCTCGGATTCCATCCGCTATACCCTGGGCCTTTTCTGCTCGGGCAATTTCCTCTTCGATGCCAAGGAAAAGCAGGAACTGGAAACCATCGGCGGCTTCAAATGGGAGGACGTGGTCAAGGTCAATCTGCGCGACCACCTGATCCTGAAACTCAACACAGGCCAAAAAAAATTGATCCCGCTGGACAAGCTGGAGTTCATGAAACGCTTCGCCTGCCACTATTGCTCGGACTATTCCGCCGAATATGCCGATATCTCCTTCGGTGGTCTGGGGGCTGAAGAAGGCTGGACCACCGTCATTACACGCTCGCCGGTGGGCCGGGCTATCATGGCGGACGCCCGGCACAAAACCATCGAACTCCATGACTTCGATGACGCCGAAAACAAACCGGCCGATATCTTCAAAACCATCAAGACGGCTTCGGACAAGAAAAAGGCCTACGCCCAGCAAATGCACGACAATCTGGTAAAGGGCAAAACCGCCTGAAACAGGCCAAAGGCCATGGAGGGGTAGCACCCAAAAGGCCCGGGGAGGTTGAATCCCCCCCGGGCCTTTTGATTTTTAAGAATGCATGCGCTAAAAAGGGCAACGAACTGCCAACCGTGCGAAAGCTGTCTCTGGCAGGCGATTTGAGTTGGCTTTGGCTACCATCAAAGATTAGACCTTCAATCGGCAACCGTTATGCACCTGTTAGCGATCCTTCATGTCATCGGCACTCTGCTCCTGGTCACCGGTATTTCCATGGTGCTGCCGCTGATCTGTTCGGCCATCTACGGTAGCGGCGATTTTCAGGCCCTGCTGATCTCGGCCCTGTTGATTCTTTTGCTGGGAACGCCATTGTGGTGGTTTTTCCGCCGGCACAACGAGCTGGGCATCAAAGACGGCATCTTCATCGCGGTTTTCGGCTGGATCCTCGTTTCCGCCTTGAGCGCCCTGCCCTTCATGCTGCACGGATCCATCCCGTCCTTCACCGACGGTTTCTTCGAGATGATGTCCGGCTACACGACCAGTGGGGCCACCATCCTGACCGACATCGAGGTGGTCCCCCGCGGACTGCTCTTCTGGCGCAGCGAGACGCATCTATTGGGCGGCATGGGCTTTTTGACCCTGACGGTCATTTTTCTGCCCCACGGCATGGGCGGCCTGCGCATCTTCCGGGCGGAGTCCTCCCCGGGGCAAGTGATTACCAAGGAGAAATTCCACTCCCGCAACCGGGACACCATGGTGCGCCTGTGGATCATCTACATGGCGCTGAACCTGGCGGAAATCCTCATGCTCTGGATCGGCGGCATGTCCCTTTTCGATGCCATGTGCCACGCCTTCGGCACCGTGTCCACGTCCGGCTACTCCCCCTGGAATGCCAGCATCGGCCACTACAACAACGCCTATTTCGACTGGGTAATCATTCTTTTCATGTTCCTGGGGGGCATGACCTTTGTCCTGTTTTACCAGATGGTCCTCGGTGACTGGCGGGCCCTGCGCATCAATACGGAATTCCGCTGGTACGTGGGGTTCATGCTGTTTTTCTGCGGAATCGTTTCCTGGATACTGTGGCAGGACAACACCTACGGTCTCATGGATGCCATCCGTTACGGAACCTTCCAGGTCACCAGTCTCTTGACCACCACCGGTTTCACCACCGCCGATTACGAGCAATGGCCCCAGGCGGCCCAGATGTTTCTGTACGCCGTCTGCTTCATCGGCGCCTGTGCCGGATCCACCACCAGCGGCATCAAGATCGTTCACTACGTGGTGATCTGCAAGTTCATGGCCGCCGCCATCAAGAAAATCTTTTTCCAGCCCATGGCCATCATCTCGGTGCGCCTCAACCAGCGCCCGGTGGACGACTCCATCATCTATTTGTCGGTCTGCTATTTCATAGTGAATATCTTCATGGTGCTGGCGGGGGGCTGCGTCATGGTCCTCACCGACGATATGGACTACGTCACCGCCATGAGTTCCGTCATCGCCACCCTCATGAACATCGGGCCGGGCTTCGGGGCCATTGGGCCTTCTGAAAACTATGCCTTTATTTCCGATGCCGGCAAATGGTTTCTCTCCTACAACATGCTGGTGGGACGCCTGGAGATGTTCTCGGCGCTGGTTATCTTCTACCCTTCCTTCTGGAAAAAATAGCAGAAGCCGCCTCAGAACCGTCTTTTGGCTCCATATCGGCGTTAAACACAGGTACCCGATCCTCGAAATACTTCAGTATTCCTGCGGTCGGGCACCTGTGTTTGCCTTGATCTAAAACCAAAATCCAATTCCGAGACGGCTTCTGCATTTCCCAAATAAACTACAAGGCATTTGGATACCTGCACGAGACAGAGGATCTTGTGCGGCCCGCGCGAAATTTTCTTGCCGATCAGCGCGGATTCGTAAAACGTTCAACAGCAAGGCGCGCGAGTAGCGTTTGGCGAGGCGTACTCAGGTACGCCGCAGCCAACACGCGGTGAAGCGCAACACCGCTGTTGGGCGTTTTACGAATCCGCGCTATCCCATGAAAAGCTTGTGCACGTCTTTTAGATGCATCGACTTGCAGAACACGATGACGCGTTCATCGGGCAGGATGCGGGTTTTTCCCACGGCGATTTGCCACTGCCCTTCCCGGAAGACGCCGCCGACAAGGATCTTCCCGTAATAAAAGGGATCGATTTTGGAAAGCGGGGTGCGGGTTATGGGGGAATTCGGCGCCGCCAGGATCTCCACGACCTCGGCGTCGAATCCATGCAGGTGGGCGACGGAGAGAAGCTCTCCCCGCCGTATGAATTTCAGGATCTCGTTGGCCGCCAGAACCTTTTTGTTCAAGGCGATGTCCGAACCGGAGGTGGCGGCCAGCACCAGGTATTCTTCTTTATTGACCATTGAAATGGTTTTGCGCTCCTTGGTCCGTCGATCGCCGTCGGTTTCGGTCATCAGATGTTTGGCCAGCATGCAACTCATGATGTTGGTTTCGTTCTCGCCGGTGGCCGTGATGAAGGTATCCATATCCGTCAACCCTGCCAGATCGAGGGCATCCGCGTCGGATCCGTCCCCGTGGAGCACTTCGGCGTGATCCAGATAGTGGCATAGCTCCGCTGCCCGGTCTTCGTCCTTTTCGATAAGCTTGACCCTGACACCTTTGCCGATCAGTTCTGCCACGCGGCAGCCCACCAACCCGCCACCCAGGATCATTACCCGGTGGCGGCGCTGCTGTTTGACCCCGATCAGGGCCATCAGTTTGGGAATATCGTCCTTGGAAGCCATGAACAAGACCTGGTCCTGGGGCAGGATTTCCTGATCCCCTCCTGGCAGGATGGTCCTAATTCCCCGGGCGATGGCCACGATCCTGAAGGGGAAGCTGTTATGCGTCCGGGAAAGGGTTTTCAGTTTCTGGTGGGCCAGGGGCGACGCATCGTGGACGCGGGTGGCCATGACCTGGGTCTGGCCATCGGCAATGTCGATGATTTCATTGCCGGCCGTGCGTTTCACCAGCCGGGCGATCTCCTGGGCGGCCAACTCTTCGGGGTGAATGAGCAAATCGATCTTGAGATCATCTGCCGTGAGCAGGGAATCCTTGCTGCCGAAATCGAGCGACCGGACGCGGGCGATCTTGATGGCAATGCCGAACCGGTCGGCAATCATGGCCGCCAGCATGTTGACCGCATCATTGTTGGTCACGGCGATCAGCACGTCCATGGCTTCCGCATTGGCTTCCCGCCAGCAGTCGATGCTCATGGCCGACCCCTGGATAAAACGGGCATCGAGTTGCCCGTCGATATGCCGAATCAACCGGCTGTCAGGCTCGATGGCGGTAACGGCATAGCCCTCGTGGACCAGCCGTTTGGCCAGGTAGGCGCCAACGCCGCCCAGGCCAAGTATGAGGATTTTGTCGGTAGTCGCCCTGCGTTTGCCCAACATGTAGACCATCTCCCCGGGGTTAACGAAGACCTGCGAATTAACGTCTTGATTGGTCATATATAACCCCCCGGATGATGTCAACGCGATGCCTACGCCGCCGGGACGGACTTGCTGTACATCAACTGGAGAAATACCGCTCCGCCGGCATCCCGGCACCCCAAACCGTTTGTGACAGGGTAAGATGCCGGCCGGCATATCGATATTGAATCCATTTGGCAAAAAAGCGGGGTGAGCTGACCGGGGATTCGGCAGGCCTTTTCAGAAAAGGAGCAGGAAGAGGTCGGTCGTTAGGGAGGAACAGACCATACAGCGGACACATCGCGCGATATCCGGACGGTCGCTCCGGGAGAAGGCCCGGACACGATCCATCCGGTACCGTTTTGGGGCGCCCAACCTCTTCCTGCTGTCAGCCGGTCGAAGCCCGCAAGAGGGAGAGGGACTTTAGGGCTTCGACCGGTTGTGACATTCTAAACGCTTGGACCTTGCATCCAAGGCATGGTGCTAACTCATCTCGGGAACGGGTTTGGCCGCCGGCGCGGTTTTGGCACCGCCGGAACCACCACCGGAATACCCCGGGCTGGCCGTATAGCTGGAAACCTCGAAATCCGGGTAGGCCGTGCCGCCGTGTTCGGTCCAGTCCAAACCTTCCAGCTCTTCTTCGGGGGATACCCGCAGGCCCACCACCGCATCGATGACTTTGAACATCAGGAAGGCCAGCGGAAAGGTCCACAGGAAGCAGGCCCCGATCCCCAGCAACTGGACGCCGACGACTTTCAGGGAGAAACCGCCCATGTCGAAAATGCCGGCCGCCAGGGTGCCCCAGGCGCCGCAGACACCATGGACGGAAATGGCCCCCACCGGGTCGTCGATCTTGATTTTGTCGAAAAAGACCACCGAGAACACGACGATGACACCCGCGGCGGCGCCGATCAGGATCGAGCTGGTGGGCGTAACATTGGCACAGCCGGCGGTGATGCCGACCAGGCCGGCCAGGGCGCCATTGAGGCTCATGCCCACTTCCGGCTTGCCGAATTTCATCCAGGAAACCACCAGGGCCAGGATGGCGCCCGCAGCGGCTGCCAGGTTGGTGTTGACGAAAATCATGGCGATGCTCTTGTCCGCCGTTGTGGTGGAGCCCGGGTTGAATCCGAACCATCCCAGCCAGAGGATAAAAACCCCCAGGGCCGCCAGGGGCATGTTGTGGCCCAGGATCGGGCGGACCTTGCCGTCTTTCATGTACTTGCCGATACGGGGTCCCAGGACCATGGCACCGGCCAGGGCCGCCCAACCGCCCACGGAATGCACCACGGTGGATCCGGCAAAATCGATAAATCCGAAACCTTCCAGCCAGCCTTCGCCGTTCAGCAGGCTGCCCCAGGCCCAGCTGCCGAAAATCGGGTAGATCAGGGCACTCAGAACCACACTGTAGCAGAGATAGCCCACAAATTTGGTACGTTCGGCCATGGCGCCGGATACGATGGTGGCCGCCGTGGCGCAGAAAACCACCTGGAACATCCAGAAGGCCAGGATCCATTCCGTGCCTTCCCCCGTAAAGTCGCTCAGGAAAAAGCCCGACGTTCCGAACCAGCCGGTGGAGGTGGCCCCGAACATGAGCCCGAAACCGATGGCCCAGAAGGCGATGGACCCTATCGAAAAATCCATCAGGTTCTTCATAATGATGTTGATGGCATTTTTAGCCCGGGTGAAACCGGTCTCAACCAGGGCGAACCCGGCCTGCATAAAGAAAACCAGGGCTGCCGCCACCAGGGTCCACAGGAAATTGGCATGCTCCTGCACGAGGTCGATGGCTTCTTTATTGGACATGGCCGTGGGCGGTTCGTCCCCTGCCCAGCAAAACGTTGCACTTATCAAAAGTAGCATCAACACCGCGAAAAATCGTTTCATAATCTGTTCCTCACTCATTCCGTTGGATTTAGGGTTTTCATCATTTTTGGGACGCCCGGCATAACGCTCCCGGTCGCCACGACGCTGTTGTTATCTGGGGATTGGGTAATGGCAAATGCTGTGCCATATCCTTGGGAGGAGAGGAACTTTTATGTAACTATTTGTTTTTTATGCAATTTAAATAGTATCCGCTTGATTTCAGAAAAAGAGCAGATGCTCCCCAATACAACATATATGTATTTTAAATTCCACATATATACATTTTTGTATTTTTTATGGTCTTAAAATAGCACCCTAAGCACGAGGGCGCCTCGTCAAACCGAGTGGCGTTTGCTCAAACAGGTGGGAGGCAGACGCCCGGGCGTTTCCAGCCCCTTTGCCAGATTCGACCGGCCCCTTATCCCCAGGCGGGCAGTTGGGTCGGTTTTCCGGGCGTCAACCGGGGTTATCCGCAATGAAGGTTGGCTTTTACGATATCGTAGAGTGCGTCGGCATTGCCATAGAGTTTTTCGCTGAGTTCGTGGTCCTGATAGGATTGTAGTTTGGCAATGATCTGATCGATCATATGGGCGGGGAAAACACCGTGAGCTTCATAGTGCTCCCTGTCGCGGGTCAACTTTTCGGCGGCCTCCCAACAGGAGCTTGGCAGTTGGTCCCAATCCCCACGAGGCGCACTATCAGCCTTAACATAGCAATCCCGGGCGGTTTCGAAGGCTTCTTGGTTCTGCAATCCATATCGTGCCGCCACCGCCAAACCGGCCAGGAGTTGATGAACATTGGCACTGCCGTCCGGGCTTCGCAGTTCGACCGTCTGGGGGTTGACATCCATGGACGAAATCGATGTTTCTTTGGGGTTGGCATCGGCAATCATGTCGGGCACCCCTTGCCAGCCTAATGGAACCCGCACGAGCATCGAACGATTGCGGTCCCCCCAGCAGATATTGGTGGGTGCCTCCTGGTGCGGCACGAGCCGCAGGAAAGACGTCGGCACCGTATTGCCGAAAGCGGTCAGCGAGGGGGCCAGACACAATAATCCGCCAATCAGTCTGCGAGCGGTATCGTTGAGATCTTCATCGTCCACCAGCACGTTTTGGCCGTCTTTCATCAGCCGCATGTGAATGTGCAGTCCGCTGCCGGCATGTCCCACGATGATCTTGGGGGCAAAACTCACTTCCAGACCATATTTGTAGGCCACTTCCCGCACGGCCCATTTGGCCAGCACCAACTGGTCGGCCGCATTTTCGACTGGGGTGGGCCGGAACTCGATTTCGTGCTGCACCATCTCCCAGTTGTCGTAGAGAATGTTGCCGACTTCCGCATGGCCGTATTTGATGTCCCCGCCGATCTGGCTGATGATGTGCATGGCTTCACGGCGTATGGCCCCCCATTTGGAAAAGGGATGGGATTCGTGATAGCCTTTTTGTTCAATGATCGGATAGATCTGATCGATCTCGGAGAAGAGATAGTATTCCAGTTCACCCGCCGCTTCGAGCGTGTACCCGGTCGTCTCCTGGAGAACCCGATGAGCCTTGCGGACAATGTTTTCGGGCGAAGACGCCAGCGGATTGCCCTCCCGGGTATAGTAGGCGCAAAGAATGTCGATGGTGGCAATGTCCGTGAAGGGATTGACAAAGGCTGTGCCATAACGGGGGATGACGTACAGGTCGCTTTCCGTGGCGGGTATCCAGTTGAAGAGACTCGATCCGTCGACACGTTCGCCCCGGGATAGGATTTGATCCAGTTGTTTGCGGCTGTTGGGAGCAAAATTCAAGGTTTTCAGCCGCCCATCCCCGCCCACATAGCGGAAATTTACCATGTGAATTTCTTTGTCCGTGATGAATTTCACCAGGTCCTGCCTGGTAAAATCTTCAGCCGGTTTTCCCAAATGGCGCACAATCTGGTTGGGGCAAATAGAAGCAGTGTTTCGCATGTCGACTCCCCTCGTTTAAAAGACAACCGCGAATCCGGCAATTAGATCTCGGCGCCCATCCGGTCCAGTATGGTTTCCGTATAACTCAACCGTTCCTGAAGAACGCTGTCGTCCAACTGGTTGACCAACTCGGAAAGCAGGGTTTCGATGCAGATCACCGCAGCCGCGATAGGACTGAAGAAATAGTCGCCCTGGATCGATACAAGCAGGTAGTTTTCAGTCTCGTTGGTCAAAGGCGACGACGCGCTGTCAGTGATGGCAAATACGTCGACGTCTTGCTCGCGGCAAATCCGGCAGGCTTCGACCGTGTCCCGTGTGTAGGGATTGACCCCGATGGCAATCAGCAGGTCACCGGGCTTCAACCGCGATAGATCCTCGGCCAGGGTGTGGCCGGCCTGCCCGATCAGGGATACCCCGCTGTGGATCATCTTCATGTAGAAGCTCAGGTAATAGGCCAGCGGGTAGCTGCTGCGAAGACCGATAATATGGATTTCCCTGGCCTTTATGATAAGATCGACCGCCCGGCGGAACTGTTGTTCCTCGAACGCATCGGCCATGAGCATGACATTGCCCCATTCGTCCTGAATGACATGCTGCAAAAGGCTGGATTTGTCATCGGCCTGGGCCGGGCTCCTTTCCAGAAATTTTCGGACCTGCTGGCTGTAAAAGCGTTTGCGCTGCTGGACATGCTGGCGAAAAAGGTTCTTCAACCCAGGAAAGCCGTTGAAACCCAATTTCTGGGCCAGCCGTGTGACCGATGATATGTTGATGCCGTTTTCATCAGCGATTTCGGAAATGGACTTGGTCGCCGTTTCATGCGGCGCGTCGAGCATCCGCTTGAGGACGGCCAGGTTGCGATCCGTAAGCCGCGTCTCGTGGTCACCGCTACGGATGCTGAAATAAAGGCGTCTGAGTTCTTCAATGCTGTTGGGTGCGGGTGTTTTCATCAGTGCCTTCCCAGCGAGGCGCTTCCGGCAAAGCGGAATGCTTCGGGCAGCCCCTTTAAAAGGATCATAAAATGCGATGTAGCTTCTGGTTTCGTTCTTCCCATTGTCCCGCGCCGATCATGGGCGGGACGGACGGATTAAAACACGCAAACGGCTTAAGCCCGCCGCAAGCATAACTTACACAGGCCGGCGGCTTCTCCGTACCCTCTGGAGCCTGCCGGCGGTAGCCGGGCGGTGTTCCGCCCGGCCTTTACCCTTTTATAGGCTTGCCTCGGGCAGATCGTCCAGCCAGCCGCCTGTTTCGGTGATCTCCCGCACCAGCAGCCGGGAGACTTCTTCTTCATGCCCGCCGCGGGCATGCAACTGTTTCAGAATGACCTTGTCGCCTATCTGTCCGCAAATCTCCAGTTTCCCGATGTCGTGGCCAATGATGTACTTGAAGCGTTTCGCATAGCCGTCGAAATACCGTCGCGCCCGGTCCACGATGGCAATGCCTTGTTTCAGCGGCACCTGAAAGTGGTGCCGCACCCGGGCCACGGGCATGCACTGGTAGAGGTAATACGGGTTGACGCCGATGCGCAGAAGACCGTTCATCAGGTCGACAAGGGCCTCTTCCGAGTCGTTGACGCCGCGCAGCAGCACGGCCTGGTTATTGACGGTGATGCCGCACCGGCGCAGGCGATGGACGGCTTCACGGGCCACCGGGGTGATTTCCCGGGCATGGTTGAAATGGGTGGGTACGAACAGGGTTTTACGGTCGTTGAAATCCCTGAGCAGCGCCATGAGGTCGTCGTCGAACAGGCGCAGCGGATAGCTGACCGGCACCCGGGAGCCGATCCGCACGTGGTTTACATGGGGAATGTCGACCAGGGCCGTCAGCATCTTGTCGAGAACCTTGGTGGGCAGCATGAACGGGTCCCCGCCGGAAAGGATAACGTTGGTGATTTCAGGATGGTCGGCGACATAGGCCGCTGCTTTCTGGAAGTTTTTGACCGTCAGTTCGTTGGACAACCCGACCATGCGTTTGCGAAAGCAATGACGGCAGTACATGGCACAGTATTCAGAGGTCACCACCAGGGCGGTATAGCTGTATTTGTGCAGCAGCCCGTTGCCCTTGTCATGCTTGTCGTCACCGTAGGGATCGGCGGTGGTCTCGCCCATGGCCCCGGCCACGACAAGCTCGGCGGCATCCGGAACGCACAGCCGACGGATGGGATCGTCCGGATCGTCGGCATCCACCAGGCTCAGGTAATAGCGGGGGATATTCATGGGATGGATATCCGTAACGCGGCGCAGATCAGCTTCTTCCTGCCCGCTCAACGGCAGGTAGGTCTTGAGCGCATCGACGGTGGTGATATTGTTCTGCAGTTCCCGGCGCCAGTCCTGCTGGCGCCAGTCGATGCCCTGAAGCGCTGCGTAATTTTCCGTCATGTTTGGTTTCACGGCAGGTTGCATGATGCCTTACTCCTTGGTTTTCAGGGACAAGCCGGCGCGGGCTGATTCAGGGCGCAACAGTAGTGTCCTCCAGCAGGATCCTCGATCGATGCTGGGGCGGCTTGACGATTAAGGTTGTTGGTTATGAAATGTCGGCGCCTAGTATCCCACGTGTTGTAAAAAATTCTGCAGACGTTCGCTGCTGGGATTGCGCAGCAAGGTTTGCGGATCACCGTCCTCGGCGATGCGGCCCGCATCCATAAAAAGCAGCCGCGAACCGGCTTTGCTGGCGAAACTCATCTCGTGGGTGACCACCACCATGGTGATGCCCTGCTCGGCCACGGCAATCATCACGTTGAGCACCTCTTCCCGCAGCTCCGGGTCGAGGGCCGACGTCGGCTCGTCAAACAACATGATCTTGGGATTGATCGCCAGCGCCCGCGCAATGGCCACCCGCTGCTGCTGCCCCCCCGACAGTTCCGCAGGATAGTGGTGACTGCGGTCGGCCAGGCCGACCTTCTTTAAAAGATCGTGGGCGACATCGTGGGCCTCCTCCCGGGACATGCTCCGCACTTTGCTGGGGCCGAAGGCGACATTGTCCAGGGCCGACATGTGCGGGAACAGGTGGAACAGCTGAAAAACCATGCCCACTTCCTGGCGCACTTCGCGAATCCGACGCTTCTGGCGAGGCAGATGAATGCCGTCGACGACCAATTCGCCGGAGGTAACCATTTCCAGTCCGTTGATGCAGCGCAGGAGCGTTGACTTGCCCGATCCCGAAGGCCCGACCAGGACGACCACTTCACCCTGATCGATGGTCAGATCGATGTTGTGCAGCACTTCCACCGGACCGAAACTTTTGCCGACGTCTCTGAATTCGATGAGGGCACTCATAAAATTTTTATCCTTCGCTCCATAAACTTCAGGCTCAGGGCCAATGCCGTGGTCATGATCAGATAGCAAACCGCCACCGCCGACCAGATTTCCAGGGCCCTGAAGTTGCTGGCCATGATCTCCTGCCCCTGCCGGGTCAGTTCGCCGACCCCGATAACGATAAACAGCGAGGTGTCCTTGAGGCTGATGATGAACTGATTGCCCAGGGGCGGAATGGCCCGTTTGAAGGCGATGGGCCCAATGACACTGGTTATCAATTGGAACCGGCTGATGCCCATGGCCATGCCGGCCTCCACGAGCCCCTTGTTGACGGACTGCACCGCACCACGCACGATCTCGGCCATGTAAGCCCCCGCATTGATGATAATCGTAATAATCGCAGCGGTGAGGGCGTCAAAGCGAATGCCTTTGAGCCCGGTGGTCACCTCGATCAGCATTGGCAGGGCGAAGTAGATGAACATGGCCTGCACGATGATCGGCGTGCCGCGGATCAGCTCGATGTAGCCGATAGCCACCTTCTGGCTGGCGATCGCCAGCCAGCGAAAATGGCCATAGCTCGCGCCGCCCACGGCGGGCGTTCCCGCCAGGCGCATGAGGCCTGCCAGGGTCCCGAGCGCGAGCCCCCCAACGATACCGATGATGGTAATGTACCAGGTCAGCTTGGCCCCCTGGAGCAGCGCTGGAATGGATTCGACAACATATTTGAATTCAAAGCCCATTTTAAAATCTTCCCGTCATTGCGGTCTTGAGGCCCAGTAACGTGGTCTGAAGGCCGTTCCCGGCCAATTTCTTGCCACCGGGGCTTACCTGCCGGCCAGCACGTGGCCGGCAGGTAAGGTCTTCTTCCGGTAGTGCCCGTTGTCTTCTATTCGGGCGCCGCACCAAACCATTTTTTATAGAGCTCGTCGTAGGCACCGTCTTCCATCATCTCCAGCAGCGCCACATTGACCTTGTCGCGCAATTCGCTGCCCTGCTGGAAACCGATTCCGTAGAAAGCGGCCTTGACGTCGGGGCCCACCGCTTTCACGCGTCCCTGGCCGGCCGTCTTGATATAGTAAAGGACGTTGGGCGTATCGTGCATGGCGGCATCGGCACCGCCGGTCACGACTTCCAGATAGGCCTGGTCGATATTGGGGAACTTGACGATCTTTTTGGCCCCTAAGGTATTGACGTAGTCCACCGTAGCCGTTCCGGTTTTGACGGCGACGACTTTGCCTTTCAGGTCCTCGGGCCCCCGAATGTCGCTGTTCTCGGAGCGCACCATCACCTTGAGTCCGGCCCGGAAATAAGGATGCGAAAAGTCGATGGCTTTCTCGCGGGAAGACTTGATGAAGATGGCGGCCAGCACCACATCGAGATTGCCGGTGGTCAATCCGGGGATGAGGCCGTTGAAATCCATGGGAATCAATTCATACTCCAGCGTCAGGCGTTTGGCGATGGCGTCCCAGAGTTCAACGTCAAACCCGGTGTACTTGCCGTCTTTGCCCTTGAATTCGAACGGCACGAAGGCCGTGTCGACCCCCACCCGCAGCTGCTCGGCATAAGCCATACTGCCGCATGTCAGGATCATCAGTACCGCAATAAAACCCGCCAGCCACCTTTGTCGCGTTGTTCTTTTCATGATGCCCCCTTTCGGTTGAACAGGTAATAGGTAGGAATGGCCGTTACGCTAATATAGGCCAAAATGCATGTCAATAAATTTTGCGTAAATTAAATTCTTGCAATTATTTTTGCACTCTATTTTTCCATTGAAATCAATAGCGTGCAACATTTCACGGCTTCCGTGCAGAGCGAGCAAGTATGTTCCTGATTCGGCAAGAATCCAGCGAATCAACAGTAGGAGGAAAGACAGCAACGAAATGGCCGGCAATAAATGCCCCGCGGTTTTTGCACCTAGCGGTTTCGTCTGCGAATGAATTGGAGAAAAGGGGCTGGGGATTCCTGGGTCGATCTTCCGAAAACGGGGAAGTGAAAAATTAGAAAGTAGGGTCCATCATCATGCCCCTGTTTCCCTGTTTCTCACTTTCCCGTTTCCCGTTTACCTTTCAACGAAGTCGTCGACTGGTGCCGGTTTAATCATCTATAAAAATGGCGCCTGCCGCATGGGTTGAGTTTGGCATTTCGTTGTCGACGCGAAGCGTCGCCCTTTCAGCTTGACGCTTTGAGCTTGGCCCTTTTTCATACGAGTTTGACGCTTTGGGCTTGGCGCTATTTTCATGAAATGTTCGGGTTAGCGCATAAAATGCCCGTAGTGCAGGGTGTGGTCGATAATCGCCGGCTTGAATCCGGATACGTCCATCCTCTCGCGGATCACGTAGCGGTAGAGCCCCGCGTTGCGGATATCCCCCACGAAGACGGCGCCCACCAGCCGATTGCCGCCGGGATCGAAGACCAGTTTCCGAAAAGTGGCCGCGGTGGCACGGCGGTGAATTTCGTAGTCACCGCTCTTGGTGTGCACCACCCCCATGGCCACAAACGGCTCGTCCGCCACCTGGGTAGCGTTCAGGATGCCGAAGGTACCGGTGTAGGCGGTTTTGATACCCGCCATGTTCATCCCGGCGCAGCGCCCCATTTCCACGGCGTTGGTCCACAGGGCGGTCATGATGGGGGCTCCGGAGATGGGATCGTGGGTCACGGCCACATCCCCGGCCGCATAGGTGCCCGGCCGGCTGGCCGCCGTATACCGGTCGGCCACGATACCCCCATCCACCGCGACACCGCTGCCTTGGAGAAATTCCACATTGGGCCGCACGCCCTTGCCGATGCAGACCATCTGGCAGGCCATTTTTTCACCGTTGTCCAGGGTCACGCCGGTCACCCCGGATGCGTCCGACTGGATGGCGGTGGCCGCCGCCCCGGTGAGAATGGCCAGCCCTGCATCGTCCAGTGCCTTGCGAACCAGGTAGGCGTCTTCCGGATCCATGAGTTGACTGAGCACCTCGGGGGAGTAGACCACCAGGGTCACCTTCACCCCCCGTTCCAGCAGGGCGAACGCGGCCTTGAGATTCAAAAGCCCCCCACCCAGCATGACTGCATGCGCGGTGCGCGCGACCCGTGCAGCCATGCCGCGTGCGTCGGCCAGGGTCCGCAGGGCGAAAGCACCCTCGGCCGCGGTGCCTTCAATCTCCGGCGGCACGTAGGGCCGGCTGCCCGTGGCGAACAGAACCTTTTCATACCCGTAGCGCGCGCCGTCTTCCAGGGTGAGGCTGCGGCCGTCCGGGTCGCAGGCCGCGACCCGGGCCCCGGTCTTCACCTCGATATCCGCACCCATGTATGGCCCGCTGCCGGTCAGGGCCATGTCTTCCGGTCGTTTCTGCCCCGCAACCAGAAAAGGAATCAGGGGGCGGAAGTAAGGGGCGTCCGGCTCCTCGGACAGCACCGTGATGGTCCCCCGGGCATCTTTCGCCCGGATGGTGTGCGCGGCCGCCATACCGGCCGCGCTGCCGCCCACGATAACGTATTGGCTCTGGTGTTCGCTCACATCAACCCCCTTCCGCTTGGACAAGCTCCCGGGAGGCATGCTGGCGGGCCGCCCCGGAATAGGCCGGCACGGTTTGATAGACCAGGGCGCCGGTGGGACATGCATCCACACAGGCGGGCATTTCCCGGTCCGGACAGCGGTCGCAGCGATAGGCCTTGTGCTCTTCCAGGTGGCGGCCGATGACCCCGTAGGGGCAGACCATCACACAGGTCCAGCAGCCGATGCACTTGTCCGCATCCGTACGCACCACCCCGTCGGCATCCCGGTGAATGGCCCCGCTGATGCAGGCGTGCATGCAGGGCGCATCCTCGCATTGCCGGCAAACCAGGGGCACCTTATGATTCGGCGCCACCCATTCCACGTAGACGCGACTTTTGGGACGCGGCGTCTCGGCAATGGCGCCGAAAAGGGTCTTGCTGGCCGAGTGCTCCACGGCACAGGCCGTAATACAGGACCGGCATCCCACACAGCGGTCCGTCCTGACGAATATTTCTTTGGGCTGTGACATAGCCTTCTCCTTTTTTCTTCCCGTGGATTGCCGTTAAATGCCCAACGCCTGGCGTTTCTTGTCCATGTGGGCGATCATCAAACCGGCGCCTTTAACCGGATCGGTTTCCACGGCAAAGGCGGCCCCTACCACGTCGTTGGCCGCCTGGGTCAGCACCTCGGTCACCACCGGGCTGCCCAGCACCGGCGGCACGGTTCCCAGCACCGTAAAGATGCCTGACGAAACCACATAGGAGCCGATACTGACCGCCTTCTCGCTCATCCATTCCGGTGCGGCGCCGGCCACGGGCAGGTCGCTGATGTCAACGCCCAGGGCGTTGGCCACGGCGGCGCAGACCACCAGGATGCGACTGATGTCCACGCAGGATCCCATGTGGAGCACCGGCGGGATCCCCAGGGCCTGGCAGACGCCTTTGAGTCCGTCACCGGCTTCTTCCGCCGCTTCGGGCAGCATCAGGCCCACCTTGGCCGTGGCGATGGCATTGCAGCCGGTATTCACCACCAGCACATTGTTTTTGATCAGCTCCCGCACGAGTTCCACATGCCCCTCGTCGTGTTTGATCTTGGGGTTGTTGCAGCCCACCACCCCGGCAATCCCCCGGATGGCGCCGGACTTGATGGCGTCCAGCAGGGGATCGAGGGTGCCCCCCAACGCCTTGATGATGGCCTCCGCGCTGAACCCCACCATGCAATCGGTTTTTTCTTCGGGGATGAAGACTTTGTCCGGCACCCGGTTGCCAAAGTTTTCCACGGCCGCGGTCACAATCTCCTTGGCGATGGAAAGGCCGTTTTCCTCGCTGAACTGCATGTGGACCGCCCCCGGAAACTTGGCTTTGTAGGAGGTGGAGATGAACTTGGTGTGGAAGCACTCGCAAAGATCCCCCAGGGCCGGCATGATACACTGCACATCCACGATCATGGCCTCCACGGCGCCGGTGATGATGGCCAGCTCCTGCTGCATGAAATTGCCGGCCAGGGGGATGCCGTGTCGCATGATGATCTCGTTGCCCGTGCAGCACATGCCCACCACGTTGATGCCCTTGGCACCGGCCGCCTGGGCTTTGGCCACCAGGTCCGGGTCGGCGGCCGCCGCCAGGATCATCTCCGAGAGCACCGGCTCGTGGCCGTGGGCCACGATGTTGACGTGGTCCTCCTTGAGCACGCCGAGGTTGGCCGTCGAACGCACCGGTTCCGGTGTGCCGAAGAGCACGTCGGAGATTTCCGTGGCCACCATGGACCCGCCCCAGCCATCGGCAATGGAGGCCTTGAGGCCCTGGAGGATCAGGTTGACCGGATCGTTGTCCACGCCGATGTGGGTGCGGTGCATGATCTCCACGATTTCGCGGTCGATGCCGCGCGGGTCGATGCCCATCTTCTGCCACTGGGCCACCCGTTTTTCCGGGGCCCGGCGGGTGAACTGGAGAGCGCCCTCCTGTTTGCCGAACTCGGCGTAAACCGCTTGAGCCAGATCCAGGGCGATTTCCGCCTTGCCGCGGCCGTCGGTGGCAATGCCGTACTCCGCCGCCAGGGCGGCCAGTTTGGCCTCGTCCTTGATCTCGTAGCCGCCGCTCTTGCCCTCGGCCGTCAGCAGCAGGGTGTGGGCCAGGTCGCGGCCGTGGTCGGAGTGCGCCGCCGCCCCGCCGGCGATCATACGAATCAGGTTGCGGGCCACGATGATATCGGCCGTGGCACCGCAGATGCCTTTTTGGGGCCCCTCATCCTCGAAGGGACTGATGCGGCAGGGGCCCATGTTGCAGTTGCGGCAACAGACCCCCAGTTCTCCGAACCCGCACTCGGGAAGCATTTTTTCGTAGCGGTCCCATACGGTCTCGAGGCCGAGCTGTTCGGCCCGGTCGAGCATCTGGTGGACCGATGGGTCAATGCTTCTTGCCAGAATCTTGTCACTGAACGCCATGATGATTGCCTCCTGGTTGATGGATGAGAATCAAATCGTTATGTCCTTCACGAACATGGGTTAGTCGCACAGGGAAGCGATACGGGATGTCGCTGGACGGGTCAGTCATCCGGCGAACGCCCATGAAGGCCCCCTTCCCTCGCGCCCTCAGCACCAAAAAAAAACCGAACCCTCCCCGGTCGGGACAGTCCGGCTGTTCAGCATCGACGCTGTTCGATTCACGTTGCATCATCAGACCATAAGCCGCGGCAAACCCGTGGTTCCCGCAGCCTCCTTCCACTTCGTGTGGAAACTATAAAACCACTTATGATCTTATTCTCATATAATTAGGAATAGACGCAAGGCGAAGTCAAGGCCAAATTTCGTCAATTACACCGATCATCGCCAGCCGCGGGTGAAATCAGGCCAGCGAACTGCCGCCTGCCTCCAGGGCAGCGAGGGCCGAAGCCAGCTTTTCGGTTTTGACCAGAAAATAGTCTGTGTCGTAGGTCGACAGGGCGAAAAGACTGATGCCGGCCTCGGCCAGGAGGCCCGCCAGGTGGGCCAGGATGCCGGTCAGGCTGAAATCCAGGGGGCCCATCACCTTGATGCAGGACCAGCCGGCTTCGCAGCGAGGGCTGTTCCGGACAATGCCATCGGCACACACGATGGACAGCTCATCATGCGTCCGGCAGATGTTGAAGAAATCGCCGTCATAGACCTGGGCCGGCACCACTGCCGATGGATCGAAGCGGTGAATGCTGAATTCGCCCGGCAGGACCTTCAACCGCAAGGAAATCGTTTTTGCCGTCGCCATAAGGCCTCCTCCAGGGGCATCCGTCAGGACCGCCCCTTCAGGGCGCGTTTTTCGGATAGGCCGGCTGCCAGCGGGATCACCAGAAAACACATGACAAAACCGACCACCCCGGGCCAGCCGGCCTGCTCGAAGGCAAAGCCGGCCCCGGTGATCCCCAGCCATCCCCCCGCGTAATAGAAGAGGACGTAAAGCGCATTGGCCTTGCCGTGGCCGCCGGATAGTTTCTGGTTCAACAGACCCACCGCCACCGCATGAATGGTGAAAAAACCGGCGCAAACCCCCAAAAGACCACCGATGACCGCCGTCACCGAGGGGATCAGCAGCAGGGCAAAGGCAATGCCCAGAATGCCGGTGCCGGCCACCAGGGCGTTGCCGCCCCCAAACCGGTTGCTGAACCGGCCGGCCAGCGGCCCCATGAAAATGCCCAGCACGTAGACCAGGTAGATCATAGTGATCAGGTCGGTGGAAAAATGAAACGGCGCTGCGGCCAGCCGGAAGGGAAGAAAATTGAACACCGGAGAGAACATGAGAAAGCCACCGGCACCGCAAGAGTAGACCAGCAAGAGATCCTTGCGCTTCAACAGAGTCAGGAAACTGTCGCCTGCCGTCCGGGCTGAAGCGTCCTTCCCACCGGTGCGGGGCAGCACCAGCAGGGCCAGAACCGTTGTCGCCAGAATGAGGCCGGAGGCTGAAAAAAAAGCATAGCGCCAGTTCAGTGGTTCATGGATCCAGCCCCCCAGCAGGCGTCCGCCCAGGCCGCCCAGAACCGTGGCCGAAACATAGGAACCCATCACCACGCTCAGCCCTTCGCCCGGCAGGGTCCGGGCCAGCCAAGCCGCCAGGCTGGTGGTCAGCGCCGGAATAAACAGCCCCTGGAAGAAACGGGCTGCCACCAGGAGGCGGAAATCAGGGGTCAGGGCCGCCATCAGGCCGCCGGCCGCCACGCACAAGCCGCCGGCCAGGATGATGGGCCGGATGGACAGCCGGTCGGACAGAATTCCGAAGAAAAGATTGGAAAGGACAATGCCCAGGATCACCACGGAGACGGTCAGGGACACCTGCGCCGGTGTCACCCCGAAGACATCCTGCAGTACCGGCAGGATGGGCTGGGTCAGGTAAATATTGGTGAACGCCGCCGAAACCAGCGCAAAGACCACCAGTTGAAGCCTGAGGATGCTGTTTCCCATAGGCTTTGAAGCTATCCCGAAACCCATCGGAAAGGCAAGAAGGTCGTCCGGCAATCAAGTTTCCCCTCCAAAGCAGTTGGCGAAAAGGGTGCGGGGATTCAGGGGGAAACTGCCGAAAACAGGAAAGTGAGAAATTAGAAAATCGGCTCCATTATGATGATATATTTTGCTGTTTCCTTCTGTTTCTAATTCCTTGGTTGCCTTTCAGCGAAGCCGCCGGCTGGTGCCGGTTTAATCATTCATGGAAATAGCGCCTGCCGTAGTGACCGCGTTTGGTATTTCGGTGCCGACGCGAAGCGTCGCCCTTTCAGCTTGGCCCTTTGAGCTTGGCCCTTTTTTCATACAAGCTTGAGGTTTGGAGATTGGCGTTTGATACGCTTATCCGGTTTCCTTTTCACACGGCCCCTTGAATCCCTGACCCCTCGGGCCCTAAACCGGTCCCAAACTCTTTCTGAAACGATCCATATCTAAGAACAGTTTAAGTCTCTTCCGGCACTTGGGCCAGCGCCGCCCTGACCGCCCCCATCAATTGGCAGGCATCGGTCACTTTTTCAGCATCCATCGTCGGCAAGGCGTTGGCGATGATGGCATCCTCCCTGTCCCGGGCCTGGCGAAACGCGGCACGGCCGGCTTCCGTCGCGGCCACCAGCTTGGAGCGCTTATGGCGCGGGTTGGGGGTAAATTCGATAGACCCGCGGGAGGCCAAATGGTTGCACACGGTCTGGACGAACTGGCGCGACACCCCCAGGGCCGCCGCCATGTCCGGAACGGTGGCTGGTCCGGATCCTATCAGGCAACGCATGATCTTGTGCTGGGACGTACTCAGCCCGGCCTGTTCGTGCACCCGGTCCATGATCCGGGTCAGGGCCGCATGGGTCATGAAGATCTCCCGGAAAAGATCGTGAATTTCCCGGCCCCCGGCATAACGGCGTGACGTATCCCCCATGGCTACAACCAGCGCCGCACATTGCGGCAATAGGAGGTGTAGGCCTCCCCGTAGGCCCGCGCCATATAGGCTTCCTCGCGCGGGACCACATGGAGGGCCAGGTAAAACCCCAGGGGGATGAAAGCGGCCAGCATCCACAGGCTGCCCGCCGCCAGGCCGAGGCCCAGGAAGAAGGCCGACCCGCCGACATACATGGGGTTGCGGCTAACCTGATAGGCCCCCCGGACCACCAGATCGGTGGCCGGAAGATTGGTGGGCACGTTGGTGCCGATGGCTTTGAACTTCTCATGGGCCAGCATCATGAAACCAAACCCGGCGGCGCCCAGTCCGATCCCCAGCGCCAGGCCAACCGGCATGGAGAGCCAGGGCAACGTGCTGGGAAACAGCCATTCCAAAAAGCCTCCAAAGGCTAAACAGGCGTAAAACACCGTGGGCGGCATGAGGTTCACTTGAGGGGAATCCGGTTCCATGCTGTCGGCTGTTGCGGTCATCTCCATCTTAATCCTCCGAATCTAGTCGATTGACGCGTCGATATGGATCACCCTAACAATTGACAAATCATATGTCAAGATGACAATTGAGTTGTCAATTGTCTATCCGCGTTTGACCACCCGCAGGTTCTTAAGAAGTTCGGGCCACTTGGCAGGGGAAAAAAAGAAACGCGTTGTGCTGATAGGGGAGGGCTGCTATCGCGAGGCGAGATCATCCCAATGGTTTGAAAGGACGCAACCGTAGTTGGGTGCGATCCAGCTCAGGCGCACATCTGCAAAATCACGGCTAACGCGCCAGGGGATCGCCAGGCAGACAAACGATCAGGTATTTCATTGTCATCCCTCCGTCACCAGACATATCATATGCCGAACTTAGCAGCACAATCACTGCAAAAGGCGCATATGAAAAACCGACTCCAGTTGCCGAAGGCGATTTTCCAATTCTTCGCAGGAGTGCTTTTGAGACATGTAGACGACCTCTTCACGCCTTCAGACGGCTGTTAGCACGGCTTGCAATATTCAAAACCTCAATTTCCAATGGCCTTATGATCATCAGAAGCGTGCTTGACACCAAGGCCGCGACACTTGCAGGGTGGAATAAAGGCAACGAACGACCGGGCACGGCACGCCACGATTATTCCGGTTGCTGGCCATACTTCGCCATTTTTTCTTTTAGGAATTGCATGGCCGCCTCTTTGTCCCGAAATATTTCCGCTGAAACGGGATGCTTCTCAAGCTCAAAAAGCAACTCAAACATTCTGGCCGTGCCGAAAGATAAATCTTCAGGGGCGTAGACGGCCACGAATGAACGATTGAAAATATCCTTCAGCTTTTTCGAATACACCGCTATATGACGAATGTCATCGGCACTTACATCGATACGTTCCGTATGGGTATGGTCATGGAACATGTATCGATTTTCCATCTTATCTTTCAGGGTGAACATGAAATCGATCTGCTCGATGATTTCCTCATAAGTTATCATACCTGAAAATACGATATGGATTATCCCGTCTCTTATGGCTGTTTTGATGGCCATAACCGCTCCTCATTTTCGTTGGATACCGGAAACCAAACCTACGGTCGAGGCCCAAAACCTGGCCTTCAAATATTGAATAGTATATGCGAATTCAGGCTTTTATGGCAAGCATACGATCGATTACAGCAACACTTCCCCATCAGTGGCAATGCCTCGATCAGCATACCTGATCGAAAGATCCGTTTTCCAGGCGTAAATGTTAACTGGTGAGGTTATAGACTAAGGCATCGCGGCGGCGGCAATCATCCGGGCAAGGCATAGGGACGGACAGCTTTTTTCCACTAACCGCCACGGCCATTGACGGCTCCATCCGCATTCAATCGGGCCGCGACCGCGTCGGCAATGTATGGCGGTGCCGAATCGGGAAAGGGCGCCACGCTGCTGACATTGATTTCGCAGAGCACATAGGTGTCTTCCCCCGAAGCTGTCGGGGGGCCGAGCAGAAAATCACAGTCCCAGAGGATCGGCAACCGCACGGTATCCATGTCAAGAAGCTGCTGCATGGCCGGCACCCACGCCTGCTCCACTTGCGCCTTCAGGCGCTGGAAGTCCGGCAGGGTCGGCGGGTGGTAGAGGCGTGGGCCGGGCTGGGGCGCCTCATCAGGTGCGGCCCCTGGGGGCGCGGGAAAGAGCGCGTTGACGGCCTGGTGCCCGAATCCGACGACCCTGTTGTGCACCAGGTAGCAGCGCACCATGCCTTCCGGCAGGCGCTCCTGGTAGGCCTGGTCGATCATCCGGCCGGATCCGCCGAAATACGGCTCGCAAATGGAAAAGAATGCCTCCAACGGCATTTCCTCTTCGACACTTCCCTTCCTGGCATGCCGAACCCGAACCATGGTGTCGGGCTGCGGTAACGCGGTGTCTTCCGCCAGGCCGACCTTCCACACGCCCAGGCCCCCGTTGCCCCGGTATTGTTTGAGAACCCGCGCCTTTCCCGGGGTCAGCCTTGCCGGAAGTTCCCGGCGCATCTGGTCCAGGTCCCGATAGAGATGGGTATCACTGCCCCACCCGATGTCACGCGTCCGGTAAACCACCTCTTTGGTGCCCATTTTCAGGATCACGTCGGGATGAGTGCTGACGTACACGCCTTCGTCCGCCACTTCGCGCAGCAGGGCATCCAGGATCGTGCGATCGCGCCCGTCCTGGATGGGATTCATCCAGACCAGAACGATATCGACCGACAGCAGCTGTCGGCGAACCTCCTCGTGGAAATCATCGTGGTACACGGCCGGCTGGGCGTGGATGCCCCGGTCAGCCAGGGCATGAAAAATGGGGGCCAGTCGGTTGTTGTCCGGCGTGGCATTTTTTCGGGCCTCCCGGTCGCCCGGGTAAAGGATGGCCACCTTTCCGGTTTTAGGGTCTGTCATTGGCCGCTCCTCCTTCATCGATATCAGCTGTCAAGCAAGGCGCTCCTCATACGATTAGCATGCGGATCGAAAAATCCACTCATCAAGATAAAAACCCGAGAGGCAAAATGACCTTTGCGGGACAACCTCATCTGACGGAAAGACATTCTTGATTGCCGATATGAGCCTCAGAACATGGCGTGACATTCAACACCGCATCCGTCTTGACATCAAAGATATCGTTTGCTAACGAATGTTTGTATGCTAACCAACGCTGCTCACCCCCGCTATTTTATCTGTTCCCTTGCCACCCGGGCGGTCCGCCAAATGGTCGCCTACTACAACCGGACCCTCGAACCCTTGGGGTTGACGGCCCAGCAGGTGATGGCCCTGGGAGTGCTCTGGCAGGCGGACGGCATCAGTCTGGGGGAATTCGCCCGGCGGGCGGGCATGGGCAAAGCCGCGGCCGTGGCCATGATTCGGCGGCTGGAGCGCATGGGGCTGGTCAGCAAGACCCCGGATCCCAGGGATGGCCGTCTCAACATTTTGAATCTGACCCGGAAGGCCGGGGCTGTTGCTCCTGAGATACTGTCCATGGGGGCCGCACTGGAAAAAAGCATTGAACAGGCTGTGGGAAAGGAAGACCTGGAGGCCATGATCCGGGGGCTGGAGGCCATCCGGGAACTGGAGCTTTAACCTGGGATAGGGGTCAAGGATTCGAGGAGTCAGGGGGCCGCGTGGAAGGCGAAACAGATAAGAGAATCAAGCGCCAAGCTCAAAGCCTCAAGCTGAAAGGCAACCAGGGAATTAGGGGCATGATGATGGAACCGATTTTATAGTCCCTCGCTTTCCCATTTTCAGCAGTTTAACCCCCGATTTCTCAAGCTCGTTTCGCAAAGTGTTTTGTCGGTTTGGTTTTTGGGTTTTCCCATTGTCCCGCGCCGAGCATCGGCGGGGCGGACGGATTAAAGCGCGCGGATTGTCTGAACCCCGCTGAAAGCGGGGTGAGTTTCCGCGTGCTCCGGCCGCACCGACGACGCGCAGGATGAAGCGGGGCACGGGCGTGCTCTTTTGCTTCGTTTTCTGTCACGGGACAGAAAATGAAGAAACCCGTCCATAAAAACTGCCCGGAGCGGTCGAACCTCTCCGGGGCTTCCACCAGAGGTGGAGGGGTTAGGTCAAAACTAAGTTGCAGAAGAACCTATAACTCAAATTGCAGGGTGGACAATCGTATGGATCCGATTAAAACGGCGGTTGACAAGGGCTGGACCTCATTGTCCGAATATGCATCCAAACAGGTGCTCAAGGTGTGGGACATCCCTGTTACCCGGGAAATCCTGGTCCAGACAGCCGGTGAAGCCGCTGCGGCTGCCGAGAAAATCGGATACCCGGTGGCCCTCAAACCCTGTGCCCACGATTTGATGCACAAAAGCGAACTGAGCTGCATCGAACTCGGGCTTTCCGGGCCGGAGGCGGTGAATTCAGCCTATGACCGCATTCGTGAAACAATAAAATCCCCTCTGGAGGGCGTCCTGGTTCAGGAAATGATCGCCGGCAACCGGGAGCTTGTGGCCGGACTGAGCCGGGATCCCCAGTTCGGCGCCTGCGTCATGCTGGGGTTCGGCGGGGTCATGACCGAAGTGATTGCCGATACTGTTTTCCGGGCCGCCCCCTTCGACGCGGTGGAAGCCCTGGACATGATCCGGGATTTAAAATACCGGGCCATGCTGGATGCCTTCCGCGGGCAGGCCCCGGCCGATCTGGAAACCCTCTGCGGAATCCTTACATCCCTGGGCCGCCTTGGCCTGGAGCGGCCTGAAATAGCGGAAATCGATATCAATCCCCTGATCATTGCCCCGGACGGGGCCGTTACGGCAGTGGATGCCCTGATGATCCTGGAAGGAGGGCCACGGTGATGCTGTCCACGATTTCAGATAGCCCGTTGTATAAGATTGCCCGCCCTGAAAGCATCGCCTTTTTCGGGGCGTCCAACAAATTTTCGGCCATGGGGTCCAGCATCCTCAATTCCATCCTGACCGATGGATATGAAAACCGAATTTTCCCGGTCCACCCCAAGGAGAAGAGGGTCTTTGACCTTGAGGCCTATGCCCATGTTCGCGACCTGCCCGAGGTGCCGGACCTGGCTTACATTGTCCTGCCCACCAAAATCGTGGCCGAAACCCTGAAAGCCTGCGGGGAAAAAGGCATCCGCAGGGCGGTCATCGTGACCGCCGGGTTCAACGAAGTCGGCGGCGAAGGCGCGGCCCGGCAGGCGGAAATCAAGGCCATTGCCCGGGAATACGGGATACGCTTCACCGGACCCAACTGCATCGGGGTGGTCAATTCCCATATAAAGCTCAACGCCACCTTCCTGCCCTCCCAGAAACGGACCGGGTTTATCGGCATGGCCTCCCAGAGCGGCAGCTTTATCACCCAGATGTTCGACTACCTGGGGACCCGGTTCGGGCAGGGATTCAGCACCGGCTTCAGCCTGGGCAACGAGGCCGACATCGATATAGCGGACTGCATCCGTTACCTGGGCGCCTGTCCGGACACCCGCGCCATTGCGCTGTATATCGAATCCATCCGCCGGGGGCCGGCATTCATCGAAGCGGCCCGGGACGTATCCTTAATCAAGCCCATCGTGGCCTTTTACGTGGGGGGATCGGAAACCGGCAAAAAAGCCTGCCTTTCCCACACCGGGTCTCTTGCCGGACCGGATCGGCTCTACGATGGGGTGTTTAAGCAAAGCGGCATCATCCGGGCCCGGTCCGTGGAGGAATTGTTCGATTTCTGCTATGCGCTGGGGTCCTGTCCCCTGCCGGCGGGCAACCGCGCCGTGATCCAGACCCATTCCGGCGGACCCGGCGCGGCCGCGGCCGATGCCTGCGGGCGGGCAGGCATCGATTTGCCGGCCCTGTCGCCGACGACCCTGGAAAAACTGGGGGCCTATGTTCCCCACACCGCCAGCGTGAACAATCCCGTGGACCTGACCTACACCAAGAACCCGCTTGATTTCTTCCATGCCATCCCCAAGATCCTTCTGGAAGACGAGGGCGCTGACAGCATGCTGGTCTATTTCCTCGCCACGGCGTCCATGATCCACCGGGCCCTGGCCGGCCTGAATTTGACCAAGGCAGAGATTGACGCCCAGGTGGAAAAGATCGTTGACGACCAGTGTTCGTCCGTGGCCGCTCTGATGACATCCCACAACAAACCGTTCCTGGGTTTTTCTTTCCTGACCCGGGAAAATCCGTTTGTAGCAGCACTTCAGGACAAGGGCGTGCCGGTGCTGCCCAGCCCGGAGCGGGCCGCCCGGGCGTTGGGGGCCCTGGTGGAATACAAACGGCTTAGGGAAAAGCTTGTGCGCTCTTTCGAAAAAAGCGCCAAGCTCAAAGCGTCAAGCTGAAAGGGGTCGCTCCGCGGCGCCCGCGAACCGATTCACCCAACCCGCCCCAGTGCTACAGGCGATTATTTCATGATAGGTTGAACTAACCCCAGCCGGAGGAGTCGCTCAAAGCGTTAAGAGTCCGCTTGAGTGGTTTGATAGATCAAGTATTTCCCTGATGCGTATTCATCGAATCCGATAGATAGGGTTCATCCCTTAGCGCGGGTGGCTTCAGGTAGCTTTCAGAAAGAGACTAAAAAAAGGGTTTTGATTTTGGTGTTCCCATTGTCCCGCGCCGCGCATCGGCGGGGCGGACGGATAAAAGCGCGCGGACTGTCTGAGCCCCGCTGAAAGCGGGGTGAGTTTCCGCGCGCTCCGGCTGCACCGACGACGCGCAGGGTTAAGCGAGGGACGGGCGTTTTCTTTTGCTTCGTTTTCTTTTCACGGGAAAAAAATGAAGAAACAAATTAAGACCAACAATCAGGATCGTTGGAATCTTTCCAGGAACGCCACCAAAGATGAAGGGCCTAGATCAGGACGATTTTTTAGACTTTACAGGTATATCTTACTCCTTTTTTCTTTTAAAACTTCCTCGGTGGTGCTTTCCAGTTCCAGCTTAAATGCCCAACTATCAGACATATCGTTTATTTTTAACGCATTTTCGGGGCAGTTGGCGACACAGGCCAAACAGCCGATACATTTTGCCTTGTCGGTCTCGCCGGATTCAGCCTGCATGGCACCCGTGGGACAAATGTCTTCGCAGGTCATGCACAGGCTGCACGCTTCGCCCTGCCGGGTCGGAAGCTGTGTCAGCACATTGAACCGGAAGGTTTCAATGGCATCAAGTGCTTCCTCGGTATGATCGGTCTTTTCCAGCTCACCCAATATCCCGTCATCCTCACCCGTAAATCGTTTATAGGTTGCCCGGGCAAATTCTTTGGCCATCTCCAGATCCGGTGCATCCGGTCGGCCTTCCATGGCTTTCCATCCGCCAAGGTTGAAGGTATGGGCGCCCAGGAACTCGGCGGATGACACAACGCTGAAATTCTGTTCTTCCAAAATCTTTCGTGTGGAATAATGCGTGGGGTGGACCTGGAATCCACCAAAGGTGAAGAACATGGCGCATTTTTTCCCCAGGCCATCCAGCGTTCGCATCCATTCTCGCACGGCCCTGGGGGCACGCCAGGAATGAATGGGCGCGCCAAATACAACCGCCTGATAAGGCCTGAAATCGATCTTCTCCTTCCTGGCGGCATAAGGGGTGATGTCGGACAGGGTGACATCAGCACCCATCTCTGTGAATGCGTTTTCAATTGCCGTTGCGATTGTCGCGGTGTTTCCTGTGGCGGAAAAAACCAGCATGATAATCTTCATAACAACCATACCCTTCTCTAAGGTATATTAGGAAATATTGCTTTAAGCTTCAGGATAGTCATAGCCAGGGCGTAAAACCTTTGATGTAGCTTTCGACGGCCTCGAAGGGGGTTGAATAGTCCTCCCGGTCTGTGGAAAGAAAAGAGAATAGGGTTTGATTGATCAACATTTCCATGGCGTTGATCTGTTCGGGAGAATAACGGCCCAAGGTCATCCGCTTCATCTCATTGATACTGCCATTGAGTCTCTGGTTTCCATTCTTACCGAGTGAAAATGATGTTGCACCTCGGTACCATGGGCATGCATCAATGATTTCTTTAGTGATTGCTTCAAGGTCACGGAACTGTGACTTGCGTCGTACCAGCGTGAACAATGTCTGCTCGTGCACGATGAAAAGCATCGGAACGCTTGCCACCATTACGGCATCAACCTTCCAGAAGTCTCCCAAACGTTCCTTAAGAGCCTTCCAAGGAATACGGAATCGTTTGGCCGCTTTTTGGCTTAAGTTTATCATCTTCGGTTCGATCTAAAGTTAGCACCGTGCTATGCGAGTCCGCCGAATGCACCAGGCGATAAGCAGTCTGAGCTTTTGTCTATAAAATCTCCCCAGTTTTCAACAACGCCCCTGTAATGATAATTCTTTTGATGCATCATCTGGAAAATATCTTCTAACATTACTGATCCATAACAATCCTTCAGCAATTCGTTCAGCTGTTTGACCTTATGATACTCTTTCCAGGAGCTTGAATGAATTATGTTCAGTCGTGTCGTTATACCCTTACGATTTAGCCACTCGACGAACCGGATGTATGCACCATCCGGCGGCATCTGATTACCATCAAACCGAGAACCATAGTAGGGTTTATTCTCAAGGATGTTCACGCATTTGCTGTTTGAATCAATAATAACTATATCTGGAACAATGCCTGCGATATCGCCTATGTCAGTAAAACGTGAGCTGGACTGAACCAGCCTGACACCAAATGCGTCTTCAATGCTACCAAGTAATGTTTCGTACCCTTGTTCACAAACAATGGTCCCATCCGTCAAAACTGTCTGCTCCGTCAATTTATACCATGGACCGTTGACCTGCGGGTCTTTCAGGCAATGATAAGTCGGTAACGCCGGCCGGAAATCACATAAAAATTTATGAACACACGGTGTCCATAGTTCAGGCTCTTGACCCGGATACTTGTCTGTCAAATGTGTCGCGTTCTTCAAAACTTGTTATTTCCTGATGATCTGGTGATGCATGACATCGAATACATGCGGTGCTGTTAACATATTCTATGAAATCTTGCGAACCGTAACCACTGAGAGTCTCCACATAACCCTAATGGGGGGCGACAGGAGGACGGTCGCGGGAGGTGGCTGATGGGTAGAGTCCGCACACGGAAGACTTTTGCGGAGCCCTGCCATCGAACGGCGGGGATGCACCACGATATTTTAATTACCCCTGAGCCCCATGATGCCTCTGGCCTCGTTCGGCGTGGCAGGCTCCCGGCCCAGGATCCCGGCGATCTTCACCGCCTCCTCCACCAGTTCATAGTTGCCCTTGGCCAGTTCGCCGTTGGGCATGCGGACGTTGTCCTCCAGGCCCACGCGCATGTGGCCGCCCATCATGCAGGAAAGCATGATGGCGGGGAATTCCGCGGTGCCGACACCGCAGGCGGTAAAGTTCGCGCCCTGGGGGATGGCGTGCTTCAGGGCGCAGAAGGCGTCCGGCCGGAAGGCCTGGCCCCCGGCCACGCCCCACACGAAATTGAAATTCAATGGCGCGGTGAAAATCCCCTGGCGGGCGATAAGCAGGAAGTTGTCCAGGCCGCCCATGTCGTAGATCTCCACCTCGGGCTTCACCTGGTTTTCCTCCATGGCCTTGCCGAAGTCCTGGAGCATGGTGAAGGTGTTCTCGAACACGTTGTCCAAAAGGATCTGGCCGGTCTTGCGGTCGATGAAGCTGAAGTTCATCGTATTGGTGTTCAGGGAGGCCATCTCCGGCTTCACTTCCACGATCTGGGCGATGCGCTGCTCCGGCGTGGCCCCCAGGCCCACGGCCGAACTCAGGTTGACGATGAGCTCGGGCACCCGCTCTTTGATGGCATCGTGGGTGGCGCGGATCCGGTCCACTTCGTGGGTGGCCCAGCCGTCGTCCTTCTTGGCATGGATGTGCACCATGGCCGCCCCGGCTTTGTAGGCTTTTGCCGCCTCGTCGGCGAACTCCGCCGGCGTGTAGGGCACAGAGGGGTTGTTGTTCTTGAAGGTGCCGGCTCCGGAGAGGGCCGCGGTGATGATGACCTTGTCGTTCATGAAGACTCCTTAGTACAGTGGTTCGGTTTCAGTTGTTAAGCAGACCGCGGGCGAACTTCTTTCCCAGCGCAATCAAGGTAAGCACCGGCGGGATGCCGCCCGAACGGGGCATGACGCTGTTGTCGCAAACGTAAAGACCGGCCACGTCGGTCTGGAGATCGGTTCCCACGACCCGGCCGATGGCCGCAGTGCCGCCCGGATGACCGCCGATCCCCCGGGCCACGGAGATGGTCTCCGGCCTTACCCCCGCCCGGATCATCACCGAGCGGGCCAGGGCGACCCCCTTGTCCATGGTTTGCCGGTCCTTTTGGGTCAAGGCTTTGTGGAACGAACCGTCCGGATCCAACCGGCCCGTGGGTTCGTCGCACAGTTTGACAAACATCCCCGCCAGCCGGTTCATGGCGAATCCCCTGATCGCCGCAGGCAGATAACCGCCGGCGATCTGGGCCAAAAGGGCGTTCACCGCCCCGGTGTTGCCCCAGACGAATTCTCCCCGGTGGGACTCGTTGGCAAACGTGTAGGTGATTTCGTGGAACGTCCCCTTGCCTTCCTTCATGACGCCTAGCAAAACGGCCATGGGATCGGTGAAAAAATGGCTCCCCGCCCCGTGGACGCCCGACCGGTGGAGGATCATGGGGGTTCCCATCCCGCCCGCAGCCAGCACCACCCGCCGGGCGCGGATGATCTCCTCTCCCGTCGGGGTCTTCACCCGTACCCCTCGGGTCTTACCCCTCGCGTGCATCACTTCCCGGACGTCGCTTCGGAGCAGTACCTTGGCGCCGGCCTGCTGCGCGTCCGATACGTATGACCGGGCCGTCCACTTGGCGCCCCGGCGGCACCCGAACAGGCAACGATCGCAGGCCGGATCGCATCGGTTCGGGTCGATGAACCGTTCCTGAGGCGTCATGGCGTACCCCAGTTCGCCGGCCGCTTCCACCAGTCGCCGGGTACCGACGTAGTCTTTGGCGAAGCTGGCCGGAATGGGCCGGATGTTCAATTCCGCCCGGGTCTCTGCAGTTTCTTCGGCAAGGTCCAGACCGTATTCCTCCTTGAGGAATTCCGGCGGATCGTAGGCGTTGCCGGAATAGAGCATGGTGGACCCGCCCGCCGTGATCCCCCGCCGCACCAGCACACCTTCACTGGAGCGCCGGATGTCGTACATGGTGGCGTAAGCCAGGGGCGTTCCCACGGGCCATTGGTGATGCCGACCCTTCTCCAGAAGCAGCACATCCTTTCCCGCCCGGGCCAGTTCCCGGGCTACGGTGGCGCCGCCCGGTCCGCTGCCCACCACCACAGTGTCCGCGTTTCGGTCTTTTTTCATGCCGGATGCTCCTTGGCCAGGATGTGGCGCACCAGCCGTTTGCCGAACGCGATGATGGTGATCACCGTGGGGCGGTCCAGGGCCTCGGGAAAAATGCTGGCGTCGCACACGTAGAGATTTTGGATCTGGGTTTCGAGGTCATGATTGACCACCTCACCGATGCGGCAGGTGCCGCTGGGATGGGCGCCCCGGATTTCGCCCTGGAGGATGGCGCTTTCCGGGCAGCCGGTTTTGCGAAGAATTTCCCGGGAGATGGCTGCACCGCGGTCGATCTTCTCCCGATCGGCCGCAGCGAGGGCCTTGGAAACCCGGCCCTCGCGGTCCACTTCTCCGCCCAGCTCGTCCTTCACTTTCACGAGGATGCCGATCATCCGGTCGTAGGCAAAGGCCTTCAATGCACCGGCCGGGCCGGTTTTGGCCAGGCTGAAAAAGGTCATAAGCCGCGGATCGATAAGGGTGCCCAGCCGGAGTCCCTGGTCGTAGAACTCCCAGGTGACCACGCTTACCAGGGGATCCTCGGAGGCCCCGATCGTGGGATGGATCCCATAGACCAGCATGGTGGGATCGATGACGCACCCCTTGCCCGCATCCTCGATGCCCGCCCGCTGGAGAAGCACCGGCGTGGGGATGCCGCCGGCGGCCAGCACCACGGTTGGCGCGCGGACCTCGGCGGTTTCATCGTTTCGGCGGACCACCACCCCTTTGGCCGTCCCGTTTTCCACGATCACGTCCAAACACTCCGCCGAGGTTTGGAACGCAGCCCCTGCGGATTCGGCCTGGGCGATGTAGTCCCGGGCCGTCCACTTGGCGCCGCAGGTGCACCCCAGCGAGGTGCGGGCGCCGCAGCACTTGCCGTTCACGAACTTGGCGGTGTCCATGATCTTGGGCGACTTCTCCCACTGGTAGCCGATGGCGTTGGCCGCGTCCATGACCCGCATGGAGGCCTCACCGGCCAGGTCGTCGGGCAGGAAATCCACGCCCAGTTCTTCCCATGTCTCCTGGGCATCGGGGTTCAGGTCGATGCCGTATTTCGGGTAGAGCCAGGGGGGCGGCATGGCCGCGGAGCCGGAGTAGACCATGGTGGCGCCCCCGGCCGTGGTGGCCTTGAGCATGGAAACCCCTTCCCGGCTCTTGTAGAACCCCGCCCGGTCCAGCATGCGGGCCGCGCCCAGGTAGGAGCCGAGATCCCGATGGTACTTGCCTTTCTCCAGAAGCAGCACGTCCTTTCCTGCCCTGGCCAGTTCCCGGGCCACCGTGGCGCCGCCGGGACCGGACCCCACGACGACAGCGTCGCATTCCCTTGTGACCATGGATGTTCCTTTCGCGAAAGTAGAAGCTATCCCAAATTTTAGGATAGCTTCTGATCTGTGCCCCTAAAAGATCTCCAACTTCGTATCGGCGGCCGCAAACTGCTTGTCAATCTGGTCTTGCAGCCCCTGGGGCAGTTCGAGCGTTTTCTTGTAGGCTTCGATATTGGCTGATTGCTCCGGGTGGTGTTCGATATAGGTGACCCAAATCAAGTAGCGATCCTGGCGCCGGAAATAGCCGATCTGGATGTTTTTTTCTTCCGTAAAGTAGGCCATCTTCGCCCAGCTCTTATCCTCGATGGATTTCTTCCCGAGATAGACAGCCCCCCTTATGTTCTTTATGATCGCCTCGTCGCTGTAGAAGTAATCCCAGTTGTGATGCTGAATCTTCTTAATCTCGATTAAAATTCCGCCATCGTTCGTATCGAACCCATAGGCATGCGTTCCTTTGATATTCGTTTTGGCTTCCCGGGCGCTCTTGTCTTTAATCTGAACCTTGAGATCCGGGCGCTTGGAAATGAAACAACGGTTTCCTTCGTCATAGCGCCGCCCTGTATCCATGGTGGCGCAGGAAACGAAGACCAACACGCTCAAAAACAGCCCGATCGGCTTCATCCGCATATCGTCCTCCATTTTTACAATAAGTGGTTCCCAGTGTGCCTGGCACACCGCTACCCTGAACATTTCACGCGTTCGAGATGTTCATTTACAAGGCATCAGGAGCGCCGCTGTAGGCCTGCCCCTCAGATCATAGGTAGTGCAGTGCATCCTGAAGCGGCGTCTTGTGGCCATGATGGCGTTCGCGTGCATTTTCAAGACATGCTCCGACATCGACAAATGATTCACCGGATCGCATTGTGCAATATTTAAGAGGGTCGACTTTTAAAAATGGAATGAACGCACATTACCAAAATTGTTTAAAAAACGCAAAATTATGAGAATGATTTCATTTGTATCCGACAAAGATCCCGGGAATTTGAATCTTACAGGGGCGGGGGGATATTCTTGTGCCGTCAATTATGGCCAGGTTCTAGGAAATTGGCCCCCTGTATAAGGAGGCATCAAGGCCATATCAGCCTTTAAAATTTTATCATCCGTGCCAAAGTGTTCATCAATTGCGTATGGTCAGACTGTTGACTATGATAGTATCGTATGATACTATCACTATAAATGAAACCGCCAATAACCCAATACCGCGCGACCGCCGATGTGATTCATCGATTGACGGATATCGCCAAACGGATCGGCCAGTTGGAAGGGATCAACCTTCAGCGGCCCGCGCCGAAGCTGCGTCGGCAGAACCGCATCCAGACCATCCAGGCGTCCCTGGCCATCGAAGGCAATTCCCTTACGCGGGATCAGGTAACCGCATTGGTCGACCGCAAACAGGTCGTCGGTCCCCGCCAGGATATCCTCGAAGTCCAGAATGCCATTGCCGCTTATAACCAGTTGGGCACATTCGACCCGGGTTCCATCGATTCGCTTTTAGGGGCCCACCATATCCTGATGAAAGGACTGATCCCGACGGCAGGCGCTTTTCGAAAAGGGCCCATCGGGGTTCTCCGCCCGGGCAATCGTTTCCATGAAGCCCCCCCCTGGCAGGACGTGGCGGCCATGACCCAGGCCCTTTTCGACTATCTCGGAACGACGGACGACCATTTGCTGGTTCAATCCTGCCGTTTCCATTATCAGCTTGAGTTCATTCATCCGTTCATGGATGGCAATGGACGGATGGGCCGGCTTTGGCAAACCTTACTCCTGATGCGGTATCACCCTGTGTTCGAATTTCTGCCCGTTGAAGCATTCGTCCAAGAACACCAGCAGGACTACTACCACGAACTGGCGGCTGGCGACGATACCGGCGATGGCACGAATTTCGTGGTCTTCATGCTGACACTGATAAGCGCATCCCTGGATGAATTGATCGATCAAACCGGCCCCGTCTCCCTCAATGCCGCTTCCCGGCTCGAATTGGCCCAAAACGCTTTGGGCGATCGATCGTTCACACGCAAAGACTATCTTTCCATTTTCAAAACCATCTCCACAGCCACGGCCAGTCGGGATCTCCAGTTTGGCGTTCAGACAGGGATGCTTGAAAAGAGCGGCGACAAGCGCACCGCCAGATACAGGTTTACCTGACTGTGAGGCGAAAAAACCGCATTAGGGAAGCGAAACGCCCACCGTTGCCCCGACTATGCCGGCAACGCATAACCGCATATCCGGTCAAGGTTGTCGGTCATGTTATTCAGCATCTGCTCCGCGCGAAGCCGCATGGTTTCCATTTCCGCATCATCGGCATCGGAGGCGATGGAAAAGGGTTCGCCGAAATCGATGACCATTTTACTGAATGGCAGTGGAATCATCGTCTTGTCCCATGCCTTGTGAAACGTCAGGACACGGGTTCCGGAACATGCAATGGGAACGAACAGGGCCCCCGACTCCTTGGCCACGGCCAGCATCCCTTTTTTTACGATACGGGCCGGACCGCGGGGACCGTCCACCGGCGTTCCGCACAACCGCTTTTCATGGGTTTCTTTCATGTAGGCGATCATCTGCTGAAGGGCCCGGGTGCCTCCCTTCGACGATGACCCCCGCATGGTGGTGTACCCGAAGCGGCGGGCCACATTCGCCACGACATCCCCGTCCTTGCTGCGGCTGATCATGACACCACGAGGGCCCAGGGTGCGAAAAAAGTAGAACAGGAAAACGGCGTTACGATGCCAGGCCCCGGCCACGATGTTGCCGGATGACGGATCCCGTGCAAACCGTTCAAACACGTCACGGTTCAGAATCTCGACGCGGACCGTGCCGAACCACATGCGAACCACAATTGTCAGTGCCCATGAAATGATCCTGGGCGACGCCAGTTTTTTAAACGTAATCCTTGCCATTTTTTCCTAACGGTATGGAGCACCCACAAACGCAGTTTTATCGTTTTTCCCGCCAACGGCAGGCCGGTCATTGCTATCACAGCGCACTTCAAAAGTATATGTAATGGCGACCGGAGATCCCCTCTATTAATTCCATGGCAAGCAGTTAAAAATAGAAAACCCCTGGATGAGGCACCCAGGGGTGAATTCGTCAAGTGTCCGGCAAGTGCATCCGGACTAAATAAAAACAGGCACCCGGTATGAGTGCCTGATAATATGCAGTGGCGTCCCCAAGGGGATTCGAACCCCTGTCGCCGGCGTGAAAGGCCGGTGTCCTGGACCGGGCTAGACGATGGGGACGCAATGGCAATTGTGGTGGTGGGGGGAGGATTTGAACCTCCGAAGGCTTTGCCGGCAGATTTACAGTCTGCTCCCTTTGACCACTCGGGAACCCCACCATGTCCTGCGAATTTTGCCCATCCACACGGCAAGACGCCAAGCGAACGGTGAAGCGTCCTTTAGCAAGAGTACCCTCAAATTTCAAGCCCCAATTTGGGGGCGGTGTCGCGATTTGCTCAATATCGGCGTTATGCGGCCTTCTTCGTCATTACAGCGTACTTCAGTACGCTTCATTCCTCAGAACTTGCACGCCTTGATCTTGAACAAATCGCGACACCGCCCAAATCAGACTTATGAAAAGTGGTCTGCCGGTGCCGGGGAAATGGGTTTCCTGTTATTCTGCAGGGCGGCCGCACTCCTTGCACTTGCCGTCCGGGCCGATGACGCCGATGCAGTTGCCGTCCGGGCACAGGCGGCGGTTGGCCCAGTCGTCGTCATCGTCATCGCTAACGGCCTGGGCTTCGTCGGATGATGCCGCTTCGGCCGTGGCCGGCGCTTCGCTGTCCCCTTCGGCCGCCGGTTCGTCGGGAGCCGTGTCATCCGTACGCGCCGCCACCGGGCCGCCTTTGCCCGGCCGGCCGCATTCCGTGCACAGCCCATCCGGCCCGATCACTCCGATACAGTTGCCGTCGCTGCATAATTCCCGGTTTTCCCATTCCTCATCGGAGATGATGTCGTCGCTGCTCATCGTCGCAGTTGCCTCCTTATTCAGTCTTGGCGGCCTCCTCGGCCGCCCGGTCGATATCGATAATGCGCACACCTTTAACATAGTCTTTGGTTTCGTAGCGCGTAATCCGCATCAATTTACGGGTAATCACCCCCATACGTCCGGTCAATTCCAAAATCCCCCGGACCTGGCCATGCAGGCCGCTGGCGGTGTCCAGATGTTCACCAAGGATTTCGGCATAGCTGGTGATGCCCTGGAGGGGCTGGTTCAATTCATGGCAGACCGCCCCGGCCATTTCCAGGGACACCTGGAGGCGCTCCTTTTCCAGCCGCTCCTCTTCCGAGCGCATCTCCTTGGTCACCACCGTCAGATGGCCGATGGATAAGCACAGGCGGTCGGCCTCGAACACCTCCACCACGGCCTGGTCCTTGAGCCAGATGACCCCCTCGCCGGGGGCATCCACCTTGTAGACCGCATCCACCTCCCCCTGAATGATCCCCTCCTCACGAAGGTGGTCGCGATCGTGCTGCAGCTCCTCCTGGGTGCGGACCTCGCGTTCGATGGCGGCGTGCACGTCGACACATTTGTACACCCGCTGGTCCACCACCCGGCTGCGAAAAGTGGCGGCCAGGTTTTCGCCCGAACCGCCGAACAGGTCCAGAAACCGGCGGCCTGCGAATTCATACCAGATATTGGCATGGTCCTGCCAGGCCGCAATATAGGGGATGGCCGGCGCACCGGTCAGGTCGAACGCCCGGCAGGCCTTGATGAGGGCGGCCACCCGCCGCTTCAGGGGGCGGGAATAGGGCTGCACCAGAACACGGCCCAGATAACGGGGCCCAGGGGCTTTTTCCGGATTGTCGTCGTGCGTCATGATCGCTACCGCGACTTGATGGGGATGGGGGCTGTCGGTTTCGTTCGGTCCTCGGCCCGGATATTTCATGAAATGTTCGGGTTAGGGCCTGCTTCCGGTCAGTCAAGCACCCGGCATTCACAACAATCGCCCAAGCGGCCCATGCCTGTGTAAGATATTGGGAGGCTGCCGGTCAAGAGGCGACTTGCTGACCCGCCATGATCCGCTGGGATCGATAGGCCGTGGGGTGCCCCGGCGGGACGGCCGCTTTCTACAATTTCTGCAATATCCCCATTACTTTTTCCTGATTTTATGATATGGCACTGCGGAATTGGACCCGATGCCGAATGTGTTTTGGAACCTGGGCTGACGCGCCTGATTTCCCTGGCAACCGCCATCAATTCGGGTTACGGGGAAATGCCTGCGGGCCTGAAAATCGTATAGAAGAGAGGGGAACGAGATGGTCAACAAAAAACTGTTCATCGTGTGCATCGCAACTTTTTTTCTGCTGGGTGGAACGCTGATGGCCTCAGGCCCGTGGATTGAAGAAATCGATGAGGAAGACTCCCTGTCCTTCCCGGTCGGAGCGTTTGAACTCGGCGCCCCCGACGGCGTTGAACAAACCCGCACGTCCGTCGCCTTTCCCCACTCACGGCATTTGACCTACTCCTGCGACACCTGCCACCACACCTGGGAGTACCATGCCATCCTGGACAACTGCACGGCCTCGGGCTGCCATGATCTCACTGCCGCGCCCGAAAATGCCGTCAAAAACGGACAGTACACGGCGGAAGGCATCCGCTATTACAAATACGCCTATCACAAGATGTGCCGCGACTGCCACCGCGACATCAACGCCCAGAACCGGGCCAAAGCCAAAACCACCAATATCACGGGCGACACCGACCAGCTGCGCAACGGTCCGGTGGGCTGCATCGAGTGCCATCCCGCCGAATAGGCTTCCATTTCAGGATGCCGGCCTGGGGCCGGCAACCACCCTCCCGATACGCGAAAGGCGGAGATCATGATCTCCGCCTTTTGTTTTGCTTGCGCCGGAATGACACCCCCCCGCGGCTCTTCTTGCAGATTAGGCGACCCCATTTTCCCTGAAGCTATTGTTTTGGCTTTTGGTTTTCCCTCTGTCCCGCGCCGAGCATCGGCAGGGCGGACGGATTAAAGCAATACGAATACAAAAATCCGATCGTCAGATCCCCAGCCAGTCGATGGTGCGCGCCAGAATATGATCATAGATCTGCTGTTGCGGGGTAGCGGACGTTTTGGGCAACCGGAAGGAATGATCCCCGTCTTCGACGATCTCCAGGGTGGCCCGGCTCCCCAGCCGCGCGACAACGCCCTCTATCAGCCCCAAGTCGCAGAAGGGATCCCGGGTCCCCGTGACGAACAGCATGGGCTTACGGATCGGATCGAGATGAGCGTCCCGCACTTGGTTTTTGCGTCCGGGGGGATGCAGGGGGTAGCCCCAGAAAGCGAATCCCGCGGCCTCCAGCCGCCCGGCACCGGCAAGCTGGGCCGCCACACGTGCCCCCATGGACTTGCCTCCGGCCACCAGGCGGTCCACGGGGAAATCCGTTTGGGTGCGCAGCCAACCGATGGTTTCCAGCCAGGCCAGTTCCAGTACGCGTTGAGAATCGGGATTCTTGCGACCCTCGACCCGATAGGGGAAATTGAAGCGCATGGCCAGACAGCCGGCCCGGCAAAGACCGGCGGCCAGGTGCTTCAGCAAGGGCTCATGCATGTCGTTGGCCGCACCGTGGGCCATGACGACCCCCATGCGCCGAGAACCGGCATATTGCGCCGGTATTTCGAGGCACCCCTCCACAAAGCGCCGCCTTTCCAAGGGTATTCTAACACGCTGCATGGTCATCTATTATCCCTCCCCCCGTTCCGCCCCAGACTCTGGGCAATGCCTTTTCAGGCCCATATAATGCCACACAATTCTATGCATGGATAAAGGATTTCTTTTAAATAACCAGGATCGGTAAAGCCGATCCAAGGCCGCCACCCGGGCAGAATGCCGTCAGCTTTCCGGATCCACGTCCTGCCGGCCATAGCTCTTGAATTTCTCCATCACGCGCTCCATCTCCGCATCATCCAGGCAGGCGGGATCGCCAATGGATTTGGCCTGGCAGAAAACCCGGGCCACGAACTCGATCTCTTCGGCCGTATCCAGGGCTTTCGGCAAATTGGCACCCACGGCAACGAGGCCATGATTCGCCAGCAGAACCGCCTGATAGTCCGGGCCCATGGTTTGCCACACATTACGGGCCAAATCGTCCGTCCCGTAGGTGGCATAGGGCGCCACCGGCACTTTGGGTCCGGCAAACCCCACCAGGTAGTGCACCGCGGGGATTTCCCAGTGCAGGCAGGCCAGGGTGGTGGCATAGACCGAATGGGTGTGGACCACCGCCCCGATGTCATGCCGGTGACGATAGAGGGCCAGATGAAAACCGATTTCGCTGGAGGGTTTGAGATCCCCCTCCACCTTGCGGCCCTCCAGGTCGACCACGACGACATCCCGGGGCTTTAAGGCGTCGTAGGGCACGCCGCTGGGACTTATGGCCACCCAGCCGCGCTCCCGCTGGACACAACTCAAATTCCCGCCGGTCCCGGTGGTCAGGTTGGCCCGCAGCATGGCCTGTCCGTACCGGACCACCGCCCGGCGCTCCTCTTCCAATCGCATGTGCATCTCCTCGTTCAGCCCGACTATTGCATGCAATTTTTACCCCGCGGGCACGCCCGATATGCCCGTTGTCCCGTGCCGAGCATCAGGCAAATCCGCCGTTGACCGGCAGAACCTGGCCCGATATCCAGCGCGCCGCCGGAGTGGCCAGGAAAACCACCACATCGGCGATATCTTCCGGAACCCCCAGCCGGCCCAGGGCCGCGCTATGCGCCATGGCAGCTACCTGGGCATCGGTTTTACCCCGGCGAAACAACACCGTATCGGTGGGCCCCGGCGCGACGGCATTGACCGTGATCTGCCGCTCCCCCAACTCCTGGGACAGCACCCGTGTCAGTTGCTCCACCGCCGCCTTGGTGGCGGCATACACCCCGTAGCGGGGCAGCATCACACGGGTCACCGTCGAAGTAATATTGACGATCGTCCCCCCATCAGCCAGTCGCCGGGACGCCTCCCGGCAGGTCAGGAACGTTCCTTTGACATTGACCGCGAACAGGCGGTCGAAATCCGCTTCTTCGTATTCCCCGAGGGGGCCATAGCGGGCCAGGCCGGCATTGTTGACCAGAATGTCGACCGGGCCAAACCGGGCCGCAGTCGCGTCAAACAGGGCGGCCACATCGTCCGCCACCGACACGTCGGCCTTGAGCGCCAGCGCCTGTCCGCCGCCGTCCTGAACCGTCGCCACCACGTCCCGGGCGGCCGCCTGGTCCGCAACCCAGTTGACCGCAACGGCAGCCCCTTCGGCCGCCAGGGCGACCGCAATCGCCCGGCCGATGCCGCGGGATCCCCCTGTCACCAGTGCCACTTTGCCATCGAGCCGTCCGGAGGCCATCGGCGATCTCCTGATTTTCATGGTTGAGTGCCTATACGACGATGGTTATAACACATTCGGCACCCTAAAGGGCAAGATGCTTCCTGACCCGCATGGATTTCGTCCGGACCTCTGTGAAACAGACTTGATTATGCCGCTTCCATCCCATAGGATAGGGTTTTCATAATCGCGTCGACCGGCGGCACGTTAAATTTTGGTTTCAATCACCGGAACCGTGGTCCGGTTAAGCATCGGCACAACTTCAAATAACCGGCGGGAAACGGCGCCCTTTATTCGGCGGGCCTGTCAGGGCCATTCCCCGGTATGTCTTCCGGCGCCGGGGTCAATCCGCCGCTTCCCATTGGCACCGGCTGCCCCGGGCACGGCACGGCCGCATCACCATCCCGAGGAACCTCACCAAAAAGGAGGCAGATATGGCTGCACCACTTTCGATCGAATCACCCATCTATCAGGAAGCCCTCAAGATCGGTCGGCCGCCCAACATCCAAAAACTGTTTCCGGAATCACGCGCGCTCATCGTGAGCGGCAAATACATCGACAAAGCCATGCTGGCCAAAGGCGGGGCCATTGCCATGGCCGCCAACGGCCGCAGCAATTTTGTCATCCGGGGCGCCCTGCTAGCCGCCCAGCAGGCCAACGCCTGCCTGATCATTGAAATCGCCCGCTCCGAGGGCGGCGCCAACGCTTACTGCGCCGTCAATTACTGGAATATCGCCCGCCAGGTGAATGCGGCCTGCAACGAATTGGGCATCACCATTCCCGTGGCCATTCATGCCGACCATTACGGCATCAAAAAAGAAAGCGACATCGAACCGGCCAAAATCGAAATTCCCACTGTATTCGAAGCGGGCATGACCTCCATCGCCATCGATGCCTCCCACATGCCCGACGACCTCAACCTTCTGGCCAACATCGCACTGAATCCCTGCGTCCCGGCATGGGCCGGGCTGGAAACCGAGGTGGGCGAGATCAAAGGATCCCAGGGGCTTTCTTCAGCGGAGGAGGCCCTGTTTCTGATTCGCGGCCTCAACGCCCACGAGATCTACCCCAACTGGATCGCTCTGAACAACGGCACCACCCACGGTATCGAAGCCAGCGGCCAGGGGATCCAGGTGGATCTGACCCATGACATCCACGAAGCCCTGAGGCCTTACAATGTTTCCGGCGCCCAGCACGGCACGTCCGGCAACAATTCGGACCGCCTGCGGGAAATTGCCGCCCGCACCCGCACGACCAAGGCCAATGTGGCCACGGCCCTGCAGATGGTCTCCTGGGGACTGGAGGTCAACGATTACGGCAACGCCATCCTGGACGATGACGGGCAGTTTATCAAACGCCCGGACGAAGGCGTCCTGGACGAAAACTGGCAGCATATGGTGGCCTATGCCAAGGAGCAGGGATGGAGCGCCGGCAACTACAAAAAACTGAACCGGCCCTTTGAAAACCAGCTCCTGGGCCAGCCCCAGGCGATCCGGGATCGCATGGTCCACCGGGTCCGGGATTTTGTCTACAACATGCTCGTCAATGTGTTCAACGCGGCAGACACCGCCCCCCTGGCCATCGAAGCCATCCGTGAGGCCAACGGGTACGATCCGGGGCCGAACGCCCAACGGATTGAAGCGCCGGAAGACTGGACCGAGGCCAAAATAAGGGAACGTGCGGCATCCATTGACAGTGACAAGGGGCCGGAAGGAGACTTCGACGATTAAGGACGACCATCACGTCGGTGAAACCCCCTGCCCGCCCCTGGCGGAAAAGACCTTCTGCCCCTTTTGCGGCCAGCCCACAGCCTTCCGCGACTGGGAGGGCATGGCCCGTCGCTATTGTGCGAACTGTAGCCTGCCGCTGTACGACAACCCCGTACCGGCAGTCTGTGCGGTGGCCACCGATCCCCGTCGAAGGATTCTTCTGGTCCAGCGCAATGTGCCTCCCTGCCGGGGGGAATGGTGCCTGCCGGGCGGATTCATGGAACTGGGCGAGACACCGGAAGCGGCCGCCTTGCGGGAATTGGCGGAAGAAACCGGGCTTCGTGGCGAAGTGACCGACTTGATCGGTCTCAAGGCGGCCCCCAACCGAATTTACCACACCGTCCTGGTGGCGGGCTACCGGGTAACGCCTTTGAGCCGGCAAATCCACCCCGGAGACGATGCCATGGCGGTCAACTGGTTTGGCGTTGGCGACTTGCCGCCCGTGGCCTTCGGAAGCCACCGGGGCTTTATTGAAAGGGTTATCACCAGCGAGCGCCTAAACCGGTAAATAGCTGTTAAAAGAGGCCCCCTGAATCTGGCAAACACGTCAGGGTCCGTCACAGAAGTAATGGTTCTCAATCAACACGGAACGACGGGAACGACCACCATGTTTATCCCCAACTACCAGATCCACAACATACTGAAAGACTTCACGCAGCAGCTCCAAAACGACCAACGCGGCAAGGAAGCCGGCCGCCGTCTGGAAACCGTCGTCAACAGAGTCTCTGTCACCATTATGGACCGTGTAACGCGTCTGAGCGAAGAGGAATCCCGGCACCGGACGGGCATGACCGGCTACCGGGACCAGCACGCCCAGGAACCCGCGCACCCCAAGCCCTCCGGCACATTCCACTACCACATCATGGGCAAAGACCGCCAGAAACAACGCCTGCATCTGTCCGTGGAGAACCCGGAAAAACTCATCAGCCGTTTCCAGTCCATTATCGACGAAGACAAATAACAGGGGGGCGGCCATTCGCTCTTAAAGACCAAGCTCAAAGCGTCAAGCTGAAAGGAACGGCAGCCTTTGAGGCGATATAGCCGTTCGAAGTCCCTATTTTCCTACTTTCCTAATTCTCTCTTTTCCGATCTCCATGTTTTCTCAATTCTCTGTTTTCTGATCTTCTTCCGCATGATCCGCCGGGCCTTCGCCGGCGGTGGCGTCCTTGGCCGCCTCCCAGGCGCGATCCATTTCCTCCCGGGTAGCGGCTTCGAGATCGGAACCCTGGTCGCTGAAGGCATGCTCCATGTAGCGGAAGCGTCGCTCAAATTTATTGATGGCGGCCGTCAGCGCGGTTTCGGGATGGAACCCCACGAAGCGGGCGACATTGGACAGGGTAAAAATAATGTCACCGAACTCCACCGCCGCTTTGTCGCGGGTGGCATCATCGCCGATCTGCTGAACGGCAATTTTGAATTCGTCCCACTCTTCTTCCACTTTGCCCATCACTTCCATCAGGTCGGCCCAGTCGAAACCGGTCCGGGCGGCCCGTTCCGAAACCCGGTAGGAGCGCAGGAGGGCCGGGAGGCTGGCAGGAATAGAGTCAAGGACCGACGTTTCCCGGCCGTTGCCATTCGCCTTCTTTTCTTCTTTTTTAATGGCATGCCAGTTGGCGCGGATGGCCGCCGTCGACGAGGCCTTTTTCTCCCCGAAAACATGGGGGTGCCGCCGTACCATCTTCTCCACATTGTGCTGAACGACATTGTCCAGATCGAAGGCTCCGGATTCGCGGTAGAGTTCGGACAGAAACAGGACTTGAAAGACGACATCGCCCAGTTCTTCGCACACGGCCTGCGCATCGCCGGAAGCAATGGCGTCGACAAGTTCATACATTTCTTCGATCAGGTAAACGCTAAGGGACTGCGGGGTTTGCTTGCGGTCCCAGGGGCAGCCGCCCTCGCCCCTGAGATGGCGAATAAGGTCAATCACAGCGCCCAGGGGGTTGGGCGCCGGCGTTATTGTTTCGCTTTCCATTCGTCTTTAACTTTCTGGTATTTATTGCTGAAACGGGTTTTCATATCCTTCGGGATGATTTTGACGATGCCCTCGGTAATGATTGCGACGTGGGGCGCCAGCCGGGACGTCTTGATGAGCGGTGTGCCGCCGGGAAGAAAGGTCGTCAGGACCATCAGCAGGACCGACGCAATCAGAATACCTTTAATACTGCCAAAGGCGGCGCCGACCAGGCGATCGAACCAGCCCAAAGAGGCGATATTGAGCAGGTACTTGATCAGGACCCCCAGGATACCCACCAGGATAAATATACCACCGAATATAATCAGAAAACCGATGATATTGACGTAGGCCGGATCCGAGATCCAACGCCGCAGAAACTGCCCGACGACCGGATAATAGAACACCGCGCCGTAGATGCCGCCGAAAATACCGATGATGGATGAAATTTCTTCCACCAGGCCGCGGAAAATACCGCGTACCAGTGTAAAAACCAAAATAATCCCGATAACAATATCCAATGCATTCATAGCGATTTGCGAACCTCTGAATCTGCATACCCTATTAAACGGCGTCAGTCCGCCCGGAAGCGTTGGCCCACATGGCTGACAACCGGACAAAACGCCAAATGAATCAAGAGGTTGACTTAACAGAGCCATCATGGAAGGGTCAAGGTTTTTCATCAGCGGCCCGCGCATTGCGACGTTGATGAATTGTCATTTGCATTCGACAAGATCAATATGGTAATAATTTAGGTTATGCTTTCGGGGTCAAGGTCCCCAAAGAGGCGGCCTGCCGACCGCAGGAGGTCGTTTTGAAACCTTGGAAGAAAGAGTGTTTATGCCGGATAACCTTCAAGACCCGCCACGACAGTTGATGTTCGACGACGTCGAACGCACACGTATGCTGTTCGGGGAGCACAACAGTCATCTTCAACGGATCGCCCATGCGTTGGATCTGACCATCAGTACCCGCGGCGGTGCCGTCATCATCAACGGCGATGCCATCGCCGCGGCCCTGGCTGAAAATATCCTGAAACAACTCGATGGGTTGATACAGGATGGCTACCCGATTTATCTCAACGATATCGATTATGCCATTCGGATCCTAAGCGCCGACGATCGTGTACGATTGAAAGAAATCTTCCTGGACACGGTCTACATCACGGCCAAAAAGCGTTCCATTTCGCCCAAAAGTCCCGCCCAGAAGAACTACATCGATGCCATGCGGCGGTTCGATATCGTTTTCGGCATCGGGCCGGCCGGCACAGGGAAAACCTATCTTGCCATGGCCATGGCCGTCGCAGCCCTTTCCAAAGGCATTGTCAGCCGCATTATATTGACCCGGCCGGCCGTCGAAGCCGGGGAAACCCTGGGCTTTCTGCCCGGCGACCTGACCGAAAAAGTGGACCCTTACCTGCGGCCTCTTTATGACGCCCTGCACGACATGATGCGTTTCGAAAAAGTATCCAATCTCATGCAACAGGGCGTGATCGAAGTCGCGCCCATCGCATTTATGCGCGGCCGAACCCTGAACGACTCTTTTGTTATTCTGGATGAAGCGCAGAATACCACGTCGGAGCAGATGAAAATGTTTCTGACGCGGATCGGCTTCAACTCCAAAGCTGTCATTACCGGAGACATCACCCAGGTGGACCTTCCCGCTGCGAAAACCTCCGGTCTGATCGAAGCCAATCGAATTCTCAAAGATATCGAAGGCATTGAATTCGTATTTTTCTCCAGCACGGATGTCGTCAGACACCGGCTGGTTCAGGATATTATCCGCGCCTATGACGCGCTGGAGAAAAACCGTTCCGAATAGTACGGAAATGCCGATGCACACACGGATTCACTATACGTGTCGACGATGGGTTGTCGGTCAGACATGCTAAGGACGGGGTAAAGACATCATGACGGCTCAACAAGCAAAAGAGGCCTTTCTGAAACGCCTGGAGCCACAGAACCGCACCCGTTGGCTGATTATGCTGGCAGTGATTCTGGTGTTTACCGCCGTTCTCTTTCCCGGCCTGATGGCCACCGATCTGTCCTACACCATCGGAGACGTTGCCGAAAGAGACATCAAGGCCACCCGCGATTTCCTGATTGAAGACCGCCAGGCGACCGAAACCAACCAGCGCCTGGCCGTCGAACAAACACGCACCGTCTACGACCACGATGTCATGCTGGCCCGCAACCTGACCGCCAATATCGACCAGGTTTTCAGCAGCATGCGGGATACCATTGTCGCCTTTGAAGCCCAGGCCGCCTTGCAGACGGCGGCGACCGCCCCCCCCGATGTGGCCGCCGCAGCGGATGACCTCGACACGCAAAACAACCCCGACCAGGCAGTGGAATCCCTTGAAGACAAGGGCCGCGCCCTCCAAAAGACCCTCCTGGAGAAAAAGACCGAATTCAACGAAAAGCTTGGCATCACGGTCCGAGACGATGTGTATGCGCTTCTGATGGAATTTCGGTTCGACCGGACCATATCCGACCGCGTAATTCAGCTTCTCTTTGAAATTCTGAACACCGGCGTAGTTTCCAACAAGGAAATTCTCCTGCGGGAATCCACCAAAGGCATCGCCTTGCGCACGGTCGGAACAGACAAGGAGCGAATCGTACGGAATCTTCGGCAGTTTTATGACCTGGAAGAAGCCAAGATGATGGTTCGCATCACGGGGCAGCCCCTGTTGAAGGATCTCGGCTATACCAATGCCGACCTTATCGTGGACATGACCCAGAACTTGCTGCAGCCCAACATCACCCTGAATCGCAACGAGACCCAGGAACGCAAGGATGCCGCCGTAGCCGACGTCAAACCCATCTTCCACAAAATCAAGGCCGGCGAAATGCTCCTGCGCGAGGGCGAGCGAGTGACCGCCGTGCATATCCTGAAGCTGCAGACCCTTCAGGAAGAGCAGTTCAACCAGCGCGTCGTCCTCAGCAGCCTGGGGGCTGCCATGATCATGATCTGCGTGCTGCTGACCACTTATTTTCTTCGGTTCCGCAGTGGTGCCAACCAGGCGGCGGATGCGGTCAACCGGGATCTCATCTTTTCAGCCGTCGTTTTGTGCACGTTCTTCATCATAGCGGAGGTCGCCGGATCCCTGTCGCGCACCCTGGCGCAAAACACCCCCTTTGCCTTCGAGGCCATCTCGCTTTTCTACGCGACCCCCCTCAGCACCGCCACCATGCTGACCTGCCTGTTCGTAGGGCTTGAAAGTGCCGTCCTGCTGGCCATAATCCTGTCCATCGGCGCCGCCATCGTGTTTCACGGCAGTTTCGAGGTGATGGTCTTCTTTCTCATCGGCAGTTCCATGGCGGCCTTCTGGATGCAGGACTGCCGTGAACGCCGTGTGTTTATCAAAGCCGGCCTGTTGACCGGACTGCTGAACATCATGCTCGCGTCCGCCATCGGCATCTACAGCGGGTCCGGATCGGCCCAGGCCGTCCTCTGGGGATGCGCATTCGGGTTCCTGGGCGGTTTTACCTCGGCGGTCATCGCCACCGGCCTGGTGCCCATCATCGAAATACTCTTCGAGTATACCTCGGACATCAAACTGCTGGAACTGGCCAACCTGGACCAGCCCCTCATGCGCAAGCTCATGATCGAGGCGCCGGGCACCTATCACCATTCCGTTGTCGTCGGAACGATGGTGGAAGCCGCGGCGGCGGAAATCGGTGCCAACCCCCTTCTCGCCAAGGTATGCGGCTATTACCACGATATCGGAAAAATCCGGAAGCCGGCCTACTTCATCGAAAATCAATCCAACGGCCGCAACCGGCATGACAAACTGGCCCCGTCCATGTCGGCCCTGATTCTCATCGCCCATATCAAGGACGGCATGGACATGGCGCGGCAGTATAAACTGGGGCAGGCCATCACCGACACCATCCGGCAGCACCACGGCACCAGTCTGATTCACTATTTTTATGACAAGGCCAAACAGCTCAGGGGCGAGGACGCCGTCAAGATCGACGATTTTCGCTACCCCGGCCCCAAACCCCAGACCCGTGAAGCCGGCCTCGTCATGCTCGCCGATGTCGTGGAAGCCGCCTCCCGCGTTTTGGCCAACCCGACCCCTTCCCGGCTGCAGGGGCTGGTGCAGAATCTCATCAACCGTATTTTCTCGGACGGGCAGTTGGACAATTGCGAACTGACCTTGCGCGATCTGCACAATATCGCCAAATCCTTCAACACCATTTTAAACGGCATCCATCATCACCGCATCGAATACCCGGAAAAACGCAGTGGCGCGCCTGCCAAAAAAAGAGGCCGGAATGGAAGTTCTCATCAGCAATCAACAAAGCCGGATAGCGATTCCCAGCGGGAAACTGGAGAAAACGGCCAGGGACATCTTAAACGTCTTGGCCTGTCCTGACGGCGAGTTGTCCCTCCTGCTCGTTGACGACGAAGCCATGGCCGGCCTCAACCGGCAATACCGCGGCCGTTCCGGACCGACCAATGTCCTGGCCTTTGCCATGAATGAAGGGGACTATGCCGACGTCATGCCCCAGATGCTGGGGGATGTGGTCATATCGGTGGATACCTGCCAGCGGGAGGCTCAGGCCGAGGGGATCAGTTTCGACCGCCATTTCCTGGCCCTGCTGATTCACGGCATCCTGCACCTTTTCGGCTATGATCACGAAACTTCGGAAGAAGACGAACGCCGGATGACGGACAAAAGCCGCGACGTCCTGCAACGCCTGGATGAACTGGCATAACCTAACGTTAGGGGCACCGTCGGTCCAATCGGCGGGCGCCCCAATCGCCCCGGGGAGGTTCCATGGCGGATCTTGTTGTTAACGTCGATTATGTGGCGGCGCTGCGCCAACACCCCAATGACTACCGCGCCGATCCGGCCGCCGCCGCTGTACTGGCCGAGCTGGCCGGTGCGGTGGGCATCGCCGTGCGCTTTACGGAAGACCGCCGCTTTGTCAACGATCGGGACATCCGGGTCCTGCGGGAAATTGTACGGGGACGCTTTGTCCTGGGCATGGCCCCCACCTCGGAGATGATGGGGCTGGCCCTCGATGTCAAACCCGATGAAGTCGTCCTGATCCCCGGGCGGCCCGCGGAAGCGAGCACGGACGGCGGACTGGACCTGATCCTCGATCACTCGGATATCGGCGAAACCATCGCCACGATCCGTGACAGCGGCATCCCGGTCTTTCTCCTGACGGACCCGGATCCGGAACACATCAAGATGGCCCATCGCCTGAATGTGGATGGCGTACAGATCCATACCGCCGCCTATGCCGGCGACGCCCTGCCGCCCACCCGCGATCGTCTGCTGGCGCGGGTGGTGGATGCGGCCAAAATTGCCGCCAAACTCAAACTGCGCGTGGTGGCCGGTACCGGTCTGGGGTATTCCACGGCCCGGGCCATTGGCCGGATCAGCGAAGTGGAAGCCGGTATCATCGGGCACAGTCTGATGGTGCGGGCCATGCTGGTGGGCATGGAGACCGCGGTGCGGGAAATGGTGATTCTCCTCGAGAACGCATAAATCCCATCATTGGAGGTCGCACCGCCCAGCGGCTGAACGCCCCTTTTCTCTGGATGTCCATCATGACCCCTGCAATGGAAACCCGCTTTCAATCCGATTCACCCGAACAAACCCGCGCCATCGGAAGGCATATCGGCCGCCTGGCGCAACCCCATCTCCTGATCGCCCTTTCAGGCGGTCTGGGCAGCGGTAAAACCTGTTTTGTCCAAGGGCTGGCCCACGGGCTGGGGGTTCCCGGGGACACCTATGTCACCAGCCCTTCCTACACCCTCATCCATTCCTATGCCGGGCGGCTGCCCCTCCATCATGTCGACCTCTATCGCCTCTCGGGCGGCGATATCGATGACATCGGGCTCCTGGATCTCATGGCGGAGCCGGCCGTCACGGCCATCGAATGGTCGGAACGCATGGCCCCGGATCTGCCGGCCGAACATCTGTCGGTCCATCTCCGCTTCCTTGACGATACCGCACGCCGGCTCGACCTGGCCGCATATGGACTTGCCCCCAAGATTTTGCTACAAGAGCTCCAAAATCTTATCTGAGAGGAGCTTATGAGCTTAATCGTGCAGAAATTCGGCGGCACCTCCGTCGCCGATCTCGACCGCATCCGCAATGTGGCCAAACGGGTAGCCCGGGCCTATGACGAGGGCCACGATCTGGTGGTCATCCTGTCGGCCATGGCCGGCGTCACCGACAAGCTGATCGGCATGGCCAAACAGGTGACGGACACCCCGGAGAAACGCGAGCTGGACGTCCTGCTGGCCACGGGCGAACAAACCACGGCCGCACTGCTGGCCATGACCCTGCGCGCCATGAACTATGCCGCGGAATCCATTCTGGGTCACCAGGCCAAGGTCGTCACCGACTGCGCGTTCGGCAACGCCCGGATCCTGGATATCGGCGCAGATCCCATACGATCGCTTATCCAGGAGCGCAAAATCGTCGTGGTCGCCGGTTTCCAGGGCTGCGACATCAACGGCAACATCACCACCCTGGGACGCGGCGGGTCGGACACGTCGGCCGTGGCCATCGCGGCCGCCATCAAGGCGGACACCTGCGAAATCTACACCGATGTGGACGGGATCTACACGACCGACCCCAATATATGCCCCCGGGCCCGCAAAATGGCGCGGGTCAGCTACGATGAAATGCTTGAGATGGCCAGCCTGGGCGCCAAGGTGCTCCAGATCCGGTCCGTGGAATTCGCCAAGAAATACAATGTGCCCGTGCACGTGCGATCGTCATTCAGTGATGAGGAGGGAACAATGGTGGTTAATGAAGATGCCAGCATGGAAAAATTGTTGGTCTCCGGTGTGACCTGCGACAAGAACCAGGCCCGGATCACACTGAAAAAGGTCCCGGACCAGCCCGGCGTTGCCGCCAAAGTGTTCTCCCCCGTTTCGGAGGCCGGCATCATCGTCGACATGATCATCCAGAACATGCGCTCCGGCGGCCAGACCGACCTGACCTTCACCGTGCCGGAAACGGATTTCAAGCAAGCCATGGCCATCGCGGAAGAGGTGGCGAAAGACATCGGGGCCGAAGAGGTGCTGGGCGACCAGAACATCGCCAAAGTTTCGGTAATCGGGGTGGGCATGAAAAACCACTCGGGGGTCGCGACCAAGATGTTTGACACCCTGGCCAGCGAAAACATCAACATCCGGCTCATCGCCACGTCGGAAATCCGTATTTCCTGCGTGGTCACCGAAAAATACGCCGAACTGGCGGTGCGCGTGCTGCATACGGCTTTCGGCCTGGACAAACCCTGACAGTTTCGTAAAAAATCCGAATATCGGCGTTATACGAATCTCTCGTCGTTGCGGCGTACCCGGGTACGCCTCGCTCCTCGAGATTCGCAAGCCTTGATCTCGAACTTTTTCCGAAACCGCCTGAAACCGGAATCTAAAACGACCAACAAACCCTGACGGCTGATGAAATTCTTCTCCCGCGATCAACTGGCCCTGATTCTGGTGCTGGCCGGCGTGATCGTCGTCCTGACCATTGCCCGGCATCTGCTGTGGTATTGATGCCGGCCCGGCAAGCATGACGTCACGCCCGGCGGCCGGCAACCGTCGTCAGGACTGGCCGGCGGCAATTTCGGCGGCCACCTGCCGGGCGGCCTGGGCCGGGTCGGCCGCATCCCGGATGGGGCGGCCGATCACGATGTAATCCGCCCCGTTTTGCACCGCTTCCGCCGGCGTCATCACCCGCCGCTGATCATCCGGGCCCACCGCCTCCCAGGCCGGGCGGATACCGGGTGTTACCGCCAGGAAATCCTTTCCCAGGCGGCGCTTGATCCCAGCGGCCTCCCAGCCGGAACAGACCACTCCGGCGCAGCCGGCCTCCCGGGCCGCAGCCGCGCGACGCTGCACCAGGGCGTCCACGCTGTGGGCCAGGTCCGGGGCAAACCCCGACCGGCGCAGATCCTCGGCGGCCACACTGGTCAGCACCGTGACCCCCAGAACCCTCGTTTTGCCCCCGGCGGCCTGCACCGCGGCCTGGAGCATACGCGCGCTCTCGCCGCAATGCACCGTGGTCATGGTCACCTCCAGGGCCGTGATCGCCTCCATGGCCCGGGCCACCGTCATGGGGATATCGTGCAGTTTGAGATCCAGAAAAATCCCGGCATCGCTCTCGGCCTGAATCCAGCGGATCAACTCCGGACCCGAGCGGATGAAAAGCTCAAGCCCCACCTTGAACAGACCGACGTGCCCCGCCAGCCGGCGCACCAGTTGCTCGGCTTCGCTGCGGGTCGGGACATCCAGGGGGAAAATCAGGTAATCGCGCGGTTCTCGCATGGGGCTCCTTTCGCTCCCCCGGCGGCGGCCGCCGGGTATGGTCAGCGTGAATAAATAGATTGAAATATTTAGCTTTTCGATGCTAAAAAGTAAAGTTTAAGAAACGGAATCAGCCTGCCGCCGGAAGCCGACGGCACCTTTCAGGGAGGATCATGGACGACCAGACCCGGAATTTGCTGCAACGCCTGCCTGGCGTCGACCGCCTGCTGGATTATGCCCGACAATCCGATCGGTTCCGCCAGGTACCCCATGGCGTGCTGCGCAATGCCACCCGCACGGCCCTGGATGCCCTCCGCCACCGCGTACTGGAAGGCGATGCGGACATCGACCCGGGCGAGGTGGAAGAAGCCGCTGTGCTGCAGCGCATCGAAACCCTGGTGACAACCGCCATGCAGCCCAACCTGCGGCCCACCATCAATGCCACCGGGGTCGTCGTCCACACCAATCTGGGCCGCTCGCTCCTCTGTCAAGATGCCATCGACAACCTTTCCGTAATCGCCAGCCGGTACTCCAACCTGGAGTTCAATCTCGACGAGGGCCGGCGCGGATCCCGCTACAGCGCGGTGGAAGATCTGCTTTGCGAAATTACCGGCGCCGAAGCGGGCCTGGTGGTGAACAACAATGCCGGCGCGGTGCTCATCGCCCTGGAGACTATGGCCAAGGAGCGGGAAGTCATCGTATCCCGGGGCGAACTGGTGGAAATCGGGGGTTCCTTCCGTATTCCCGATGTCATGAGTAAAAGCGGCGCCGTGCTCCATGAAGTGGGCACCACCAACCGCACCCACCTGAAGGACTACGCCGCCGCTCTGGGGGAAAAAACAGCCCTGCTGCTCAAGGTCCACCAGAGCAACTTCGCCATCACCGGCTTCACCAAAGCGGTGTCCCTGAAAGAGCTGGTGGACCTCGGACGCCGGCATGACGTGCCGGTCATGGAGGATCTGGGCAGCGGCACCTTTGTGGATTTCCGGCGCTACGGACTGCCCTGGGAGCCCACCGTTCAGGAAGCCGTGGCCAGCGGTGCGGACATTGTCACCTTCAGCGGCGACAAATTGCTGGGGGGGCCCCAGGCCGGGCTCATCGTCGGCAATCGCAAGGTTCTGGATGCCATCAAAAGAAACCCCATCAACCGGGCCCTGCGTATCGACAAAATGACCCTGGCGGCCCTCGAGAGCACCCTGCGGCTCTATCGGGAGGAATCCCAGGCCCTGGCCCATATCCCGACGTTGCAGATGATGATGATTCCCGCAAACCTTCTCGCCGCGCGGGCCGATCGCCTGAGTGCCCGTCTGCAGGCCATCGGGGATGGGCGTCTGACGGTCGAACGCGACCAGGTCGATTCGCGTATCGGCGGCGGTTCGCTCCCCTTGCTCAAACTGCCCAGCCAATGCGTTGCCGTGACCCTGCAGGATCGATCGGCCCAGCGCATCGAAACCCTCTTGCGGGGCAATGACCCGCCGATTATCGGCCGGATTGAAAAAGACCGCTTCATCATGGATGTCCGCACCCTGCAGGAAGACGACCTGCTCCCCATCGAAACGGCCTTCCGGCGCATGCTAAAAAAGGAGTCCCCATGACGTCAGACCCCGGCGGCGTGAACCGCAACCTCACCGCAACCCAGCATTTTCTGTTTTCCCGGACACCGGCGGACGGCGGCCAGGCCCTCCCCCCGGAAGCCGCCCCCCGGGAACCCGCCGCCGGCATCCCTGAAGACGCCTTGCGGCAACGCTATCCCGGACTTCGCGCCAATGAAAACTATGTGAACTGGGCCGCCGCCAAAGCCAACGACAGCCAGCCCTTTACCGCTTTGGCCCTGCGCATCGATACGGTCCTCTGCCGGCATGATGAAGATCGCGAACGGCAGCGGCAACTCAGTTTACAGGTGGCCGACCTCATCGATAAAATGTTCGCGGCCGACAGCGGCTGGTGGGGGCTTTTGGCGCCCGACACCTTCGGAGGCGTCTTTCCGGATCGGGACATGGCCTCCAGCCTGTCCCGGGTTAAAAAGCTCCAGGAACAGGTCAACACAACCCTCGAACGCACCCTGACCATCGGTCTGGCGCCTTATCCCTGCCTGAAATACGCCCCGGCGGACGTGATCGCCAATGCCCGCAAGGCCCTGGAGCATGCCGCATTTCTGGGACCCGGCGGCCGCGCCTGTTTCGATGCTGTCAGCCTCAACATCAGCGGCGACCGTCACTACGACAGCGGCGAGGTGGATCTGGCCATCGCCGAATTCCGCAACGCCCTGCGGTTGGACCCCCGCAACGTCAACGTGTTGAACAGCCTGGGGGTCTGTTTCGGCGTACAGGAAAACCATACCAAAGCCCTGACCGCTTTCCAGGCGGCCCTCAAGATCAACAACGAGGAAATCCTGGCCCTTTACAACGCCGGTCTCATTTACCAGTTGATGGATAAGCCCCAAAAAGCGCTGGCCCTCTGGCTGAAAGCCGCGCCCCTGGGCCGCGACGTCTTTGAACTGAATTACCAGGCCGGCAAGCTTCTGCTGGAATCGGGCCAGCCGGAAAAGGCCCAGGACCTGATCCGCCGCGCCGCCGAATTGAAACCCGAGTCCGCCATGGTCCAGCGTCTTCTGGGTGACGCCTATCTGGCCCAGCGCCTTGTCGACCAGGCCATCCCACCCTACAAAAAGGCCCTGCGGCTCCATCCCAACGAAGCCTCGGCCCTGTCGTGTCTGGGCCGCTGCTACGAACTGAAAAATGAAAATCTGGACATCGCCCTTGCCTTTTGCCAGCAGAGTGTCGAAATTATGCCCGAAAACGGGCGCTTTCAATTGCGCCTGGCACGACTGCTCCGCAAAAGCGGCCAGTACGAAAAAGCCCTGGCCGCGTTTAAAAAGGCCGAAGCGCTGGGCGAAGACGCCCGCGACGCGATCCTTGCACTGGAAGACCGCGACATCCACAAGGCGTCCTGACAAAACCCGGATCGGTAAAACCGCTCCGGGTCCTCCACTATAAGGTGGTAGGTTTAAATCAATGTGAGGTCCTCTCGCAGAGAGGAAGACCTCAGGTAGCTCCCTCAAGGGGGGTCTATTGAACGTTTTTTGACTTTTTGATTTTGTAGTACCCATTGTCCCGCGCCGAGCATCGGCGGGGCGGACGGAAAAAAGCGTGCGGACTGTCTGAACCCGCCGTAGCTAAAGCGAAGGCGGGTGAGTTTCCGCGTGCGCCGGCCGCATCAACCGGTCGGTGCAGCAAGCATCGTGCTGCCAGGCAAGGCGTCACGTGAAGCGAGGCGCGCAGCAATCGCCAGATTGTGAGCACCCGAGCAAACGTGATAACGCCGCATGGCGGCATGAGGCGCCGCTTCATCGGCCGGTTGGACGACGCGCAGGGAAGCCCCGTAGGGGCCGCGGGACACGGACGTGTTCTTTTGCTTCGTTTTCTGTCACGATACAGAAAATGAAGAAGTCATTTAAGTAAAGCAGCCCGGATCGGTACATACTTTCCGGATCCTCCGCCAGAGGTGGCGAATTGAGACCATAACCAACAGGGAGAACAGCGACATCCCATGCAGCACCTCATTACCACCATTCTCGAAGACAGTATCCGCACCAAGCGGCAGGCGATCGAAACACAATTGGACGCCTTGATTGCGGCCGCCGACATGCTGGTGACCTGTATTGCCTCGGGGCACAAGATCCTGCTGTTCGGCAATGGCGGCAGCGCCGCCGACGCCCAGCATATCGCCGCGGAATTCGTCAACCGCTTCCAGATCGAACGCCGCCCCTTGCCGGCCCTGGCATTGACCACCGACACCTCGGTGATCACCAGCATCGGCAATGATTACGATTTTGACCAGATCTTCGCCAAACAAATTCAGGCCCTGGGCCAGCGGGACGACGTGGCCTGGGGCATCAGCACCAGCGGGAATTCCCCCAATGTCGTTGCCGGCCTGGCCGCCGCCCGGGAACGAGGGCTGCGCTGCCTGGGCATGGCCGGCCAGGGTGGGGGGATCAACGACCTCAGCGATCTTACCCTGACGGTTCCGACGGCCACGACGGCGCGGGTTCAGGAAACCCACATCCTGATGGGCCACATGCTCTGCCAGATGGTCGACCAGACCCTGTTTCCCCCCGGCGCAGAGGCCTCACGCTAAACGGGAAAACATCAGGGCATGGCTTGCCAAAAGCGCCAAAGCCATGTAAAGAGTAGCGCCGACTGATTCGCAACGATCCGGAAGGGGGCGCAGGCCCCTTTCCGTTTTTAGGCCCTTTCAGCAGCAAGCAACACAAGGAGAAACGTTTATGCCGATTTATGAATACCAATGCAAGGATTGCGGCGCCACCTTCGAGTACCTGGTGATGGGCAAACCCGACCCGGAATGCTCGGACTGCCAGAGTAAAAATGTCTGCCGCCTGTTGTCCACCTGCGGCTTTTTCAGCAAGGGCAGCGGCGGTGAAACGATCAAGTCCTCCGCGACCGATTCGTCCTGCGCAGGGTGCAGCGCCTCCAGCTGCGCGGGGTGCGGCCACTGATGGGTGCCACGGTCACCATCGGCACACGCGGCAGCAAGCTGGCACTCTGGCAGGCCAACTGGATCAAGGCCCGCATCGAGGATCTGCACCCGGGGACTTCGGTGGCCCTGGAGATCATCAAAACCAAGGGCGACAAGATCCTGGACGTCCCCCTGGCCAAGGTGGGGGGCAAAGGGCTTTTCGTCAAAGAGATCGAAGAGGCCCTGCTGGACGGCCGCATCGACCTTGCCGTGCACAGCATGAAGGATATGCCGGCCGAAATTCCGGCCGGTCTCTGTATCGGCGCCGTGCCGAAACGGGAAACACCGGTGGATGTTCTGATTGCGCGGGAAAACAACGCCCTGCGCGAACTGGCGCCGAGCCCCCGCATCGGCACCAGCAGCCTGCGGCGGGCCGCCCAGCTGCGTCTCTGTCGCCCGGATGTCCGCATTACGCCGCTGCGCGGGAACCTGGACACCCGCATGCGCAAGCTCGATGAGGGTGAAATGGACGCCATCGTCCTGGCCGCGGCCGGGGTCAAACGGCTGGGCCTGGCGGACCGCGTCACCGAATATCTGGCACCGGACGTCATGCTTCCCGCGGTGGGCCAGGGGGCCCTGTGCGTGGAAACCCGCGTCGACGATCCGAAGATTGGCCCCGTGATCCGCCCGCTGGAGCATGCCGCCTCCCGCTGGGCCGTCCTGGCCGAGCGGGCCTTTCTGGCCAAGCTGGAAGGCGGCTGCCAGGTCCCCATTGCCGGCCATGCCACTCTCCAGGACGACCAGCTGAGCATCACCGGCCTGGTGGCGGATCTGGACGGCCAAACAGTTGTAAAGGAAACCCTGGAAGGCCCCGCTGAAACGGCCGCGTCCATCGGCCTGGCGTTGGCCGAAAAACTGTTGCAGCAGGGCGCGCGAACCATTCTCGACAGTCTACAAACGGAAATGCATCCATGAAACCTGGCAAAGTCTATCTCATCGGCGCCGGTCCCGGGGATCCGGGCCTGATCACGGTCAAAGGCCTGACTTGTATCCACACAGCCGACGTTGTCATCTACGACTACCTGGCGGCACCGGCCCTTTTGGCCCATGCCGCATCGGATGCCGAATTGATATACGTGGGCAAAAAGGGCGGCAATCACACCCTGCCCCAGGGGGGCATCAACCAGCTCATCATCGAAAAAGCCCGCCTGGGCCTGACGGTGGCCCGTTTGAAGGGGGGCGACCCCTATATTTTCGGGCGGGGCGGGGAAGAAGCGGAAGAACTGGTCGCCGCCGGCATCCCCTTTGAAGTGGTGCCCGGCGTCACCTCGGCCGTGGCCGGTGCCGCCTATGCCGGCATCCCCCTGACCCACCGGGATTTCACCTCCACCCTGGCCTTTGTGACCGGCCATGAAGATCCCACCAAAGCCGGTTCGAGCATCGACTGGAAGGCCCTGGCCACCGGCATCGGCACGCTGGTCTTTTTCATGGGGGTGAAAAACCTGCCCATGATTGCCGAAAAACTGCAGAACAACGGCATGGCCCCGGAGACACCGGTGGCCCTGATTCGCTGGGGGACCACCACCCGCCAGCAAACCGTCACCGGCACCCTGGCCACCATTGTCGCCATCGCCCGCCAGGCCGGCGTGAAAGCCCCGGCCATCATCGTCGTGGGTAAGGTGGTGCACCTGCGCGAGCGCCTCGCCTGGTTTGAAGCCCGCCCCCTTTTCGGCCGCACCATCGTGGTGACCCGGGCCCGGGCCCAGGCCAGCGACCTGGTGGAACGCCTGACCGACCTGGGGGCCAACTGCCTGGAGTATCCCACCATCGAGGTGGTGCCCCCCGAAAACGAAGCTCCCCTGGACCAGGCCATCCGAAACCTGGCGGCCTACGACTGGCTGGTGTTCACCAGCGTCAATGGCGTACGGTATTTTTTCGACCGTCTTTTCGCCCTGGACCTGGACGTGCGCGCCCTTCATCATGTGCGCACGGCCGTCATCGGCCCGGCCACGGCGGCCCTCCTGCGCCAGAACGGTCTGCGAAGTGATATCGTGCCGGCCAGCTATCGGGCGGAGTCCGTGGTGGCGGCCTTTGCCGACGAGAATGTGGCCGGTCAACGCATTCTTCTGCCGCGGGCGGCCGAAGCCCGGCCCGTCCTGCCCACCGAGCTGCGGCGCATGGGGGCCGAGGTGGATGAAATTGCGACCTACCGCACCCGGCGCGTCACGGACGGGGCCGCCGACCTGCTGGACGACCTGGAAAAGGGCCGCATCGACATGGTGACCTTTACCAGTTCGTCGACCGTCAAACACTTTCACCAGATGCTGCCGGAGGGACGTCAGGCCGAGCTGATGAACGGGGTGCGTGTCGCCAGTATCGGGCCCATTACCACGGAAACCGCCGAAAGCCTTGGCTTTGCCATCGACATAACCGCCGACGTCTACACCATACCGGGCCTGTGCGCGGCCATTCAGGCGTTTTTTGCCGACACGCCGGAGGACCAACAGAAGGATTGACCTCGCGGCCCCAACGGGTGTATTTTGTTATAAGCAATCGCTCAATCACATCATTTGCCGCGATGTACCGGCCGTTCGCCCTGCGAATCGCCACGCCAAACCGCTGACCACCCCTTCGCGTGGACACTGATTCGCCCTTGATCGGTGCAACTGCGAGTAAATTAGGCGTCCATCATACGTTGATGGCCGAGGCTCGGTATGCGGCGCTCGGCCATGGCGGCCGAAGGCGTATCGGTACTCTCAGACGGGATGTACCCCCCCCGACCGCCCCAGCGCACCCACCCTCCGACGGGAGGCCCTATGCCGCCATATCTCAAAAATCTTCCCGGCTATGTCGAGGCGATCCGTAATATCCGCGAAACGATCATCGCCAATATCGTTTTTCTGGGGCAAATTCCAGCGCCGACCTTCCATGAAAAACGACGGGCCCTCAAATTCATGGACCGTCTGCTGGAGAACGACGTGGACGAATGCACCACGGACGGCTACCAGAATCCCATCGGGATCATCCGCGGCAAGCAAAGCGACCTCCCCCCGATTCTGCTGGTGGCGCATCTCGACACCACCTTCCCCAAAGACTGCGACCACAACTATACCATTACCGAGAATACCATCAAAGGCGCCGGCATTCTGGACAATTCAGTGGGGGTCGGTGTCCTGGCCTCCATGCCGACCATTCTCAGACACCTCGACCTGAGTTTCCATTCCGATATTCTTCTGGTGGGTGTCATCCAATCCCTGGGCAAGGGCAACCAACGGGGCCTGCGCCATCTGGTCAAAACCTGGCCGACGCCCATACGGGGCGCCATCTGTGTCGAAGGTGTTGAACTGGGCCGCCTGAGCTATTATTCCGAAGGCATGATCCGGTGTGAAATTACCTGCGAGATTTTCGAAGAAAAGGGGGTTGAATACCGTTTCAAGCCCAATGCGATTCTGATTTTGCACGAAGTGATCAACCAGATCATGGCCATCCGGCTGCCCCAGAAACCCCGCAGCCGGGTCATCATCGGCATGATCAGGGGCGGCCGCAAGCACGGCATCATTGCCTACGATGCGACCCTGGGGCTGGAAATCCAAAGCGACTCCGACAAAATGGTGAAAACCATCTTCGCGGATATCAAGGACATGGTAACGGGTATCAGCCATGAATTCGGCGTACGCATGAAAATGGAAACCATCAGCAACGCTACGGCCTCCCGGCTGCGTTACAATCATCCGCTGGTGAAAGCCACCGGCGAGATCATGGCGGCCCTGGACATTCATACGGTGGGCGAACCCAGTGAATCCGAATTGTCCATTCTGCTCTCCAAAAACATCCCGGCCGTCACACTGGGGTTGACCCACGGCGAACACTATCACCAAACCGATTCCCAGATGGCGATCGATCCGTTGTTCAAGGGCATCGCCCAGGTCATCGGTGTTATCCAGGCCATCGACAGCGGGGTGTGCGATGAATAAAAGCTGGGTTGCGTCCCATACGTTTCACTACAGCCGCTTTGGTGATCTGGCCCATCTGGTGGAAAAAAAACGGGAAAAGGGCCTGAAGATTTCCCTGTGCCTCCCGACCCTCAATGAGGCGAAAACCATTGCCAAAGAAATCATCATCATGAAGTCGGAACTCATGACGCGCTATCCCCTTCTGGATGAAATCGTGGTCATCGACTCCGGCTCCACGGACGACACGGTCAAAATCGCCGAATCCTTCGACGCCAAGGTCTATCTGGCGGACGAATTGCTGCCGGAGCACGGTGCTTACAAGGGCAAGGGCGAAAACCTCTGGAAAGCCCTCTATATCACCACCGGCGACATTATCGTCTATCTCGACGCGGACATCAAAAATATCCACCATCGCTTCTGCTACGGACTGGTCGGCCCGCTTTTGCTGTATGATCACATCAAGTATACCAAGGCGTTCTACGACCGCCCCATCGCCATCGGCAAAAGCAAGATCAGGCCCACCGGCGGGGGGCGGGTGACCGAACTGGTGATCCGGCCCCTGTTCTCGCTCTTTTTTCCCGAATTGACCCAGATCCTGCAGCCCCTGTCCGGCGAATATGCCGGCTACCGCGAAGTTTTCGAAAAAATCCCGTTCCCCATCGGCTATGGGGTCGAAACCAGCATGATCCTGGACATCTGCGAAAAATGGGGCCTGGATGTCATCGCCCAGGTGGATCTGGAACGCCGCATCCACCGCAACCAGGACACCAAAGCCCTGGGACGCATGTCTTTCGTGGTGATCAAAACCTTTCTGAAGCGCCTGGAAAATCTCGGTATTATAGAACTGAAAAAGGATATCTACGACCAGATGATTCAATACCAACTGGTCAAGAACGACATCACCCCGGATGTGGTAAAAATGGCCGGCATCGAACGCCCCCCCATGGCCAGCATTCCCGAATACCGGGAAAAATTCGGTCCATCCGCCCCCAACGCCTCCTGAGTGGTACTGCTCGTAAGTCCCTTCAAAGGGGCTTTACAATGGTTTGCCATTTATGGTTTTAGTTTCCCATTGTCCCGCGCCGAGCATCGGCGGGGCGGACGGAAAAAAGCGCGCGGACTGTTTGAGCCCGCCGTAGCCAGAGCGAAGGCGGGTGAGTTTCCGCGTGCTCCGGCCGCACCGACGACGCGCAGGGAAGCCCCGCAGGGGCCGCGGGACACGGGCGGTTTCTTTTGATTCCTTTTCTTTTCCGGAAAAGAAAAGGAATCAAAATATCAATCACTGGTATACGCTAACGACACAGGTAACACCTACCGTGTATGGATGTATCCAGAAAGGAAGCATCCATGCCCTGGCGTCCGAATGGCATCTTATTTACAAATTGGGACCACTTAGCCGCTTGCGCCGGGACCTGGGAACGCTTATTATAGATGTTTGGCTTTTAACGACGCATTGAACCCCAGCGGATGCGACCACGTGTCCCCCGACCGGCTGTGAGGCAACCCATTGCACGACTTTCCCCTGCATGATCGCTATCGTCGAAGACTCAATTACCTGCGTGTGTCCGTTACAGATCGCTGCAACCTGCGATGCGTGTACTGCGTTCCGCGTGACACGATCCCCCGCATGTCGCACCGCGACATCCTGCGCTATGAAGAAATTTTGCGCATCGTGCGCATTGGGGTCAGTTTGGGCATCACCAAGATCCGCATTACCGGCGGTGAGCCCCTGGTCCGCAAAGGTCTGCTACCCTTCCTGGAGGAGCTCACCCGCCTGGAAGGGCTTGTCGACATCGCCCTGACCACCAATGCGGTCCGGTTGCAGGAGTATTTGGAACCATTGAAGGCGGCCGGTATCAAACGCCTCAACATCAGCCTGGACACCCTGCGACGGGATCGTTTCGCCAGGATCACCGGCAGGGATCATTTCGATCAGGTCTGGGGGGCGATCGAGGCGGCCCACGCCCTGGGTTTTCAGCCCATCAAACTCAATGTCGTGGCCATGAAGGGGATCAATGACGACGAGTTCCGGGAACTGGCCGCCCTGACCCGTCGGCTGCCCTACCATGTGCGCTTCATCGAATACATGCCCATGGGCAACCCGAATCTGCCCGGCGACCCTTATTTGTCCAATGATGAGGTGCGGCAGCGAATCGAACAGGAAGAAAAACTGGTGCCGGTACCCCCCGGCAGCACGGACGGTCCCGCCCAACGCTTCCGCTTCCCGGGCGCCCCCGGCGAAGTGGGATTCATCAGCCCGTTGAGCCATCATTTCTGCGACCGCTGCAACCGGCTGCGCCTGACCGCCGGGGGCAAATTACGCCCCTGCCTGCTATCCAACCAGGAATACGATCTGATCACCCCTCTGCGCGCCGGCGCCAAGGACGCGGAGCTTCGGGACATTTTCCTGGAGGGTGCCCGCCTCAAGCCCATGGCCCACGGCCTGATCGCCGGCGGCAAGCACGTCGATGCCCGCATGTCCTCCATCGGAGGGTGAATTTCCGCACGCTCTGACGGCATCAACCGGTTGATGCAACAGATTCCGGCTTCCGCCGGAATGACGTTAAGACGGGCAATACTTCTATTTGCGGTTCCGTCTTTTCTTTTCCGGAAAAAAAAGAATAAAGACCACAATTCCCAAGAAAAAACGGGTACAGAAAAAGGCCAGGATCAAGGCTTGCGGTATTTTGAATTGTGAGGCGTACGAACGGCACGCCGCAGCGATTCAAAATACCGCATAGCGCAAAAATTGACCTTTTTACGAACCCGTCTAAAAAATTCTGGGCGAACGGCTGGCAAGGTTGCCGCAGATGCAAGGAAGAAGCGCTGCCACTATAGCAGCCTATGTGGCAGCGCTTCTGACGCTGCAGGTGCGGTGAGATTGTCAGCCGTTCGCCCAGAATAAAGGAGCCCGGACCGTATTATGTGGAGGCTACCATTTGCTCGCACAGATCGAGGAATACGGTTCGGGCTCAAACTGTTCCGGAGCCGGGCCGGCCTGCTTCGGCCGGACCACCCCGGTCAATATCAATTTTGAAATCCCCTACCAGTCGATAACGGCGGAATCAAGTCTTTTTTTTTGTAATCCCTGCCGGTCCGCCGCCCTGCCGAAAAGCCCCTCCTACCGAAGGAGATCCGGTAAAAAGGTGACGATTTCCGGCACCAGCATCAGTATCAGGATGCAAACGATGTAAGCGGGTAAAAAATAAGTGACCCCCCGGAACACATCCTCCAGCGGAATATCGCCGGCCATGCCGCCCACGACATAGGTCGTCGCCCCCACGGGCGGGGTCACGGCCCCCAGGGTCGTCACCACGGTGATGGTCACACCGAACCAGATGGGATCGTAGCCCAACTCGGCCGCTACCGGAAAGAAAATCGGGATGGTAATCAGCAGCAGGGCCAGGGCATCCATCACCGCGCCCCCGATGATATAGATCAGGCAGATGATCCCCATGACGCACACCTTGGGAATCGGCAGCCCGACCACCCAGGCGGCAATATCGAAGGGAATCCGGGTGACCGCCAGGAAGCGGCCGAAGATCATGGCGCCGGTCACGATCACGATGACCATGCAGGAGATTTTGAGCGTATCGGTCACCGACGCCAGGAAACCTTTCCAGGTCAAACGGCGCTGCACCCCGGCTATCAGAAGGGCGAAGAAGCTTCCGGCGGCACCGGCCTCGGTGGGCGTAAACACACCGAAAAACAATCCCAGCATCACCAGCAGGAAGAGCACCAGCATCTCCAGGGCACCGGAGAGGGATCGCCACCGGTCCGCCCAGGAGGTGGGCGGCCCCACGGGCCCCCAATCCGGGTGGCGACGGCACACCATGACCACCGCCATCATCAGGGTCAGGGTCAGCAGGATTCCGGCTCCTACACCGCCGTAAAACAGTCGGGCGATGGACTGCTCGGTGGACAGCCCGATCACGATCAGCACCACGCTGGGGGGGATGACCACGCCCAGGGTGGAGCCGCAGGCAATGGCGCCGGTGCTCAGTTTGGGGTGATACCGGTATTTACGCATCTGCGGCAGGGCCACCGTGGTCATGGTGGCCGCGGTGGCGGCATTGGAGCCGCAAATCGCCGAGAAGGCGGAGCAGGCCATCACCGTGGCCATGGCGATGCCGCCCCGGATGTGCCCCACCCATTTGTAAGCCGCATTGTAGAGCTTTTCGTTGACCCCGGAATAAAAGGCCACCTGCCCCATGAAAATAAACAGGGGAATGACGGTCAAACCGTATTTGGAGAAGGTGTCCCAGATGACGGAGCTCAGCATGTAAAGCGCCGCCTTGAAAGACACGAGCACGCAGAAGCCGACAAAGCCCACCAGGGCCATGGCAATGCCCACCGGCATGCCCAGAAAGAACAACACCCCCAAAAGAATCACGATACCCAGCAGGCCTACCATCGCCGCGCTCATTGGGACGCTCCTTTACCGGGGATCAAGGCCTGGAGCAAATCCACCAGAAAAACCAGAGCCAGCACCCCGCAGCCGGCAGCGACCCCGTAGGTGAAGGGGTAGAAAATCACCCGCAGCGTTTCCGAGACCTCGCCGGTCTGCATGAAGCCGTGGGCCTTCAGCACGATCTGCCAGGTCACCAGGGCAAAGAAAACCGTGCACACAGCATTATTGAAGCCGTTCAGCCGCTGCTGGGTTTTCTTGGAAAACCGGTGGATCAGCACGTTGACGGCGATGTGCCCGCGATTCAACTGGGTGTAGGCCAGGGCGCAGGCCGTCACCACGGCGCCGAAATAGCCCATGAGTTCAAAGGTCCCCCGAATCGGTTCCCACACCGTCCGGGTGGCGATGTTGGCGCAGGTCAGCACGACCATGCCCACCAGGAACACGCCCCCGCAGAATACCAGTATACGGTTCAGGAACCGCATCACGCGATCCAACGCGGTCATTCGTTTTTCTCCCCCCTAACCGAAAAAAGGCCGCAACCCCCAGCGGCGATTGCGGCCCCGGCAGGTGTTCATTTTAGCGATACTGCTCGGTCAGCTTCTGGATATCGGTCACGATCGCCTCGGCCGGAAAGCCCTTGGCCTTGGCATCCGCCACCCATTTGTCGGTTATGAACTGCAGTTTCTCATCCCAGGCGGCTTTGGTTGCGGCATCCAGCATGATCACCTCCACCTTGTGTTCCTTGACCGACCAGTCCATGGACGCCTTGACGTGCTGGTCCATGTAGTTGCCGGTCCACTCGGCCTGCTCGGTGCCCATGTCTTCCATCACCTTCTGGACGTCCGGGGGCAGGGCTTTCCAGCGATCCATGTTCATGACCACGGCGAAGGGATAGATCACCGTGTCGGTCATGGTGACATACCCGCAGCTTTCCGCGAATTTCAGATCTTTCATGACTTCCAGGGAAGAAAACAGCCCCTGGACAACACCTTTCTGGAGTGCTTCCGGTGTCGCCGACATGGGCATGCCCACCTGGTTGGCACCCCAGGCTTTGAGGATCTGGGCCGCGCCGCCGGAGGCCCGCAGGTCCAGGCCCCGGATGTCGTCCAGGCTGCGCACCGCCTTTTTGGACATGATGTTGGCCGGGGCCGTGGTGAACATGGTCAGCACCTTGACCTGGCTGAAGGCCTTGGGCTGGTATTTTTGGTAGAGGTCCCAGAGGGCCAGGCTTCCGGTCTTCGCACTCGGGATACCCAGGGGGAGGCTGGTGGCGTTGGTGACGATGAAACGTCCCGGCTGGTAGGCCATACAGAGGTTGCCGATATCCGCCTGGCCGGCGATCACACCGTCCATCATCTCCTTGGCGCCCAGCAGGGTGCCGCCCGGATAGGTCTTGATGGTGACCTTGCCGTCCGTACGCTTTTCCACCTCGGTTTTCCAGCGCTCCATCTGCACACAGGGGAAGGTCGGGGCCGGTGGAAAATTGGCATAACTGAGGGTAATCGACCCGGCCGTCGTATCGGCCGGCATCAGCAAAAGGGTCATCAGGGCGACGACCAGGCACAACGTCAACCGCACATCGGTTTTTCTTTTCATGTCGGGCTCTCCTCCTCCGCTTCCGCACGCCGGTGGGGCATCACCGGCGGCTTACGTTAATCTTGGGACGTACCGCACGCCGTTTCCATATAAACGCTGAATGCGCTCAGGAACCGGTGGTTTGCAGTCCCGCTTCCAGGGCTTTGTAGGACATCTCAAGCATAGCGGACTTGGCCGCCAATCGGTCTGCCAGGACCGCACGAATATCTTCCGCCGTGCAAAACAGGGGTGTGGGCCCATGGGCCGCCAGCGCCCCCCCCAGCACCACCAGGTTGACGGCGCGCGGATTGCCGATGGCATGGGCCCGCCGGTCGGCATCCAGCCGATGCCAATCCTTGGCCGCGGCATCGCCATCCCCCCCGTTGACCACAGCCCATCCTTCTTCGTGCAGATAGTGGCCGTGCTGGGCTGCCCCTTCGGCCTTCATGGCCATCAGGAGATCGGCATGGCCGCTGCGGATCAGCGGGCTGGCGAAATCGCCGACTTTCAGGTGGGAAATCACGGTGCCGCCCCGCTGGGCCATGCCGTGGGTTTCCGATGTCAACACCGGCAGCCCCTTGCGGATGGCCGCTTCCGCCATGAGGCGGGTGACAAAGAGAACCCCCTGGCCGCCGACGCCGCTGATCACAATCTGCTGGTGAACGCTATCATTCATGGCACTTCCTTTTCTTCAACGTGCAATGCCCTCCGGTCATTCGGCGGGCTGGATGGATTGTTTGGGGCAGACATAGAGGCAAACGCCGCATCCGCTGCAGAGCACGGGATCGATGCTCACATGGGATTCATCCTCGGCCATCACGATGGCCGGACATTCAAAATGCTGGACACAGTACCCGCAGCCGTCACAATCATCAGTCACCACCGGAGGCGCGCCCATTGACGTGCTCCGGGCAGCCTGTTTGTCCAGCAGGCAGGGGGCGCGTGCAATGACCACGGCCGGCCCGTTCTCCCGGCTGTAGGCCAGGGCCTCCTTGAGGACCTGGATGCAGGCATCCGTCTGGTAGGGATCGGCCTCGCGGATAAAGCCGACCCCGCAGCCCGCCACCAGCTTTTCGATATCGACGTTCTGCAGGGACTCGCCGCAGGCCCCCCGCCCGGAGGCCGGGGTGGGCTGATTGCCGGTCATGGCGGTGGTGCGGTTGTCCAGGATGACGAGAACGAACCGCACCCCCTGGGACACCGCATCCACCAGGGCCGGAAGCCCCGCGTGAAAAAAGGTGGAATCTCCGATGGTGGCCACCACGTCCCGGGGTTTTTCCTGCCCCTTGAACGCGTGGTAGAAACCGGCGGCCTGACTGATGGCCGCCCCCATGCACAGCACCGTATCCACCGCCCCCAGGTTCAGTCCCAGGGTGTAGCAGCCAATGTCGCTGGTATAGATGGCCCGGGGGGCCGCCTTCTTGATGGCAAAAAAACTGGCCCGGTGGGGGCATCCGGCACACAGGGTGGGCCGGCGTCCGGCCACGGCCAGGGGTGTCTTCACCGAACAGGATTGCCCGCCGAAATCGCAGAGGATGCGCTCGATGGTCTCCGGCGTCAGCTCGCCCACCAGGGGAACCGCTCCGCTCAATTTGCCGGTCACCCGCTTGCGGTCGCCCAGCTGCATCTCGATCATGCCGGTGGTCTCCTCGATCACCAGCACGGCGTCGTGTTCCTTCTCCAGACGGGTGACAAAGTCGGTGTGCAGGGGATACGGCTGGCGGACCTGGTAAAGGGGCAGGCGGTCCCACAAGCCGAGCTCCCGCATGATTTCCACGGTATGGGCGGCCGCCACTCCGGAGACCACCACGGCCCGGGCGCCGGACACACCGGCATTCAATTGGACCGGCGCGGTGGCCGCATAGGCGGCAATGGCTTCCAGTTTGCCCTCCAGTTCACCGTGCAGATGGTAGCGGAATTTGGGGGTCGCCGCCCAGCGGGCCGGATCCCGCTCGAATTCGGGCTGCCGGGGGATATCGGCCAGTGGTGCCACGGCGACGTCCTGCCGGGCGTGGCAGACCCGGGTGGTGGGCCGCACCATGACCGGTATCTCAAAGGCTTCCGAAAGCGCAAAGGCCAGGCCGATCATCTCTTTCGCCTGTTGGGGCGAATCCGGGTCCAGGACCGGGATCTTGGCCATCATGGCCATCATGCGGCTGTCCTGCTCGGTCTGGGAGGAGTGGGGGCCGGGGTCATCGGCGCTGATGACCACGAAGCCGCCCTTGGTGCCCATGTAGGCGGCACTCATCAGGGGATCCGAGGCCACGTTGAGCCCCACCTGCTTCATGCTGACCGCGGTGCGCAGACCGGTCATGGCCCCGGCATAGGCGATCTCCAGGGCCACTTTCTCGTTCACCGCCCACTGGACATGCATGTCAACGGCTTCCGCCGTGCGCATGGCCGCCACCGACGCCAGAATTTCCGAGGCCGGCGTGCCGGGATAAGAGGTTGCCATGGCACACCCGTTTTCCAGCAATCCCCGCGCAATGGCCTCATTGCCCAACATCAATCGTCGCATCGTCCGCTCTTTCCTCGTTCCGTTTCGCTTATCGTTCGCCGTCACCGGGTTCGGCATACCCTCGGCCTGGAATCCGGCCGCTTTTCGCCCAAAAAAAAGGGCCATGAACTTCTCCAACGTTTGATGTTGAAGCCGCTCACAGCCCTTGTGCATTTAATTTTTGCTTGGCTTGGTGGTGAGCTGCTTCAATCCGCCCGCCACCACCAATTTGCATGGACCGTTTTCATCGTCGTATGGATTTCCTTTCGTCCACCTGCCAATAGCCGAGGAGGGCCGATTTGTCAAGCCTTAGCGCCGGCAGGCCCTTTTCCCTTGCCGGGGCGGAAGTTTCTCTGGTAGGTGTGAGCCGGTGGGATCAAGACGCCGGCGGGGTCAGGATCGTCCCATCCGCCCCCGACGACTGCCTTCGACACCCCAAGAAGATCTTCGGCCCCAAACATCGACCGCGGCCCCCCGAACCAGACCAGCGTAAGGAAACGCCCATGAAAATCGCCACCGTGTCCCAAATGCGCGCCATGGACCGACAGGCCATCGAACAGTTCGCCATCCCCGAAACCCTTCTTATGGAAAACGCCGGGGGGGCGGCCTACCGGGTGCTGCGGGACCGTTTCGCCGTGGCCGGCCAACGCGTCCTGGTATGCTGCGGCAGCGGCAACAACGGCGGCGACGGCCTGGTGGTGGCCCGCAAGGTTTTGTCCGACGGCGGGCACCCCCAGATCCTCCTCTTGGGCGACCCCACCCGCTACCGGGGGGCATCGGCTATCAATTGGGCCATTATCCAAAAGCTGGGCATCGACGTCCTGACCGCTGACAGCGTTTCGGAATGGAACGAGCGGCTGGCCGCCTGCGACCTTGTGGTGGACGCCATTTTGGGCACCGGCCTTTCCAAACCGGTCACAGGGCGCTACGCCGACGTGATCGAACAGATCAATGCGGCCGGCTGCCCGGTCATGAGCCTGGATATTCCGTCGGGCATCCACGGCGACAACGGCCGGATCATGGGAACGGCCATCCGGGCCGACCTGACCGTGACCTTCGGGCTGCCCAAAGTCGGCAACCTCCTATATCCGGGCTACCATTACGGGGGGCGGCTCTACACCACCCACATCGCTTTCCCCCCGGATCTGACGCACTCCGCCGCGCTCAAAATCGCCCTCAACACACCGCCGCCGCTTCCGGACCGCGACCCCGCCGGGCACAAAGGCACCTTCGGGGATGCCCTCTTCATTGCCGGCGCGGCCGGCTACTACGGCGCCCCCTATCTGGCGGCCCGATCCTTTTTGAAGGCCGGCGGCGGGTATGCCCGCCTGGCCGCGCCGGCCGCCATCATTCCGACCATTGCCGGGATGGGGCCGGAAATTGTTTTCCTCCCCCAGGCCGAAACCGACAGCGGCAGCCTGGCCCTCAGCAACCACGATCAGTTGGCCGCAGTCGCCGCCGCCCGGGATATGGTGGTGGTCGGGCCGGGCCTGTCCCTGGACGTGGAAACCACGAGCCTGGTGCGCAATCTGGTCAAAACCATACCCGTGCCCCTGCTCATCGACGGCGACGGCATCACGGCCATCAGCCAGTCCCCGGAAATCCTGCGCCAGCGCCCGGCCGACACCGTGATGACCCCCCACCTGGGGGAAATGGCCCGCCTGACCGGCACGTCCGTGGAGGCCATCCAGAACGACCCGGTGGGAATCGTGCAGAAAACCGCGGCCCAGCTCAAAACGATCATCGTGCTGAAGGGCGCCCACTCCCTGATCGGCTTTCCGGATCAGCGCATCATTATCAACACCAGCGGCAACCATGCCATGGCCACGGCCGGTTCCGGGGATGTACTGACCGGCGCCATCGCTGCCATGGCGGGCACCGGACTGGACCTGGGCACGGCCGTGTGCAAGGGGGTCGCCCTGCATGGCACGGCCGGGGATATTGCCGCCGAGGCCATCGGTGCGGACGGCGTGACCGCCGTCGACATCCTCAACCACCTGCCCGAGGCGGTCCGACGCGACCGAATCGCCCGCGAGGATGCGCCGCCCGCGCCCGGCATCGTCACCCTCGTTTGAAAACCAAAAAAACTGCCCGCACCCCCTGAGCACACGGCCGTCGATTGACAGGGGCCCGGGGTCGCCCCATATTTGACGGCATATGGAAACTATGTCGAACGAAAACCCGGACTTTGAAATCACTTCAGGCAGGGATGGAAAATTGTTCAAAGACCGGCCATAGGAAACCAATGTGAAAACCATGCGACCATTCCGACACGGCCTAGCCGCGCTGGCATGCCTGGGAATTATCCTCACGGGCTGTGCTCACAGGGGCCAGCCGCCTGAACCGGCGCCGCTGACAATCAACCAGATCGTAACCCGGGTGCAGGAGGCCGTCGTCATGATCCGGACGTTCGATCCCGATATGAAGCCCATGGGGTTGGGCACTGGTTTTTTCATCAATGACCGGGGGCACCTGATCAGCAATCACCACGTGTTCGAAGGCGCCTATGCCGCATCGGTCAAAACCCGGGAAGGCGAATCCTATCCGGTCACCGCCGTACTGGCGGAAAACGCGACGGTGGATCTGATCCGCGTGGCCGTCGACATTCCCGCGGAAAAACGCCGGTGGCTCCCCATTGCCGACAAAGCCCCGTCCATTGCGGACCCGGTGGTGGTGGTGGGCAGCCCCATGGGCCTCGAGCAAACCGTCAGTGAGGGCATCGTGTCGGCCATTCGCGATGTACCGGATGTGGGCACCATTTTCCAGGTGTCGGCCCCCATCTCCACGGGTTCCAGCGGCAGCCCGGTGGTGGATGGCGCCGGGCAGGTGGTGGGCATCGTGTCCTTTCAGTCGCGCATGGGCCAGAATCTCAATTTTGCCGTGGCCAGCGCCAATCTGCTGAAGCTGCAGGAAACGGTTACCGAGCCATCCCTTTCGGAATGGACCTACGGCCGCATCAAACACAAGCCCCAGGCGGTTCAGAATCTTTGCCGGGAGGGATTCAGCTTCTCCATCCGGGGGGAATTCAAGGAAGCCCTGAACTACTTCCAGGAGGCGGTCGAGGCCAGCCCGGACGATGCGGAAGCCTGGTTCGGCCTGGGCAACTGCTACATCGGCCTGGAACAGCCGGCCGACGCCATCGACGCCTACCAGCAAGTCATCCGCACCGACCCCGGCAACGCCAATGCCCATTACAACCTGGGCCACTACTACCGACAATTGGGGCGCTACGAAGAGGCCGTGGCGACATTCCAGGACGCCCTGGCGGCCAACCCCAAACACCTGCCCGCCCACCTGGAGATGGGGGAAACCCTGGGGCAGCTGGGCCGGCCGAAAGAAGAAAAAGATGTCTATAAGGAAATCATCGCGCAAGCCCCCACCTTCTTCCCGGCCTACTTCCGCCTGGGGCTGGTGTGCAACCGGCTCGGCCTCTACGAGGACGCCATCGCGGCCCAGAAGGAAGTTCTCAAACTGAAACCCGACTTCGCCCAGGCCTATTTCGCCCTGGGACTGGTCTACGCCAACATGGGCAACGACCGCCAGGAGGCCAACGCTTACAAAGAAGCCCTGCGCATCAACCCCGAATTCGTCGCGGCCCACTACAATATGGGGCTCTTCTACCTGCGCTCCGGCGAGCGCAATGCCGCCCTGGAACAGTACAAAATCCTCAAGAAACTGGACGAAGACGCCGCGCACAAACTGTTCGACCTGATCTACGGCGACCGCTGACCACAGGCCTGGGCGCCCCCCACGGCCATCCGGATTGACAAATCCCCTCCCCCTGTGAAAGCATGCCGCTCCCGAGAAGACCAGGGGGCGAGGGTTCGAGGGGTCCAGGGTTCGAGGGGTCCAGGGGCCGAGGGTTATAAAAAAAGCGTCAAGCTGAAAGCTTAGAAGGTCTGCCTGGGGCCGCAATGGCGTTATAGAGGCAAACCAGGGGAATAAAGGCGTTTGGTTTTGTTGTTCCCATTGTCCCGCGCCGAGCATCGGCGGAGTGGACGGAATAAAGCGCGCGGACTGTCTGAGCCCCGCTGAAAGCGGGGCGAGTTTCCGCGTGCTCCGGCCGCTCCGACGACGCGCAGGATAAAGCGGGGCAAGGGCGTTTTCTTTTGCTTCCGTTTTCTTTCACGTGAAAGAAAATGAAGAATCCACTTATAAAAATGCGGTTATCCGAAAAGGCCAGGTTTGGTTAAGTGCAACCGCTTGAACCACGAAGATCATGAAGGACGCGAAGGGATTCATCTTCTCTTGCTTGTTTTTCTTCGTGCTCTTCGTGTTCTTCGTGGTATATTATTGTCGACTGGAGCTTTACAGCGAACCGCTTAAATCAAAAATAGAAATAGCGCATACCGATAAATCATAAAATGATGCCGGACAATTCCCATACCACCGACACCCTGAGCGCCTTCCTGCGCCGGCCCCTGACCGTTCGTGGCCGTGAGATCCCCGGGCGCCTGTTCCTGGCGCCGCTGTCCAAACTGGGTAACACCGCCTTTCGCGAACAGGTCGCCGGATACGGCGGCTATGGCCTGCTCTTTTCCGAGATGTGCTGGGCTCGCTCGGTGCCCTGCGGCAACGGCCACGACCAGGGCGGCTTCATGTGGCGGGAAGACGAAAACCTCGGCGAGCTGGTATGCCAGATCTTCGGTAACGATCCCGAAGCCATGGGCAGGGCGGCCGCGATTATCCAAAGTAAGGGGTTTTTCGGGGTAGACATCAACTTCGGCTGCTCGGTGGCCGCCGTGTGCCGGAAGCAGTGCGGCGCGGCCCTGCTGCGCACCCCGGATCTTGCCGAGGCCATCGTGTCCGCCGTCCGCAAGGCCGTGGACATCCCGGTTTTCGTAAAGTTCCGCACCGGCTGGGAAGACCGTCCCGACCACGCCGTGGCCCTGGCCCGGCGGTTCGAGGCGGCCGGGGCCGATGCCCTGACCTTCCACCCCCGGGTGGCCCCGGACCGGCGCACCCGCCCGCCCAAATGGGCCTATATCGGGGAAGTCAAATCCGCCGTGTCCGTCCCGGTGTTCGGCAACGGGGATGTTTTCGACCGCGCGGATTGCGAACGGATGATCGCCACCACGGACTGCGACGGGGTGGCCCTGGGGCGTCTGGCCCTGGCCAAGCCCTGGATTTTCGGCGAATGGACCGGGGCGTTTACCCCGGATGCGGATATCTACCGCACCTGCGCCCGGCAGTTGACCCGGCGGCTCGAACGCTACTACCAGCCCACCACCGCCCTGCGGCGTTTCATGCGGTATGCCGCCTATTTTTCCGCCAATTTCCTCTACGGCCACACCCTGTATGCCCGACTGCACCGGGCCCAGGACATGGACGCGGTCCGGGACACCCTGGAGCGTTTTTTCGACATCGCCCCGGAGGTGGTCAAGCGCCCCAACATGAACCGTTTCCGCTGACAGATTCTTAGAATGGCCGATATCGGCGTTATACGTATCCCTCGGCACTGCGGCGTACAAACGTACGCCTCGCTTCTCAGGATACGCAAGCCTTGATCTCGACCATTCTAAGAATCCGTCTCGAGTGCTTGTACTTTGCTCTGTCGAATAAGTGAGGCTCCGTCCGAAGATCGCTTAAGAATGTTACTTGGTTTTGATTTTCCCATTGTCCCGCGCCGAGCATCGGCGGGGCGGACGGAAAAAAGCGCGCGGACTGTCTGAGTCCGCCGTAGCCTATGCGAAGGCGGGCGAGTTTCCGCGCGCTCCGGCCGCACCGACGACGCGCAGGATCAAGCGGGACACGGGCGGTTTCTTTTGCTTCCGTTTTCTTTCACGGGAAAGAAAATGAAGAAACTATTATATAAAAATTTCCGGACCTGCAAAATCCCCCGATGCCTTCACCGGAAGTGACGTAGTCGAATCCAAACCCAAAGGAACCAAACTCGTATGACAACCATATCGATAGGGTTTAAATCCTACGCCGAATCCATTCCCCTGGCCCTGGACCGCATCGGGGCGGGAGAGGAATTGGCCCGGCAGACCCACATTCTGCTGAAGCCCAACCTGATCAATGCCGATCCCCACCCCGTGACCACACCGGCAGCCTGCTGCGAGGCGATCGTGCACTACATCCGCAGCGTTTCGGATGCCGCCATCGTGATCGGCGAGGGGTGCGGCGCCCCGGGGATGAACACCGAGGATGTTTTCGCTCAACTGGGGTACCGCGGTTTGGCCTGCCGCCTGGACATCGAACTGATCGATCTGAATACCGCCCCCGTGCAGGAGGTTCCCAATCCCGGAGCGGTCAACCATCCCGTCATGATGCTGCCGGAAATCGCCCTGACCCACTACCTGGTATCCGTCCCCGTGCTCAAAGCCCATTCCCTGGCGGACATGACTGGCTCGCTCAAAAACATGATGGGCCTGCTGCCGCCGGAGCATTACGGCACCCGCGGCGGGGCCTGGCGCAAAGCCGATTTCCATGACGAACTGCACCGCAACATCCGGGAACTCAATGCCTGCCGACGATCGGACCTCACGGTCATGGATGCCTCCGTAGGGCTGGCGACCTTTCATCTCGGCGGCCCGTCATGCGAGCCCCCGTTGGCCCGGATTATCGCCGGATATGATCCCCTGGAAGTGGACCGCATGGCTGCAGGCCTGCTGGGGTTGGACTGGCAGAAAATCCCCCACCTGACAACGCCGTCCAAATAAAAATTGTTCTTGGCAGCAGCGAAGATTGTAAGGCTCCTCCCTCAAAGGGGAGGCTTCATGTAGCCGGCTCGAAGGGGGCTTTAACCAGGGGTTTTGGCGTCTGGTTTTGGTTTCCCTTTGTCCCGCGCCGAGCATCGGCGGGGCGGACGGAAAAAAGCGCGCGGACTGTCTGAGCCCGCCGTAGCCCAAGCGAAGGCGGGTGAGTTTCCGCGTGCTCCGGCCGCTCCGATGACGCGCAGGATGAAGCGGGGCGTGGGCGGTTTCTTTTGATTCCTTTTCTTTTCCGGAAAAGAAAAGGAATAATGAAATCAATATAGGATTGCATCAAGATTCCAGCTCTTTCGCCGGGATGACAGATCAACGAAAGAGAAGGATACGGACGAAGTCCAGGAACCGGTCGAACCAGTCCTGGCGAACCGGGGTGAAGGCGAAATCATCAACCGCCGCAGGGCTTGCATCGGCCGCCGGGACCGGGTCCGCATCACGCTGGCCGGCCTCATCCTCCGGGTCCGGAGGCGTATCGCTTGCGTCGATCGCCGCCTTCGGGGCCGGGGCTGGCGGGGCGTCTTCAGGTGCGAACCGCCGCCAGTGATCCGCCACGAAAGCGGCCAGGAATTCCTGCCGGGACGGTTGTAAAAAAGGATGGCGATACAGGAGGGTTTTAAAGGCAATGCCCACCGGAACCCGGCCGAGAACCATGGGCTGGCGGGCGCAATGACGGTAAAACTGCTCCAGCAGGGGCGCTTCGACGGAGGCGGCACCGCTCGCTTGCACAAGGGTTTGCAGGGTGGCCAGGCACTGGTTTTCCATCGCGGTCATCCGTTTCAGGTGTCGGGTTGTCTTCGAAAAGCAGCCGTCGGCGCCTATTTCAAGCCCTTGGCCGAATGGAACACCACCTTGTCGGCGATGAATTTGATATGGATGGTCTCATTCCCCTCGCCCCAGGTGCAACTTTTGGTGCCGATGACATCCTTGGCTTCCTGGGGCGCTCCGAGGATATCCACCACCTCGTCGTAGGCCATGCCCACTTCGATCTTGTCGTAATTTTCCTTGGTGACCTTGCTGCAGCCCGCCGTTAAAACGGCAACGGCGATACACAGTACCAGAGCGATAGCTGAAATGCGTCGGGACATCATCAGGAACCTTTCTTCCACCAATTGAATGAAATCACGTCATGGAACGGCTTGACCGGAATCAGCATAACCAATCGCAGGATGTTTCGCAACGGATTTTGCCATGGAAAAGCGTGGGAGAGATTTACCCGGTTGTGAAGGCGGAAGGGAAGTGTTGATTTAACGGAGGGGCAGCGCCGGGCTCACGCGCAGGGCGTGCCGCGCATTTCCCAATACCGCCGCCGGTCGTCGGTGTTCCGGCGGTCGAGGCCGCTGCGGCGCTCACGGCCGCCATTGGCGAAATAGGCCAAGCTGTAGGACCGCCGCCGGTCAAACCCCGAGCGGCGATCGATCAGGCAAACATGCCGTTTCTCATCCTCAATGTCGCTATCCGGCGGCCAGATGGTTCGACGGTCGCTCACAATGACCTCCCGTTATCCTCAGCATGGGGTTCGCAAGGGGAAAAACAACGGTTTGCCACCCGGCCCCGCAATGTTCAAATCGGGAGCCGTGTAAATGAGCACAATCAAAGGCGAGGTGAACGGTTGAGAAACGGCGGCAAAGGATGCAGCAAGCTATACAAAAATATAATACAGCGTTCGCAGGCCATCGTCAAGCAAGGCCCTGAACCGGCATGGGGACAGCTTTAGGTCCGAATGCCTATCAATACACCTTTGCTGCATTCCGTAGCGTTTGATATAAAACAATTGAGTCAGCACCAAGCCCCGTTAGCTTGAATGGTTTTTTCGCCTTTTTCGAAACGATCCATACCTGAGATATACGGTTTCCTTTATTAAACGTATCCACGATACGGATGTCTTCGATATCTGCGAATGGAACGTTTCTGCTGGTAAATGGATACGTAATTTCGAAACAGCCATTAGCGATAATAACGCCAGTGGCTGATGCGACATATTCATGGATAATGATGACAATCAGGGCACCCATTCCGCCATAACCTAAAACCGGATTTCCATTTGACCCGACGTAAAAACCTAACGCGGCAAACCCCAAAATAGCTACCCCATAGAACATATGATAAAGCTGACTTTTTTGGAATTTCGACTGGTGGCGTGCTGAGGTTTTTCTAGAAGTTTTCTCGTTCAATGTATTTCTTATGATCTCAAACCCGTTTAGCTGATACTCAACTTTAAGCAATCTTGCGCCATTGTAATCCAACAGATCTAAACATTGTTGATAGGATCTTTCCTTTACCCTCGCTATTTTTCCCCAGGGAACCAACCCATTTTCCTTACCCGTATGCATGTACCAAATGCCATCGTCGTCAATAGCAATATTCGCATAAGGCAGCTTTCTTAAGGTTCGCCAGGTAATAACGGAAAAAGTCCCAAAGACAACTGTGCACAAAAGCGTGACGAACAGTGTCCCACGTATATTCCCGCCTTCTTCGTCAGGGAAAAAGGGCAACGCGAAACCTAACGCTAAAAAGGCCATAAATACGACCAGGCACACTTTCATTAGGGTGATATATTTCTTCTCAATTTTAAATTCTTGCATAGTGCTTGTGAGCCTATCAAAGAAATATATTCTGTGGGAAGTGGCCATTTCGCAGAAATGGAATTGAACAACGTGATTTGGCAACTTCTCTCAAGCTAAATTCGTAAACCGGAGGCAGCGGTTCAATCATTCCTATAATGTTGCAGAGTATTAGTTCTGAGAAGACAAGTGCCACGATGATTACCAAACCAAAATTCCGCTGAAAACAGGGAAATTTCTTTTCTATCATCTGGTTTCCAACGGATTTATTCTGCACGAAACTTTGTTGCGGCTAATTGTTGAATTTTAACCCCGTTTGGCTTTCTGCTTGTCAACAATGAAGGGGAAATCCCTTTCTCTATGTTTTCTTTTCTCTGCCACGATTTCCGCTTCACCACTGTTCTTACGCTATTTTGATATTTAAAGACGTCCCTATTTTGTGTTTCTGGACGAACACACTTTAAATTTTCGTTATGCCGGCTTGGGGGAATAATGCTGGTGATGCTTGATGCGGAATCGGACAGCGCCTGTTTTGGTATAATACTCATATACCTTGAGGCGCGTTTTTGTCAATGGTTACATGGGGTTTGTTGAATAAGGCATGCTGTCGTCGGTATGGCAAATGGTGCCAAGCTGACGGTTGATAACTGTGAGGCGTCTATCTTTGCAGGATGAAGGATTGGCCCGGCCCGTGCCACCAAAATCCATTGCACGGGCCGAACCGAATTGTCTGGGATGGAATATTGCCTTTTTAAAGTTTGTCGACGTTCGAACTCAGGTAGTCCGCCACGCCACCGGCGTCCGGCTTCATGGCGGTTTCCCCTTTGTGCCAGCCGGCCGGGCAGACTTCCCCGTGCTTCTCGGTGTATTGCAGGGCGTCCACCATGCGCAGCATTTCGTCCACATCGCGCCCCAGGGGGAGGTTGTTCACCACCTGGTGCTGGACCACGCCCTCCTTGTCGATCAGAAAGGAGGCCCGCAGGGCCACCCCGTCCGGGTGCTCGATCCCGTAGGCCCGGGCAATGTCATGTTTGACGTCGGCCACCAGTGGGAAGTCGATGGCCCCGATGCCGCCTTCCTCCACCGGGGTGTTGCGCCAGGCGAAATGGGTGAACTGGGAGTCGATGGACACCCCCACCACGGCCACCCCTTTTTCCCTGAACTGGTCCATGCGTTTGTGATGGGCCAGGATTTCGGTGGGGCAGACAAAGGTGAAATCCAGGGGATAGAAAAATATCACGACATATTGCCCGCGCAGGTCGGACAATTTGAATTGCTCTTCAATCACACCACTGGGCATGACCGCCGGCGCTTCGAAATCCGGCGCCGCTTTTGCGACCAGAACGCTCATATAACCCTCCTTTGTTGAATCAGGGTTGGATCAATGACGGTTTCGTAAAAAGCCCGATATCGGCGTTACGCTTCATCCCTCGTCACTGCGGCGTACGATAAGTACGCTGCCTGCGGCACCCGCTACAGCGTTATTCTTCGGGATTCGCAAGCCTTGATCTCGAACGTTTTACGAAACCGTCATCAATGCAGCCACAGGAATTCCGCTGCCGTATGGCAACGAGTTCCCCCAGAATGAACAAATTAATACCGGCCCGGGAAATGGCAACCGATATAGTGCATATTGAGGGTATACTCACTGAAGTTTCGCTTGCAAATTATTCATAGCTTTTGGGTTTGGTGTCCCTTTGTCCCGCGCCGAGCATCGGCGAGGCTGCCGGATAAAAGCGCGCGGACTGTCTGAACCCGCCTTAGCCCAAGCGAAGGCGGGTGAGTTTCCGCGTGCTCCGGCAGCCTCGCCGACGCGCAGGGTTGAGCGGGGCACGGGCGTTTTCTTTTGCTTCGTTTTCTTTCACGTGAAAGAAAATGAAGAAGACTCTTGAGAAAAGGCCCCAGAGTCGTTCGAGTTTTTTCGGATCCTTTTACCAGAGAGAGGGCAATGCGTGGGATCGAATTGCGATCTGAATGGGTATCTTGGAAAGCAGGCGCTGGCCTGGCCAGCGCCTAATCGAGCAACTCCCTACTTCTTTTTCTTCTTGGCCGCCTCCATGGCCTCCTTCTCTTCAGTCGCGATAGTGTCCATGGCAGCAGCTGCACCGGCTTCCAGCACCCGGGCCGATTGCGCCGGGGTCAGTTTTCCGGGAGGGGTATCGCCTGCCCGGGTGGTGTTAGCCGGGGCGACATCCATCTTTTCGGCCAGCTCCGGGGCCAGGTCCACAATGACCTTGCGGTGGGCATAGTGGATGCCGGCTTTTTCGAGCGCGGCGGTGATATTCTTGATCGCTTCACGGCGGATGACGAAATGGGTGCCCGGACGCGCCGTAAATTTAGCCCGGAAGGTCATGACCGAATCCCCCACGCTGCGCACTCCCTGGGATTTGAGCGGCTTGATGAAATCGGGTCCCAGTTCTTCGTCCAGGAGCATTTTTTTGCCAACTTTTTTGATGATCTTGCGGACCTTTTCAATGTCCGTGTCATAGGGCAGCTTCAAATCGAACTTAACCACCATCCCCCCCCGCATGAAGTTGGTGATGGAGGCCAGGTCCCCCAGGGGCACGATCTGGAGCATGCCCCGGTGATGGCGCAGTTTGATAGTGCGCAGGGTGATCTGCTCCACCGTGCCGGAAACCCCGCCGGCCTGGAGGTATTCCCCTACCCGGAAGGCATCGTCCATCAGGAAGAAAATGCCCGAAAGGATATCGCGGACCAGCTTCTGGGCGCCAAAGCCGATGGCCAGGCCGATCACCCCGGCGCCGGCCAGCAGGGGGGCGATATCCACACCGACGGAGGAGAGCACAATCAGGGTCGTCATCACCACGATGACCACCCCCAAAAACTTGCGCAGCATGGGCAGCAGGGTATGGGAGCGGTCCTGGGCTCCGCCGGCCCCCCACTCGTCATCGTCATCCTTGTTCTCTTCCCCTTCGACAAAACCGCCTTCGGCCAGCTTGCGGCTGATGGCCGCACTGATGAACTCCCAGGCGATATGGGCCAGCAAAAGCGTCACCAGGACATCGATAACGGCCCCGATGGCCTCTTCGCCGAAGGTAATGTGAAAGCCCCAGATATCCAGGAACCAAAACGCCACGGCAATAAAAACCACCCCCCGCACCACCCGGCTGGCCAGATCAAGATAGCCATTGCCGGCTTCGGCGGACGCTTCTGAATCTGACACGGCGGAAGGTGCCGATGCAGGCGCTTCATCATCGGGTGAAGCCTGGACGGAAGTCTCGTCCGGCTTGGCCGCCGCCTTTTTGGAAAACACCGAAATGACGCACCACTGGGCCAGTCGATCCAGGGCCAGGTAGATGGGCACGATCAGCAGGCTGAGGATAAACGTGCCTTCAAACTTGATTTCATCCACCGTCACCACACGTCCCATGGCCAGCAGCCAGACCAGCCCGATATAGGCCAGGGCCAGGATATGCCACATGGAAGCAAACTGCTCCCGGATCCAGGCTCGTTTTTCACAGGCGATGTGACGCCGGCCGAGAATGTGCTGCTTTGCGGCCTGGCGGTTGGCCCAGACCATGCCGGCAAACATGCCGAGGACCAGGGTGCCCAGAAAAATGGCCAGCCAGATCTGGGTCAGCGGGTTGACTTCGAGGTGGAGAAAAAGAAGCTCTAGGATCCAGCCCACGCCGATAATCGTCACCATCAGGAGTAAACGGCGGTGCAGGTACTGCGCCACCTCACAGGAAATGGGGATCAGACGAAGCTTGATGTTTTGGGGGGAGAATACGAGCCGCAGTACGAAGGCGCACACCCGAATGATCACCGTGGCCAGCATGAAGGCCAGGAAGAGCAGGCGCATGTTGCGGTCCTGCCGGTCTATCACCAGGGAATAGAGCACCAGCGGTGTTACTGCAAAAACCACCAGGCCCAGCAGTTCGGGAATGGCGTTGATCAGGGCCCCCCAGAACCGCAGGATGCCCTCCATCCCGGGCATGGTCTCGATGCGTTCCTTCAACCCGGCGGTAAAGCGCAGGAATGTTTTTTCGGCGGCCCAGCCCAGGGCAAGAAAGCACAGGGCGATCAAACTCATCACCATCAGGCGCCCTAGACCTTCGAAGTCGGTCAGGCGCTGCACGGCTGCATTCAGGTGGCCGGGCACCGCCGGAAGCGCCATGATCAACCGGTAGCCGCGGTTGACAAACAACTGGGTGCCATTCTCGATGCCGCGGATGACGCCCTTCAAACCGTCCACCTGTTCGGGGGCACCCTGCGCCTTAGCGGCGGCATCCGCCTGGAGCTCCGCCATCAGTAAACGCCGCACCTGGTCGTCACTGAGCTGGGCCATCAACGCATTGATATCCTCCGCCTGCAGGTTTTCAGGCAGGGCCACGGCTTCATCGGCCGCCCCCCCGCTGTCACCCTTGGCTTTGTTCAACAACATGGGATTGAGCGCAAAGGCCTGGGACGTCATCAGGAACAAACAAGCCATTGCGATCGCGAGGAGATACTTTTTCATAGCGGTGCTCCCGTTATGTTGTGGCGGGTCATTGACGGTGCGGTGTCCAACCGCCCCGCGGGCATCTATGAGCTGGGTCTGAAAAAAGGGAAAGGTTTGTTCAGATGTAGCGAATCTGGACAAACCTTTAATAGATTCAAGCCATTATTTCAAGAGGGGTTGTGTGGGTCAGTCGTCCTGGTCCGCTTCGATCATGTCGCAGGTCATCCAGGAGCCGTCATACACGGTGACGGCGCATTCGAGTTCACTGCCGGTATCGTTGTGAGTATTTTCCATAATGCTATCTCCCTTCCAAGGGTATTCAGGGGCATCGGAGCCCTGATAATTGATAATACACAAACCGCCTAATGTAGAGCGGGCGATTGTTTTTTTTAATGGGCCCGTGAAAGCAATTTTTCTGTCATTCCGAGCTTGATCCGGAATCTCTATTGCCTTGGTACCCATAGATTCCGGTTTTCGAGGCTGTGTCGCCATACCCAGATTTTCAGGCCGCGGATCATCGAGCATCAGGGCGGCAGGCAAAGCGCAGGCGGCTGTGGCGGAGCCGTATCGGTGTCGGGATCG
>Ga0207799_100064_pt1 | contig 146037 bp, 143 predicted proteins | sample TtanPargueraPR_4_FD_187742 | JGI IMG/M metagenome (GOLD analysis project Ga0207799, IMG submission 187742) | Aerobic enrichment media microbial communities from Bioluminiscent Bay, La Parguera, Puerto Rico - Tt and M2 (SPAdes) | ecosystem: Environmental > Aquatic > Marine > Unclassified ... | reverse complement strand
CCGACCCTGGACCTGGCCGTTTTCAAGGAAACCGTGCGCCTGATCAAGGACTTGGCACCGGAGGTCATTATCCAGTTGTCCACCGGGGCCCGGGCCGGCAAAGATTGGGATGCCCGGGCCAACCCGCTGCGGCTGCTCCCCGAAATGGCATCATTCACCACGGGATCCAACAACCTGCCGGGCATCGTCTATGAGAATTCCCCCGACTTTATCCGGTATTTAGCCGAGGTGTTCCGGGACACCGGCGTCAAGCCCGAAATCGAAGTGTTTGAGACCGGCATGATCAACAACGCCCTGCACCTGGTTGAAAAAGGGCTTTTGACCCCGCCCCTGCATTTCGATTTTGTTCTGGGTGCCCCCGGCGCCATGCCCGGAACGGTCAGAAATCTTGTTTTCCTGGCGGATTCTTTGCCGCCTGGCTCCACCTGGACCGTGGCGGGTATCGGCAAGGCTGAAATTCCCCTGGCAACTGCCGCGATTGCCATGGGAGGCCATGTTCGAGTGGGAATCGAAGACAATCTCAATCTGCCGGACGGGACACGGGCAACGAATGTCCAACTGGTGGAAAGGGTCGCCGCCATTGCCGGCATGATGGGACGGGATCTCGCATCTCCGGAGGATGCCCGTCGGATCCTTTCCCTGGACCCGGACCGGAAGGATCGCATTTTAGACCAAATCGATTAAGCGAGGTGAAAGACGCGCCCCATGGAAGCCTGTAATCATGTTTTTTATCGGAATCTGCAAAAAATTTACCCCGTGGCCGATCGGGCTGAAGGTGTTTATATCTGGGACACCGAGGGCAAGCAATACATCGATGGATCCGGCGGGGCCTGCGTGGTGAGCATCGGCCATTGCGTTCCGGAAATACTGAACGCCATGCAGACCCAGTTCAAACGCGTACCGTTTGTTCACAGCAGCCATTTCACGAACCCGGCCGCCTGTGAACTAGGCGACTTGCTGCACCAGATGGCCCCCGATGAATCCCTTACCCGCACCTATTTTCTCTCGGGCGGATCCGAAGCCGTTGAGTCCGCCGTCAAGCTTGTACGGCAATACTGGCGGGAAGCCGGCCAACCCGACAAATACAAGGTGATTTCGCGCTGGTCCAGTTTCCACGGCAATACCACCGGCGCCCTGGCACTGGGCGGCCACACGGCTCGCCGCAGCCACTATATGCCCATTTTCCAGCACACCCCGCACATCGAGCCGGCCTACTGCTACCGCTGCGGGTTCAAAGAAACGCCCGAAACCTGCGACCTCCAGTGCGCGGATGAACTCGAACGCTGCATCAAACACGAGGGCCCGGATTCCGTGGGGGCCTTCATTGCCGAACCAGTGGTAGGGGCCACGGCCGGTGCCGTGGTACCCAAGGACGGCTACTGGCAGCGGATCCGACAAATTTGTAACCAATACGACATCAAACTCATTGCCGACGAGGTAATGACGGGAATCGGCCGCTGTGGCCGGAATTTCGGCATCGATCTCTGGGGTGTCGTCCCGGACCTGATCGTCATGGCCAAGGGGCTGAGCTCCGGCTACACCCCTCTGGGCGCCGTGATGGTCAAGGATGAAATCCATGACACGATTAAAAATGGTTCCGGGGTCTTTGTGCATGGCCACACCTATGGCCAGAACCCGCTGTCGACGGCCATCGGCGCCGCAGTCCTCCGCTATATTCAGGAAAATGACCTGGTGGAACGCTCCCGAAAGATGGGCGCCTACCTGATGGAGAAACTGGCGGCTCTCGACGCACTGGATATCGTTGGTGATATTCGGGGGCAGGGCCTGTTTGCCGGCATCGAACTGGTCCGGGACAAAGCCAGCCACGCCTGGTTCGACCGCGATTTGAAAATCAATATCCAGGTGGCCAGTCAGGCCTTTGCGCGCGGGCTGATTACCTATCCGGGCAGCGGCGGTGTGGACGGCATAAATGGCGACCACATCTTGCTGGCCCCGCCATTTACCATTAATGAAAAACAGATTGACACCCTGGTCGACATCCTGCAACGCGCCATTCGTGCTGTTGAAAACAAACTCTAATCTCACGGGCCGGGTGCGAGCGCCTCTATAAAGCATCCGCCCGTCTTATCCGCCGCACATCGACACCGCCTTTCACCTGAGGCTGCCACCACCCGGGATCGCGTCCTTCAGCCCATAAAATGATGATCATAAAAACAAATTTGTAATTTTATTGGGTATGAGCACTACAAAATTGTATCTTATCATTTCGATAGCCAGACCAATGCTTCACATAACTACCTGGTAAATCTTATTATTATCATTTTTCTAGTTACTGGCACAACAATTGCTGAATACCCCACCGTACGGTAACACCAAGAAATTTACGACGCTATCATGCCAAAAACGAAACAAAATGCAGCGGAAATACTCCATCGCGGTCGAAATCGCCTGATTCGTGAACTGCCCCGCACCCGTGCCTTTGCTTTTATGCAGGGCATGTCCGAGCTCGTGGATGAGTATTTTCGGAACAGTTTCGAAACCAGCGCCATTGGCCCGCGCATGGATATCGCCCGCAACCCCTATGCCATTATTGCCCTGGGGGGTTACGGCCGCGGCGACCAGTGTGTCCATTCCGATATCGACCTGCTCATCCTTTTTGAAAAACGGGTCCCCAAGAGCGCGGAAAGCCTGATCCAGGAAATTGTCTATCCCTTGTGGGACATCGGCCTGGATGTCGGCCATGCCACACGGTCGTTAAAGGAATGCCTGTCCCTTGCCGGCAGGGACTTTGAGATTCTGACCCCCCTGCTGGACGCGCGTTTCGTCTGTGGCATGTCCCGTCTGTACTCATCCCTGACCCAGCAGCTGCGGCAAAAAGTTGTCATGCGCCAGTCCCGCAAAGTCGTGGACTGGCTGGTGGAAACCAACCAGGCCCGCCACGAACGATTCGGGGACTCGACATACCTGCTGGAGCCCAATCTCAAGGAAGGCCAGGGGGGTCTCCGGGATTTCCACACCATGCTCTGGATTGCGCGCATCAAGTCAGGGCTTACCCAGGTGCGCGATCTGGAATATCAGGGTTACCTGTCCCATGAAGAGTTCGAACAATTAACCGATGCCCTTGAATTCATCGGCAACGTCCGCAACCGCCTGCACCTGCTCAACGGCCGCAAATACGATCAGCTGCATTTCGAAAACCAACTCCGGATCGCCAAGAAACTGGGCTACCGGAAAGAAAACGGCCAGCAGCCCGTGGAACGCTTTTTGGGAGACCTCCACAGCCAGATGGAATTCATCAAACAGCAGCATCTTATGTTCCTGTTTGAACAGGGGTATGAAAAGCGTTCCCGCCGGCTCAGGCGTCGGGCCAAGGTCACCAAGGTCGACGGGATTGCGATCGTAAAGGACGCCCTGCATTTCGAATCGCCGCGTCTCGTATCGGCATCCCCCCTGCTGCTGATCCAGATCTTCGAAGAGAGTGCCCGGATCCGCCTGCCCCTGGGATCCGAAGCGCGCCGCATTGTGCGCGAATTCGGTCACCTTTGTGATGCCGAGCTTCGCAGTTCGCGGGGTGCCGTGCGCTCCTTTGAAAAAATACTCCAGGCACCGGCGCCGACCTTCAACGTGCTCAATGCCATGCTTCACACCGGGCTGCTCGAACGCTTCATTCCGGAATTTCACGCCGTCGTCAATTGCATTCAATACGATGAATACCACATTTATCCGGTGGACCGGCATCTGCTGCGGACCGTCAAGATCCTTAAAACATTTGCTGAAGCCAACGCCAGCGATGGCGACCTGGCAGGCCAGCTCTATGGCGAGATCAAAAACCGCAAATTACTCCTGTGGGGCGCTCTCCTGCATGACATCGGCAAGGGTCAGCCCGGCGGCAACCACTCCGCCAAAGGTGAAGCCCTGGTCCCCGCCATTCTGACCGAAAAGGGGTATCGGCCCTCCGACATCGACACGGTTGCCTTTCTGGTGCGTGAACACCTGCTGCTCGCCAAGACCGCGACACGGCGGGATATCAACGACGAAGAAACGGCGCTTTACTGTGCCCGTCGCATCAACGATGCGGAACGGCTGAAAATGCTCTACCTTCTGACTATGGCCGATTCCATGGCCACCGGCCCCAAAGCCTGGAACAGCTGGACCGCCGCCCTTCTGAAAGATCTCTTTCTCAAAGTTCTGAACGTGCTCGAAAAAGGCGAACTCGCCTCCCGGGAAGCCGTGGCCGACGTTACCCGCAAACGGGAAACGCTTCTGGCGCAAACCCCCAAGCGCCGGCAGAAAGACCTGGAAGCATTGTTTAGGGTTCTGTCGCCACGCTATCTGCTCAATGTCCCTCCGGAAGTGATTCAGACGCACATCGGTCTCTATCATCAACTGGGAAACGCCCCGTTCGTTTGGGAAATCGAGCCCTCGCTGACCTCGGACACCCGCATCGTGACCATCTGCGCCCAGGACCAGCCCGGCCTCTTCTCCCGGATTGCCGGTGTATTCACCCTCAACGGCATCAACATCCTGGATGCCCAGGCCTTCACCTGGCGCAACAACATCGCGCTGGATATTTTCAAGGTGGAACCGCCCCCGGATCCCATCTTCGAGGCGGACAAATGGGAAAAAACCCATCAGCACCTTGTCCAGGCCCTGGCGGGCGCCCTGGACCTGGCCGCCCGTCTGCAGCCCCGGATGAAAAACTATCGCTCGCCCCGGCCCGCCGCCATGGACCGGCCGCAACGGATCGAAATCGACAATCAAAGCTCCAGCTTTTTTACCATTGTGGAAGTCTTTGCCGAGGATTTTCCCGGCCTGCTTTTCAGCATCACGGATGCCCTTTTTCGCTGCCACCTCGATGTGTGGGTATCCAAGATCGCCACCAACGTCGACCAGGTCGTCGATATCTTCTATGTGCGGGATTTCGACGGCCAGAAAGTGGACGACCCTGATCAGGTCGCCCGCATCAAAGCCACCATACAGGCCGTTCTACCGCCGGCAAACGGCCGATCAACCACACGCAGTCAAGGGGAGGAAACTGAATCTCATGATCGCAAAACTGCTTAACCCGTTGGCACTCGTACTGCTGTTACCGGCGACCGCTCTGGCGGCGGACAGCCTCGATACCGGCGATACGGCCTGGATGATCGTTGCAACAGCATTAGTTATGATGATGACGCCCGCCGGTCTCGCGCTTTTTTACGGCGGACTGTCCCGGTACAAAAATCTGTTGAATACCATTGCCATGACCATGGTGGCCTACTGTCTGGGCAGCGTTATCTGGGTCATGTGGGGCTATACCCTGGCCTTTGGCCCCAGCAAGGCCGGCCTGTTCGGCGGGTTCGACTTTCTTTTTCTCAACGGCATCGGGGTGGACAGCCTCTCCGGCTCCATCCCCACCTACGTCTTTTTGCTGTTCCAGATGACCTTTGCCGGCATTACCGTGGCCCTGGTCCTGGGGTCCATCGTCGACCGCATGAAGTTTTCATCCTGGGTGGTCTTTACGATCCTCTGGCTGACGTTCATCTATGCCCCGGTGGCCCACTGGGCCTGGGGCGGCGGCTGGATGGGTGAAATGGGGGCCCTCGATTTTGCCGGCGGCACCGTGGTCCATATCAATGCCGGGGTGGCCGGTCTCGTGCTTTCTTACATGGTGGGACGGCGTCTCGGCTATGGAAAAGAGGCCATGTTCCCCTCCAGCATCACCCTGACGGCCCTGGGCGCGGCCCTGCTGTGGTTCGGCTGGTTTGGCTTCAATGCCGGCAGTCAACTGGCCGCCGACGGCGTGGCCGGCTCGGCCTTCCTGGTAACCAACACCTCGGCCGCCATGGGGGCCTTGTCCTGGATGTTCGCTGAATGGACCGTTACCCGCAAGCCTACCATTCTGGGGCTGGCTTCCGGTGTCGTGGCCGGACTGGTGTCCATCACCCCGGCCGCCGGGTTTGTCAACATGCCGGCATCCCTGGTCATCGGCCTGCTGGCCGGCGTGCTGGGCTATGTCAGCGTTTCCAAGCTCAAAAACATGCTGGGCTACGACGATTCTCTGGATGCCTTTGGGGTTCACGGATTGTGCGGCATTTGGGGTGCCCTGGCCACCGGCCTGTTCGCCAATCCCACGGTCAACGAAATCGGCACCGGGCTCTTCTACGGCAATCCCAAGCAAGTGTGGATTCAGTTCTTGTCCATCATCGGCACGGCGGCTTTTTCGGCTGTCGGCACCTTTGTCGTCGCCTATATCACCAAACTGATCACGGGCGGCCTGCGGGTGGACCATGAAGACGAAATCGTCGGTCTGGACAATGCCCAACATGGCGAGCGCGCCTTTGAAATTCAGAATGTCTAATACATTGGCCGGCTTCGGCCGGCCCAACCGGTTTATCAGGAGGAAACCGCATGAAAAAGATTGAAGCTATCGTGAAGCCTTTCAAGCTCGATGATGTCAAGGAAGCCCTGAACGACGTAGGCATTCAGGGCATGACCATCACCGAAGTCAAGGGCTATGGCCGTCAGAAAGGTCACAAGGAAATCTACCGCGGCGCCGAGTACGTGGTGGACTTCATCCCCAAAGTCAAAGTGGAAGTCGTCGTTGCTGACGACCAGGCCGACGCCGTGGTCGCAAAAATCCGGGAAGCCGCCAACACCGGCAAGCTCGGTGACGGCAAAATTTTTGTTTACAACGTTGAAGAGGCTGTGCGCGTGCGGACCGGCGAAACGGGTACGGATGCTTTGTAGCCACAGGCAAAAGCTCGAACGTAAATCGAATTGTCATCATTTGTTCAATGGAGCGTTATCAATCGTTATTCCATACATATTTACCTAATTGATTAAGGAGGAACATCATGACCCCCAAAGACGTATTGGCCTTGGCAAAAGAAAAAGGCGCCAAAGTTGTGGATATCCGCTTTCTGGACTTCCCGGGCGTGTGGCAGCATTTCACGGTCCCCATGAGCGAGTTGGATGAGTCCAGCTTTGAAGACGGCTACGGCTTCGACGGTTCCAGTATCCGCGGCTGGCAGCCCATCAACGCCAGCGACATGCTGGTCATCCCCGACCCGACCACCGCCAAAATGGACCCCTTTTTCGAAGTCCCGACCCTTGTGATTGTCGGCAACATCGTGGATCCCATCACCCGTGAATCCTATACGCGGGACCCCCGGTTCATCGCCCAAAAAGCCGAGGCTTACCTGAAAAGCACCGGCATCGGAGATACGGCTTTCATCGGGCCGGAAGCGGAATTTTTCATTTTCGATGAAATCCGTTTCGAGTCCTCCCGCCATCGGGCCTTCTATGAAGTCGACTCCATTGAAGGCATCTGGAACACTGGCCGCGACGAAGCGCCGAATCTTGGTTACAAGCCCCGCCACAAACAGGGCTATTTTCCGGTGCCTCCCATGGACAAATTCCAGGACCTGCGCACCGAGATGCTACTGGTTCTGGAAGATCTCGGCATCGACGTGGAATGCCAGCACCACGAGGTGGCCACCGGCGGCCAGGCGGAAATCGATATGCGTTTCAAGCCCCTGCTTCAGATGGGCGATCAGCTCATGTGGTTCAAATATGTCCTGAAAAACGTGGCCGCCCGCAACGGCTACACCGTGACCTTCATGCCCAAACCCCTGTTCGAGGACAACGGCACCGGCATGCACACCCATATCAGCATCTGGAAAGATGGGGAGCCGACCTTTGCCGGCGACGGCTATGCCGGCGTTTCCGAAACGGCCCTTTACGCCATCGGCGGCATCCTGAAACATGCCCGCGCCCTGTGCGCCTTCACCAACCCCACCACCAACTCCTATAAAAGGCTGGTGCCTGGATTCGAAGCCCCCGTCAATCTGGCCTATTCCAGCCGCAACCGCAGTGCCTCGGTGCGCATCCCCATGTATTCCGCCTCTCCCAAGGCCAAACGCATCGAGTTCCGGACACCGGATCCGTCCTGCAACGGTTACCTGGCCTTTTCCGCGATGCTCATGGCGGCCCTGGACGGCATCCAGAACAAGATCGATCCGGGCGAGCCGCTGGATAAGGACATCTACGGCATGTCCCCCGAGGAGCTGGCCGACGTACCCTCCGCCCCCGGCTCCCTCCAGGAAGCTCTGGCAGCCCTCAAAGAGGATCATGCCTTCCTCTTGAAAGGGGATGTGTTCACCCAGGACGTCATCGACACCTGGATCGACTATAAAACCGCAAATGAAGTCAACGATGTCAACCTGAGACCGCACCCGCATGAGTTTTTTCTGTACTACGACATCTAAATCGTTAAAAACCGGTCGGCGGTTTCGCACCGTCGACCGGATCCTTCCCAGGTGACCGTTTCCACAACGGAGGCCTTTTTTGTTCCCGGTGGCGATTGACCCCCCAACAGGCCCTGAAAACAACCCTCTGGTGTAGTACTCAAATAGAATAGGTACTTTTACGTTTTTTTTACCGTATTGTAAAATGGTTGAATATCGACTAATAGATCACACTTCTAATAGACATTATTATATAAATCCGATTTTGGTAAACAAATCGGGCTGGGACAAAGATCAATCAGGAGGGATCGTAAGCCATGCAGTTGACCGGAGAGCAGTTACACCGGATACTGGCTCAAGAAGAGGATATTTCACAGAAGAAGGCCAAAGAAATTGTGGATATCATCTTTGAAAGCATGTCGAATTCCCTGGCCATGGACAATCGTGTCGACATCAGAGGGTTCGGCACCTTCAAGGTCAAACAGTATGAGGGTTATGTGGGGCGCAATCCCAAAACCGGTGCCGCCGTAAAAGTTGCCCCCAAACGATTACCAAATTTTAAAGTCGGCAAGGCCCTTAAAGAGCGGATCAATAACGGTTTCGATACAGAATAAATCGACGTGGCGGCCTTCGGCCCCGGCCAAGCGGTCGCGGGTCTTAGAATGATATCCCGAAACCGGCTCCACCACCGCTGCCCCCTGAACTATGGCCGATGCCCAGGTGCACGGCCGGCCCACCACCACCGCCGTCATTCGTTGCCCACTGTTTAATTTCAATCGGCCGCAGGATCGGCAGGGTATAGGCATAATCCCCCACCGGACGCACTTCGTGACCGGTGACCTCGCCAACGACGGTAATCAGCGTCAGTTTCCGATAGGCCGCCGGATCCAGAAATTCGGGCGAAACGATGAGAAACCGTCCCTCGGACGCCTTGTCCAGGGCGGGTTTGTCCACGGTACCCAGGGGCAGTTGCAAGACCATGATTTCAGTCCCCGTTGCCGACGGGGTTGTTTCCACAATCCGCCCCCCCAGCATGGCCACCTGACCGCGGTGGCGGTCAGGTGCTTGCTGCAAATCGTCAAATGGACCCTGATAAGTTACCATGGCGCGTGAAATGTCCGATATGCCGGAAACGCAACCGGTCATGCCCCCCGTACAAATGCAAAGCATAACGGCGGCGACAAGACCGACTCTTTTTCGGTAACCGTAAGCTGATGAGGACATGCCCACCCTCCTGATCGGTTTAAGGTGGCGATATTGGCGTCATCGCAACGACCTAGGCGGCATGTGCCAAACCGGCACGATGGCGAATTTCAAAATCCCAGATCAACGGAATATGGTCGGAGAACGGAACCCGGGGCGCTTCAAACCGGTGCGCCTGAATTTCCGGGCTGTGGAGGATGAAATCCAGCTGACGCCGGGGTGCACGGCTGGGATGGGACGGCGCCCCGGCCGCATTGGCGTTCAACAAACCGGTGGCCGCCAGAAAATGATCCAGTTCCTTTTCACCACGGAATACATTGAAGTCACCTGCCACAATCACCGGTTTGCCCGAGGCACGCACCAGGGCGTTCAGGTCGCGCAGCTGCTCCTGGCGATGGCGGTACTGCAGGGACAAATGAACGATAAACGTTTTGAATTCCTTCAACTCCGCTTCGATCACCAACCGTTTGAAGCCCCGGTTGAAGTAATGGAATTGCAGGTTGCGGATATCCTGATTGGTCAGAAAGGCATTGCCCTGTTTGTTGAACAGGGGCAGTTTACGCACCATGGATTTTCCGCTGTATTTGTTTTTAAAAATATGATGATGCTGAATTTCATCGGCAATCAATCGGGCCTGGTTGCTGCGGTCCGCCCGAAAAGAGCCACTGTCGACCTCGATAAGCCCGGTGATGTCCGGATTGACGGATTTGATGAAATCCGCAATCTGGCGAAAGTTGTCACCCGTGCGTTTCAGATAACCGCTGAAAGGCACCGGGAAATGAACTTTCCAACCGGTGCCGGCGGCGTATCGAATATTGTATAAGAGAAATCGCATACCCCTCACATATATAGATGGTTATTTAATAAAGAGCCGCCGACCCTGGCGGCGATTGTACATGCTTTCCAGTATAGGTCCCAAAGTACCAATGTCAACAATGTCGGCGCCGGTCATAAGGGGCCATCAAACGGTCCCGAAACGGGCATAATGGGACAAGACCAACCAGGTTTTGACATCGATGCGTCGATCGGTACCCATGCACAAATCCGCTGCCGCCTCTCGATCCACCAGCACGGTGCGGATATCCTCGGAGCTTTCATTGGCGGCGTTGGACGGCATGCCGTCACATTCCACATACACGATTGAAACCGATTCGTCGGTCATCCCCGAAGAAGAATAGACCGGCGGGCTCTGCCGCAGCACGCGCGCCAGGGAAAGCCCGGTTTCCTCGAAAAGCTCACGACCGCAGGTATCTTCAACCGTTTCACCGGGATCCACCAGGCCGGCCGGGAATCCATACTGGTAGCCCCCGAGAACCACCCGGAACTCCTCGATGACGACCAGTTTTTGACGGGCCACGTGGTAGGGGACGATAACAACGGCGTCAGGTTCCTGCCAAGCACCGGACAGAAGGCGGGGCGGATCCTGGCGGGAGGCAAAAACCCAGTTCTTCGAATCGCCGTTGCGATCTTCATAACGGGTACGGTAAAGGTTAAGATGAGACAAGTCAGTCAATTTGTCGGTCCGCAGGATATTCACCGGATGTCTCCTTCGTCATGAAATAAAGGGCTAAAGTTTCGGCCCCGAACGGCCAATAACCGACCCAAGCACCCTGACCCCGAGGGTCCCCTTAACGCGTTGGGAAAGGAAACTCACGTATGTCCCGCTATTTGGTGGCGGTCCTGGCGGCCGCACTTCTGACCATGACCGGTTGCGCGCGCCTTTACGGCCTGGCGGAAACGGATGCCGCCCTGATGGCGGAATGCGACTGCATCGGCACCTTCGCTGAAACCGCCAATCCGGGGCGGGAAGACGGCGGCGTCGTCAAGCACTACGTGGATACAACCGGCGTTAAACAGCGCGTATACCGGCGGGCCGCCATGGCCGGCGCCACCCATGTCGTATGGCTGCATGCCTATAGTATGGCTGCCGCGGCTCAGGCCTACCGTTGCCCGGAATCGCCGCCGCTGATGGCGACGGAAGCCGCTTCCGACCGCATTCGGGAAGAAAATCTGAACTGATCCCCTCAGATCGGAAGGATCTTGCCGGTCATCTCCGTGCTGTACCCCCCGAGCGCCTCGACGCGCTGCCGGAAACGATCGGTCCGGATCGTCTCCAGAAGGACCTGGATACCGAATCCGTCAAAAAAACAGCCCGGAATCACGAGATCGTATTGTTCCGTCACCACCGGCAGAAAGTCCAGATTCAGTGCGTTGGCGGCCGCCTGAATCCCCAAACCGACATCGGCGGTGCCGCTGAGCACGGCGACCGCCACGGCCATGTGGGTGAACTCTTCATCCGTATACCCGGCAATGGCATCCGGGCCAATACCGAGTTCCTTGAGACGGAAATCCAACAAAATGCGGGTTCCCGCCCCCCCTTGGCGATTGATCATGCGCACGTCCTCCCGAACAAGGTCCTCCAGGCCGTGAATGCCCTTGGGGTTGCCTTTGGGCACGATAAGGCCCTGATCGCGCATGACCAGGTGAACAAGGCGGACATCTTCACCCGGCAAGAACTTCTTGATATACGAACGGTTGTAGGAACCGTCGGTCGTATCGAGCAGGTGGGAGCCGGCCAGATGGCAGACCCCCCGTTTGATGGCCATCAGCCCCCCCATGCTGCCCACGTGACTGGAGGACAGGGTCAGGCCCGATGCCCCCCGGCGAATTTCGTCGGCCAGGATGTCCAGGCTGTTGTCATGACTGCCTACGATCATAAGGGTTTTGTCGATGGTCCCGGATGGCCGAATCAACTCCGCGGTGGCCGGCTCCCCCTCGCGCAGCCCCTCCACGTTACGGGGGATGCGCAGAATGCCGTCCGCCTCGGTGATGGTGGTGATGCAGCCCGCCCCGCGGGGCAGGGGCGCGGCCACGACACGACGGCCCACACGGCCCAGTTTGACCCGTAAAAATTCCTCGGTGCCCAGTTTGGACGGGATCTTGCGGGCCGTTTCCACGGCAAGGGTTTCCGGCTGGATGTCCGGCTGGTCGATGTAGCGCCGCAGGAGGGGCCGCACGAACTGCTCGAAGGCAATGATCGCCGAGACCGGATAGCCGGGGATACCGAAAACCGGCTTCCCGGCCACATCCCCCACCAGGAGGGGTTTGCCGGGCATGATCGTAACACCGTGGACCAGGATCTCACCCAATTCGGAAACCACGCGTTTGGCATAATCCTCGGATCCGGCCGAAGATCCGCCCACCGTCATGACCATGTCGAAGTCACCCTCTACCGCCTGATCGACGACCGCACGGATATGCTCCGGGTCATCGACAACGATATCGCACCGCTCAAAACAGCCGCCTGCCGCCTCCACCAGGCCGCCGAGGACAAAGGAATTGGTCTCCAGAACCTGGCCCGGTTTCAGGTGGGCGGCTTCCGGCGTGCGCCAGTCCACCAGTTCCGATCCCGTGGGAATGATCATTACGCGGGGGCGGGCGCGGACCTGAACGTCAAAAATCCCACCGGAGAGAAGGGCACCGACACAATAGGGTGTCACGACATGGTTGCGGGGAAAAAGGAGTTCGGTGGCGACAATATCTTCCCCCATGCGCCGCACATGCTGCCAGGGGAAGGCCGGCGCTTCGATTTCCACCCGCCCGGCGCCTAGATCGTTGACATGCTCGATCATGATGACGGCATTGGTGTCTCCGGGCAGCACGTGGCCCGTGTTCACGAAAAAGGCATCCTGATCAAGGCGCAGCTGACGGGGGCTGGTTTCGCTGGTGCCGAAGGTTTGCTCCGCAGTCACGGCAATGCCGTCCATGGCCGCCGAATGAAAATTGGGGGACGACAGCCGGGCAAAGACCGGGGCAGCCAGAACGCGTCCCACAGCCTCCGGCACGGACACCATTTCGATGGCAGGGGATGCGGGTGCTGCAAACCGTTCGAAAACGATCTCGCGAGCGGTTTCCAGAGGCTTCATTTTGAGATAGATGTTGCGCTGGTTGGGCATGTCAACAGGCTCCTAATTTCAGATGTCGCACCGATGGGTCGCGGGGACACGATCTCTGACGGCAGTTTGCTTGGCCGATCGAATTTTTAGATCGACCCCATAGCGTTTGTAATTCTCAATTCGATAAATTTAACCGTCCATTGGGTTAAAGCGATTTCGGGGGCAAGTGGCGGGTCGGGGAAGGGCTGTCCCGCATGGTCCTAAATGATTTCCACGGCCACAAGATCGCCCTTGTCGAGCCCCTCCACAGGGGCTTCAATGCGCACCAGTCCGTCCGCCTTGACCATGGTGTGGATGAGGCCGGATTTCCCCAGAAGCGGTTCGGCGGTGATGTCGCCGTCACGGTTCACCAGACGCACACGTACAAAATCAACCCGCCCCTGGGCCGAGGGCAGGTTGCGCGCCAGGCGGCAGGGTACCGTAAAACCGCGGCGGAAGCGATCATCCAACCCGCCCAGATACGCGATAAACGGCTGCACCAGGATCTTGAAAACCACCATGGCGGATGTCACGTGGCCGGGAATGCCCCACAGGGGTTTGCTGCCGGAGCGGGCTAAAATCGTCGGCTTGCCCGGGCTGATGGATACCCCGTGCACCATGAGCTCAGCATCCGGCTGGGCTTCAAAGGCCTCGATGGTAAAATCCCGCATCCCCACGGAACTGCCGCCGGAAACCAGCACCATGTCGTTTTCCGCCAACGCCTGGGCGCATGTTTCTTTCAACACATCGGCGTTGTCCTTAACGATGCCATACGTTTTTGAGGCACCACCGGCAGCGGTCGTCATGGCGGCCAGGGTCGTGGAATTCACGTCCCGGATCTGCCCCGGACCCGGTATAGCCTCAATGGGCACCACTTCATCGCCGGTGGATAGGATTCCAATCCGGGGCTTACGGAAAACCGGCACCATCTCGCACCCCAGTGCGGCCAGCAGTCCGGCTTCCGGCGGGCGAATGGGCTGACCCCGGAATAAGAGCGTTGCCCCCCGGGCAATATCTTCGCCCTGGGCCACGACATGCTGACCCGGCGCTACACTCTTATAAACCTCAATGGTATGGTCATCGATCGCTTCGGTGTGTTCGATCATCATGACCGCATCGGCACCCGGCGGCAACATGCCTCCCGTGGCGATGCGCACGGCCTCCCCGGCGCCAATCCGGGATCCGGGCTGCGCACCCATGGCCACCGAGCCCACGACATTCAAATAGCCGGGATTGCTCTCCGTAGCCCCGAACGTGGCCGCTGCCGGCACGGCATAACCATCCATGGTGGACCGGGCAAAACCAGGAATATCAAGGCCGGCGGTGATATTTTCGGCCAGAAGGCGCCCCACGGCGGATGCCAGCGGCAGCCTTTCCACATCCACCACCGGAAAAACCCTCCGATGAGCCAAAACCGTATCGATATCGACCACCTTGAAAAAATTTTTCATCGCTTCCCATACCCCCATGACGCCAATAAAAACCAACCCGCCTCGTCGTCACAACAGGGGTCTTTCAGAGTTATATTAACGCCTTCAATCATATCCGAACGACTTGCTTTTGTTTTCGGCAAGCCATAAAGTGGTTTTATCCATCGAACGTTTCTAAAAACGCAAGCTGTTTTTTGGTAAAATCATGGCCGTCCCGTATGGCCATCCCTCCTTGGAATCCAGATAAGGATAAACAATGAGCACCCTCCTCCGGGCTGTCCATGCTATGACTTGCAAATTCTTGAAAAGAGGGTATAATCCCCTAAATTCAGATGAAAAATCAACCGCAGGCAATCGTCCTGCAGGCAATGAGGATCCTATGACCGACACTCCGGACGCGCCAACCCCGAAGGAGCGCGCCGATAAACCGGCTTTTTTGACCCAAACGACATTTGGCAGCTTTAATCTGCCGGAAAGCCTGCTGGCCGGGCTCGATGACGCCCAGTTCAAACAGTGCACCCCGATTCAGGCACAAGTCCTGCCGGTGGCGCTGGGCGGCAAAGATGTTGCCGGACAGGCGCAGACCGGCACCGGAAAAACCGGTGCGTTTCTGGTAACCATCTTTACACGCCTGCTCCAACTCACGGACCGGAAACCACGGACGCCGGCGGCCTTAATCGTAGCGCCCACCCGGGAGCTTGCTTTTCAGATCCACGAAGAAGCGCTTTTATTGGGGGCCCATACCGGCCTCACCTGCGCCCAGATCGTTGGCGGCGTGGACTATCAAAAGCAGGCCGACACCCTTAAAAAAGGTGTGGATATCGTTATCTGTACGCCGGGCCGCATCATCGACTACTTCAAGCAGGGCATTTTCAAAACAGGCGACATTAAAATCGTGGTCATTGATGAAGCTGACCGTTTGCTGGACCTTGGTTTTGCCAAAGACATGCGCTTTATCCTGCGCAAACTGCCCCATTATGAAAAGCGCCAGTCCATGCTGTTCTCCGCCACACTGTCCCACCGGGTATTGGAACTGACCTACGAATACATGAATCTCCCGGAATTCATCTCGGTGACGCCAGAGGAGGTGACGGTCGAACGCATCGACCAATCGCTCATTCACGTGGGCCTGGAAAGCAAATTGTCCTTGCTGCTTGGGCTGCTCAACCGGGAGGAATGGCACCGGGTGCTGGTTTTTGCCAATACCAAGGCCGGTGTGGAATGGCTGTCGGAAAAACTCAAACGCAACGGCTTTCCGGCGGAAGGCATCACCGGAGACCTGCCCCAACGCAAACGCTTTAAATTGATGGAGCAGTTCAAAAACGACCAGGTCAAGATACTGGTCGCCACGGATGTGGCCTCACGGGGCATTCATGTCGAAGACATCTCCCACGTCTTCAACTACGACCTGCCCCAGGACTCGGAAAGCTATGTTCACCGAATCGGACGAACGGCCCGGGCCGGGAAAACCGGCAAAGCCATTTCGCTGGCCTGCGAAAACTATGTTTTCCACCTGGAGCCTCTGGAAGATATGCTGGGCTATAAACTTCCGGTGATCTGGCCCGAAGATGACTGGTTCAGCGAAGACAAGGCCGGACCGGTCAAGTCGTCACGCCGGACCAAGCCCAAACACGCTGCCCGCAAACCGCAGCGCCCCCGCAATGGCAAAACCGGTAGTCGCGGACCGCGTAAAACAGCTGCGAGCCGCTACCTGGCCAAAATTAAAAGCCGGCCGCCCCATTATTTTCCGGGATCCTTTTTCGGATTTGAACCGCCCGAGGGCACCGCCGATACCCCGCCGGAAGCGGTCAAAACCTCTGGCCCCGAACCCGCCAAAAAAAAACGACGGCGATGGCGTCGAAAGAAAAAGACGGCGGCGCATAAAGATCAAGCCGGCGCGTCGGCGACTGAAACCATTGGCACGCCTTCGCAAAAAAAACCGTCCGACGATGAAGCGGCCAAACCGCGGGAAAACGGAGCATCGCAAACCGCCGATTAAGGCCCCAGTCCCCCCATCAACCCGGGGGACGATCGGTTGGCTTTCTGACCACATGCCGGCGGAGCCCCCTTGATCTTTCCTTGGGGTTGACTACATTTCCATCATGGGCCACGTTTTCGACTTCAACGATGCCAAAGACTATGACCGGTGGCTGAACAGCCCGAACCGTCAAGTTGCGGCCGAACTCGAAAACCGACTGGCGCTCGACATGCTCAATCCGCTTCCCGGCGAAACCCTGCTGGATATCGGTTGCGGTACAGGGGCCAGTCTGAAACCCTTTCTTGATTTCGGCCTTCAGGTCACCGGCATCGATCCTTCACCCTATATGCTGGATATCGCTATCGGTCAGGTTAAGGACCGGGTCGACTTCTATCGCGAATTCGCGGAAGACCTGCCTTTCGGTGACAATTCCTTCAACTATGCCATCCTTGTCACCACCCTTGAATTCGTGGAAACCCCGCCCAAAGCGATTGAAGAAGCCTGCCGGGTCGCGAAGGACCGCGTCTTTCTCGGGGTGTTGAACCGCTACGCCATCAAAGGGCTGCAACGCCGTGTGAAAGGCATCTTCTCGCCGACTATTTTTAACAAAGCCCGCTTTTTCAGCGTCTGGGAAATCAAACAAATGTTTAGTGCCCATCTGGGCAATACCCCCATGTCCTGGCGAACGGTGTGCCAGCTGCCCGCCACACCCAATGGTCTGCTCTCGCGTCTGGAGCGTTCGCGGCTGGTGCAGCGATGCCCGTTTGGCACCTTTGCCGGCGTCGTCGTTTCCCTGGTACCGCGATTTCGGACACGTCCTCTGACCCTTCGCTACAAAGCCGGCAAAGCCAACCACCCCTTGCCGGGACTGCCGTTGTCAACTGTGGATCCGTGAGGAAGCCCTATAATGGAAGCAATGCTATACACGCCTCTTGAAAATGACGCTGTACGCTGTTCCCTGTGTGCCCACCGGTGCCAAATCGCGAATGGTAAACGCGGCATCTGCCAAGTGCGGGAGAACCGGAACGGCACCCTGGTCTCGCTGGTCTATGGCAAACTGATCGCCCAGCATGTCGATCCCATTGAAAAAAAACCAATCTTTCACATGCTCCCGGGCAGCCGTTCCTATTCCATCGCCACGGTGGGATGCAATTTCAAATGCCGTTTCTGCCAAAACGCCGATATCGCGCAGATGCCCGCCGACCATGAGGGAACGATCGTGGGCAGCACCGCCACCCCCGAAGCGATCGTGGCCGACGCCAAGACCAAAGGCTGCGAAAGTATTGCCTATACATATACCGAGCCCACCGTTTTTTTTGAATTTGCCCTGGATGTCGCCCGTATGGCCCACGCCGACGGGTTGCGCAATATTTTTGTCACCAACGGCTACATGACGGCTGAAGCGCTGGATATCCTTCTGCCGGTCCTGGATGCGGCCAATGTTGACCTGAAATCCTTTTCCGAAGATTTTTATCACCATACCTGCGGTGCACGCTTGGCGCCGGTGAAAGAGACCCTGAAACGGATGAAAAAAGCCGGGATTCTGGTGGAGGTCACCACGTTGGTCATCCCCGGCCGCAACGATTCCAAAGCCGAACTGGAGGCCATCGCCCAGTTCCTGGTGAAGGATTTAGGCCCCGAAACCCCCTGGCATATCAGCCGCTTTCACCCGACCTACCGCCTGACCGATTGCCCTCCGACACCAGTCGACACCCTGACCCAGGCCCGGGAAATCGGCATGGCCGCCGGCCTGCGCTACGTTTACATCGGCAACGTCCCCGGCGGTGCCAGCGGCGAAAACACCATCTGCCCCGGTTGCGGCAACATTGTGGTCAACCGCTTCCAGTACCGTAGCCGAACCAACCTGATCGACGCCAATCACTGTGCCTATTGCAACCATATTATCGACGGTATCTTCTGAAACGGATTCCGGTCGCACGGCGACAGGCTTGGCGAATCGATTCGCGATCGCCGAGAAGCCTCCCCCTTTTCAGCTTGACGCTTTGAGCTTGGCGCTTTTTGCTTAGGAGCTTTTGGCCGGCAGGCGAATCAACTGTACGCACAGAAGAGACAATAGCGCCAGGACGGCACCGCCCACGAACGGGATGCGATAATCCACCATCCACAGCATACCGCCCACAGCGGGCAATACAACCGCCGCGATATGGTTGATGGTGAAACCGACGGCCATGCTGGGGGCAATGTCGCGGGGATCGCTGACTTTCTGGAAATAGGTGCGGATGGCAATGGAAAAATTAAAAAAAATATGATCCAGGATATACAGAGCGGCCACCATCCATTTGGACTGGACCAGCGCATAAGCTAAAAAAATAAGGACCATACTGGCATATTCCATGGACAGGACGCGGCGTTCGCCATAACGGACAATGGCTTTTCCGATCAGAGGACTCACGTAGTAATTGATAGCGTTGTTGACCACAAAAAGCAGAGTAATTTCCTGGACGGAAAAATCGAACCGCTTCACCATGAGAAAGACGGCAAAGGCCATGAAAATCTGCCGCCGCGCTCCGGCCAAAAAGGTCAAGAGGTAATAGAGTCCATAGCGCCGCCGCAGGACCATCTGCCGGCGCTGAAGCGGAAGGTTGTGGCGATCCGGCGTTTGCGCGAAGCCCCACAGCCCCAGACCGCAGAGCAATACGCCCATCAGCAGATACATGGCCTTATAGGTCAGGAAAGACGCCAGTCCAAAGATAGCCATTCCCACGAGGATATTGGTGGCCGCCGCATAACTGCGCTGGCGGCCAAATACCACCGGAGCCGTTTCCTGGTCGAAATATTGAAGGGTCAGGGACTGGTTGGTGGTTTCGTAGTAGTGAAACCCAAAACTCATGACAAGGGTCGTGATCACCAACCCTCCCATGGTCGGCAACAGTCCAGTGATCCCCACGCCAAGCCCTAAAACAAGAATCGACAGGGCGGAAAGCCGATGCTCGCGCATGAGCAGCAAAACATAAACAGCCAAAAGCGCCAGGAATCCGGGAATTTCCCTTACGGACTGAATGATGCCCACCTGGCTGCCATTGAGACCGGCCAATTCCACGGCAAAGTTATTGAAGAGGGTGCGCCAGCCCTGCAGACCAATTGCGGAGGCCACCGTCAACACAACCAGGAAACGATACATGGGATCCTGCCGGATCACCTTCTTCATGGGACCATCCTCAGCGGCTGTCGGACTGCCAATCGATCGGGCCACCCAGATCTGGAAAACACATATTAATTAATATATTCAAATTGTTACCATATACATAACCCAAAAAGCCTAACCGGTTCAAAATTTTGAACTTTTCGAAAATTTTAAAATTACCCATATATACAGTGTGTTACATCATTTTCCCTGGTCATGGGTTAATAATTTTGAATTTCGGAGGGCCCACGATATGGCAGGCGCCTTCAATACGCCAAAATAGTTGCGCCCATAAAACACTTCATCCTTTTGAAATTAAACATAATATTAACGAACATCTTACCAATCGCACCCTTTGGCATGATGTTTGCTGATATCTAATGTCAACCTAACCTAACCTTTATGTATAAGTTTTCCTCCTTAACGGTTATCCGCACAGCGGATAACCGTTAATCTTTTGGGCCACCAGCGCCAAGCCATCACCGATAGCATGTTCAGCAGAGGCACGAAAGCGGAAATAGTGATTTGGCCATCAGGCTTTGCGCAACCTTCGCATCAGTCCGCGCAGTCGGGCCAAACGGTTGGCAAGGCGTAGCTTGAGTTGATGGGTGGGATTGCTCCGGGGGGTGTCTGTGGGGGTCACATCCCGGGAGGCACGCGCCTGGATCCGCTTTTCGAGGGACAGGGCCATGGCATCGACCTGCCGGGGTAAGGGTTGTATTTGCCGGGCGGCTTCGTACAGCGCCAGAGCGGGACGATCGGCATCCCGACGGGCCAGCTCCATGGCAAAGGCGATACGCAAGCTGTTGGGGTGAGCTGTTTCGGGCTGATCCTGATCGATGATAGCCTCAATGGCCGCTAAAACCGAATTCGGGGAATAGACGGCCAGCAGACACTCGGTCAGGCCGGCGAGGAAATCGGCGAGGGGCTGTTTCAGACGGACAAGCCTACGATACTCCTCGATCGCCGCCTCATACAAACCAATGCTGCCCAACGCCGCCGCACAGGTATGGATATCGGACGGGCTCTGGGCGTCCCCCCAGCCATCCCGCAGAATACAGAGTTCCCGTTCGGAAACCACATCGGTCAGATCGATTTCCAGTTCCGCCAGTTCGGCTTCGAGCTTGCCAATCGTGTCCTGCAGGGAGGATGTCAGGCTGGGCCCCAGAGAACCGGCCTCTTCCAAGACCTGATGATAGAGCTGACGCGCCTCTTCCAGAAGGCCGTGGGAGCGATAGAGTTCGGCCTCCCGGCGGCTGAATGCAATGGTCAGTTTATTGGTCATAGGCCTACCGCTGGGATTCTTCGCCTATGCCATACAACGGTCACCCTTATCGCGTCAATGGCGATGTTGCCCCCCGTGCGTGAGCTAGGCCCAGCGTCTTTCAACCGGCAAAATCACCCTGAAAAGTGCTCCTGACGCTTTGGAACCTTCCACCTCGATCGTCCCGCCGTGTGCCTGGATATGCCGTTGGGCGATGTAAAGCCCCAGTCCGGTCCCAGCCGCAAGCTGCTCACCGGTTTTCGACGTCGTGTAGGGCTCGAACAGAGTGGCTTGCATTTCCTTATCAATGCCCGGTCCGCTATCCTGGATTTCCAGTTTGATCGCCGGCCGTCCGCCCGGAAGCACCATATTTTCCAGACAAATGGTAATCACGCCGGCATCCGGGGTTGCCTCCAAGGCATTATTGAGAAGGTTGGTCAGGGCCTCCCTTATAGCGGCCTCGTCGATCCGGGTCATCGTTGACGTCAGGGAAAACCGCGTTTTCAGCAACAGGCCTCTTTGGTCAGCCAGGGGCGCTTTCGAAGTCACAAGATGCGCGACCAATTTTCGGATATCAACAGCCACCCGTCGCATCTGTAACGTTTTGCCACAATCCAACAAGGCACTGATCAGATGATTGGCTTGGTGGGTGGCCTCACGGGTGATCGGATAAAATGTCTTGCGAAAATGCAAATCATCCCATTTGTCCGGCAAAAGCTGCATAAAAGTTGAAATGGTTGTCATAGCGTTTTTTATATCGTGGGCCAGACGCGCCACGTTGTATTCTGGTATCGAGGGCGTGCCGTCAACCTCCGTCCGGCCCGGCCCCTTGCCGGCGTTTACCGCCTGTGCGGTTTGCGGCGGGGCGTGCCAAGCGTTTTCAATCGCCAATGCAAAGGGTGCCGCCAGCAGATCAAGAACCTCCTGAACAGCACTCGGGATGCCCTGCGGATCGGCCGTCGCCGCCTGCACCACACCGATGACCCTTTTTTGGACAGCCAAAGGGACAAAATAGGCCGCCATCATATGATCATCTCCATCGCAGCCTGCATTTCCCGCGGGCACGCCCTCCATTCCACAATCCACATAAAGCGATCGACCGGACATTCTCACCTGCATCAGAGGGTCGCCAGCCGAATATGGGTCCCATGCTTTTTCGGATGGGGCCGGAACACCCGAAATGTCAGGCGTTTTGTCACTAGAATGCGTTTGTGGATGCGCACCCGGTTGGACAAGATGAACATGCACATAATCGATGGGGATCAAGCGTGAACACAAGACCCTGATCGCACCCACCCGATCTTCTACGCTTCCCGCCGACAGCATCGCCAGATCAGAGGCCTGAATTCGTTTCAATTCTTTAAAAATCAATTGTAAACCTTTGCCACGCTGGCGTCCTTTGAAGGTCATTTCCACCAATCCGCTATCGATGTTAAATGGTGAGCTGGCGCGAGGGATCACATTGCCGATGATAGTAATGCCAATTACTAGAAGCTATCTCAAAAAAGTTTTTTCTCCCGATATCGGCGTTGTGTCCGCGTCTCAAGTCCTCGCCATACTTGAGTATTTACCCCAAGGGCACTTCCCTCGGGGCGCCTATGCGGGCGGATTCTCGGCCACGCCTTGATCTCGGACCAAAACCCCTGATTTTGAGATGACTTCTAAACACGATTGTCCTAAGGGCACGCATTTCACCTTTTCTTCAGAAAGACAAACAACAAGCGAATTCTACTGTTAAACCGGAAGACAATATAGAAATAGTTCGGCCGTTATGACAAGTCTGTTATTGGGGCTGGCTGGTATTGCATCGGGATTACGATGGCATCATGGCGACATCCCTGATTTGGCTTAAAATTTGCCCAAATTTCTGTGCATAGTGCACAGTAAACTGTGCATCCCATCAGGCCACAGGATTTGACGAATGTTTCAAAATATGGTGCAATCTCTCCGCCGGCAATTTTTAAACATAACAAAGGGAGAGGTCATAACGGAGACATTGCACCCATGACAAAAGGGCACAGTTCTTCCATTTTGATTGTCGACGATGAGAAAGGTGTTCGTGAATCACTTCGGATGGCGTTAGAAGATCATTACGTTCTCCACATGGCCCAAAATGGGGCCGAAGCACTGGAGTTTTTCGAATCGCGGTCGGTCGATATCATCCTCCTCGATATTATGCTGCCGGACACCGACGGTCTTCGATTGATTCCGGATTTTAAAGCGATTGACGCGGGCGTTGAAATTATCATGGTTACGGCGCTCCAAGATCTCCAATCCGGCATAGAGGCCATGAAAAGCGGTGCTCAAGATTACTTGGTCAAGCCTTTCGATGTCGACAATGTCAAAGCCATCGTAGCACGGGCTGTCAAGAAGAAAACCTTACAAAAAGAAGTTTTTCTCCTGAAACACGAAATCGGCCATTGTCGCCCGTTTGAAACCATGGTGGGTCAAAATCCCGAGATGAAAAAAGTCTTCCGGATGATTGCCACCATCGCCCCCAGCGAAGGGACAGTGCTTATCCAGGGCGAAAGCGGTACCGGCAAGGAACTCGTCGCCCGTGCAATCCACAATCAGAGCGGCCGCGTCCAAAACCCATTCGTCGTTATCAATTGTGCCGCTATCCCGGTTACCCTTATGGAAAGTGAACTTTTCGGTCACCGTCGGGGCGCGTTTACCGGGGCGTCCACAGATTGCCCCGGCAAACTGGAAATCGCTGACACGGGAACGATCTTTCTCGATGATATCGATTCTCTCTCGATTAAAATGCAGGCCAAACTCCTGCGGGTCATTCAGCAAAAAGAGTTTGAACGACTTGGGACGCATCGCCTTATCAAAGCGGATATTCGCATTATCGCATCATCGAACCAGGATCTGCTCGCGCTTGTCGCTCAAAATCGATTTCGGCAAGACCTTTACTACCGCCTCAATGTGCTGCCGATTGTGCTGCCCCCGTTGCGTGAACGCAGGGATGACATTCCCTTTCTTCTGAAACACTTTCTGAAAATCTATGCGAAACGTAATGGAACTCCTGCCAAACAGTTGACGCCGGCCGCCGTCGAGCATCTGGCCGCCTATGACTGGCCAGGCAACGTCCGGGAGTTGGAGAATCTGGTCGAGCGCATTTGCACCATCAATCCGGAACGCACTATTCGATTGGGCAACCTTCCACCACTGACGGCCATCGCTTCGCCAAAACACCAGCGCCCGCTGCGGGAAGCCACCCAGGCCTTTGAAAAGCAGTATATTGAAAGCGCTCTGGAAGCCGCCAATGGCAATAAAACCGAAGCGGCCCGCCGGCTGGGCATCCATCGCAACACCCTTCTGAGTAAAACAAAGGAGCTGGGGATTCAATATTCCTGAACCTTTGGTGGTATATTTTACACAAGGGGAAAAAGAGATATCTGGTTGATTTATTGACTGATACGAATTGACTGCCCTTCTATCTGGGCACTTTTGAGGAAATGCCGCCCGACGGGTGCCGGTTGGCAGGCGACACGGATCATGCTATCATTCCGTCCCATGGTAGGTGTCCGGCCTTCAGTCGGCTATCTTTTGAATCCGACTTTCGGTCGGCGATAGTAAGAAAGGCCCTTCGACCATGCCTATTGATCTTGAAAGCCTTTTCGCCCAGCTCACCAATATTTATCATAGCCACACGATCCCCGCCATAGCGGCGGTTGTCGTTCTTTTTCTCCTGATTTGCTTCCGCCCCAAAGCGCTGCTCAAAACGGCCGGCGTCGTTCTGGCTTTGGCCGTCGCCGTTTATGGCTTCATGCTGGCCATGGATATGGCCGGTACCGGCCGGTCACAGAAACAAGAAATGATCCAAAAAGTGGAATAGAACAGCAGGGCGCCCGCAGCCCCCTATCGACATGCCAGGCCTCAATTCGCTTTACGGCCGACCGCTTTAAAAAAGGTATAATGAAAGGTGCCATGTCCGATGGTGGCTTTCAGATCGTTAATTCCCCGTTGCCAGGCCGATAGCGTCATCATCTTCCGCTGGACGGCCTGTTGCCCCACGCCTTCCACCATGGCGATAAACGTATTGCGGGAAAAGCCTAGCTCCCAATCCGGCCGGCTGGGATCCACGTAGACCACCCGGGGCGACACCCTGACATCTTCAAATCCTGCTTGCTTCAGCAGAGGATAAAGGCGCCGACCGATCAGAGCGTCACCGCCGGCTTCGGCCTGAAGATCGATCAGGCAGCGAACCGTTTGCCGGGCCGCCTCCGTTTCAGGATAGCAATAGAATGATCCGTGATCGCCTTCGATCACTGTCAGAACACCGCCCGGTTTCATGACACGCCGAAGCTCTTTGAGTACAGCCCCCGTGTTGGCAAGGTGCTCCAGCATGAAACAAACCAGCACCTGGTCGAAATGATGATCGGCATAGGGTAAATCGGAACAGTCTGACTGTTCGAAGCGCACCGAATCGATGGCCTGCCCATCGATTCGGTGCGCCGCCTGCGCCAGGGATGCTTCGGAAACATCCACGGCGGTAATCAACGCCTTGGGATTGCGGCGGACAAGAATTTCGGTTTGGGCACCAGTGCCGCAACCGGCCTCCAGCACCCGGCAGCCCTCCGGGAAAACCGTGTCATGGTGCAGCAGGTCCGCCAGCGTATGGGCCTGCTCGCTCAACCGGGCAGCTTCGACTTCCGTGTATCCATGGACATAATCTCGCGGCATGATATCGACCTCCATGGCAAGCGCTTGGCATCAATATCTTGTTTATCAGGTTGCTCACGGATTTTCTTGTACAATCCTGCGATAGCGGGCGGGGGTCATACCGGTCAGGCGTTTAAAGTGCCGGTTCAAATGGCTTTGGTCGAAGAAGCCGGTTGCCAGCGCTGTTGCGGCGGCCTTATGTCCGGAACGCAGCATGGCCCTGGCCTGGCGCACCCGTGTTTGAATCAGGTAAGTGTGCGGCGGCAGGCCGACTTGCTGGGTAAATGCATGCGCAAAGTGAAAGGGACTCAGACAGGCCAGGGACGACAGATGATCGATGGGGATGTCTTCGGCAAAATGGGCGTGAATATAGTCCCTTGCCCGCTTAATGGCCTGTGTTTCCCGGCCCACCGCTCTCTGATTGAAGCAGGTGTCGGCATGGCGTTCAATCAATGCCACGAGAATGGCCATAAAACGCGTCTGTGCCTCCAGGCGGGAAACGTGGCCGTTCTCCATTGTCTGGTGGAAAATTTGAATCTGTCCGGCCAGATTCGGATCATGAATTACGCCAGCGTCAAAACGAGGTACGCTGCAGGGTCGATCCGTTATCTGAGATGCCGCATCGCGTAGGTGCTCGGCATCGAAATAGAACATGCGATAGGTCCAGCCTTTCTCCGAAGCAGCATGCCCGGTATGGGGCTCGTCCGGATTGGCCAGGTTGATTACCCCGGCCGAGGCCACAACATTTTCCCCCCGGTAGTGAAACCCCAGTGCACCGGCCTCAATAACGCCCAGGGCAAAACGCGCATGGGCATGTCGCGCAAACCGCTGGTCGATATAGGTGGCACGCATGAGTTCCAACCGGCCGATTTCGGAACACGACCACAATTTTACCCTATCCTTGCTCATAATTCACTGTTGGTCCATTTACCATCCCGGCCCTGTCAAGGTCAAAACGGGTGCCCCCCTTGCGCTCTATTCGGACTTCCTGCTAACTTTTTTTTGATCTGCAGGTCCCAAACCCCGTATGGTGGGAACAGCGGAATTTTAAGAAACCGGATATGGTCTTGATTTGACGAAAACAAAACACCATTGCTACGATGTCGCCATTGTCGGCTCCGGGCCGGCCGGGAGCTTGCTGGCCTATGAACTGGCTCGCGCGGGCCGGTCTGTCGTTCTCTTGGAAAAAAAGAAGCTGCCACGATACAAGGCTTGCGGCGGCGGGCTGACCCGGCGGGCATTGAACCTCATCCCTTTCAGCCTGGAGCCGCTGATCGAGGATCGTGCCCATACGATCCGATTGCGGGTTCACTATCGAACCGTTTTTGCGCAAACCCGGCCTGATCCGGCCGTTCACCTGGTGATGCGTAGCCATTTGGACCACTTTCTTGCCCAACAGGCCGCTGCCGCGGGGGCTGTGCTCCGGGATCGCACCCGCTTCCTGAGAGTAGGGGGCGCACCGGGCCGTCTGACGATCCAGACCACCGCCGGTTCCTTGCGAGCGCGCCTGATCGTCGGCGCGGACGGGGTTCACAGCCGGACGGCGCGGGCCATCGGGCTTCCACTGGCCTATCGCGTCATGCCGGCGCTTGAGGCCGAGCTGGCCGTGCCCGAGACCACACTGAAGCGCTTTGCCGGATCCATTCACTTCGACTTTGGCGTCATTCCCGGAGGCTACGCCTGGATCTTTCCCAAAAATAACCATATCTCTGCCGGCATTTTGGCCCGCCGACGCCCGGCCAAAGATCTCAAGCCGTTTCTACGGCATTATCTGGAGGCCAACGGACTTCCGGCGGGGAATACCATCCGGCCCATACGACTCCACCCGATACCCTGCCGACCCGACCGCCGCAATCGGTATGCCAATGAACGGGGCTTGATCATCGGGGACGGGACAGGTCTGGTGGACCCCGTAACCGGTGAAGGCATCTTTTACGCTCTTCAAACCGCCCGGATCGCGGCGCGGGCCATTCAAAAGGGATCGCCTGATGCCGCATCAATTGGCGACCGTTATAATCGACGGTTGAAACAGGACATCGAAGCCGAAACCCTCAAAGCCGACCTGCTGGCCCGCCTTCTGTATCGCTGCCCGGCATGGAGCAATCGCATCCTGGAACGCTATGGGGATACGATCGGCGCCAAGCATATCGCCGTGTATCTGGGCCAGATGACTTACCATCAGCTTTATCGCTACATACTAAGCCCGCGAGGACTTGCCTTCCTGCTGCGACAGAGACGCAAACCGCACTCGCTGGCCTGAAGATCGACAAACATGGCATAACGCTGCTTGGGTCGGGCTTCGGTCCACCCCTTGTTGACAGCCTCGTCGGTTCCCCTTATCTTACCGGCCGGCTGTTGCGCGTCGTCAATCCTAGTCGCTACGGAACCCCCATGGGCAATACAAACAACGAAACCAATGACTTCTGGCAGGAACACAGCCTCACTTTCCTGGAAATGGCGTTTCGAACCGACCGGCAAAAGCGGCCGGCCCAACCATCCGGGGTGGGGCACAACGTGGGCACCTGCCAGGACAGCATTACCATGTTCGTGGTGATCCGGGAAAATGTGATTCAGGAAGTCGCCTACGAACTGGATGGCTGCCTGCATACCAATGCCTGCGCCAACGCCGTGGCTGAGATGGTCGAGAATCACGACCTGGACGCCGCCTGGCAGATCACCCCTGAAATGGTGGCGCACTACCTCCAGACACTTCCAAAAGACCACTATCACTGTGCCGAACTGGCTGTCGGGGCGTTCTACAAAGCCCTCACCGCCTACCGTCAAAACGGCGGCAAAGATTGGAAAGCCTGCTATCAGCGTAAAGCCTGATGGGCAGGACAAAGCGCCCTCGCTATTGAAAGACGGGGGCGTCTGTCTTCTGGGGGAATTTAGCGCCGGGCCATTCAGTAAACGCCTGCCATCAGGTGGACGCACAGCCCATCAAGGGCCTTTGCCCGGTTCAATTCACCCCCCCCGTCATCTGCCGAAACCGGACCAATTGCATCGTCGGTTCCCTTCGAATCATATTCGACAAAAAGTTTCCAAATTCGATCCCGAGAAAGTTTTGGGAGCGGGTATAAGTTTTGTCCCTCCGAAAACAAGCCTTCGATATCGTTCCAAATCTCCTTGACAGAAAATTTCAACTTGACTATAGAATTTTGATTCAAAATCGGGCATTCTCCTATCGGAGTGTGCTTTGACTAACCAACGGTGCAAAAGGAGTAACCAAGCCGTTTTCGAGGGGATGGCCCCTTGAAACCGAGCCATCCCGTCAGATGAGGCTGGAACATCGAATAGCAAAATCCAAACGGCAAATCGCCAATGATTGGTTTGCCATCCTGGCCGGTACCTATCCGCCCGACACGACCCGTTTCCTCAAGTCCGTCAAGGATACGTTCAGCAATCCGGTGGGCGGAACGTCACACCGCACCCTCGAGGCGGTTCTGGACGGCCTCCTCGAAGATGCCACGTCGGAGCACCTTGCCCACGAACTGGATCCACTCATCCGGATCCGCGCCGTCCAGACCATGTTTACCCCCTCTCAAGCCACCGCCTTCATTCTCGATCTTAAAAAGATCATCCGCAACACGCTGAAAAGCGACCTGCAAGATGCTGATATGTATGCGCAGTTGCTGGCATTTGAAAAGCGCATCGACCGACTGCTATTGATCGCTTTCGATATATTCGTGCGTTGCCGTGAGAAAATCTACAGCATGAAGGCAACCGAGGAGCAAAGCAAATTTTATCGCGCTTTTGCACGTGCAGGACTGGTACGAGAAAATCCGGATAGCAAACCGGATTCCGGGGCATCTTAATGTCATAACCTTTTAATTTTAATGACGGTTTCTGGAACAGGCGTTATAAAGACCCTTCCCGGAGCCCTAAAGTGAGGTAAAGGTCAATGAATGTTAAGTATTTCTATTCCTTTCTAGCCGTTGCGGCTCTGGCGCTGATCGCCTGGGTGGGATGTGACCTCCTCGGGTTGCAGGTGCTCTTCGGCGTAATCCTGCCCTACATCGCGGTGGTAGTTTTTTTCGTCGGCTTTTTCATCCGCATGATGGACTGGGCGCGCTCGACCGTGCCGTTTCGGATCCCCACCACGGCCGGCCAGGCCAAATCCCTGCCATGGATTAAACCCAACAAGATTGACAGCCCGTATACCACAGGGGCCGTGGTGGCCCGGATGTTTTTCGAAGTGGTGACCTTCCGGTCCCTCTTTCGGAATACGCGCATGCGGGTCAACCCGGATGGGCGCATCAGCTACGACCTGGAGCTCTGGCTGTGGCTATTTGCCCTGGCCTTTCATTACACCTTCCTGGTGGTCATTCTGCGCCATGCCCGCTTTTTTCTGGAGCCCCTGCCCCTGCCCTTTGAAATCCTGGAAAAAATCGATACCTTCATCCAAATCGGTCACCCGATCATTTCCATGTCGAGCTTCGTATTGCTGGGCACGGTTTTGTTTTTGTTCTTTAGGCGGGTCTACCTACCCAATATCCGGATGATCTCCCTGGCCTCGGATTTCTTCCCCCTGTTCTTGATTTTCGGCATCGCGCTTACCGGTATCCTGATGCGCTATTTCACGAAAATCGACGTGGTCGCGGCCAAGGAGCTGACTTACGGCCTGGTGTCCTTCAGTCTGCCGACCATGGCCCGGATGCAGGAAATCGGCAGCATTTTCTATATCCACGTATTCTTTGTCAGCGTACTGCTGGCCTATTTCCCCTGGAGCAAGCTGATGCACATGGGCGGCATTTTCCTGAGCCCGACGCGTAATATGGCCAACAACTCCCGCGCAGTTCGCCATGTGAACCCGTGGAATTACCCGGTAAACGTTCATACCTACGAAGAGTATGAAGATGATTTCAGGGAAAAAATGATCGAGGCTGGACTGCCTGTGGATAAAAAGGAGTAAGACATAATGAGCGATCTGCCCAAAAGCGATGAGCTATTTTCCCACATAGATCATCGGCCGCCCAAAGGAAAAGACTGGATGGACATCCCGGTGGACATCCGCCCGGGGATGTACTGTTACTCGGCCAACCCCAAAAGCATGGAAACCCTGAGTGCCCCCAACGCGCGCAAATGGAATCCGATGGAGGACGACTGGCTGCTGCCCGACAACTGGCAGGAAATCATCCACAACGGCATCAAGGAACGTCTTGAAAAATTCCGTTCCTTCAAAGTGTTCATGGACATCTGTGTGCGTTGCGGCGCCTGCGCCGACAAGTGCCATTATTTTATCGGCACCGGTGATCCCAAAAACATGCCGGTCCTCCGGGCGGAATTGCTGCGCTCGGTCTACCGCAACGATTTCACCACGGCCGGTAAAATCTTCGGCCGCCTGGCCGGCGCCCGCCCGATGACCCTCGATGTACTCAAGGAGTGGTGGTATTATTTCTTCCAGTGCTCGGAATGCCGGCGCTGTTCGGTGTTCTGCCCCTACGGCATCGACACGGCCGAAATCACCATCATGGGCCGTGAACTGCTCAACCTGCTCGGCCTCAACATCGACTGGATCGCCACCCCGGTGTCCAACTGCTACATGACCGGCAACCACTTGGGTATCCAACCCCACGCCTTTAAAGACATGCTCGATTTCTTCGTCGAGGACATCGAGGATATCACCGGGGTCAATTGCGAGCCCACCTATAATAAAAAAGGGGCGGACATCCTATTTATCACCCCTTCGGGGGATGTCTTTGCCGACCCGGGCACTTACACCTGCATGGGGTACATGATCCTGTTCAAGTACCTCAAAGACAAATACGGACTGGATGTCACCTGGAGCACCTACGCCTCGGAAGGCGGTAACTTTGGTTTCTTCACGTCCCACGAGACCATGAAGCGCTTGAACGCCAAGATGTACGCGGAAGCCAAACGCCTGGGGGTCAAATGGATCCTGGGGGGTGAATGCGGCCACATGTGGCGCGTGATCCATCAGTACATGGATACCATGAATGGGCCGGCCGATCACCTGGAAGTGCCGGTCAACCCGATCACCGGAACAAAATTCGAGAATGCGGCCTCCACCAAAATGGTCCACATCACCGAGTTTACGGCCGATTTGATCAAACACGGCAAACTGGAACTCGACCCCAGCCGCAACGACAATCAGAGAATCACCTTCCACGACTCCTGCAACCCGGCACGGGGCATGGGGCTGCTGGAAGAACCGCGCTATATTATCAACAACGTGGCCAACCATTTTTATGAAATGCCCGCCAATACCATCCGCGAAAACACCTTCTGTTGCGGCAGCGGATCCGGTCTCAACGCCGGTGAAGACATGGAGCTGCGCATGTGCGGCGGCCTTCCGCGGGCCAATGCCGTTAAACACGTCGCCGATAAATTCGACGTCAACATGCTGGCCTGTGTCTGCGCCATCGACCGTGCGGCCCTGCCGGACCTGATGAACTACTGGGAAACCGGGGCGGACGTCACCGGTGTTCACGAACTGGTGGGCAACGCTCTGATCCTACCGGGTGAAAAGAAGCGAGAGACCGATCTGCGCGGGGAGCCCCTGCCGGGAATGGAGGAAGAGGCTGATGAATGATAAAGGCAAAATTATCGCGGGAATAGTGATCTTTTTCGTCGTGGCATCGTTTCCCTTCTGGTTGAATATGTTCCTGGAGAAGGGTCCGGCGCCCGAACTGGTGCTGACACCCAAGGCCAAGGCAGCGGAAAAATGTGTGCGCGATACGAAATTCATGACAGCCAACCACATGCAGCTGCTGGACGAATGGCGGGATACGGTCGTGCGCAAGGCGGAACGGATCTATGTCAATGCTGACGGCAAGGAATTCAACATGAGTCTGTCCAACACCTGCCTGGACTGCCATTCCAACAAGGCCGAATTCTGTGACCGCTGCCACGACTATGCATCTATCGAACCTTACTGCTGGGATTGCCATATCGATAATCCGAAGGAGACCAAGTGATGGAAGACAGCAGAAGACAATTTCTAAAAGTTGCCGGTGCCGCCGCCGTGGGCCTAAGTGCAGCTCCGGCGATCAGCGCCGTTGCCGCTTCCGGCGGCCATGGTGCGCAACCGCATGTTCGCAAGGGTGAAGACGCCCTTACCGCGAAACAGTGGGGCCTGGTCATCGATACCACCAAGCTGGACCACGAAAAGATCGAGCGCATCGTCGAGGCCTGCCACAAAACCCACAATGTCCCCGATATCTCCGCCGAAAAGGTCGGTGAAAAAACGGCCGTTCGGCACGAGATCAAGTGGATCTGGGAAACCCACTTCCACAATGCCTTCACCGATCAGCCCTCTAAATATATCAGTGAAGAGGTTGAAGAGCGCCCCTTCCTGGTGCTTTGCAACCACTGTGAAGAGCCGCCCTGTGTACAGGCCTGCCCCACGGAGGCGACCTTCAAACGGCCCGACGGCATCGTCATCATGGACTTCCATCGCTGCATCGGGTGCCGCTTCTGCATGGCGGCCTGTCCGTACGGATCACGCAGTTTCAATCTCCGCGATCCCCGGCCCTTCATCAAGGAGACCAACTTGGCGTTTCCCACCCGCACCAAGGGCGTCGTTGAAAAATGCAACTTCTGTGCGGAGCGGCTGGCCGTCGGTAAGCCCCCGGCCTGTGTGGAGGCCTCTGAAGGCGCCATCATCTTCGGTGACCTGGAAGACCCCCACTCCGAGATCCGGGAAGTCCTGAGAGAACATCACACCATTCGCCGCAAGGCCTCCCTCGGGACTGGTCCTGCGGTCTACTACATCATATGAGGTGGCTATGCTTGAATATGCGATAAAAGGCGACAAAAAATACTACGGGTGGATCGCCGTCCTGCTGGGTCTGATCGGAGTGGGTTTCGGCTTTTATCTGTGGCAGTTGAAATTCGGTCTCGGCATCACCGGGCTCAGCCGTGACGTTTCCTGGGGCTTCTACATCGCCCAGCTGACCTATATGGTAGGTGTGGCGGCCGGGGGTGTGATGGTGGTGATGCCCTATTACCTGCACGACTACAAGGCTTTTGGCCGCATCACCATCCTGGGTGAATTCCTGGCCATCGCTTCGCTTATCGTCTGCATGCTGAGCGTTGTGGTCGACCTGGGTCAGCCGATGCGGCTTTTTAACGTGATCATCCACCCCTCGCCCCATTCCATGCTGTTCTACGACATGATCGTTCTCAACGGCTACCTGTTTCTGAATTTGATCATCGGCTGGAACGTGCTGCAGGCCGAGCGCAACGGCACCCACTATCCCAAATGGGTGACGCCTTTGATTTACCTTTCCATCCCGTTTGCCATCAGCATCCACACGGTGACAGCGTTTCTCTACTGCGGTCTGCCCGGACGCCATTTCTGGCTGACGGCCATCCTGGCCCCGCGATTCCTGGCGTCAGCTTTTGCGGCCGGACCGGCCCTGCTGGTTCTTTTGAGCCTGATCATCCGCAAAGTGTCGAATTTCGACCCCGGCCGGGAACAGATCCAGACGCTGGCCAAAATCATTACCTATGCCCTCATTGCCAATTTGTTTTTCTTCGGCTGTGAGCTCTTCGTAGCCTTCTACAGCAATATTCCTGGGCACCTCCATTCCATTCAGTATCTGTTTACGGGCCTACATGGCCACGGGGCTCTGGTGCCCTGGATGTGGACCTCCATGGCCCTGATGGTGCTGGCCCTGATTCTGCTGATTCCGCCCATCACCCGCCATAACGAAAGCGTTTTGGCGGTGGCCTGCGTCATGCTGTTTATCGGCGCCTGGATCGACAAAGGGCTTGGCCTGATCTCGGCCGGCTTCGTGCCCAATCCATTGCACGAGGTCAATGAATACATGCCGACGTTTCCGGAGATCATGATCACCATCGGCGTCTACGCCATCGGTGCCCTCGTCCTGACCATCCTTTACAAAATAACCATTGGTGTTAAGGAAGAAGTCCGGGCGTAGAAACCCAAAAGGTCATTTTCAAATCATAACGGGCGCCATTCCAGCTCGGAATGGCGCCCGTTTTTTCCCTTCGGCCCCCCGCATCAGTTTCTGGACCCATCTTAATCCATCTTAAACCGCCAAGCGCCGGTATAGATCCAAAGCCCGCCGTCGGGCTTGCGTGATGCCAGGGCCATATTCAGGCTCTCGGCCAGGGCAACGGCCAGCGCGGTCGGTCTTGAAATGGCCACGATAATTGGAATACGGGCACTAGCCGCCTTCTGGACAAGCTCGTAGCTGATGCGCGAGGAAAGGACGACTGCGGCCGCCTCCGGCAATCGGTGGTCAAGAAACAAACGACCGATGGCTTTATCCAGGGCATTATGGCGGCCGACATCCTCGGCAGCAACCAGGCGTGTGCCGGTACCGTCATGAATGGCGGCGGCATGGGCCGCCCGGGTCTTGTCCCGCAGGGGCTGATGTCGATGAAGGCTGGATAACGCTTTTGCGACCCGTGCAATCGGTAGCGTCAAGCCATCGGCAAGAGGCTGGATCTCCGTGTTAAGATCCCGGATAAGCTCTTTACCGCACAGGCCGCAGCCCGTTTGACTGATATAGGCCCGCCGATCGCCTTTTTGATCCAGCCGAAAGGCGCCTTCTTCCGTAAGGGTCACGGTGACGGTATTGGTATCGGCACCGTCGCAAAATGCCATTTGGGCGATATCCGCCGGCTCGCGAACAAGCCCCTCGCCCAGGCACAAACCTGCAGCATGGGCCAGTTCTTCCCCGGGGGTCCGCATGATGACCACGTAAGGACGTCCCTGCACCCGAATGGAAAGGGGTTCTTCGGCGATCATCTCCAAATTTTCAGATGCGACAGGCCGGGTTCCGGATGTCCAGGACAATACCGTGGAAGCAGCAAAGCGATGCATGCCATTTTCCCTTTTATTCTCTTTACAAAACCGTTGGATTGGTGCAAGCCATGATGGCCAGAGGTTTTAAGCCTGTTGCCCGATGATTGTCAACGATGACAATGCCATCGTGGCCCCCCTGATTGCCCTGCACAAGACGAGATTACCTCACTTTTTGCTTGACAAGACTCGCAAATAAAGTAATATTCCCTGATTTTGAGATAGCTGAAAAGTATTTTTACCGGAAGCACGGTTTCATCAAGCGACCGGCATGAGGAAGAGCCTGTAGCGGCTCGTATGGTCAAAGGAGGCGTTCATGTACGCTGTGGTCAAATCAGGCGGAAAACAATATAAAGTCCAGGAAGGCGAAACCTTCCGCGTGGAGAAGCTTGCCGGTGAAGTCGGTGCCGAAATCGCTTTCGACGAGGTATTGATGTTTTCCGACGGAGAAAATGTGCAGGTCGGCACCCCGACCCTTGAAAATGTCACGGTCAAAGGCACCGTTGTCGAGCAGGGGCAGGCCAAAAAAGTTATCGTTTTCAAATACAAACGCCGTAAACGGTACCGCCGTAAACAGGGACATCGTCAGCAGTATACCGCGGTCAAAGTCGACAGCATCACGTTTAATTAGTACTTCATCGAATCGACTCGGCGTAAGGAGTAGCACGCATGGCACATAAAAAAGCAGGTGGTAGTTCCAAAAACGGTCGCGACAGTAACGCCCAAAGGCGCGGTATTAAACGTTATGGGGGTGAAAAGGTTCGGGCCGGCAATATTCTGGTTCGTCAGCTGGGGACCAAAATCCATCCCGGTAACAACGTGGGTATGGGCAAGGATTATACCCTGTTTGCCAAAACAGACGGCATTGTGGCTTACGAACGTCTTGGACGGGCCAGGAAAAAAGTCAGCGTTTATGACGCGTGAAATTCATTGATGAAGCAACCATTACGGTTCAGTCCGGGGACGGTGGGCGCGGATGCATGAGCTTCCGGCGCGAAAAGTTCGTCCCCCGTGGCGGACCTGACGGTGGTGACGGGGGCAAGGGGGGCGATGTCGTTCTGATCACCACCCACCGCAAACGCACCCTTCAGCAATTTCGGTTCAAACGTCAATTCAAAGCTGCCAACGGGGGCCACGGCCAGGGATCACGCAAAACCGGCCGCAACGGCGCTGATCTCATCCTGGAGATACCGCCGGGCACCCTGATACTGGACGCGGACACCAACACGCTGATCAAAGACATGGCCCGGGCGGATGAACGCTTCATTCTGGCCTGCGGCGGCCGCGGCGGTCTTGGTAATACCCGGTTCAAATCCTCCACCAACCGGGCCCCCCGCTACGCCCAACCGGGCGAATCCGGCACATGCCTCAACATCAAACTGGAACTCAAGCTGCTGGCCGATGTCGGCATTATCGGATTGCCGAACGCCGGGAAATCAACCCTTGTCCGCGCCATCTCAGCCGCCCGCCCGAAAACGGCGGACTACCCTTTTACCACGCTGAACCCCCATCTGGGCGTCGTTCGAACCGAATGGGCCGAGCCGTTTGTTGTGGCCGATATTCCCGGCCTGATTGACGGCGCGCACCAAGGGGCCGGTCTGGGGCATCGCTTTCTGAAACACATCGAACGCACCCGGATTCTCGTCCATTTGATCGATGCGGATGGCATCGATCCCGAACAGCCGCTTGCTGCCATGGAAACCGTCAATCGGGAGCTGGCCCTCTATAAAGCGTCCCTCGGCGGCAAACCCCAGATCGTGGTTCTCAGTAAAATGGACCGCCCCGGCGCCGAACAGAAAGCCGCGTGCTTTCGAAACGCCTTGCCGGACAGAGCAATCCTGTTGATTTCCGCACAAAATGCAGAGGGTCTCGATCATCTGAAATCCAAGATCACACAACTTCTGGACAGTGAATAGAACCGTGAATCCCACGCGCCCTTTTACCGCAGCCCGTCGCGTCGTCGTTAAAATCGGCAGTAATGTTCTCACGCGGGATCAGGGCTTGAACCTACCGGTAATCGAATCGATCAGCCACGAGATCTGTCGGCTGATCCAATCCGGCCGCGAAGTCATCCTGGTCTCCTCCGGCGCCATGGCCGCCGGTATGCGAAAAATGGGCCTGGCCAAACGCCCGGAAGCCATCCCGGCCCGGCAGGCGGTGGCCGCGGTGGGCCAGGCCGGATTGATCCTGGCCTATGAAGAGGCTTTCGCCAGGTACGACATGAAGGTCGCCCAGATCCTTCTCACCGCCGATGATATGACCAACCGCAAACGCTATTTGAATGCCCGCAATACCCTCAACACCCTTTTGGAATGGGGCGTCGTACCCATCATCAATGAAAATGACACCGTGATGGTAGAGGAGATCAAGTTCGGCGACAACGACAATTTAGCCGCCGTTATCGCTCTCCTCATGGATGCCGATCTGTTGATCAACCTGACGGACATCGATGGACTCTATGATAAAGATCCGCGGGTCTTTGCCGATGCCGAACTGCTGCCGGAAGTCAATACCATCGGAAAGAATATCGAACGGTATGCCGGTGATATCCCCGGCACCCTCGGCACCGGCGGCATGCTGACCAAAATCAAGGCGGCCCGCAAGGTGACGGCTGCCGGTATTCCCATGGTCATTGCCAACGGCACGCATCGCGAGATATTGCAGCGCCTTTTCAGTGGAACGTCGACCGGAACCTTTTTCATCCCCCGCAAAGAGCGCCTTTCCAGTCGTAAATGCTGGCTGGCCTTTTCGCTGAAACCCAAGGGGGTCATTGTCATCGATGACGGTGCCACAAAGGCCATTAAAGGAAGGGGCAAGAGTCTGTTGCCGAGCGGCATCGAGCGGGTTATCGGTGAATTCGGAGTCGGCGACCCTGTCCAGCTCATGGACGCTGCCGGAAAAATTCTCGGCAACGGGCTGGTCAACTACAGCGCCAGTGACATTCGGAAAATCCAGGGGCTGAAAACAGGCCAAATTATAAATTGTTTGGGCGAAAAACCCTATGACGAAGTCATACACCGGGACAACCTGGTGCTTACAGAAACAACCACCAACTAACACCAAGGCTTTTCTGGAGCAGGATACCGGCGAACCTTAACTGCTTTTGGGATGACCACTTCGGCAAACCATTATGACCAAAAAAATCGGCATCTTCGGGGGAACGTTCAACCCCATTCATCTGGGGCATCTGCGCGCGGCGATTGAACTTCGCGACGGATTTGGTCTCGACGCGGTCTACCTGATCCCTTCGGCAAGCCCGCCCCATAAAGGGCGCGCCGGCCTGGCCCCCGCACAGGATCGCATGGAAATGGTCCAACAGGCCATCAAAGGTCATGCCGGGTTGCGGGTCTCCGATATCGAACTCAAACGACAGGGGCCCTCTTTCACCGTCGACACGGTGTGCGCCTTTCGCAAACATCTGTCGGAAGATGCCTGGCTCTACCTGATTATGGGCTTGGATGCCTTTTTGGAAATTGAGACCTGGAAATCCTATCAGGACCTGCTCCATATCATCCCCCTGATCGTCATCAATCGTCCCGACCATCAGGGCCGGCTGCAACCGTCCATCAGCAGTGCCGTGTCGAACCTGCTGGAGCATAGCACGTTGCAGGGCTATGAATGCTCCATGGACACGCCCTGCTTTACGCATTGCGAAAAACAACCCATATTTGTCTATAACGTGACGGCCATGGAAATCTCATCGACCCGCATTCGCGAGATGATTCGTCGCCGGCAGGCGATCGACTTCCTCGTCCCCGAAACGGTCCGTACGTATATCCAGGCTAAAGGACTCTACCAATGAGTGACATCCATGATCCCCAACTGAACCACTTTGTGAAAGCCGTGCTGGGGAAAAAAGCACTCAGTGTCGTGATGCTGAACGTCGGCGGCCTGACGTCTCTGGCCGACACGTTCATCATCTGCAGCGGTCGGTCCAACCGCCAGGTTACCGCCATTGCCGAGCACATTCGAACGGATATGAAAAAGAAGGGCATCACCCCCCTCAGCATCGAAGGTCTCAAAGAGGGTCATTGGGTGTTGATGGACTATGGCAACGTGGTCATTCATGTTTTCTACGACCCGGTGCGCAGCTTTTATGATCTTGAAGGCCTCTGGGCGGATGCGCCCCGCATCAGCACGCCGGCGCTGGAAGACTGGAATCGGCAGCAGGCCGACGTGGATATGCCCTTTGAATAACCGCTTACCCGACGGCAAGGAACGCATGACACCATCATCACCGCCACCGACCATCGAGGATTACCTCACCGGCAACCTCATTCCCGACGTGGGGGCTGAAAGCCACCGCCAAACCCTGCTCCGGTTTCTCGTCGAAGAAAAAGGCTATGCCCGGAAAACATTTTGGATGGATGCGCCGATCCATATCACCATCGCCGGGAGCCCCTATCATGCCAAAATGGACCTGATCGTGCAGGCCGGCGATCCACCGAGGCCATTTATGGCCTTCAAGTGCTGTGCCGGGTCACTGGGATCCCGGGAGAGGGAGATTTTGGCGGCTGCCCGGATTTTCGGCCCGACGCCGATTCCTTTGGCCGTGGTTTCGGACGGACAGGACGCCATTGTCCTGGACACGGCCACCGGCAAATCCATTTCCCGCGGTGTAAAGAGCTTGCCCGGGCCCCGGGAAGCGGAAAAAATGCTGGCCGACATGACCCCGGCGCCCTACCCCCCCGACCGTATGGAACGCGAAAAACTCATCTTTCGCACCTACGACCTGGACAATGTCAATATCATTCGCCCGGACGCCGAACCCTAGACACAGAAGGGCCGAAGCACACGATACAAAAAGCCGATCCGGAATTCACCCTGAATCCGGATCGGCTTTCTTCATGCTGCTCACAGGAAACAGGCCGGGAATGCGCCTATTCGCCGGCAACATCTTTCCCGCAATGTTTGCAAACCTTGGCCCGCTGTTTGATGATCTCCGCACAGAAGGGGCACTCCCGTGTAAAAAAGCGGGCGTGGATCTTGGCCACACTTTCATCGATCTGCTGCTGGATCAACTCATTGCCCATCTTGAGGCTGCGCAGGGGCTCGATGACTTCAAGCTCGCCGACATCGCCCAGCATCTCGGCCGCCTTCATGCGCACCCGCGGCGGTTCGGCCGGGTCCATGAGCAGCCGCAACATGGTGGGACCGTCTTTTTCCACATAGCAGGTCGCCAGGATGTTGAACCCTTTTTTGGTGGCCGCCTTGACAGCCTCTTCCTGGGCCAGCACCTGATCGTCGATCATCTGACCGGTGCCCCCCTGGGGGCTGAATACCGGCATGAACTCGAATGTCTCGGTGCCCGGGTAATTCATGCAGCGGTAGGATGCCCGGTGGGCATAGGTATCCTCCATATGCTCCCAGCCGCTGACATAGGCCGGGCATTCATCGTTGAAGCATACAAACAGGAACGGTTCGCCCCATCCCAGACCATCACTGAAATTGATGGGCGGCACCTCCCACAGGTTCATCTCAACCTTGCAGTGGGGGCACAGGGGTTTTTTCATCTTCATCACGCGCTCGAGCACTTGTTCGCGGGTCTCGAATGCCATCTGTAAAACCTCCGATTCGGTATTCACTCCGGTAGTAAAAGTCGCAACTATCATCCAGTATGGCCCAAAGGTCAAGGTAAAGATGAATCCCTTGATGTCAAACTGTTTTCGGACCGGCACGGTCCCCGGCGGCGGTCTTCTCTTCGGCTTGATCCCAACAAAACGATATATTATGGTGGATACGGGCCGCATGGGGCCTGTCGACCATCAACCGAGGAGGACGCTATTGGATAAAGACTACGTGCCCATCGAAGATCTGAAATCGTTTGCGATTGATTTTATCCAGAAAGCCGGGGAAGAAGCCCTTGAATTCTACGGCCGGGGCGCGCCCCAGGTCAAATTCGACGAAACGCTCATCACCAAGGCGGAACTGCACCTGAATCAGCTTTTCCAACAGGCCCTCAAAGCACGATTCCCTGAACACGCTTTCTATGAAGGTCAAAGCCCGGACGACGCCTACACGCACGAGGCCAAACGCTATGTATGGATTTTCGACCCCTTGGACGGCATGTCCAACTTTATGGCCGGCATTCCGGTTTGGGGCATGTCCATTGCGTTGCTGGACAACAAGTGGCCTGTTTTGGGCGCCTTTTATATGCCGGCCACCGGCGATTTGTTCCACGCTTTGGCCGGCCAAGAAGCTTTTCGCGGCACCCAGGCCATTCATGTCTCATCCCAGGAGAGTATCAACGATGAAAGTGTCCTGCTGACGTTTTCTCGCTTTCACCAATACTACCAGAATGGATTCCCCGGCAAGCAGCTCAACCTCGGCTGCACTTCCGCCCATATCTGTTACGTGGCCATGGGGTGCGCGGAAGCCGCGCTCATCGCCAACGAATCCTACCAGGACCTGGCCGCTGTGCGGGTTATCATGGAAGCGGCCGGCGGCCATTTCATGCGCCTGGACGGTTCGAAGTTCCCCATCGCCGAATACTTGGATGGTCAGACCGCCGATATCCATCTGCTTGCCGTGCCAACCACGCTTTTTGCCCAGGTCAACCGCTGCCTGAAAAAACAGCTCTGATCCGGCCGCCACTCCCGGAGTCGCTCTCAGGGAACGCCTTTGCAGCCCCTTTCGAGACTCCGGGACAGCATGTCATTCAAGAACTGCTGCAGCTCGCGGGGACCGAAGGTGGCCGCCACCCGCTCGGTGCGCATGCTGACAGGACGACGGTGTACAATCCCTTCCCGAACCTTGCCCACATAGACCACAATGTCCAGCTCCAGGACCATGCGGGTATGCATGAGGCGTTTTTCGGCATCGCAACGCAACCGCTCGATCTCGCCTCCGATAAAGACATCGAAGGCATCGGAAAGGGTCAGCATCTGGTCCGGCGAGAAATCCCATCCTGCTAACTCGCCCGGCGCACCACCCTTCCGCCGGATGAGCTCGGCGGCCATGCGGGTCACCGATCGGGCAACGTCATCCGGGCTGGACACGTAGCGCTCCCGCTCGCCGCGCCCCAACCGGCGGTACCCGATCAGATGACGGTCTTCCGCGTCCCGCCGGTCAAGCAACGTCTGAATGCCGACAGACGTCACCTGATCCGCCTCAGGCGGCACCGCGCCAAGATAATCCATCTGCACCGGATGGGTGATGGGTGTAGCGCAGGCACCCAACAGCACCGCCAGGGCCAACGATAGTGCCAACCTCATTTTCCGCATTTGCTCACGCATCTGGGCATCTCCTTTACAGCGTCAGGGACAGACCCAGGTGGCAGCCCCTTGTCCGCGATAGCCGCGCCACCCGCCTGACGCATCAGCTTAGATCGTTCCGGAGGCCGGGGCAAGTCCGCATCGCCTTCGCACCGGATCGACCGCACCGGCGGCAGCGGTGTCACGTGGTCTACGGTGAGCGTCAGCGCCCCCCAATCCGTCTCCACCCGGCCGGTCAGCAAATAGGGACGGCCCCAATCCAGCATGTGGCAGAAGCGGCGGTAAGCCACCGGGAAAAACGTGGTTTCAACGATATCGGTTTCATCCTCGAACGTCAGGAACTCCATGGGATCCCCCTGCTTGGTGTGCACCACCTTGCCGACGACGAACCAGCCGCCGAAATGGACCCGGCGCCCCTGCCAGCGCCCCAAATCGATAGCCTTGACGGCGTGTCGGGCTTCCAGCATATCGCTGTAAAGGGTTATGGGATGTCGGTCGCACAAAAAGCCCAGAACGGCAAATTCCCGCCGGAGACGCGCCAAAGGATCTTCATTCGGCAAGTCGGGCAAGACATTCTGCGCCGGAAGATCAAACAGGGCGTCCCGCCGCAGCCTTCGGACACAGCGGTCTTGCCAGTCGGCCAACGCCCACATCAATCCCGCGCGCCCCCCGTCCGATGCCAGGACATCCAGCGCGCCACAGCGTACCAGGGCCCGGGCCTCGGCTTCGTCCGGACGGACACGCATCAGAAAATCCATGGCGTCGCGAAACGGCTGGCTTCGGCGGGCCGTGACAATGCGGTCGATCGTGGCGCCCCCCAGCCCGCCGACAGCCTGCAGGCCCACCCGCACGGCCTGTCCCCGGCCGTACCATCGCCGATCACTTGTGGTCACGTCCGGCGGCAAAATGTCCAATCCCATCCGCCGCGCCTCGGACACATAGGCAAAAGTGGCATAATACCCCCCCTGGTTGCTGATGACCGCGGCCATGAACGCAGCGGGGTGGTGCACCTTGAGATAGGCGGCCTGGAACGATACCCGGGCATAGGACGCGCTGTGGGGCTTGCAGAACGAATAGCCGCTGAAACTCATCATCATGTCCCATACCGCCTGGATCGTGGCATCGGCAATGCCCCGGGCCCGGGCACCGGCAAAAAACTGCGACCGGAAATCCTTTAGATGGTAGGCACGATCCTTTTTGGACATCACCTTGCGCAGGCGATCCGCCGCGGCATGGGAAAAACCCGCCAGGGCGACCGCCGCCCGGGATACGTCCTCCTGATACACCATGATGCCAAAGGTTTCCGCCAGCACGTCGGTCAGCAGGGGATGAATGGGATCCCAGGCTCCGCCGTGAAGGCGCCGGATATATTCCTGAATGAACTCGTTGGCCGCCGGACGGATGATGCTGCTGTGGATGACGAGGTGATCGAAATCCCCTACCCCCGCTTTTTTCTGCAGCAGCCGCATGGCCGGGCTTTCGATGTAAAAGCAGCCCATGGTCTTGCCCTGGGCCACGGCTTCCTGGGTGGCAAAATCATCTTCCGGTTCCCATTGCCGCTCGTCGAAATCGCTCCCACCGGCCCGGACATGGGCCAACGCATCCCGGATCACTCCCAGACTGCGGTTGCCCAGCAAATCGATTTTGACCAGACCGGCGTCTTCGGTGGCATCCTTTTCCCACTGGATGATCGGCACCCCTTTGGCCGCCCGCTGCACTGGGACATAGCGGTCCACCGGCTCCGGTGTGATCACCACCCCGCCGGAGTGAACCGACAGATACCGGGGGATACCCACAAGGCGCTCGGCATGGAACAAAATTTCCGGCCAGGGTTCCGGAAACATCAACCCGCGCGCTTCCGGCCGCCGGCGCACGGCCGCAAGCAGCTCTTCCGAGGGATTCTCCATGCGCCAGTACCAGGGCAGACGGCGGGTCACCCGGCCGATTTCCCCCTCCGTCAAGCCGTACACCCGGGCCGTTTCCCGCACGGCCATGCGGGGCTGAAAGCGGATATGATTGCACACCATGGCGGCGTGGCACCCGTAGGTGGCCAGCACGGACGCCTGGACCGCATCGCGCTCGTCCCAGGCGAAGTCCACATCGATATCGGGAGGATCGCTGCGGCCGGGATTCAGGAAGCGCTCGAAATAAAGGTTGTGCTTGATAGGACACACGTTGGTGATGTCCAGGCAGTAAGCCACCAGCGAAGCCGCTCCCGAGCCCCGGCCGCAGGTTCGCGAACTGGGCCGCACGATGTCACGCACCACGAGAAAATAGGCGGAAAACCCCATCCGGGCGATCACCTGCAGTTCATACTCCAGCCGCTCCACCACCGGCTCGGACAATTCCTCGCCGTAGCGGCGCCGGGCCCCCCGGTAGGCGGCCCGGCGCAAGGCATCGTCCGGATCGATGCGGCGATCGCCCTTTGACGGCCAGGGCGGCATGACCAGGCCGAACTCCGGACCGGTAAAAGACAGTTCCTCGGCCAGGGTTGCCGCCGCCGCAAGGGCTTCGGGACAGGTGGCAAACCGCTGCCGGTAGCGATCAGGTGGCGCCAGCCAGGCGTCGGCCGGCGCCACCTGATTGGCCGGAAGGCGGCTTAGGGACGTTCTCCGGTCAATGGCCCGCAGAAGCCGATGGAGCGTATACGCGTCCGGTTCCAAGAAAAAACTCCCCGGCGTCGCCACCACCGGCAGCCCCCGGCGCCGGGCCAGCCGTCGCAAGGGATGGGACGCCCCCAGCGGCCGCCGCGGCATGGCCGCCGCCACCCGGACCCCGGCATCATGCCAGGCCGCCAAAAGACCAGGATCCCGGGTCAGTACCACCAGGCCTTCGGCCCGATCCGGCAGAGCGGCCACCAGAGAAAATCCGCGATCCATGTGCCGGGCCGTCAGGAGGCGACAAAGGTTGCGGTAGCCGACCGCAGTGGCCACCAGGCAAACCGCCCGGCCTGGACGGCCGGGATCCGTCACCTCCGCCCCCACGATGGGTTGAAGGCCTTCCCGCCGGCAAGCCCCCAGAAAGGGCCACATCCCATACAGGTTGTCGGTATCCGTGAGCGCCAGACGCGTATACCCCATGCGCCGTGCCGCCCGCACGAGCCGCCCCACCGAAGCGGTGCCCCACATCAGGGAATAATGGGATCGTACGGTCAACGGCACCATGGAAACATGTCTTTCTCGCCTTTCGGAAAAAACTTCGGCGGCTTCGTAAAATGGTCAAGATCAAGGCGCACAAGCTATGAGGATGAGGCGTACATCCGTACGCCGCAGCGACGAAGAGCGCCGTGCAACGCCGAGATTGGCCATTTTACGAAGCCGCCAGGGTGCGGCCGACACTTACCGCATCCCGCCCGAAGCGCTGCCGGATGCTGTCCAGCGCGGCCACCAGCCGAGCTTGCCGGCCATCCACGGCAGTTTCTCCCGGAAACAGTTCCCGTTGGGCCGGCGGAAAGGTCAGCCGGTCGCAGATCAATCGCAGGTGACGAATCCGTACCCGGCGGCGCCAGGCCAGATAAAGCACGGCGCGGGCCGTTGCAAACAGGCTCATGTCGTTCGCGGTGGCGGGCCGCAGCACGCGCTGGCGGGCGCAGCGCCGGCCGTCGGAAAAATCCAGCTCAACGGCCCCCCGCCGGGCCGCGAGGCACCGGTGCCGCAAGGTATGCCCGGCGCTTTCCACCAGGGCGTACAGGGCACCCTCGATCACGGCAACCCCGTGGGCATCTTCGTCAAAGACATGCTCCCGCACCACTCGGGGCGGTTTTTGACCCACGGGCCGAACCGGCGACCGGTCAATGCCCCGTACCGCCTCGTACAGGTCGAGGGCCCGCCGGCCGAAGGGCACCCGCAGCGCCTCCAGCCCCAGAGCGGCCACCTGACCGGCCTGGCGGAAATTGAAATCGCCCAGCCGCACCAGATCCTGGCGCTCGATGCCCGGAACCAGCGCAAGGGGCACCGGGGCCAGCAACAGCGCCTCCTGACCGGCGTCGACGATGTATTCCCCTTCGGGCTTCACCAATCGGGTGGCAACTTTGGCCACAAGCTTGTTGGGCGCCACCGCCCATACAGGCTCCAGACCCAAATCCATTCGGGCCTGACGGCGGAGACGCCAGGCCACATCCACCGGCGGCCCGAAAAGACGGCTGGTTCCGGTGACGTCCACGAACAGGTGGCCGTCCGCCTCGCCCGGCTCGATCAGCGGAGAATAAGGCCGTGCCTGGAGGACAAGGGACTGCATGGCTTGTTCGTAGCGGACCGGATGGGGGGCCAGAACACGGGCATCCGCGCACAGCCGTAGCGCCCGGCGCAGGACCATGCCCTTGCGGACACCGGCCTGGTAGGCTTCCTCGCTCATGTCATACACCACCGCCCGGGCGGCACCTTCAGGCGCAACGATCACCGGGCGTTCCCGCAGGCGCCGGTCCAGGGCGCGTTCCACGGCCACGGCAAAATCGGCCACATTTATATGGATAATGTGTCGGCCCACGCGGGATTCTCCGTCAGGCCCTGTTTGGCCAGCAAAGTCATCAGCTGTCGGGCGTTGGCCGGCGCCTGGGCCCGGACGTGGTTGTTGAAAAACACCAGCCCGCGACGGGATTGTCCGGCCATGGCGGCGAACCGCGTTTCCACCCAGTCTTCCAGCTCCGACTGGCCGTAGCAGTAGTCAAACTGTTTCTGCATGTTGCCCGAACGCCAGCCGGCCGCGTTGCGGCCGTGAAACCGCACGTAAAAAAGCTCCGGGTTGGTGACCACATCCAACGAAGGGAAAAGATGCGGCAGCGGCGGAGCGTCCACGGCCACGAGGGTCACCCGGCGTTTTTCCAACTCCGCGAAAACCCGGTCCGTGGCCCACGAACAATGCCGGAACTCCACCGCCAGGGGCAGTCCGCCAAGTTCATCCAGCAGGGCGGCCAGGTAGTGGCGGCGCGGGTGCGTCCGCTCGAACGAGGCCGGCAGCTGCAGCAAAACAGCCGCCAGCTGCCCGGCCAGAACCAGGGGCGCCACACCATCCCGGTAAAGGGCCACCTGCCCGCGCCACTGGTCACGATCCACCTCGTGGGTCATGGTTCGCGTCAGTTTCACCGCAAACCGGAAATCCGCCGGCACCTGACGCCGCATGCGATCAATGGCCGGTGCTTTCGGCATCTGGTACCAGGTGTAGTTCAACTCGGCGGCGGCAAACCGCTGGGCATACAACGCCAGCATTCCCCCCGGCCGGGTGCCGCTCGGATAAAACCCGGCGTCCACCCATTCCGGGTAGGAATAGCCGCTGGTGCCCACCCGTACGGGGCGGGCGGCGGATTCCCGTGGCTGCATGGTCTTCCTGTTCCTCTTCAGCGCATCGATGCGGACCCCCGCTGCAGCCCGATCACTTTGCCCTGCACCAGCACCTCACCAAACGTGTACCGCAGCACCGGATAGGCGCTGTTCTCCGGCCGCAGTTCAATATGGTCCCCGTGGAGGAAAAACCGTTTGACCGTAGCATCCTCCCGATTGATCAGGGCCACCACAATTTCACCGTTGCGGGCATACTGCCGGGGTTCGCAAATGACCAGATCCCCATCCAGAATACCGGCATCCCGCATGGAATCCCCCTTCACCCGCAGGGCAAACAGGTCGTTTCCCGGGAACAGGGCCGCGTCGATCACCACGCTGCCGTCCCATTCCGCCTGGGCATACATGGGCCGACCCGCCGTGATACGGCCAACCAGGGGCACCTCCCGCCAGCGCTGGCTGCCGGTGATTTCCTGCGCCCGGTTCAGCAACAGCAAGTTCCGGCTGTAGCGGCCTTCGCGCCGCACAGCACCTTTCTGCTCCAGCGCTTTCAGGGTCTGGGCCACGGCCGCATGACTGACGCCGAGATCCGCGGCGGCTTCCCGCAGACTCGGGGCACGGCCGTGTTGTTTGATTTGCCGGTCTAGATAATCGAGCAGTTGCTGCTGTTTTACGGTAAAGTCCGGTTGCATGGCGCCTCCCCTGGCATGAACCCTGTCCAACAAACCATAGGGCGCAGCATCTTCAATGTCAATATTAATGTAAATATAATGTAAATAATGTAATATAGATTGCCGCCCATCATTCTGGAAACGGATTTACCGCAGCGAGCCGCCATGGTATAGATCGGCAGCGGGCAATAAGCATTCCGTCTTATTCCCGGCAACCCTTCCCGCAACGAACCCCTTACCCAAAGCGATCACAGGAGGAGTGGAATGAAAAAAAGCGTGCTGCTGATGGTGGGATTTATACTGCTGCTGTTTGGATGTGCAACGACTCCGGTGAGCCCCGATGCCGTGACACTTTCGGTCGATTTCGCCTGGCAGGCCTCGGATCGGTGTTCCCGTCGGTCACCGGAAATCCGCGTGGCGAACGTACCGGCCACAACCCAAACCTTACAGGTCAAACTCAAGGACCGCGACGTGCCGAACTGGAATCACGGCGGCGGCACAGTGGCCTACGATGGATCCGGTGTGATTCCGGCCGGGGCCCTGAAAAGCGGGTACAATGGCCCTTGCCCCCCCAGTGGATCCCATCGCTATGAGTTCACCGTAAAAGCCATCGATGCGTCGGGCGTCATCGTCGGCGTCGGTAAAACGACGCGCAATTTTCCGTAAAGGGCCACGGTTCCAGGCGGTTGCATCCTGAAGCCGGGCATGAAGAGGGTACCATTATATCATCCGGGGTCTCCGCAGGGCGTCTAAAACATCAGGAAGCGGCGGCTTTCCGGCGGCCAAGGGACGAATCCACGCCGTCAAAGGCCTCGTTCAGGACCAGCCGGACGGTTCGCGCCAGGGCTTTCAACGAAACCGGTTTTTGCAGATAATGTCGGATGCCGATATCCGCCGCCGCCTCTGGTGACAGCGCTTCACTGAACCCGGTACACAAAATGACGGGCAAAGCAGGGCGCCGCTTGAGGACTTCGGTGGCCAGTTCAGCGCCCGTCATATGGGGCATGGTCTGATCGGTAATGAGCATATCAAAAGTATCCGGCGCCTGCCGGAAGGCGTCCAGGGCATCGGCACTGCTGTTGATAGCCGTGACGTCATAACCCAGACGCTCCAGGATCTGTCCCTGCATGGCCAGAAGCTGCGGCTCGTCATCCACCAGCAAAATATGCTCATGACCTAAAGGGATGACATCCGTCGTTTCATGGAGGGTCGTTTCGTGAACGCTGGCCATCTGGGGAATATACACATGGAAGGTGGTGCCTTGGCCCAGGGTACTGGCGACCGCGATATGCCCCTGGTGGCGTTTGACGATGCCGTGCACCATGGACAGCCCCATGCCGGTACCTTCGGCCGGCCCCTTGGTGGTAAAATAGGGCTCGAATATCCGATCGATAATCGCCTGGTCGATGCCGTGACCGGTATCCTGGACGCGAAGGCAGACATAGGCGCCGGGCAGCATGTCCCGGGACGGCAATGCCGCCGCCCTGTCGAAAACCTGCTGGGTCAACGTGACGTCAAGCCGCCCCCCCTGTTCACGCATGGCCTGGTAGGCATTGGTGCAGAGGTTGACCACCAACTGGTGAATCTGGGTGGAGTCCCCCATCACCGAACCGGTCTCTTCATCGAACCGCATCTGGATATCAATCGTCGACGGCAGGGAAGAGCGCAAGAGCTTCATGGATTCCTGCACCACGGGCCGGAGGCTCATGGGCTTCATTTCCTGGCTGTCCTGACGGCTGAACGTCAGGATATGGCGCACCATATCCTTGGCCCGATGGGCAGCGGCAAGAACCTCTTCCAGATTGGCCCGGGCTTGGCTGTTTTCAGGCAATTCCCCGGCGGTCATCTCGGTGAACCCGATAATCGGTGACAGAATATTGTTGAAATCATGGGCGATGCCGCCGGCCAAGGTTCCGATGGATTCCATTTTCTGGGCCTGGCGGAGTTGATTTTCAAGTTGCAGCTTTTCTTCCTCGGCACGTTTGGACGCGGTGATGTCCTGGACAACCCCCGACACCAACGGTTCATGCCCATCCCCTCTGAAAATCAGCTCCGCTTTGGAATGCAGCCATACCGGCTGATCGTCATTGGCACGCCGGATCCTGAAAACAACGTCGTATTCAGCATTGCGATGTAGCAGGGCCTCGAGCATCTGCGCCATTCGGGCGCGGTCTTCCTCCATGATAATGGCCCGTACGGTCTTCAAGGAAACCGTTGCGGCCTTCCTTTCGAGACCGTAAAGCCGGAACCACTCTTCGGAGCCCCGAATGGTTCGCGTGGCGGGATCGAACTCCCAGTGGCCCACATGGGCCATGGCCTGGGCTTTGCGCAGGCGCTGCTCGCTGGCCCGCAGGGCCTGTTCGGACGCAATCCGTTCTGAAATATCCCGGAAATTCAACAGAACGCCGTTAATGCGCTCCGCGTCGAGCATATTGACGGCGATGATCTCGATAGCACGGTGGGAGCGATCTTGGGCGCGAAATCGGCAATGGATGGTACGGGTGGCACCCGGAGAGCCCATCAGCCGCTTCATTTTACGGCGAACACGCGCTTGATCTCGCGGATGGACAAGATCCAGGCTGTCCGTTCCCAATAACGCTTCCGGTTTCCAGCCAAAATGACGCCGAATGCTGGGGCTGTTGTAGCGAATGATGCCCTTAGCATCCAGAATGACAATGACATCGGATATATTGGCAATCAGGGTGCGGAATTTTTCGTCACTCTCACGCAGGGCATTTTCCACCCGTTTGCGATCATTGATTTCCACTTTGAGTTCCTGATTGGATCGGGCAATGGCGGCCGTGCGTTCCGTCACCCGCTGTTCCAGGTTCTCTTTGGCTTTCTGAAGCGCCTGCTCGTTGTCTTCAACCGTTTGCATCAGTTGGATGTATTTTTGGATGGTGATGGAAATCACCGCCAGGGAAAAACCGAAGACGCCATATTCCATCAAAAACTGAACCGTGGGCATGCCGATGGTCGCCAGGATATCGTGAAGCGCCAGAAGAAACCAAACGAAAAAGCCGGCCACCATCGCTCTTGCTCCGAGCACCTTGCGGCGTGCGGCCGGCCACCAGATAAAAACCACGGCCACGGCCTGGATGAAAACCATGGCAAAAAAAACGATGCCCAGGGGACCGAGTTCGGGTTCGATATAGGGCTGGGAACTCCAGAGGAAGGCGCGTCTGACAAAGGTGACATCAATGATAAGATCGGTGAAGCAAATCAATACCAGATAGAGTCCGGTCAGGAGGGTTAAGATAACCGATCCCCAGCGGTTTCGGCGGCCCATGAACCCATCGGTAAACCGATAAATCGCCCAAACCATGAGTGGAAATACCGCGAACTGGACTTTTTCGCATAACCAGTTTCCGGTGCCCTCACGAAGATTGAATTGGAAAAAGACCGCCACGGAATAGACCGCCGTCAGAAAAGAAAGGATCGCCCCCCAGCGGTTCCAGACGAATTCCGGTTTTCGGTAACCCACGATCCCCTGAAATAACGCGAAGACCAGACAGAGGACCGCTACCGCTAGCGAGCCCGCGGAAGATATGGTAATGGTTTCAAATGGCATCTGTTATGGCTTAAACGGCACGCTGTTGGGGGTCATTTGGCCACATGCGGCCTGTCATCCCATATGCAGGTTGATGGCGGACCCCTATGAATTTATCGCCCCTCCAGCCAAAAACTTTAATAGCCGGATAAACGGATGCCAACCGCGGCACAAACGCTTGCTGACGACATCTTTTTCCAAAGCGATGGGCATCGGGGCAAAGATCCGGCCGCGTAAAATCATTGGACTTCACACGGCAATTCCATTAGGGTGTGAGCCGCATACGCCCTCCCGCAACCTTTCAACCGTGGAGTCCACCCATGGCCGATGAACCCATCGATATTGCCGCACTGTTCGAGGAAGGTCGGCGCTGTTTCCACAAACCGGATGGCCTTGGTGCCGTGCGGGCGCTGGAAAAAGTCATCGACCTGGATCCGGCCTATCGCCATTCCGACGGCGACAATCCCTATTTCTACCTCGGGAAAATCTGTGAAGTGGAAAGTCGTTACAAAGACGCCATCATGTTCTATTCACAGGGGTTGACCAACGACCCCTGGGATGAAGAGAGCCTGATCGGTCGGGGCAGTTGCCTGTCGGTGACCGGTCAACAAGACCGGGCCATTGCGGATTTTAAAAAAGTTCTGGCCATCCCGGATCAGCACCGCCGGGCGCCGGTACAGCACCTGCTTTACGCCATTGCTGAAAACTACCGCCAGAAACAGGATTTTGCCGCGGCCCTGCACTGGGGCCAGCAAGCCTTGGACAAGGATCCGGACAATTTCCGGCACCAGGAGCTGGTCAAGGAGATGCAGGCCCGGTTGATGGCCAGGAAATGACCCCATCAACGCCTCCTTATCCCCGAAGGGCCTGACGGCGAACCGGTCATTCAAAAAACCACCGCCCGCCTGGATAAAAACCTTGACAGCCACATTCAAACCCTTATCATGATACGACCATATTCATGCTGAGAGGCGCGAGGGAACTGGCCTGACGACCGCCCGGCAACCTGATCCACAAGGTGCTAAATCCAGCCCGCAAGGGGAACATGAGGTTAACGAACCAATGGAAAGCGACCTCCCTTTGATGGGAGGTTTTTTGCTTTAGGGACCTTAGATGGCGGATCAGCGATACGTGCGGCTGACGGACACCTTCGGCAGGACCCTCACAACTTGCGAATGCCCTCAATCGTGAAAAAGATGCCCTATCGGTCCAAAGGAGAAGACAGATATGAGCGATCAAACCTACGGGTTGGGAACCCGCGCCATTCATGCCGGGCATTCCCCGGACAAAGATACCCTCTCCCGGGCAGTGCCGATTTACCAGACATCCTCCTACGTGTTTGAAAACACCCAGCATGCCGCGGATTTATTCGGCCTGCGCCAGTCCGGCAATATCTATACCCGCATCATGAATCCCACCACCGACGCCCTGGAGCAGCGCATCGCCGCTCTGGAAGGCGGTGTCGGCGCGCTGGCCGTGGCTTCCGGGCAGGCCGCCGAAACCCTGGCCATCCTGACCCTGGCGGGAAACGGGGACGACATCGTGGCCTCCACCGATCTTTACGGGGGAACGGTCAGCCTTTTTACGCATACGTTCAGCAAGATGGGCATCGGCGTCACCTATGTACCGCCCAACGATATCGCGGCCTGGGAAAACGCCATCACGGACCGCACCAAGGCCTTCTTCGTGGAGACCATCGGCAACCCCAAACTCGATATCATCGACATCCAAAAAATCGCGGACCTGGGGCAGCGGCACGGTATCCCCCTGGTGGTGGACAACACCGTGACCACCCCCTTTTTGAGCCGTCCAATCGAGCATGGGGCCGCCGTGGTGGTGCATTCCGCCACCAAGTTCATCGGCGGACACGGCACCTCCATCGGCGGGCTGATCGTGGACTCCGGGAAATTCGACTGGAACGCCTCGGGCCGCTTTCCGGCCTTCAACGACCCGGAACCCGCTTATCATGGCCTGCGCTTCGTGGAGTCCTTCGGCGCCATGGCTTTTATCCTGCGGGCGCGGGTGCTGGGACTGCGCGACATGGGCGCGGCCTTGAGCCCTTTCAACGCCTGGATGTTCCTCCAGGGCATGGAAACCCTTCATCTGCGCATGGCCCGCCACTCGGAAAACGCATTGGCGGTCGCCCGCTTTCTGGCGGATCACCCCTGCGTCGCCTGGGTGCGCTATCCGGGCCTGGAATCGTCGCCAACGTATCATCTCAAGGACCAATACCTGCCCAATGGCCAGGGGGCTCTGGTGGGTTTCGGTATCCAGGGCGGTCAGGCGGCCGCCGTCAAGTTTATCGAAAGCCTGAAGCTGGTCAGCCATCTGGCCAACATCGGTGACGCCAAAACCCTTGTCATCCATCCGGCCTCCACGACCCACGAGCAACTTTCGGAAGAGGAGCAGCAGGCGGCCGGGGTGACACCGGATTTTATTCGCCTGAGCATCGGGATCGAGGACGTGGAAGATATCATCGCCGATCTGCACCAGGCCCTGGAAACCGGCGTGGCCTGCACGTCATAGTCTCCGCTGGCCGCGGACGCATGTGAGGAGAAGGAAACCGATGTTGATGGAACCGAATTCCGTCGGCCTGGTGGAACCCCGGCAATATACCTTCGGCAGCCCGGAAGCCCCCCTTGTGCTGGATTCCGGCCGAACGATAGGGCCGGTCGAGCTCGTGTATGAAACCTACGGCCAACCCAACGCGGCGCGCTCCAACGCCATTCTGATCTGCCATGCGCTTTCCGGGGATGCCCATGCAGCCGGCATTCACGATCCCCACGACAAACGTGTGGGCTGGTGGGACAACATGATCGGCCCGGGCAAGGCCTTCGATACGGAGCGCTACTGGGTCATCTGTGCCAATGTCATCGGCGGCTGCAAAGGCTCCACCGGCCCCCGATCCATCAACCCTGCCAGCGGTCAACCCTATGGCGGCGATTTCCCGCTGATCACCATCGGTGATATGGTCGCGGCCCAGAAACGATTGCTGGATCATCTGGAAATCGAGCGCCTCTTTTGCGTGGTCGGGGGCTCCATGGGCGGATTCCAGGCCCTGGAGTGGTCGCTGCGCTTTCCCGAGCAGGTGCACACCGTTATCTGCATTGCCGCCGGCGCCCATCTATCCACCCAGGGTATCGCTTTCAATGCGGTGGGGCGGCATGCCATCACCACGGATCCCGACTGGCAGGGAGGGCATTATTACGACACCGCCGGTCCGGTCCGGGGGCTTGCCAGCGCCCGGATGGTGGCCCATATCACCTATCTTTCCGAACTCAAACTGAACCGCAAATTCGGGCGCCGGCTGCAGTCGGCCGATCGTCTGAGCTATGACATCCATAACGAATTTGCCGTGGAATCCTACCTCAACCACCAGGGAACCCGCTTCACCGAACGTTTCGATGCCAACAGCTACATCTATATCACCAAGGCCATGGACTATTTCGATATCGCGCGGACTTATGGGCCCCTCAAAGAGGCTTTCGCCCAAGCAAAGGCGCGTTTTCTGGTGATCTCCTACAGTTCGGACTGGCTTTTTCCCACGGCCCAATCCAGGGACATCGTACGGGCTTTGATTGCCGGCGACCGCGATGTTTCTTTCGTCGATATCGATTCCCCCCACGGCCACGACGCCTTCCTGATCGATATCGACCAGCTTACACGAACCGTTTCCGCCTTTCTCGACGGCAGCCAAAGGAGCCAGCCCCTTGAATCCAAACCGCCGGCGCGTTAACTACGTCAATACCCTGACCCAAACCGACTGGGACCTTATTGCCGCCATCATTCCGGAAGGGGCCAGCGTCCTGGACCTGGGCTGCGGCGACTGTTCCCTGCTGGGAGAACTCGTAACCCGCAAAAACGTGCAGGGGCGGGGCGTGGATATTGATGGATCACGGTTGATGGGGGGCATGGCTCTGGGGTTGCCGGTCTACCAGGGCGATCTGGACGACGGCCTGGCCGATTTCGCGGACAACGCGTACGACTATGTCATTCTTAACCAGACCCTCCAGGTGGTCAAGCATCCCCAGGTCGTGTTACGGGAAATGTTGCGCATCGGCCGCTTCGGCATCGTGGGCTTCCCCAATTTCGGCCATTGGACGCTGCGTGCCGGCATCTTTTTCGGCGGCCGGGCCCCCAAATCGCCGGCCCTGCCCTTCGAATGGTACAACACCCCCAATATACGGGTGCTGACCATTCGGGATTTCAGGGCCTTCTGCGCCGAAGAAAACCTGTCCATCGTGTCCGAATACCATCTGATCATGAACAAGTGGCGCCGGCACCTCGCCGCGCGTCGGCTAGCCAACCTGCTGGCCCATATCGGCATCTTTGTCATCACTCGCAACGGGGCCGAACGTTCATAACCTTTTTGCCATAACGGCTTTACCAGCAGCAGGAATACAGCGCCATACGCCTAACGACGAAAGGATGAAACCGTCACATGACCCCGCCTCGCTATCATTTGCAGGTCCAAGTCTATTATGAAGACACCGATCACTCCGGTGTGGTCTATCATGCCAATTATCTCAAATACTTCGAGCGCGCGCGGGAGGGTGTGATCGGGCCGCAGGCCCTGGTGGCGCTCTGGAAGGAAAAGGGCCTGGGTTTTGCGGTTTACAAGGCGAATATCGACTACCTGGACGGTGCGGAGTTCGGCGACACCCTGGATATCGTTTCCACCGTGCGCAAGGACAGCGACTACCGCCTGATCTGGCAGCAGGAAGCCTGGCGGCCGGGAGCGGCCAAAGCGGCGGTGCGGGCCGAGATCCATCTGGTGTGCGTGGACCGTAGAAAAAATCTCAAACCCATCCCCGATGTCGGCATCGACTTTAGTTAGTGTCCATCCATAAATGGCATCTTTCGGCCCCTGGCGGCGTTCTCGCGCGTTTTCAATCCTCGCAATAGCGGCCTATTCCTCCGGTTGACACCCACCGACCGGAATCGATTAGACGGGAAGTCCCGTCTAGCGGGAAAACGCGCTCGGGCCTTGCCAGGAACCAAAATTTACCATTTATGGGCGGACACTAGTTAAAGCGTTCCGGTGAGACCCGCCAGGTCGATTTCCAGCAGAGGGGGGGGCCGCTTTTCGGTCGAGACATAAAGGGAGCGGCCGTCCAGGCTGAAACAGGCGGTTTCCTGCTGAGCGAGTCTGGGCAGGCGCAGGGCCAATGGTTTGCGGGCCAGAGCGAGAGCCCAGGACTCATCCGGGGCCCGTGGAAACAAATACGCATCCTTGTAGGTCAGCACGACGGCCAGGCGGTTGTCCCTGCGGATGTCAAATGATGTGGGTTGGGACAGCACGGCGCCAAAACCGGGATAGCGAATCATGTCTCCCAGGGTGGACGGTGGTATGAAGGGGATTTCGCCGGCGCGCCGGGCCGTAACGATCGCATCCGATGGCGGCTGCAGCGGCAGCGTGTATAGTTGCGGCGGGCTCGTCCGCTTGGTGATCAGCAGTATCTGTCCGGTTCGGGAGTCCACCGCCACGCCCTCGCAATCCCGGGGGCCGTCCTCGTAGCGATAGCGAACCTGCCATGCCACAGGGACCGCAGCATGGAATTTTCCCGTGGCTTGGCGCACCGGTTCCGGCACCACATAAATACAGCGCGTATCCCGGACCGCCTTGTTGTCGCCCACATCGGCAATCAGGATGTAAGCCCGGCCTTCCCGGTTAAAAACAGCCAGATCCTCCCAATCGACATTGGTGGCCCCTTCGACAGCGACCCGGCCGTCATCACGTCCATCCGTTTTCAGCGCATAAAGGACCGCCGGATGACCCCCGTCGTTGACCGCCCAAAGAAGGCCGGGTTCCCTGGCGGAAGACACCAGCCCGCTGGTTTCAACCAGAGCCGGATCGGCAAGAACACCGGCCTGGCGCACCAGCGGGTACCGATCGTCAGCCGGTGAATTCCCATGCCATACCGGCATACGGCAGCCCATCAGGGTCAGGACCACGGGGATCGCCGCCGCAAGAATTCCGAATGCTTTGTTTCTCAGTATGCGCTCCACAACACCACCTCCCGCTACCCTTTGCATCTGGATGCCAGCGGGCCCCGAATAGCAAGTCAATGTTAGGGTGGCATGTCCTTCCGCTTTCATGCAACTGTATGCAAATATGCACACTTCGCGCGGGTGTCTTACCCATAGCAATCAAAACAATATGATATCATTATAAATTTCATCTATTTGCGAATGGCCTGATCCTTGCAATCCAAATGGTTACACCATGCAACTTACCATTTTTAAAAGACTGACCCTGGGATACGGCGTCTTTGTCATCCTGCTGATCGGACTGGGCGGTTACGTCTCGCTCCAGCTGAAGCATCTGAATCGGCTGACGCGGGCGGTGGTCCTGCAGGACGGCGAAACCGTCCGGCAGGCGGAAGCCCTGGACAGCATGACCGGCTCCTTGGCGCGATTTGAAAAAAAACATCTGGTGACCGGGGATAGCGCCTTTTTCAAACGGTTTCAGGAAATTCGCGAACGCTTTCTGGAAAACCACGTGGCGCTTCAAACCCATGTGGATTCGGAGCGTCTGAGCGCCCACTTGGACGACATCGGCCGCGCCGCAACCACCTATTTCCAGTTGATCGACCAGGAAAGAAAACGTATGGGCGCAGAGGGATATCGCAAAGCGGATATCTACCATGACCGCAAAGCCGACCTCCTGGAACAGATCGGCCTGTCCCTCCAGGCAATCATGGTGCAGGCGCGTCAGGCCCGTGACGCAAAAATTCTTCTGTCCAGCCGCATCCGCATCCATGTCATCCAGGTCGGCATCGTGGCCATTTTGGTGGGAGGGCTGATCGGGCTCGGCATCTCGTTTTTCAATGCCCGCCAGATTAATGGTGCCATCAGGCGCCTGCAGGCCAAAACCCATGAGGTGGCCGAAAGCCGGTTCAGCACACTGCCGCCCGTCGAATCCCCACCGGAAATCGCAGCGCTGACCCGCGATTTCAACCGCATGTGCGGCCGCCTGGAAGAGCTCAATGCCATGAAGGAGGATTTTATCTCCCATGCCTCCCATGAATTGCGCACGCCATTGACCGCTATCCGCGAAGCGTCCAGCATGCTGCTGGAAGGATGCTTCGATGAACGGCCCGATCGCCAGAAGCATCTGTTGACCATCGTGAATAGTGAATGTGAGCGGCTGATCAACGCCATCAACCGCATGCTGGACCTGTCACGCATGGAGGCCCACATGATGGACTACGCCTTTCAAACCATCGATATCATGACGCTCATGCGCACCTGTATATTGAAGCTGGCCCCCATTGCCATGGCCAAACATGTCCTGCTGGAACTGACACCCTGCAATGGGTTGCCAAACGTAACCGCTGACGAGGATCGTCTCCGTCAGTTGATGGACAACCTGCTGGGCAATGCCCTGAAGTACACCGATACCGGTGGCGATGTGCGTATCACACTGCAATCGGAACCCCATGCGGAGGGCTTTCTCCGTGTCGAAATCACGGACAGCGGCTGCGGTATTCCCCGGAGCGAATTGAAATCCATCTTCGATAAATTCCATCGTATCGACAATGGGCAGGATACAGAACGGGGCACCGGCCTCGGCCTTTCTATTGCCAAGCATATCGTCAGGGCACATGGAGGAAAAATATGGGCAACAAGTCAAAACGGAAGCGGAAGCACCTTTGCCTTCACATTGCCGCTTGCCTGACGGTCTGTCTCGTTTTGGGAAGTTGCGCTGCCGGCCTATCCTGGCCGCAGGATCACAGCCTTCCTCCATCTGCGGCCCATCATCTTTCCCGGGGCGAAACCATGTTGCGCAACGGCGACTATGACGCCGCCCATAGAGATGCTTGTGTGCTGCTGGACCAATTTAATGGCCAGGCGGATGATCAAGCCCTCTACCTCTTGGGCATGGTCTGGATCCATCCGGACAACCCCCGGCAGGACCTAGGGCTGGCGGACACGTATTATCGCCGCATTATCGATCAATATCCGGACTCGTCCCTCGTGGCGGCCTCGCGAACATGGCGGGCCGTGATTGCCGATATGGAAGAACACCAACGGCTAACGAAGCAAATGGAAACCACATCGCTGGCATTGCAGCAGCAACTTGAAAACGAAGTGAACCGGCGCATCCAGATGGAAGAGCGTTTACAACAAATGAAGGCGATCGATCTGGATCTGCAATGACCTTTGCGGCACATCACCGCGTCTTGGAAAAGGATAATTATGGCCCATATACTGGTGGTGGACGACGATAAGAATATCCTTCAGGTGCTGCGCATGCGCCTGGAAAGCAACGGGCATCATGTGGCCATGGCAACCGATTCGGCCGAAGCGCTGGATCAGTGCCGAACGGGTTGCTTGGATCTGGCGCTTATCGATCTCAAATTGGGCAGCGAGAATGGCATGTCCCTGATGGAGGAAATCCGCCATCAGAGTCCCGGCCTGCCCGTCATCATCCTGACCGCCTACGGCTCCATCGACACGGCTGTGGCCGCCATGAAGCGTGGCGCCTACAACTATCTGACCAAGCCTTTTGACGGCCAAGCGCTTCTCGCCCAGGTGGACAAAGCCCTCGCCCAGGGTCAGTTATCCTCGGAGGTCAAGCGGTTGCGCAATCTTGTCCGGGACAGCTACCGGTTTGACAATATGATCGGCAACAGCGCGGTGTTTCAGGAGGTGCTGGAACAGGTTTCCCAGGCGGCCAATAGTGAATCCAGTGTTTACATCGAGGGAAAAAGCGGCACGGGCAAAGAACTCATTGCAAAAACCCTCCATTTGTCGAGCCCGCGTCGTGAGGGGCCTTTCATCGCCATCAACTGCGCCGCCATACCGGAAACCTTGCTCGAGAACGAACTTTTCGGCCATGCGAAAGGTGCTTTCACCGGCGCCACCCGTGCCAAAAAAGGCCTGCTATCCGAAGCCGACGGGGGCACATTTTTTCTGGATGAAATATCGGAAATGCCACCGTCCATGCAGGTCAAACTGCTCCGGGCCCTGGAGGAGCGATCTTTTTTCCCTTTAGGTGGACGGGAAACGGTCCAAGTGGACATTCGCCTTATCGCGGCCTCCAACAAGTCTCTGGAAACGGAAATCAATGCCGGCAACTTCCGGGAAGACCTGTATTACCGAATTCATGTCATTCCGATCAGACTCCCCGCCCTCAAGGAACGCAAGGAAGACATTCCCCTCCTGGCCAATCATTTTCTGGAAAAATTCAACCGGGAAATGAATAAGACCATCGAAGGGTTTACGGCCGATGCCCTGGAAAAAATGATGGCGTACGACTGGCCCGGCAACGTGCGCGAACTCGAAAACACCGTCGAATGCGCCGTGGCCATGTCGGATGCGAATCTCATCGAAGACGGCGTTGTACTGCGCAATCCCATGCATTCCGGCACCGATGACAACCTGAAGCCCTTCAAAGACGCCAAGGAAGCCTTTGAACGCAGCTATCTGGTCCAACTGATGGAGCTGACCCGGGGAAATATCAGCCAGGCCGCCAAACTGGCTGGGAAATACCGCGCCGATCTTTATGCTCTCCTGAAAAAATATGCCCTGAACCCGACGGATTATAGACCGGCCGGGTAACGCCCCCCGTTTAAGACTTGGGGTCGCGACAAGGGCGTCCGCGGCAGCTGGGCCAAAAAAATTTTCCGTCATCAAGGTTGATTAAGGCGTGTATTGAATTGGCGGACAATATCCGTGGGGGGGGGGGTGCAACAAAACGTCTGTTTGGCACCGGTGCAGAGGGGCCAACCGCCCCCCTGCACATACGATGGGTCAGGGTGTCTCCCAGTCCCCAATGGTCGACAGCAAAACCCTATTCGGTTACAACCTTGTAATCATTGATTTTGATCACTTTCTGCCCATCGCTGTTTTCCAGGACAGTGCCTTTGACTTCGATTTTTTGACCCACCTGATCTTCCAGCTCAAGGGCCCCCTCATCTTTGGCTATCGTGTATTCTTGCCCCTGATCATCTACCAGGCGGCCCCCATTGAGAACGGTACCGGTAATTTGAATCTCTTCCGGGGAAGCCGTGCTTGCTGCCCACCCGGTACCTGCGCAAAGAAAGGCCAAGGTCAAACCAATCACCAAACAAATTGTTGTGCGTTTCATTGTCAAACCTCCTTCTGAATGTTTAGGCTCAAAACCCGCCGGCTCAGGATGGCCAGTCCCCAGGATCGCATTCAACGTCCATGAAGCCTGTCGAAATAAAACCACTGTGGTTTCTTCCGCAATGACGGGCACTTTCCATCAAAGCAAAGCTGATGCCAACACCTGAATATTTTTATCTACCTGTTATCTTTATAAATTCAAACTAAGCGGACGTGTCCTGACACTATTGATCCTGAAGGGTTTTTCCTACAGGATCATCAGATGAAAATGATGCGGGACATTTGAGGAGGGATACACACAAGGGGATGGCGACAGACGCGCTGACGTTGGGAAAACAGACGGACAGGGTCTTCATGGATCCAATCCGCACGCCAACGTCCGGCTCCATGCAAGACACCATATAATGCCAGCCGCCAAAAACAAGCCGGTGTCCCACGTGTGAAGTTTACTATACGGACAATGAATGAAATATCCTACATGGACACAAATCGTTTTAATATTCAAATAGATACAGGTCAAACCGCGAAGCGTCGATCGACCTGATTGTAGGGTTAAACAGTCAACATCTGCCGCCCGCACAAACCTTCTGCATAAAATTTATAAATATTTCAATATGTTGTGATTGTGGTACGCCTTTTGCTGTAAAATACGTCAGGCGGACGGTCATATCGATCCAATCATGGAAGGAGTCTGGCATGAAAATTCTTGTTGTCGACGATACCCGCATCATCCTGTCCGTTGTCGAAGCCATTCTGACCCAGGAACGGCACGCCGTTTTTATCGCTGCCGACGGTCACGAGGGCTATGATGCCTTCGTGAAAATCCTGCCGGACATGGTGATTACGGACATTGAAATGCCCTGGCAGGATGGCTTGTCCATGATGCGGGTGATCCGGCAAAAACAATACGATGTCGCCACCCTCTATATGACCGGAAACCCCGGACCGTACCAGCAGCACCTCGACCGCGAGCAGGCAACCTATGGCGCCGAGACAATTCTCAAGCCCTTCACGCGCAGCGAACTGCTCCAGGCGGTGGCGGATGTTGCCATGCACACATCCCGCGCACGCACGCCTTTCCGCCCGGCGCCCCCTCAACCGACCGGAGAATCAACCACGCGTCATCCGGTGAGATGCGGCACGGCGTCCTTGAGTGCCGCCAGCTTCCAACAGGAGTGTCGCTATGGGAAAGCTCATCGTTTTTTTAATGATAGCGGCAACTTTGACGGCATCCTTGTCGGCAGCGGCCGATGAAAAACCGACGGATACCAGCGAAAGACGTCACGCCATTACCGGCACCATTTTATCGGTCGGCTATGCCACTGGCGATATTCTGATCTATCAGGATAGTGGTTCCGTCTTGGCCCTTTACGGCCTTAGCCGCGCCACGCTCCGCGACATCGGTGCCGGTGACCGCGTGGCGGTAACGTTCGGCGAAAATCTCAAGGTCGCGGCCATTGAAAGACTCGAGTTGTAGCCCCTTTAAAAATAGCGACGGAGAATGACACGCCCGCCAATCTCGGATGGCGCCGACCGGCACATGTTCCGCCCCTTCCCGGCGGACACCATCCGGGAATCACACCACGGCCTGGCTGAAGCCAATTTTTCCGGTATTGCCAAAGGGATAACGTCTGTTCGGCATTGGCAGGATCAATAGGCCCATCGGAGATAAACGGCTCCCCAGGTAAACCCGGCCCCGAAAGCCGCCAACACAAGATGGTCGCCCCGGCGCAGACGATCCTTATAATCAAAAAGGCACAGGGGAATCGTTCCGCTGGTGGTGTTGCCGTATTTGTGGATGTTGAGCATCACCCGGTCCGGACGGACCCCCATCTTTTCAGCCGTGGCGTCAATGATGCGCTTATTGGCTTGATGGGGCACGAGAAAGGCAATGTCCTCGGGTTTTAAATGATTGCGCGCCATGATGGTCACGGCCACATCGGCCATGTTCTTGACCGCAAACTTATAGACGGCCGACCCCTCCTGATAAACATAGTGTTCGCGGGCGCTGACCGTCTCGAAGCTGGCAGGCCGGCGGCTGCCGCCGGCTTTCATGTGCAGGAAAGCTTCACCGGAGCCATCGGATTTTAAGATCGTGTCGAGAATGCCCATTCCGTCGCGTGCGGGCTCCAGCAGAACGGCACCGCCGCCGTCACCGAAAATGATGCAGGTGGTGCGGTCTTCATAATCGACAATGGACGACATCTTATCCGCGCCGACCACGACGACCTTCCGGCAACGGCCCGTTTCGATAAACTGGGCGCCCGTACTGAGGCCGTAGATAAAACCGGAACAACCCGCCTGCAGATCGAAGCTGAAAGCGCTGGCCGCCCCCACGGCATTGGCGATGATATTGCCGGTGGCGGGAAAGGACATGTCCGGAGTGGTTGTGGCACAAATCAACAAATCGATCGTCTTCGGATCGGTGCCGGTTTTTTCCAGGAGGCCTCTGACCGCCGCAATACCAATTACCGAAGTGCCTTGGTCGGCGCCTTTTAAAATCCGCCGCTCGCTGATTCCTGTGCGGGTCGTGATCCACTCATCACTGGTATCCACCATGGTGGATAATTCCGCATTGGTCAGAACATATTCCGGTACCCAAGCGTGGATACCGGTAATCGCAGCTTTGGTGATGTCGTGCACATTCATGGGGTATTCCTTGACGGTCGACAGACCGTTTTTTTTAACATTCAAAGGTTTCGTTGTTCGTCCTGTGATTGGCATGGCATCGGTGACACAACGGTTGCCCTCATATAGGGCGTGCCCCAAAAAACAACCGATACCGGCAACCCGAACCCAACGCCGCTCGCATTTTTAGTGCGACTCTAATAGTGAATTTCACGCCTAAAGGCAAGCAACTCCTTGCAGGCACCCCAATGATGGGCGTCAATGCGCGCCGGCAGACGCACCCTCCATTGCGACCATGACCATCGGTTCTTTAGGCATGCACCAGATGATTGTGCGAGTTTCGTACCATCTCACACAAGCCCATGGAACACCCGCCAAATCCTGGGAGCTTCAAGAAAAGGATCACCCGGCGGATCGCGCCGGGGCTGGATGTCAAAATTTAGGAGACAGACACGGGCAACGTTTACGAATGACATGTCGGTGCCGAAGAAAACCGTGACGACGGGACGAAGGAGCGCTCCGGGCGAAGCCACATCCCCGGCATCAGAGTGCCAGCGTTTCGCCCGGTTTCAGTACGGACACTTTCGCCTGGGTTTCCTGTTCCACCCGCTCTTTCCAGGCGGTCGGGTCCTGCTGAATGACATCAAACGTATCGTAGTGGATTGGCAGGACGTGGGTGGGCGCAATCAGCTTGACCGCCCGCAGGCTGTCATCGGGACCCATGGTGAAATTATCACCGATGGGCAGTACGGCCAGGTCGACACCCTCCTCACCGATGAGCTTCATATCGTAGAATAAACCGGTATCGCAGGCGTGATAAATTTTCTTCCCCTGGATATAAAAAAGAAACCCGCAGGGATTCCCGCCGTAGGATCCATCGGGCAGGGCCGAACCGTGGTGGGCGATGGTCAGCTTGACGCGCCCCCAGGGATAATCGAAACCGCCGCCAATGTGCTGGGGATGAGCCTTTTCGACGCCTTGTGCCAATAGCCAGTTGTGGATTTCAAAATTGGAGATGACCGTGGCGCCCGTGCGCCGGGCGATGGCCACCGTATCCCCCACATGATCCCCGTGGCCGTGTGAGACCAGGATGTAATCGGCCTCGATCTCTTCCGGGGTGACGGGCGCCAGTGGATTGCCGGTGATAAACGGATCCACCAGAAGTTTAGCATCACCGGTATCGATGAGCAGACAGGAATGACTTAACCAGGTAACATTGATGCGCATGGCAAACCTCCTTCACAGGAAAATGCAGCGGATACCATCTTGACTGTGTGACATTATCGGATTGGAGCGTTAATGGGGGAAGGGGCCTTGACGTTGCAATGCGTTGGCCCCCTAATCGTGATGGGAGGATAACGAAATCCCAAAGGGGGTGCAAGTCGAAAACGGATCCGCATCCAACTTCAATGGTTGGCGCGTACGACACCCAGTTTTCCGAGAAAGGTTTCCATGGGGCACCATCCGGTGAAAGCGGATTGGAGCAGGTTCAAGCCCACAAAGCCCGTAAAAAGAAACCAGTAGGGACTCATCAGATACCCCAGACTGAGCGACAAAAGAATGAAAGTGCCGGCAATGGCGCGAATCATATGTTCCCTGGTCATGATTTTCCTCCATCAATTCGTTGTGGGTTAATTAAAGAGGCCTCTGTCTACTCGGCCTTTTACCCTTCGGAACCTGGGCGGCGGAAAAGGTTACATGACGATGCCATGGTTCGCGGCATCCCTTGGATGGCGGGACATAAAAAAAGGGGCGTTGATCTAAGCCCCTTTTCCATATGAAAGGGGGTATTCACCTCGGATAGCCCCCTGAATTCACGTATGCAGATGCAGATCTACCCGCTGGCGCCTCGCTTTGGGGCGTGCATGGCCTTCACTTTTGGGGCACGGGTAGATTTCATGCTGGACTCACACTCCTTGCCACGTTCGATTTCACTGTTACGGCCGTGGTTTGCTATCAACACTATAGCGGCCGGCCGTGCCCTCAGCTGTTTTTTTAGAGGCTTTTCGCCTGCAAAATGCTGTCCAGTTGGCGAATCAGATTTTCCGCCAATCGGGATTCGTCTTCCATTCGGGAAGCCGCTGTTATGGCATCGACCCCCTGATAGGTGAAATCCCAATCGGTATCATCGACGGTCATGACCAGCACCACACGCTCGGGGTCCCCGGCACGATCCAGAAATGCTTTCATGGAGGGGTTGAAGTGAGACCACCCCAAACATGTATCGATGATCAGCACGGCATCGAAATCATCTGCCCGGAGCGTTTTCAGACGAGCGATATTCACCACCTCGACATTACTGAACGTCTTGTAATGGTCAAACACACGACTGCGAACGGCGTCTTTGAATTGGCTGGCATCACTGGCTATTAAAAGCGTAAATTTAGCGTTGACCACGACATGGCGAACTTCCGGCACACTCCGGGCACAGGCCAGCAGATTTGCCAACATCAGCACAATGATGATGGCCACTCCCCCCCTGACAATCCTGACCATAGGTCTACTCCTTTCCAGCCTCCGCCTTGTGTTGGCAGCCGAGATAGCCCAACAGGCACAACAAGCTCAAAGATACGCCAAAAATGGCGGCAAAAACCGTGATCGTCAAGCCGAGGCTCCACCCCCACCACAAAGGCGCGTTGACCAAGAGTGTGCAGCCGCCCACGATTGGCAGCACCATGACATTCATCAGCGCGATTTCCATTGCCACCGGTGTACGGAAGTCCGGATCAGTGATGCGCAGCAGCAGCAGACCGCAGGACACCGTGCCGGTGACCGTGCCGTAAATAGCGACCGTCCGCTCCAAGGCAAAGGCGTCCAGGCGACGGCCACACCAAACCACCAGGAGTGTCGTCAGAATGCCGTTGGCCAGCGCGATCACGCTTATGGGCATCCAATACTGCCATATGATCTTTAACTGAATGGCCGCAACCGTTGCAACAATCAAATAATCCACCGACCAGCCCGTGATCCGGCGCTGAATACCGCCGTCGACTAAATGGTCCACACCCAGCCTCTGCATGCCTGTCTTGATCATCAGGGCAACGCCCATACCGAAGAAAAAGAAAAAGCCCCATAAAATAGCGGCGGCATCCGGCGGCATCAGCCCGCCCAAAAACCGCACCAGACCATAGGTAATACCGTAGGCAATGCCGACCAGCGCGATCTGAAACGCCAGCGTTTCCGCATTGCCGCTATGCAGGGTCAGTCGGCCGGCCGAGGCATTGGTCGCCTGCCGGGGCAGAATGCCGGTGATGAAATCCCGTGGCAGCTGCTGAGGGCCACAGGCGGTCTGCCCTCTACGGATGCCCCGGTTCACCAGGGGCACGCCCACAAAGAAACTGCAAAAATAGCCCGCCGCCGCAAATGTCAGCCCGATGGTGGCGGCATGCGCAAAACCCAGCGATTCCCATACTTTCCCAATGGAAAGGGCCTGGCCCGGCCCTTCGTTGAATCCCAAGGGTACCAGAAATCCAAAGGTGGGGAACAGCTCCCTTCCCGCCAGGCCCAACAGTATCACGATCAGGCCGCTCAGTACCGCCTGGAGGGGAAACGTCATGCCCTGCATCAGGGCCATCCACCCGGCGCCCCTCAATTTCTGCCCCCTCCGGTCGCTGCCGGGCAATTTTTCATCCGGGGTCAACCCCACGGATATGAAAGAAATGTTAAAAAAATGATAGGCCATGGCCTCCACGGTGGCGATGTCGATAGTCAGCATGCCGCTGTGCAGGCAAACCAGCCCGAGAACCCCACCGATGAGGCAACTGGGAAAAAGAAATTTCTGCAGGCAACCCACCCGCGCGCGCAACGCCACGCCGACCAACAACATCGCGGAAAGAAATGCAAAAACCAGCATGAAACTAAAGGGGTAGGGGGGCGGCATGTCCTTCTCCTTACCTGAACGGCCTGCCGGGCAGGGGGCGTTCGCGGGCCCCTTTGAAGGTCACAGGGGCGCTACGCTCTGGTTTCAGACAAACAAATCGTTGACGTACGCGATCAGGAGCTGCTCGCGGGCGGCCGCCGGCAGGGCATCGAGCACGCCGTTGATGTCCGCCATACGCTCCGGCATGCCGTCTTCCGAGATACCGGCCAGAGTCAGCATTTCCGCCATCTCTTTGTCGGACAAATGCACCATATCCACATCGCCCAAACCGCCCTGCACCAGCTTGACCAGATCCCCCGGCGGCAAGGTTCGGGCGATCGCCACACATTTTTCCAAATCCGCCAGCAGGGCGTCTTCCCGTCCCACATTGGAGGCATTGATGGACAGGTGGATGTGCGCCGGCGAATTGTCATAGGAAAGGGCCGGTTGAATATACCAGCCCCGGGCGTTCATTGCGTCGACCAGTTGAAATACCGAGCCCGATTCCATCGTAAATGAAACCAGGCACATGTCCGGCTGCGTCAGCAATCGCAGCCCGTCCATGGCCTCGATGCCGGCAGCGATTTTGCGGGTTGCTTCGAGCTTCCGGCGCGCAATTTCGAGATAGCCGTCGTCGCCGATATAATTCAGTACGGCCCAAGCCGCGGCCATGGGTCCACCCGATTTGCTGCTCTGAATCGCGTTGTTGACAATTGTGTACCCGATCCAGTGGGAACAGGCAAACAGTTGGTGTTTGCGCAGGTCTTTGTGTCGGTACATGACCAGGGAGGCCCCTTTGGGGGTGTAGGCATATTTGTGCAGATCCATGGATATGGAGGAGACCCCCGGCACCTGAAAATCAAACGCCGGCACCACGACCCCCAGGCGCCGAAAATAGGGCAACAGGAAACCGCCCATGCAGGCATCGCTATGGAGCCAGAGATCGTTTTCCTTGGCAATACGCCCCAGGTCGGCTATCGGATCGACAACCCCGTGGGAATAGGACGGTGCCGACCCCGCCAGCATGATGGTATTCGGGGTGATGGCGGCCGCCATGGCCGCCGGATCGGCCCGAAAAGTTTCCCCGTTCACGGGTACGGAAACCACTTTGACGTCGAGGTAAGCTCCGGCTTTATGGAAGGCGGCATGGGCCGTTGTGGGGAGAATCATTTCGGGTGCTTGGATATCCGGGCGCTTGGCCCGATAGTAATCCCGGGCGGCTTTGACGGCCAGAATGATGCTTTCCGTGCCACCCGATGTAAAATTGCCCACGACTTGGTTGTCGCCCCGCAGATGACGGCGTCCGATGGCGGCCAATGCTTTTTCGAGCTTCAACAGGCTTTGAAAAACCGAAAAATCCAGACCGTTTTCCGACAAAAACATCGTATAGGCCTCCTGGGCCACGGCCTGGACTTCCCGGCCCGGATCAAAGACATAACCGAACACCCGCCCATCCTGCCATTTGACGTCCTCCCGACGGAAAGCTTCCAGACGGGAGAACACTTCATCACGGGTCATGCCTGATTTTGGTAACGGTTTCATGGTCTCATCCTTTTAAGCTATCCACAGAGGATACGGCTTCGGTTAGGGTTATAGCGCGTCCTTCCTTTCGCAGAAACAGGTTAGACCAGGTGACAACGGGCCGTCCTGAAAAAGAATCATTCGGGTTGCCGGCCAATCCGTCTAAAAATTGGCAAATGACAACCCAAAGGCGCTTATCGACTCAAAATCGTGGCCCCTCGGTTTGTCTTGACCTCTTGAGAAAAGAAGGTATATACATGTAATTGAAATATAATTCACACATGTGAAATACCATTGCAGCCTCCAGGATGTCAATTCCCTTCGAAGGAATACCAGCAGGGGTGTTAAGATTGGAAGCCAACGATCGCAAAACCTGGGAAAAAAACCAACGCAAAGAGCGCATTATCAATATCGCCAAGAAGGTGTTTCACCGGCACGGATTTGACGGCACGACGCTGTCGACCGTGGCGGAAGCGGCCGGGTACAACCGGCGGACCCTCTATCTTTATTTCCGGGACAAAGAAGACCTGTATCTGGCCGTGGCGCAGCGTGCCCTTAATATTCTGCTCACGGGGTTGCAGGAAGCCGCTGCCTCCGAAGGCACCCTGCGGGGGCTGGCCCGTGCTTTTTTCGACTTTGCAATGGAGCGGCCCGATGACCTGGGCCTGATTATGAACTACGAAGCCCGGCATTTTAACTACCTGAAGGATCCTGACACGACCCGCAATTCCGGCGAATATCAAGCCGCCTGTCAACAGACCTCCGAAAGGATAATGGAATTGGTGACCGGCACCATCGCGGACGGCATGGCGAACGGCAGCATCCATACGCCCTTGACGCCGCGTCAACTCATGTTGATCCTTTGGGGTCAAATTTTCGGCGTCATGCAGGTTCTTCGAATACGGAAAAACCATTTCGAAAAAGCCTTCGGCACGGACCGAAACCACCTTTTCACATGCTTCGTGGCGATGATTGAAGCCGGACTGGCAAAACCCGTGCGCGCAAAAGACCATCCACCAGGAGAATGATGTTAAAAAACGCATTTTCGCTTGTGGTGATAGCCGCAGGCATGGTAGCCGAGCCCAGGATAACTCCCCGCCAACCATAGGAGGAGACCGGTGACCATGTTTTCCATAAACACCTTTCACCAGCAATACCAAACCGAAACCAGAGAATCGGTCATCGGCCAACGCCCTTTTCGCTTCCTGGTGCCCATCAGCCTGGAGCCGTTCCTTGATCACGAGAACCTTTTCAATCAGTTCCCCCTTTGGACCAAAATCTGGGATGCCTCTCTCGTTCTGGCCCATCGCGTGGCGGCAACACCACCTCAAAATGGCATGCGCTGGTTAGAACTCGGCGCCGGTCTAGGCGTGGTGGGCCTTGCCGCGGCCGCCTTCGAGCATGAGATCACGATTACGGAATACGATACTCATGCCCTCAATTTCATTCATGCCAATGCTCACATCAACGCCTGCCAACCCGACGATATTTTGCACCTCGACTGGATGCAGCCTGAACTTACAAGCCGATTTGACCGCATTATCGGTTCGGAATTGATCTACAACGAAAAGGATTTCTCCGCACTGAGCGCCCTGTTTCGATCACTGATCAAACCGGAGGGGGAAATTCTTATGGCCTGTGAAGTCCGCCAAACCAACCGCGTGTTCCTGAACATGATGCAGTCGGATTTTCATATCGACATTACCCGCAATATCCTCCGCTCCGCCGACCACAACGTTGCCATCCTGATGATTCGAATGCGGCCAAAGCCTCATATAGCTTAGTGTCCCGGATGTTCATCGTCAAACCGACCGGCACAGAGGAAACCAAGCGTGCTTGCCTCTCTGGATTCCTTTTGGTATGCTTTTAAATTAATTACCAATTTGACCATATTGCATGATGACAACCGGTCGGATTGGAATTTAACGGCCCACGGGCCGTCACATAATGACCACCACGCTCAAGTCTTGGGCATAAACTGCCGATAACGCTGGGGTAAATCATGCCGAAGCGATGAGGACGATGTAACCATGCTGTATAACGTTGTTTTCCACGGAGAATTCTCTCCCGAGTACGACATTGACGAGGCCAAAGAAAAACTGGCCACAATTTTCAAGCTGAAGCCCCACACCGCCGACACCCTCTTCTCCGGCCAGACGGTGACCCTACGAAAAAACGTTGACGAAGCGACCGCCCGGAAATTTCAGAAGGCCGCCGCCTCCTGCGGTGTCGTTTTTGAACTTGAGCCCGTCGGCGAGCCTGACCATACCGGCGACGCCCCTGAGGCGGCAACCAACCCGGCAAGGCCTGGTGGCGCCTTGGTCAAGTGCCCGGGTTGCGGCTTTGAACAAAGCCGTTCCAACACGTGCATTCAGTGCGGCGCGTTTTTGATCGAACCCGAGGAAAAACCCCGACAGGCCCCGATTGCCCGGGTTACGGTGCCGGTATCATCGTCCGGCAGCGATTCCGGTTCCTCCAAAAGTTTCTGGAAAACCGCGCGCATCAGCATCCTCCTGGTGGTCCTGTTCATCGTGGGCATGAACACGTTCATGACCGGCCGTTGGACCACCGACTGGGATGAGCCCCTGTGGGTGGGCATCTACCCCATCAACGGGGATAGACAAGACCACATTGACAATTATATCCAACGGCTGAATGAGGGTACCTTTTTTGATTTGGGCGACTTTTTTGTGCAGGAAGCGGAAGCCCATGGCCTTCCCCTGGCCGAGCCTTTCACCATCCGGCTGGCACCGACAGTGGCGAAAATGCCACCTGCGCCGCCCCAGGGGCGCAACCCTCTTGCCGTGATCTGGTGGAGCCTGAAAATGCGCCTGTGGGTGCATCAGAACGATACCTTCAGCGAGGGCCCCTCGCCGGATATTAAAATTTTCGTGATTTACCACGATGCCCGTGTACCCAACCCTTTGGAAAACTCTCTGGGGATTCGCAAAGGATTGTTCGGTGTGGTCCATGCCTATGCCGATTCCCGCCTGGAGTCCAAAAACCAGGTGGTGATCGCCCATGAAATCCTTCACACTGTCGGCGCCCGGGATAAATACGATATGGCCACCCGACAGCCCTCTTTTCCCGAAGGATACGCCAACCCGGATCGCCAGCCGCTTTATCCCCAACAGGTGGCGGAAATCATGGGCAGCCGGATCCCGCTGTCGAAAACAGAATCCCGAATGCCGCCCAATCTGAACTATACGGTTATTGGTAAGAAAACCGCGCGCGAAATCAAATGGATTGATTAGACCCGATAACCCCTTCCGGCACGTTTGGGTTGGAACGACACGCACTTGGGAAGAAAGGGATTCCATGGGCATCTGGTTCGCATCGACAACCGTTGAATCACTGAACGCGCGATCGGTCAGTACGCTGGTCGAGCACATCGGCATCGAATACACCCACATCGGCGACGACACCATCACGGCCCGGATGCCGGTGGACAGCCGCACCGTCCAACCCGCACGCATTCTCCACGGGGGCGCCTCGGTCGTGCTGGCCGAAACCCTGGGCAGCGTCGCAGCGCATCATTGCATCGATCCCAACCGCAAAATGGCCGTGGGACTGGAAATCAATGCCAACCACGTGCGTGCGGTCCGGAAGGGTTATGTCATCGGCACCGTAGCGCCGCTGCACATCGGCAATTCCACCCATGTCTGGCAGATTCATATCCGGGATGATCAAAAACGCCTGGTCTGCGTTGCCCGCATCACCATGGCCATATTGGATCACACGCCCGGCCGGGACCCCTCGGGAGAAGCATCCCCATGAAACACGCCATCGGGTGCAACCTTGTCCTTCTGATTCTGTTGGCAGCCGCAACGACCTGGGCGGGCACCATCTACAAATGGGTCGATGATAACGGGGTGGTGCATTATACCGACCAGGCGCCAGACGCAGACAATGTCAAGGGCGACGTCGAAACCCGGGATGCCGTTACCGGCAGTCCGCCCCCAGCCGCGGGTCATGAAGACGCACCGACAACGCCCACGGTGTCATCCCCACCGGAATCCCGCCGACAAACGGCCGAGGTCGACATTTACACCACGAGCTGGTGCCGCTATTGCAGGGACGCCAAAAATTATTTCCGCGCCCGCGGTATTGCGTTCACGGAATATGATATCGAAAAAGACCGCGCTGCCGCCCGTCGCCTCAGACGCTACAATCCCCGGGGCGGTGTTCCCGTAACCGTGATCAACGGCCGGCCGATTGTCGGTTATGCACCGGCCGCATTTGCCCGCGCCCTCAAGGAATCTTGAAAACCCGCAAGGGCCGGCGGCGTTTAAGGCCGGGATATCGGGAACCACCAGCCCCTTGCAGATCGCCGGCCAAGGCTGGAGCCAGCGGCAACGTCAAAGGACAACGCAGCCAATGACCACGGCACCGTCCGAGCTCAGACGCCTTTTCAACCCCAAAGCCATTGCGGTTATCGGGGTCAGCAACCGGCCGGGCAATATCGGCGGCATCATTTTCGAGCGGTTGATGCCCTCCCTGCGCCAACTGTATCCGGTCCACCCCCGGGAAGCCCATATCATGGGATATGCGGCCTTTTCCGAGGTCGCCGCCCTGCCCGACGGCATCGACGTGGCCATCGTGGCTACCGGGGCCGAGTCCGCCGTTAGCGCCGCTGACGCCTGTGCCGCCAAGGGAATCCCCTTCCTGATTATCGTGGCCGGCGGGTTCGGTGAAACCGGGCCCGAGGGCGCCCAGCTCGAATCCCGCCTGAAACGGGTTGTGGCGCATTCCGGCAGCCGGGTCCTGGGGCCCAATTCCCTGGGCATCTTTATCCCCGCCGAACGCCTGGACACCATCTTCGTGGAGCACGGGGACACGGCCCTGAGCCGGGGCGGCGGCGTTGCTTTTGTCACCCAGAGCGGATCGGTCGGGGTGGAAGCGCTCGGACTGGCCAGCAACACCGGCTATGGCATGCGGGCTTTTGTGGGCCTGGGCAATAAATGTGATCTCGATGAACTCGATTTTCTCGATTATTTCGGCCGAGACCCGGACACGACCTGCCTGGCCTTCTATCTCGAAAGCATCGAACACGGCCGCCGGTTTCTGGTCCGTGCCCGCCAGGTAACCCCTTACAAACCGGTCATCGTGTTGAAAGCCGGCCGCACGCCTTCCGGAGCCCGGGCGGTCAGCAGCCATACCGGCCGCCTGGCCGGGATGGATGCCGTGGTGAGCGGCGCCTTGCGGCAATACGGCGTCCAACGGGTCATGGATGACGAGGAGCTGTGCGATGCCTCCAAATGCCTGTCCATACTGCCGCCGGCACCGGGCCCGCGGGTGGCTGTGTTGACGCCGGCCGGCGGGTTCGGGGTCATGTGTGCTGATTATGTCGAGGCCGACCATCGCGGTATCCCGCTCACCATGGCCCGGTTGCAACCGGAAACCGTGCGCCGTATCCGCGAAACCACTTTCCCGTTTGCCGCCTGTGAAAACCCCGTGGACCTGACCGCCAGTGCCGATGATGCCATGTTCGGCCACAGCCTCGACGCGTTGCTGTTGGACGACGGGGTCGACATCGTCATCTGCACCGCCTTTTTCGCCCCACCGGCCATATCGGACCGCTTGATCCATGAGATCGCCGACCGGGCCCGGAAAAGCCCCAAACCGGTGATCACCTTCACCCAATATGGTCCTTTCACCGATCTCTATCTGAGGCGCTTCCATGACGCCGGCGTCGTGGGCTTCCCGTCCATAAGCCGGGCGGTCCGGGCGGCACGCTTTCTGGTGGAGCGGGCCCGTATCCTGGCCGCGCTGGAGGGCCGCCCATGAACGCCATCCTGGATAAATGGCATGCCGGGCTGACAGAAGCCGGGCGCCCGGACGAATACGAGGTCAAGTGCCTGCTGGCCGAACTGGGGTTGCGGGTGCCCCCGGGGCGCCGCCTGCCGCCTGGGGAAATCAGCGTGACACTCGGCTTTGCCGGACCGTTTGTGGCCAAAGTCTGCTCCCCGGATATCGTCCACAAGACCGACCTTCAGGGCGTCTATCTGAATCTGGGTCCTGAAGAATTGCCGGAGACCCTCAAAAACCTGAATGCAATCTTTCCCGGGGCGTGCACCCTGATCGAACAGATGGTGACGTTTGACGGTCCGGAAATGATTGCCGGGGGGATCGTCGATCCTGGCTTCGGGCCGGCCATTATGGTGGGCGCCGGAGGGATTCTGACCGAAATCCACCAGGATGTCGCCTTTCGGCTGGCCCCCCTCGACCATGCCGAAGCCGGCCGCATGCTGGCAGAACTTAAAATTCACCCTGTTTTCCAAGGGTTTCGCGGACTGGGTCTGAATCCGGAAGACCTGGCCGGGCTGCTGGTCACCGTAAGCCGGCTGGTGGACGCCTTGGGACCGGCCTTCGACCAGCTGGATTTGAATCCCATTGTCTGGACAACGAAGGGATGGATGATCCTGGATGCCAAGCTCATGTTACGGGCCCAATAATAGTATCTGTGTCCCGAAGACAATTTTTAATTTGGGGGATGGTCGGGTTGGCTTTTGGCGAAAGTCTGATGCTGATCATTGTCAAAAAAGGTGTTGAAAGGCCTCCCTGCGACATTATGACGCCCTTGGTCGTTGGCCTCATGTTCGACTTTTATAAAGATCGCTTCAGCAGACGACTTGCTCCCGTTGACGTTTTCATTGTATCGGTGCCATGAAAAACCATGTTGTCCAGACGACATATCGGGTCGTCGAAGCCTATCACCGCTCCAACGATGACCCCATCGTCTTGCACAGGGGTGACCCCGTGAAGGTCGGTCGGGAGTTTACGGACGACCCCGGATGGCCGGGCTGGATCTGGTGTGAAAATACCGCCGGCCAGGGGGGGTGGGTTCCCAAACGGCTGCTCAAAATTATGGGCTCTCATGGGACAGCGCTGGCAGATTACACCGCGCGGGAGCTCAGCATTCAACCGGAAGAACGCCTGATGGTCGACAAAATCCTCAACGGCTGGGCCTTTGCCCGGCGCTTGGACGGAGATACCGGCTGGGTGCCCATGCGAAACCTGCAGCCCCAATCCACTTGATGCCATGATCGCAACCATGAAAATCCTGATCCCCCTCGTTATCATCGGCGTCGCGCTGCTCTATGTCTTCCAGGACGCCTTGATTTTTTTCCCCCAGCCCACACCGCCCCCGCACCGGGAGCAATTTGCCGCCCATGCCTTCAGCGTGAAGCACGAGGGCAAAACGCTGCAGGGCTGGTATGTCGCCGGAACCGTATCGAAAACCCGCCCCTTGCTCGTTTACTACGGGGGCAATGCCGAGGAAGTCTCCGGCAATCTCTTGGATCTGGCGCGCCTGCAGGCCGGTGCCTATCTGTTCATGAATTATCGGGGCTACGGGGACAGCCAGGGCAAACCGTCCCAGAAAACCCTCTGTCGGGATGCCCTCCATATCGTGGACACGATCGCCGCCCGGGACACCATCCCCATGGATCACATCGTCCTCATGGGCCGCAGCCTGGGGTCGGGCGTGGCGGTGTATGTAGCCTCGCAACGCCCGGTGCGGGGGTTGATCCTGGTGACACCCTTTGACAGCCTGTTGAACGTGGCCCGCCACCACTATCCCTTGCTGCCTGTTCGGCTGCTCCTGAAACACCCCTTCGACTCAGCCACCCTGGCACCGGCCATAAAAATACCGGCCCTGTTTTTGATCGGCCGGGAGGACACGATCATTCCCAACAAGCGGTCCACCCGACTGGCCAAGCTTTGGGGAGGGCCGGTCGAAACCGTCACCATCGAAGGCGTCGGTCACAACGATATTCAACTGGCCCCGCGCTATTGGGAGGCCATCAACCAGTTCCTATCGGCAAAGAATGACAAGAAACCGGCCCGGTAGCACCCATCGCTCCATGGCCAGCCGCCAAAACAGGAAATTTACCATGCCTGTCATTGATTTGACCTACCCCTTGACGCCCGACATGCCGGTCTATCCGGGAACCCCGCCGCCGGAAATCCACGCCATCGCCACCTTTGAAAAAGACGGCTTCCGGGAAAAGCAACTGACCTTGTGTTCCCACACCGGAACCCATATGGATGCACCGGCGCACCTATTGGCCCACGGCAAAACATTGGACCAATTCCGGCCCGACCGCTTTATGGGAACCGGTTTATGCATCGATACCACCGCAGCTGGTCCCGGACCGATCGAATGGGCATTCCTGCACACCTTTGAAAAGGATTTGGCCATCAGCGACTTTGTACTGTTGCGCACAGGATGGGGGCGCTACTGGGGAACACCCGACTACGATCAAGGCTATCCGATTCTCTCTCCCGAGGCCGCCGAACACCTGGCCGCATTTGCTCTCAAAGGCATTGGGATGGATACCCTCTCCGTGGATACGGCGGACACCACCGCATACCCCGTCCACCAGATCCTGTTGACAAACGATCTTTTAATTATCGAAAACCTGGCCCATCTCGATCGTCTGCCGACGGGCCGCTTCGGCCAATTGTGTTGTCTGCCCCTCCATTTGACCGGGTCGGACGGCGCCCCCACAAGGGTCATGGCGATAACATCATCCGGTTAAAGGATAGGACCATGTCACAACGTGTACCCCTGCTGCTTCTCGTTTTCTACTTGTTGCTGTTTGCTATCTTAGCGGTCAACCCCTATGATCGGGCGGTATGGTTCGCCGAAAATTTACCCATCGTGCTCATCGTTGCCGCTCTGGTTGTCAGTCGGCGGTGGTTCGCCTTTTCCAACACCGCCTATCTTTTGATGGCCTGCCTGGTGGTGCTCCATACCATTGGCGGCCATTTCACCTTCGAGCGGGTGCCCTTCGACTGGGTAACGTCGTTTTTCGGCTTCGAACGCAACCATTATGACCGCATGGCCCATTTTACCGTGGGGTTTTATGCCTACCCCCTGGCGGAACTCATGTTGCGCAAACGTCTGGTGGCCTCCCGTTTCGTCCTCTTCATGTTTCCAATCTGTTTTATACTGGCCGTGGCCGGCGTTTATGAAATTTTTGAATGGCTCTATGCCGTTTCCGCCGATCCCACGGCCGGGGCCGCCGTGTTGGGCTCTCAGGGCGATGTCTGGGATGCTCAGAAAGACATGCTGGCCGACGGCCTGGGATCCATTGCCGCCATGACAATTTTTTACGGAATCCACCACCGCGCGATCAAACGGCTTGTCCCGCAAGCCCCATGATACCGCAGCACATCATCCACCAAAAAAACGCCGGACCCCGTTAGGGGTCCGGCGTTTTTCCTAAGCCTGTCGCACCTCAGGCGACCATGAGCGCGTCACGGCAGATCATGCCAGCCAGGCTTCGTGCACATCACCAACAATATTCTTGACATCGGATATGGCGACGTTCATGCGTGCGTACATCATGGCCAGGCCAATGATTTCCGCCAGGACGAACAGGGAATCGAGATCCCGCTCCGAAATATCCCAGGTATCATGGTGGTAGAGCCGCAACACGCCGATTACCCGACCGCTGAAGGCAATCGGCACGGAGACAATCGCCCCGATGCCCTCCTGGATGGCATCCGAGGCATATTGCAGCATATCGGAGTCTTTGACATCCTTGACCACCACGGCCTTATGCTTCTCCACGCTTTTGATACTGTGGCTGATGTAGAGCGGGCCCTTGTTCATATAACGGATGCTGAGCCCGAAACTGCTCAGCACCTCGAGCTCTTTGGTCTCCACATTGGTGGCAAAAATGCTGGACCCCTTGATCTCCAGGGCCCCCACCAGCAGTTGGGCCAGGTGCTTGGCCATGATTTCAAGATTATTGGATTCCGCGATCGCCCGGGTGACAACCTTGAAGATTTCGATGTTGATTCTGTCTTCCGTATGCATGGGATCCCTCCTCATCGACTCATCTTTGGTATCCAGCTGGGACTTGTGACCTCACCGCTGGGTTCACGACACGATACAGACGGTGATATCCTTAAGGGCGGTAACGACCTTGGTGAACACGCTGCCGGTAAAAAAACGTGTCACTTTGCCCGGCTTATGGTTCAGCACGATGACATCGTAGTCCTCTTCCTTGGTCTGCTCGATGATGGCCGCGGCTATTTCACCTTTGCGTGATTTGAAGATATAGCGAACCTTGTCCCTGTGAAAGCCTTTGCTGATCAAGTACTGGCGAACCTCCTGGAGGGCCATTTCGCGTTCCGTCAACTCCTGGGTGAGGTACGAGAGGCGACGCTTCAGTTTGGCGGTGGCGGATTGGTGATCGGAGGCCTCGATTTCGGAAATGGGGGTGAACGCATGAAAAATGGTAAGTTCGGAATTCTCCAGCGGTCCAAAGGTCCGTATGGCGAAGGTCAGCGCTTTCTGGTCGTTTTGCGAGAAATTGTACGGCAGCAGAATTCTCTGGGCATCCATGGGTCCCCTCCTTTCCCGGGCGCGATGGATCAGGATTGACGAAAATTAGTGGCCGGAAAACAACTCCCGCTGGCGGGCGAGTTCAATGGAAATTAGCGAAGGAAACTCCAGCCTGAGAAGAGAAAACCGGATGCAGTGCCGCTGAAAGCCTGAAGATTGCTGGTATAGAAGGAGATATTGCTGGAATGTCCTATTTTTGTGGGCATTGCGATACTTACCAATAGCTGCCACAGGGCCTTTCGCCTGTCAAGCGAAACATCAACGCGTTGAAATCCAACCGAGGTCATGGGCCATCTCTCCGGAGCCCCGTCCGCCAATGCCTTTCCGGTGCCTGGATTATGTGCTATATTAATATCAATCTCGCAAAAACCGGTACGGATGCCCAGCTACGCGCGCCATCAAGACCAGCCTGGAGTCTTATCCGCCATGTCGCCGCCGGAACCTGACTGCCATTGAAAATCCGACCAAAATGCACTGCAGGCATATGGTGGTTCTGCCTGACGACGATCTGACCCCATCCCTGTCGAACACGAGGACGCCCGGCCATGCAACACCTCCCCTTCAGCCATAAGGACCACGATGCCTTGGTCCAAGGCTATGATGCCTGGTCGGCGGATTACGACCGGGATGTGCGCCGGATGGGCTACGCCACACCCCACGCGATTGCGGAAGCCGCCGGCCGCTTTTTGCCCCGCGGGGATCTTCATCTGCTCGATGCCGGCGCCGGCACAGGGCTGCTGGGTGAAAAATTATTTCTTCGGGGCTACCGATGTCTGACCGGTCTGGATTGTTCCCACGGTATGCTGGTCCAGGCGTCCGGCAAAAACGTCTATCAACGGTTGTGCCGGATGATGCTGGGCCGCCCCCTGGGCATGCCGGACCACTGCTTTGATGCCGTACTGGCAGCCGGCGTGTTTACGCCGGGGCACGCGCCCCCCGAAACCATGGTCGAACTGGGCCGCATTGTTAAACCCGACGGTTGGATCATTTTCAGCCTCAAGTGGGACGGCACGTTCGAAAAGGCCTTTCTGGCTCTGATCCGTCGACTGGAAAGGGAAGCGCGATGGCAAAAACTCGCCTGGTCGCCTCCATACCGGTCCTGGCCCGATGCCGATCCCGCCCTGCAGGCACGCGTACTGGCTTACAGGGTAACGGGCCGATAACAACAGGCGTGACGCAGTATTGTGAGATGTGGCCATTCCCTATGGCCATATCGGTATCCCCGAATTCCGGGATGGACAAGCGTGGTGATGTTTTATAGGTAGTGTCCGTCCATAAAGGGTAGATTTTGGTTCCTGGCAAGGCCTGAGCGCGTTTTCCCGGTCCGCGGGATATTATCCCGCTATACGGGACTTCCCGTCTAGTCTATTCTGATCGGTGGGGGTCAACCGGAAGAATAGCCCGCTATTGCGAGGATTGAAAACAAGCGCGAACGCCGCCAGGAGCCGAAAGATGCCATTTAGGGATGGGCAATAGGTCAAAACGGCCTTCGATTGTTCAACAACCCTTTTCACAGGATGGTGATGCCCCCATGGCTTTTGTGATCATCAAACCCAAACGTGACAAATCTCTGAGGCGCAAGCATCCCTGGGTCTTCAGCGGCGCCCTGGCCAAAAAAAAGGGCCATGCGGCCGCCGGTGATACGGTGGATATCGTCGACACCCGGGGGGGCTGGCTGGGGCGGGGGGCCTATTCCCCCAGCTCCCAGATTGCGGTGCGGATATGGACCTTTGACCCGGATGAACCCGTAGACCAGGCCTTTTTCCGCCGCCGGCTGGAACGGGCCATCGCCAACCGCCGCGATTTGCAAAAAGGGACTCGCCTTAACGCTTTACGACTGGTCAATGCGGAATCAGACGGCCTGCCGGGTTTGATCATCGACCAGTACGACCGCTTTCTGGTCTGCCAGTTCCTGACGGTCGGGGTGCACGCCTGGAAGCAGGTCATCGTCGAAGAATTGCAGGATTTGGTGATCGCGGATGGTATCTTCGAACGTTCCGACAGCCCGGTGCTTGGCAAAGAGGGTCTGACGCACAGCATCGGGCCCCTGGCCGGCAAAGCCCCGCCGGACAGGATCGCTATCCAGGAAGGCGACTTCCGCTATTTGGTGGATGTCCGTAACGGGCACAAGACCGGCTTTTATCTGGATCAGCGGGACAATCGCCGGCAAGTGGGCCACTATGCCTCCGATTGCGATGTGCTGAACTGCTTCTGCTACACCGGCGGATTCGGTGTGGCGGCCATGGCCGCCGGCGCAAGAACGGTCACCAATGTCGATATTTCGGCCAGCGCCATGGACCTGGCCCGCGAAAACATGGCCCTCAACGACCTGGATTCTGAGCGGGTGACCTATCTCCAGGCCGATGTTTTCAAGCAGCTGCGCTCCTTTCGCGACGCCGCCCGCCAGTTCGATGTCATCGTCCTGGACCCCCCCAAATTTGCCGATTCCCGACAGCAGTTGGAGCGGGCCAGCCGCGGCTACAAGGACATCAACCTGCTGGCCATCAAGCTCCTCCGCACGGGCGGCCACCTGTTCACCTTTTCCTGCTCGGGCCTCATGGAGCCGACCCTTTTCCAGAAAATCGTGTCGGATGCGGCCCTGGATGCCGGACGGGACGCCCAGATCATCCAACGCATGAGCCAGGCCGCGGACCACCCCACGGCCCTCAATTTCCCGGAAGGCCATTATCTCAAGGGTCTGCTTTGCCGGGTCTGGTAAGATGAGCAGCATCCCCTTCGGCATCTGGCTTTTCATGGGCATCACCGGTGGCCTGTTCGCCGCCAAGGCAATTTACGGATTCAGCATTGCCCTGGTGTTGCCGGCAACCCGCGGCGCCCTTTATGTGTCGACCGCCCGGCGGCGGGTTCACGCTTGTCTGGACGCGGTGGACCTTCAACCGGAACAGCGCCTGGTGGATCTCGGTTGCGGGGACGGGCGGGTGCTGCGCGCCGCCTGCCGCCGCGCTCCTGTGCGCGCCGAGGGCTACGAACTCAACCCCCTGGCCTACCTTAAGGCCCGCCTGCTAAACCTGGGGCACCCGCATGCCAGGGCTCACCTGAAAAATTTCTGGCGCGTTGACCTTTCCAACGCGGACGTCGTCTTCTGCTACCTCTTCCCGGACGTGATGAACCGCCTATCCCGTAAACTGCAGCGCGAGCTCAGACCGGGCACGACGGTCGTCTCCTGCAATTTCCCTCTGCCGGGCCTTGCCCCGGTACGCGTTCTGCGCCCCGGCAACAGCCTCACCAACGATCCCATTTACGTCTACCGGATGCCGGCCAATTTGGCCGATCCAGGATAGTGGCTTCCGGTTCCCTGTCGGTGGCCCCTGCCCCTCCTGACGCCAAGACCAACATCGGCCCATCGGAAACCTGTTGCCGGTAATCGCCTCACACAAAACGGGAGGCCTCCGGTAACCGATTCGAAAAACCCTAGTACCGACCAACACCAATGAAAACAGCCCGATAGGCCTGGATTTTACACAGCTGAAGGCGCACCCCTCACCCTATCTCCGAATCGTCCCTTTAAACTAAATTTCATTCAATAAAAATATACGGTCAATTTTTTTCTTGACGATCCACCAAGTGGGCGCTATATGGTTAACCGACCAGCCAGTCGGTTTACCGGACAACCAGTCGGTTCGTTACCTGACAGTCTCCAAGGGGCTGCAGATGCGTTCACGACATTAGCCGGTCACGCTTGGACACGCTTTACGGGGAAAGGACAGATCAACCATGCCTGCCATCCCGGAGCTGGAGGCCATTCGCAAAGCGCAAATTCTCGCTGCGGCCCTTCAAACCATCGCCGCCAACGGCCATGCCAATGTCACCATGGATGACATCTGCAAAGCCGCCGGGCTCTCCAAAGGCGGTCTGGCCCATTATTTCAAATCCAAAAACGACCTCTTCAAAGCGGCTTTCAAGGCTTTTTTTGACCGCATCTTCAAGCGCAGCCAGGAAACCATGCACGCAGTCGACGACCCCCTGGACCAGCTGCTCTCCTTCGACTGGCTCTACAATCTGGACGATCCCGATCTCAACATCGGCTACCCCCTGCTTTTCGATGTCATGTCCCTGGCCGCCCACGACGAGGACTATCGCCGGATTTTCCATGACTGGATCGACAACTGGGTCGTCCTGCTTGAAGGTGCCCTGCGGAAAGGATTGGCAAAAGGTCACTTTAAGCAACTGAATCCCGAGGCCACGGCCCGGACGATATCCGCCATTTACCAGGGCACGGCCACCCGCTGGTACCTGGACCCGGAATCCCACACCACTGACTGGGCCCTGACGTCCTTCCGGCAGGCCATCGAAGGACTGATGCGGCCCTATCTCACCCAACCCCGAACCTGAAGAGGAGGCACCCATGCCGGTTTTTGAAAACACAGAGAAAATGCAGGAAGTTTTGGGGGGATTGTTTGAAAAGCTTTTGGGCGACCCCGATTTTGGTCCCAAGTTCATCAAGGCCGACATCATCATCAAGTTCAACATCACCGAACCCAACGCCGAACTCTGGGTGACGCCGGACCACGGCTCCGGCGGCGAGGTCCTCTGGGGCAAACAGGACATCAAGCCCACTGTCGAAATGACCTTGAGCGGGGATACCTGCCATAAGTTCTGGCTTCAGCAGGTTTCCATGCCCATCGCCCTGGCCAAGGGGCTCATCAAGGCCAAGGGCCCCATGCCCAAAGTGCTCAAACTGCTGCCCCTGCTCAAACCCGCCTATGCCGCCTATCCGGACTGGGCCCAATCCCACGGCCTGTCTATCGCATGACCCGAGAGGAGGACACCATGGAACGCAGCATGAAGCAATACGAGACCGATCGCAAAGAAGCCGCCCGCCTGGCGGCCCGTCTGATCCTGGCCTCGGGCACCACTTCGCCGCGCGTGGGCGGGGTCGGGGAATGCACCATCCACGTCCTGGATGACGACTGCGACATTGAGGATCTGTGCCAGGAAGTGGAACGCATGGCAGACATCAAGAAAAGCTGGCAATTTTTCAAACGCGATGCCGCCATGCTTCGGGATGCCGACGCCGTCCTGATTTCCACTTCCCTGCGCAGCCTGACCGATCCGGCCGACATCAACTGCAACATGTGCGGCAAGCTGGTCTGTGAATACCTCAAGGAGGAGGACAAGCTGCCACCCGATCCGGACGTCGCCTTCACCGGGTGCCTGTGCATCTTCAGGGCCAACAACATTGCCTATGCCATCGACGGCATGGTCTCCCAGGCCCGCAACCTGGGCATCGACTACGGGGTCTACTGGTCGGCCGGCGCCGCCGCCATGCGCATGGGCATCCTGCCCCGGGACACCGGATTCGCCCTGGCCGTGGCCATCTCCATCACCGAGAAAAGTCCTTTCCGGGATGTCCCCAAACGTTATGCCGACATCAACCAGCGGACCATGAACGACCGGATGATCAACCGACTCTGGCCGCAGTTCCGTTCCATCTACAGTTAGAGGAGGTCAACCATGCCCATCATCGAAATGCCGGATCTCATCAGCAACGGGTTGGCCCGCGCAGTGGAACTCATGGCCGTGGCCGCCCACAACAGTTTCCGCTTCAACGATCGCAACACGATCCGGATGCGGGCCATCGACGGCGAGGATCTGGAACAGATTGCCGAGTATTGCTTTTCCCTGGGCGACATGTCGCCCCTGGCGGCCCGGGACGGCCGCCACCTGGTCCAGTTGATGAAAGAGCCCTGCACGCTGCTGCTCATCGGCGACAAACGCAAATCCGATTTCAACTACAACTGCGGGGCCTGCGGCTACCGCACCTGCGCCGAAATGAACGCCGCCGAAGAGGTGGAGTCCCTCACCGCCAATGGTCCCAGCTGCATGTTCAAAAACATCAACATGAACATGGCTGCCAACGCCGCGGCCAGCATGGCCCACCGCCTGGGACTGCACTGCCGGATCTTCTCCACCCTGGGATTCAGCGCCCTGGCCCTGGAGATGATCGAGGATGTGGACCTGTGCGTGTGCGTATCCGTGAGTGTCGCCAAAAAGAACCCCTATTTCGACCGGCACGAGTTCTGGACCAAAGATCACTGGGACGAGATTTTCGACAAGGAGTTCCCGCCGTTCAACCGGGGTTTTATCGGTGCTGTCGAAGAATGACCCCGCTGCCGGTCGTTGCCCGGGCGTCGGTCGCCGACGGTCACGACCTGCCCAAACGGACGGTAACTTTTCGGAAACCTTCACCATCGCTTAGCAAAGGGAGTTACCATGAGCTCCAAAGCCCATCTGAATCAGGCCATCGTCTCCCATTTCCTGGAAATGAAGGCCGACGCCAAGCCGGACAAGGAAGTCCTGGTGTTCGAAAACGGGGCCGCCGGGGAGGACATCCTCACCTATCGGGCGCTGTACGAAAACGCCAACAAAATGGCCCGGCTTTTTCTGCAAAACGACATCGGCAAGGGCGATACCTATGCCGTTTTCATGCGCAACCATCCCGAATTTGTCTACAGCATGCTGGCCGGCCCGGTGGTGGGCGCCATCATGGTGCCCATCGATCCCCGCAGCCGCGGGGACCGGCTGCGCTTCCTGCTGGAAAACTCCAAGGCCAAGGCCGTCATCGTCTCCGGTGAAAACTTGCCCTTTCTGCAGGAAATTGCCGACCAGGTACCCAATGTTCGCCACGTATTTGTGGCCTACCGTCCCGAGCAAGAGATAGCCGTGTCGCCGAACTACCCGACCCTGAACGAAACCCTCGAAAAAGACCGCTGGGAGCGCGTGGACCAGCGCATCATGGAGGTGCGCCACCCCATGCAGATCATTTACACCTCCGGCACCACAGGGGATCCCAAGGGCGTCATGATCCGCAACAACCGCTTCGGGATCTTCAACATCGTGACCCGCCTGGTGTGGAAGTACAAACCCAGTGACGTGCTTTATTCCGGCCTGTCCCTGACCCATGGCAACGCCCAGGCCGTGACCCTCTTTCCGGCCATCGGCACCGGCACCAAGGCCGTGTTCAGCGCCCGTTTCACCAAGAGCGGCATCTGGGACATTTGCCGCCAATACGGCTGCACCTCCTTTTCCCTCCTGGGGGGTATGATGAGCGGCATCTTCAACGAGCCGCCGCGGGACAACGACCGGGACAACCCGGTCAAAACCGTGATCAGCGCCGGAACCCCGGCCGCCATCTGGGAAGCCTTCGAGGAGCGTTTCAACCTTAAAATTCTGGAATGGTACGGTGCGGTCGAAGGCGGTTTTGCTTACAAGCCGCCCGGCAAGGGCCCTGTCGGATCATTCGGCAAGCCCCTCCCGGGCATGATGGAATTCAAGGTGGTAGACGACGCCGATACCGACGTGCCCCATGGCGAGCGCGGTGAGCTGATCGTGCGCATGACCAAGGGCGAGACCAAGGTGGACTATCTTGGCAAACCCGAGGCTTCGGAGGAGAAAACCCGCGGCGGATGGTTGCGCACCGGCGACATCGTGCACCGGGACGATGCCGGCTGGTATTTTTTCGATCACCGCAAAGGCAGCGAACTGCGCCGGGCCGGGGATTTTATCCAGCCCGACCATATTGAACGGGTTCTCGGCACCTGCCCCGAGGTCAGCGAAGTCTGCGTCTATGGTATCCCAGCCGCCTCCGGGGCTCCCGGCGAAAGCGACCTGGTGGCGGCCCTGGCCCCCTTTGACGGCCAGGCCATCGACCCGAAGGCCATGTTTGCAAAATGCCGCCGGGATCTGGAGCCCAACTTCGTGCCTTCCTTCCTGCAGGTGGTGGCGGCCATCCCCAAGACCATCTCCGAAAAGGCCCTGGACCGGGTGCTGAAAGAGCAGTTCGCCCCCGAGGCGGACAATGTGTTCCACAGCGACGATTTCAACTAGTGTGCGTCCAGAAAGGGTAGATTTTAGTTCCGAGCAAGGCCTGAGCGATTTTGAAACCGCAGGAATAGTGGACTATTTCGAGGATTTCAAAAGAGCGAAAACGCCGCTCGGGACCAAAAGATGCCGTTTCTGGATGGGCACTAAACAAGGAGACATGACATGGCACTTTATACCGATCTCAATATCGATCTGACCGACGAGCAGATCGCCATCAAGGAGGAAACCCACCGGTTTGCCAAGGAAGTGCTGCGCCCGGCCAGCCTGGAACTGGACAAACTGCATAACCCGGCCGACGTGATGAAGAGCGCGATATTTCGAAACGCCTTCAAAAAAGGCTACGAACTCGGCTACCACACCATCTTCATCCCGGATACCTGGGGGGGGCTGGGCACCGACCCCCTGGAAACCCACATCGTCCTGGAAGAGCTGGCCTGGGGCAGCGTGGACTTTGCCGTCGGCATCGGCGTGTCCTGCTTCCCGGCGTTTTTCGCCACCATGGTGCCCAACGACAAACTGGCGGAAGAAATCATCACGCCCTTCTGCGAAAACGAAGACGCCTCCATCATCGGCTGCTGGGCCATTACCGAGCCGGAACACGGCACCGACACCCTCTGCCCCTTCACCCCTTCGTTCGAAGATCCGGAAATCTCGGGCCAGCTGACCGCCCGCCTGGACGGCGACGCCTATATCATCGAAGGACAGAAATCGGCCTGGGTCTCCAACGGCACCATCGCCACCCACGCTCTGGCCTACCTCACCATCGATCCGTCCATGGGGATGGCCGGCGGCGGCATCTGCATCGTGCCGCTGGATCTGCCCGGTGTGCGCAAGGGCCGCCCTCTGGACAAGATGGGCCAGCGGGCCCTCAACCAGGGGGAGATCTTCTTCGACAAAGTGCGCGTGCCCAGGGAATACATGCTGGTGGATCAGGAAAGCTACGGTGCCATGCTCGACATCACCCTGTCCACGGCCAACGCGGCCATGGGGGCCATGTTTACCGGTGTGGCCCGGGCCGCCTATGAAGAGGCCCTCCAATATGCCAAACAGCGGGTACAGGGCGGCCAGCCTCTCTTCGAGCACCAGATGATCAAGCACAAGCTGTTCAACATGTTCACCAAGATCGAGGCCGCCCGGGCGCTCTCCCGGGCGGCCATGATCTACAACTACAACAACACCCCGCCCAACGTGGAATATTCCATCGCCTCCAAAGTCTTCTGCACCCAGGCCGCCTACGAGGTGGCCAGCGAGGCCATCCAGATCTTCGGCGGCAACGGCCTGGCGCGGGAATATCCGGTGGAAAAGTTCTTCCGGGACGCCCGGGCCGGGATGATCGAGGATGGGGCCAACGACAGCCTGATGATCACCGGGGCGCATCATCTTTGAACACGTGGGCAGAAAGGAAAACGAATCGATGACAGATGTCTTCATTATCGGACTCGGCATGATCCGATTCAACAAATACCCGGACCGCACCGTCCGGGACATGACCCATGAAGTGACGAACCTGGCGTTGAAGGATGCCGGTCTCGACAAGACGGCGCTGCAGGCGGCCTATTTTTCCAACACCTTCTGGGGCATGTTCGCCAACCAGCATTCCATACGCGGGCAGGTGGCCCTCCGATCCATGGGAATCGACGGCATCCCGGTGACCAATGTGGAGAATGCCTGTGCCGGGGCTTCCACGGCCCTGCATCTGGCCTACACCGGTGTCCGGGCGGGAATGGTCGATCTCGCTCTGGCGGTGGGCTCCGAGAAGATTACCGACCCGGATAAAGTGAAGTCCCTGACGGCCTACGCCACTTGCATGGATGTGGACAATTTCGAGAGCCACATCAACATGATGATGGAACTCAACAAGACGTTCAACGTGGAAATCCCTCCGGACCAGGCCCCGCCCGGCGACGGACGCAGCATCTTTATGGATGCCTACGCCATGGGGGCCAAGTGGCATATGGACCGCTTCGGCAGCACCCAGCGCCAGCTGGCCGCCATCTGCGCCAAGAACCACTGGCACGGCGCCCTCAATCCCATGGCCCAGTATCAGCAGGACATGACCGTGGACGAGGTGCTGGCCGACAAACCCATTGCCTACCCCCTGACCCGCTCCATGTGCGCGCCGGTGGGCGACGGGGCCGCGGCGGCCATCGTCTGTTCCAAGGCCTACCTGAAAAAACTTGCCGCCGCGCGGCCCATCAAAATCCGCGCGTCGGTGCTGGGCTCCGGAACCGACCGGGACCTGGACGGTGTCGACATCGGCGAGCGCCTGTCGAAACAGGCGTACGACATCGCCGGGGTGGGCCCCCGGGACATCAGTCTGGCCGAACTGCACGACGCCACGTCTTACGGTGAGCTGCACCAGACCGAGGCCATGGGCTTCTGCCCCGTGGGAGAGGGGGGCCCCTGGGCCGAATCGGGCGCCACCAAGCTGGGCGGCCAGCAGCCGGTCAACACCAGCGGCGGGCTGGAATGCCGCGGCCATCCCATCGGGGCCTCCGGCCTGGCCCAGATCTACGAGATCGGAGTTCAGCTGCGGGGCGAGGCCGGCCCGCGGCAGGTGGAGGGCGCCCGGCTGGGACTGGCTGAAAACGGCGGCGGCAACATTGGCGTGGAAGAAGCCGCCATGTGCATCCACATCCTCGAAAAAGTGTAACCGCCCATGACCCCACAAAAGAGCATCTTTATCACGGGAGCGGCCTCGGGTATCGGTGAGGCCGCAGCCCGCCTATTCAGCCGGCAAGGTTGGTTTGTCGGGCTAAGCGATATCAACAGGCGAGCCCTGACGGCGCTCCACCGGGAACTCGGCATCGATCAGGCCTGCTGCATGGAGACGGATGTGACTTGTTCGGAGAGCCTTCTGGCGGCCGTGGACACGTTCAGCCGCCACACCGGCGGCCGCATGGATGTCCTGTTCAACTGCGCCGGTATCCTTCGCATGGGGCCCCATCGGGCCATCCCCATCGAAGAACAGACCCGGACCGTGGCCGTCAACTTGAACGGTGTGCTGCACAGCATCCAGGCCGGGCTGCCGCTGCTGCGGCAGACCCCCGGGGCCCGAATCATCAACATGTCATCGGCCTCGGCGGTTTATGGCGGGCCGGAGCTGGCCGTCTATTCCGCCACCAAATTTGCGGTGCGGGGGCTTACCGAAGCTCTGGATATCGAATTCGAACCCCTGGACATCGGGGTCTGCGACATCATGGTGCCGTATGTAGCCACGCCCATGATCACGGACGCCGGCATCCAGGCCACCAGCGTACGCCGCATGGGGGTTCACGTGGGGCCCAAAACCGTAGCAGATGCGGTCTGGCGGGCGGCCCATGGCCGGAAACTGCACTGGAAGGTGGGCGCCACCATCCGGGTGTTGATGTTGGGCATGTGGGCATTGCCCTTTGCCCGGCGCTTCCTGGTAAAAACCCTGGCGTTCGGCAATGGCAATGCTTAGCGCCACCGGGCCGTCGGGTCGTTTGCCCGCAGTGAGGATCCTCCTGCAGAGCGGGAGGCCTCAGGTAGCCCCCTCGAAAAGGCCTTAAAATGGTTTGCAGCTTTTGGTTTTCCCATTGTCCCGCGCCGAGCATTTGCGGGGCGGGCGGGAAAAAGCGCGCGGACTGTCTGAGCCCGCCGTAGCCCAAGCGAAGGCGGGCGAGTTTACGCGTGCTCCGGCCGCATCGACGACGCGCAGGATAAAGCGGGGCACGGGCGTGCTCTTTGGCTTCGTTTTCTGTCACGGGACAGAAAATGAAGAAACGCGTTAATAAAAACAACCCGGATCGGTCGAACCGCTCCGGATCCTCCACCAGAGGGAGAGGGTTTAGATCAATACTCAAAAAACCACTCTATCAGGGCGACGAGAGGGACTATGAAAAATGTACTGATCACCGGCGTGTCCGGCTATATCGGCAACAAAATCGCCCGGGCTCTGGCCCAGCATGCAGCTGTCAAAACCCTGGTGGGGATCGACATCCAGCCGCCTCGGACCCCGCAAAACGGCCTGATCTTTCATCAGCACGATGTCCGCGAAACAATGGCGGATCTGTTCCGCCGCCATGGGATCGACACGGTCATCCATGCCGCCTATGTACTGCCCCCCATCCACGACCGGGCCCTCATGGAAGACATCAACGTCAGCGGCACCCGCAACGTCATTGCGGCCTGCCATGATACCGGCGTGGACCATCTCCTCTACACCAGTTCGGCCACGGCCTATGGCTTTCACCCGGACAACCCCATTCCCCTGACCGAAGACAGCCCCCTGCGGGGCAACGACGATTTCACCTACAGCAAAAATAAAAAAGAAATCGAATTCATTTTCCAGGAGGTCATCGGGGAACAGCCCGCCATGGCCATAACCATTCTGAGGCCCTGCTTCGTGGTGGGGCCTGGTTTTGCCAACCCTTTGGCCACGCATCTGAAAAAAAAAGTGGTGCTTTGCCCCAGTCCGTCATCCCCCATGCAATTCGTCCACGAGGATGACCTGTTGCGCGTCATGCTGCTCTGCCTGGAAAAGCAGGTCGCAGGCGTCTACAATGTGGCAGGCGAAGGCACGCTGGCAATGGCCGAAATGATCCGGATGCTGGGCAATATCCACTGTCCTCTTCCGGCGGCCGTCATGGCCCCGATCAACCATCTGGCCTGGAACCTGCGCATGACCTGGCTGACCGAATTCCCCAGTCCGGCGCTGAATATCATGCGTTACCCCTGGATTGTCTCGTCCGCCAAGCTTATCCGGGACACCGGCTTCAGCTACCGCTATGACACACATGCGGCCTTCGATGATTTTGCCAAAACCGTCCAAAACGGAACAGGGTAGGCCGCATGAAGTCCATGCGCCTTGAGTGTGCGGCCCTTGAAAACGCATTATTGGCGCTCTTTGATGGCAAAAGCGACGGTTCCCGGGTAGGGGCATTTCTGCTGTGCCGGAATGCCGCGCGCTTTCAGTTCGGGATAAATTTTTGATTCCTCTGCTTTGAAGACGAAAAGCTTCTCGAACCCCGACAGCTCGGCCTCGTACCCCGCCCGGGCCAGGACGGCCACCACGGGCTCAAAAACATGGGCCGCTTTCCAACGCGCCAAAACGATTGCATGGATCTTCCACTGGGGAAAGGCGGCCGGGTTTTCGAGGTAGTCCACCCAGGGGACGAAGTCCTGAAAGGCCAGGGCACTGCTGTGTTCCATCTCCCCGACACCCAGGAATCCCCCCGCACCAAGGCTTTCCGGTACCAGATCCGATCCGAATGCTTCCTGAAAGGCTGTGATCAATACGGCCAGTAATGTCTCGAATTCGGCCCGTGTCAGAGGCGCGGCCTCTTCGGGCACCTTGTGATTAAACCTCAGGTCGGTATGGGCAATGGCATCGGCGTCCTCCGAAATCCGGCGCTGGCTCACGTGGAGCCAAACCGTATGAGGCGGGCGCACCAGAGTCAGGGTGTGGGAAATCAGGGTGCCTTTATCGAACGTTTTTTCAATCTGCACCGGTTGAGCTGAGCCGGATTCATCCGCAGCAGCACCATGGATTAACCCCACAAGACATAAAAATGCCAATCCAATGATCCCAGGCAAACGATGTGGCATGCGACCCCCTTTCAAAAAAACACAGCCGCCGAGCAATCGTTTCAAGAAAGACTGACCGATCAAAATCGGTCTTCCGATCCATGCAACCCTCTATTGGTAACGCCAAAGCCCCCTTAAGTTCAACCTCATGACACAAATGGGGATCACCCCGGCACCATACCAATGGCCCCCGCGTATCCGCTGACCCGTGGATCATCGCCCCCATAAAACACAGATGCGCCGGTCAGTCCACCGCCAGCAGGACGCCAAAAACGGCCAGCAGCAAACCGGACACCTTCTCGATGCGGAAAACCCATTGGCCCAGAAACCCTTTCACCCGCTCACGGCCGAAGGCCGTCGCGACGCCCATGTCCCAAGCAAGCACAACGGACACCATCCACAGGGCATACAGGCTGCGCACCCCCAAGGGCGTTTCGGCCGAAACCATGACGGTGAACAGGGACAGGTAAAAGATGGCGTTTTTAGGATTGAATATGGCCGACAGGAATCCCACCATAAACTGCCGCCTCACCCCCGGCACATGCAAAGCGCTCACCGAGACCCCGGCCTCCAGGGATCGCCGAGGGGCGCGTAGCAGGAGGAGGCCCACATAGACCAGATAGCCGCCGCCCAACCATTTAAGGGCCACCATCAACGTATCCATCTCGCGAACGGTCTCCAACCCCAGAACGGCAACGGCCAAGTAGACCCCGTTGGCCGCAGCGATACCCGTACAGACCATGAAGGCATAGCGTAGCGGTAATCGTAAGGCCGCCTGCAAGATGAGAAAAAAGTCCGGTCCCGGGCTGAGCAGGGCCAGAAAATGGGCCGATGCAATCAGTAGAAACTCCATGGATCCCCCTTTCACGGGGATGGAGTATAGGCTTTGGAAGCAAACGATTATTGTACAAAATTGAGCTGGTATTCGCGGGGGGTCACGGTGGTCATGGTCTTGAAATGGCGATGGAAATGGCTCTGGTCGAAAAACCCGCAGGCCAGGGCCACCTCGCCAATCGCCATGCCTTCCTGAAGCAGGGCACGGGCGCGTTCGATGCGGCAGTTCATCCGGTAGGCGTGAGGTGTGATGCCGGTGGCCTGCTTGAACTGGCGCAGAAGGGTGTAGGGGTTGACCCCCCGCTCCCCGGCCAGATCGGCCAAAGTCAAATCTTTCTCCAGGTCTTCGGCCAGGCAGTGCTTGAGGTGCGCGATATGCGAGGCGGGCGCGGCCGCCGTCTTGCCGGTTCGGCAGTACTGCAGGAACACGTTTGCGGCCAGATCCGCCAGGGATTGCTCTTTGGCCATCAAGTGGTTTCCCCCCATCAGGCAGGCCATGGCGTTCAAATACCGGCGATGAAGTCCCTCCTCTTCCACAAGAATGGTGGCCACCGGAAGAAAGACATCCGTTTCCCAGAGAGACTGTTGCACCTGAAGGCACCAGTCCGTCTTCAGGTAAAGCATGAAATAGCTTCGGGCCCTTGCGCTTGTGGGGTTGCAGCTGTGGAGAGTATCCGGGTTGATGAGGGCCAGCGCACCGGGACGAAGGTCTATCGCCTGATCCGCCACCTGGAAAATCACTTCGCCGGCATCGACAGCGCCGATGCTGAGACGCCGATGCATATGCGGTTTGAACAAGCGTCGGCTGTCCTGCGTAAAGCGCCCTTCGGCAAAGGGCAGGCGCGCGTCTATGAAAAAGGTTTCCCGGTTCACGCCCGGTTCAGGCCTTGGAAGATTGGATGACGTCGCGAACATCCCCATTTTCGGAGGCGGCATCTTCCGGTGGTGACAACGTCTTGGTCAGAGACAGCTGCTCGCCGGCTTCCGGATCCAGAAAGGACGCTTTGAAACCAAAAGATTGATAGATCCGGCGGGCCGCCGTGTTCTTCATCTGCACTTCCAGGGTGATTTTGCAGCATCCCCGCTCCCTGGCAATCCGTTCCACCTCCCGGAGAAGCGCATTGCCGATGCCGCGTTGCTGATAATCCTGCAGCACCATGAAATCATGGATGTTGATGAGGGGCTGGGCACTGAAGGTGGAGAATCCCATGAAACAGATGGCCATTCCCACATAGCGGCCCTCGGTGCGGGCCAGCAGCACCAGGGCGGTCGGGAATTGCGCCAGTCCACTGACAAGATGCTGCAGTACGGTATCATCCAGGGGTTTGCGAAACCCCAGCAAATCCCGGGCATAGGCATTCAACAAATAAGGGATGGCCTCCCGGTGCGCTTCGTCGCGATAATCGGCCTCTATAATTTGAATGGCATCGTTTGGCATGCTTGTCCTGAACGTTTGATTTGATGTTGCCGGCCGGTTCTGTTATCCACCACCATTTGTTATCGATCTGTAGCGCCAATTTATTCCCGCTGCAAGACGGCCAACCTTTTTCTTTGCGAAGTGACCATGAACAAAACCCGCATGTTGCTCCTGCTGGCCCTGCTGTCAGCCTTTCCGCCCCTGTCCACGGATATGTATCTCCCGGCCATTCCACTGCTTGTTAAAATATGGCAACAGCCCCTGGCCCTGGTCAACCTGACACTGGTCTTTTTTTTCATCAGCTACTGTATCTCCCTGTTGTTTTACGGACCGCTTTCGGATCGTTTCGGACGGCGGCCCCTTCTGTTGGCCGGTATCGGTCTCTTTATCCTGGCCAGCCTGCTTTGCGCTCTGGCCGGCAACGTTATCAGCATGATCGTCTTCCGGGTGCTGCAAGCCGCCGGAGCCGCTTCGGCCGCCACCCTGGCCCTGGCCATCAGCAAGGACATCTATGACGGACGCGATCGGGAGCGGATTCTCGCGTATATCGGCGTCATCATGGCCCTGGCGCCCATGCTGGCGCCGGTTTTCGGGGGCTGGATCCTGACCTGGTTTTCCTGGCGATGGATTTTCGTGTCCCAGGCCACTGTCGCCCTGATCGCCTGGGGCGGCGTCTGGCGAATGCGGGAAACCCTGAAAGCACCGCAAGCCATGCGTGCCCTTCAAACCGCCGGCATTTACTTGGCGCTTTTCCGCAACCGGCGGTATCTGGGCTACGCCCTTTTGGTCTCCGTTATCGTGCTGCCGCATTTCGCCTTTATCGGCGGCTCGGCCCATATCTACATCACCCGGATGGGGCTGTCGGAACAAACCTTTGGCTATCTCTTTGCGCTCAACGCCGCCGCCATCATGGCCGGTTCCCTGGCCTGTTCACGCCTGCTGGACCTTATCGGGTCCCGCCGGCTCATGACCGTTGGGTTTGCCGGCGTGCTGATTGGCGGGCTGCTCATGCTGGTGCGCTGGATGCCGGATCCATGGGGACTGGCGCTTCCCATGACGATGATTTCTTTTTGTTTCGGCCTCAGCCGCCCGCCCAGCAACAACCTGGTTCTGGAACAGGTCGATCGTCATGCCGGAGCCGCCTCGTCATTGCTGATCTTTATCTATTTCATGCTGGGTGCTTTTGCCATGTGGCTGATCTCTTTGGACTGGCCGGACAAAATTCAAGTGATCGGTCTTTTGGGCACCGGCGCCGGGGGTGTCCTGCTGGGTGTCTGGTTGCTGCTGCCACTGATAAGCCGCCGCCGGATGGTTGAAACCTGAAACAGGTGGCAACAAACGTCACGGGTGCTTAATTTTTTCAAGTAGATTTGGGTGTGGTCGTCCGCCTGATTTTTCGATCCAGCCGAAAAGGATTGACCGAAAATGAATCCGTATCGCAATCCATTTTTCTGTGTCCCGCGCTCCGCCTACACCACCAGCCAGGGCGAGGTGTCACCGCCGGAAAGGGACTAGCCGCCATGATTCTCTACGACCCAAACGACCGTATGGGCTTTTTTGAATTCGGTATTCAGATTCCTATTCTGGACAGCAAGGTGACCAAGACCTTTGAGGTCCTCAAAAAAGCTCCGGAACTGGCCCCGTACCTCGAAAAATGGCATCGGGCACAGATCCATGAAAAACTCGAACGGGAAGACCTCCTGCGGGTGCATAGCCGCAGCTATGTGAATCGCCTGTTTTCCGACGCTCTTGAAGAGGAAATCATCCGGACCTACGAACTGGTCGATGACCGGGGGCGTTACTACCGCTATGCGCCGGAGGCCGCCACCCGGCCCCTGCCGCACCTTTTCGACCGCATTCTTCGGCGGGTGGCCGGCACCACCCAATGCTATCGCCTGGCCCTGGAAACCGGTTTCTGTTTTTATTTCGGCGGGGGGATGCACCATGCCCAGCACGATTACGGCAAAGGGTTCTGCCTGCTGAACGACATTGTGATCGGCCTGCGCAAACTGCAGGCGGAAAGGCTTATCCGAACCGCCTGGGTCATCGATGTCGACGCGCATAAGGGGGATGGCACGGCCGCCCTGACCCAGGGCGACGATACGATCCACACCCTGAGTGTCCACATGGCCCGGGGTTGGCCGCTGGATGAAGCACCGGTGGATGCGGCCGGTCAGCCCAACCCATCCTTTATTCCCAGCGATATCGACATCCCCATGGCCCCCGGCGAGGAACATGCTTACAACGACCGCCTGTCGGAGGGCCTCGAGCAAATGGCGGGCATGGCCAAGCCGGACCTGGCCGTGGTGGTGTCCGGAGCCGACCCCTATGAGAAGGATGAACTCCCCTCCACCCAGGGGCTGCGCCTCACGCGGGCGGAAATGCTGGAACGCAACCGGTTGATCTTCCGTTTTCTCAGTAAACGACGCATCCCCCAGGCAGGATTGATGTCCGGTGGATACGGGCATGCCGCCTGGGAGGTCTACGCGGATTTCTTAGAATGGGTGCTCCCCCGGCGGTTGGGTGCCATGGACCGAAGATGATGCAACTTCGTACCGCATGATGCGATCCTCCGGTTGACGCCCGATAGCCACCTTTGCTAAGTCACCCATAAGGCATTATCTTAACATCACATCGCTATCACGGTGCCGCCTCGCCTGCCTGCTCTCGCTCATCGTGATTGGAACCCCTCCGCCACTGGACCTCGGCACCCTTATGGAAAAGGAGGACTGCCATGCTGGTCAAAATTTTCATCAAGAGACGCTTTAAAACAGGCAAAGTCAAAGAAATCAATGCCCTGCTCCGGGATTTTCGCTCCGGAGCCATGACCCAGGCCGGCTATGTTTCCGGGGAGACCCTCGTATCCCAAGAGGACCCCCAGAATGTACTGGTTATCGGAACGTGGCAGAACATGGAAAGCTGGCTGGCCTGGAAGGGCAACCCGCGCCGCCAGGAATTCGAAACCATGCTGGAGATGTATCAGGAAGGGCCGACCCAGTATGAAGCGTATGTCCTGGGCGTCCCGCCGCAACCCTGATATGGATAACGGCCGTTGCGACGCCCTCTATCGCCATTGTTAGGAAAAATAGCCATGCGCCCCGGGAATGATTAGGTTCTCCCGTAATATTTTTTTGGCCAGCCGTAGAGGACAACCCGGGAATGGATGCGTTTTCCCATCACATCGAAAAAATCATACTTCAATTCAATACACGGGGTATGGTGCGCCTTTCCGAAGCCATACCCCGCGGCTATTGCCGGAGGGCGGCCCGGCTGATCCGGGACAATCCGGGCACTGTTCTCATTGGAACGGGATTTCCGGTGAAGGGCACTTTTGAAACGGACGGTCCCATCGGGGCCATCGCCATGTACGACCTTCTGCAGGGACTGGGCTATCGCCCTGTCTTTGTATGCGGCCCTCCCCTTTCACGCGTCCTTGGCGGACGATTTGACGTATATGAAATTCCGATACTGGATTGGCAGGCGAGCAAACCGGTGGTCCAAGAAGCGCTTGAAGCGCTGCAGCCGACCCTGATCATGTCCATTGAAAGGCCCGGCATTACCGCTTCGGGGCGCTATTTCAGCATGCACGGACATGATATCAGTGCCTTCACCGCCAAATTCGACCTATTTTTCGATCTCAGTGCCTGCCCGACGATTGCCTTTGGTGATGGTGGGAATGAAATCGGAATGGGCAACGTCTTCCATCTGCTGACCGATTTGCCCATTACACCCGCCGTCACAACATGCGACGAGCTCGTGATCGCCACGGTATCCAACTGGGGCGTCTATGGTGTCATGGCCGAATTGAGCCGGTTGCTGGGTCAGGACCTTCTCGCCGCTATCAAACCGCACGAAGTCTTATCGTACCTCATGTCCAATGGTGGTCTGGATGGTGTTACCGCCAAAGCAACCGCCACGGAAGACGGTTTTCCCATGGATGTCGGCAAGAAAATTATTCATCAATTGCAGGGGGCCTTGTCCCTCAATGCGCCCGAGAGTTCTCCATGATCGAAAACAGTTCCTTCGGATCGATCCTGGTCGGCGGAGAAAAGTACACCACGGACATCCTTATTTATCCGGACGGCCGCGTTGCCGACAACTGGTGGCGGCAACAAGGCCACCGGCTTACGCTCGCGGACCTCGCCCCCTTGCTGGCCGCCCAACCCGAAATCATCGTGATCGGCACCGGTGTCTACGGCCGGTTGGTGCCGGAACCCGGGCTGGCATCCACCCTGAACGCACGCGGCATCGATCTGGTACTGGAGCCTACCGCGGCGGCGACCGCCCGTTTCAATGCCCTGCACGCCTCCCACCGAACAGCGGCCGGCTTTCATCTGACCTGCTGATATACCATGCGAATCATCCTCCCGGCCTAAGGAAAAACCAACCGACGCTGAAGGCCATTTAGACTTTAAAACCACATCCTCTTTTTAATGTTGACAGAAAATTAAAAAGTCACTACTAAAGGTCGAACCATTATACAACCATCGCAGACACAAATGTTTCGAGCCGCCAAACAAAATCGTATTTTTCAGGATGTCGTCGACCAGATCGAAAAGGCCATCATTGACGGCAAGCTGCAGTCAGGGGACATGCTGCCGTCTGAAAGAGAGATGAAAGATCTTTTTCAGACCAGCCGCGGCACCTTGCGGGAAGCGTTGCGGGTGCTGGAGCAGAAAGGCCTGATCGAAATCAAGCTGGGGGTCGGTGGCGGCTCCGTTGTCAAGGCGGCGCCCATGGAACAGGTTTGCGACAGTCTCGACCTGCTGGTGCGCTTTCAACAGATATCGCTGCGCCACCTGGCCGAATTCCGGGAAGGTGTCGAGGGCAACGTTGCCGCGACCGCTTCCCAGCGGGCCACACAGCGAGATATTGTCAAACTGGAAGCCTTGCTGGAAAAAGCACGCCGTTATGTAGCCAAGGGGGTTTCCGAGTGGCCGCAATTCGTGGAAATCGACGGTCGGATCCACCAGGCCTTGGCCGGGATCACCGGCAATCCCATGTATATCGTCATTCACCAGATGGTCCATGACAATATCCAGCGCTACTATGAACAATTTCTACCCTGGACCCAAACCCGGCTCCAGGAAAACCTGGACGACCTCTGTCGTATTGTGGCCCTGATCAAGGCAGGGGATGCGGAGAAGGCCAGCGCCAGGGCCCGCCGGCATGTCAGGCGGTTCGGGGAATATATGATCGAAAAAGAAAAAGAGCGCAGCGCAGCGGTGGAAAGCCCTTGAATGACGGTCCCAGCCGCCGCATTGACAGTGTTTCGCGTTCTTTGTTAAGACACACCGTTTACCCTTAAGCACGCCAATAACTAGCACACCAACCATTCTAAAAGGAGGCTCGCATGAAAAAGGTTTTATTTTTTGCGCTCATTCTCTGCCTGATGGCCGGTACGGCCGTCTCGGCCGACACAATCAAGATCGGCCTGATGGCACCCCTTACCGGGGCCTGGGCCAGTGAAGGCCAGGATATGCAGCAAATCGTCGAATTGCTGGCCGAAGAAATCAATGCAGCCGGCGGTGTCAACGGCCAGAAAATAGAAATCATCACCGAAGACGACGGCGGCGATCCGCGCACGGCCGCATTGGCGGCCCAGCGTCTTTCGACCCAGGAACTTGTCGCGGTCATCGGCACTTACGGCTCCGCCGTGACGGAAGCCTCCCAAGGCATTTACGATGAAGCCGGCCTGATCCAGGTGGCCAACGGCTCCACGGCCATCCGCCTGTCGGAAAAAGGCCTCAAGTATTTCATGCGCACCTGCCCGCGGGATGACGAGCAGGGGCTGGTGGCCTTCAAGACCCTGAAAAGTGGCGGCTACAAAAGCATCGCCATCCTGCACGATAACTCCAGCTATGCCAAGGGCCTGGCCGATGAAGCCAAATCCCTGCTGGAAAAAGACGGTGCCAACATCGTCTTCTACGATGCATTGACACCCAAAGAAAACGACTACTCCGCCATCCTGACCAAAATGAAAGCCGCCAACCCGGATGTGGTCTTCTTTACCGGATATTATGGCGAAGCCGGCCTGCTGCTGCGTCAGAAAATGGAAATGAACTGGAACGTACCCTTTCTGGGCGGCGATGCCACCAACAATCCCGACCTAGTGAAGATTGCCGGCAAAGATGCCGCGGCCGGCTTCATGTTCCTCAGCCCACCGGTTCCCCAGGATCTTGATTCTCCGGAAGCCAAAGCCTTCATGACCGCCTACCAGAAAAAATACAATGCCGAGCCCGGCTCCGTATGGGCGGTCCTGTCCGGCGACGGCCTGCGTGTTGTGGCCGAAGCCATCAAGGCCACCGGCTCCACGGAACAGGACAAACTGATAGCGTACCTGAAAAATGAGATGGACAAGTTCCCCGGCCTCACCGGCCAAATCTCATTCAACGACAAGGGCGACCGGGTCGGCGACCTTTACCGGGTCTACAAAGTCGACAACAACGGCAAGTTCATCATGCAGTAGCCACCGGCTTTTCGCCAGGTGACGTGTAAAAAAAATTGACGGCCGCCCGTCTCCGGGCGGCCCCACCTTGCGATAGAGGCGCAGGTCGCCTTGGTTGTCGATCGGCGCCTTTTTTGTAATTCCCCATCGAAACGGAGAGCCGGATGGAGCTCTTTATCCAGCAGCTGACCAACGGACTGGCGGTTGGGGGCATCTACGCCCTGATCGCCCTTGGCTACACCATGGTCTACGGTGTCCTCAAACTCATCAATTTCGCCCACGGCGATCTGTTCACGATCGGCGCCTACCTCGGTCTGACCCTGCTCACCACCCTGGGCCTGACCAACTATTTGGGGCCTTTCGGAGTGGTCATCGTACTGGCCCTGATGGTCATGGGCCTGGTGGCCATCGTGGGCGCCGCTCTGGAACGCGTGGCCTACCGCCCTTTGCGAACATCGCACCGGCTCTCAGCCGTGGTCTCAGCCCTGGGCGCCTCCATTTTTTTCCAGAATGCCGTCATGCTGATCTACGGCGCCCGTTACAAAGTCTACCCCCACGACATCCTGCCGCGGACGGCCATCCATGTTTTCGGACTGGATATCCCCTTGATTCGCCTGCTGATCCTGTTGACATCGATCGTCATGATGATCGGTCTCTACCTTTTCATCCAGCGCACCAAAATCGGTACGGCCATTCGGGCCGCGGCCATCGACCAGGGAGCCGCCAAACTGATGGGCATCAATGTGGACCGGGTCATCATGATCGTTTTTCTCATAGGCCCGGCTCTCGGTGGTGCTGCCGGCCTGATGGTGGGCCTCTACTACGGCCAGATCAATTTTACCATGGGGTGGCTTTACGGGCTTAAAGCTTTTACCGCCGCCATTCTGGGGGGCATCGGCAATATTCCCGGCGCCATGGTCGGGGGGCTGTTGCTGGGGGTCATCGAGGCCATGGGGGCGGCATACATTTCCATTGCCTGGAAAGACGCCATTGCCTTTTGCGTGCTGATTCTCATTCTCATTGTTCGCCCCACCGGTCTGTTGGGGGAACGGGTCGCGGAAAAAATATGAAAAACAAACACATCGTCATTTACGTCGCCTTCGGTGTTCTTCTCCTATTTTCGCCGGCGTTCCTGAATGCCTACTGGGTGGATGTCCTGAACAACGTGGGGCTCTACACCATTCTGGCCTTAAGCCTGAACATCATCCTGGGACACGCCGGGTTGTTCCATATGGGGCATGCCGCCTTTTATGCCCTGGGCGCCTACACCACGGCCATTATCAACACCACTTACCATATCCCGATTCTCTGGCTGCTGCCGGTCAGCGGACTGGTGGCCGGATTGGCGGCCCTGGTGGTCGCCCGCCCGATTATCCATCTCCGGGGGGACTATCTTCTCATCGTTACCATCGGACTCGTGGAAATCATCCGCATCGCTTTGGTCAACAATGTGTTTGGCATCACCGGCGGCAGCAACGGGATCTTCGGCATTTCGCGTCCCGTGCTTTTTGGGTGGAAAATCAACAAACCCTGGGAATTCTTCTATCTCATCTGGGGGTTTGCCGCGGTAACCATCTTCCTGTTTGACCGCCTGGAGAAATCCCGTTTCGGGCGGGCCCTGAATTATCTGCGCGAGGATGACGTGGCCGCTGAGGGCAGCGGCATCAACACCGCCCATTACAAGCTGATCGCTTTTGTGATTGGCGCTTTCTGGGCCGGCATGGTGGGGAATATCTTTGCCGCCAAAATGACCATCATTGCACCGGAATCCTTTAATTTCTGGGAATCGGTGGTCCTGTTCATGATTGTTCTGCTGGGCGGCCGCGGAAGCATTCGGGGGGTCATTCTGGGATCCTTTCTGGTGCTGGGACTGCCCGAGATTTTCCGGCAGTTTGCCACCGCCCGCATGCTGGTTTTCGGCGCTTTCATGGTCGTTATGATGATTTTTCGGACAGAGGGCATTCTGCCGCCACTGCCGCGCAAATACCCCATCGCCAAAGTGCTGGGTCGGGAGGGAAGCGTATGAGCACCTTGCTGAGCCTGAAAAACCTGACCAAACGCTTTGGAGGTCTGGTAGCCGTGGATCATGTCAGCTTCGATGTGGAAACCGGCTCCATTGTGGGCCTGATTGGGCCGAACGGGGCCGGTAAAACCACGGTCTTCAATTTGATCACTGGCAATTACCGACCGGATGAGGGGGAGGTCGTATTTGAAGACCGCCCCATTAAAAACCTCCCCACCCACAAAATCGTCTCTTTGGGCATTTCCCGAACGTTTCAGACCATCCGCCTGTTTCAGAAACTCAGCGCCATTGAGAATGTCCTGGCCGGATGCCACTGCCGCATGAAAGCCGGCTCGCTGGCCGGCATGTTCCGGCCGCCGGCCCAGCGCCGGGAGGAACGCCAAGCTCTGGAGACGGCGTTGCAGGAGCTGCAATTTGTGGGGCTGCAAGACTATGCCGAGCAGTTGGCCGAAAACCTGTCTTACGGCAACCAGCGACTGCTCGAGATAGCGAGGGCGCTCGCCACCCAGCCCCGGTTTATTATTCTGGACGAGCCGGCCGGCGGCATGAACAACCAGGAAACCGCTGCCCTTATCGAAACCATTCGCAAAATTCGCGACCGGGGCATCACGGTATTGCTGATCGAACACGATATGAGCCTTGTGATGGAAGCCTGCGAACACCTTGTGGTGATCGAAAACGGGGCGAAAATCGCCGAGGGCACGCCCCAGGCCATCCAGAACGACCCCAAAGTGATCGAAGCCTACCTGGGAACCGACGAGGAATAGCCCATGATTCTGAATGTGGAAAATCTGCACGTGAAGTACGGCAATGTGGAAGCGCTGCACGGCATTACCCTCAATGTAAAAAAGGGAGAAATCGTTACGATTTTAGGCGCCAACGGTGCCGGCAAGTCCACGACCCTGATGGCCATCAGCGGCCTGGTAAAAGCCTCGCAAGGCGCGATTCAGTTTGAAGGGGAGGCCATTCACAAGCTGCCGGCGCATGGCATTGTCACCCGAGGCGTTGCCCAAGTACCCGAGGGGCGGCGTGTTTTCGGCACCTTGACCGTGCAGGAGAATCTCAATCTGGGCGCCTACACATCCAATGACCCTGAGCGCAACCGCAAGAACCTGAAATGGATTTTCGATCTATTTCCCCGTCTTCAAGAACGATCGGGACAACTGGCCGGCACCCTCAGCGGCGGCGAGCAGCAAATGCTGGCCATTGCGCGGGCCCTCATGGCAACACCCAAAGTCCTTTTACTGGACGAACCCAGTCTAGGCCTGGCGCCCATTCTGGTGAAAGCCATCTTTGACACCATTCGCGAAATCAACCAGGCCGGCGTCACCGTCGTTCTGGTGGAACAAAACGCACGGGCCGCACTGAAACTGGCCCATCGCGGCTATGTTATGGAAGTGGGCAACATTGTGCTGGAGGACACGGCTGAAAACCTGCTCTCCAACGCGGAAGTGCAAAACGCCTATTTGGGAGGCGCAAGCACTAAAGGCCACTAGCGCTTAAGGCAAAACGCTCCGCACCGGCTTTGGTAAACCCAACGACCGGGTTGCGGCGTTAACCTTTTTGCGGTGGCAACCAGAAGCAATACAGGCAGACTCACGTGTCAATGTCTATAAATGGTTTAACCATTACAATCCTATTGGCGCCACTATAAAAGAATGACTTGTTGAGGAAAGGAAGACACCATGAAAACGGCCATGGACGACACCCTTCAAAAGGAGGCCATCCAACTTGCCGAGGCCTGGCAAAATCGGGCCGATGCATTGTTGAAAAGCGACGAAAAAAAGTACCAGAAACAGATTAAGCACCTGCTGACCCACCCGGAAGATAAAATTACCCTGACCCAGATGATCGATCAGAGCTTCCGCAGCGAAAACTATCGTCGGGTGGCGGACCAGGTGACCAGCCTGCTGAAACGGCGCGGCATTCCCGGTTTTTTCTCACCCACTGAAAAAATCCTGATGCACCTGTTTCTCAATGTCGGACGCCTGATTCCAGGTATCTCCGTACCCAAAATGATTGAAAAAATGCGGGCCGACAGCAATCGGGCCATCATTCCCGGGGAATCGGACGTGCTCCTGCCTCACCTCCAGAGGCGCAAAAGCCAGGGTATCCGCATGAACATCAACCATCTCGGGGAAGCCGTGCTCGGTGAGGAAGAAGCCCGCCATCGTCTGCAAACCTATATCGACGACTTAAAAAACCCGAGCATTGAATACATCTCGGTCAAAATTTCGACCATTTATTCCCAGATCCAATCCCTGGCGTTCGACCATACGGTCGGTGTCCTCATGGAGCGTCTGGCCCAACTCTACCGGACGGCAGCCGCCCATGAGTTCGAACGCCCCGACGGTCAGCGCGTACCCAAATTCGTCAACCTCGATATGGAGGAATACCGGGATCTCGACATCACGACCGCCGCCTTCACGCGCACCCTGGACCAGGATGAATTCAAACACCATGGGGCCGGCATCGTCCTGCAGGCCTACCTGCCCGATTCTTTCGCCATCCAGCAGACCCTGACCACGTGGGCCCGCGAACGGGTTGCCAACGGTGGTGCGCCCATCAAAATCCGCATCGTAAAAGGGGCCAATCTGGAAATGGAGCTGGTGGAATCGGCCCTGTTCAACTGGCCGCTGGCCACCTATGACAATAAGCGGGATGTGGATGCCAACTACAAACGCATGGTGCACTTCGGTATGCAGCCGGAGAACATGCGGGCCGTTCATTTGGGTATCGCCTCCCATAACCTTTTTGAACTGGCCTATGCCTACAAGCTGGCCGAACGCAACCAGGTGACGGACGGCTTCACCTTCGAAATGCTGGAGGGCATGGCCAACCACGTCCGGCGGGCCATCTCGGAGATGACCGGCGAAGTGCTGCTCTACGCCCCCGTGGCCGCACGGGAGGAATTCATCAATGCCATCGCCTATCTCGTGCGCCGCCTGGACGAAAACACCGGCGAAGAAAATTTCCTGCGCTACTCCCCCAGCCTGAAAACCGGATCAGAGGAATGGCGTTTCCTCCAGAAAGAGTTCGAGGCCGCCTGCGCCCATCGGGACCAGGCCCCCAGCGCCCCCAACCGGATACAGGACCGCAATCAGGAAGTCTTCCCGGAAAAAATGGGGACCTGCTACGAAGGCGAGTTCAACAATGAACCGGATACGGACTGGTCCCTGGCCGCCAATCGCCGATGGGCGCAAGCCATTCGGGAAAAATGGCAAAAAACAGCCGATGACGCACCCATCCAGATTCCACTGGTCATCGGCAACGAAGAAATCCTGGAAGACCGGGACACACGAACCATTCTGGATCCCAACCAGATACCCGCGGAAATCACCGTGGCGGCCTACCGCCTGGCAACGGTCGCGGATGCCGACCGGGCGGTTGCCGTGGCTAAAGCAGATCCGGACGGCTGGCGCCAACTGTCACCGGCCGAACGGCACGCGGTTTTAGCGCGGGTTGCCATGGAAGTGCGAAAAGACCGTGGTGATCTCATTGGAACGGCGGCGGCCAATACGGGCAAAGTGTATACCGAAGCGGACGTGGAAGTATCTGAGGCCATTGATTTTGCAGAGTATTATCCCTATTCGGCCCGCGCTTTCACCGAACTGGAAAATATCCAGGCAACGGGCAAGGGGGTCGGCGTGGTGGTTTCACCCTGGAATTTCCCGATTGCCATCCCCTGCGGCGGCATGATGGCGTCTCTGGCCGCCGGCAACACGGTCATTTTCAAACCGGCTTCCGATGCCGTCCTCGTGGCCTGGACCCTATGTCAGGCCATCTGGCGCGCCGGCATCTCCCGCAATACGCTCCAGTTTCTGCCATGCTCCGGCGGCAGCACGGGCGCGCACCTGATCGGCCATGACGATGTGGACTTCGTGATTCTGACCGGCGGGACCGAAACCGGCATGACCATGCTGCGCCAGAAGCCGGCCATCCATCTTTCCGCGGAAACCGGCGGGAAGAACGCCACCATCGTTACGGCCATGGCCGATCGGGACCAGGCCATCAAGAATATCATCTATTCGGCCTTCGGCAACAGCGGCCAAAAGTGCTCCGCCACTTCCCTGCTAATCCTGGAGCGGGAGGTTTACGACGACGAAAATTTCAAACGTCAGCTAGTGGATGCCGCCCGCAGTTTCAAAGTGGGTTCGGCCTGGAATTTCGCCAACAAAATGGGCGCCCTTATCCACCCCCCCAAGGGTGATCTGGAAAAGGCCATGACGTCCTTGGAACCCGGGGAAAGCTGGGCCCTGCCACCCGAAATGGTGGACAACAACCCCCATATGTGGACCCCGGGCATCAAATACGGCGTGCAGCCCGGCTCGTTCACCCACAATACCGAATTTTTCGGCGCATTGCTGGGGGTTATGCCGGCGGAGAACCTGGAAGAGGCCATCGATCGGGTCAACATGACCGGCTTCGGACTCACCTCGGGCATCGAAAGCCTCGACCCGCGGGAGCACGCCGTCTGGAAGGAAAAAATCCGGGCCGGCAACCTCTACATCAACCGTGGCACCACGGGCGCGATTACCCTGCGCCAGCCCTTCGGCGGCATGGGCAAATCCGCCCTGGGACCGGCCATCAAGGCGGGCGGTCCCAATTACGTCAGCCAGTTCATGCATTTCGAGGAAACCGGATTTCCCGCTGTCGGCCCCCTCGAACAGGAACATGCCCTGCTTCGCATGGCCCTGGAATGGCGCCGCAAACTCTTGTGGGGCCACCTGGGTGAATTCAAGGATGATCTGACCAAAACCATCCGGGCCATTAAAAGCTATCTCTACCAGGCCGAAAAGGAATTTTGCCGGGAAAAAGACTATTTCCACCTCCGGGGCCAGGACAATATCCACCGTTACCGGCCTTTGGGCACCGTTGCCATCCGGCTGCACCCGGATGACAGTCTTTTCGATGTGCTGGCCCGCCTGGCAGCCGCCCGGATTAGCGGCAACGTTGCGGTCATCAGTATACCACCCGATCTGGAAAACGCCGTCACGGCCTTTCTCACCACCGTTGAAGGCCGCCAGATCACTGCCGGCGCCCTCATCCGACGCCAGTCCGATGAAGCACTGACGGCATCCATGGCCGTCGTCCAGCGTATCCGCTATGCCGCGCCTGACCGGGTGCCCGCCGCCATTCTGGCGGCCGCCGCCCAAAAGGGCTATTACGTCGCCCGGTCACCGTTGCTCATGGAAGGGCGCATCGAACTGCTCCATTACTGCCAGAACCAGAGTATCTGCGACACCTACCATCGCTACGGCAACTTGGGTGACCGGTCGGAATTGTAACACCGCAAACAACAGGATGGGACCATAAGCGGCTGACCCGCCGCCTGTCGATGCAGGGGCGGGTCAGTTTTTTTTGGCTTGGAACAGTCGTGGGATCAGAATAGAAAGGCCAGCGCCTTGTGCTCGATCAGGATCTTCACCCCGATACCCAAGAGCACCACGCCACCCAGCACCCCGGCCACCGGGCTCAATCGCTCCGCTGATCCCACCGACTTGCCCAAATGCAGTCCCACCACGGTGAAGGCGCCCGCCACCACGCCGATGATGATGGCCGGCAGCCAGATGGAAACCTGCAGCATGGAAATCGTCAGCCCCACGGCCAGGGCATCGATGCTGGTGGCCACGGATAGCATCACCAGGGTCAGGCCACGGGTAGGATCATGCTTTTCCCGGGCGTCTTCTTCCAGCTTAAACGCCTCCCGGATCATATTGACTCCCACAAACGTCAGGAGGCCGAAGGCAATCCAATGGTCGAAGCGTTCGATCTGGTCGCGCACCGTCAGACCGGCGGCCCAGCCGATGACCGGCATCATGGCCTGGAAAAAACCGAAATGCCAGGCAAGGCGGAAAAACTGACGCAACGACACCCGTTTCAAGCGAACACCGGTGGCGATGGCCACAGCAAAAGCATCCATGGCCAGAGCGACTGCGAGGGCGAAAATATTAATGAAATCCATGCAACCCTTTCCGAATGAACCCGGGTGTCGAAATGCCGCCAGAATTTGTATGGTAAGGGGGGCCTTGGATGATGTCAAAAAGAAAACGACCGCTGTTTGACAGGTTTGCCCGGTATCGCGTTGACAGGCTGTTGGTTATTCACCATAATAGACGTGCGTCGGTAACCACATAGAATTATTCGTTTTCATCCAGAAAAAAAGACAGGCAAGATCATGAGCATGCTTCCTATTCCGTCCTTCTTTGACCCCGCAACAGTGCCAACCATCTGGCGGGTCCCCTATCAGCAACGTGCCGCTGAGGGCCGGGACTGGAGACGCCGACACCGAATCCCGGCCGCCGCCCAGGACGCCTTCCGGGTCTCCTTATTACTCGTCGATGTCCAAAACACCTTCTGCCACCCCGATTTTGAGCTTTATGTCGGCGGGCGCAGCGGCACGGGTGCCGTGGACGACAATCGGCGATTGTGCGCGTTTATCTACCGGAACCTCAAGGGTATCACCGAAATATGCCCCACCATGGACACCCACCAGGCCGGTCAGATCTTTCACAGCCTTTTTCTCGTAAACGAGGACGGCGATCACCCGGAGCCCTATACCACCATTGCTCTGCAGGATTTGGAACAAGGGGCGTGGCGGTTCAACGCCGCGCTGGCCCCCGGATTGAACCTGACCGCGGCCGAAGGACAACGCCATATCGAACACTATGCCAGGGAGCTGCAGTCCCGCGGCAAATATGAACTGACCATCTGGCCCTATCATGCCATGCTCGGCGGCATCGGACACGCCCTGGTGTCGGCTGTCGAAGAAGCGGTTTTCTTCCACGGCATCTGCCGTTTCAGTCAGCCCGATTTTCAGGTCAAAGGGCAAAATCCCCTGACGGAAAACTACTCGGTACTGCGGCCCGAAGTGACCTCGGGCCCGGCCGGCGAGCCTGTTGACGCCAAAAACCTCAAATTCATCCAGAAGCTGCTGAATTTCGATGCCGTCATCATCGCCGGTCAGGCCAAAAGTCACTGTGTCGCCTGGACCATCGAGGACCTGTTGAATGAAATCCGGGCCACGGGACAACCGCTGGCAGAAAAGGTCTATCTGCTGGAGGACTGTACAACACCGGTCGTGATCCCCGAAGTGATGGACTATACGGAACAGGCTGACCAAGCCTTCCGCAAATTTGCCGATGCCGGCATGCACCTGGTGCAATCAACGGTTCCCATGCATGAATGGCCGGGTTTTGGAAACTAGAATGCACGCGGCAACACAGGCACTCAGGATAGCTTTGCCATGACCCCATCTTCCCTTGCCGGTCCTCTTTTGACGGACCTTTATGAAATTACCATGGCCGCCGGGTATTGGCGATATGACATCCGGGACCGGGCCACTTTTTCCGTCTTCGTCCGGAACCCGGAGAACAAACGCAATTACTTCGTTGCTGCCGGGCTGGAGACCCTCCTCCAGGAGCTGGAATCCTATCGGTTCCGGGATGAAGACCTCACCTACCTGCAAAGCCTGCAACTTTTTGAAGCGGGCTTTCTCGATGCCCTTCAGCAGCTGCGGTTTACCGGCGACGTGCATGCCCTGCCGGAAGGCACCCTCTTTTTCCCGGAAGAGCCCGTTATAGAAATCACAGCGCCCATCATCGAGGCGCAGTTGATCGAAACCCTTGTCTTGAACACCATCGGCATTGCCACCCTTATCGCCACCAAGGCTGCCCGCTGCATCCATGCCGCCGGAGGCCGTCCGCTGGTCGATTTCGCCCTGCGCCGCACCCATGGGTCGGATGCCGGCGATCAGGTCGCCCGCAGCACTTACATTGCCGGTTTCGGAGCGACCAGCAACTTGCGCGCCGGTCAACGGTTCGGGATTCCCGTGGCCGGCACCATGGCCCACGCCTTTGTGACCGCTTTCCCCTCCGAACGGGAAGCCTTCCGGGCCTATGCCGCCACCTTCCCCCACCACACGATCTTTCTGATCGACACCTACGATACCTTGGCCGGTGCCCGCAATGCAGCAACCGTAGCCCTGGAGATGCACGCTCGCGGGCATACGGCGATCGGTGTACGTCTGGACAGCGGGGACATGGTGGCCTTGAGCCGGGACGTTCGCCGGATCCTGGACGAAGCCGGGCTGCCGGACATGAAAATCTACGCCAGCAGCAGCTTTGATGAGGAGAAAATCGCCGCAACCATCAGAGCCGGCGCGCCCATCGATGCCTTCGGTGTCGGCACCCGCGTGGGGGTTTCAGCCGATGCACCGTACCTGGATATCGTCTATAAGCTGGTTCGATTGGGAACGCGGGATATCCGCAAACTGAGCCCGGGCAAAGTCACCCTGGCGGGAAAGAAACAAATTTTCCGCCGCCTGAACGCGGCGGGATTGTACCGGGACGACATTATCGCCTGCCGGGAGGAGACCGTCGCCAATGCCGAACCGCTCATGGAGCCGGTTATGGCAGGGGGGCGGGGACTCAAACCGCCCTCCGCTTTAAGCGACATTCGCAAAAACTTTGACCGGCAATTTGCGCTTCTCGATCCGCGCTATAAAACCATTCACGACTATGCAGCCTATCCGGTTCATATCAGCGCCCGGCTTCAAGCCCTTCAGACGTGATGGGCACTAAATGCCCAGGTAAGCCTTCCGTACATCTTCATTGGCCAGCAGCTTATCGGCCGCATCTGCCATGATGATGCGGCCGTTTTCCATTACGTAGCCGCGATGCGCCGTCTTGAGTGCCAGGTTGGCATTCTGCTCCACCAGAAAAACCGTGGTGTTGTTTTCGGTGTTGATCTTGCGGACGATATCGAAAATCCGCTTGACCACCAGAGGCGCCAGTCCCAGAGACGGTTCGTCCAGCAACAGCAGGCGCGGCCTGGCCATCAGCGCCCGGGATATGGCCAGCATCTGCTGCTCCCCGCCACTGAGGGTGCCGCCGGCCTGGTGGCGGCGTTCGGCTAAGATTGGAAAAAGTTCAAAGATATACGCGATATCGTTTTTGATTTCGTCCTTGTCATCCCGCAGGAAGGCCCCCATATCCAAATTCTCGAGCACGGTCAGATAGGGGAAGATCCGACGGCCCTCGGGCACCTGGGAAATGCCCATGGAGACGATGGCGTTGGGGGGCAGCCCGTGGATGGGCTGGTCCTGGAACAAAATCTCGCCCGTACGCGGCGGCACGACCCCGCTAATGGACATGAGCGTCGTCGATTTGCCGGCCCCATTGGCTCCGATGAGGGTCACGATTTCCCCCTCGGCGATTTCCATGCTGATGGATTTCAGGGCCTGGATGTTGCCATAGAAGGTTTCAACGTTCTGAAGCTTAAGCATCGATATCTTCTCCGAGGTAAGCCTTAATCACGGCCGGATTGCTTTTGATCTCCTCTGGGTTTCCCTCGGCAATTTTTTTGCCATAATCGACCACGTAAATCCGGTCGGACAAACTCATGACAAGCTTCATGTCGTGTTCGATCAGGAGAATCGAAACCCCCATTTCCGAGCGCAGGCGGATGATCAGATCGTCAAGTTCTTTGGTTTCCTGGGCATTCATCCCGGCCGCCGGTTCATCGAGCAGCAGCAGGAAGGGTTCAGTTGCCAGGGCCCGGGCAATTTCAAGTCGCCGCTGCGCACCATAGGGCAGATTCTTGGCAAACTCGTTGACATAGCGCGCCAGGCCGATTTTCTCCAGCATGCGATAGCTGTCGGTCACCACCTGTTTTTCTTCCCGGCGGTTGGCCGGCGGCCGGAGAATAGCACCCGGTATCCCTGAACGCAGCCGGCAGTGGCGCCCGATCATGACATTCTCCAACACCGTCATGTTCTGGAACAGACGGATATTCTGGAACGTGCGGGCCATGCCGCGCTCGGTCACCCGGTTGGGCTTGAGTCCGTTCAGGCGGCAGGCCTCTCCTTTCGGTCGTGTCAGGAGCATATCGCCTTTGGTCGGGGCATAGATCCCGGTGATACAGTTGAAAAAGGTGGTCTTGCCCGCCCCGTTGGGGCCGATCAGGGCAACGATTTCACCCGGATGCACTTGAAGATCAATCTGATCGAGGGCCCGTAGCCCCCCGAAATCCATGGTCAGCTGGTTGACATCTAAAACCGGTTTCATGCGTTATTGTTTTCCGCTGTTGTGTTCTGTCCTTCAAATTTATAGATGCGCCGCACCCCGCTGATGATGCCGCCGGGCCTGAAAACCATCATCATGACAAGCATGACCCCAAAAACCAGCATCCGATACTCGGAAAAGGCGCGCAGGTATTCCGGCAGCAAGATCAGAACCAGTGCGCCGAGGATGACGCCCAGGATGGAGCCCATGCCCCCAAGAACCACGACACACAGGATGATAACCGACTCCCAGATGGTGAAACTGGTAGGGTTGATGAACGTCGTCTTAGCGGCAAAAACAACACCGCCCATGCCGGCCCAGGTGGCCCCAAGGGCAAACGCGGACAATTTGGTGCGGGTTTTATCGATGCCCATGGCCTGGCAGGCCACTTCGTCTTCCCGCAATGCGATCCAGGCCCGCCCGATGCGCGAATCCTGGAGGCGCCGGACGACGAAAATCGTCATCAACGCCAGCCCGATCATCAGAAAATACATGAAAATGGAGGATTGCTGCAGGGACAGTTGGAGCCCGAAAAGACTCGGTTTGGGAATATTGGCAATGCCACTGGGGCCGAAGGAAAATTCATTCCAGTTTTCCAGCACCAAGCGGATGATTTCGCCGAACCCCAGCGTGACGATGGCCAGGTAGTCGCCCCGCAACCGCAATACCGGAAAGCCTAGAAGGATCCCGAAGATAAAGGCCAGCAGGGCACCGATGGGCAGGGCCATCCAGAAGGTCACCCCAAAATGGTAGTTCAATAAAGCATAGCTGTAAGCGCCGACCGCATAGAAGGCCACATAGCCCAGATCCAACAGGCCGGCCAATCCCACCACGATGTTCAGCCCCAGTCCCACCACGACATAGATCAACGCCGTGATCAAAATATTGGTCTGGTACATGGAAAAGACAAAGGGGAAGGCCACCACCAGAACCGCTACGACAATCAATCCCGGTATGTAAAACCGCGGATTGCTCATCAGGCGTGGCATCAGGGCAACTTTTTCCTCGCCACTGATTTCCGCTTTCTTTTTGCCGGCTTCCTTACGGGCGATGGCATAGCGCCAGAGAAAAGACAGGAAGAAAGTCCCCACACCGACCCCCGCCATGCGCCACCAGTGCCAATCGATGGTCTGCTCGATGGTGTTCACTTTGATCACCATGATGGGAAAGGTGAGGAACATAAACCAAAGCGATACCAGAAAAGACTTCTTGATTTCTTGAAATATCGTCATAATACGCTGCGTAACCTTTTACCGCCGGGCGGACGGCTTGATTAGCCCAACACCCCGGCGGCGAGGGATGATCGAGATTATACCTTGTCGGTATCCGACCGGCCCAGAATACCCGCCGGCCGGAAAATCAGGATGAGCACCAGAAAAACAAAGGCGAAGACATCTTCATAATCACTGGAAATATAGCCCGTGAAAAAGCTTTCCGTCCATCCCAGGACAAGGCTGCCCAGAACGGCACCGGGCATGCTGCCGATGCCCCCCAGAACGGCGGCCACGAAGGCCTTGATGCCGGCGATGAAGCCGACGTAAAAGTTGACCTGTCCGATGTGTGACGCCACCAGCACACCCCCAAGGGCGGCAATGGAGGATCCGATGATAAACGTAAAGGAAATCACCCGGTTGACATCCACCCCCACCAGCATGGACATATCACGATCCTGGGCCACCGCCCGCATGGCTTTGCCCATCCGGGTGAACTTGATCAGGTAGGTCAGCGCCACCATCACCAGGGCGGCCGCGATATAAATGACGATTTCCGTGGACCGGACGATGTGCTCAACAGGCTTTAAGAAATCCCAGGTCGGGACCAGGTTGGGGTAGGGCAGGAAATTCGAGGTCTGGGCCAGCAGAACATAGTTCTGCAGAAAAAGGGACATCCCGATGGCGCTGATGAGGGCAGAAAGCCGCTGGGACCCGCGCAGGGGCTTGTAGGCGATTTTTTCGATGGTAAAACCATAAGCCGCCGAATAAAACATGGCGACCAACGCGGCCAGGATAATGATCGCAATGGAATTCCAGCCCAGCATGGTCAATACGCTGATGACAATCAGACCGGTAAACGCGCCGATCATGTAAATTTCACCATGGGCAAAATTGATGAGCTCAATGATCCCGTAGACCATCGTATACCCGAGTGCAATCAGGGCATAGATGCTGCCACGGGTCAGACCTCCGAGGAACAGTTCAAGAAAATAATCCATCGGATACGATTCCCAACCCCGTACGCATTGAAGCGCTTTATATAGTCTTCCCTAAAATTATTCTGCCATAAACACATCAGGGGTCACCACCTTGCGGCGCGACCCCTGATGTCTGTCACTTTTATGCTTAGAATTCCACGGTCACGTACTGACCGTTCTGGACCTGGTACATCGCAAAACCGACGCCGATGGCATCACCCTTTTCATCGAACTTGATGATGCCCAGCGGTGTGGCCACCCATTCGGATTGCAGGGTTTTGGTCAACACGTCGTAATCGGTGGAGCCGCTCTTTTCAACCGCGTTCAAGAGGGCCAAAGTAGCGGCATAGGCATTCAGGAAAAAGGCGCCCGGCTCTTCACCGTATTCTTTTTTGTGCATTTCCACGGCCTCGACGGCAATGGGATTGCTGGAGGTGTCCACCGGACCGGTGGCGTAGACGCCCTCGGCAAACTCACCGGCAACCTTGATAAAGGTGTCATCTTTCACCCCGTCATCGGAGATAAAGACGGTATCCATGGCCTTGTTGCGCATCTGCTGGACAAGCTTGGAGGCTTCCGGATGGTAGCCACCAAAAATGACCGCTTCGGCTTCGGAGCGCTTGATTTTCTGCACCACGGCGGAGTAATCCACAGCACCCGGTGTAATGCCTTCGTAGAGAACCACTTCCGCCCGGCTGTCGTTCTCCAGGAAACCCTTGGCGAATTCCGCCAGACCCTTGCCGTAGTCGCCTTTATCGTGCAAGACCGCGATCTTCTTCAATTTTAAAACATCCAGGGCAAAGTCCACTTCCAAACGGGCCTGGGCATCGTCGGAGGCAATGGTGCGGTAGAAGTTCGGATAGTCTCCGCTCTGAGTCAAGGCTGGATTGGTGGCTGACGGGCTCATGGCGATAATGCCCGACTCCTTGTAAATTCCCAGAGCCGCTTTCGTGGCGCCACTGCAAATATGGCCGACCACGACGTTCGCACCGTCGGTTACCAGTTTGGTGGCCGTATTGGTGGCCACTTCCGGTTTACAGACATCGTCCTCCACCAGGAGCTCGATCTGGCGGCCACAGGCCCCGCTCATGGCATTGCGTTTTTTGACGATGAGCTCGGCCGCCCGCACAGTCGGAATGCCGTAGGAGGCCAGGTCGCCACTGTGGGCACCGGCAACACCCAACTTGACAGGCTCCATCGCCTTTTCCACCGGAGCAGCCTCTTTCGTGGCCTCGGCGGGTTTTTCCTGCTGTTGGCCGCAGGCAAAAAGAATCAATCCTGCCAGGGCAAAAAGTGCGATCAGCGCAAAATATCTTCCGAAGTGTTTCCTCATCATCCCTTCCTCCTTGAAAAAGTAACAAAAATGGGAGCTTACCATCCTGTGAATCCGCTATTTTATAGACATCTGACAAGCTCCCGTCAAGATAGAAATTACAACCGGCACCATTTGAAGACGGCCTGCCGAGCGTCGGATCGTGCCGGCTTCCGGGCCGGTATCACTGGTACCCCGCATACGGCCGGATCAATCGGCACCGCACGTCGTCTTGCCCGCCTGGCATCACCGGCGTCGGCCCTGGCATTAGGCGGTTTATCGTTTCCGGTCCGCAGACACATTGGCAATGCAGCAAAGAAACGTTCCCGGTTCGGTAGCGCTCCTGTTACGCATGCCGTGGGCTTCCATGCCGGGCACATAGACAACATCCCCGGGACCTACCACAACTTGTTCGACGATTTCCTCGGTTTCTGGATCGAACTGCCAGCATTCAAACTGGCCGCTGAGGATGTACATGGTCTGATGGTAGAAATGATTGTGAATCGGAATCTGCCCGCCAGGCTGAATCGTAAAAAAACGCAATCCATATTCAGGATAGCCGGTTCCATCGTCACCACAGCTGGAAAGCCAGCGGATACTGGTCCCCATAACATCCCGCATAACCCCCTTAAAGGGGATTTGGTCGACAAATTTCTCTTCACAGTTTTTATAGTTCTTAACGTCCATAAGCTCCTCTCATACGGCTATGGGGTGAAGTGCAGCTTGCCAAGACCGGTTTGTTGACGGCCCCTTTCCATCCGCTTGCATTGCGATGGCAAAGCTTATCAGAAAACATCCCCGGTCTCAGCACCCACAGGGACAATACATACTCCGCCACCATGCGCATATCCGCCCGGCATGTCAAACCTTTATACCCTTGGCCGACCAATCCGTCCGCAAACGAGGGGGGGCTTTGTTTCCCTGCTGACAAACGCGCGGGCATCTTGACCCCCGGGTACGAATGCAGTAAGGCATGCCCAGCGGCCTGTCTGGCAACGATTCTCAAAAACAGACATCCACATTAATAGATTCGGGAGACAATGCGGTGGATCCGATTGCCCTAGTCGTCAAAACGGTACCGGAAGCCCAGAAGACAGCGGATCGTCTGGAGGCCTGGCTCAGGGACCACGGAGTCGGTGTCAACCGCATCCGCCCCGATGCCATCAGCAACGCCACCGACGACAACGCCGTCACCCGCCAGTTGGCATGTGTTTTCGTTCTGGGGGGCGATGGTACGTTTCTAAGCGCGGTCCGCTGGATTGGTGATGCGCCCATACCAATCCTGGGCGTCAAGTTCGGAGAGGTTGGCTTTTTGGCGGAAATCGCGGCGGACGACCTGTTTGCGGCCGCCGAGGCGGTGCTGACAAACAACTTCGCAATCGAGCACCGTATGCGACTGGTTGCGACCGTCGTCCGGGACGGCCAAACCCACTACCGCGAAACGGTTTTAAACGATGTGGTCATCAATACGGGCACCCTGGCACGCCTGGCCCTCATCCCCACCTATATCAACGATCACTATCTGACCACTTTCCGGGCCGACGGCCTGATCGTTTCGACCCCCACCGGGTCCACCGCCTATTCCCTGGCGGCTGGCGGGCCGGTTGTCCACCCCCTGGTGCCGGGCATCGTCATGACGCCAATTTGCCCGTTTACCTTGACCAACCGCCCCCTTGTCGTTCCGGACAGCACCCGCATTCTGATCAAACCCGAGGAACAATCGCCCCAATTGACCCTCACACTGGACGGCCAGGCCGGCCTGGAGATCCACTATGGCGATGCCGTCCTGATCGAAAAAAGCCCTCACCCGGTCTACATGATCCAAGTTCCCGACGGTGAATACTTCGATGTTCTCAAAGCCAAACTGAGCTGGAGCGGCGGCCGGGCTTGATTCATACGGTGCCGCACCACGCAGATCCCGCCCAAAAATAAAGACCGGCAGATCAAATCGTGCAACCTGCCGGTCCTTTACTTTTTCCGAAAAAGGAAGCGAGGGCTCAGAACCAAACGACATCTGGGCTAGATGCCCCCCGTTTCGCCCCTGTCCTAATAACGATAATGATCAGGCTTGAACGGTCCCGTCACCTCGACGCCGATATAGTCGGCCTGTTCTTGAGATAATTTGGAAAGACGGACACCGAGCCGGTCCAGATGCAGCCGGGCCACCTCCTCATCCAACTTTTTGGGCAGCGTGTACACCTCTTTTTCCAGATTGCCGGACGCCAGTTCGATCTGGGCCAGGCATTGGTTGGTAAAGCTATTGCTCATCACGAAACTGGGATGTCCCGTCGCACACCCTAAATTCACAAGGCGTCCCTCGGCCAAAACAATGATCGAACGCCCGGAGGCCAGGGTCCATTTGTCCACCTGGGGTTTAATGGTTTCTTTTTGGCAGGTGGGGTTCTTCTCCAGATAGGCCATATCGATTTCATTGTCGAAATGCCCGATGTTGCAAATGATGGCCTCGTTTTTCATCTGTTCCATGTGTTCGCCCGTAATCACATGATAGTTGCCGGTGGCCGCGACAAAAATATCACCCAGGGCTGCGGCGTCTTCCATGGTCACGACTTCAAAGCCTTCCATGGCCGCCTGCAATGCGCAAATGGGATCGATTTCCGTGACCAGCACGCGGGCACCGTATCCACGCATGGAGCGGGCACAGCCTTTGCCGACATCGCCGTAACCGCAGACCACGACGATTTTGCCCGCCATCATGATATCCGTGGCCCGCTTGATGCCGTCGGCAAGGGATTCGCGGCAGCCATATAGATTGTCAAATTTCGATTTGGTCACCGAATCGTTGACGTTGATGGCGGGGAACAGCAGCTTTCCATCCCGGGCCAACTGATAGAGACGGTGAACCCCCGTGGTGGTTTCTTCGGAAACCCCCCGGACCTTGTCCGCGATGGTACTCCAGCGCTTAGGGTCGCTTTCGTAGGACGCCTTGAGCCGTGCCATGAGATAGTGCATGTCCGGATTGTCGTAATTTTTTTCCAGCAGTTCGGGGTTCTGCTCCACCCGAACCCCCTGGTGGATCATCAGGGTGGCGTCCCCGCCATCGTCGACAATCAAATCCGGCCCGCTGCCATCCGGCCAGGTCAGGGCCATTTCCGTGCACCACCAGTATTCTTCCAGTGTTTCTTCTTTCCAGGCAAAAACGGCCGCCGATCCGTTGTGGGCGATGGCCGCGGCCGCATGGTCCTGGGTGGAAAAAATATTACAGCTGGCCCAACGGATATCCGCCCCCAGAACCTTGAGGGTTTCAATCAGCATCGCCGTCTGGATCGTCATGTGGAGGCTGCCGGTAACCTTCAGCCCCTTGAGGGGTTGACCCGGACCATATTTTGCCCGCACCGCCATCAGTCCCGGCATTTCGTTTTCAGCCAGTTTCATCTCCTTGTTGCCGAATGCCGCCAGGGACAGGTCGGCCACTTTGTGGGGCAACGCAAGATCCAGCGCCATGAAGCCCGCCGGCGCATCTTTCATGCGAATAACAGTCATCTAAAACTCCTTGTTACGATCGTCATGTTCGTTCCCGGGATTGTTCGTCCCGGGATTTTATAATTGAGCTCCCAAACAATAGGTACCGCAAAGGTCCTTGTCAGCTCTATTTCGGCCCAAAGGGCCGTTTTCTTTAAGATCGCCAGCTAAATACCGGCCAAATTCCGAATTTCATCCACGCGGGATGTATGTTCCCAGGTGAAGGTCTTTTCCGTTCGGCCAAAATGGCCATAAGCGGCGGTGGGCCGGTAAATGGGGTTCAGCAAATCCAGATACTCGATAATCGCCGCCGGCCGGAGATCGAACACTTCACGGATGATCTCCTTGACCCGTTTTTTGGGCATCACGCCGGTGCCCATCAAGTCCACCATCACGGACACCGGTTCGGCCACACCGATGGCATAGGCCACCTGAACCTCGCATTTTTTGGCCAGGCCGGCAGCCACCACATTTTTAGCAATGTGGCGACCCATATAGGAAGCACTGCGGTCGACTTTGGACGGATCCTTGCCGGAAAAGCAGCCTCCCCCGTGGCTGCCCTGGCCGCCGTAGGTATCCACGATGATTTTGCGGCCGGTAAGACCGCAATCCCCCATGGGACCGCCCACGACAAATTTCCCGGTCGGATTGATGAAATATTTCGTGTCGCCGTCGATCATAGCGGACGGAATGACCTTTTTGATCACCTCTTCGATAACCGCCTCGCGGATGGTCTCGTGGGTAACATCGGGCTTGTGCTGACTTGACACCACGATGGTATCCACCCGTTTGGGGGATCCGTTTTCATATTCGATGGTGACCTGGGATTTACCGTCCGGCCGCAAAAAATCAAGGGCGCCGTTTTTGCGGACCGTGGCCAGCCGTTGGGTCAGCTTATGGGCATACATGATGGGCATGGGCATCAATTCCGGCGTTTCATCGGTGGCAAAACCGAACATCAGCCCCTGGTCGCCGGCCCCCTGGTCCTTGAACAGGCCCTCGCCCACATTGACCCCCTGGGCGATGTCCGGCGACTGCTGGTCGATACTGGTTACCACCGAGCAGGTCTGGTAGTCGAAGCCCATCTGAGAGGAACAATAACCGATATCATGGATGGTCTCCCGAATAATGTGGGGAATGTCGACATAGCATTCCGTGGTGATTTCACCCGCCACGAAGGCGAGGCCTGTGGTGACCAGCGTTTCGCAGGCCACCCGGCAGCCTTTATCCTGCGCGATGATGGCGTCCAGGATAGCGTCCGAGATCTGGTCTGCAACCTTGTCCGGATGTCCTTCGGTTACGGATTCTGATGTGAAAAAGAACTGTTCATTACCCATGTGATTTAATCTCCTCAATGCGTACTGGTCGCTGTTGACGCATCTATTTTAATTAGGTGTTGGGAGCCAGAGGCATATTGTCGATCAGCCGTGTCGTACCGACTTTGACCGCCAGCGCCATGCGAACGGGGCGGTCGATCACGGTAACATCTTCGAGGGTGTCGGGGTCGACGATCACGATATAATCGATATTGGTTTCAGAGTGGGCGTCAATGCGTGCTGCAGTTGCGGCTATAATCCGCTCCGCGCGGGTTTCGCCCTTGGCGACCTGCTGTTGGGCCTCCTGCAGGGATTGACTCAGGCTCAGCGCCGCTTGGCGCTGGTCGGGTTTTAGATAGGCATTGCGCGAGCTCATGGCCAGCCCGTCCGGTTCGCGCACGGTTGGAACCCCCACGATGTCAACGGCAAAATTGAGATCCCTGACCATCCGACGGATGATGGTCAACTGCTGAAAATCCTTTTCGCCAAAAAGCGCCACGTGGGGTGCTACGATATGAAAAAGCTTGGTCACCACGGTGGCCACACCGCGGAAAAAGATCGGGCGCGACAGCCCGCACATCCGCTGGGCAAGGTCCTGAGGTGTCACAAACGTCTGGCATCCATCAGCATAAATCGCCCGGTCGTCCGGCGTAAATAGAATGTCCACCGGGATGGTTTCAGCCAGGCGGCAATCCTTGGCCATGTCGCGGGGATAGGCTTCAAAATCCTCGCCGGGCGCGAATTGGGTGGGGTTGACGTAGATACTGGTCACCAGGACATCGGCCCGACGACGCCCTTCGCGCATCAGGGCCAGGTGGCCATCGTGCAGGTAACCCATGGTGGGCACGAAGGCCAGGGTTCGGCCCGCCTGCCGCAGCGTGCGTGAACGGTGCTGCATTTCTTCAATCGTGGAAATAATTTCGATGGGTTGGCCTCCATCCAGCAAAGGTTAAACCAAAACGTGTCTTTATGGTAGCCCTTGTTAAAAGTCAACCGGGCATTTGGCCGGCCCATCCAGGCATCAAAGGGGACGACCCTTTGGCGGGAATGTCGATGCTGCCACGCCAGTGTGAAAGGAGGGAACGATCGGACGGGCTCGGCTGATGCGGCGGTAAAGACACAATCAAGAGACGCTTACAGGTCGACTGGCGGCTTATATCAGGCTTTCGATATCCGGGTGGTTGCGCAGAACCGTGACAAACTGGCTTGTACGGTGATCCAGCCGGTTTTTGACAATCCACAGAAGACGCAGGTTGAACAGATAGGCCATTTCAAAATCGTTCTTGAGCAAGTTGCGAATTTTCTCCGACCTTATGGAATATACCTGGCAGGGTTCCGCACAAAGCGTGGTGGACGTGTACATCATGCCGTCGCCCATCACCGCCGACCATCCAAACGAAAAACCCGGTTTCACGGCGCCGATGGCAAACGAAATTTTATCGGAAATCCGTTTTTCAAGCAGAATTTTGCCCCGCTTGAGAAAATACATGCGCTCCGCCGGATCGCCCTCTTGGAAAATGATATCGTCTTCTTCAAACTGCAGGATGTCCAGATGGGGTATCACCGTATCCAGCATCGCATCGGTCAAATAGCTAAAAATGATGATATCTCTTACGTCATCGTAGGAAAGCATGTTTCACCTCTGAAGGCTCAAGGCCTCAATGCCTGTCACCGGCAGCAGATTATTTTAGAAAAAAAAGCAGCACCAAAAAGAGTCCGGAGACGGCCGCACTCAAACCCACCGGGATCACACCCTTGTCAAACGCCTCCTGAATCGCCTGGCCCAAACTGCGGGGATTGCCATCCTCCGCTTTGAGCAGGCGATGAAACGGCAGCAAGAACCAGCTGCTGACGCGCGCCGGGGCATTGCGGCAAAACCGATTGACGGCACCGGTCAAGCCCCGGGCCAGCCATTGATCACACACCTGGTTCAGGCGATTAAAGCACCCGTCCATCACGCCGTAGAAAAGGCGCGCCCCTTTGCGATACAACCAGTCCGCATCCAGATTGACACAGCGGATCTCGGCCGGGTAGATGCCGGACAGCAGCAGCAGCGCAAAGGCCAAAGCCGAAAAAAACAGGATCTGCAATTGGGCCACCACATGCGGTACGGTGTAGGGTTCGTACCCCACCGGCTGATAGGGCAGAATGCTGTATAAATACTGTGGAAAGGAGCCGATAAAAATACAAAGAAACGCTGTTATCCCCATGGCCAGCAGCATGTGCGGGGGCGCTTCCTTGGGCCGCAGCCCGGAGTCGTGAGAGAAAAAAGCGAAATAGGGTATCTTGATGCCGGCATGGTGGAACACACCCGCCGAAGCAAACAGCAGAACAAACCAGATCCATCGCATGTGTCCGCTGCCGGCCGCATCCATCACCATGGACTTGCTGACAAATCCGCTGAACAGCGGAAACGCGGAAATCGAAGCTGCCCCGACGATGCAGAAAATACACGTTAGGGGCATGGTACGGTAGAGCCCTCCGATATCCGTGGCATTGATCTTCCCCGTGCGGTACATGACAGCCCCCATGGTCATGAACAGCAACCCCTTAAACAGAATATCGTTAAAGGCATGGGCCACGGCGCCGTTGATGGCCAGTTGGGTGCCGATACCGATACCGCAGACCATGAAGCCCACCTGGTTGATCAGGCTGTAGGCCAGCACCCGCCGCAGATCGTTTTCAATCACCGCAAAGAAAATGGGAAAGCCCGCCATGGCGGCCCCGATCCAGATGAGGGCCTCGGTGCCCGGATAGGCCCGGGCCAGGGCATACACCGCCGTTTTGGTGGTAAACGCGCTCAAAAAGACCGTGCCGGTGATGGTGGCTTCAGGGTAGGCGTCCGACAGCCAGGTATGGAGCAGCGGCCAGGCGCAATTGATCCCCAGGCCTAAGAATATGAGGTGTGATCCTGGTCCGTCCAGACCAATCAGACCGAATTCAATGGAACCGGTATGGTGCACCCGCAGGACGATCCCGGCCAGAAGAATCAACCCGCCGGCCACATGAAACATAAGATAACGAAACCCGGCTCCCATGGACTGGCGGGTGCGGCGGGCCCAGATCAGCTGGACACAGAAAACCGTGAGCAGCTCCCAGAATATGAAAAAGGTGAAAAAATCACCGGCAAAAACGACCCCGAGCGCGCTGCCGGTATAGAGCATACCGGACACGTTTTGCACGGTCTCTTCCACATGCAGGGCATAAATGGTGGTGATCAGGCCGATGAGAATAAAGATATAGCCGAACACCAGGGACAGGCGATCAATTCGCGCCAGCACCAACTCTTGCCCTAAAAACGACAGAGTCCAGCTGTCCCCCGTGGGCAGATGGATCAGGTTGATAAAGGCCAGCACGGGGAGCGCCAGCATCACCGCTCGTCGCACGTGACCACGGAAAAACGGCAGGAGCAGGGCGCCAAGGATGAAGGGTGCTGCCGGTGGCAGGGGGCTAATCATAATAGTCCTCCCCGCGTTTGACCAGGGGCCGCAGGATGTACTTGGCGACCAGCACCAGCAATACACAGGCCACGAAACCGTAGACCGCATAAAACCCCCACCAGCCCTCCCACGGAAAATGGGGGTGTTTATGCACAAAAAACTCGGCGATCAAAAGTAACACGAGCGCGGAATAGAAAAAAAGGAACACCCGTTTGACGTTTTTGGGCTTGTCAAACAGATAGGTTTTTTCATCCGGCGACTTTGAGTGCATGTCTAGGACCTCCGGGCAGGCAATTTTCAGAAAAACAATTCCGCCGGGCGTGACCGCCCGCGCCGATACCTGCCGTACTACAGGGTATTGAAAAAAATAACGCCCAGATAGACCAGGCCCACCGTGATGGCCACAAAGAAAATCGGCCGGTAGCCCGGGACGGGGTCGTGCTTCAGTTCCATCAGTTCTTCATGGTCTTCGTGCATGACTTACAATCCGGTGACTTTCGCCGCCGACATGACGGCCAGTTGCATGAACGGTTGCGGGTAGACCAGCAACACCAGGGATATCACGGCGGTTATGGTCAGCGGGACCACACAGAAAAGCGGGGCCTCCTGAACCCGGGCTTCAAAAAGCGCGTCCTCCGGCGGGCAGAAAAACGCCCGGTAGACCACCGGCATGAAATAAGCGGCATTCAGCATTGAACTGAAAAGCAAAACCGCTAGAATTGCAATCTGGTCGGCCTCCAGCGCACCTAACACCAATGTCCATTTGCTCAGGAACCCGCCGCAGGGCGGCATCCCGATAATACTGAGGGCTCCGATGAAAAAGGCCGTCATGGTCACGGGCATCCGGCGTCCGATGCCCGTCATTTCGCTGATATTCTTTTTGCCCGTGGCGACAAAAATAGCCCCGGCGCAGAAAAAAAGCGTGATTTTGCCAAATGCGTGCATGGCGATATGAACCATGCCGCCGGTAACCCCTTTGGGCGACAGCATGGCCGCACCGAGAACGATGTAGGAAAGCTGCGCGATAGTGGAAAACGCCAGCATCCGTTTGAGATTGTCCTGGGACAGGGCAATAAAAGACCCCACCAGTATGGTGGTGGAGGCCACAAACAGAAGGGGTGTGCTCAAATCGAAGGCCTGGAGCAAATCGGTACCGAAAATGCCGGTGATGACACGCACGATGCTGAACACCCCGACCTTGACCACCGCCACCGCGTGCAACAGGGCGCTGACCGGTGTCGGTGCCACCATGGCCGCCGGCAGCCATGAATGCAGCGGCATGACAGCCGCTTTGGCAAATCCGAAGACAAACATGAACAGGAGGAGGGCCACCGTGCCGCGAGAAGCGGTCCCCGCCAGAACCCCCTGGGGGCTGAAGTCCAGGTTGCCTGTGAAATGATAGGTCACCAGCATGGCCGGCAGCACCAAGCCGATGGAGGCACCCACCGTATAGAGCAGATATTTCCGACCGGACGTCCGGGCTTCCTCATCCTGGTGATGGGTGACCAGGGGATAGGTGGCCAGGGACAGCATCTCGTAAAACAGGTACATGGTCAGCAGGTTGGCGGAAAACGCCACGCCGATGGCCGCACTCAGTGAAACGGCGAAAAAACAAAAATAACGGGTCTGGGCATGTTCGTCCAACCCCCGCATATAGCCGATGGAGTAGGCGGATGTGATGATCCACAGAAAGGAAGCCACCAGGGCGAAAAGCATCCCGAAGGCATCCACGCGGAAGGCCAGACTCAACCCCGGCAAGACCTCGACAACCTGGCAGATAATTTCCTTACCCTGCAAAACAGCCGGCAGCATGGAGGCCACGAGGGCAAATTTGATCACCGCCGCCAAAAAGGTCCAGCCTTCACGCACATTGGGCGAACGGCTGAACCCGATCAGCGGTATCGCAAGCAGCGAGACAAGTACGGCAATAAGTGGTTTGACCGAAATCAGGGTGTCCATGGGTCAGGTGATCCCCACCGGAATGGCATGATCAATAATCTGGCTGACGATATCTCCGGCATAGATCCCCAGCGCAAACAGAAGAACAGCGGTCACGACCAGTGTCACAAGCATTTCGAAAGGGGCTTCCTGAACCGCGGAAACAAAATGTCCATGGTCCCCGTGGTGGTCATGGAAGGGTTCGAAATAGGCAATTTCAAATATCCGGAAAAACAACACGAGATTGATCAGGCTGCTGAGCAAAAGCGCGGCCATAAATCCATACTGGCCGGCGGCCACAGCGCCTGAAATCAGATACCATTTACTGAAAAATCCGCAGGTGGGCGGCACACCGATAATGGATAAGCCGGCCACCACGAAAACCCCCATGGTCACGGGCATTTTCTTGAAAAGCCCCTGCATGTCGTCAATGGCGTCACTGCCCACTTTGGAAATGATGGCGGCCGCGGAAAGAAACACGCAGAGGGTCATGATCGCATCGTTGACGATATGCAAAATCGCTCCGGAAATGCCCAGCCGGTTGCCCAGCCAGAAACCGCCCACCATGTAGCCCACCTCGGCAACGATAATGTAGGTCAACATGCGCTTGAGACGCCGCGTCGACAGGGCCATGAAGGAACCGGCCACAATCGCCACAATGGCCAGCCATACCATGGGTTCGCTGATCGCCATCTGGTCAAAGGCGAAGGCCGGGGTGAAAACAAAAAGCATCATCCGGATCATCACGTAGATCATGACTTTGGTCACAAGCGGCGCCACCAGGCTGCTGACCGGATCCGGAGCGTGGGAATAGGCGTTGGGCAGCCAGGCGTGCATGGGGAAAAACCCCATCTTGATGCAGAGTCCCACCAGGCAGATGACAAAAGCAGACACCACCACTTTGGAAGGGTACAACGCCGGAAGGCGGACCGCCAGATCGGCCATGTTCAGCGTACCGGTGACCAGGTACAGATACCCCACGCCGAGCAGGTATAAACTGGCCCCCACGGTGCCGATGAAAATGTAGTTCAGGCTGGAAAGAGGGGCCCGCCCCTCGCTCATGCCCACCAGAGCGTAGCCGGTCAGGGCGGCAATTTCCAGAAGAACGTAGAGATTGAAGGCATCGCCGGTCACCACGATACCCTGCAAGCCGGCGATCAGCAGGATGTAGAGGGTGTAAAAGGGGCCCAGCCGATCATCGAAAAGCCCTTTGACGAGCTCCCGGGTTCCCATCAAATTAACAAAGGCTACCGTCGCCACCGCGACCAGCACAAGCGCGTTCAGGTGGTCCACCCGATAGGCAATGCCCACCGGCGGGGCCCACCCCGCCAGGTGATATTCCACCACGCCGGTCTGCAGGACTTTCACCAGCAGACCGATGGCGGTCAGCAGGGAGCCCAAAAGAGCCAGGGCTGTCAATGGGAATGCCAACCGCCTGTCCAGCAGGGCGCCGATCAGGATCAGAAAGGCCGCCACCAGCGGAATAATGATAACCAGGCCGGGAAAATGTGCGCTCATTGATCCTCTATCCGCATCGCGATTTCATCTTCCTCCAGGGTGCCGTATTGCCGATAGATCTTGATCGCCAGGGCCAGGGCGACGCCGAGGGTGGCCACCGAGACGACAATGGCGGTCAGCATGAGCACATGGGGCAGGGGACTGATGTAGTCTAACGCCTGCACCGCATGATGCCCGGTATCCTCGTGCCCGTGGGCAATGATCGGAATCGTTTTGCCCTTTTTGGCGCCGATGGAAACATAAAAAAGAATGACCGCCGTCTGCACGATATTCATGCCGATGATTTTTTTGACCAGATTGCGTTTGGCAATCATGGCATACATTCCGATCATCACCAGACCGATATAGACCCAGTAATTGTACTTCGCTAAAAAATTGGCGAGCAGGCTTTCCATGGCTTACAACCCCTCGTCGTGCCGGCCGGCAGAGGACAAATTGTAGTAAAGCGATACCATGACCGCCATGACCGCAAGCCCGACGCCGATCTCCACGATGAGAATCCCATGGGAGCGGGCCATGATGGCATCGGTATGCAGAAGATCCGCCAGCTTGCTGTAATCCAGAAAATTCCCGCCCAGCAACAGACACAGCAGACCGGTACCAGCATACAGCAGAACACCGACGGCACTGGCCAGCAACGCGGCCTTCTCGTTCAGACGTCGAAACGCCCGGCGCAGATCGTTGGAAATAGCGTAGAGAATAATCGCGGCGCCAAAAATGACCCCGCCCTGAAAGCCGCCGCCCGGGCTGTGGTGGCCATGGGCAATGACATAGAGGGCAAACAACTGCACAAAGGGAACCACCAGGCGGCTGGTCACCTTGATGATCATGTCGTAAGGCACCCAGAGGGAGTCGATACGTTCGAACTCGGCCGAGCCTTCCGGCAGTTTACCCCCTTTGGCGATCCGCAGGGTGATGCCGGTGAGATTGTGGCGGTAGAGACGTGTCGTGGTGGATTTGCGCCGATAGATCCGCAACAGGAAAAGACAGGCGATGCCCGCGGAAAAAATAACCGCCGTCTCGAACATCGTATCGTAACCCCGGTAATCGGCCAAAACGGCGGTCACAATATTGGGCACCGCCGTATCTTCGACCGCATGCTCGATATAATAGGGCGAGACATGCAGACTGGCAGGGGATTCAGGATCACCCCAGGCCGGAAAATCCGGCGTGCCGTAAAAAAGCAGCCCGCCTACCAGCAGTATGGTGATCAGCGCCAGGGATCTCAATCTTTGGTCCTCCGGGAGGTCCGAAACACGGCGGCCACAAAAAAGACCGTGCTCACCCCTGCCCCTACGGATGCTTCCGTGAACGCCACGTCCACCGCTCCCATGATGGCCCAGAGCAGGCACATCATGAAACTGTAAGCGCCGAAAAGGATCGCGGCTCCCAGCAGATCGCGCACCATGATCGCCCCGATGCCGCAGATCATGACGAGCACCATAATAATGAGGTCCACCGGCCAGATCATGGCTTGTCCTCGCTGCTTTCTTTGGTCCATGGCAGCAGCCCGGCCCGCACCCCGGCATCGACAATGGCATGGGTGGCGGTCGGGCTGGTAATAAAAACAAAGGCGACGATCAGCAGGATTTTAAGGGCCGTCAAAATAGCGCCCAGATGCCACTCGTGCGCTACCCACAGCGCCATGGCGATCATCGAAGTGAACAGCCCCATGGTGTCCAGCTTGCCGGCCGGGTGCAACCGGGAATAAAAGTCCGGGAAACGGAGTATCCCCACCGCACCGGCAAAAAAGAAAAACAGCCCGCAGGCCAATAGAAAAATGACGACCACACTCAAAACCACCATGCCTATCTCCTCGCAGGTCCGCCCGATGACCACGGAAACGGCTGTCTGCCACCGGTTTTCAGCACCCTATTTACCCCCCATTTCATCATAAAGCCCTTTCTTCTTCTGGAAATAGCGGGATGCCGCCAGGACCGCGATGAAGTTCAGCGTGGCATAGGCCAAGGCGATATCGACGAACATGTCGACACGCTCATAGATAAGACCGATCAGGATCAATAGAACCGTGGTTTTACTGCCGATGGCATTGACGCCGATCAGGCGGTCCAGCACGGTTGGGCCGAAGACCGCGCGATAAAGTGAGAGCACCATCACGCCGCACAAAAAAACACCGCTGTATAAAAAGACCTCATGCATGATCTATTCACCAAAGATCGCGGCCACCCGCATTTCCATCTCGCCCGGCAGACCTTTCGCCGAAGGGTCGTCGATGGCGTGCACCGTGTAGCTGCCATAAAGCGAGACATAAACCGTAATGGTCCCGGGTGTTAAGGTAATGGAATTGGCAAAAATGAAGCGCGCCATGTCACTGTCCAGACGCGTTTTGAATTTGACCATCTGCGGATTGATCAGTTCCATCATGCGCGGATGAAAAACCAGCCGCATCACATGCATGTTGGCACGGAAGATCTGATAAAGCAGCCAGGGCACATAGAGGATGAAGCGTAGCCATTGCCCCGGCACGCGGTTCGCGTTTTTGGCCGAAAAAAGCATGTCACCGGAGGCGAAGGAGACAATGGCGCAGGAAATAACCCCCAGCGTCAAGTGAAACACATCAAACTTACCGGACAATACAATCCATGTCGCCATGCAAACGCAAAATGTCAGAATATAGGGCAGGGGCGAGCGTTTGGGACGAGTGGCAGGGGAGGGGGTTATACGGCCTTGGCGTTCCGATCGATTTGCAGGTGCTTCATTCACAGGCAAAAAATTCAACCTCCGGCAGAGAACTCATGGATCCAATTCAAACGACCGTGGCCTCTCAACCAATAAACCGGGTTCAGAGCATGAACCTCATAAACTTTTTCAGACTTTCAAGTCAACCCTTTTCAGGACGGGCCCTGCCGAACGGTGACCCTCGCCGGTCGGCCTCAAGGCAGTCTTTATCCGTGTGTTCAACAAAGAGACGATTTGGGTAAAACCCATGGCAAAACGACGGCTTAGGTTCCCATCAAATATGATTTAATATTTTGACAAAATGTTCAGGATACGTTAGCCTCAAACGCTTTTGCATTAAATCATGTTTCGGAGGATGGCAATACACATAGGTCTGTTCAGCGAAAGGAGGAACACATGAAAAGGATGTTTTGGGTAGTGCTCTGCATTCTGGCCCTGGTGTTGGCCGGAACGGCCATGGCGGATACCCCCAAAAAAGGCGGCACCCTGGTCTTTGGGCGCGGGGGTGACAGCGTCGGATTGGACCCCGCCTATGAAACCGACGGCAACTCTTTTCAGGTCTGCGACAACATTTTCGAAGCCCTGGTTTTCTATGCCGACGAATCCACGGCACTGGAACCCGGCCTGGCCGAATCATGGGACATCTCACCGGACGGCAAAACCTACACCTTCAAGCTGCGCAAGGGGGTCAAATTCCATGACGGCACCGCCATGGACGCCAACGCCGTCGTCTTTTCCATCGGCCGCATGATGAAAGACCGCAACGTCAAGTTTCTGGGCAAAGGCTATGAAATCCCGGCCCAGGAAAGGCCCCCGGAGTATTGGGTTTCCATGGAGATGGACGATATTGTCGGCAGCATCGAGGCGGTCGATGAATATACCGTGGTCTTCAAGCTGAAAATGGTCAACGCCCCCTTTCTGGCCAACATGGGCATGGATTTCGCCGACATCATCAGCCCCACGGCCTTTCTGAAAAACCCCAAGGAATTCCTGCGCAGCCCGGTCGGCACGGGTCCCTTCAAATTCGTCAGCTGGGTGAAGGACGACCGCATTATTCTCGAGAAATTCGACGCGTATTGGGATAAAGCGGCAGGGCCTTACCTGGATAAGGTGATTTTCCGCTCCATTCCTGAAAACTCGGTTCGCTTTCTGGAGCTCAAAACCGGAAACATCCATATCTGCCAGTTCCCCAACCCCCAGGACATCATGCTGGCAAAAAAGGATAAAAACCTGATTCTGCCCACCCAGCCGGGCATGAACGTCGGCTACCTTTCCTTCAACCACACCAAAGAACCCTGGAAAAGCAATGTCAATCTGAGAAAAGCCATCGGCCATGCCATCAACCGCAAGGCCATCGTGGACAACCTCTACCAGGGTATGGGACAGGTCGCCAAAAACCCCATCCCGCCCACCATGTGGGGCTACAACGAAAGCATCCCCGGCTATGCCTACGATCCAGCCAAAGCCAAAGAATATCTGAAAAAAGCCGGCTTCCCCAACGGTGAAGGCCTGGGCGAGATCAACCTGTGGTCCATGCCGGTGCCGCGTCCCTACAACCCCGACGGGGTGAAAATCGGCGAAGCCATGGCGGCGGACCTGGCCAAGGTCGGCATCACGGCCAAAGTGGTGACCTATGAATGGGGCACCTACCTCAAGCGGCAGCGGGAACAACCCGAAGACATGGATTTGTTCCAGCTGGGCTGGACCGGTGACAATGGCGACCCGGACAACTTCCTGGCGGTTCTGTTCGACGGCAAAGCCTCCACGGCCATCCGGACCCAGTGGATTCATGATGAATACCACGACCTGATGGTGAAGGGCCGCGAAACCATCGATCAGGCCGAACGGGACAAGATCTATCAGAAAGCCTTGCAGATCTTCTTCGATGAATGCCCGGCCATCGCGGTGGCCCACTCCACGGTCATCTGGCCGGCCTTGAAAAACGTCAACAACTTCAAGCTGCATCCCACCGGATCAGTCCGGCTTAAAAACGTGTGGCTGAAGTAATTTATTTCTAACCGCAGCATGCGAACGGATGGGGCGGTCACGGCACCGCCCTTCCGTTCCAACTTTCATTCGGAAACAACGACATTATGCTGGCTTATATCCTTCGACGCATCATGATCATGATCCCCACCTTGCTGGGGGTAACCGTCATCGTGTTTCTGATGCTGCACGCCACGCCCGGGGATCCAGCCGAACTGCTGCTCGGGGAGCGGGCGACCACCGAATCCCTGGAGCAATTGCGGGAGCACTTGGGGTTGAATAAACCCCTGCACGTGCAATACGGGCTGTTTCTCTCGCGCCTGCTCAAGGGAGATCTGGGCGAAACCATCTGGACACGGCAAAAAGTGTGGACCGAGGTTAAGCAGCGTTTCCCCGCCACAATCGAGTTGTCCCTCGTAGCATTGTTCATCAGCTGTTTTGCCGGCATGATCCTGGGCATCATTTCCGCAACCAAGCAATACTCGCTATTTGACTACGCCAGCATGATCGGTGCCCTGGCCGGGGTCAGTATGCCCATTTTCTGGCTGGGACTGGTCTTCATGCTGATCTTCTCGCTCAATCTGGGCTGGCTGCCGTTGTCCGGCCGCCTCAGCATCAGTGTCGACCTTGAAGTTATTACCAATTTCTATATCCTGGATGCCATTCTCACGGGGAACTGGCCGGCCTTCAAGGATGCGGTCTGGCACATCATCATGCCTGCCGTGACCCTGAGCACGATCCCCACCGCCATTGTGGCCCGCATGACCCGCTCGGCCATGCTGGATGTGCTTCGCCAGGATTATATCAAGACGGCTAAGGCCAAAGGGCTTTCACAATTGAAAGTGATTTTCAAACATGCCCTCCGCAACGCCATGATCCCCGTCGTCACCACCATCGGTCTGCAATTCGGAGTTCTGCTGGGAGGCGCGATTTTGACCGAAACCATTTTCGCCTGGCCCGGTGTCGGCAAGTGGATGTATGACGCCGTCATGCAGCGGGACTATATGGTCATCCAGGGTGGCACACTGTTCATCGCCGGCTTGTTCGTGGTCATCAATCTCTTAGTGGATTTGCTCTACGCGGTCATTAACCCGCGGATCAGCATCCAGTAATTTTTCATCGATGGCCACACGAATGGTATGGCCCTGATGAAAATTCAACAACATTTCGAAGAGTTTGTATGGGCAATCCTAAAAATCCATATGATCGTCACCCGTTTTTTGAACAGATCGGCCAGCTTTGGCGGAATAAAACCGCCATCATCGGCCTGGTCATCATTACGATATTCTTTCTGGTGGCCATTTTCGCGCCGCTTCTCAGCCCCCACGATCCGGTGGAAACCTCACTTTATGACCAGCTCAAACCGCCGGTTTGGCATGAAACCGGAACCTGGAAAAACATCCTGGGTACAGATGAACTTGGGCGCGACACCCTTTCCCGAATAATATACGGCGCCCGTGTATCCTTGACCGTTGCGGTTGTCAGTGTCGGGATCGCTTTTACCCTGGGGACCTTGCTGGGCTGTATTTCCGGCTATTACAAAGGATTTTGGGACAGCCTGATCATGCGCATAATGGATATGATTCTGGCGTTTCCCTATCTGCTTCTGGCCATCGTGGTGGTGGCCTATCTCGGCCCCAGTCTCGAAAACGCTATGATGGCCATCGGCATCACTTACGTCCCGCGGTTTGCCCGCATTGTGCGCGGCAGTGTGCTGGAAGAATGTGAAAAGGATTATGTCATGGCCGCGCGTGCGGTCGGTGCCCGGGACTGGCGCATTATCTTTATCGGCATACTGCCCAACTGCCTGGGGCCACTCATTGTCCAGACCACCCTGAGCATGGCTTCCGCCATCCTGGATGCCGCCGCCCTCAGCTTTCTGGGCCTCGGTGCCCAGCCTCCCACACCGGAGTGGGGCGGTATGATCGCCCGTAGTCGGGCCCTGATACTTCGGGCCTCCTGGGTCATGACCTTCCCGGGTATTGCCATTTTGATGGCGGTGCTCGGTTTCAACCTGCTGGGGGATGGCCTGCGGGACGCTCTGGATCCCCGGCTGAGAGATTAAAACCGCTTAACCAAGGGTAAAAAACGGCATCTGTATGGAAGCACAACCCCTGCTGAGCATTGAAAACCTGAAAACCTATTTCTACGTCAAGGGTCAAGTGGCCAAAGCCGTGGATGACGTCAGCCTGTCCATCCTGCCGGGGGAAACACTCGGATTGGTGGGGGAATCCGGCTGCGGCAAAAGCGTCACCGCGCATTCCATTATCCAGCTGATTCCCGACCCGCCCGGTAAAATCGTGGATGGCCGAATCGTTTTCGATGGCCAGGATCTCCTCCAGTTGTCGGAAGCCGACATGCGCAAAATCCGGGGCAACCGGATTTCCATGATTTTTCAGGAACCCATGACCTCCCTGAATCCTGTGTTCACGGTCGGAGACCAAGTGGGCGAGGTGCTCCGTCTGCACCAGAGGATGAACCGTCAGGACACCCGCCAGAGGGTGCTGGATATTTTCCAACAGGTCGGTATTCCGGCGCCGGAAACCCGCCTGGACGATTTCCCCCACCAGATGAGCGGCGGCATGCGCCAGCGGGTGATGATCGCCATGGCCTTGGCCTGCAATCCCCGCCTCATGATCGCAGACGAGCCCACCACGGCCCTGGATGTCACCATTCAGGCCCAGATTCTGGATCTCATGAACCAGCTCAAAGCCGATACCGGCGCGTCCATTTTATTCATCACTCACGACCTGGGGGTGATTGCAGAAATGGCCCAGCATGTGGCGGTCATGTATGCCGGCCGCATGGTGGAATACACAGACGTCAAAACCTTGTTTAACGCCCCGAAGCACCCTTATACGGTGGGCCTGCTGCAATCCATTCCGATTCTGGGTCAGAAAACGGCCGAAGGGCGCCTGAGTACCATTAAAGGGGTGGTGCCCTCTCTCTTCAGCCTGCCCAAGGGCTGCCTGTTCAGTGACCGCTGTCCGGATGCTTTCGATGAATGTCGCCAAGTCGCGCCCGAAATGGTTTCGGTTGGGCCCAACCACATTGTACGGTGTCTGAAATATGTCTGAAATGAAACCCCTGCTCGACGCTCGCCGCCTGGTCAAGTATTATCCCATCCGCGGCGGCATATTCATGAAAGAAATTGCTGCGGTCAAAGCCGTGGATAATGTCAGCCTGTCAATTCACCAGGGTGAAACCTTGGGATTGGTCGGTGAATCCGGATGCGGCAAATCCACATTCGGCCGGGCCATCATGCGTCTTGAAGAACCCACCGCCGGCGAAGTCTGGTATGACGGCGACAACATTCTCACCTATGACGGCGAACAGCTCCGGGCGCTGCGCAAAAAAATGCAGATTATCTTCCAGGACCCCTTTTCGTCCTTGAACCCCCGCAAACCTGTAGCGTCCATTGTGGGCGAACCACTCTTGATCCACGGCATGAAAAACCGCCGGGAGCGCGATGCCCGGGTCCAGGAGCTGCTCCAGGTGGTGGGGCTCAGCAAAGAGCACATGCGGCGTTATCCCCACATGTTTTCAGGGGGCCAGCGGCAGCGGATCGGGGTCGCCCGGGCGCTGGCCCTGAATCCCAATCTCGTGGTTTGCGACGAGGCGGTTTCCGCCCTGGACGTCTCCATCCAGGCCCAGGTGCTCAACCTGCTCAAGGATCTCCAGGATGAATTCCAGCTGACCTACCTGTTCATTTCCCATGACCTGCACGTGGTGGAACATATCAGCGACCGCGTGGCGGTCATGTACCTGGGCAAAATCGTCGAGGTGGCCGCCAGTAAGATTATTTACGGGACACCGCTGCACCCTTACACCCAGGCCCTGCTGAGTGCCTCGCCCATGCCCTACCCCGGCCTCGAACGCAAGCGCATCCTGCTCAAGGGCGATGTGCCCAGCCCGATCGATCCGCCGCCGGGTTGCCGGTTTCATACCCGCTGTCTCTATGCCCAGCCCATCTGCTCCGAAAAAGAGCCTGAGCTAAGGGAAATCAAACCCGGACACCAGGCGGCCTGCCATTTTGCCGGGGATGTGGGTGTTTAAACTTTTTACCCCTGGGCATCCTGAATCGCCACCTCCTCGAACGTTTTGATATCCGCCAAAACGCGGGTGGCCATGTCGATCAATTCCATGGCTGCGGCCGCACCGGTGCCCTCGCCGAGTCGAAATTTGAGATCCAGCAGCGGCGTCCGCTCCAGGCGGCTAAGCATGTAGCGATGCCCCACTTCCACGGAATAGTGACTGGTAAAGAGAAAATCCCGGGCCGGGGGTGCCAGTTCACAGGCCACCAGGGCGCCGGCCGTGGCAATAAACCCGTCGCATACCACGGGAATGCCGTTGGCCGCCGCGCCGATCACCAATCCGGCCAGCCCCCCGATTTCAAACCCGCCCACCTTGGCGAGCACATCCAGGGCGTCACGGGGATCGGGTTGGTTGACGGCCAGCCCTTTTTCAATCGCAGCCACCTTGCGTTGCAGTCCCTCGTCGTCGATGCCGGTTCCCCGTCCGGTCAGCTGATCCAGGGGCAGGCCTGAAAAAGCGGCAATGATGGCGGTGGATGGCGTCGTATTGCCGATACCCATGTCCCCGGTGCCCAGCAAATCGACGGGTGCTTCGGCGTGCAGCTGATCCACGATGTCGATACCGGCCATGATGCTCTGGATGGCTTCGTCCCGGGACATGGCCGGCCCCCGCGCGAAATTGTCGGTGCCCTTGCGGATTTTGGTGTGAAAAATCGGCAAATCCGGCTCGAAGTCCCAGTTCACCCCTAAATCGGCCACTTTGACCGTGGCCCCGGCGTGGCGCGCCAGCACATTGATCGAAGCCCCGCCGTTGACAAAATTGTAAACCATCTGGGGGGTGACTTCGGCGGGAAAGAGGCTGACGCCCTCCTCGCAGATACCATGGTCACCCGCACAGGTTACAATCATTTTGCGTTTCAGGCGTACATCCAGTGTCCTGGCAATGCCGGCCAGCCGGGCGCCGACATCTTCCAATACCCCCAGGCTGCCGGCCGGCCGGGCCTGCTGCCGCAGGCGTTCATAAGCTTTTTCCCGCCATTCGGCACTCGGGGGAACGATCCGATCAAGGGCTGGATTAATGCGTTTCATAATGACTCCTTTCCATTCATTGGGGCTGATCGGCCGGACGTTCGGCACGTTTTTCAGGGCGGTTGCCGCTTCAAACAGGGCCCCCCCTTTCCATGGCGCAGAAATCGCCGCACATGGTGCATGTTTTCCGGTTTTCCGGCGTTACGAATCAGGCGCAACCGGGGCGTCGCGGCAAAAAAAACCGCGCATCGCACCCGGGCGCGATACACGGAATTCAGCGGACACCATCCTTCCCTTATGGGTTGCCGGGCAGGTCTTCTGGCTTGCAGATCCATCCAACGCCACGCCTTCCCACCCGGATGCTGGCCGGGCAGTGGCTTTTTGCGGCGTCAGTCCCTGCTCACAGCGCCGGTCCAACGCTACGGAATTACACCGTATTCCCTTTTCACCCTTCGCAAGACGAAAGGCACCACAGCAACATTGCGGACACTTAATACAACCCCAAACGAATTGCAACGGGCTTTCCCTTCCAAGCCCGCTTTGTTCACAAAGCCATGGTGCCCGCCATTTCACCCGGATGGGCCCTTGGCCAAAAACATCCCCTGAGTGGTAGCATCATACCGTATCAGTTATTACTTTACAGAAGGAAGCGGTTGTGTTACCTGTTTCAATTTCTTATTATAGGATTAATTTATAGCTGATAAGGGCTGCCATATGAAAAAGAAAGACATCGAATACTTTAAGGCACTTTTATCCGAAAGGCTCGAGGAGTTGCTCAGCCAGGCCGATAGTACGGTTTCCGGCATGACGGCCCAGAAGGAAAATTTTCCCGATCCGACCGACCGCGCTTCCCTCGAAGCGGATCGCAATTTCATGCTTCGTATCCGGGACCGGGAGCACAAACTGATTAAAAAGATCAAAAAGGCGCTGGATCGGATCGAAAACGGTACCTTCGGTATCTGTGATTCATGCGGAGAGGATATTTCCATTGAGCGACTTAAAGCGCGCCCGGTGACCACCCAGTGTATCGACTGCAAGACCAAGGAAGAAGCCCAGGAAAAAGCGCTGGGCTTATGATCCGCATGTGAGCATTGATCTTCATATTCACTCCACGGCCTCTGACGGCACGCTGACGCCGAGTGAAATCGTCACGCGTGCCCGCAAGCTTGGGCTCGCGGCCATTGCCATCACCGACCATGACACGGTGGATGGCGTGCACCAAATCCTCAGCAACGGCGCCCCCTCTGACATCCATTATATGACCGGCGTGGAACTCAGCACCACGCCACCGCCTGCATTTCCGAGCCGGGGCAGCCTGCATCTATTGGGCTACGGATTCCGGCATGACGATCCCGAGTTAGCCCGGGAACTCCAAAAACTGCAGGATGCCCGCCGTAACCGCAATCCGCAAATCATTGCCAAGCTTCAGGCCCTCGGGATCGACATTCGGGTTGACGAACTGGACACACCGGATGGTCAGCGACAGACCGGTCGGCCGCACATCGCCATGCTGCTGTTGGAAAAAGGCGTCGTCACTTCGGTTGACGAAGCCTTTGACCGGTTTCTGGGCAACGACGGTCCCGCCTATGTCGACAAATACCGAATTGACTGTCGGCGTGCCATCCACATCATCCGGCAGGCCGGGGGCGTCCCGGTTCTGGCCCATCCCGCTTTGATTCATCCCGCCCGCAACTGGTCGCTCGATACCCTTGTCGCGACCCTCAAATCCCATGGCCTGCAAGGTTTGGAAGTTTACTATCCCGAGCACTCCGATGCGGAAACACGCCGGTTCCATGCCCTCGCCCGAAAGCATGGCTTACTGATGACCGGCGGCACCGATTTCCACGGGGCCATCAAACCCAGCGTTGAATTGGGCCGGGCCGAAGGGGGCTTTTCCGTTCCTTTTCATCTCTACGAGCAGCTTGCCGCCCGGCTTTCAATACCAACCGAATAAAGGATTGATCTGGTCCCGGCAGGGGGGCGCAGACGACCAAAAGAGGAGAACGCCGATTTGCCTTCATCAGACGCCGAGGCCCGCCACCAATCATTAGTAAAAGCCCTGGCCTACCAATTTCGCAACCCGCGCCTACTGGAAGAAGCGCTTCGCCACCGTTCCTATATCAACGAGCATCCCCAATGCGATGGCCGCGACAACGAGCGGCTTGAATTTCTGGGTGATGCCGTCCTTAATCTGGTGGTCAGCCATATTCTGATGCAGAAGTTTCCGGAGATGACCGAAGGCCATCTGTCCCGCACCCGGGCGCACCTCGTCAATGAAACCCATTTGGCACGGGTCGCCCGGACATTGGGGCTGGGCCCCTGCATCGCGCTTGGGCGCGGTGAAGCACAGACCGGCGGACGCGACAAACCCTCCATCCTGTCCGACACGCTGGAGGCGATCATTGCCGCCATCTATTTGGATGGCGGTTTTCAGGCCGCCTTCGATGTCATCGGCAACCACCTGGATTTCCGATTTGAAACATTGCACCAGCCGGATGAAATGACCGATTTTAAAAGCCGCTTGCAGGAATACGCCCAAAACCGCGACAAGACCGTGCCCGCCTACCGTGTGGTGGAAGAAAGCGGCCCGGACCATGACAAGACCTTTGTGGTCGAACTCACGCTCAAGCAAATGAAAACCTTAGGCACGGGACGCAACAAAAAGGCGGCCGAACAGCAGGCGGCCCACGAAGCCCTGAAACGTCTTGCCGGCAATGATTGAATCGTTCCATATCCGTTATGTCGGCGATCGGACCCTGGCCGCCATCGATGGTCTGCCCTCAGGTGGCCAGAAAACCGCAACGCCCTTTATCATTCCGGTCTTTCTGCCCATGTCCGGCTGCCCCCACCGATGCACTTTCTGCAATCAGACGGCCATCACCGGCATTCGATCCCGGAAGCCCCAGGGGGCTCTCGTGGAAGAGGCCCTGAAAACCTTCCTGCCGTTAAAACGCCACCCCTCCCGACCGCTTCAGATCGCGTTTTACGGCGGCAATTTCCTGGGATTACCCGCACCGGCAGTGCGTGAACTTCTAGAGACCGCCATGCTCCCCATCAACCGGGGCGAGGTTGCCAGTATACGCTTTTCCACTCGTCCCGACACAATTTCGGCCAACACCATGGCCCTTGTTGGGGATTTCCCGGTGGAAACCATTGAACTGGGTGTTCAATCCCTGGACAATCGGATCCTGGAACAGACCCGCCGGGGCCACGACGCGGCCTGCACGGACCTGGCGGCCCGCCGGATCAAAGCGGCCGGTTATCGGTTGGGCCTCCAAATGATGACAGGCCTGCCCGGCGACACACCCGCCGGCACCCTGCAAAGCGCCGAGGGAATCGTGGCGCTGGCACCAGATTTTGTTCGTATTTACCCGACGCTGGTATTGAGGAACAGCCCGCTGGCCGGCCAGTTCCGCGACGGAACCTTCACGCCCGCGACCATGGAGGCCACCATTGAACTCGTCAGCCGCCTGTTCCTGAAATTTACGGCCGCCGGTATCCGGGTCATCCGCATGGGCTTGCAAGCTGACCAAGCCCTGTCGTCGGCCGGCACCATCTTGGCCGGCCCCTATCACCCGGCCCTGGGGGAACAGGTTTACAGCCGCATCTTTTACCATTTGGCCGAAGCTGCCATTGCCCGGCATCCAAACGACCTGCGCAACCCGGTCATCGAAGTTCATCCCCGACATCTTTCCCGCATGGTCGGCACCGGCCGCGCGAATATCGGCCGCCTGGAAGCCCGTTTCAAGCTCGAAAAGCTTTCCGTTCGGGCCAACCCCGCCATCACGCCCCATCATTTGGAAGTTGACAATGCCCCACCCCTATAGCATCTAGATTGCGATTACCCGACCGGAGATAGCGTATCATGAGATTGCGCCTGATCCTCCTCGTCCTGTCGCTGCTGGCGTTTCTTTCGACGACGATCGGAGGTTACCTCTATTACCACTCCCTGAAAGAATCGGCTTTTCAGGAAGCCGAGCAACAGGCCGAAGTGCGCGTCGAGATGCTCCGAATCAATCTTTCGGCCGTGATTTCCGCCAATATTCAGCCGGCCAAAGTCCTGGCCGGTATTCCCGGCATTGTCCGCACCCTGGAAGATGCCCAACCGGCCAATATCGCCAATGCCAACGCGATCCTTGATCATTTTTGCAACAATCTCAACGCGGACGTCTGCTACCTCATGGACCGACAAGGCCTAACCATTGCTTCCAGCAATCGCCGCGACCCCGACAGCTTCGTGGGGCACAATTTCAGTTTTCGGCCCTATTTCCAGAGTGCGATGAAACACCAACCGACATCTTATCTGGCCTTGGGAACGACCTCGGGCAAACGTGGGGCCTATTGCAGCAGCCCGGTATACACCCCCCGTGCGAAAAACCCATACGGCGTCGTGGTTATCAAAACCTCCATCGACAAAGTCGAAGAAGAATTGGGCCTGGGGCCGGAAGATATTCTTTTGGTCACCAATCCCGTAGGGGTTATTTTCATTTCCACTCGTGAAGACTGGCGCTATCATCTGCTGTGGGATCTTAGCCGGGAAGAAATCGATCGTATCGAAGCCTCCCGCCAGTTTGGCTCCGGCCCCTGGCACTGGACCGGCATGAAGCTCTGGGAAGACAAGTATCTGGTCGACCAGGACGGCCAGCGGTACCTGATGAACCGCACCCAGATCGATAACTATCCCGGCTGGAACATCATCCACCTAAGACCTCTGGATGCCATTGCCAAGGTGGTCTCCGAGCCCATGTTGCGCATTACCGCGCCGGTGGTGTTCACCATCACGGTCCTGGTGGGGCTGGGGGTGTTTTTCCTCTACCAACGGGCCAGCCAGGAAATTCTGCAACGCAAGGCCATTCAAAAAGCGCTTGAGGAAAGCGAAACACGCTACCGTTCCCTCTACAACCACACCCCGGCCATGCTGCATTCCATCGATCGGGAAGGATGCATCGTAAGCGTCAGCGATTATTGGCTGGATGTGATGGGGTATCGGCGCGAAGACGTCATCGGGAAAGATCTGACCACGTTTTTCACCGATTCCTCCCGGGAATACGCGGAAGAAGTTGTTTTCCCGGAATTTTTCCGTACCGGGATTTGTCGGGACATCCCCTATCAGTTCCAGACGGGTGGCGGTGAGGTGATCGATATCCTGCTTTCGGCCGTGGCGGAGCGTGATGCCGAGGGGCGGCCGGTACGCTCCCTGGCCGTTTCGATTGACGTGACGGAGCGCAACCGGGCCCAGCGTGCCCTGCAGGTGGCCCAGGAAGAGCTCGGCCGCTATACCCGGGGCCTCGAAAAACAGGTTCAGGAACGTACGCGGGAAATCGACAGCATCCTGCGCTACACCCCTGACGTGGTCTCCATCAAAGACCGGGATGGGCGCTATACCCTGATCAATTCCTGTTTCGAAAAAATTCTGGGCCGCTCCAGCGATGAGGTACGGGGAAAAAGTGATGCCGACCTGTTCCCGGCAGCGGTGGCCCGTCAGTTTCGGACAAACGACCTGAAGGTTTTGCGGGAAAGGCGCTCCTTTCAGTTTGAAGAAAACATGCCTCACCGGGACGGTACGACCCATTTCTATCTTTCGGTGAAATTTCCTGTTTACGACGCGGATGGCGAGGCCAACGGCGTTTGCGAAATTTCCACCGATATTACCGAAGTCAAAAAAGCCCAGGACCAGTTGCGGCGGCTTTCCGCCAGCATCATGGCCAGTCAGGAAAATGAACGCGCCGCCATTGCCCGGGAACTGCATGACGAGTTGGGTCAGGTGCTGACCGCTTTGCGGATGGATTCGGTGTGGATATCCCAGCGACTGGCACGCCAGGATCCTCATGCGGCCCGGCGCGCCCGCGATATGTGCCGCCTGATCGATAAAAACATTGAAGACGTGCGGAGCATGGCCATTCGCCTGAGGCCCGGCGTTTTGGACGATTTGGGGCTCGTGGATGCCCTGGAATGGTTCACCACCGATATCGAACGACGCTCGGAAACCCTCTGTTCCTTCGAACACGAGCCGATACCGGCAATCAACGATGCGGTGGCCACGGCGGCTTATCGCATCGCCCAGGAAGCCCTGACCAATGTCGTGCGTCATGGCCAGGCCGCCAAGGCCGACGTAACCCTTGAGGCCACGGAC
>Ga0207799_100063_pt1 | contig 147578 bp, 144 predicted proteins | sample TtanPargueraPR_4_FD_187742 | JGI IMG/M metagenome (GOLD analysis project Ga0207799, IMG submission 187742) | Aerobic enrichment media microbial communities from Bioluminiscent Bay, La Parguera, Puerto Rico - Tt and M2 (SPAdes) | ecosystem: Environmental > Aquatic > Marine > Unclassified ... | reverse complement strand
CGCGGACTGTCTGAGCCCGCCGTAGCCCAAGCGAAGGCGGGCGAGTTTCCGCGTGCTCCGGCCGCACCGACGACGCGCAGGGTTAAGCGGGGCACGGGCGTGCTCTTTTGCTTCGTTTTCTGTCACGAGACAGAAAATGAAGAAACGCCTTCAAAAAAATACCCCGGAACGGTCGAACCTCTCCGGGTTTAACCACCAGGTGTGGAAGGTTTAGATCGATATAACTGACCATCATGTCACCAAAAGGCTCTCCAGCAATTCGGCACAGTATTGGTTTTTTTCACGATCCTGCAGGGAAATCCGAATGAATCGATCCGAAAGTCCCTTGAAATTGGCACAGTCGCGCACCAGGATTTTTTCACGGGCCAGTTCCCGGCAAATGTCCTCCGACCGATGCGGGCGGGGAAGTTGCACCAGGAAAAAACCAGTGACGCTGGGATATAGCCGGACACCGGGAATGGCGGCCAACCGCCGGGTCATGACCGCTTTTTCTTCGGCCATCCGAGTCCGTGTTGCCGCGATAAACCGCTCGATCCCTTCATCGGGTCGCAAAAGAAACCGCACCGCCTCCATGGCCAGACTGTTGACGCTCCAGGGAAGGGCATAATGACGCATGCGGTCCACAAGACCGGGATCACCGACCATAAACCCGATGCGCAGGCCCGGTATGCGAAAAATTTTGGACATGGAGTGCAGCACCACGACATTGGCCGGGCGGTCGGTCATCAGGGACCATGCCTCGGGCTCCGGCACGAACGGCAGGTAAGATTCGTCCACGACAAAGGTCTTGGCGGGAAACTTCCGGCTCAGGCGCCGCAGCGCCTCCCCTTCCACCAGGCAGCCGGTGGGATTGTTGGGGTTGCAGATATAGACCGTGTCACAGGGTTGCAGCACATCCTCGATAGCGTCCAGGTCCGGTTTGAATTCATCCTCCTTGCGGGTCAGCCAGCAGGCACTGTCCACCCCGTTCTGGCGGCAACCGTCCCGGTAGTCCGCATAGGTCGGCCCCACGATCAACGCCAGCTTGGTTTCCAGGGCCCTCGGCAGGCTGTAGATGAGCGGAGTGGTGCCGTTGCCGGCCAGAACCTGGTCTTCCGGAATACCGAAACGCTCCGCAAACAGGGCCACGGATCCATGGGCGTCCACCTCGGGAAGGGCCTGGATGCGGGTCATGTGCTTTTGCAGATGCGCCACAAGGCCGGGCGGCGGGCCAAAGGGATTGACATTGCTGCTCATGTCGATGATGGCATCGGTGGGGCAGTCGAGGGCCGCGGCCAAAGCGTAGATATTGCCGCCGTGGCCTCCGATCATCGCAGCACCGCCATAGCCATCAGAAAGAAAAGCGCGCTCTCGGTCACTTCTGTCATGGCGCCCAGCATGTCCCCGGTGATACACCCGATTTTGCGGCGGTAATAGAATAGCATCATCATCACCAGAAGTATGAAAAAGAGGTTGAGTACAATGGCCCGCCATCCCAGCAGAAAGGAAAGGGCCACGACGGCCACCAGTCCGCCGAAATCGCGTTTGGTCAACGGCGTGGCGAAAAGGTCGAATCCGGTCCCACCCTCGCTTCGGCCGTAGGGCAGCCACCGGATAGCAAAAAGCATGGCCCCGCGGGCATAGGCCGGAATCAATACCAGCAAAAGCAGGCGATGCCGCTCCAGACCGGCCAGTCCGCTCCATTTGAGTGCCAGTACGGCCACCACCGTCACCAGGGCCATGGCGCCGATGCGGCTGTCCTTCATGATGGCCAGGGCTTTGTCCGCCGGCCGGTGCCCGTAGAGTCCATCGGCCGTATCCCCCAACCCGTCCAAATGCAGAGCCCCGGTCAACACGATGAGCAGCACCATATCGAGCGCTGCCGCTGCAGACGGCGCCCATAGCCTGGAAACGACCGCATCGAACCCGGCCAGCAGACCCCCCAGCAGCAGGCCGACAGCGGGAAACCAGGCGATCATTTCCCGGGGCATATACGTGCCTTTGGCACCCAGGGGAAGCACCGTCAGGAACTGGAGGGCGGCAATGAATGGTTTCATAGATGCGATGATGGATCCTCCCTGCCAGCCGGTTTGATGGTGACCGGAATGCCCGCCACGGTCAGCACCACCTCCCCGGCCCATTGGGCCACGTTCTGGTTGAGGCTGCCGGCCCAGTCCCGGAACCGGCGGCTCAAGGCATTGTCGGGCACGATCCCCAGCCCCACTTCGTTGGCCACCAAAATGACCGGGCCCTCAGCCGCAGACAGGGCCTGCCGGAGGGCATCGAAATGATGCGCCAGTGTGTCGTCGTCTGCATCGGCGAGGATCAGATTGGTCAGCCAGAGGGTCAGGCAATCCACAAGAATGACGGTCCGGGGGGCGCTGTTTTGCCCGATTACGGCGGCAATGCCGAGGGGCTCCTCAATGGTCTCCCATCCCGCGTCCCGTTCCCGACGGTGACGATCGATCCGGGCGCGCATTTCATCGTCATGGGGCTGGCAGGTGGCCACAAAAATCCGGCGACGGGCTCCGATCTGATTCGCCCGGGTGAGTGCCGTGGAACTCTTGCCGCTGCGGCAGCCACCGATGTAGAATTTTATTTGATTATATTTCGGCATTTTAAATATCTATTACTATAATTAACTTTAAGTCATAGAAGGGTCCGAGGATTCAAGGGTTCAAGGATTCAAGTGAACACCGACCGAAGCTTTTCCGTCCCTTCTTTTTCCCTTACCCTGGAATCCTTGATCCCTCGACCCCTCGGCCCCTCAGGTTGTCCTCACCAACGCCTGGATGGCCGCCATGTCGATATGCGCTTCCATGTGGTCGGCCAGCGCTTCATAGGCCTGATTACGCGCCAGTGGTCCCTGCAGCTCCCCGACCGCAAGCGCTCCCAGGCCGATACCGTCGAGCCATTTGCGGACAATGGCCGGGGTGTCGAACAGACCGTGCAGATAGGTGCCCATGGCTCGCCCGCCGGCAGCCACGCAGCCGTCCGCGTCCCCACATGCCTGACCGTTGCGTTCAGCTACCTGCAGCATCGCTTCGGCCGGGCCCAGCCGTGAGGTCTGCCCCATGTGGATTTCATAGCCGTGTCCCTCGATGCCTTCCCAGGAAAAGCGTGTCAGAGTCGTTGTCTTGGGTGCCTGGAGGACCGTTTCCACCGGCAGCAGGCCCAGTCCGTCGGTGCGCCCCGGCCGCCCTTCCAATCCATCGGGGTCGATCACCGAAGTCCCCATCATCTGGTAGCCGCCGCAAATCCCCAGCACGGATCCCCCGATTTCCTGGTAGCGACGGACGGCGTCGGTCCAGCCCGTCCTGTGCAGCCATTCCAGATCCGCACGGGTGTTTTTGGAGCCCGGAAGGATGACGGCCTTAAATCCCTCCAGGGACTGCACCTTTTCGAGAAAAGCGACCGCCAGGCCTTCCACGGCCTGCAAGGGTTCGAAATCCGTGAAGTTGGAAATATGGGGAATACGGACAATTCCCACCGAGGCCTGGATGTCCGCCGTGGGGTTCACCCGACCGGGCTGTTCGATCACCACGGAGTCCTCCTGGTCGATCACGAAATGATGATACCAGGGCAACACCCCGAAAACCGGCTTGCCCGTGCGTTTCTCGATCCAGTCGACCCCGTCCTGAAACAGGCTCAAATCCCCGCGGAAACGGTTGACAATAAAACCGGCAATCCGCCGGCACTGTTCCGCCTCCAGACATTCCAGGGTGCCCACGATCTGCGCGAACACCCCGCCGCGATGGATGTCGGCCACCAGGATCACCGGGGCCTCGGCATATTCGGCCATGCGGAAATTGACGATGTCGTGGGCGGCCAGGTTGACTTCGGCACAGGAGCCGGCCCCCTCCAACACCACGGAGTCGAAATTCCGGCGCAGCCGGTCCAGGGCACCGCAGGCCGTATCGAAAAGAAGATGCTTATGCCGGTGGTATTCCGTTGCGGTCTGGTTGGTGTGGGCCTCCCCCAGCAGGACCACCTGGGAGCCCACCTCACTGGTGGGTTTCAGGAGAATGGGATTCATGTCCACATGGGGCGGCAGGTCGCAGGCCTCGGCCTGGGCAATCTGGGCCCGCCCCATTTCCAGACCCTCCGGCGTTACCCCGGAGTTGTTGGACATGTTCTGGGCCTTGTAGGGCGCCACCCGGATGCCGCGCCGGTGCAGGCAGCGGCAGATGCCGGTGGTCACAACACTCTTGCCCACATCCGAGCCCGTGCCGAACACGGCCAGGCAGCGGGCCAATGGATTATTTTTCAATGCCCACCCTCGCCGGAATCCCGTTGTGATAGTAGTGTTTCACTTCGCGCATCTCCGTCACCAAATCCGCTTTCGCCAGGATTTCCGGCGGCGCCGAACGACCGGTCAGCACCAGTTCGACCCCTTCGCCCCGGGCGGCCATCAGTTCATCGATCTCTTCTTTGGTCAGCAGCCCCAGGTGGAGGGCCACCATGCTTTCATCCAGGATGACCATCTGATATTGACCGCTGACCAAGGCTTTTCGGGCGGCCTCGTATCCCCGCCGGGCGGCCAGCCGGTCTTCTTCCGAAGGTTTGCCCCGCACGAACCGGCCGGTGCCGAATTGTGCCAGGGTCACCTGGTCGCCCAGCCGTTTCAAGGCCTTATGTTCACTGTAGTTGCCCGCTTTCATGAACTGGGCGACGTAGACCCGCAAGCCGGCGCCCATGGCTCGCAGGCAAAGTCCCAGGGCGGCCGTGGTCTTGCCTTTCCCGTTGCCGGTGTAGACCTGCACGCATCCGATGGTCGCCGGGGGCTCAATGGGGTTGTCTGACATGGCGTTCCTCAAGTCTTCACGTCGATCCGCGAGACATCATTTCCCGTCCATAGTGTATTTTTGGGCATACCCCCGGGGAGTGATCATGAAGCCGCCATAGGCGGTGGTGGAGGCATTGCCCACAAACACGATCGTCTGCATGCCCACTTCCGCCCCAGGCAGATGCTCCAGGGTCGTCACCTGCACCACCTGGTTGTCTCGGGTGGCGCCGGTGACAACGCCGGCCGGCGTTTCCGGGCGACGATAACGGCCGATGATGTCACAGGCCCGCTGCAGGTTGTCCGGTCGCCGCCGGCTCTTGGGATTATAGATGACGATGACGAAATCGGCCTGGGCCGCGGCTGCCAGCCGATTTTCAATGGTCTCCCAGGACGTCAGCAGATCGCTCAGGCTGATGACGGCGAAGTCATGGGTCAGGGGCGCCCCCAGCAGGGCGGCCCCGGCCGCCAGGGCCGGTATGCCGGGTACGATCTCGATCTGCAGCGCCTGGTCGTCATCCGAAGAACCGGCCGCGTTCAGGGGCAGTTGCCGTTTCTGGCAAATTTCCAGGATCAATCCGGCCATGGCATAAATACCGGCGTCGCCGCTGGAAACAACGGCGGTGACCTGCCCGTCCAGGGCCGCGGCAATGCCGGCATCGACGCGGTCCACCTCTTTGGTCATGCCCGTGCTGATGATCTGTTTGCCGGAAACCAGGGGACGGATGAGATCGATATAGGTGGTGTAGCCAACCACCGTATCCGCAGCCGCAATCACCTCCTGGGCTCGTGGCGACAAGTGGTCGAGACCTCCGGGGCCTATGCCGACGATGGAAAGTTTTTTCGGGCGATGGCGATCGTCACGTTGGGCGTGGTCTGTTTGGGAACGACCAGCGGCCCCCTTCCCGAGGCCAGAATGGCAGCTGCTTCGCATACGCTTTGAACTCCTACGTGTTTCTCGACCATGGCCGAGGGCGATGGGATATCCGGGACCGTTGCCAGTTGATCCCGGGTAAAAAAGGTCAAGGGCCGCGCCAGGTCCCTGGCCAGTGCCAGCAACCCCTCTTCGTCGGCCTTGATATCGATGCTGGCCAAGCCGGCGATACAAGCGGCGCACAGATTGAATTGCGCCAGCACCCGATCCAGCAGCGCCCGCATCTCGGCAGCGGGCGTATGCCGGTTGCAGCCCATGCCGATGAACAGGGATGCGGGTCGCAATATCAGGGTTTCCGCCGGCCGGTCAATGCGAATATCATCAACCCAAACGCCCGGAGTGGGAAAATCGGCGTCTTCCCCTGTCTTGACGACGTGGGCCGGCAGGGTCCCCCGAAGGTATCCGTAGGGATCATGCAGGCCAATGGATCGGCCTTCGAGCAGGGCCATGCTCACATGGCGGATGACCTCGGGATTTTCAATGGCCAGATGCCGTTCCTGGGCGATCAGATCAATGGCCGGCACCTGGTGCAGATCGGTGGCCGTGGTGATCACCGCTTGGGCACCCAGGCAGGTCCCGATCCGGCGGGCCAGACGGTTGGCGCCCCCCAGATGGCCGGAAAGAAGGCTGATGGCATACTGTCCGCATTCATCCATCACCACCACGGCGGGATCTTTGGTTTTGTGCTGCAGCAGGCCGGCCAGGGACCGCACCACGATACCGGCGGCCATGATAAAGACATGGCTCGCATACGCATTGAAATGCCGGGGCAGGATATCGGCCAGGCGGCTGAAGGGGATGGCCTCCGGAGCGCTTGCGGCGGCGCGCTGCCCGACAAACAGGCGGCTTTCCGGAAAATGCGCCTGCAAACGGCGCCCCAGGGCGGCCCCTTCGGCCGTCAGGGTCCAAATGGCGATGGGATTGGAAGGTGCGGTCATGTCCATGCCGTTATCAGGTCTATCAGCAACCGGGTAATCGCCGGTTCATGAAGATTCGTCATGCGGCGACCGGTAGCCATGGGCAAAGCCGGCGTCGTAGAGCTTGGACTTGTGTTTCAGGCTCTCCAGGCTCACATCCAGCACCCGTCCCACGATAATGACGGCCTGGCGCCGAATGCCGGCCCGGTCCACCTCGCCGGCCAGACAGTCCAGGGTGGTATACACGATCTTTTCGTCCGGCTGACTGGCCCGGTAGACCACGGCACAGGGTGCCGACGGACCGTAGGCACCCTGCAGGACCTCCACCACGCGCTGCACCAGGCCGATGCTCAAATAGATGGCCATGGTGGCTTTGTGGGCGGCCAGGGCGGCCAGGGCCTCCCCCTCCGGCACCGGGGTGCGGCCGGCCATGCGGGTAATGATCAGGGTCTGGGAAATTTCCGGAAGGGTGTACTCGATTCCCATGGCCGCCGCGGCGGCGAACGCGGCGGTCACCCCCGGGATGACCCGGTAGGGAATCGACTGGCGGTTCAACTCCGCCATCTGTTCGAAAATGGCCCCGTACAGACTGGGATCGCCCGTGTGCAGGCGGACCACATGCTTCCCTTCCAGCCAGGCGCCTTCCATGGCGGCCACGATCTCTTCCAGGGTCATGCCGGCGCTGTTCAGCGTACGGGCGCTGGCAGGGGCCCATTTGAGGACGGCTTCCGGCACCAGGGACCCCGCGTAGATCACGAGATCAGCCTGGGCCAGGGCTTTCTGCCCTTTGACGGTAATCAGTTCCGGGTCCCCCGGACCGGCCCCCACGAACAATACCGGCGGATGTTCCTGTGTCATGTCAACCTCACTGCCTTTCTGCCGCTTCGTCGATTCTTGGACGTCGGCCGCGGATGATCCATACCGGGTTCATGGCCTGCATGCGCTCGCTGTCGGCCAGGGGCTGGCTGCGGCTGGCCTGGATTTGCACGACATCGGTGTCCATGTCGTTGGATCGCAGGCAGCGCAACGTATCGTGAAGGTTGTCCATGAGGACCGTGTTGACCACCAGCACCCCTGCCCCGGTCAACCGCCGGCAGACCTTCGTAATGAGCTCGATCAGGGCCTTCCCGCCGCCACCGATGAACACCCGGTCGGGGTCCGGCAAGCTTCCCAACCCGTCCGGCAATAGCGTTTCCACCACTTCTAGATTGGCGACGCCGAACCGATCCCGGTTGGTGCGAATCTGTTCGATGCGGTTCGGGTTTTTCTCCACGGCCACGATCCGCCCACCAGGCATCAGAAGCGAGGCTTCGATGGCAACCGCACCGCTGCCCGCCCCCAGGTCCCACAGAACCTGTCGGGGCCCCAGCGCCAACCGGGCCAACGTCACGGCCCGGACTTCCGCCTTGGTGATCAATCCCTGTTCATGGGCGTAGGCCGACTCTGGCATCCCCAGGTGCAGGTTCGGGCGTTCCCCGCCCTCCCCTGCCATTCTCTTGAGGATGACCATATTGGGGCTGTTGAAATCCTGTTCCCCGATCGTTTCCGGACGGTGCCAGGAGACGCGTTCGGCGTCGGTTCCCATGCATTCGAAGACGCCGATCCGGAAATCCAGGGCCTTGCGGCGCTTCAGGAAGCTCCCCACCCACTGGGGGGTACAGGTGGGATCCGTAAATACCGCAATGCGATCCGACTGTCCCAGGGCCCGGATCAGCCTTTCCTCCTGGCGGCGTCCGTGAAGGCTGATCACCGGCACATCCTGCCAGGGTTCCCCGATCCGGGCAAAAGCAGCCGCCACCGAGGTGATATTGGAATAGATCCGGACATTGTCCGGCCCCAGGGTCCGCGCCAGGTAGCTGCCAATACCGAAATACAGCGGATCCCCCGAAGCCAGCACCACGACCCGCTTTGCCCTCCGAATACCGTCCCGGACCACCTGGGCAAGCTTTTTCAGGTCGGCGGTCACCGTGAACGTTTCGGGAACCTTGTCCTGGAAAGGCGCCAGATGGCGGCGCCCCCCCACCAGCAGATCGGCGGCCGCAATCACGTCCAGATGCACGGCCGTCAAATCGTCGGGCGACATACCCATGCCGATGATCGCGACCGGATGGGTGGGGCTTTTTTGGGAGGTTGTCATGCTGCGCGTGATCCTATTTTATATCGTCGTTGAAAGCGCAGAGCATCAAGCTCAAAGCTCAAAGGAACTGCAAAACCCGTTACTGGAGGAATTTTTAGATTTTTCGCATTCAACTTTGAGCTTTCAGCTTTCGGCTTTGAGCTCTGTCGAAGGCAGCGTTTTCAGCTTGGCGCTTTTTTACCAACCGTGTCTCCGTGGTGAGTAGGTTTTTGAAGTTGTCACATTTTTCCTTTTACTTTATTTTCAATGACTTGAATCGAAAATAACCTCGCCCTCATAATCGAAAATCAGGCTGCGCACCGCCGGTTTGCCGTCCGCAAAAATGCCGGCATGCCGGACGATCTGCTGCCCGACCCGGCCGATGACTTCCGGAAACTTCCCATTGAGCAGTTCAAAGGCATGCCGGGCCGTATTGGCCTGACGGACCGCCTCGGCCAGTTGTCGCCGCCCGGTCAATTCGGCGGTCCATTGGGCCAGCCGGTCCAGCAGAAGTTCCGATTTCGCCGCATGGGTATGGGGCACCCCCATGGCCATTTTGACGGCCTTGCCGAAGAAAACCGCCAGGATAATCCGGCGAACCCCCATTTCCGCGGCCGCCCCCAGTGCGAATTGGAAATAATCGCCGATCTGGATGAACTGTTCCGCGTGCCACGCGGGGAACAGCGCCTGGCTGAACCGTTCGCTGCGCCGCCCGGTGGTCATCACCACGGTATCCCTTTCCGAGGCCCGGGCCACGGAAAGGGCCGAACGGATGGTGGCCGTATACGCCTCGTGGGACAAGGGTTTGACAATACCGGTGGTGCCGAGGATGGACAGCCCGCCGACGATGCCCAAACGGGCATTGAGGGTTTTGCGGGCCAGGGCTTCCCCCTGGGGCACGAAAATCTCCACATCGATGATGGCCGGTTTGGCTTCCCGCCCCAAAACCTGTTTGATGGCCCGCCGGATCATAAGCCGCGGTCCGGGATTGATGGCGGCTTCACCCGGCGGCATTTCAAGCCCCGGTTTGGTCACACGGCCGACGCCCTGGCCGCCCCGGATTGTAATGACCGGAGCCGCTTCATCCGCTTGAAGCGCCGACGAAAGGGTCACCCGGGCCCCGATTTCCGCCCGGTGGGTCACGTCCGGATCATCGCCGGCATCCTTGATCACCGTGGCCACGGCGGTGTCCGGGGACAGGCGTTCCAGCGAATGGACCGGTATCGCCACGCTGCCCTCCGTCAGGAAGTCGATGCGTACGGAGCGGGGCATCTTTGCGGTCACCAGGGCCTGAAGCGCGGCCTTGGCGGCGGCGGCCGCAGCCGTTCCCGTTGTGAACCCGCTTCGCAGTCGTTTTCGGCTCATGGTCTGCGCCCCACCCCTGCCCAGATCCGGCACTGGTGTCCGTAGATCCCCCTGGTCAACCTTCGCCCGAGGCCATCAGAATCAGGGCATTGACAACACTGGCGGCCACATTGGAGCCCCCTTTGCGGCCCTTGTTGGTGATGTAGGGGATATCCATGTCCGCCAGCAGCGCTTTGGATTCCGCCGCATTGACAAACCCCACCGGCAGTCCCACCACCAGGGCCGGCGTGGCCTTCCCCGATCGTATAAGGTCCATCAGCCGCAGCAGGGCGGTCGGGGCATTGCCGATCACGTAGAGCCCTTCCCGCATCATGGGGATGGCCGCATCGACGGCTGCCATGGCCCGTGTGCAGCCGGAATCCCTGGCGGCATGGGCCACTGTAGGATCGCCGATCAGGCATTCCAGCGAGCCGCCGAAACGCAGAATGGCGCTTTTGCGGATGCCGGCCCGGGCCATGTTGGTGTCGGTCACAACATTGCGGCCCTTGCGAATCGCCTTCACACCGGCGTCCACCGCATCGGGGTGAAACCGCACCGTCGTGAGATATTCGAAATCGGCACTGGTATGAATCATCCGGCGCACGATCTTCCACTGGTTTTCGGGAAAACCGTGTTCACCGGCTTCCTTTTCGATGATGTCAAAGCTGAGGGCTTCGATTTCCGCCGGTTTCATTGTCTATTCGATCCTTTCACATTGCGTGATGTGCTTGTTGTTATAGCCGCAGGTTCGAGGGCAATGGAGTAAAAGGAGTCAAGGGGCCGAGGGGGCAAGGGTTCAAGTGCAATACCCCAACAGTCGATTTAACCCCGGTTTGCCCGTTGTCGATTTTCAACAATTCGATAAATTTACCACCCGCTGCGCTTGAGACGGGGTTTTGGACTTTCAGCCTGTTGAAGCTATTGGGCCTTCGGCCGTTGGAGGTTGGAGGGAAGACCTCAACCTCAAACCTTAAACACCATTTTCACCGCCTTTGGCAGCCAGAAGCTGGGGGGAAATCGGCGTCTCAGCCGCTGCCTGCGGCAGAGCTCAAAGCTTGAAGCTGAAAGCTCAAAGGAAACGCTATAAACCAATCGAAATACTTAAACGCTTTCCCGGTTTTCCCTTCAACTTTGAGCTTTGAGCTTGACGATTTTTACCAACCGTGTCTCTGTGGTTAGAAAATGGTTTTTCGCACTTGCCTCAAACCTCCGACCTCCAACGGTTGCGCAGCAACCCCGCTTTCCGCATTTCCCTTGAGCTTTGAGCTTTCAGCTTTCAGCTTGACGCTTCTTTTCGCAGTTCCTTTGGGCTTTCAGCTTTGAGCTTGAGGCTCTGCTATGCCCCCTCTTCCGCCTGGAACTCCCGGCAACGCCCCACAAAGTGCTTGGCCATATCGGGATTACTGCCAAAATGCAAGTGAATATAGCTGCCCAGGGTGTTCCGGACTAGGTAGCCTTCCTCCCTTAAAATTTCTCCGGATCGCGGAGTGGCGGCATAGACCGTCGTAATACCGGGGGGCTCTTCCGTCAGTTCCGAATAGTGAAACTCGTGACCGCGCCCCACAAGTCCGGGCGGCCCCAGGGGAGAAGCTTTTGCCAGCCTGATTTCCCGATAGCCTAATGCCCTGCGGCGCGTCAGCATACGCGTACCCATCGGAAAACAGCCGGCCATGGGCCAGGTCTTTCCCCCGGCATCGGTCAGCTGCTCGCAGAGGTACATGAAACCGCCGCATTCGGCATAAATCGGCATGCCAGCAAGGGAGCATCCCTTCACCATGGCCCGCAGTCCGCGGTTGGCGGCCAGCTGTTCCGCCTGCAGTTCCGGATAGCCGCCGCCAAAATACAACCCGTCGAGACCTTCGGGCAACCGGCTGTCGGTCAGGGGAGAAAAAAAGATGATCTCGGCACCGTGATCCGCCAGTATTTCCAGATTGTCCGGATAGTAGAAGCAAAAGGCCGGGTCCCGGGCCACGCCGATGCGCACCGTATCTTCACTGCGACGACCGGATGCCGGCCCGGCGGGATCCGGCGCCGAAAGGTGGGTCGCCATTTCCAACAGGCGGTCGAGATCCACATGGTTTTCCACCAGAGTCGCCAGACGGTCAGCGGCATCCTGGTCCAGCGGATGATCGTCGGCCGTGTGCAGCCCCAGATGCCGTTCCGGAATGCCGATGGCCTCGTCGCGGGGAATGCCCCCGAGACACGGCATGGTGACATGCCCGGCCAGGGCCTCCCGGAGATAGGTCAGGTGCTTCGGGCTGCCGATGCGGTTGAAGACGACCCCGGCAAACCGGACGTCCGGATCGAAGCGTTCAAAGCCCTGGACAAGCGCCGCGGCGCTGCGGGCCATGCTGCGGGCATCCACCACGAGCAGCACCGGCAGGTCGAGCCATTTGGCCATCTGGGCCGTGGAGCCGGCCTCACTGCGGCCGTCGTATCCATCGTAGAGTCCCATGACCCCTTCCACCACGGCCAGATCCGCGGCGCGGCAGCAGCGCCGGAAAAGATCCTGATTATACCCCCGGGGCAGCATCCATCCATCCAGGTTGCGGCTGGTGGTGCCCGTGATCCGTGTGTGATGCCCGGGATCGATAAAATCCGGTCCGACTTTGAACGGTGCCAAACGGTACCCGCGCGCCGCCAGGGCGGCCAGAAACGCCAGGGTCAGCGTGGTTTTGCCGCTGCCGCTGGACGTGCCAGCGATCATAAAGCCTTTGGTCATGCGCACCTGTCCTTCACCGCAAACCTCTAATCCGAATATTTCATGCCCCCGTAAGGTCAATTATTCGGGCTGATTTTGTCAACGTATCGCATCGGGTCAATGGATCGCGTTACTATACCCTCCCGGAAAATCAGTTGGCAAGGGGATGCCGGCTCCAAGTCAAGGACACCGTGAATGAAGGCAGCACCTTCGCCCTAGCGCTGGGAACCGACCCGCGTGTTTTCCCCTGAACGTCAACAACGACAACCCGTCGCCACACGATTACAATCAACATATTATAATCGTTGATAATATTTGTTTTTTGATATGAGCAGGTGGTTTTCAGAGGTACCGAGGAAGGATGAATTCAGGGGGTTGAATGGTTGGAACGACAAAAGACGACAAAAAAAGGGGCCGGGAATTTCCCCGACCCCATTCGCACCTATGCCGCTTAAAGTATTATCCGGCCCGGTGTCGCCGGATTCCGAGAAAAATGGCCAGTCCGGACATCAACATCCAGGCGGAGGCCGGGATCGGGGTGTGCAAAACCTCAATCCCGTCTTCAAACTGAATTATACCGTTCTTCCAAACTTCGTCCTGGATATCGTATTCAGACCACGTCATGGTGAAATCAAATCCTAGCAGGTTGTTTATTCGCCAATCGTCATAAAATGGAAAATTGAAGCCGCCATCTCCAGCGCCAATCGCGGTTGCTGAACTGAACGTGAGCGTCTGAAAAGCATTGCTAAAGTCGTCACGCCAACCAGCGGGGGCGCTAATACCATTCCCCAAACGCGTGAAATAGATAGTATTCGGTGCATCTGGACCAAGCTCGACAATGTTAAAGACGATTTGATCGGTGTCATATTTATTTTCGTAGCTGTAATCCATAAAAGCCGCCGAAGCCAAACTCGGCATTACCAGCAGAGCAACCGTCATCAGGATGAGGATTTTAGTGCGCATGGGTTTTCCGTCCTTTTTAATGATAGCGTCGAATGCCGACCAGCAGGGTCAGCCCGGATATCGCCAGCCAGAGCGATGCCGGTATGGGGGTCGGAATGGTGGAAGTGAAATTGCCGTCTGCACCGGTTATGCTGCCGTTCGTATAATAAATAGAACCCTGGGCCATGGCCGTGCCGCCGAGATATTCAGCCCATTCCAGGGTAAAATCGAAAAAGCCGTTGGGGTTCCCATTACCGCCACGGTTGTCCCAGAATGTTACGTCGAAATTCCCGGTATAGGGGTCGATGGCCGAACCCTGCATTACGAGCGCTTCAGGGTTGAAAACCGTCGTGGTCCATCCGGTAGTTGCGCCATCGAAAACAACGGGGTCATTCACGAAACTGATGTCCTGCCCCGTATTATCATTGATGATGAACAGATAGATCGCATCGGCCTGGTATTCATTATAAAAATCATATTGCGTAAGCGTCGCTGCCGAAGCCAGCATTGGCATGGCCAGCAGGATCAAAATCAGGCTCAGTATTTTTTTCTTATGTAGTTGCATGGCAAACCTCGCATATTTTCATGAATGGCATGGTGATACGTCGTGTTCTTGGAGAAAAGATTAGCAACTTACATGCCAACACATTATCTTTTTGTACATAATATTTATACAAATATGCACAGTCGTTATCGTTGTCCCGACAAATTAAAATTGGAAATGCGTCATTAAAAAATGCGACGGCTTTCCTAACGCCCTGGCAACGAGCTTGGAATATACAGAGAATGGTTTTCAATAATTGTTATTATTAACAAATCCAGTCTGCAAAAATTTACGCGATTGGCATTGAATGTATGGAAGAAAATTGATCAATCCGTTCAGTGCGATAATTGATCTAAAATCCGCTTTTTATGAAAAGAGTCAATTTTTCCCGAGGACAAAACAAATTTTTACAAATTTTGTAGATTGTATTTCCCGATATTTCCCGATATTTGAAGATTACCATCGGATTTTTAGCAAAATCACTATTAAATAGTTTAACGATTTTACGGTGGTTTAAATTTTCTTAATGGAAACACTATTAAATTTCTTAATACTTATCCGACAGAACCAGCAGCTGGTGCGCCCATGCGACTGCCCAATAAACATCTCGAGCGCGTGAAATACCCCGGACAGCCTGCGCGATTTGCCGCACCGTGGGAGATCTGCCCCGTATGAGCTTTTTTCCAGAGCGAACCTGTTCGTCGGATTGATTTACGGTCCAGTGGCTTTTTTGTTGCGCAACGCTCATTTTCGTAGTAATGACAGTAAGTTGTGGTCTAAGTGGCGTTGGCGCCCACCAGGCGGAGCTGTGGGCATTTACCGATTGTCCAATGGTTTCGACATTTTATCGGTCAGCTTGAGGTATAGGACATGGCAATAGAGGCATTTCTTTCACGTACAATCGATGCGGCTATCCAGGCCGGCAAGGCGGTTCTGGATGTTTATGCAACGGATTTTACGGTGGACCACAAGGCGGATGACTCACCGTTGACCCTGGCCGACCGAAAATCACACCGGATCCTGGTGGAAGCCCTGGCCCCGACACAATTGCCCGTTCTCAGTGAAGAAGGCCGCCACCTGACCTATAAAGAGCGAAAGGACTGGCAGCGTTTCTGGCTATTGGATCCCCTGGACGGCACCAAGGAATTTGTGAAGCGCAACGGTGAATTTACAATCAACATCGCCCTGGTTGACCGGCAGGCCCCTGTCCTGGGGGTGATCTATGTGCCGGTTCATGATGTCCTCTATTTTGGGACCACCACAGGCGGCGCGTTCAAATTGGCTTCCGCCGACAAGGAGTGGTCACAAATTGTCTCGGCAAAGACCGATGATGTGCATCGGCGGCAAGCCCTTGTGGAGAAATCGGATCCCCTGCCCTGTCCATCGTCCGTGCCCACAGTATTCACCATTGTCGGCAGCCGCTCCCACAGCACGCCGGAAGTGGACCAAATCAAACAGGAGATGGCGCAAATCCACGGCGAGGTGGCATTGATCTCCGCCGGCAGTTCCCTCAAGCTCTGCATGGTCGCCGAGGGCCGCGCCCACCTTTACCCCCGCACCGGCCCCACCATGGAGTGGGATACGGCCGCCGGACAGGCCATCGCAGAAGCGGCCGGGGCCAGGGTCCTGGAATTCGAATCCGGCCGGCCCCTGCTATATAATAAGGAAAATCTGCTGAATCCCTGGTTTGTGGTAAAGAGAGAACAGCAGCTCAAAGCTGAACGCTGAAAGCGGCTGCCTGCGGCAGAGCTGAAAGCGCCAAGCTCAAAGCTCGAAGGAAATTCAGGAAACAAGAAAACAGGAAATTAGGAATTTGGGAAATCGGGAATTTCAAGAATGAGAAAAAAAGGAATTGGGAATTAGTGCCACTATCGTTCACAAATACTTTGATTTCATAGCTCTTTCCCATTTACCCGATACTCTATTCTCTCTTATCCTGCTTTTCCTTTGAGCTTTCAGCTTTGAGCTTGGCGCTGCTTTTTTTCGTGCCTCGAGCGAAGCGGGTGGTAAAAATCCGGTTTTCCGCTGTTCCTTTCAGCTATGAGCTCTGCCGAAGGCAGCTGCTGTCAGCTTGACACTTTTAACTATGATTCACTAGGAGTCCATGCATGCCCTCTACCCCCCTTGTCGATCTGGTTGTTGACGAAGAGCGCCGCCGCCTGCTCAAGGACCTGTCCCTCAAGCTGCCCGACATCTCCCTGAACGAGCGCCATCTCTGCGACCTGGAGCTTCTGGCCACGGGCGTCTTTTCACCGCTGGATCGTTTCATGTCCCGTTCGGACTATGAATCCGTTCTGGACCGCATGCGCCTGCAGGACGGCACCTTGTGGCCGCTGCCCATTACCCTCGATGTCTCGGAAAGCGCGGCGCAAGGTCTCGAAACCGGACAGTCCGTGACCCTGCGCGATCCCGAAGGTTTTCTCCTGGCCGTCATGCATATCGATGAGATATGGCCGGTGGAGCGCGAAAAAGAAGCCCTCGCGGTCTACGGCACCACCGACATCCACCACCCCGGGGTGAACTATCTTTTTCATCGCGGCGGCGATTATTATGTGGGAGGCAATCTGGAAGTGCTCAGCCCGCCCCTGCGTTTCGATTTCAAGCAAAGCCGCCAGACCCCCAGGGAGATCCGGGCCATGTACGCCAAACTGGGCTGGAAGCGCATTGTCGGTTTCCAGACCCGCCATCCCATCCACCGCCCCCAGTACGAGATGACCCTCCACGCCATGCACGAAGCCCGGGCCAATCTGCTGCTGCTGCCCGTGGTGGGCATGACCAAGCCGGGGGATTTCGACCACTATACCCGGGTGCGCTGCCTCAAGCTCGTGGGCCGTCACTATCCGCCGGACAGCCATTTGACCAACCTCCTGCCCCTGGCCATGCGCATGGCCGGACCCCGGGAGGCGCTGCTGCATACCATCATCGCCCGAAACTTCGGCTGCACCCATTTTATCGTGGGGCACGACCATGCCGGCCCCGGTAAAGACCAAAACGGAACGCCCTACTACGCCGCCGAAGCCGCCAGCCGGGCCGCCCGGGAACTCGCGCCGGAAATCGGTGTCGACATCGTTTCCCTGAACGAAATGGTCTACCTGCCCTTTGAAGACGAGTTCCGTTTCAGCGATCAGGTGCCGGAAGGCGCCCAGACCATTTCCATGAGCGGCACGGATATCCGCGCGCGGATCGGCTCCGGCAAACGGATCCCCTCCTGGATCACCTTCCCGGAGGTCATTGCCGAAATGCGGCGGGCCTTCCCGCCTCCCCGCAAAAGAGGGTTTACCGTGTTCATGACCGGCCTATCCGGTGCCGGCAAGTCCACCATCGCCCAGGTGCTGTTCTCCAAATTCCTGGAACGGGGCGACCGGCCGGTGACCCTGCTGGACGGCGACATCGTCCGCCGCAATCTTTCCAGCAAACTCACTTTTTCCAAGGAAGACCGGGATATCAACGTCCGGCGGATTGGATTCGTGGCCAGTGAAATCACCAAGAACCGCGGCATTGCCATCTGCGCACCCATTGCCCCCTACGAAGTCACCCGTCGGGAAATCCGCCAGGTGATCGAAGCCTACGGAGGCTTTTTCGAGGTTCACGTGGCAACCCCCATCGATACCTGCGAAAAACGCGACCGCAAAGGCATGTACGCCAAAGCCCGCGCCGGTCTCATCAAGGGCTTCACTGGGGTGGACGATCCCTACGAAGCCCCGCAGAACCCGGAAGTGATGGTAGACACCACCAATCTCACCCCGGACGAGGCCGCCCAGCAGATCCTGGTGGTACTTGGGCAGCGGGGATACATCTAAACTGAAGCCTCAAGCTGAAAGCTCAAAGGAACTGCGGAAAACGGGGTTGCTGCGCAATCGTTGGAAGTTGAGGGTTTGAGGCAAGGACGAAAAACCGATATCTCACCACAGAGGCACAGGTGGTAAAAAAGCGCCAAGCTGAAAGCTCAAAGCTCGAAGGAAATTCAGGAAACAGGAAATTAGAAATTAGGAAAACAAGTGAGTGCCATGCAGATGGTTTGATTTTTCACCTCAGTTACCTATTTCTCTATTTTCTAATTGACTGAATTACCCCTCCAACCCAAGACCTCCAACGGCCGAAGGCCAAACTATCAAAAGGAGTTAACCAAATGAACCTAGCCGTCGTCGGAACCGGGTATGTCGGGCTGGTTACGGCCGCCTGTTTTGCGGAAATGGGCAACGATGTCTGCTGCATCGACATCAACCCCGAGATCATTGACAATCTGAGGGCCGGCCACATCCACATCCACGAACCCGGGCTCGAATCCCTGGTCAAGCGCAACACCGAAGAAGGCCGCCTGACCTTTACCACGGACCTGGCGGAAGGCATTGCCCCGGCCCTTTTCATCTTCAACTGCGTGGGCACCCCGCCCCGCCCGGACGGCTCCTGCGATTTGTCCTACGTGCAGAGCGTCGGCAACAACATCGGGGCCCTCCTGGACGAGTACAAGATCATCATCAACAAATCCACGGTGCCGGTGGGTACGGCGGAGGAACTCCAGGCCATTATCCAGGGCAAGCTGGACGAACGCGGCGTCCGGATCGAGTTCGACGTGGTCTCCAACCCTGAATTTCTCAAGGAAGGCGACGCGATAAGCGACTTCATGAAGCCTGACCGCGTCATCGTGGGCACCGACAACATCCGCACCGCCAAACTCCTGGAAGCCCTCTACGCCCCCTTTGCCCGCAGCCGGGACAAGCTCATGATCATGGGGGTCAAGAGCGCCGAACTGACCAAGTATGCGGCCAACTGCATGCTGGCCAGCAAGATCTCTTTCATCAATGAAATCGCCAATATCTGCGAGCGGGTGGGCGCGGATGTCCGGGATGTCCGCCGGGGCATCGGCTCCGACCACCGCATCGGGTACAAATTCATCTACCCCGGAGTGGGCTACGGCGGATCCTGCTTTCCCAAGGACGTCAAAGCCCTCATCGCCACAGCCCTGGAAAACGATTACCAGCCCGCTTTGATCCGGGCCATCGACAGCGTCAACCAGCAGCAGAAAAAACTGCTCTCCCGCAAAATCATGGACTATTTCGCCAACCAGGGCGGCGTCGCCGGCAAGACCCTGGCCCTGTGGGGCCTGGCCTTCAAGGCCAACACCGACGATATCCGCGAGGCCCCGGCCCTGGACATCATCGCCGCCCTTACGGCCGAAGGCATGCAGATCCGGGCCTACGACCCGGTGGCCGGTGAGAACGCCTGCCGGGAGGTATCCGGCAACGGCCATGTCAAGGTGGTGGACAGCCAGTACGAGGCCCTTGAAGGGGCCGACGCCCTGGCCGTGGTCACGGACTGGAACCAGTTCCGCAACCCGGATTTCGGTCGCATCAAAAAAGCGCTCACCGCCCCCATCATCTTCGACGGCCGCAATCTTTACTCCGCCAGTCTGCTGGCCACCCAGGGATTCGCCTATTTCAGCATCGGCCGCCCGGATGTCAGGCCGTAAAAGGAAGCTCAAAGGGCCTAGCTCAAAGCTGAAAGCTCAAAATAACAGCGGAAAGCGGGGTTGCTGCGCAACCGTTTGAAGTTGGAGGTCTGAGGCAAAAAGCAGAAAATCGATATCTCACCACAGAGATACAGTTGGTAAAAAAGCGCCAAGCTGAAAGGAAAACCTGTAAAGCGTTTAAGAATTTCGATTTGTCTATAGCGCCTCCTTTGAGCTTTCAGCTTCCAGCTTTGAGCTCTGCCGCAGGCAGCGGCTGAGATGCCGATTCTCAAAGCGCATCTGACCGCCGAAGGCGGTGAGCATCATTTGAATTGCCGTCTATCTCAACGGCAATCCAAATAGGATTTTTGCTATTCTCTGTGGCCTCTGTGTCTCGAGCGAAGCGGGTGGTGAAAAAATATTTGAGGTTTCACCATGAGTATCATCAAAACGATTAAAAAATGCCCCCTCGGGGAAGAGCCGAAAGATTTTATCTACTGGCAATCTCGTCCCTATGAGGAGCGCCTTCAAGCATTAGAGACGATACGGATGGAATATAACGCCTGGAGATACGATGATCAGCAAGGACTTCAAAGAGTTTATCGAATTGTTAAACGCCAATGATGTCCGCTATCTGATCGTTGGCGGCTACGCCGTTGCCGTCCACGGCTACCCTCGCTACACCAAGGATCTTGATATTTGGATCGAGCGGTCCGAGCAAAATGCCGCCAACCTGTTGAAGGCCCTTGTTCAATTCGGTTTTGGTTCACTCGATGTCTCTGCTGATGATTTTCTTGAAACCGGCCAGGTGATTCAACTGGGCTATCCGCCGAATCGTATCGATCTAGTGACCGACCTTGACGGTTTGTCATTCGAGCCTTGCTACGCATTCAAAATCACGGTGACGATGGATGAAATTGACATCAACTTCATCGATCTGGAAAATCTGAAGATCAATAAAGCCGCCACCGGCCGGTCTCAAGATCTGGCCGACATTGAGCACTTGTCGTCGTCAGAATCCTAAACGGATAGCATGAGCGCCTTTGGCTCCAATTGAGGTCAGCGTTTCAAGGCAACGGCGAAAACCAATTTTTCACCACAGAGACACGGAGCACACAGAGAATGCATAATCTTTGAGAATCGCTGAGACGCCGATTCTCAAAGCGCATCTGACCGCCAAAGGCGGTGAAAATGGTGTTTGAGGTTTGAGGTCTTCCCTCCAACCTCCAACGGCCGAAAGCCCACGACCTCCAACCGGTCAAAGGCCCCAACTATCCAAACCATCCAAACTATTTAAGCTATCGTAATGAAACAAAACATCCTCGTCGTCGGCGGCTGCGGCTACATCGGCACCCACATGGTCAAGGCCCTGCTGGAAGCGGGCCACCAGCCCATCACCCTGGACAATCTTTCCAAGGGCCATCGCGAGCTCCTTCCCGGGGGCGACTTCATCCAGGGCGATATCCAGGACAGCGGTTTGCTGGACCAGGTGTTCAGCACCCATGCCATCGATGCGGTCATGCATTTCGCCGCCCTGATCGAGGTGGGGGAATCCGTGCAGCGTCCCCTGGCATACTACCGCAACAATGTTTCGGCCACCGCCAATCTGCTGGAAGCCATGGTCCGCCACGATGTCAGGCGCTTCATCTTCTCCTCCTCGGCCGCGGTCTACGGCGAACCGGAATACACGCCCATCGACGAACATCACTCCCTGCGGCCAACCAGCCCTTACGGTGAAACCAAGCTCTACGTGGAAAACATATTGCGGGCCTGCGACAGGGCCTACGGGTTGAAATCCGTATGCCTGCGCTACTTCAATGCAGCGGGAGCCGACCCCTCCGGCGCCATTGGCGAGCGCCACGATCCGGAAAGCCACCTGATTCCCCTGATTATGCAGGTTGCCCTGGGCCAACGAGACAGCATTGCCATCTACGGCACGGACTACCCCACCCCGGATGGCACCTGCGTGCGGGATTACATTCACGTAAACGACCTGGCCGCCGCCCACCTCCTGGCCATCGAGGCCCTGGCCCAGGGGGGCGCCAGGCGCGTCTATAACCTCGGCAACGGCAGCGGCTTTTCCGTCCGTCAAGTCATCGAAACCGTCCGCAAGATCACCGGCCATCCCATTCCGGCAGAAGAGACCCCCCGCCGGCCCGGCGACCCGGCCGTGCTCATCGCTTCATCGGATAACATTATCAAGGATTTGAATTGGCAGCCCCGTTTTGATGATTTGGAGGAAATCGTACGGACGGCGTGGAATTGGCATAGAAGAAGCTGAAGGCGTCAAGCTCAAATTAAAACTATAAAGCAATATTCACCACAGAGACACAGAGGACACGGAGACTCCACATTTTTTGAGAATCGCTGAGCCGCCGATTCTCAAAGAGCATCTGACCGCCGAAGGCGGTGAAAATCATTGGAATTGCCGTCAATCTCAACGGCAATTCCAATAGCCCTTTTCTTTCTCTGTGATCTCCGTGCCTCGAGCGCAGCGGGTGGTAAAAATATGTTTGAGATTTATCGGTTTAGGTTTCCCCTCTGACCTCCAACGGGCCGAAGGCCCCAACTATCTCAACTATCCAATAGGACACCAATGAAAAAAGCACTGATTACCGGCATTACCGGCCAGGACGGCGCCTATCTGGCCGAATTCCTGCTTGCTAAAGGTTACGAGGTCCACGGCATCAAACGCCGGGCCTCCATGTTCAACACACAGCGCATCGATCATTTATACGAGGACCCGCACCAGCAAGACCGCCGCATGATCCTGCATTACGGCGATCTGACCGATGCCTCCAACCTCATCCGCGTTCTCCAGCAGGTCCAGCCGGATGAAGTCTACAACCTGGCTGCCCAAAGCCATGTCCAGGTGTCCTTTGAAGCACCGGAGTATACGGCCGATACGGACGCATTAGGCACTCTTCGGCTATTGGAAGGTATTCGTCTGTTGGGCCTGGAAAAAAAGACCAAGTTTTACCAGGCCTCCACATCCGAATTGTTTGGGAAAGTCCAGGAAGTGCCCCAGACGGAGACCACCCCCTTCTACCCCCGCTCCCCCTATGCCTGCGCCAAGCTCTATGCCTACTGGATTGCGGTCAACTACCGGGAAGCCTATGGTATCTATGCCTGCAACGGCATTCTCTTCAACCACGAATCCCCGATTCGTGGCGAGACCTTCGTCACCCGCAAAATCACGCGCGCCCTATCCCGCATATACTTAGGCTTGCAGGACTGCCTCTATATCGGCAACCTCGATGCCCTGCGCGACTGGGGCCATGCCAGGGACTACGTGCGCATGCAGTGGCTCATGCTGCAACAGGACACCCCGTCGGATTTTGTCATCGCCACCGGCGAGCAGCACTCGGTGCGCGAGTTCATCGAGCTCACCGCCCGGGAGTTGGGCATCACCATCCAGTGGGAGGGCGAGGGTGTCAACGAGCGCGGCATCAACCCGGCCAACGGCAAAACCATCGTGGCCGTTGATCCGCGCTACTTCAGGCCCACCGAGGTGGAAACCCTTCTGGGGGATCCCTCCAAGGCCAAGGAAAAGTTGGGCTGGGAGCCGGAGATCCCCTTCCTCGAAATGGTCAAGGAGATGGTCCAGGCCGACCTTGAAGATGCCAAAAGAGACGAACTGGTGCAGCGCGCCGGCTTCACGGTCTACAATCATCAGGAATAGAACATGATTCAATGCTGGGTGCTGAGAATCACATGGTAAGAAAAGGCCTAAAATTTTTTAATCAACTTGCTTGGCAAACTTTGGCCGGTTTGAGAAAATAGCTTGGGGTCCGTTTTCATTATTATCAAGAGTGTAGGCCCTATTGTGCCTCTCCGAATTTTAAAATGGGTGCCCCTATTGTGATACCCTTTGAGCTTTGAGCTATGCCGAAGGCAGTTCTTTTTACCCCTGAGAGTTGTTTAGTTATTTAAAGACCGTTTATCCCCTCCCTCAGGCTATAGTTTGTTGAAATATCAAGGAAATCAAATTTGCAACTTGTATTGAAAATATTCTTCTCGGTATGGTTACTTTCATTACCTTTTTATTTGTATTCACTCGTGGGGACCCTATCCCTCGATAACGTTTTAGCACCAGTTGTTCTGACTATGTTGCTTTTCCGCTTGTTCTTTATAAAAGGCAATCTACAGCGCTGGAAACTTTGGACGATTATCTTATATGGTCTGCTGTTCGCTGCCTATGCAAGTGGACGATTGGTTTCGGTAATAGAAAACCCCGAGTATTTTTCTTACACCGGTATGCTTGTATTAAAGCAATTTCTTTATCTTTTAATACCGATATTGTATATCAATTCTAAGCAAGATTTTGTTCATACCTCACGGCTGATTGTAATTGTAGCAGTCGTCGGCATTTTTTCGACCTTATTCTCTTCCTTTGGATTGTTAGAATTTCCCGTTGCAAGATACGCCGAATCACGTATCGGCATATCCTCCCTCAGAAAGGCTGTTGGTCTTTTCCCGAATTATGGCGATATGGCCATGCTGGGCAGCTATGCTATTCTTTTTATGTTCATTGGAGACCAACAGGGGAAAGATGTGCCACGCCAATTATTGAAGTTTGCAGCCACGCTGCTGATGCTCGGCGGCTATGTCGGTGCTCAGTCTAGAAACATGTATCTGACCCTGATATGTGGAATCCTTTTTGTCATATACCTACGCTTAACGCTCAACCGGGGCACCGGATTGAACGTCGCCTTCGGCACTCTTGTCGTAATTGGTTGCATTGCCGCTGTGGCGATTCTTAGCTTTTTAGAAATCAGCACAATCGAATCCTTCAAAGGCTTCGGAGGGACAAAAGAATCGGCGGCAACAGTTGATGCGAGGCTTCAACAATACACTTTGGCGTGGAATATTTTTATTGAAAAACCCATTTTTGGCCACGGCTGTAGCGTATTAGACGCAAGTATGGAAATACATAATATTTGGTTGGGGTTGATGGCTTTAGGGGGCGTAATCAGTACCATGGCAGTTGCCCTGATGTTCCTTGTCCCTTTCTTCAAACTTTTGACTAAACCTTTTTCGGCAGAAGAACGCCAGCTTCGCATTTTTGGACTGGCGCAATTGATCTGTGTCTTCACTGCCGCAGAGTTTTATGGTGCTATGACGTATGTTTTTCTCGTCATCATGTCGGCGTTGTCTATTTTGCCCTCCATACTTTTATCAAAAGACGCCGGCAGGAATTCTGCTCAGGCATGATAAGACTGGAGCTTACCTGATAGTTTCTTGCAGCCATTTAGAATGACAAATCACCCTGTTGTTGCACTGTGCCTGCGAATTTTGGCAGCCGGCCTATCGTTTGGTTTTTCCGTATTGGCCGCGCGTGTTTTAGGCGTTGAAAATTTTGGTCTTTTTAATGTTGTTATCGCCTTTATAAATGTCGGTGTTGTCTTCGCGCTATTGGGATATGATACTCAATCCACGCGAGTTGTGGCTATGTCCGCAACTTCCACAACTACTGACTTGAGGGGGAAATTATCAAAGTATGTTAAAAATGCCGCGATAAATGTTTGGCTTATGGCACTTGGGGTTGTGGTAGTCGAAATAGTTTTGATTTGGCTATTGCCGATTGGCCGCACCATCCCCTTAGAAATGTGGCTGCTAATCCCCCTTATCTTGTTTATTACTCGCACCAGACTAAGTCAGGGAATCATCCGAGGTGCACACCACGCCGGATTGGCTATTGCTCCCGATGGCATTGTGCGCCCAGGGCTCACCGTCCTTGGCTTGACGGGCATGCTTATTTTCGGGATAGACGCAACAGGTGTCCTGATCGCTTTGATGCTCTTCAGTGCCGCTGTGGGGTTTGCCTGCGGTAAAACAGTGGAAAACTCTTGCGTAAACAGTGCAGAACTATGCACTAAGGAAAAAAATTCTAAACAAAAATGCCAAGAGAGTATACCAGCAAACTTTTCACATGCCATATATGCTTCGTCAATTCTTGCCGTGTTTGCGTCTCAAATGGCTGTGATCGCGATCGGAAATCTGGCCGCCCCGGAAGAAGCCGGCCTCTATGCAGCTGCAGAACGCTTTGCCTTGTCGGCGGCGCTTATTGGACAGGCGGTGTATTTGGCCGTAGCCTCTCGCATTGCAGCATATTATTCAGTAGGTGATCTAACGTCACTGCGCAGTTTAGTCCGCCGTGTCACAAGAAGCGTGATTATCGCAACAGCATGTATTAGTATGGTAATGTTTGTAGCTGCAGAACCGCTACTCGGTATCTACGGTAAAGAGTTTGTAGCGGCACATACCGTGTTCGTGATCCTTATGCTGAGCGTTATGGTAAATGTCAGCGCTGGTCCAGTCGGAATCATTTTACTAATGACCCGGAACGAAAAAAAACATCTACTGGCCTTGTCTGCCAGTGTTGCAACACAAGCGATATTACTTCCGGTTGTCGTACCGGTTTACGGCATGGTCGGCACCGCATGTGTCGTATTCACCTCAACGTTAGTTTGGAACTGTTTAATGGCCCAGTTTGTACATCGCCATCTTTCCATCAATCGATTCCTAGCGTGGGCATAAGCCGCTATTATGACACCTATTTTTCTGGTATCCTTGCCAAGATCAGGCTCAACCTTGTTGCAAAAAATGCTTGCAACAAATGACAACATCGCTACGACAGCGGAGCCCTGGATCCTCCTTCCTTTTTGGGGCATGCGCGAACCTATGCAGGGACGGGCGATCTACGCCCACCAGACGGCCGCCAACGCAATCAATGACTTTATTTCCAATATGCCGCATGGCGAAAAAATCTTTCATCGCGCCGCAGCCGCCTATGCCAAACACATGTACGACGGTGCTGCGAATGGAAAGCGCTATTTCCTCGACAAAACACCACGGTATTACCTCTTGCTCCCCATACTCGAAAGACTGTTCCCGGATGCGAAGATCATTCTGTTGGTCCGCAATCCTCTTGCTGTCCTCGCCTCGATATGCAAAACCTTCTACAAGGGCCGTTTCATTTGGTCGGACTACTGGGTCGACTGGAATGATGGGCATGCTCGCCTGGCTGAGGCTGCTCAAACGCCGGCTGAGAATAAAATCGTCGTGCGCTACGAAGAGCTCGTTTCACATCCCGCCAAGGTAATCAGGAATCTATGTGACTGGATCGATATTCCTTACGACGATCGCATGATTCATAAATATCGCTCTAATGCATTACACGGAAGAATGGGAGACCCCACCGGGGTGCAATACTACAAGGGGATTAACACTTCATCGCTCGTTAAATGGCAACGGTTTTTCAATACCGCATTCCGTCTTAAAGTGGCGCGTAAAATGCTCGAAAAAATCGGTGATGAACGCTTGACCCTACTGGGATATCCCCGTGCTCAACTGGATGCGATGTTGGAAAGCCTCAACACCGATAGGTCTCTGGATATGCGCGGCAGAATGGAATACCTGATAGGGATTATCGCCAGTTCGATTGATTACCGCTACTGGCAGTCCCGCCATCGCGGTGCCCGTGCCCACGCCAAGTATGCCCAAGGCTATTATCGAAAAACCTCAACGAAATGATCAATACTTTCGCTACAAATTCGTGCCCATCAGCCACCTTAGACCGACCTTTCAAATGACAATAGTTTTGTAATGGCTTACAGCTTTCGTTATGACATCATGCACGCCGTCACCCGGCATCCAGCCCTGTTTACGCTGTGGTATGGGACTCGTAGAGACTATCATCGACTCATGGTAACCCCAACTACCCAACTGGTTATCGAGGGCTACCCACGATGCGCAAACAGTTTTGCCGTTGTCGCCTTCAAGCATGCTCAGCGGCAACCCGTTAAGATTGCCCATCATCTGCACGCCCAATCCCAAATCATCCTCGGCGTAAAGTATAAGATCCCGGTCTTGGTATTAACACGCGAACCTGTGGGGGCGGTCACATCCCTAGTTACACGGCACCCTGAGATCGGTATCGGTCAAGCTTTGAAACAGTATCTTCACTTTTACCAAACGGCACTTCACCGTTCGTCTTCGTTGCTGATGGCTGATTTTGCAGAGGTCACGACCAATTACGCAGACGTGATTCAGCGGCTGAACACAAAATTCGGTACCCATTATAATTTATTTAAAAATTCCCCGGAAACGGATGCCGAAGTATTTGCGGTTCTCGACGAACTTAATCTCAAGGATTCAAACGGCAAGCTCAACATGGTCGCACGTCCCACCAAAAATAAAACGCGGCTGCTTAACGCCCGAAGGGGCGAAGTCACTTCGCACCCGCTATTGGCAAAGGCGAAATCTCTCTATCGCAGCATTCCGATACATGGCAGGAGCAACGGTGCGTCTATAGCAGCAAAATAAATGCGGTTTTGGCCGAGGCTAATGAAATTTTCTATTATCACCCCGACAAAAAACAACTTACCAAAACTCAAACGCTGCATCGGTTCTGTCCGTGGGCAAAACCACAGCGACGTCGAACACATCATCCAAGATTCCTGCAGCCAGGACGGCACCCCCCAATGGCTTGCCGATCAAACTGACATTCGATGGTTCTCCGAGCACGACAGCGGCATGTATGACGCCATTAATCGCGGATGGGGGCGCTCTGATGGAGATGTCCTTTCCTGGCTAAACAGTGACGAACAATATCTGCCGGGCACACTAGAGCGAGTAGCCGATTTTTTTGAGATGCACCCTTCCGTGGATTTCGTCTATGGTGACGCACTGGTGGTCAAGGAAGATGGCAGCCTTATTGCTGCCCGTCGGGAGATAAGGCTCTCGTCTGCCTATATCGCCAACAGTTTTCTAAATGCCTTTTCTTGCACGACTTTTTTTCGGCGCCGACTTAGGGAGCGAGGTCTTCTTGTACTCGACAGTCAATACAAATATGCTGCCGATATGGACTTGATCCTGCGGCTTCTGGCCGCCGGAAAGCACTATGCCAAAATCCCCTGCTACATGGGCGTGTTTACCTTGGATGGATCAAATTTAAGCTGCCACCCCGAAATGCTTGAAGAGACCAAGGAAATCCAGATTCGGCATCGGGGGTTCCGGTCACCGCTAATGCGCCGTTTGTTTACGACGGGGCGGTACATTGAACGCCTCTTCAGGGGCTCATACCACAAGGTGAATATCACCTATCGATTTGCCGTCGACGAGGTCCCCCGTTACCGCGACATTTCAGGCCGGCGAATTCCGGGTTCTTACCGAACACGCTGATTTTATCAACCGTCATGCTTCCTCATCTTCACCGCATATTCATCGTCTGTGTGGCTTTGCTCTTAATGGCACCAAAAGGCCTCACAGCAGATGTAATCCATCTCCAGTCCTTTGGCCTGCACGTGCATGGCGTAGGCAACGGAAACCCCTGGCCTACGGTGCCATTCGGATTCATTCGATTGTGGGATTCCAATACGACCTGGCGCGAAATCGAACCGGAAAAAGGTGTATGGCGTTTTGAAGTCCTCGACCGCTACGTTACTCTGTCGGAAGCCAATGGCGTTAAAATCCTGCTAACACTCGGACAAACCCCGGCCTGGGCAGCCGCCGATCCCAGTTCAGCATCGCCGTATGCGCCCGGCGCCAGTAGTCCACCGCGTAACCTCGATGATTGGCGGGACTATGTCATGAAGTTAGCCATACGCTATAAAGGTCGTATCCGCCATTGGGATGTATGGAATGAAATCAACGTTCGGCATTTTTGGTCCGGTGATTTTGCCACCATGGTGCGCATGGAGCAAATCGCCACCACCGTCCTGAAAGGCGTCGATCCCGACAATTTCGTTCTGACCCCATCGATACAAGGCGGAGCCTATGGCATGCTGGCGAAATATTTCAAGGCAGGCGGAGGACGCTATGCCGACGGGGTGAGCTATCATTTCTATGCCCCCAAGGATGAGCCGGAAGCGGTGGCTGAGCGCATTACAAATGTATGGAAGGTTATGCAGCGGTGCGGTCTTGGGCACAAACCACTATGGAATACTGAAATGGGCTGGCTCCTTGCCAACAGCGACGGCAGTTTAGGGCGCAGACAGCGACCGGCGTGGCGCAATTGGCGCAAAGTCGGCTACAACGAGGCTGCTGGGTTTGTCATGCGGGCCTATATAGTAAATATGGCCAACGGCATCGAAAATATCTTTTGGTATGCGTGGAACAACAGTGCCATGGGTCTGGCTGAAAAAAGAGGCAAAATTCCTAAACCGGCTGCCGAGGGATATACGCACACCGTGGCCTGGCTAAAAGATGCGATCCTGCTCGATATGATTGAACACCAAGGTGTCTGGCAGTGCCATTTGCAGCGAGAAGGGCAAGTTCAGTATATCGTTTGGAGTCAAAAAACCCGCAACTATGTCGTTCCTGATCAATGGGATGTGCATCATAAAACCTCCATCGGTGGCGACACCATCGTCATCGATCCCCAACGGAACATCTTTCTCGGACCCGAACCGGTGCTTTTGCATTAGACACACGATACGGGCAGCTAAAACTTTGAGTCAATTACGCATATTGATAATTCACAACGTTTATCAACAGTGGGGCGGTGAGGATGCCGTTGTTCATCAAGAGGCAAAAATGCTCGCCGACCGCGGCCACGCGGTGCAGGTTTTCACTCGTCACAACAACGAGATCGAGAAGCAAAACCCTTTTTTATCAGCGCTGGAAACCTTGTGGTCCCTGCGCAGTTCACGTCGGCTTACGCAATCAATCGAAGCATTCCGTCCCGATGTGATTCACGCACACAATACATTTCCCCTCATCTCACCGGCAATATATTGGACAGCCGCCCGCCGAGGTATTCCGGTCATTCAGACCCTTCACAATTTTCGCCTCCTCTGTGCGCAAGCTATGTTTTTGCGTTCCGGACAGGTTTGCGAGGATTGCCTGTCCCGGCTTCCATGGCGGGGCATTTTGCGACGTTGCTACCGGGGGTCCTTTCCCCAGAGTGCGTTGCTGGTGGCGATGCTTCTGCTGCACCGCTTCATGGGCTCCTATCAAAGGAAGGTCACGCGCTATATTGCCTTGAATGCGTTTTGCCGCCAAAAATTCATCGATGGCGGTTTACCGGCCAGACGGATTTCCGTAAAGCCGAACTTCGTAGACATTTCGCCAGGGCCCAACCGGCAACGCGAAGGGTTCTTGTTTGTGGGGCGTCTATCGCCAGAAAAAGGCATTGGCACATTGGCGCGTGCAGCAATGAAAAACCCAGATGCACCCTTCACGATTATCGGCGAAGGTCCTTGCCGGAGAGAAATCCAGAGGGTGTCGAATGCGACCTTAACGGGTTTTCAGACAATAGAGGCTGTTCATTCAGCCATGCAAAATGCAGCTTGTCTGATTCTGCCAAGTATTTGGTATGAAAACTTTCCACGCACTCTTGTTGAAGCCTTTGCCTGCGGTCTGCCGGTGATTGCCAGCCGTTGCGGCGCTCTTTCCGAGCTGGTGCAAGAAGGACAGACCGGCCTGCTGTTTCAGACGGGCGACAGCGGAGATCTCGCGCGGAAGATAGGCTGGGCGTTGAAACATCCGGAAGCGATGCAGGCGATGGGCCGTGCGGCCAGGGCGGAATATGAGGCCCGTTACACCTCGGACATCAATTATCGCCAATTGATGGTCATATATGCGGAAGCAATGAATGAAACAAGGAAGTGTGCTACCTAAAAGAAACGTTGGTTATGTACTCGGTTTGCCAATCAACGCCCAGTCCTGGAGTCAGGTCATCAAGCGCATCCTTGAATGGGCGCATTGCCGTGCCTCCCGATACGTCACGCTTTGTAATGTGCACGTTACCGTTACCGCTGCACGCAACCAACACTACGGCCGAGTGATTAAAGGCGCAGACCTGGCGCTTCCGGATGGCGCCCCAGTGGCATGGATGCTCCGTCGCCAGGGCTTTAGCCGACAAACAAGGATGCCAGGACCCGATCTCATGTGGCGGTTGCTGGAAACTTCTTCTAGTGCCGGGGTTCGTGTATACTTTTACGGTAGCACTGAAATGGTCCTGTCGAGACTGCGCGATCGTCTCACAACGTACTTTCCAGATTTGTTGATTGCCGGATTGACGGCGCCACCTTTCCGCCCCCTGAGTGCCGAAGAAGACCAAGCCGTTGTCAGGCAAATCAATGCAAGCGGTGCAGGAATCGTTTTTATCGGTCTTGGATGTCCGAAGCAAGAGCAATGGATGGCCGATCACCGTGGCATAATCGACGGCGTAATGATCGGCGTGGGCGCCGCTTTTGATTTTCATTCCGGCACGATGGCTCGTGCACCTCACTGGATGCGATCCGTGGGGTTGGAGTGGTTGCATCGTTTCTACATGGAGCCGAAAAGGCTTGGGAACCGCTATTTGTCTACGAACGCCCAGTTTCTTATGCTTGCTTTGCGGGATCTGGCGTTCGGCCGTAATAAAAATCAATCCGAATTTCATCACAAGGACAGTTAGCTTCCCCAAAAAAGAAAGCTATTTGCAATGGATACCCGTTTAAACACACACCGTGAAAGGGTCGCTTGTACCCCCGAACTGCTGTATGTTGGTCTGCTCACAGCCTCTTTTCTGATATGCTTCTGGGTCGCCGCCGGAAAGCTCTATCTGCGCTGGAACACCGGTGACAATAACTACTGCTTCCTGATAGTTCCACTCTTTGCCTATCTTTGCTGGGATCGGAGATATAATCGCAAAATTGGTTTTCGCTTTGACGATTACAGCTGGAGTATATGGGGGCTGCCGGTCATCCTTGCAGCCTTGGGCTTCGTGCTGCTTGGAGAACTGGGATCGGTGGAGACGATCCTTTATGCCGGCCTATGGTTGGCCCTGGTGGGCTTGGCACTCCTGCTCTATGGCTGGAGAGTCAGATATCTGACCTTTCCCTTGTTGGTTCTGGCCTTCATTGTTCCCCTGCCCCCGTTCATCAACCGCATGCTGACCTTCAACCTTAAGATGGCGGCCACCACCCTGGCGGTGAAAATGCTGCGTTTCGCCGAGATCAGCGTGCTGCAAACCGGCAACATCATCGACCTTGGCATGGATAAGCTCCAGGTGGTGGACGCTTGCAGCGGTCTTCGCTATTTCGTGCCTTTGATCCTGATGGCCTTGTTGGTGGGGTATTTTTTCAACGAGGGTCTCTGGCGACGCCTGCTGCTGCTGGCCATCGTGCCGCCCCTTTCGATTGTGGTGAATGCCTTCCGCATCTTTGTCAGTGGCTGGCTCACGGTGAACGGCCACCGAGAGTTGGCCCAGAGCTTCTTCCACGATTTCTCCGGCTGGGCGGTCTTCATGCTGGCCGGTGCAATCCTGATAGGGATTTCTTACATCCTGCGCAAAATTGGCCGGCCCGGGCCCCAGCGCCCCATTCGCGACAAGGGCGCTCCGTCGAAAAAGGGTCTTTTTAAGCCCTTGTCGCTTACAGGTATGGTATGCTTCCTTTTCGTTCTAAGCGGCTTTGCCTTGCAAAAAACGCCCTCCAACGCTAATCTGCCCGACCGTGCCAAGCTGGCTGAATTCCCCATGCAGATCTCTCAGTGGCAGGGACGCCAGCAATACCTGTCCAAGGAGATCATGGACCAGCTTTGGGCAGACGACTATGTCAGCGCCCTCTTTCAAAACCCTGGGTCAGGCAACCGCATCCAGCTTTTGATCCCCTTTTACGAATACCAGGGCACCCGCCACACAGCCCACGCCCCCCAATCCTGCCTGCTGGGCGGCGGCTTCGATCTGCTAAAGTCGGAAAACCGCCTGCTCCCGACCCAAAGCGGAGACCCCATCAAGATCCGCACCCTGCTGTTGAAACAAGGCAACACTCGTGTCCTGGGTGCCTACTTCTTTCTCCAGCGGGGCCGGGTCATCACCAGCCCCTGGGAGAACAAGTTCTACCTCATGTGGGATGCCCTCACCCGCCAGCGTACCGACGGCGCCCTCGTACGCGCCGAGCTCCACATGACCCCGGGACAAAGCGAGCAAAATGCATATGCGATGCTTAGTGGCTTCCTGCAGGAAGTTTGGACGCTGCTGCCGGAGTATGTACCTTCATAAAAACTACGACCAAAGTTTTAAGTTTTATGCCAGGATCATAACGATTATTACCTTTTGCTAATGCAAAACCGTATAAAGCGAACACTTTAAATGTGAGTCTCTCGGCTCTTTCGGTTGCTAAATGACCTATCACTTCTTTGAAAACCTTGACGTTTGGCAGAAAGCATGTAGGCTACCAGTAAGGATATACCGTGAATTGAAAGACTGCAGAGATTTCGGGCTCAAAGATCAGATGACCCGTGCCGCTGTCTCTATTGCATCCAATATTGCAGAAGGCGCTGAGCGTGATTTATCTGCTGAATTCATTCGTTTTCTTCACATTGCCAAAGAATAGGCGGCGGAACTGCGCACACAGGTCTATATCGCATCAGAGATAAACATACTTTCGAGCAATGTCCGCAAGGAGTTGACAACTGAACTAAAACACATCTCGAGCATGCTGCATGCCTTGATCACGAAGATTAAAAAAGCATAAAACCTAACACTTAAAACGTAACGCTGGCCCTGGCCAGTTCGTCGGTTTAAAAAATGCTCCAACAACAAGTCTACATCCTGAATACCATCCTGATCGTCATCGACGCGGTGTGCATCATTGCGGCGGGATACAGTGCCTTTTATGTCAAATACCACCTCTATGACGGCATGTGGCACTTCAGCCAGAATATTTTCAACATGTCGGTCTTCCTGGTGATGATGATCAACAACTATGTCATGGGGCGCATCGGCCTCTATGGCGACCGCCGACCCAATTCCTTTCCGGGTCTCCTTTGGCAAATCCTCAAAGCCATCCTGGTGGACTTCGCCATCCTTTCCGCCGTGGTCTTCATCCTGGGCCAGAAAAGCTACTCGCGGTTTTTTCTTCTCGCCTTCATGGGGCTTTCCTTCGGCTACATCAGTTTCATGCGAATCGCGTTCCGGCTTTACATCAACCGGACCCGACAAAGAGGCTTCAACCTACGCAACATCCTCGTCGTCGGCGATGCGCTCCGGGGCAGCATGGTCGTCAACCTGCTGAACGATCAACTCAGTCTGGGCCACAGGGTCATGGGCCGCCTGGCGATTGACACCGACGATAAGGAATCCGACGATGTGCTGGGCAAGATCGACGACTTTCCCGGCATCCTTCGGGATCAGCCTGTGGACGAGGTCGTCTTTGCTTTGGGCGGGGCCAATCGCGGGCTGAGCCTCACCCCCTATCTGGATGTGTGTAAAAAAATGGGCATCCCGGTGCGGATCCTGCCCGCTCTCTGGGAACCCGGCGAAGAAAGCATCTCCGTCGAGAGCTGCCAAACGGTTCCTTTCATCACCATGCGGGTGGATAATTTTAACGCCACCGGCCTGCTGTATAAGCGTCTCATGGACATCGCCGGCAGCACGGTGGGTTGCCTGATTTTGCTGGTTCTATACCCCATCGTTGCCATCGTCATCAAACTGGACTCCCCCGGACCGGTTATTTTCAAACAGAAGCGCATGGGACGCAATGGCAGAATTTTTTTTCTCTACAAATTCCGCACCATGGTCCAGAATGCCGAAAGCCTCAAAAAAGAACTTGTGGATAACAACCAGATGCAAGGCCATATGTTCAAAATGGATCGCGACCCCCGGATCACCCGGATGGGACGATGGCTCAGGGTCACTTCCATCGATGAATTTCCTCAGTTCATCAACGTGCTCAAGGGCGAAATGAGCCTGGTGGGCACACGCCCACCCACCCTGGAGGAGGTTGAGGCCTATCAACCCCGGCATCTGAAGCGTATATCTGCCAAACCAGGTATCACCGGACTTTGGCAGGTATCCGGCCGCAACAAGATCACCGATTTCGACCAGGTGGTGGAACTGGATTGCCAATACCTCGACAACTGGCGCTTTTTCGACGACATCAAGATTCTGTTCAAAACCTGCTTCGTGGTTCTGGCCCGCAAGGGGGCTGTGTAGGGGCCTGCGGCCCCGTTTTAGGTTTGAGGTTTGAGGTTTGAGGCTAGCACGCTACGCGTGCTGTTGGAGGTCTGAGGTTGGAGGGTGAAGGCAAAAAATCCTCAAACCATATGCATCAAACCTCCAACGGCCAAAGGTTCAAGACCTCCAACAGGGTGCACAGCACCCTTTCCTCCAACAGAGCACGAAGCGCTCCCGACACACCGCAAAAACCTACATCGTTATGAAACACTTTTGGGGAGCGTTACGCTCCTTTTCTTGTATGATACCGACATTTCAGATCTTTTCCCTCTATCGTTGACGGCAACGATAGCGAACCAGGAGGTAAACCACCCCATGCGACGCCTGATACAACTTTTGCTGTGCACCGCTCTTATCCCGCTAATCGTTCTAGCCTGCAGCGGGCCTGAAGAAAAAAAGGCCAAATTCTTTCAAAAGGGCCAGACTCTTTTTGAGCAGGGCGACTTCACCAAGGCCCGGCTTGAATTTAAGAACGCCTTGCAGATCGATCCGGAATATGTCGAAGCCTACTTCATGCTGGGCCGCCTCGAAATGAAAGAAAAGAACTTCAAACAGGCCTTCGGGTATTTCAATAAAGCCGTGGAGCTCGACCCGAATTATGACAAGGGGCACCTCGAGCTTGGCAAGCTGTTTTTGGCGGCCCGCGCCCTGGACCGGGCCCGGGAGAAAGCCGACCTGCTTCTGGGCAAAGATCCGGCCAACAAGGACTACCGTATCCTCCACGCCGCTCTGCTGGTGGCTGAACAAAAATCGGACGCAGCCCAGGAAGCCCTCCAGGCCCTTCTGACGGACGGGGTGACCCAACCGGATATCTACTACATGCTGGCCACCAATTATTCCAAAACCGAACAAAATGAAAAAGCCGAAGCCATCCTGAACGAGGGTATTCAGCAAAACCCGGACTCCACCGCCCTGCACCTGATCCTGGCCCGGTATTACGCCGGTACCAACCAGCCGCAAAAAGCCATCGGCCATGTCGAAAAGGTAATCGCTCTGGAGCGGGACAAAACCGCCTACAAGCTGACCCTGGCAGGCCTCCAGCGCGATGCCGGCCAGCCGGAGGCCATGGAAAAAACCCTGAAGGCCCTGCTCCAGGCCGATCCGTCCGATGAGGAAACCCGTTTGCAGGTGGCCCGCTTCTGGCTCCAATCCCGCAACGCTGATAAATGTGAACAAGTTCTCCAGGAAGGCCTGACCACCAACCCGGAAAGCTACGACCTGCGGCTTTTCCTGGCGGAAGTCTACACCAACACCCAGCGCACGGACCAGGCCGTCACCGTCCTTCAGGAAGCCCTGTCCATCGACAAGGACCCCGCCAGCCCGAACAACCTGCGCGCGAAAAACAGCCTCGCGAAGGTCTATCTCCAGCGCCAGGCACCGGAAACCGCCGAAAACCTGGTGGACGAGGTCCTCGCGGAGAGCCCCAAAAACATCGATTCCCAGATGATGAAAGGCCAATTGCGCCTCATGGCCGGTGACGGTCTGGCGGCCATCACCGCCTTCCGCACGGTCACGGCGGAGAAGCCCGACCTGATCCCGGCCCACCTCAGGCTGAGCCAGGCCCACCTGATGAACAAAGAGCCGGCCCTGGCCCTGGATACCCTGCGCCAGGCCGCGACCGCCCACCCGAATGCCAAGGAAGTACGCCTCGCCCTGGCCCGGCTGCATGCCGGCCGGCAGGAGTACGATGCCGCCGAAGCGGAACTCAACAAAATCCTGGCCCAGAACCCCCAGGATCAGCGCGTGCGGGCCAGCCTAGGCGACCTCCAGGCGGCCCAGGGTAAAAACGATGCAGCCGAGCAGACCTTTATGGCCATCCGCGACCAAGCCCCCCGGATCCCGGCCGGCTACCTGAAGCTGGCGCAGCTCTATTGGCGCATGGGCGAAAAGCCCAAGGCTGTGGCCACCCTGGAAGACGGCCATCAGAAGAACCCCATGTCGGTGCCGCTCTTCACCAACCTGATACGCATGCATCTGGCGACCCAGAAACACGACAAAGCCATTGCGCTGTGTCAGGACGCCATCGACCGGGCACCGGAAAACGCCTTTCCCTACAATGCCCTGGGCAGTGTTTTGACCGTCACCAAGGATTATGACCGCGCCATCGCATCCTTCAACCAGGCCATTGAGCGCCAGCCCCTGTGGCAGCCCCCCCACAACGGCCTGGCCCGGGTTTACCTCCTCCAGGGGAAGACCGACACAGCCATTGCCCGACTGGAAGACGCCACGGCCGCCAACCCCAAAAACCAGGCTGCCTTCCTGACCCTGGCCAATCTCTACGAACAGCGGGGGGAAAGCACCCAGGCCATGGAAATCTACCGCCAGGCCCTGGAAGCCAATCCCCAGATGTGGGCCGCCGCCAACAACCTGGCCTTCCTGCTTTCCGAAAACGACAACGCTTCGGCCGCCGACCTGGACCGGGCCTCGCTGATGGCCATGAAAGCCTATACGATGCAGCCGGAAAATCCCGTGGTGCTGGATACCATGGGCTGGATTCATTATCGCCGCGGCAACCTCCCCCAGGCTTTGAGCTTTATCAAACAGGCCGTGGAAAAAAACGACGACAGTCCCATCCTCAACTACCACCTGGCGGTCGTGCTGCATGAAAGCGGCCGCACCCTGGAAGCCGAATCGGCCCTCAAAAAAGCCCTGTCCGGCGATGAGGATTTCCATGGCCGCGATGATGCGGAAAAATTGATGACGAAATTAAAATCATTATAATTCTTTATTCACCACAGAGGACACAGAGACAACCTTTGTCAGAGAATCGCTGAGACGCCGATTCTCTGACAGCATCTGACCGCCGGAGGCGGTGAAAACCATTTGAATTGCCGTCTATCTCAGCGGCAATTCGAATAGCCTTTTTCTCTCTCTGTGTGCTCTGTGTCTCGAGCGCAGCGGGCGGTAAATAATAGATTAACCACAGAGACACGGAGGACACAGAGGAAACCCTTGTCGGAGAATCGCTGAGACGCCGATTCTCCGACAGCATCTGACCGCCAATGGCGGTGAAACTCATTTGAATTGCCGTCTATCTCAGCGGCAATTCGAATTGACCTTTTCTTTCTCTGTGTGCTCTGTGTCTCGAGCGTAGCGGGTGGTTAATAATTTAGCTTATTGGGCTGGATCTATGGCACTCTATCTCAACGAATTGAGTAGCAAAATAATCGGCGCAGCAATAGAAGTCCATAAGGCTTTGGGCCCTGGTTTGTTGGAATCAGCCTATGAAGAATGCCTTTGCATTGAGCTCGACAGTCGAAGTCTAGCGTTTCAACGCCAAACAAATCTTCCCATTGAATACAAAGGCCACTGCATCGATTGCGCCTATCGTATTGATCTCCTCATTGAAGATGCGATCATTGTTGAGCTTAAGGCTGTAACAAATATAGAGCCAATCCACAAAGCTCAGCTGATAACCTATCTGAAGTTATTGAATAAAGAGCTCGGCCTTTTAATCAACTTTAACGTACCTGTCCTGAAAGACGGTATCATCCGCCTTGCCAATTAAAGAATAATATCAAATTCATTTGAACCACAGAGACACGGAGGACACAGAGAAAACCCATGCCTGAGAATCGCTGAGACGCCGATTCTCTGACAGATTCTGCCCGCCAAAGGCGGGTGAGCATCATTTGAATTGCCGTCACTCTCAATGGCAATTCAAATATCCTTTTTCTTTCTCTGTGCCCTCTGTGTCTCGAGCGTAGCGGGTGGTGAAAAACCAGCTATTGATAAATATCCATCAATGAAACACATCATAAGACTCATTCTGGTTTTCATTTTAATATGGCACAGCACCGCCTTTGCACTAGAAGCAGAAGAAATCTTGGTAATTGCAAATCAGAAGGTACCTGAAAGCGTCGGGCTGGCGACATATTATATGGAGCGACGCGGCATTCCGGATGACCATCTTGTGCTGGTGGATGCACCCACAACCGAACAGTGTTCGCGGAAGGATTACGAAGCGCAGATCGCCGCACCGGTGCGGGAAGCCCTGTCGCGATTCCTGCCGGCCTGGCGGATCCGCTGCCTGGTGACGACTTACGGCGTGCCCCTCAAGATCGCCCACCCGGAAACGGCCCTTTCGGAAACCGAAGCCCCGGCCCTGACCGCCCTGCTCTCCGAACTGGTGGGCCTGGGCCAGCAGCTCAAGGATGACCTGCCGGCAGAAGAAAAATCCTCTCTCGACAAACGCATCCGTGACCTTAAAAACGATATCGACATCTTCGGCAAATATGACGGCCGGGCCGCTGTGGATTCGGAGTTGGCTTTGGTTAAAGCAGCCGGATATCCCCTTTCGGGATGGATTCACAACCCGTTCTACCCCGGGCACGGCTATGTCCCCCCTATGGTAAGCCGCAGCGACGTGCTGATGATCAGCCGACTGGACGGACCGGATGTGCCGACGGTGCGCCGCATCATCGATGACACCCTGTATGCCGAACGCCGGGGCCTGGAAGGCATTGCCTATTTCGATGCCCGCTATCCTTTCCCGAATAAGCAGCAAAAACTCAACGGCTACCAGTATTATGACCGCTCCATCCACAGAGCGGCCGAATTGGTCCGGGCCTCCAAGCGCATGCCCGTGGTTCTGGATGACCAGGCTGCCCTGTTTCAGCCAGGCTATTGCCCGGAGGCGGCCCTGTACTGCGGCTGGTATAGCCTGGGGGAATACATCGATGCATTCCAGTGGCAGCGCGGGGCCATCGGCTTCCATATCGCCAGCAAGGAATGCGTCACCCTGCGCAACCCCCAAAGCCGGGTCTGGTGCAAAAAAATGCTCGACCATGGGGCTGCCGCCACCATCGGGCCCGTGGGGGAGCCCTATGTGCAGGCCTTCCCCATACCGGAACGCTTTTTCCTGGCCCTTGTGGACGGCTACCTTACGCTGGGGGAATGCTACCTCCTGAGCCTGCCCTATCTCTCATGGAAAATGGTCCTCATCGGCGACCCGCTGTATCGGCCCTTCGGTGGTGGGGCCTAGAAGCCCCGCTGGAGGTTTGAGGTCGAAGGGTTGAGGCAACGGCGAAAAACCATTTATTCACCACAGAGACACGGTTGGTAAAAAAGCGTCAAGCTCAAAGCTCAAAGGAAAGGCGGTAAACCAACAGAAATGAAAGAGCGATATGCCGTTTGGGTATGAAGAGTTGAAAGTATGGGATCGTGCGGTGTCATTTGCCGTAATGGTTATCGACACATCGGAGAGCATTGATACTAGCCGGCAGCATTATCGTCTGCTCGAACAAATTGAAGCTGCTTCGACCAGTATTGCGATGAACATAGCCGAAGGCAAAGGCCGATTTTCCAAAAAAGAATTCAAACATTTTTGCTACATTGCCAGGGGCAACCTGTATGAGACCATGACGCTACTGGAAATATTTCACCGTAAAGGCTGGATATCTTCAGCAAAATATAACGAGCTAAAAGCGGAAGCCATAGAGATCGCCGCCATGATCAAGGGCCTTATCAATTCTCTTCAAACGGAATGAGCTTGTTTGTTTTCCTTTGCGCTTTACGATTTTAGCAAGTTCCTTTGAGCTTTCAGCTTTGAGCTTCTTTTGTCGCAGTTCCTTTGAGCTTTGAGCTTTAAGCTTGACCCTTTTTTTAGCCAGTTCCTTGAAACCCAATATAATTAGTGATAATTATTGGTAATAAGACTATTTTCCACGGCGTCGATAAAGGAAAAAGGCCCGAGGGGCCAGGGATTCCAGGGGTCGCGTGAAATGCTCAGGCATTCCAATGACGCCATTGTTTGGCCCCTCTTATCCAAGGTCATCATACGAGAAACTGACAATGAAAGACCATGAAGGGCGGCATGCACCGATGCATCACCAAGACACTGTTTCATACCATTCGACAATTCCTGCCCCGCCAAACCCGGCCGTTTGGATTATCGGGCTGCGTCCTCTAGTTCTGGGCGTCCTCATTATCTTCATGCTGGGCGTTCCGGCCTGGGCCCAGGAAACACCCGCGCCAGAAGCGGAAACGGATCAGCCGGTGCAGGCCGCTGCCATACCGGGCCCGACCTACCGTATCGGGCCTGGTGACGTGCTGGACATTTCGGTATGGAAAGACGAGGCCCTCACCAAATTGATGCCGGTACTGCCGGACGGCACCATTTCCTTTCCCCTGGTGGGCAAACTTCAGGCCGGCGGACGCACCATAGAGGAATTCAAGGCCGATCTGGAAACACGCATCACCCGCTACGTGCCCGACCCGGTCCTCTCGGTTTCGGTCCAGCAGGTCAACAGCATGATGGTCTATGTCATCGGCCGGGTGAACAGTCCCGGCCGGGTGATGCTCAACCGCAATGTGACCGCCCTCCAGGCCCTGGCCATGGCCGGGGGCCCCAACCCCTTTGCCAAGCGCAACAAGATCAAGATCTTCCGGGAAAAAACCGACCGGACCCTGATCTTCGACTTCCCCTACGACGACATCAGCCAGGGCGAGCACCTGGAGTACAATATCGAAATGCAGCGCGGCGACGTGATGGTGGTGCCGTGACAACGGCTAACAGGACGAGCGGGTGAAAATCGATTTTGCGCGATCCCGGATTTTCAATAGCGCCCCGGTGCGCCGGGGGGCCATTCTTGATTGCGGCCCTGCTGCTGGCAGGGCTGTTCTTGCTTTTGCAGCCCGCGGACGGATGGGCCGGCCCCACCCAGCTCAAGCTGACCATGGGGGTGCGCCAGGAATACAATGATAACATCTTCTTCGACGCGGACGATGCCGAATCCGATTTCATCACCACCGGCATTTTCGGGGTCGATCTGGGCTATGTGGTGGAGCGTCTCCAGGCCCACGCCATCGGACACTGGGAGGGCTACACCTACCAGGACAACAGCGATCTGGACGACGTGGACCAGGACTACCGCCTGACCCTGGACTACCGCTTCACCCCCCGCCTCAAGGGGGGGCTTTCCGGGGCCTACATTCGCGACTTCCGGCGGGATCGGGAAGTGGAGACCAGCGGTGTGGTTTTCGAGAACGAAGAGCGCACTCGCTACCAACTGGATACCACGTGGGAATACCTGCTGACGGAAATCACGGCCCTGAACCTGATGGCGACCTGGTGGAAGGACGACTACGAGCGGGATCCCACCTTCCAGGAGGAATACCGCGACCTGGAAACCTATGGGGGCAACATCGGGTTGTCCCAGGCCCTGCGGGTGTTCAACCGGCCCACCTACGGCCGGGTGAACATGGGCTACTACAACTACCAGTATGAGTTCAACGAAACCGACTACTACTACCTGACCCTGGGGTTCAGCACCCAGTTGAACGAGACTTGCCCCTGCTGCTGGATGTGGGCCCCCGCTACACGGAAAACGAATATGTCGTGACAAGTGTCGTTCCAGGTCCAATTCCGGGTACGTTCCGGGTCGTGGCCGAGGAGGAGACCAGCGAGGACTGGGGGGGCAGCGGCCGCCTGTCCCTGGCCTATGCCGGCGAAAAGACCAACTGGGAAGCGGCCCTGAGCCGGGAAATCACTGCCTCCAGCGGCCAGAACGAGGCTGTGGAGCGCACCGAAGCCCGCTTCGACTGGCGTCAGAGGTTCACTTGGGAGTGGCAAGGATATTTGACCCTGCGCTATTTTAAAAATGAAAGCGACCGGGACGATCCCCTGCTCAGCGATATCGACGAAGACACCTTTATCGCTCATTCGCGGCTGTTCTACCGGTTCAATCAAGACTGGTCGCTTCGGGGCAGCTATCGGTATACCTGGGAAAAGGACCATGAAGATGACACCACCACCGAACGAAACCAAGTGATGATGGAAATGATCTACAACTGGCCGATTTTGGAGTAATGGGGATAAAGGCCCCGTTTGAGGTAGGAGCGCATGGCGCTCCGTTGGAGGTTTGAGGTTGGAGGCAAGGGCGAAAAACAGAGAACAGGAAAACAAGTGTGTGCCATGCAAGTGATTTGGTTTTTCGCCCAGTTACCTATTTCTCTATTTTCTAATTGACTGCCTTTCCCCTCTAACCTAAGACCTCCAACGGCCGAAGGCCCAAGACCTCTAACAGACTGAAAGCCTAACGAACACAGCGAACTTAACGCTTTAAAAGATTTAAGCCATCATAACTCTCTAAACGAATTGCGGGATTTTACATGGAACAGGAAACCATCAATCTGAGCGATTTTACCGACATCATCCGGCGGCGGCGCTGGAGTTTCATCCTCCCGGCTGGGGCCATCTTTCTTATAGCGGTCCTTGTGGCCCTGGCCCTGTCGCCGGTGTATAAATCCACGGCCACCATCCTTATCGAGGAGCAGGAAATCCCGTCGGACTTTGTCATCACCACGGTCACCAGCTACGTGGAGCAGCGCCTGCAGAGCATCAACCAGCGCATCATGAGCTCCACCCGCCTGCTGGGGATCATCGACCGCTTCGACCTCTATGCGGACGTTCGTGACAAACGCACCACCGAAGAAATCGTGGAAAAGATGCGGGAAGATGTGCTGCTGGAACCCATCAGCACCGAGGTCATGGACAAGCGCACGGGCCGGGCCACCATGGCCACCATCGCCTTTACCCTGTCCTACGAAGCCAAGGAATCCCCCACCACGGTCCAGAAAGTGGCCTCCCAGTTGACCTCCCTCTTCCTGGAGGAAAACCTCAAGGTACGCGAGCGCCAGACCTCGGAAACGTCCCAGTTCCTTCGGGAGGAAAGCGAAAGGGTCAAAGCACAGATGGACGGTATCGAGGCTGAGATCGCGGCGTTCAAGCAGGCGCACATCAACGAACTGCCCGAGATGTTGCAGCTCAACATGCAGGAGTTGAGCAATATCGAACGCAATATGGAACGCCTGCAGGAAAACCTGCGCACGCTCAAACAGCGGGAGGGTTACCTCAAAGCCGAGCTTTCCACCACCTCCCCCAAATGGCATAAAAGCTGGATTGCTGAAAAGGACGAAGACGTCAAACGCCTGGAGTTTCTCGAGGTCCAGCTCATCTCTCTGAAAACCCGCTATTCCGACGAGTATCCTGACGTTATCAAGACCGTGCAGGAAATCGACACCATCAAGCAACGTCTGGACGAAGACGGGGTGGACTATTCCCGTCAAAAAGACGATGAAGATGATTCGCCGGAAAACCCAGCCTATATCAGCCTGTCGGCCCAACTGGGTGGCGTGCAGTCGGAAATCGAGACCATCAACCGCCTGATCGCCAATCTTGAGGGCAATGCCATCCAATACAAACAGCGCATCGTGGCCACACCGGCCGTGGAGGAAACTTACAACGCCCTGCTCTCGCGCCAGGCCAACACCCGCCTGAAATACAACGACCTGCTCCAGAAGACCATGGAGGCCGAGGTAGCCCAGGGTCTTGAGAAAGACCAGAAGGGCGAGCGCTTCACCCTCATCGACCCGGCCCGCCTGCCGGAGAAGCCCTTCAAGCCCAACCGCCTGGCCATCGTGCTGATCGGTATCGTGCTGGGAATCGGCGCCGGGGTGGGTTGGGCCGCCCTGCGGGAGTTCACGGACGACGCCGTCCACAACGCCGAGGCGCTCACCCGCAACACCGGCTTTCCGGTGCTCTCGGGCATTCCGGCCATCATAACGCCGGCCGAAGCCGAGCACCGGCAGCGCATGCGAAAAATCAAGATGATTGCCGCCGTGGCCGCCGTTCCCCTGGCCATCGTGATTTTCCATTTTTTTATCATGGACCTGGATATCTTCTGGGCCAAACTCATGCGGAGGTTGGCGCTATAGGTTGCTGCCTGCGGCAGAGCTCAAAGCTCAAAGCGTCAAGCTGAAAGGGACTTCAAAAAATTAAAATACATGAAAATGCAAAAACATTTTCACCACAGAGACACGGAGGACACAGAGAAAACCTATGTCAGAGAATCGCTTAGACGTCGATTCTCCGCCAGAGTCTGACCGCCAAAGGCGGTGGAAATCATTTGAATTGCCGTCTATCTCAGCGACAATTCAAATAGAATTTTTAGCTGTTCTCTGTGACCTCTGTGTCTCGAGCGCAGCGAGTGGTGAAAATATGTTTGAGGTTTATGGTTTGAGGTTTTCCCTCCAACCTCCAACCTAAGACATCTAACGGGCCGAAAGCCCCAACTCTTTAAACGATTTAAAGGTACCCCATGGCAACCGAGATACTTTCCGAAGAAGACTTTATCGACAGTGACGATGAAACCAAGCTGGGGTGGAATTCACCTTCCTACACCCAATCCCAGTCCGTGACCCTGGCGCCCAACGTGCTCATCGCCAACCGCTGCATCGGCATCGAACCGGATTCGGACGAGATCGAGCACTATAAACTGCTGCGCACCCAGGTGCAGCAGCGCACCCGGGACAAGGGTTGGAACACCGTGATGGTCACCAGCGCCAACCCAGGAGAGGGCAAAACCGTCACCGCCATCAACCTGGCCCTGACCTTTGCCCTGGAATTCAGCAACACCGCATTGCTGGTGGATGCCGACCTGAAACAGCAGAATGTTCATAAAACCCTGGGCTACCAGAGCCAATACGGCTTGAGCGACTACCTGCTGCACGATCAGCCCCTGAACGACTTGATCGTCTGGCCCGGCATCGAAAAACTCACCATCATTTCGGGCCGCCGCACCATTGAAAACAGCACCGAGCTGCTCGGCAGCACCCGCATGCGCGAACTGGTGCATGAGATGAAATCACGCTATGACGACCGCTACGTGATCTTCGACGTCCCTCCCCTGCTGAACGTCGCCGATGCAGTGGCCTTCGCCCCCATTGTCGATAGCATCCTCATGGTCGTGGAGGAAGGCCGCACCGCCAACAGCGATATCCAGACCGCCCTCAAGATGATTCCCCAGGAAAAGTTTCTGGGATTCGTAATGAATCGGAAGAAGTAGGGGCAGGGCCTGCGGCCCGTTTGTGGGTGCGCTTCGCGCTCCGTTGGAGGTTGGAGATTAGCACGCTGCGCGTGCTGTTGGAGGTCTGAGGTTGGAGGGTGAAGGCAAAAAATCCTCAAACCATATAGCTCAAACCTCCAACGGCCAAAGGCCCCAGACCTCTAACGGAAGAAGACCCAGGACCTCCAACAAGCTGAAGCCCAAAATCCCACCTCGAGCGAAGCGGGTGGTGAAAATAGGTCTGAGGTCTTCCCTCCAACCTCTAACCTAAGACCTCCAGCGGCCGAAGGCCCTTTCCAGCCGTTTCCTATTTTCTATTTCCCTGTTTTACCGCTGTTCCTTTGAGCTTTGAGCTTGGCGCTGCTTTTCAACCCTTCCTCCAGATTCCGGACGGCCACGGTCAACTCCGGATCCAGTCGCAACGCTTCCCTGAACATGCCCATCGCCTTTTCCGTTTCCCCCCGCATGCGATAGATCAACCCCATATTGTTATCCCGGATATGTCACGCGTTAGAGATGTTCATTGACAAGCTAACCGACCAGACATGTACATTTTAGGGTGCTTATGTTAGATGGATGTTTTATTTTTAAACGCACAATCCCGGATATGTCACGCGTTCGGGACAATGGATTCGAAACGGTAGGAGTACTAAAGCATGCGCGGATTCTTGATTCGGTGGATTGTATTGGGCGTCGCCATCAGTTTGGCCGCTTTTTTCCTGGACGGCATTCGTGTCAGCGGCATTCTGGCCACTCTGGGGGCCGCGGCCATGTTGGGTGTCCTGAATGCCTTTTTCCGCCCTTTGGCTTTGATCATCACGCTGCCCATCAACATCCTGAGTCTGGGCCTGTTTACCTTTATCATCAATGCCGCCATGCTCAAGATGGCCTCTTCCCTGATACCTGGCTTCGATGTCCAAGGGTTCTGGACAGCCATTTTCGGCTCGCTGATCATCAGCATTGTCAGTTTTCTGATCAACAGCTTTATCGATGACCGTGGGCAGGTGGACTTCATCGATCTGCATCACCGGGGCAACAATCGCTGGGAGTAGGAACTGCCTTCGGCAGAGCTCAAAGCTCAAAGCTCAAAGCTCAAAGCTCAAAGAAAAAATAGTTCGTAGAAACGAACGTCAAGCAAAAAAGTTGATTTTGAGAGGTAAAAAATAGGAAGGGATGCCTTCGGCAGAGCGCCAAGCTGAAAGCTCTGCCGCAGTCAGCGTTCTTTTAGCTCTGCGCTTCTTGCATTTGCAGTTCCTTTGAGCTTTCAGCTTTACGCTTTGAGCTTGTTTATTTCCCCTTTCCCCTTTGAGCTTGGCACTTTCAGCTTCTTCCTCCAACCGCCAGCATGTATATTCTAACGATTGCGTTGCAGCTATGTTTTCAAAACAAAATTCAGACTGACGCACCATGGATACACAACAGGCTTTGGACATACTGGGACTGAGCGGCAACCCTTCCCTGGCGGAGGTCAAGAAAGCCTACCGCGACCAGGTCAAGCTGTGGCATCCCGACCGGTATTCCAACGGGTCCGCCATGAAGCATCTGGCGGAGAAGAACATTCAGGATGCCAACCTGGCGTACGACTGGCTGAAGCGCAGGCTCCCGTCAGCGTCTACCGCCAGCAAAGCCCGGCAAACCCGCCGCCCCAGGCAACCTTCCCGCCCGGCCCCATCCACGCCAGCCCCCGAACCTTTGGATCGCCTGACACAGATCTTCGATTGGATCGGCCGCCGCTTTCCCCGCCTGGAACTCCGACCGATCCTCCATTGGTTGCGGCACGATGCCCGCAATCGCTTCCGCCCATGGTATCGCTATCCCGACAGCGCGGATGATGACGGTCCGGGAAACGCTAGCGATAGCTTTGACCGGGCCCTCCAGAGGGCTCTGCGTAATCCCTCCGCTATCAAGCGAATCCAACGACCACGGAGCACTTCTCCCACCAACGATCAAGACGATAGCGTCACGCCGATCGGCAGGGTTTCCAAATCTGACAAATCACCGCGTACCTGAAAGAAAGTGGATCCCATGACCGCACGATCAACCCCATGCAAAACAGCCCATATCGTTGCCGCCCTTCTGCTGGCCGTCCTGTCGTTCTTCGGCAACGGCTGCGCGGCCAAACGCCCTGTCCTCTATCCGAATTATCACCTCACCATGGTGGGACCGGAGGCGGCCGAAGCCGATATCGAATACTGCCTGGAACTCGCCCGGGAGTATGGCGCCGATACAGCCGCAGGGAAAAAAGTTGCCCGGGATACGGCCACCGGTGCGGCTGTGGGCGGCGCGACCGGCGTGGCCGTGGGAGCGATCTGGGGTGATTTGGGCAAAGGCGCGGCGGCCGGTGCGGCCGGCGGGGCGGCCGGATCCCTGACCCGCAGTATCATCCGCTCAGACGAGCCGGACGCGACCCACCGTCGCTTTGTGGAACGCTGTCTGCGCGACATGGGCTATGAGCCCATCGGCTGGCGCTAACCCGAGTATTTTGTGGAGCTGAAATAAGCCCAAAACTGAAAGATGGGTTGCTGCACAACCGTTTGAGGTTGGAGGCAACAGCGAAAAACCTTTGTCTCACCACAGAGACACAGAGAACACAGAGGCTACACATTCTTTGAGAATCGCTGAGACGCCGACTCTCAAAGCGTATCCAACCGCCGGAGGCGGAGAAAATCATTTGAATTGCCGTCACTCTCAACGGCAATTCGAATAGCTCTTTTCTTTCTCTGTGTTCTCCGTGCCTCGAGCGAAGCGGGTGGTTAAAACTTCAGTAATCAGTGAATACGAAAACAGAAGATTGGGTACGGATGGAAAACAGGGAAGCACGTGTGTACCATGCAAGTGGTTTGATTTTTCACCCCTGTTACCTATTTCCCTGCTTTTCCGCCGTTCCTTTGAGCTTTCAGCTTGACGCTTGGAGCTTGTTTATTTTAGCTTGGCGCTTCTTATTTCATAGGCGCGTTCAGCGCTTCATAAGCGGTGTCCGCCGGCAGGTTCGGCCGGGACATGGCCTGCCCCGCCAATTGATCACAACGCTCATTCCATTCGTGCCCGGCATGGCCCTTGACCCAGCGAAATTCCACCGTCAACGATGCCAGCCGGGACAACAGCCGCTGCCATAGATCCGGGTTTTTAGCCGGATTGCCGTCCGCTTTTTTCCATCCCCGTTTTTTCCAGCCAAACACCCATTTTTTATTAATGGCGTCCACCAGGTAACGGGAATCGCTGTGCAGGACAATGGGTCGGTCACCGTCCAGGTTTTCCAATGCCACGATACAGGCCATGAGTTCCATGCGGTTGTTGGTGGTCCGCCGGTAGCCTCCGGACATTTCCTGCCTGTCGCCCTGGGGCGGAATGATCACCACCCCGTATCCCCCGGGCCCCGGGTTGCCGATGGCGCCGCCGTCGGTATAAACCACCACACGTGTGCCGTCGTCCGGCTGGGGTTCCGTGCCGGAAGTCCGGCCTTCGCTCAAAAAGGCTTCCGCCTCGCCGCGGGTCGGGAACCCCCGATATTGCGCTCCGGCAAAACCCTGCACCTGAACCTGGGCGCCCTCCGGCCCGAACCATTCTCTGAAAATACCGGTCTTGTGCCCTCGTCGGACGGCATAAAATTTCTTTTTGGCCACGGCTGCTTTCCTGATCAATAGAAACGTTAGGCAAAAGTGCGGCTACCATGGCATATCGTCTGGCGCAGGTCCAGCCACATTTGGCTTTTTTCTTGACGGTTTCGTAAAATGTCCGATATCGGCGTTACGCGCATTCCTCTTCAATGCGGCGTACCGTAGTACGCCTCTTTCCTCGGAATTCGCAAGCCTTGATCTCGAACCTTTTACGAAACCGTCTAAAATCTGACTTGTTAGGTACCGTCATTCCTAGCGACGGCGATTGTTCGCGGCTTGGCCGTCATTCCGGCTTTCGATAGCAGAATGTTGGCGATTACGGATCATTGCCTGTCCAAACGCCAATCAGGAATCCGAAATGACCGCGAAAAGAATTTTTTAGGGTCAGAAGCTCTCTCAAAATTTGGATTTTCGCTTGATATCAAGGCGTAGCCAAGTCTCAAACCGCAGTCATACGCAAGTATGTCGAGGAATTGAGACGAGGGTGCAACACCGATATCGAGCGAAAAGACTTTTTTGTGAGGGCTTTTATAGGCGATGGTTGGCCTGAATGACCTGACGGGTGACTTGGATGAGATCGTCGAGATCTTCCGGGGATTTGCCCCTAGTCGCGATGGGATCGGCCACCACGAGTTCGATGATGCCTTTACGGAACAATAGGCTGCCTTTGGGAAGCACCCGCCGGCTGCCGTTGATGGTAATGGGCAGCAGGGGCATTTCCTGCTGTAAGGCAGCGGCAAAGCCCCCTTTTTTAAAGGGCCCGATGCGACCCGTTACCGAGCGGGTCCCCTCTGCAAAACACATCACGCCGGCGCCGGCCGGCAGATTGTCCATGCCGTCCTGAATGCTGGCAACGGCTGCCTCCCGATCGGACCGATCGATAAAAATATTGCGGGAAGATTCCAGGCAATGCCCGAAAATGGGAATGCGCAAAAGTTCCCTCTTGGCGATCCAGCGGAACTGGAGCCCCCCAAGCCCCCAGGCCAGGGCCGGCCCATCAAAGTGGGACTGGTGGTTGGCGATAATCATGTAAGCCCGCGACCGGTCTATTTTCTCACCGTCCCTGACCACCACCCGGACCCCGGTAACACTCAAAATCATCCCGGCCCACAACCGAGCCAGTTGAAACATGCTGTTGCCGGTCTTGCTGAACAGGGAAACCAGGGTGATGGGCGGAAAAACAATCAGCGTGGCGATGACCAGCCAGGTTGCCAGCCAGGTTATCTTCAACCAGCGTAAGAAAAAACCGATGGGCTCGCTGTCGGCTTCCACCGCCGTGGAATTGATAGGCGGTATGGATGGAGCGGGCTTGGACATGCATCCCTCTTGGAGAAAGTCAGGTTCCTTGGATTCAGCTTGATCGAATTGGGTTTAGGTTTCAAGGGTTTCCGGCGTTTTTGACAAAAGTTTTACAATGCGAAAGCGCAGAAATGGTTTTCTCAAAAGGCGGGGAATTTCTGGGCAAACAAGTTCCCAACGAAAATCCAATAAAACAATATTTATAATTATTCCTATGTTTTGAAAGTTTTTCAGAACTTGGCTTAACTTTTGCTAAAATCACTTTCGTACCGCGTTGCATCCATTTCAGCCACGGAAGCGAAAGGTATTCTTGCATGACATCCATCCATGGGGGTTCGTCCGGTACGAGCGCTCCAGCGACAAACATCGTCCGCCTCCTGCCTCGCCGCGAGCTTGAACGCATAGAGCCCGTTTGCGACGTCCAGGTCCTGGCAAACCAATACCCCGCACCCCAATTCAGGACCATCGAGGGCCATGACCCCATGGGCGCCCCCGGCATCTACACAAGCACGGGGGCCTGGGCAGACCTGATGATATGCCCCACCGGCCTTATCGTGAACCAATACGCCTGAAACCGGCCCACTATCCAAAGCCATCTTGGCACCATTCGCTTTCTTTCATTGATTTTACTTGATTTTTTTTGATTATCGCAATAATGTTTGCGGGACACTCGGGTTCGGCCGTAACACGGTTTGGAGAAGGGTTATGGCCATTGATTTTGTGCATTACCACGATACGGATCTCGCCATCCACACTTGGACGGACGCTTTCAACCTCAAGGGGATGTTGCGCGCCACCCGGGCCTACCTTCTGACTCCGGCCAAATTCGAGGTCCTCGACATCCGCCGCCTCAACCTCGACACCATCACATCCATGGACCTTTTCAAACTGGCCGAACACCTGCGTTTGGCCTACCAATCCGACCGCCACGTTCCCGGTAAAACCGCCATCGTTTATCATGAGGACGTCCCCCCCATCTACAGCAGCTCCCAACGCCTTTTTCACAGCTTTTCGATCTGGGCCAAAGAGCACCAGCTACCCCGGGACTTTGCCCTTTTCACATCCATGGAAGATGCCATTGTCTGGCTGGGAAGCCGGGAGATCAATGCGGATTTAGCCGAGACCTTATCCTCTGATCCCCATGAAAAAAATTCTGACCAAGCCCTGACGGCCTGATTCCCGTTTCTGGAGCTGGTCTGACACTTTCGACCTTTCCATCTCGCCTCCAACCCGGTTGTTTCAGGAAAATATTGGTGAAACGTCCGGGCTAACTTTGCGCTAACATGCCTGTGCCAGATAACCATTTCCTTTCCTCATTTTCCCCCCTCTCCGTATACAGGGTAGTCGGTGTTCTGCTGGCTGCCCTTTTTTCTTGTATGACTGGATTGTCGGATTCCCATACGGCTTGTATGCCCCTAATAGCGACCTAACACGACCGTGGGTTTATATAAGGAGAAATGCCAAACCCGCTGGAAGGCGGGGACGGAAAGCTGCGGGTCCGATCAGCACACGGGATTTTGTCACCATCAATACCCGGGAGTGCGAAATGTGGCGCATGATCCACGAAGAAAAAGCAAGCCGACCCTTCCGGTTTCGAACAGGAGCGGATTGGCTGCACTGCAGCCATTGGAACGGGGTGTTTGGGTCTGGTATGATGCATAAAAAAAGGTCGCAGCAATTGCCTGCAACCTTTTGATGGCGTGGTGCGCCCGGCAGGATTCGAACCTGCGACCTACGGATTCGTAGTCCGGCGCTCTATCCGGGCTGAGCTACGGGCGCAACGGGTTGTGAAATAAACGAAGAGCTTCATAAGCCAATCCCCGCCCGATGTCAACGACAAATTGGCTTTTGCTCCCAACCGGCATCCTAATTAGTCTGGCAAAAAAATAGACAAACTCACGTCATCCCGGCAACAGCCGGGATCTCCATGCAAGCCGCCCATTTGCCAATAGATTCCGGCTTTCGCCGGAATGACAAACCTGGCATGATTAATCGCCGGGTTAATAACGTCTTGCGACCCCGCCCACGTGCGGTCCTACCGTCCGCCGGCGCGTTCCCCATCATTTGCGTTCTTGCCTATTCGCCAATAATCCTCTATTAGGGTCGGGTTCATCCGAATTGACAACCCCATTAAAGGTATGGATAAGAACCGACATCACATCGCCTGTATGCGCATGGCACTGGAAGAGGCTCACCAGGCCGCTTTAGAGCAGGAAGTCCCTGTGGGGGCGGTGCTGGTTGCCGAGGATGGCGGCATCCTGGCCAGGACCCACAACCGCACTATTGGCGACAACGATCCCAGCGCCCACGCCGAAATGTTGGCCATCCGCCGGGCAGCATTGCGTCTCCAAAACTACCGGTTGTTAAACACCTCTCTCTATGTTACGGTCGAGCCCTGCATTATGTGCATGGGCGCCATCATTCATGCGCGGATCAAGCGGGTTTTTTATGGAACCCGGGATCCCAAATGGGGCGCGGCAGGATCTCTTTACAACCTTGGCGAAGACCGCCGGCTGAACCATCACCCTGAAATTATGGAAGGTCTGCTGCTGGATGAATGCCGTGATTTAATCCAGGAGTTTTTTCGTGCGCGCCGCCGCTGATGCCGTCATCTAAAATACGGCTGCGGCAGCCCTACTAACATTCATTTTTCAAGGAGCATCCCGTGTCAAATCTCGTAATCATCGGCACCCAATGGGGCGATGAAGGCAAAGGCAAAATCGTCGATCTTCTGGCTGAGCACGCTGATATCGTGGCCCGCTTCCAGGGCGGCAACAATGCCGGCCATACCATGGTGGTGGACGGCCAGCAGTTTATCAGCCACCTGGTCCCCTCGGGCATTCTGCAGGGCAAAACCTGTGTGATCGGCAACGGCCTGGTGGTGGATCCGGGCGTCCTCCTGGGGGAGATCGATTATCTGATCGCAAAAGGCGTCGATGCCGGACCCGAGAATCTCAAAATCAGCGAAAAAGCCCATGTCATCATGCCCTATCACAAGGCAGTAGACCATGGCCGTGAACGCATGAAGGGGGACAATAAAATCGGCACCACGGGGCGTGGCATCGGTCCCTGCTACGAGGACAAGGCAACGCGCCGGGGGATAAGGTTCGTTGAAATGCTCGATGCCGACCTGTTCGAAGAGCGGGTGCGCACCATCATGGATGAAAAGAACTTTTACCTCAAAGAATACCTCAAGGCCGATACCGTGGACCCGGATGCGGTGATCGACGAGTATCGCGGCTATGCCGAGCGCCTGCGGCCCTATATCGCAAACGTTTCGGTGATTATCGACGAGGCCATCAAAGCCGGCCGCCAGGTGCTTTTCGAAGGCGCCCAGGGAACCCATCTGGACATCGACCACGGCACCTACCCCTTTGTGACCTCATCCAACACGGTGGCGGCCAATGCCTGCTCAGGAGCCGGCATCGGTCCGCGTCACATCAACGGCGTGACCGGCATTGTCAAGGCCTATACCACCCGTGTCGGCGCAGGCCCCTTCCCCACCGAGCTGTTTGACGCCATCGGGGATGCCATCCAGGCCAAGGGCGCTGAATTCGGTGCCACCACCGGCCGGCGGCGGCGCTGCGGCTGGCTGGACACGGTGATCGTGCGCAACGCCGTGCGGCTGAACGGCCTGACCGGACTGGCCATCACCAAACTGGATGTCCTGGGCGAACTGGACGAGATCAAGATCTGCAATGCCTACGAATACAAGGGCCAGACCCTTAACGAATTCCCCACGGATCTGAAGGTGCTGGCCGAATGCCAGCCCATCTATGAAACGCTGCCCGGCTGGAAAACCGACATCAGCGGTATCCGCACCCATGATGAACTGCCGGAACAGGCCCGCAGCTACCTGAAACGGATTGAGGAACTGACGGCAACACCGGTGGATATCATTTCCGTCGGACCCGGCCGCGAGGAAACCATCGTCCTCAACAATATTTTGGCCCGGTAACGGCCTGCGGCAGGGCGCCAAGCTGAACGCTCTTATGAAAAAAGGGCCTGCTGCATTGGTCGTTTGGGTATTTCGATGTCGACGCGAAGCGTCGCCCTTTCAGCTTGACGCTTTGAGCTTGGTGCTTTTTCCATGAATGATCAAACCGGCACCAGCCGGCGGCTTTGCTCAAAGGAAATTAAAACGTAACATTCATCCCAACTATCTGGAAAAACTGATTGACATTTTAAGAGGTCTTTACTAATCAAGTCAGTCTTGTCGGGAAGTGGCTCAGCCTGGTAGAGCACAGCGTTCGGGACGCTGGGGTCGCTGGTTCAAATCCAGTCTTCCCGACCAAAACTTACATAAAAGGTCGATTCGTGGTTTCGAATCGACCTTATTTTTTGGGTCCATGCGATAAGCTGGCCCCGTGAGGGAACATGACCGAAGATATCTTTACCTATGAGGTGCGCTGCAAAACCTGCCGCAAGAAATTCAAAGTCCAGCTTTTCGAGAGCCACGAGAAAAACCTGTTTCTGGTGGATAAAAAGGACTGGTATTGCGATAAATGCAAAACCGCCTATGCCCGTCGGCAAACCGCCCAATTGTCCCAGGCCCACCAGGACATCGGATTTCCGGAACTGACCGGCACACCGAAAATGCTCACCTGGGCTGAAAAAGTTCGTGCCGAACTGATCAACAAGGTCAACTACCTCAAGCAGAATACCCCCCATGCCGATGCTGCGGCTGAAAAACTCAGCAATGAGGCTTTCGACAGCTTTTTCCAGGAATGGCAGGCCCAAACCAGTGCTAAATGGTGGATCGACAACCGACGCATGACGGTACGCGATATTTCCAAACGCATCTCCGAAATCACCGCATCCCTCAAAAAATCTTGACGCCGCCGCGTGAGCGCACTATAAGTCGCCGTAAAGTTAATGCACCATATCCCATTACCAATTCACCGGAGGCACACTCATGGCGCCCATCAACAATGCATCCGAATTAGAGGCCCTGCTCGCCGCATGGTCGGATCCTTCTACGCAGACCAAGACCACATTCCTGGAACTGAAAGAACACCTCGAGGGCAAACCGGAGGTTGAGCTCGATTTTGTGGGGCGCCCCGGCGTGACCTACTCCCTGCGGGCCAAGCATGTGCGCCAGAACAAACGCCCCCTGTTCGCCATGGTCGATATCATCGACGACGACTCGGACGACCGCTGGCTCTCGGTCTGCTTTTTCGGCGAAATGATTACCGATCCCGATGAAATCGGGGATTTTGTCCCTGAGGGCCTGATGGGAGAAGATGCGCATTGTTTCGACATCGAAGAGCGCGATGACCGCCTCAACCAATACGTGACCATGCGCCTCGATGAGGCCTATGGGAGTGCGGCGGCGGAATAAGCATAAAGGCAGCGCCAAGCAAATTACAAAAGAAGCGTCAAGCTGAAAGCTGAAAGGACTGCCTGCGGCAGAGCTCAAAGCGTCAAGCTGAAAGCCCAAAGCTCAAAGGGACGGCAATAACAAGAAGCGTCATGGTCTCGTACAGGCTTCCCCTGGCAATGTAGCAAAAATGTTTGAATTCTTTTTTGGAAAATCGCCCTTTGCCTTCGCCTATGTTCATCGCAATACTGGTCGAAGCCGCTTCGATTTGCTCGATCAGTCGATAATGCTGCCGGCCGGTGTCAATGCACTCCGATGCGTCGATAACCATTACGGCAAATGACACCGATCGATCCCAGACTTTCAAATCTTCATACCCAAACGGCATATCGCTCTTTCATTGCTGCTGGTTTACCGCCTTTCCTTTGAGCTTTGAGCTTCCAGCTTTCAGCTTGGGGCTTCACCTCGACAGCAGGTAAGTCCTCAAATTGGTACCGGTGCGATGCAATCCCAGCTTGCGTCGTATGTTCAGCCGGTGCATATCCACGGTGCGGGTGGAAATATTCAATACCGACGCAATCTCCTTGGTGGTGCGCCCGTGTTTGACCAGATTGGCGACTTCTATTTCACCGGGGGTCAGCAGCATCAGATGCCGTGGAATGCCATTGCCGAATGGGGCGGTCATCTCTTTAAGATTCGCGGATAGAAGATCCACATAGATTTTTTGCCGGTCATTCAAGCCGCTTTTACCAAGCTTGTCCAAGACCGGGTCGACCAGCTGATGCAGGTCCTTCGCCAGGGCATTTTTAAATTCCATCTTGTCGCTTTCGCGCATGCTGACAAGCTTTCTCAGGGCAGTATTCATTTTTTCCAACTGGTCGTTTTTCTTCTGAAGTTCTTTCTCATTTTGGCGCAGCAGGTTTTCAGCTTCTTTTTTGGCGGTGATGTCCGTTATAATGGCGAAACTTCCTTTGATGTCGCCTTCGGCACCGGGAAGAATCTGCGGCGATATAATACTGTATTTCACTTCACCGTTCTTGCTTTTCCACCGGATCTCAAAGGCACGATTCAAATTTTGCCCCTGCCCCGTCAATCTCTGATGAATCAGATGCGATGCATCCGGCGGCAAAAAATCCTGGACGTTGCGTCCTAAAAGTTCCTCAGCTCGATAGCCGCTGAGTGTTTCAAGGTGATGATTGACGTATAGGAGCCGCCCATCTTTATCCAAAATGATCAGGCCCTCGTTCATGGTCTCCACGAGCCGTCGGAAACGACTTTCACTCTCTTTCAGCGCCATCAGGGTCTGTTTATGGTCGTTGATGTTGTAAACCACCACTGAAGCACCCTTGACAACACCCGCTTCCCAGATGAACTCTATTTCGAACTGCACCCAAAATGTACGCCCATCCTTTATTTTGACTTGAAACTCCACCTTCGTGGGCACCTGTTCATTGTGCTGTATCTTTTCAAATCGTTCTAGAAAGTCCTCAAGACTCTGATCCGTCAGCAAATCGGTCATGGGCATGGCCATAAACTCTTCCCGGCTGTATCCTGTAAAGTCGAGAACAAAGCGATTGACCCAAACACATCTTCCTGTTGCAAAATCGATTTCATACATGCCCACGGGAGCATTTTCGATAAGCCGTCGATAGCGTGCCACAAGGGCTGCGTTCTGATGACCTGTGCTGCGCAAGGCGCTGTTTTCCTCTTTAATTTCCGCCAGGCGTTTTTTTAATGCGCTATGTTCCCTGTGATTCGGCATGACGTCTTCCATACTTTAACTCAAATAAGCCGTACCTCTAAATATACCACGAAGGGTACGACGTAATCTTAATCAGACTTAACCCAACCCCCGCCTTTGGTTTAGGGCAATACCCGTTTTACTGAAATCGATTCCAAACAGGGCGGCCGCATTATCGCCCAAAATCTTCCGGAGCGATTCGGCATCCAACCCCATCTTTTCCATTCGGCGCAACTCCCGGTCCCAGGCATAGGGAATATTCGGAAAATCCGTCCCGTAAAGGAGTCGTTCCGTTCGCATGCCGGCAATGTCCGGAGGGCTTGCCATCGGCAAATAGTCAGCCAACACCATGGTGGTATCCACCCATAGATGGTCAAACCGCTCCAAAAGCCTTTGGTAAGCATCGAATTCGTCCGCCCCGAGATGCGGGACCACCAGCTTCAAAGCGGGATAGGCTTCCAGCACCTTTTCGACGTGGGTCCAGTGGCAGATCGTGTAGGGATCGCAGGGATAGGCCGGGCTCTTGGGCTCGCGGCCGGCATGAATGACCAGCGGCAGGTCGTTGTCGCAGCAGGCTTTATAGACCTGGTGCATCCCGGGGCTGTCCATGGTGAAGCACTGGACATGACTGTGCAGTTTAACCCCTTTAAGCCCATTTTCAAACGCCTTTACCAGAATGTCATCCGCATCCTTTTCTCCGGGGAAGACCGTGGCCAGACCGGTCACCGCCTGATTTTTCCGCACGAAGTCAATCATATAGCGATTGAGTTCGGCCGCCACCCCCGGCTTGTGGGCGTATTGGAGGGCTACGATATGGCGTATGCCTTTCCGAAGCAGAAATTCAACCAGATCGTCCGAATAAAACCGGTAGCGAATGGGCCAGCCGAACTGATCGAACCACCCCCAGACCGCATCGAAAAGCGCATCCGGAAAAATATGGACGTGGGCGTCCACCACCGGCGGCAGGTGATCGGGCACACTCTCGCCTTCTGGATCATTCAGGGCGGGCAGGGGCAGCGTGATGTTTTTCGTCGGTTCCATAGCGTTTCCGTCTCCAGAAAATGGTTTCTTCATTTTCTTTCACGTGGAAAGAAAACGAAGCAAAAGAAAACGTCCGTGTCCCGCTTCATCCTGCGCGTCGGCGATGCGGCCGGAGCACGCGGAAACTCGCCCGCCTTCGCTTGGGCTGCGGCGTGCTCAGACCGTCCGCGCGCTTTAATCCGTCCACCCCGCCGATGCTCGGCGCGAGACAATGGAAAAACACCCCTCAAAACTAAAAACGATCTCTAAATCCCTATCGAAGGGCGACCAAAAGGCTCCCGTTCGCAAGGATAAGCCTCTCACACGCCCAAAAAAAAGCCATGCTTCACGCCCCCTTTTTCAAGCGATGCCGCACCCAGGCCAGGCCAGCACGCCCTTTCAGGTTGTAGAGCGGCAGCGCCAGGGGCAGTAAGGGAAGCAGGACGGGCACGAGGTAGCAGATCCGGCTCAGGGTATCGAAAAGCGCCGGCAGATCATCGGCAATGAAATGCACGGCATCACCCTGGCATTGCAAACGCCAACGATGCGCCATTTTTTTCGCCGTTGGCGCGCCATCCCGGAACACCACTTTTACCTCCAAGGGACCGCGGCCTTCCAGCGGGCGGGTGTTGCAATTGGTCAGGGCGCCAACGGCCGATTGGGCCAGGCGGTGCCTCCAGGTGGTAGCGTCAAAGCCATCCGGCCCACCCGTTTTGTCGATCTCAAACGTGGTGATTTGCGGCACCTCATTCCGGGCCTGTTGGCAGGCGATCGGACAGCCGGAGAAGAAAACAGGCCGGATGTTATAGGGGGCCAGCAGGGAGGCAAACAAGGCCACCTCCGGCAACAGCCGTCCGTTAACGCGCACCTCGGCCAGCCGGGAGGTCATGGTATGGGGTAAAACCCCCCGGGTTCCTGAAGCAGCATGCAGCCCCAGGAACATCGCGATCTCGGATCGACCCGGATCCCCCATCCCCGGAATAGGCCCATGGGCGTAGCCATTGTCGACCCGGGCCCGCGGATCAAGAAGCTCGGGCATCAAATTGTAGCCCGTGCGGTGAAAATCTTTGATGATGACCTCATCGGCCCCGGCATCAAAAAGCCCCTTCACAACAGCTTGTACATCCAGTGTCATGGCCTCACAGGCCAGCGCCCACTCGTGGGTTAGGAAAGACGAGGCCGCATAGTTCCAGCACCCCGAACTCCCTTCGATATCAGCGACAATCAGGACCCGGCGGCTCAACACGACGGCAACACCTTTTCAAGGGCGGCGATGAACGCGTGAATATCCTCTTCCGTCGTGTCAAACGATGTCATCCACCGGACTTCCGAGGTTTCTTCGTTCCAGACGTAGAAGGGGCAGACCGCCTGAAGCGGGGGGACGATCTCCGGGGGAACACGGGCGAAAACGCCGTTGGACTGCACTTTACGGTCGATATGAATTCCCGGGAGCGCCTGCAGTTCCCTGGCCAGGAGCGTCGCCATCCAGTTGGCCTGTTCGGCGCAACGCCGCCAGAGATCGTTGGCGAGCAGGGCCTCGAACTGGGCGGCGATGAAGCGCATCTTGCTGGTCAGTTGCATGCCCTGCTTGCGGCGGTATTTGAAATTGCGGGCAAGGTCGGTGTTGAAAAAGACAATGGCTTCGCCCAGCATCATCCCGTTTTTGGTACCACCGAAAGAAAGGACATCCACCCCGGCGTCGGCGGTCATGCGCCTGAAATCCGAATCCAGATGAACCGCGGCATTGGCCAGGCGGGCGCCGTCCATGTGCAGCACCATCTGGTGCGCGTGGGCCAGATCGGCAATCGCCCGGATCTCGTCCGGTCGATAGACGGTGCCCAACTCGGTGGCCTGGGTGATGGAAACCACCCGCGGCTGGGCATGGTGCTCGAACCCGAAACCGTGCAAGTGTTGCCGGATGCCGTCGCAGGTCAACTTGCCGTCCGGCGTGGCTACGGTCAGCAATTTGCAGCCGGTGTGGCGCTCCGGCGCGCCGCACTCGTCCACATGGATGTGGGCGGTATCCGCACAAATCACGGCGTGGTAAGGTTCGGTGGCGGCCTGCAGGGACAGAACGTTGGCAGCGGTTCCCAGAAACACGAAAAAGACCTCGATCTTTTCACCGAAATGCTCCCGGAAACGCGCCACCGCCGAAGCGGTATAGGGATCATCCCCATAGGCCACGGCATGCCCCTGGTTGGCCGCTGCCATGGCTGCCATGATATCCGGATGAACGCCGGCGTAGTTGTCGCTTGCCAGTCCCCGCCAAATCCCTTCGACCATATCGGTTACTCCGTTTATGCTGGTTTGTTTGCCCCGGCGAATGGCCGGTCTCCCCACGGGATGGCAAACAGATTTAGCCCATTCATCCCTCAGGGGCAACCCCCGGCAGGGATGGCAACCGACACTGAAATGGTTCGTCAAGCGTTTTTGAGGGCGGCGGCTTGCCGGCGAATAGCTTCAATCCGTTGCAGAACCGGCGGATGGGAATAGTTCAGGAAAACGTAAAAAGGATGGGGGGACAGATTGGACAAGTGATGGACGGATAATTTCTGCAGGGCCAGGGCCAGAGCCTCACCCTGGCCGGTAGTTTCCACGGCAAAACGATCGGCCGCATACTCGTTGCGGCGGGACAGGCCCATCCACATCAGTCCGGTGAAAAAGTCCACCGGGGCATACAGCAGGCCAAAGAAGACCAGGCCTGCATAGACCGAGGGCTGGGGCATGTAAAATGCCTCGAAAAGCGGCGGGTAGCCAATGCACAGGGACAGCAGGTAAAACATGATACCGGCCTGCAGGATGCCGGTGACCAGCCCCATGAGGATATGGCGCTTTTTGTAGTGACCCATTTCATGGGCCAGGATAGCCACCAGTTCCTCCTGGTCATGTTGTTGGACCAGGGTATCGAAAAGCACGATGCGCTTGTTCCGGCCAAACCCGGTGAAAAAGGCATTGCCCTTTCCGGATCGTTTGGATCCGTCCATGACGAACACGTTCTCCAGGGGGAAGTCGATCGAACGGGCGTAGTCCAGGATGGCCTTGGCCAGGGTTTTGTCCGTCAGGGGTTCGAACCGGTTGAAGAGCGGCATGATCCAGGTCGGAGCGATATACTGCATCACCAGCATGTAGGCGACCACCACAGCCCAGGAATAAAGCCACGCCAGGGATCCGGCCTCGCGAAAAAAGAAAAGGATGCCGGCAAGAAGCGGCGCGCCCAGAACGATGCCCAGGATGGCGCCCTTGATGCGATCGAGGATAAAGGTCGGCCAGGTCGTTCGGTTGAAACCGAATTTTTCCTCGATCACGAAGGTGTTGTAGATGCTGAAAGGCAAGGCAAGGACCGCGCGCAGGAACACCAGAAACCCGATGAAAAAAAGGCCTGTTAGAAGCGGACCCTGGTCCCAGGCGCGCACCCAGGCATCCAGGGCGGGAAAGCCTCCGGCCAGCCAGAAAATCACGACCGCCGCCAATTGGATGCCATCCGCCAACCATCCAAACCGCGTATTGACGGCGAGATAGTCTTTTGCCCGCTGGTAATCCCCATCTCCATAGAAGGAACGAAAGATATCGGGCGGCGTGGCGGGCTGTGCCTTTAAATTGAGCCGATCGGCCTGCCAGTGCAGCCAGAAATCCATCAAAAGCGCGGTGAGTATGATCCAGGCGATAAGGTTCATGGGGTATGGCCTTTTATTTTTTTCGGATGGAACGCTGCCCTTGCCGAACGGTATCCAGCATCAAAAAGGGCGACCCGGCAGGCCGCCCTTTGAGACGAGGAGATTGAGACCAAGATCACTTGATCCCATGCAGATTCTACAACTCTTCCGGACAGTGTCAAGGGGATTCCCCCTTCCCGCTGCCGGCTGTCCGTCATCACCATCGACGCGATTCCTGTTATGACGTCATTCCGGGGAAGCCGGAATCTGTTGCATCATCATGGCATGGGCTTGAGGAGATGCCGGCTTTCGCCGGCATGACGGACAAAAACAGGATACCCCATTGAATTGCGAAACGGCCTCGAAATACGGAATCTATCGATATCTAAAGGTTAGAGGTTATTGAAAGCGCGCTTCAACGCAGTCAGGGGCCGAAAGATGCCGTTTATATATGAATTCAACCCGGATTTTCACACGCCCGTGGAATGAAATATTCGGCCTAACCTTCCAGGCCGGCCCGGATGTCGGCCAAAAAGTTGCCGATCACCCGATACACCTGCTCGCTGCCCGGCCCCAGGAGAATGCCGTGCCGATCGAGATTGAACAGGATGTATTTCTTTTCCCGGGAGCCCAGCCGATCGAAAATATGGCGGGATCCCCGGGGATCCACCACCGGGTCGGCCACGGACTGGACCACGACGGCCGGCACCTGAACCTTTTTAAGGCAGTCCCCCACGCGATCCATCAGCCGCTCCAGTTCCCGAATGCCGGCAATGGGGTTGCGGTGGTAGTTGATGTGCGGGTTTTCCGGATGGTTATCGATGAATTCCTTGCGGGCCCCGTTGGTGCCGATACGCTGCATCAGGCGGTTCCACATATCCACCGCGGGAACGAAGCGGGACGAAAAATCCTGCAGCCGCATGGGCGGACTGACCGCGAAAACGCCTTTGATGGCCGCGATACGTGCGGCCGTCTCCAGGGCCAAACCGGCGCCATTGCTGAAGCCGCCCACCACCACATGACGGCAATGACAGGCCATCAGGGCATAGGCCTCTTCCACGCCGTCAATCCAATCCTGGTAGGTCTGGCGGGCCAGATCCTCCGGTGCCGTGCCGTGCCCCTTTACGCGGGGCGCGTAGACCCAGTAGCCCTGCCGGTTGAGATAATCCGCCAAGCCGCGGACCTCTTCAGGTGCCGCCATGTAGCCGTGCACCACAACGACACCGAGGCGCCGGGAGCGTCCTTTGAGAAATACCGGGCGGCCGATGCCGCGGGGTTTGGACTCGTTTTCGATAAAAAAAGCCGCGTAGTCTTTTTCAAATTCCGAAAGGGCCTTCCGGCGCAGGTGCCGGGCGAGCCGATAGCGGGTCCAGGCCGCCGGCTGCCAGGCAATCCGGCGCACACAGCGCTGGAGTTCCTTGAGCGGCTCCACCTCGTTGGAAATGACCCGTAACGGGTTTTCGATGCGCACCCGGTGGAATTCGAAGGGATGGGTCAGACGGGTAGAATTCTTGACCAGGGCATCATCCGGCCCTTCCAGCACTTCGGTTTGCCGCGCCAGCGCAATGAAGTCCCGGAACTTGCCGAAACGGTCGTCCGTCAGCAGGGGCAGCTGGCTTTCACTTAGACTGCTATGGAAATGGGTCGGGTTTTGGGCCACACATTGATTGGCCGCGAGGTAGACCTTGCGTCGAAGGTCATCCGGCTGCACGCTGCGATAGGGAATTTGCCGCAGCATGGAAGCAAACAGGTGGTCGTGATTGATGGTGGTCATGCGGTAGATGGCATCCATATAGCGCTGCATGATGCCCAGCGCTTCCCGCCGCATCTGTTTGCGTGATGCCAGGGAATCGTCAAAATTAATAACCTGGCGGCTCTTGATATCCTGCTCGATTTTGGGGCAGGTCAGGCATTCACCGATGGGAATGGGTTGTCCGAAACGCATGTCGATATCCACACCGGACAAAAACATGGTGCCTTCCGCCATCAACTCTTCCACAAGGCGTTCGGAAAGGTTCTCGTTGAATTTGCGGGCCAGCTCGCTCAAGGCGTTTTGCTGGGCGCGAATCGGATAGTAGGTCAGGTTGACGGGCACGATATAGGTGTGCCGGGACAGGAGCGGCGTCTCATCGTCGATTTTGAATTTCGACAGGAGCCGCCGGGCTTCCGGGGGGGATTCCTGCAGCAGGCGATGGATGCGCTGCCGATAGAATTCGGTGCGCAGGGCCAGAGTGGCCGCGCCGGTATGGGGCGGATGCTTGCCGCCGGCAAAGGAGATCATGTAGCGGCCCTTTTCCACGATCTTCTTGTTTTTGACCATGCGGCCTTCGGGGTAGATGACCCAGGCCGCCTCGCCGGTGAGGAGGGATCGCACAATCAGACGATCCCGGTCGGGGTCACGCGTGGAAACCGCGCCGACCGTGTCGAGATAGCTCCCTAAAGCCCCTTGAAACAGTTCGTAGTCGGCCAGGGACCACACCGGCAGTCCGGTCAATTGATTGAGCCAATAGGGCAGCAGCAGGGTTTCGATACGGGTGAAATGATTGATCACGAAAAGGAGCGATCCATCCCGCGGGATGGTTTCGCTGTTATGGGTCGTGACCCGGGCTCTGGAAAACCAGGAAAAAGCCTTGAGCGCCAACCCGGTTGTACGATAAGCGAATCGGTTCATGGGCTGTTTATCGGCCAATCAGACTGCCGACCTGAATTGGGATGAAATCGATGCTCTTAGGGAAAGGGCGTATCAACGCTTCAGCCCGAACATTTCATGAAAACTTTTAAGCCAATTCATTATATAGAAAAATCCGCCGATTGAATCAACCACCATCCCATCGTTAGTCTTTTGGGGGACACCCGGCTCTATTTTTCGTCCCCATCGTCCAGAATCGTTTTCTCCTGAAAAAAGCTCCATTCGCAACAAGAGGCCGGTGGAATCGTGGCCAGCCCGTCCCAAGCGCCGACCGCAAGTTGACAGCACGATAAATTGTCGTTAATGTGGCGTTTTTTAATGCATCAGGAGGACGGCGTGTATTCCAAGATATTGATCCTGCGGTTTTCCCAAAAAGTGGCCCAGAAACCCATCGTCTGCTACCTGACCAAGCGATTCGACCTGACCTTCAACATCCTGAACGCCACCATCCTGCCCCGCAAGGAGGGGATCCTGGTGCTCGAACTCTCCGGTGAGCGCAAGATGTTCCGGGAGGGGGTTAAATACCTCAAAGCTCAGGGGGTGCGGGTTCAAAACGCCGACCAGGAAATCAAGCGGGAAAAAACCAAATGCACCCACTGCGGGGCCTGCACGGCCGTATGCCCCACCGGGGCCTTGTTCCTCCAGCGACCGGAAATGACCGTAGAATTCGACCAGCGCAAATGCAGCCTGTGCGAACTGTGTATTCCCGCCTGCCCCTCACGCGCCATGTCGGTCCGCCCCAGTCAGCATAAATTTTTCGACGGATGACAGTCATTGCCGTTGCCATCAGCGGCGGCATCGACTCCCTGGTCGCCGCTTTCCTATTGAAACAGCAGGGTCACGACATTGCCGGGCTACATTTCCGCACCGGATACGAGCAACCACCGGATCGGCATGGCTCGCCGGCCTCCCCGGTTCACGACATGGCCGCGATCAGCCGGCAACTTGACATTCCGGTGGAGATCCTGGATATCACGGAAACCTTTCGGCAAACCGTGGTGGCCTATTTCACGGCGACCTATCAGGATGGCCGTACACCCAATCCCTGCCTTTTTTGCAATCCGACCATCAAGTTCGGTCATATCCTCGCCCTGGCGCGCGAGCGGGGGGCGGAAGCCCTGGCCACCGGCCACTATGCCCGGCTTTTATCCGACCCAAAAGGTCGACGCCATCTCCACCGCGGGGTTGATCCCGGCAAAGATCAATCCTATTTTCTGGCCCGGCTAAGCCAAGACCAATTGCAGCGGGCCCTTTTTCCCCTTGGGGATCTGACCAAAGACGAGGTGCGTGCCATCGCCCGCCGCCATGAGCTGGTTCCGGCACTGGGCCAGGAAAGCCAGGATATCTGCTTTATCAAGGACACCCCCTATCATCGCTTTTTGCAAAAGCAGGAGGGGTTCCGCCCCCGAGAGGGCCTTATCGAGGATACCGAGGGACGGGTTCTGGGCCGCCACAAGGGCCTGCACCTGTTTACAATCGGCCAGCGCCGCGGCATCAACTGCCCGGCCCCGGAGCCCTACTATGTGGTCCGTCTGGATCATGCGCGCAACCGCCTGATTGTCGGGAAACGTGCTGAACTGGCCGGTGATGAAGCCACGGTGGAAGCTATCAACTGGATCCATCGACCGGAACGGTTTCCCGCCCGGGTGACCGCCCAGATTCGCTACCGGCACAAGGCCGCGCCGGCCGTGGTGGAGGAAACGGCACCGGCAGAAGCCCGGCTTCGGTTCGAAAACCCACAGGATGCCATCACCCCGGGACAAGGCGCCGTTTTCTTCGATCAGGACGAAGTCCTGGGCGGTGGCTGGATCGTATGAGTATGGAGCAATCCGCATTGCGATTTCATATTTCGACACTGGGGTGTAAAGTCAACCAGCACGAATCCGACGTGCTCGCCGCGGCGTTGGGCGCCCATGGCTGGCAGCGGAGCGGTGACGGCGACAGGGCCGACGTCTGTATCGTGAACACCTGCACCGTTACCCAGAAGGCATCCATGCAGTCCCGCCAGTTGATCCGGAAGCTCCAGCGCCACCATCCGGGGGCCCGCATCATCGTCACCGGCTGCTACGCCCAGGTAGCCCCCGAAGAGATCGAAGCCATCGAAGGCGTGCATGCCATTGTGGGCCACAGCCGAAGGGACGAGCTGCCCGATATCATTGTCCGCAGCGTCGGTCACACACAGGACGCACCGATCAGGGCTGTGAACGATCTCGCTCCCGGGCTGTCCTTCTTCAACCCGGCAACGGCTGCGCCGGGGACCCGCACCCGCCCTTTCCTGAAAATCCAGGACGGCTGCAACAGCTTCTGTACCTATTGCATCGTGCCCTATGCCCGCGGCCGCAGCCGCAGCATGCGTCCCGGGCAGGTTATCCGCCACCTCCGTCATCTCGGGCAGCAGGGCTACCACGAGGTGGTGCTGACCGGCATCCACCTGGGGGCTTACGGACTCGACCTCCAACCGGCCACGGACCTTGCAACCCTTTTGGAACGGGTCGAAGCGGAAAAACCCCTGGCGCGCATCCGTTTGAGCTCCATCGAACCCCATGAATTGTCCGATGAGATCATCGCGCGTGTCGCCGCGTCGGCTATTTTCTGCCCCCATTTTCATCTTCCGCTGCAAAGCGGCGACGATGCAATTCTGAAAAAAATGCACCGCCCCTACTCCCGGGATTTTTTCCGGCAGCGGGTGGCCGCCATTGCCGCACGTCTTCCCCGGGCGGCAATCGGCGCCGATGTACTGATCGGGTTTCCGGGCGAAGACGACCGATCCTTTGAAAAGACCGCCGGGCTTCTGGAGGAGCTCCCGATTTCCTATCTCCACGTATTCCCTTATTCCCGGAGACCCGGAACACCGGCCTTCCATTATCCGGACCAGGTCCCTCCCCAGGTCGCCAAAGAACGCACCGCCGCGATACGGGCGATCGGCAACCGGAAAAAGCAGGCCTTCCTAAAACAGGCTATCGGCCAAAAAACCGAAGTGCTGGTGGAAAACCGGCGCGACCGCACCACGGGGCGGCTGAAAGGCCTTTCGGGCAATTATCTCAGCATCCTTTTGGACGGCGATGACAGCCGCATGAACACCATTGCGCAGGCCATTGTCCATGATAGGGATGACAAGGGCCGCCTGCGCGGCCAAATCATCCCATGAATTGCTGTTCATGGTATCCAATCCAATTTTGGATCGGTTTTTACAAAAGCCCGCAAATATGATTTTACCACGAGAGACACGAAGCATTATCGATTACATTAACCCCCAAGGAGAAACTGATGAGCTTTGAAAAAGTCGATCACAAAGAGTCCGTCGACCGACCCGTAGCCGTATTTGAAACCAACAAGGGCACCTTCGAAGCCGAGCTTTATGCTGCCGAATGTCCGGAAACCGTGTGGAACTTCATCAACCTGGCCGAAGGCCGGCAGCCCACTGAAAAGGAAGGCCCCTTTTACGATGGCTTGACCTTCCACCGGGTCATTTCCGGATTTGTCATTCAGGGCGGCTGTCCCCAGGGCACCGGTACCGGAGGCCCCGGCTACCGTTTCCAGGATGAATTCGATGCGTCCCTGCGCCATGACGGTGAAGGCGTGCTTTCCATGGCCAATGCCGGTCCCAACACCAATGGCAGCCAGTTTTTCGTAACATTGGCAGCGACCCCGCATCTGAATGACCGGCACTCGGTTTTCGGCCGCGTCACCAAAGGACTGGATGTGGTGCAAGCCATCGGCGGGGTTGCCACCGGCGCCATGGACCGCCCTGTCGATCCGGTCGTGATCGAAAAGCTGACCATCAAACGATAGCCATTGCATCTTATCTTTGGTTGACCGCGGGAGGGTTTGATTCGATTACTTCGCCCTCCCGCGGCCGGCCCGAACTTTTCATGAAACGTTCGGGTTAATGGCTTGTAAATGGATGCCGCCAACCCGGGAAATATCCGGGAGAAAGCCAACCATCCATTCCGGCCACCTTTTTCTTGACATGCCCCGCCTTACAGGCTAACCATCTCGTTATAGTTTACCTTTACGTTAAGGTTAACTATTGCCCATCCACAAACGGCATCTTTTGGCCCCTGGCGGCGTTCTCGCTCGTTTTCAATCCTCGCAATAGCGGACTATTCCTCCGGTTGACACCCACCGACCGGAATCGATGAGACGGGAAGTCCCGGGGAGAGGGAAAACACGCTCGGGCCTTGCCAGAAACCAAAATCTACCGTTTATGGACGGGCACTAATTATGCGAATGCCATCCAATCCGTCCATCATTGCCTTTAGGGAGTCCAGCCTGTGCCCCGGTCTACCCCATCTTCCGACGATTTCACCATTTCGCAGCTGGCCGGCGAACTGGACATCAGTACCCGCTCGATCCGTTTTTATGAGGAGAAAGGTCTGATTACACCCCGGCGCACCCTGGGCAATCATCGCATTTACAGTCGCCGTGACCGGGCCCGTTTGAAACTGATCCTGCGGGGCAAACGCTTCGGGTACAGTTTGAAGGAAATTGCCGAAATGATCGGCCACACGGATCTCGGCATGTCCGAGGCCGAACAAATCCGCAAAAGCCTGCACTATGGTGAAAAAAAACTGACCGAAATCCGCATCCACATCGAAGAACTGGAACAACTGGAAAGCGACCTGAATGACGTCAAAGAAATATTGATCCGCCGGTTGCAGGAAATCGAAAATGGAGACTCACCCCCGGCGCCACCTTCAGACTGACGGCAACCGGGGGCGTTTAACAGCTGGCAATTTAACCAATCTCTTGATAATAAATCGCTAAGGAATTGTTATGTTTGATCATTTGCTTTCAGATGAATCGTTGGCCCTTCGCCGGGAGGTCCGGGATCTGGTCAAGTGGGTACCCCGCCAGATGATTCTGGATATGGACAAAGACCGCATCCGTTTCCCCAAGGAATTCCTGAAAGAGGCCGGCCGCCGCAACCTGATGGGCTGCCGCTATCCCCGCCAGTGGGGCGGGCGCGGACTGGACTGGGTGACCACGACCATGGTCATGGAAGAAGTCGGCACCCTTGGGTATATCTTTGCCTGCGTCTTCGGCGTGGGCGCCGAACTGGTGTGCGATGCCATTATCCAGCACGGCACCGACGACCAGAAAGAACGCTATGTCAAACCCCTTCTCAAGGGTGACATCTTTGCCGCCGAATGCCTCACCGAGCCCCGCGGCGGGTCGGATTTTTTCGGCACCACCACCACCGCGGTCCGTCAGGGTGAGGACTACATCCTCAACGGCCAGAAGCGCTTCATTGTCGGGGCGGAGGGCGCCGACTATTTCCTGGTGTATGCCAAGACCGATCCGGACGCCAAACCCCACAAGGCCCTCACCTGCTTCATCGTCGACCGGAGCCCCGGTGTGGAGACCGAGTATCTCTATAACCTGATGGGATGCCGCGGCGGGGGCGCCGGACGCCTTATATTCCGCGACGTGCGGGTGCCGGCGAAAAACATCGTGGGCCAGTTGCACGGCGCCTATGCCGTGTTCAACACCATGATGATTCCCGAGCGTCTGGGCACCGCCGCCATGACCATCGGCGCTGCCCGTCCGGCCCTCGAAGTGGCCACCCGCTACACCAGCCGCCGTAAAGCTTTCGGACAGGTCATCAGCCAATTCCAGGGGGTCAGCTTTCAGATCGCCGAAGCCGCCATGCTGCTGGACGCCTGCCGGGCCATGGCCTACACGACCGCCCACGCCGTCGATGCTGGAAGCCCGTCCCGCTACATCCGCCGCCAGGTTTCCGAAACCAAGAAATTCATTACCGAATCGTGCCAGAAGGTTGCCCATCATGCCATGCAGGTCATGGGCGGCATCGGCTACACCGACATATTTCCGGTGGAACGCATTGTCCGCGACCTGCGCCTGGCCTCCATCTGGACCGGCAGCAACGAGGTCATGGCCATGATCATTGCCAATGAATGGTACCGCGAACAAATGGATCCCGATCAGATCGCCAGTATCCGCCTCACCGATGACGATGCGGAAAGCGCCTTTGTGGAAGGGGAAAAAATTTATGAATAGAATCAAAGGCCGATCATCATAACAGGGGTAGATTACCCGTTCCGGCCACACTGTCTTTTGGGCGCCAGGCTAAATAAAATACGCCGGCCCGTTTGCTATCGGGAGCATCGCCATTGCATCGCATCGTCAAAAAATCCTTCGGCCCTGTCCGGACCGTCCATCTCGGCTACGGTCCCATCGGCCCGCCCCTCATGGGCGTATATTTTTACTATCTGGACGGTGTGCTGATCGACACGGGCCAGAGCAACATGCGCCGCCACGCCCTCGCGGCCCTGGAAGGCCTTCCCATCCACGCCATCCTGCTGACCCACCACCACGAAGACCACAGCGGCAATGCAGCCGCTTTCCAAAATCAATCCCGGGCGCCGGTGTACGGACATGCCCTGGCCGCGGCCAAACTGGCCAGGGGCTACCCCATCCTGCCCTACCAGCGCCTGGTCTGGGGCCGGTCTGCCAGGCTCCGGGTCGTCCCCTTCCCCGACCGTATCGAATCGGGCCCCTACCGGCTGGAGCCGGTGGCCACCCCCGGCCACAGCAAGGATCATATGGTGTTTCTGGAAAAAAACCAGGGCTGGCTGTTCGCCGGTGATCTTTTTATCGGCGAGCGCATCAAATTCTTCCGTTCGGACGAAAACATCCACCAGCAAATCGATTCCCTGGAGAAAGTCCTGGCACTGGATTTCGATGCCCTTTTCTGCGCCCACAACCCCTGCCCGCAGAACGGCAAACGCCACCTGGCGCGCAAGCTCGATTTCCTGCGGGAACTACGTGAGAAAGTTGGGGATTTGAATGGCCGGGGTTATCCCGAAAAGGAAATTATCCGTCGCCTCGATCCGCGAACCGATCGCCAGGTCAAATGGATTACCATGGGAAACGCCAGTTTCGCCAATATGGTACGATCCGCCTTGCGGCCTGCGCATGCTTCGCCGTGATTCGCGACACCCCGGATCAGGCAACGACGAGGGGGGTCGCCATCTATAACGCCTGATGATCCTCTAAGGAGATGCCGGCTTTCGCCGGCATTACGAGCAAAAACAGGATACCCCGTTGAATTGCGGCACAGCCTCCCTCTTGCATTGAAATGCCATCACAACGGCATTTTTGATTTTTACGGTTCATCACGGCGTGAAATACGCGAGCTGACACTCAGGAAATGCCGCGATCCTTCTTGATGGCCTCATAGGCTTCCTGGATTTCGCGAAACTTGTTTTCAGCAAAATCCGTAAATTCCTCAGGCAGTCCCTTGGAGGCGATGCGGTCTGGATGGAATTCTTTCACCAGCGTGCGGTAGCGCCCCTTGATCTCGTCTTCGGATGCCTCCGGCTCGACCCCAAGGATGCGGTAATGCTGCCCATCCGCCTGATCAGGGCGAGACCGCAGGGGCTCGTCATCGGGTTCCGGCAGCCCGAAAATACGGGCAGCGCGTCGGATCAGTTCTATCTCCGCAGCGCTGAAATCACGGTCCGCCAGGGCCACTCGCCTGAGAATGTCCAGCATGAAGGCCAGAATTTCCGGTCGCTGGCGAAAGGCATTGTAAAACTGGACCGCAAAATCATCGAAGGTATGGGGCGACGTTTTGGCGGTGTTGAAGATATCGATGGCCACCCGGCGGCTCGACGGACTCAGTCGCAGGTCGTTCTGCATAAACCGTTCGATCGCCGCGATCTCGTCCTCGGTCACCCGGCCGTCGGCCTGAACCAGTTTGGCCAGCATGGAGAAGGCCGCCACGAAAAACGTCATCTGGGCGTCCTCGTGGGTGCTCAGGCGGGCACCCGCCATTCCCCTCCGGGTCATCGCTTTGGTCTGGTCGAAAAAATGTCCGAAAGTGGCGCCCGCAATGGCGCCTAAAGGGCCGCCCAGCGCCAGCCCGATGGTGCCCCCTACAATTTTGCCCATCCAACCCACGTTTTAAACCCTCTCTTTACCTTTTGAGCCTAATATATCCACACAAATTGCTATTAAGAAGGGAATCATTTTAACCGGCCGGCAACAATAATCTTCCAATGCACTTTTTTAAGATATCCCTTAATCTTCCGGGGGTGCCTGTGTCATAAACTGCTTTAGTTTTTTCAAATTATTATGTGCTAATTTAAACTCGGGATCAAGGGCAATGGCCATTTCAAAAAATCGCACCGCTTTCCTCAGTTGGCCATTTTTGGTTAGTGCATCTCCCATGTTATTGTATGTGATTGGCGTATTCGGCTGAAGGTTTATTGCTTTCGAAAAATGCTTTATGGCAGCAGGATAGTTTGCTTGAGATGCATATAGTTTTCCTATTGCAAATTGGGTGGAATAAGATCTCGGGTTTAACTTAATCGCTTTGAGGTATAGCGCAATCGCACCTTCAATATCTTCGCGTTCAGTCAAAACGCTGCCTAAATTATGATAAGCAATATCAAACCAGGGATTCGCATCGATTGCTTTTCGAAAATGTTTTTCAGCAACCTGAATGCCTTCCTTATCCCTTAGTACTACCCCGAGATTGTTATGCGCCAAATAATTGTCATGATCTTTTTCGATTATGCGCCGATACAACGTTTGACTGTTAGACCAATACCCCACCTGGACGTGGCAAATGATCGTGTAAAATGCAACAACGCCAAAAAGCAATCCAAGACAGATCTTTTTGTATGCAAATCGGTCACGGATAAAGTCGTTGATTGAAAAAGCCAGCACTATAAATAATCCTATGCTTGGGAAATATGCCCAGCGATCAGCCAGCGCAGGCCACAGTCCGGCTTGAACAATCCCTATTTGGGGCATCAACGTTCCAACAAACCAAAACCAACCAACAAAAAGATAGGGTTTAGAAAACACCTTACATGAAACATATACCGAAATACTGACTAAACCCGCCAACGAGATAAAGGACTGCCAATTAGGCACTGACTCCGGAAAGGGATAAAAGGCATGGAGGTTTATGGGGAACAATAAATGACCGATGTATTTGAAATAAGAAACCAATGCATTTTCAATACGCAAAGAAAATGGAACTGGAATCGTTCCCCCTACCCTTTGCAAGGCTATTACAATTACCGCGATAGATAATGCGATCATAGGCACTTTCTCGACGACTAAACGAGAAAGGCTTAATTTATCGATTTTTATTTGTTTATTTTCTACTACCTGCCCGTCATTACAACCCACACCTTTTATAGTATGGGAGAATGGAGTTCTTTGGAGAGGCCAGAAATCAATAAGTAACATCAAGAATGGCAACGTGATTAATAACGGTTTGGCCATCAAACAAAACATAAAAACAATAATGACCAGTAAATATCTTTTTAAATCTGGATTTCTAACGTAGGAATAATAAAGATGAAGGGTTATTAGTCCGAAGGCCATGCAAAGAACATTGCTTCTCTCGACTAACCAGGCAACGGATTCGACATTTATGGGATGCACCACAAATAATAAAGCCACTAAAAAACTAGAACGCCAGCGCCCTGTCATTCGATACAAAAGCGTATAAAGTAAAATCGCGTTTATGATATGTAATAAATAATTATGTAAATAATGCCCTCCCGAAATACCGCCGAAGATATGATAATCAACCATGTGGCTAAGCCAAGCCAACGGTCTCCAGTAATTCTGGTCAGAATGCCGGAAATAAAAGGCCCAGTGTAGCCCATCCAAAGATATTCCCTGATTGACATGCGAATTTTGGGAAACATACTCCATATCGTCAAATGTAAGAAATTCATGATGCCATGTTTGACTATAAATCAAAGCCCCCAAGAAAGCCAAAGTGATTAGAGAGAAAAGATGATAACGATATGAGAATTTGAGGTTAACCATAAGGGCTTTATCCTAAAATTTAAAATCTTAGTTTATGGCTGGTATAAAATCGTAAATCCTTTGGAGGGATTTTCTTAATAACTGGCAACGCCAGACATTGTGAGGACTGAGATTCCAAACCAAATCCGAGATGGCAGATGATTTTTTTGTGCGAAACCATCACCTCAAAAAAATTCGGCAGCCGCAATCAAGATGGCTTTTGAGCGCTGATTTGCAGGGAACCTCCGATCTCCCTAAGCATGGGCGTTCGGTTCAAGATGTAATTGATTTTCATGAGATTGCGAATCCATTGGTCCGGTATTCCCGGGTGTAGAAAATCAAAGGGAACCACTTTTATGTTACTAAATCCATACCGTTCGAGTTGTTTGGCAATTTGCCAACGAAAAAATGCGGTTTCATCCGGTGAATTTTGTAAATAGCGACCAATGAAAGCAATGTTTTTTTCCAGTGCAATCTGTGGGTTCATCATGTTTGGTTCGCAGAAGAAGAATCGACCTCCAGGCTTCAGCACCCTCATAATTTCTGGGAAAGCTTGATTTAAGTCCAGATGGTGCAGTACAGAGTTGCCTACAACCGCATGGAAAACCTCGTCCGGATAATCAAGTTGGGCAATATCGCCTTCGACAATTTCAGTCTCTGGGAAATTCATAAGCCGACTGTTCCCCAAGGCAACCTGCTCCGGTGAAATTTCAATTCCTCTGATAATAGCGCCTGTTTTTGCCAGAAGAACCGTGAAATCGCCATTCCCGGCACCCGGTTCCAAGACGCGCATCCCGGGATGCAGCCTCCCGTGTTGAATAGCGAGCCTCGCCCGTTCCTTTAATCGTATTTGGCCAGCTTTGGTCTTTGCTCCCCACCAGACAGTGCCTTCCGTCAATGCAAGTTGGTCGAAATGTTTCTTTTCGCGCGCTACTCTATTGCTTCCATTCATTGCCATTTCCTCTGTTTAGTTCCAAATGAGGATGTGGAACGCTATCTATTCTGAAAAATTCCAGAAATTACCTCAATTCCTTCATAGATGAATACCAACCAACTATCCCAAATTTCCTCCCTTGTGTCGAGCCCCTATTAACTATTTTAAAGGCCCAATTGTTCGCAGAACAAGAACGTGGGTTGCAGTTGAATCCCTGCAATAACCTACCTGCAATTTTCTGCTATAAATCTGTGATAGGATTTGAGAAAGGAGAGGTAACAAAAGCCTGGAATAAAAAAGACCTGCTGGATATCCAGCAGGTCTTTATTTGCGATGGTGCCGAAGGGGAGATTCGAACTCCCACGGACGTACATCCACTAGACCCTGAACCTAGCGCGTCTACCAGTTCCGCCACTTCGGCACACCAGAATGCATGAATGAAAACCATTGATTAATCACGCAAGATGGACTATCTATACCGCTTTACTTTTCATGTCAAGAAAATATTGCAGGATATACAATTCCCCATGAAAATCATCGAACATATTGAGGATATTGACAAACCGTTCACCAATGCCGTTATCACCATCGGGAACTTCGACGGCGTTCATATCGGCCACCAGAGCTTGTTCCACGAGGTTGTCCTGCACGCCAACCAGATGCACGGTACGTCCGTGGCCATGACCTTCGATCCTCACCCGTTAAGGGTGCTCACCAACCGCCGCCAGCCCCCACTGATCACGCTCAATGAACAGAAAAAGGAGCTTATCGCCGCCACCGAACTGGACGTCCTGATCGTTGTTCCTTTTACCAAGGAATTCGCCGCCATCTCAGCCCGGAATTTTATTACCGAATTGTTGGTCAAACGCATCGGCATGAAAGCGATTATCATCGGGCAAGACTATTCGTTCGGTAAAAACCGCGAGGGCGACATTCATTTGCTGCAGGAATTGGGCCGGCAGGAGGGTTTTGAGGTCATTTTAGCCAACTGGATCAAGTCATCCCAACAAAATGAAGATCGGATCAGCAGCACCCGTATTCGCGAGCTGGTTGCTGCCGGGGATATCGAAAAAGCCCAAAAGCTTCTGGGCCGGCACTATCAGATCCGTGGCACCGTAATCGCCGGGCGCAACCGGGGCGGCAAGCTTTTAGGATTCCCTACCGCCAATCTGGCCCTGCACGACGAACTCTGCCCCAAGACCGGCATCTATGCCGTCACGGTGGATTGGGAAGGCGGAAATCACCATGGTGTTGCCAATATCGGCTACAGTCCGACATTTGACGATCACCTCTTCACGGTTGAGGTTCACATCCTTGATTTCGATCAAGACCTTTACGGCAAACAGATTAAAATCAATTTCCTGAAACGTATCCGGGACGAAATAAAATTCGACGGCATCGAAGCCCTTTCCCGTCAGATTCGAAACGATATCGCTGTTGCGCGCGACCTGTTCGACCAATAGCCGGGCAGATTCGATTAGTGGCACGACCGGCCATGGATAAAAAACGGACCATATCTATCACTCTGGGCATTATTTTTTCTGCCGTCGGCTTGTATCTGGCCTTTCGAAACGTTCCGGTTTCATCGCTTTGGCACTATGCCCTCCAGCTGAATTATGGGTGGGCCGTCCCCGCCGCCGCCGCTTTGACAGGGGCCTATCTAATCCGTTCGGTTCGCTGGCAATGGCTGTTGCTACCGGCCGGCCGTGTAAGCTTGGCCAATGCCTACCACTCCCTCATTATCAGCATGATGATTAATTGCCTGCTTCCCGGTCGTGTCGGAGAACTCGCCCGTCCGATGGTCTTAAAAAAGCGGGCGAATTTCCCATTAGCGACTTCGATCGCCGCTTTAGGGGTCGAACGTTTGCTCGACCTCCTGGCATTGCTGCTGCTACTGTTGCCGACAACCTTTGCCTTGGCCCCCGATGCAGAGACAGCCATAAGTTTTGGCAATCAGCAGCTGAGCCGCGCCCTCTTAATCGATCTTGGCTATATCTCTCTATTGGTGGCCATTGGTCTTATGGTGGCTGTCTATATGGTGGGGCATGATAGGCTGCGTCAATTCGCTATAGTCCGGCTAAAGCGCCTACCCGCATTCTTCCTTTGTCTCCATCTGAAAAGGCCCGCCGACTGGCTTGATCAAGGTATCCCCCTGGTAGCGGATTTCATTGAGCGCAGCGCCCACGGCGTAAAATACATTCTTACCTTTAAGGGATTCATCGGGGCTGTCAGCATCAGTTTGGCTTTTTGGGGATTCAATGCCTTGTCTTTTTATTTCTTATCGCTGGGCAGCCCTGGCATTGAATTGAACTTTATGGATATCTGCGGCGTAATGGTCATCATTTGTTTTTTCATTGCACTGCCCTCTGTTCCCGGTTTTTGGGGCCTATGGGAAGCCGCCGGCGTGCTGGCTCTGTCTTACCATGGCGTTGCCCGGGATGCTGCTGCCGGATTTTCCCTGTTCAGCCATGCGTTCCATATTTTCCCGGTCATCATAGCCGGCTGGGTGTCCTGTATGATACTTGGATTTCGATGGACGGGCTTAAAGAACCCATCTGTTGCGGACCATAGCCAAGCTTAACGCGACCGCATTGAAGGCTTTGTCATTGTACCCCATAGCTTTGACATTTTAACAAAAATTCACCATATTAAAAGCGCCCTAACAGCGTGATCACTGCATGCTATCATGCATGCCAAAACTTTGGAAAAAACCCCATGACCGTTCGCAACGTTTTGACTTACCCCGACAAGTTTCTCAGGCGAAAAGCCGTTCCGGTGGCCGCCTTCGACGACAACCTGCAAGTGCTGATCGATGACATGATCGAGACCATGTACGACGAACCGGGCGTAGGCCTGGCTGCGATTCAAATCGGTTCGGACCAGAGTGTCATTGTCTACGACATTACTCCGGAAGAAGGCGAACGCCAGGCTGCAGCGCTCATCAACCCCGAAATCGTTTTTCGTGAAGGCGCCCTGTTATCGGAAGGCGAGGGTTGCTTGAGTGTACCCGATTTTCGGGCTGATGTGAAACGCAACGCCCACGTGCGCGTCGAAGGCCAGGACCGCCAGGGCAATTCTGTGGAGATCGATGCGGAAGGATTTCAGGCCATTGTGCTTCAGCACGAAATCGATCATTTAAACGGCATCCTGTTCATCGACCGCATCAGTTCCCTGAAACGGGAAATGTACAAACGTAAACGCCGCAAACAACTCCGGCAGCAGTCATGAAATCATTCCGCATTATCTTTATGGGCACACCGGATTTTGCCGTGCCGGCATTGAAAGCCCTGCATGCCAGCCGGCACGAAGTCCAGGCGGTTCTGACCCAGCCGGATCGCCCCAAGGGACGCGGCCGCAAACTGACCCCTCCCCCGGTCAAGGTGGCGGCCCAGGAACTGGGCTACGATGTCCAGCAATACGGTTGTATCCATGAGACGGAATGCCTTACCTTCATGCAGGGCAAAACACCGGATCTTTTCGTGGTCATTGCCTTCGGACGCCTTTTGAAGCCACATCATTTCTGCATCCCCGCGGATGGGGTCATCAATGTCCATGCCTCGCTCCTGCCCCGCTATCGGGGCCCCGCCCCGATTCAATGGGCACTGATCAACGGCGATCAGGAAACCGGGGTCACCACCATGGTCATGGACGAAGAACTGGATGCCGGGGACATCCTCCTGCAGGCCCGCACCCCCATCAAAGCCGATGATACCGCCGCCAGCCTGCATGACCGTATGGCGGAGTTGGGGGCGTCCCTCCTCATCGAAACCTTGGATCAACTTGCCGAAAATCGCCTCCAACCCGTCAAGCAGGACCCGGCCCTCGTCACCTTCGCCCCTCTCCTGGCCAAAAAAGACGGCCGAATCCAATGGGACAAACCAACCGCGGCCATCGATGCCTTTGTCCGCGGCATGACGCCCTGGCCGGGTGCGTTTACCTTCCTGGGGGATCTGCGGTTAAAAATTTTCAAGGTCCGGCCGGCCATCCTTCAGGAGCCCGCCCCACCCGGCACCATCCTCCCGGGGTTTTCCAACGAAATACGTGTGGCCACCGGCGACGGTGCCCTGTCAATCCTGGAAATCCAGAGTGCCTCCGGACGCCGCATGGCCACCGAAGATTTTCTCAAGGGGACCGCCATCATTCCCGGATCTCGGCTGGAATAGTACTGCCATGAGCCTTGCGCCCCGCAAGTCAGCCCTGGCCATTCTCATGGACATCAACCAAGGCGGCCGCACCCTGGACAGCCAGATGGATCGTTTTCACGCCGAAAGCCGTTTCGACCGCCGGGATGAAGCCTTTGTCAACGCCCTGGTCTATGGCGTCCTGCGCTGGCGGGGGCGACTGGACTGGATCATCCAAGCCGTAGCATCGAAGCCGCTTACCAAAATGGATCCCCGTGTTCTGAATATCCTCAGGATGGGTATCTACCAGATCGTCTTCATGGACCGTGTGCCGAATTCAGCGGCGGTCAACACTTCGGTCGACCTGGCCAAAACGCTCAACAAAAAATGGTTGTCCGGTTTCGTCAACGCGGTGCTTCGCAATGCGCTGCGGCGCCTGCCGGCGATCCCCGTCCCTTCGGTTGAGGATGATCCTGTGAGGGCCCTCTCCGCCGACCAGTCCATGCCCGAATGGCTGACGAAGCGATGGATCCATCAATTCGGACCAACCCAGGCCGCCGCCCTGTGCAAGGCCTGCAACCGGATTCCCCCACTTTCCCTGCTTACCAATACCCTTCGAACTGATCGGGCCTCTCTTTTGGAGGCGCTGCAACCTTTCGCCGAACAGGTTCGGCTTTCACCCTATACTCCGGAGGGTATTCTTCTGGACGGACTGAAAGGGCCGCTTTTTTCGAGCGATGCTTTCGGAAATGGATGGTTCCAGGTGCAGGACGAAGCGGCCCAGGCGGTCAGCCATCTGCTGGCCCCGCTGCCCGGCCACATCGTGCTGGACGCCTGTGCCGGCCTGGGAGGCAAAACCGCCCACATCGCAGCCTTGATGAACAACACCGGCCGTATCATAGCCACCGACCATGCTGCCGGCAAACTGCACAAGCTCGGCCAGGAAATGATGCGTCTGGGAATCGATATCGTATCAACCCGGGCATCCGATCTCCAAAAAGGTGAAGGCCCCGACCCGCACGAATCCTATGATCGCGTTCTGCTGGACGCCCCCTGTTCAGGTCTGGGGGTGATTCGTCGCAACCCGGATGCCAAATGGGCGCGATCGCCCCAGGATATTGACCGCTGTGCCCGACGGCAAATCCGGTTGCTCGGCAACCTCGCCCCCCGCGTAAAGCCCGGCGGTCTGCTGGTGTATGCTGTTTGCAGCACCGAACCGGAAGAAACCCAGGCGGTCATCGATTCGTTTTTGAATAAACGGACCGATTTTGCTATAGACCGAAACTTCTCGGGCCTGCCGTCCACCCTGGGATCTTTATTGAACGATCACGGCCGGCTTTTGACGCTTCCCCACAAGCACGCAACCGATGGTTTTTTTGCGGTGCGATTGCGCCGTCTATTTAAATGACATGGAAAGGAAAAACCAGATGAAATTGATTGCGCCGTCCATTCTATCAGCCGATTTTGCGCGGCTCGGTGAAGAAATTCAGGCGGTTGAGGCGGCCGGAGCCGACTGGATTCATGTGGATGTCATGGATGGACATTTCGTGCCCAACATCACCATCGGCCCCCTCGTGGTGGAGGCCGCCCGGCGATCCACCAAACTGCCCCTGGATGTCCATCTCATGATCGAAAACCCGGATCGCTACATTGAGGATTTTGTAAAGGCCGGTGCCGACCTGGTGGCGGTTCAGGTGGAAACCTGCATGCATCTGCACCGGACCGTGCAGCTGATTCGGGAGTGTGGCGCCCGACCTGGGGTGGTTCTCAATCCGACCACGCCCCTCACCAGCATCGACTGGATCCTGGAAGATGTGGATTTCGTCATGTTGATGAGCGTCAACCCGGGGTTTGGCGGCCAGAAGTTCATCCCCAGCACCTTGGGGAAAATGCGGCAGTTGCGGTCCATGATCGATGAGCGCGGATTATCAACCCTGATCGAAATCGACGGGGGCGTGAATCCGACCACCATCGGTGATATTGCCGCGGCCGGGGCCGATGTCTTCGTGGCCGGTTCCGCCATTTACGGCACATCCGATTATGCGGCCACCATCAAGGAATTTCGACGGATAATCGGCACCTGAAGGCATGCCGATTGTCCGCGCTCCGTAATAAAGCGGTCTTATCGATCGGCGAACATTGCCAACAAGAACCTCAAGACCTTTGGACAGGCACCGCAAGAGCGGTTCTTGCCCTTTGTAATGGATACTTAGAAGGTGGCTCTTTTTCCAGCCACACCGAGCATAGAAAAAGTACACGTCATTTTTGTTTGAAGCATCACGCCAAAACGTCGGATTCGTTAAAGAATGGGCTCTACAGAGGCTAATCAATGAAAATTGAACAAATAAATGTTATCCTCCCTTTCGTTATTTTAGTATTTTCACTATGGGGGTGTGGTGATCGTGCCCCCGACGCTCGCAATAATTCAATGATTACATCTGACCACATGAAAGACGCCAGACCGGCTGACAATAGCAACTTCATAAAAGTTGAAGTTTGTGGAACAGTTAGAAATACAAAAAAAGATGGATGGGGTGTTGTTAGAGACTCCGTTCATGAACCTATAAATATTGAATCGATAAACACCGCATCGGGTTCTATTATTATCAATTTCCCCTTTAAAGCTGAAAAAATACATACGTTTATCGTATGCCCTGACGAGCGGTTGGCCTGGCGGGGATATTTTGTAGGTTCTTCAGTTTCCCAAAAGTCTGCATCAATAATCTTATCTAGGATTAAAAATGGCAAAGCCGAGCTAGTGAGACCGGAAGATTTAGATGAACCTTTTAGTAATATTTGGATTTATGGATTATTTTCCTTACAACAAAAGGATACTCGGATAGTTCAGTAACATTTGGGAAAAAATAGCCTTCTTACCCACATCCAAATTTGGGGCATAGCCATGCCAAGGCCAAACCGCTTCCGTCGATACAAATGGCATTCCTGCTATATTTTTCCTCTTTTAATCCTGCTCTTTTTGTTGCCCCCCTATGTAAACCTTTCCTCCGCTTCCATGAATGATGTGGAAAAACACCAGCGCGTCATGGCAATGTATGCCGATTACCGGAAAGATTTTCCGAGCGTCCCTGAGATCGACGCCGAGGCGGCCATGGCCCTGCTATCGAACCCGGATGTCGTTTTTGTGGATGTACGTAAATCCAAAGAACAAGCGGTCTCCGTCATCCCCGGGGCCATCCGCGACAAGGAATTCAGAGCGAATCTGGACCGCTACCGCGGCAAGCGCATCATTGCCTATTGCACCATCAGCTATCGCAGCGGCAAACTGGCTGCCAAACTTGCGCGCAAGGGTGTGACGGTCATCAATTTAAAGGGAGGACTGCTGGGCTGGGTGCACGCCGGCGGGCCGCTGGTCCAGAACCAAAACCCGGTAAAACGGCTCCATGTCTATGGCCGTAAGTGGGACCTTGCGCCCGCTGATATTGAAACCGTTTACTAAACTTTGCCATCGTACTTGCTTAAATACTTCTTTCAGGTATGACCGACACTATCGTTCCTGCGTTTCAACATACCTGAAGCCGAATCAGATTGCAGGAGGTTTTCGGCAAAATCGTCCGGTTATAAGGGCCACCGGCCCCAGCAATATTACGTACATAATTAGGACGGCATGCGAAGTGAGGGCAAACGCAATGGACTGGCTAGTGGAAAAACCCAGCAACGTCAATCCTGCGACCCATCCGCCCTCGTGATTGCCGGCATTGGCAAGGCCCTGTAATGGTAAAAGTTGTAAAGGCAATTGAAGTGTTATGAGCCACCAGACATGAAGGAAAGCGATTGGTAACGCGATGGCCTTGGCGGTACAGAAAAAAACACCGGCGACAGAGGCCCATATCCCCATGCTGACGAAGATTTCCACCAGCCGGAAGGGTTGCGGCTGAACAAGCCCAACAATTTTCCGGATAAACGCATACTGAGCCACGCGCCCTTTAATCGCCAAGCGATGAATGATCAACGGAAGCGCAAGCATAATGATGGCGGCCAACAACCAAATGTTTAGCAGTGCCGCTGGGAGCGAGCTATATGACAGCCATATGGCTGCAAAGCACCAGATACCAAGTGCCAGGATATCCAAAAGCCGCGCCCGGACCAAAAGTTGTCCCCCTTCGGCCAGGCTCAAATTCGTCAAACTTCGAATGATGATTGGAAGCGCCAATTCCCCCGAACGAAATGGCATCATGTAGGATGCAAAGCCATGGATACAGCTTGCATGAAGGCCCTCGGGCCAAATTCGTATGCGCCCCGATGATAAGATACGGAAGCGGATTGCTCGCAGATTGTAGTTTAGCCCATAGCACCCCAGCCCGACAATGGCCCACCCGATATGCACGCGATCAAAGGCATCGATTAATTCCGACTTATACCAGAATGCCATTACAACCGTAGCCACCGCTACAGATGCGGATGCGATCATCGCACCTCTGGTTGATGGCTTAGGATTAAAAGTATCGATTGCCATCAAGAACACGGTGACTTATAGCGAAAGCGTCTATAAAAAATTTTTCCCCTTCCGACACAAACATTGCCTTTCATCTTTTGTTTTTATTGATGGCACTTCGCAACAGAACCATAAAACCGATATAGTATTTATGGATATCTCGCAGTGAACGGACTGTTAGCAAAAATTTCCAAACGACGGAGGGTCTCAGATAGAATGCACGCAAGGCCATTTTCTGGAGTTCTGCCAATTCTTCTATCGTACGGCCTTCAGGAACAAAGGGAATCCTTTCTTCGCCTTTCCAGCCTGACCATGTATTATAGCAGCTCCAATCATAAGTTTTTATCTGTCCGCTCCTATCCAGGTCATCAAACATTTTTGTCCCAGGGTATGGAACGGTAATGGTGAACTGGGCCCAAAGCGGATCAATCCTCTTGGCAAAAGCAATGGTCTCCATACTCTCTTGACGTGTTTCAGTAGGAAGACCCAGCATAAAAAATCCCCGGATGCTGATGCCTGCTTTTTTGGTCATCTCGAAAGCGGCTTCCACCTGGTTCAAGGTAACGCCCTTGTTGATGAGATCCAATAGGCGCTGGCTGCCTGTCTCGACACCATAGCTGATCTGCCAGCAACCAGCACGCCGCATGAGTTCCAACATATCGCCATCAATAGTGTCCACTCTGCTCTCACACGTCCACTTGATCTGCCGGTTGATACCGTTGTCAATAAGCGCCTGGCAGAGATCTTTCAAAAAACGCTTCTTGACAGTTAAGGTATCGGCCTCGATATTGATTTGCCGAATATGATACGTGTCGATGAGGCCTTTTATTTCTGCAATTATTCTTGCGGTGCTGTGAGCTCTGAATGTACGTCCGAATGTTCTTGAACAATAGGAACACTTGAATGGACAGCCTCTGGCAACAATAATTGTCGGACAAAAGGAATCGCCTGATACCCGCGATGCGGTCAAGTGGTACTGGTCCATTGGCAACAAATGACGTGCAGGAGGAGGAATTTCATCCAGGTTGCGAATAAATGACCGATCCGGATTGCGATGTATTTTTCCTTTGTGACGGTAGCATATACCTTCGATATCGCCTAAGTCATCTTTGCTTGACGTTTGGGCGATTGCCGCCAATGTTAATTCCCCTTCGCCGATGCATGCAATGTCTGCTTCAGGGATTTCTTCCAGGGTTCTCTCAGGTAAAACCGTACTGTGAGGTCCCCCCAGCACAATGGTACATTGTGGGTAGCCAGCTTTTATTTTTTGGCATAATTGCTGGGCTGCTTTGAAAGTCGTCGTAAGTATGGTGATACCAATAATGCCCTCTTTCGGAATGGACAGATCCGACACCACGTCTTCAGCTGTCATTTGTTGGGCAGGCGCGTCTATTATTCGAACCTGGATTCCCATTTTCTCAAGGTAGCCGGCAATATAGGCTAATCCTAGTGGCTCACTAACTGCCCCGAAATCTTTCATATCCTTCCCATACCGATCTTCCAGCGTCATGGGGGGATTAATGAGTATTACAGATTTTTTTTCCATGTTACTTCTTTCCTATCGATAACCTTTTAATAGACTTCAATCCTTCAACTCCCCTGATAAGGAGGTTTCGGTTTTACGACACGGCAAGGATTACCGGCGGCAATGACATTGTCAGGGATGTCGCGGTTTACAACGGCATTCGCACCGATCGCAACATTGCTTCCAATGGTTGTACCAGGCAAAATTACGGCATTCATGCCGATCCATACGTTATCACCGATGGTAAGCGGTTTAGATGTTACGTGACGACGATAATCATTGAGGTCATGATTTGAACTGACCAGTCCGACACCGGGTCCGGTCCACAGGTTATTGCCGACAACAATTCCGTTCCGTGCTTGAATATAGCAACTTCCGGCCAGTCCAGGAGCACAGCATTCACCGACTGTTATTCTTTTATGATAGAGTATCCTCGATGTAAAATGAACCGGCCAGGGAACTTTTCCATTGATCCGTAAAAGTTTTTGAGGAATGAAACAATACAAGAGATACTGAAGGGGAACCCTTTTAGCTTTTGGGTAGAATAGCCTAACCCAAGAGAAGGCTTTCTCGTACTTTTCTATTAGTTCTAGGGTTCGATTATCGTTGCTTTTTGTCATACTGCCTTCTCTTGATTTTCATACTGCAGATTGCCTGAATATACTTCATTCTTCATTTTTTCCTGCTAATGACGGCTCGAGCTGATCGCTGCTTTCATCTTTACATTCGATAACAAATTTATTGATTTCCATAGCTCCTTTCAAATCCTTGTTGGCCTCCATATCGAACCACATGGCAAACAATGTGAAAAGGCTGGCGCTGGTAAACGAAAAAAAGGTAGCGAGCGAACTGGTTGGCGGGAAATACCCTAAAGAATATTTATAAAAGACAACTCTTGCCAAGAGTATAAAAGTAGTCAAACAAAAAAAACCTCCTAAAGCATAAAAGAAAATCAGGGGGTGAAAATCACGAATGATATATTTCTCTTTCATTCGCCAGAAAAAAAGTTTTACCAGCAGCCAACTCAGGGTAAATATCACTTTCGATATTTTCATACCTGATTTTTCACCGATATTATAAACTGGTTCGACAGGAACATCAGACACCCTGAAATTGTATACATTCAAACGCACAAGCAAATCATTGGGTTGTCCGTAGCGCTTGTACATTTTATCCCAGTCGATTAGATCCAAAGCACGCTTATTTATGGCGGTGTACCCGGATTGAAAATCGGCAACATGCCAGTAACCTGATGCAATTTTTGTCAGGAGAGAAAGAAAGGCATTTCCAAAATAGCGAACCTTGGGGATACGCTTAAAGGCTTCGCCGGTAAATAACCGATTGCCTTTAACGTAATCCGCTCGATCTTCAGCGATAGGATCAAGTAGTGTAGGCAATTCAGTTGGATCCATCTGACCATCACCATCCATCCTAACAACAATGTCGCATTGATGATTTCGGGCCCAATTGTATCCACTTGCCAACGCCCCCCCGCATCCAGCATTATGCCTATGTTCAATTAGAGAAACGCGATGGTCATCACGCATTAGCTGCCGAACCACATCTCCGGTTCGATCTCTACTGGCATCGTTCACGATAAGGATATGGTCAATGTAGTTAGGGATAGACCTTACCACTTGCGTGATTTGTTTTTCTTCATTGAAAGCGGGAACAACAACACAGATGTTTTTATTGCGATACATGGTTTGTCCATCACTCAATTGAAGTGTTTAGATATTATATGCCTTTTTTCCTTGTATAATTTTGAGTTTAATATATTTCATAAAGAATGTAGTTGTTTTTTGAAATCAACATTTTTACCTTTTGGTTAAAAAAGATAGTGATTCGTCGTTTTTCAGATTCACTAAAATTCGCACTGATCCATTTATAAAAATGATCCACTCCAACAATAATATGAGTAGCATGCATTGTGTTAAAAGCATTTACGATATCATCCTCCGTTGAAGATGTTTTGATTATCGATTTAAATTTTTCATGATCAATAATGGTGGCACGATCGAAATAATATCTGCGATTCCCGACAAATAACCCGAATATTTTTGCTTTCTCCGGAAGATTATTGTTTATATGCCGAATAACTGCATATTCCGGCCTGAACTCTTCGATATACTGTTGACGGTCCACCTTTCCGGAAAGATAATCAATGGGTTTCACAATTCCAAATTGCGCGTAGAGATAAGATCCATTTTGAACGATGCATATCATACCCGCTACTCCGCACAATATAACGGCCGCTTTTTTCATTAGACGATTATCGAGTCTATTAATTCTATTAATAATGTTGTGAATTCCATACACGGAGATAATGACAAGCGCTGGTATGGCTGGTGAAATATAGCGTATTCGCATATCGCGCGTAAAATAAACAATAATGACAAACAAAATCGCAAAGCCGGTAAAAATTCTTTTTTCTAAGCGAACTTGTCGCGATTCCACCTTTCCCCTAAACAACATTCCAATCGGAGCAAGTATAAGCAAGTAGGGGTTTAATCGTCCATCGAACAGTGCCGGCACATCATCCTTTCCCGCAAAAAAAATTCTCAAGGGAACCAACAAAATGTCTAACCATTCTTCCTGGTAAACAAGTTTTCGTATTAAAAACGGATTCAATGAGGTTTCAATGTAGGGAGAACTTGGATTAAATAATTTGTCATAAAGGGGATATAATGGATTTCCCGTCCACAGGCAATTTCTGATGACCCAGGGGGAAAAAACCACTAATGCGATCAATAGATATAGAAAACAGTATAGGCTTGCATTTCGCATTTCTTTGAATGGTTGTGTTTGTGAATCCTTTGCAGGAGAAGATTGAGCATAAATATATCCCGTGGAAAAAACGAGTAGGATACAAACAACAATACCATTATATTTAGTTCCCATTGCGGCCCCGCATAAAACCGCAGATATGACTAGAAATCTTATGCGATAACCGGATGTTTTCCATTTTAGCAATGATAGTTGAGCTGCGAATGAAAAGAATATCAGCGCAAGATCCACATAAACAGAAATGGATAACTTGACAATTATTGGCAATGAAAGAAACAGTAAAATCCCAATGGTTCCATACAAGGCTCCTAACCGCCTGGAAAGATATACATACAAAAGCGCAGCAGTCAAAAGCGCAAATCCGAAATGGATATATTTCGCCCCGATATCATTTCCAATCATAAGAGGAATCATGTAAAGCAAATCGATGTTCATTGGGAAATAAGAAGCGATGGCATCCGGGATTTCATAAATACCACCGTTGGCAAGATACAATTTTGGAATCGCCAAATGATGGGTCAAGGCATCACGGCTCACCGGTGGCACGGCCGCAAGAATGCCAATGCAAATTACGATAAAGACAATAAAGCTAATCATTATCGTATGCGTTAACCATCGTACATCACGCACTATATCATCCGGATGGTCCACTCTTCCTCATAATCGTATTCTAATCGATACAATTTTAATGCTTTATGCCTACCGCAGCTGCTTTTTCAAACCCTTCGCAAACTAATTGGCTAAAGCCTTTTTCAAGTTTTCGCCTGCCGGCTCAAAATCGGGATCAATACGAATCGCACGACGAAAATGTTGTATAGCGCTTTCTTTTTGCCCTTTCTGGTAAAGAAGCTTGCCTATAGTATTATGTAATCTTGCCGACCCCGGTTTAAGACGTATGGCCTCTGTCAGATGGTAATAGGCCTTTTCTGTATTTTTTTGCAAAAGGTATGACGCACCTAAATTGTGATGGGCATTGGCAAAATTGGGGTTGATACGCAAAGCGGTTAAAAAATATTGATGCGCTTCTTTAATCCTTCCCTTTGCGACCAAACCCAGCCCTAAGTTATCATAGGCGATAAAATTGTTCTCGGTAACGTTGACCGCTCTTCGAAAAAGAGATTCGCTGTCTCTCCAGTACCAAGTTTGGATGTGGGCTGCACCCGATAGTGATAGCAATACAATAACAGATAGAAACCCGGTCATGGTTTTTCCCCATTGGAACTTTTTAGAAAGTAACTCCCAGCCAAAAACGATACAGACCAATAATCCAATTACAGGGAAATATAGCCAGCGATCAGCACGAGCAGGCCACAATCCGGCCTGAATACCTCCGCTTACAGGTATAAGGGTGCCGCAAAACCATAACCAGCCAAAAATGAACCATGGTTCATTTCTCTTTCTGACAAAAGCCCATAAGGTGATACCTGAAATGGCGAAAAGGGCCCCAACGACCATCAACAATGGTATTTTTTCCGGGAATGGATAATATACCGCCAAATTCTGCGGCCAAAAGACGTCAGCTATGTAGTTAATGTATGATATCAAAGCATTGGCCAATCGTTCGTTCAGGGAGATCGCTGACTGACCAACCATTGCACCCATGTTCCTGATGGACGTCATAAAAATAAATACATAGATAATTGTGAGAACGCAAAAAGGCAATTTATCAAAAAAGATAGCTCTGTTTTGACGCACAAATTTTTCTGTTGTCAGCCTCACGCCATTATCATCATAGAAGATAAAGCGACCCAAAGGCCAATAATCCAGCAACATTAAAACACCCGGTAATGTTACCAGCGTCGGCTTTGAAAGAAGACCAAAAATAAAAAAGATCAGAGCAATGAAATATTGGGAAAGTCTACCCTTTGTCTGATACTGTATGTAGGCGATAATGGTTAGGATAAAGAATGTGGTCGATATTAAATTTTTACGTTCGGCAACCCAAGCAACAGTATCCACACATATCGGATGAACGGCAAATAAGGCGGCAATAAAAAAACTCTGCCACCGCTGTTTCGTCAGTCGCCAAAACATAAGGTAAACTAACAAACTGTTAATAAAATGAAACGCGACATTGACGAGGTGATGCTTCCCGGCATCAACACCGAAAAGCTCGCAATCCATCATGTGGGATATCCAAACCATGGGGTGCCAGTATGTTTCTTCGGAAATACTGAAGGCCCAAACCACCCCTTTCCAACTCAGCCCTTGTATAACATGTGGGTTTTCGTAGACATAAACCGGGTCATCAAAATTAACGAACTTAAAACCCATCACGGGGGAATATATGCTGATGATGAGCAAACCAATCAGAAGGCAAAGCAATAAATTCTGTTGAATGAAGGAAGCCTTTTGCCAGGAAATTCCTTCTGATAGGTTGCGCCGCATTTGAGTATTGCCTTTCCCGATCACCCGGCATCCGAGCTAAGGTAAGGATTTAAAATATCCGGTTCAATTTTCCCAACATGCAATTCGCCGTTTATCAGATATGTGGGCGTTCCGGTGATTTCAAGTTCGAGCCCTGTCTTAATATCCTGAAAGAGTTTAGCAGCGATCTTTTGCTGCATCTTTGGCAGAAAATACAGTTCAGTGTCTAAGCCAACGTCTGTAAACAACTTGCGTACACCAATGGATTGATTTTTTTGTAAACTCAATAACATATCATTCATTTCCCAAAATTTCCCGTGCTCTGTTGCATAGATGGCCACCAACGCCATGTTGCCAGAACCGGGATGAAAGGGTTCTTTTACAAGAGGATTGAACAGATGATCCATGGGGAAATGTCGATGAACGAGGCGAATGCGGTCTCTATTTGCAGCTACCAATTTGCGTAAATAATAATGCATTTTACGGCACTGAAAACATTGATAATCAGAGTATTCTTCTATGGTCAGTTCAGGCTCTACAGCACCTATCCATGGATGACCATTCGATGTTATTCCCCGCGATAATGTTTCGTCAATCTGAATGGGCTCCATATGCCAATATGAAGGAAAACCCAAAAGCAATATAATGGCAGCAAAAATGGAAACGCTGACCAAAGCGCCACTGAATTTTTTGTTCCGCCATAATATCCGAATATCTTCTTCGATATTCTTAAAGAGCCCGACAGAACTATAGCGCCGGCAAATCATCCAACAGTAGAAGGTCAAAGCGAAGTTGATTCCGTAGCTCAACAAACACATGATGCAAAGCGTCCGGATATACTTGGTTGAGATATAGGCCAGCACAACACTGATAATTGAAAAAGAAAAGGCCACGACGAAAAGCAACGCCCATGTGCGCTGCCTGTCGCGTAATTTAAAATGACTGTAACCGAAGAGTGCCAAAAAGAAAGTGTAACCGAAAACACCCCAAATGGGTACCGGGACGTTAAACAGGATCGACAATGGGCTTTGAGATACGGTGTCACAGTTCAAGGATTGGGAAATGGCACAAAAACTGCTGTAACCAATGTCGGTATAAACACGGTAATGAGAGAAAGACAGATAGATAGCGTCAAGGAGCCCTGAAATTGCAAGCAACAGGACCGGTCCGGCATACCAAATGTAGGGCAAGGGATCGATTACAGTTTTAGATTTTCTTATGACCATGTGTTTTCCTATATCGTAATCAAGGAGGGCAACTTATACATCATTCAGTGACTTTTTACCGATGGCTGTCGATTAATTTTCTTATCGTTGGTTCTTCACGAACTTCAGCCATCCAAGGATCCTGAGCCAACATTTGCCACTCATCAAAACCGTGATCTAAGGCTTTATCAAGCGTTATAAGCGCCTTTTTTTTTTCACCGGTATAAGCGTAACAACGCGCCATATCATAAAACAAACCGGAACTGGGCGAAGCCAGAGTTGCCCGCCTCTGTAAAATCTGCAGCGCTGATTCGCATTCACCCGACAGAACGTAAAGCCGTCCTAATTCATTTAGAGCCTGAATGAAATTCGGTTTCTTTTCCAAAGCGTTAAGGTAATTACGGATAGCAAGTTTCGGATTGCCCGAATGCAGGGCAACGTATCCCATTAAGTAAGGAAAAGCAGGATTTTCCGGATAGGTTAGACTTAGACGTTTCAACAGCGGCAATATGTTTTCCCGACCGATTTGCCGCTCAAGAGCTGTCAACAAATTATTTTGAGCGTCGGCATAATCTGGGTTGGATAGCAGCGCCTGGACAAAATGTTCAATTGCCTTTTCTGGTTTTCCCGATCGATAGAGTTCTCCTCCCAGATTACTGTGGGCAATATGATTGCGTGGGTCAACTTCGACGGCATGTGAATATAACGTCTGGCTGTCGGACCAGACCCTTGTCTGCCGCCAAGTCAAAAAAATCATGCCGCACATAATCAGGAGGATTGTCGCCGGGATCCATTTTGCTTCTCTCCGCCTTTCCAGAAAATTGCCTATTCCCCAGGTAATGGCAATAAAAAGTCCGATTAACGGCAGATAGGCCCATCGATCGGCCATTGCAGGCCACAAACCAGCCTGCTTGATGCCACTAGTTGGGGCAAGCGTGACAAGGAACCACATCCACCCTGCCAAGCAATACCCCGCTTTCTTTCGTCTTTTCCAAAGGAGAACCGTAACAAGCGTCAGAATGATGACCGCGCCTGCCACATTCACCGCCGGGATACTATCCGGATAAGGATAATAAACCGAAAACTGATAAGGGAATATCATCTTTAAAATATAGTTTAGGGTGCTGACAACGGCATTGGCCAGCCTTAATGCCATACTGCTCTCACTGGTCGAGACGACAATGCCGTGATGTGCAGCGGACAGCGTTGCGAGGATAGCGGTAAATACCGCAAGCGCAAAAAAGGGGAGCTTTTCAATCACCAAACCGCCCCAACGATTAGAACCAGGGAAAATGAAAATTTTATTTAATTTTAATGCTTTAATCCAGAGGCCAATTGTGGGCGGTGCTGATCGCGCTAAAGGCCATTCATCCCAAACCAGGAACACAAGCGGCAATGCTACAAGCACAGGTTTGGCCATGAGGCCCAATACAAACAGCAGCACAGTGCGCCCATAGCGCCCGACAGTTGGCCGTTGACAATAGCCGCAGTAGCTCAACAAAGAGAGCATCCAGAATAGACCGGCCAAAAGGTTTTTGCGTTCGGCAACCCAGGCCACCGTCTCGACGTTTATGGGATGCAGCGTGAAAAGCAATGCCACTACAAGACTTTTCCCAATACTACCTGAAACCCTCCACAGCAAAAAGCACAGCAACCAGCCGTTAAGCATGTGAAGAAATACATTGTGTAAATGGAAAGCGACAGGGCTCAACCCGAAAAGGGTCATATCCGCCATCAGGGAAAGCCACGTGAGGGGATGCCAATAGGCACGATCAGAAAACCCAAACGCCCATTGCACACTATCGAAAGTAATTCCTTTTAGAACATTTGGATTTTCATACACGTAAAGACTATCATCGAAACTGACAAATTCAAAGGAGGCGACTTGAGCATAAGGAATCGCGACAGCGAGGCCTATCAAGAAAAAGGCCACTATCAATTCTAGTTGAGGCTTTTCATCCAAGCGGAAGATAGACATTGCGACTGTATAGACCTTAGATGAATTTAATCCGGCGGGCAGCAAAAACGACCATTTTGATCAGCAGCCATCCATGTTTCCAGCGTTGGATATTGGTATCGCCATAGGTTCTTGATCGATAACGAATTGGAATTTCTTTTATTTTGAAATTGAGTCGCGCTGCACCGAACAGAAGATCAAAATCCCCAAAGGGATCAAAATTACCAAAGTATCCCCGATTTTCAGCAACGACATTATAATCCGTTTTCCACATCACTTTGGTTCCACACAAGGTGTCTTTTATAGGCTGGCCTAGCAACCACGTGAAGGCAATGCTGAAAAACTTGTTGCCGAGCATGTTGGCGAACCGCATGGCACGATCCTCCATCGGATAAACGAGACGCACACCATTGACAAACTCCCCTTTACCGGAAGCCAAGACATCGTAAAAACGCGGTAAATCTTCAGGCGGTACCGTCATATCCGCATCTAAAATCATTAGGATGTCGCATTTAGCTTCTTTAAAACCCAACCGGACAGCATCGCCCTTGCCAACACCGTTTTGCCGATACAACCGTATATTCATTTGCGGCATTTCGTTTATCTTTTGCTCGATCACATCGTAGGTTTGATCTTTGGAATTGCCTTCTACAAAAACAATCTCGGTGTGTGACCCCATTACCGGGATTCGACGAATGATTGCATCAATGTTGCCGGCCTCGTTACGAGCGGGCACAATAACGGACACTGACGGCGCCGTATCGGTGTCTTTCGAAGCTTCCTTGCTACGTGAACGTGCAACAAAGAAGTTTGTCAGGCAAAACAGACTAAAAGGCCACATCGGTGCGAGATATCGATTTACAAACGTCGAGACGTATGGAACTTCCACCGGTAAAAGAATGCTGGCCCGTCTTGAGACAATTTCGAAATCTGTTAATGATAGGAGGTTGCGAAAGTCATCAAGGGTCAACCAGTTCTGTTCCAGGACATCTGCACCTAGTCCCAGATGCTTTACCGCTTTTAGAGGAATTCTCCATAAGTTGCTGTAAAAATTGCAGATTATTCTTGTTTTAGAATGACACAACTGATTAAGATTTTCTAAAACTTGTTGAACATCAGCTAAATCATTGACGATATCCGAAAGGATAATGAAATCAAATTTGAACCGGAGGGGCAAATTGTGCGCATCAGCCAAAACAAAAAACAAGTCTTGATACCGGTTCTGAGCAACCCTTAGCATTTGTTCAGAAAAGTCTATACCAACGCCATAGATGGGCTTCACCGAAGCCAATAATTGACCGTGTCCACATCCGACTTCCAACACACATTTCCCTGGCGGAATCATCTGCCGATAATGATGAGCAAGCAATTCCTGATAGTAGTGCCCTGCCCGCTTAGGGTCCTTTTTATGGGCCGACATCCGATTCCAATGCATCATCCGGGTATTTCGGTATTTCTGTTGTAAATCTAACATTGGTTATTCCTTCGATATCAATTAGGTAGAGATTCTCTAATGCATCGACCAGCTCGAAGCCCAACGGACCATAGAACGTCTCACAAGGTATTAAAATACTAAAAATTCCTATTAAAGGCGAGGATTTTTTAATTAATTGTACGGGTTATCAGAATCAAAAGGCAAAACAGATCCCTCATTAAGGCCCCTTTCACACGGAAAAATCCTACACGGGCATCAAGCGAGGAATTTCTATATTGAATTTAGGGATAAAGGCTAGGTATGGGGCGAAATGGTTTCAAAATCCCCTCTTACGCACAACAGCGCTGTCGGCCGCTATCAAGGCATTCTTTCAGACTGAATTCAAATTAATAAGCTTCTCTGCTTTTTTGTGGAAGGGGATTCAAATCTATTGAACCGCATCTATTGAGATAGCGGAAGCTTATTTCTCTGCTCATTGATTATTCGGCGAACGAAACTATCAATACGTTGGTCGGCAAGTGGCAGGGACAACCCGCTCCCTAGAGCTGAAAGCCATGCTTCCGCCATCTCCAATCCGATGGTATCAATCCATTTCTGAGTATGACGCTTTGCATTTTGCAGGTCATCCCTGAGCACTGCGTTCTCGACCATCCGTATCATTAAATATGGATCATTGGATTGTTTTGCGACTGCTATTTTTAGATACTCTTCCGCTTTAGAATATTGCCCTTGAAGGTTGCAAACCGTAGCCAAAGCTATCAAAACGCCAGATGAATCAGGATGGAACGAAAACGCAGTAATTAAATACTTATTAGCTTGTTCCAAATTATTCTGTTTTACGGCTACATATCCCTTTACAAGCAGGCCGGTTTCACTTTGGGGATTAATAGCCAGAAGTGTATTTGCGTCATCGTTAGCCTCTTTCCATCGCCCCAAAGCCGCCAAAGTTTGTGCTCGTCCCCACAACAATTCTTCCTGATTGGGGTCCAAAGTTAACCCTCGCTCAAAATAGGACAAAGCCTCTTCGTATCGACCAGAACGGAAATGATAACCAGCTATATTTCTAATACATGTCAGTACCACATCGGGCTGTCCACCCTTCTTGGCGAGAACAAGCGCCTTTTTGGTCAGACCTAACGCCACATCCACACGTTTTTCAGGCTCAAAATGATAAACAGCCAGATTGACAAGCGGTCTTGGGCTGTCTGGCGACTTACGACGGGCATCATCCCAAAGGGTTAATTCACTACGCCATATAGAATTACGAAGGTAGGTTGCCGTTCCAAGACTTATTACTATCAGCATAATCAAACCGATAATTGGTAAGGCCCCGTTTTTTTTTCTCTCCGAATATTTATGGATGGTGCTGGCCATGCCAAAACTGATAGGAAGGAATAAAAATAATGATGGAAGATAGTTGCGGTGCTCGAATAAAATTTCAAGAGGAAACACACTTGACTCGACACTATGCGTCAGCAAAAAAAAGATAAACGCAAAAGATAACAGTGGATTCTTTTTCAATCGAATGGTTGCCAGTAAGATGCCGAAAACAATACCAGCAATAGCAAGAGGTGTTGTCCATGGATCGTTCCAGGCAACCGAGAGGGCGAAATCGTGCTCAATGGAAAGACGGTGGGGCAGCGGATAAAAAAGCAGTCCCAAATAGAACCAGATGACGCGTGCTTGAGTCAAGACTCGTTCACTTAATGTGAAAGGTCGATGCTCGTAAAGTTTCGACGCCAACGCAAAAAGGTCACCCCAAGAATAAAAAAGAAACCACAGCAAGACAATACCAACGCTGACGGCCACCAGAATTGGAATGAAACGTAATTTCATCTCACTCCTCGGGATAGACAATGCGCGGAAAAAAACCCATTCCACCAGCATCAAGGCCAACGGCAGCGTCAACCCATTTTCTTTAGATCCGATTGAAAGTCCAAAAGCAATTAGGCAACCGCTTAAAAGCAAAACCACTTTCAGCGATGCCCCCTTTGTAAGGCGGGCTTGAATATAAAAAAGAATAGCCAATAGATAAAAAAGCGCGGCTAGGCTGGCCATCCGCTGCACAATATAAGTAACAGCCTGAATTTGAACAGGATTTAATGACCAAAAAGCGGCGGCGATCAGAGCCGTCGTATTGGCAACACGCAGGTCTATCTCACATAAGCGCGGACTCCTGAAGATGGCCTTGATCGTTAAGATTAATACCAGCGTGGTGATCAGATGGATAGTGATGTTGATCAAATGGTAAAAGAAAACCTGATCACCAGCCCAATACCAGTTCAAGGCAAAGCTCAACATGGCCACGGGCCGGTAAATCCGACCGATGACAACAGGATGGGCATTGATGCTATCCATCAATTGAGCGTAATTTATTTCGCTTATCTGAACAGCAGGATTATTAGGAATCGTGTGGTAGTCATCTAGGTGCCAGGAGGCGTCCAGTGTGTTGCTGTAGGCCAATGCCACCAGGATGATAAGGGCGCAGACGGCCGCCTTGTTGATCTTGTTTAAATTCGGATAATTGGTGGCGTTAGTATGCATGTCAAAAAAAGGAGGGGTAATCCCCCTCCTTTTTGGCAATCAAGTTCGTGCAGGTCTTTCAGCACATGTTTGGATAAAACGTTATCGGCCTATTGAAAAGTGATTGCGTAAACGCTGCCGGTCCAACGATTGGTGTTAGCATTCCGGTATTCCAGCGGGCAACGGCCGCTGCCGTCCGTAACCGAGATCGTAATGGTGTTGATGCCGGCATTTGTAATTAGACCGGTATTGCCTGCCGATACCGTAATGCCGATGCTTGCGGGATCGGAAGGAATGGTAGTGTAGGTTGGAATCGCGTAGTAGTCAGCCAAAGCCGCTGCAATGGCCTGGGCGTCGGATTCCGCAGCAGAGCAGAAAGCTTTGTTCCGATAGGAGATGAAGTTGGGGATGGCGATCGCGGCCAGGATACCGATAATGGCGATGACGATCATGAGCTCGATCAGGGTGAAACCTTCTTTGTTGCTTCTCAGTTTCTGCAGCATGGTTAATCCTCCTCTTAAGGTGTAAAAAAATATTGAAATTGGTTTGACGAATGGTAGCTGCCGCCGAAATTTGTTTGGGCGCTTTTCGTCGCGCCGGTTACAACCGCATTCGTTGCCCATGCTTAAAGCAATGGGCGTGCCACAAATCGTGAAACCTGCACAATTTTATTCATCCATCAGTATTTATTGTAAAATTCATTCACAACCGATTAGGGGTGGATTTCGATCTTACCGAAGGAGGACAAAGCTCTGACACAATTTGTCAGAGCCTTGACATTTTTTGGCAGGATGTAACGCTTAGTGCATAAAATGGATACTTTTGTACACTATGGGCAAGTTGTCTGGTAGGCTGCGCCGATCCCGAATAGTTCATGAATATTTTTCAATATGATAGATTTCATATAAAGATATCAGTATATAAGGGTTATTCGGGGGATAATTTATCGGTGACCGTTCGTCACCCGCGCCGATTTCTAAAAAGGCAGAAAAAGTTTTACCCTACAGGCGCGCCCGAGAGGCCCATTGGCCGCGTTATCAAGGACTTGCGGTAGCAGGCATACAGCGACGCCCCTGATGCCGTCCAATGAACACCGCGAACGCGAGACATATCCGGTCTATTTATCGTCAGCCATCTTGCCAAGGCGGTGCCGGAAGGATCGGAAAGTAATGCCCAGCAATTCGGCTGCGCGGTTCTTGTTGCCGTCGGCAAAGACCAGGGCTTTTTTTAGGTAAGCGTATTCGATTTCCCTAAGGACGACATCCAAAGCCACGCCCTTGGCCACATCGTCCAAATCGTAGCGTTTGCCCTCCACCCCTTCGATCCAGCGGCGTTTGTGCACCGAAAGGGCCAGGCTTTCCGGCAGGATGATATTGGTGCTGGAAAGCGCCACGGAACGCTCCATCAGGTTTTCCAGTTCCCGCACATTTCCGGGGAAATCGTATTTATTCATCAGATCGACCGCATAAGACGATATCTTTTTGATCTCCTTTCCCATCTCACGGGAATATTTGTCCAGAAAGTGCTGGGCCAGTGCCTTGAGGTCGCCTTTGCGCTCGCGGAGGGGCGGCACCTTGATTTCGATGACATTCAGTCGATAAAAAAGGTCCTCCCGAAATCGGCCCTCGATGACCTCCTTGGCCAGGTTTTTGTTGGTGGCCGAAATAAGGCGGCAGTCCACCTCGATGTCCTCGTTGCCGCCCACCGGTTTGAAGGCTTTCTCCTGGACCGCCCGTAGCAGTTTGACCTGTAGGGGCATGCTCAACTCACCGATTTCATCCAAAAAAATGGTCCCTTTATGGGCCACCGCAAATAAGCCTTTTTTGTCCTGGGTCGCGCCTGTAAAGGATCCCTTCACGTGGCCGAAAAGTTCGCTTTCCATCAGGTTTTCCGGAATGCCGCCGCAGTTAATGGCCACAAAAGGCTTGGCCGACCTCTCGCTCTCGTCATGGATGGCCCTGGCGATCAGTTCCTTGCCCGTGCCGCTTTCCCCGCTCACCAGGACATTGGTGCGCGTCGGCGCCACCTGGCGGATCAGGCTGAAAATGTGATTCATGGCAGGACTGGTTCCCACGATCCTCTGGAAATGGATCGTCTTTTTCAACTGATCATCAAGAGATTCTTTTTCCTGCTCGAGGGTTTTCAACTTGAGAGCATTATTGACGGTGGCCTTCAACTCATCGTTGTCAAAGGGCTTGGGCACATAATCATAAGCCCCCTCGTTCATGGCCTCCACAGCAACTTCAGTGGTAACATAGGCCGAAATCATTATGACCACGGTGGCGGGATTCTTGGCCTTGGAGGCCCGCAGTACATCCAGACCGGTAATGTCCCCCAGTCGAATATCACAAATCAAAAGATCATAGCGGTTCTTTTCCAGCAACGCGATGGCGCTTTTACCGGAGTCGGCACAGGTAACCTGGTAGCCTTCCTTGTTAAGAAGGTATTCCAGAAGCTCACGCATGCTCAGTTCGTCGTCTACAACGAGGATGTGATAAGCCTGTTTGGCCATGGCAGATTCGATTCCCTTTAGAGTGGCATTAAGATAATTCAGACGGTATTTAAGTCACTGCCGAGTTCATGCACCACGTGGCCGCCGACGATCGCCATCTCAGCCCGCCCCTTGACTTTCCAGCCGTTGAAAGGGCAATTGCGGCTCAGGGAGACGAATCGATCCACATCGATGGTGAAGGCCCTGTCGGGCGCGATGATGGTCACATCGGCGGCCATACCGGTTTGCAGGCCATATGGGATGCCGAGTACACGGGCCGGGCCGGTAGCCATAAGTTCCACCAGGCGGGCCATGCTGATCACGCCGTCATGAACCAGCTGCAAAGCCAGCGGCAGAGAAGTTTCCAGGCCGATGATGCCGTTGGCGGCCTGGTCGAATTCCACCCTTTTTTCGATGCTGGAATGGGGAGCATGATCGCTGGCAATGGCATCCAGGGTACCGTCGGCCAGCCCTTCGCGGATGGCGTCCCGGTCGGCACGGGTGCGCAGGGGCGGATACATCTTGGTATTGGTATCGTAATCCTGGACCGCATCGTCGGTCAGCGTAAAATAATGGGGGGCGGTTTCCGCGGTCACGCGAACACCGCGGGTTTTGGCCCGGCGAATGGCCCGCACCGTCTCGGCCGTGCTGACATGGGCAATATGCACGGCGCCGCCGGTGAGCGCACTCAAGGCCAGATCCCGCGTGGCCATGACGGATTCGGCGGCATTGGGAATGCCGGACAGCCCCAGCCGGGTGGCCATTTCGCCCTCGTTCATGGCACCGCCCTCGGACAAATCCGGATCTTCGCAGTGGGCAATCACCGGCAGATCAAATCCGCGGGCATACTCCAGGGCCCGCCGCATGAGCAGACTGCTGGCCACGGGACGTCCGTCGTCGCTGACCGCCACGGCGCCGCATTTTTTCAACTCCCCGAATTCGGTCAGTCCCTCCCCTTTCAATCCCGGGCTGACTGCAGCCACGGGATATACACGCGCACTCTTTGCCGCCCGGGCCTGGGCAAGGATAAACTCCGTCACCTGGGCGCAGTCATTGACCGGGTGGGTATTGGGCATGGTGCAAACCGCGGTAAAACCACCAGCGGCCGCTGCCCGGCAGCCCGTGGCAATGGTCTCTTTGTATTCATGACCCGGTTCCCGGAAATGGACATGCAAATCGATCAGGCCCGGCGTCACCACCATGCCCGTGGCATCCACCACCCGGCAGCCCGCCGGCGGTGTGTCACCGCCGCCATGGGTAAGTCCGGCAATTTTGCCGTCCCGAATGAACAGGTCGGCCACCCCGTCGCAGTGCCCCGGATCGAGAACCCGTCCACCCCGAATGAGAATATCCATCTTATTTACCCCCCAGCACCAGATAGAGAAGTGCCATGCGGACGGCGACACCGTTGGTGACCTGCTCCAGAATCACGGAATAGGGTCCGTCTGCGACCTCCGGATCGATTTCCACGCCCCGGTTTATAGGGCCCGGATGCATGATCAGCACATCGCGCTTGGCGTTTTTCAGCCGAGCCAGATTGAGCCCGTAGACATTGGCGTATTCCCGCTCACTGGGCATGAGAAAACGCTTTTGACGCTCTTTCTGTATCCTGAGCATCATGATGATATCCGCTTCGGGAATGGCCTCATCCAGCCGATCGACAACCGTGGCCCCCTGGGCTTCGATGCCCATGGGCATCATGGTCGGGGGTCCCGCCAGCATCACCTTGGCCCCCATCTTGCCGAAGCCGACAATATTGGAACGGGCCACGCGGCTGTGGGCGATATCGCCCACCATCAGGAGGTTCAGCCCATTCAGACGCCCTTTTTTTTCCCGGACCGTCATCATGTCCAAAAGCGCCTGGGTGGGGTGAGCATGCATACCGTCGCCCGCATTGATGACATGGGCCCGACACATCTTGGCCAGCATGTGGGGTGCTCCCGCCGATGAATGGCGAATCACGATGATGTCCGGCTGCATGGCTTCGATATTGTGAATCGTGTCCAGCAATGTCTCCCCCTTGACCACACTGCTGGTGGCTCGGGAGAAGGACATGCTGTCCGCACTCAGGCGTTTGGCGGCGATGTCAAAGGAAGATTTGGTGCGGGTGCTGGGCTCATAGAAAAAATGAACAACGGTCTTGCCCCTTAGGGTGGGCACTTTTTTAATCGCCCGACGGGAAATCTCCTTCATCCGTAAGGCAGTATCCAGAATCTGCTTGATCTCCGCCGGCGACAGGGAGGCCATGTCGAGAATGTGTTTGTTGCGCATATCCCAATGTCCTCTATGACGAACCAAAATTGAACAAAAGGCGGGCGACGTTCTCCCTTCCCCAATCATTTCGGCCGGTGTGCATAACCTCCGTCTGCGCCCTCCCCACCTTGTGGATCATCAAGCGTACCAGTGGTTGTGGAAGCATCATGGTAAAGCCAGGATCGCAAGAAGGCCGATCGACAGCCGTATCGGGCAAACGGATCTTTCCGCAGGCAGGGGCTTCTCAGGGCTGCGGCCCCCGTCAGCTAATGTAAAATTTGTCCCAGCCGGCGCCAACGCACACCGAAGTCGTCGCTGTCCCAGGACCAGTAGATGATAAACGCCTTGCCTCTTAATTTGCCGTAGTCGACAAAACTCCAGAAACGGCTGTCGTTGCTGTTGTCACGGTTGTCTCCCATCACAAAAAGGCTTTCGGGTGGAACGGTGAGAGGTCCGAAATTGTCACGCGGCGGGTATTTCTGCCGAATGATATAGTCGTCCTTGTGGACGGCAAAGGGGTTGTTCTCGGCCTTGCCGTTGACGAAAACCTGTTTGTCACGGCATTCGATAACGTCTCCGGGAACACCCACCACCCGTTTGATGTAATCCACCTTGGGGTCGCCGGGGAATTTGAAGACAATGATATCCCCCCGCTGGGGTTCCTTGACCGGGATAAGGGTCTTGTTGCTGAAGGGCATTCGGATGCCGTAGGTAAACTTGCTGACAAGGATGTGATCCCCGATCAGCAGCGTATCTTCCATTGACCCGGAGGGTATCTTAAAGGCCTGGACAATGAAGGTACGGATAAAAAGCGCCAAAAGGACCGCCAGCAGGATGGCTTCGACATTCTCCCTGAGACGCGATTTCTTTTTTCCCGCCTCGAGGTTGTCGTCATGGAGCGATGCAGAAGATTTCAATTGTTGGGCAAACCTTTCGTCATATATTCAGCCGCTCTGGGTTACTGGATCAGGCAACGACAATCAGCCAGCAGCCGAGGCGATAGACCAGATTGGCCAGCAGGCCGGCGGCCAGGTCATCCGCAACGATCCCCACGCCGCCTGAAAGCCGCCGGTCCAGCCACCCCACCGGAAACGGTTTGAGGATGTCGAACAGGCGAAACAGGGCAAACAGGATGACCGCCGTCGTCGCCGTCAGGGGAATCCATGCACAGGCGACCAGCATGCCGGCGATTTCATCGATAACAACGGCGCCAGGGTCCTTGCCCCCCAGGAGGCCTTCGGCCTGTTGCGACACCCAGACCGCCAGGGCGCAAAAAACAGCAATGAACAATACCAGTGGAACACCTTGCCATCCGGAGACGCACCACGCCAGCAAAAGGCCGACCAAAGAGCCGAAAGTACCGGGTGCAACCGGTATTTTCCCTGTGCCGCATCCCGTGGCCAAGAATAGAATCCATCGATCCCGGAAAAGCATGGCCCGTGTCTATATCCAGCACTGTTTTTTGTCAATGGGCAGTTGGCGGTTGGCCTTCCGAGTTGGCTGTTTCCGCACCGATCAGGACTGCTGATAGAGATCCAGGATTTCAAGCACCATTCGGCAGGCTTTGACCATGTCTTCCAGTTCAACCGACTCGCGCACCGAGTGCACATCCGTCATGCCGGTGCCCAATACACCCGTTATGATCCCCTGTTGAAAAAACACATTGGCGTCGGATCCACCGCCGGCCACTTGCAAGCTGAGAGGATGGTCCAAACGTTCAGCGGCGGCGCGGGCCATTTTCACGACGGCATGATCGTCGGGAATGTGGGTGCGTTTGAAATCAGGATGCACATCTGCGATCACATGGGGCAACGCACCCTGACGCCGTTCCGGGTGGGATGCCGCCGCCTTTTCGAACGCGTCAATCATGCGCTGGGTCACTTCCGCCAGTTTGCCATCGTCATGGCTGCGCACCTCGCCGTCCACCTGGACGCTTTTGGGGACGATATTGGTGGCATCCCCGCCTTTGATCACCCCGAGGTTGCAGGTGGTTTCCGCGTCCAGGCGCCCCAGTTCGAGGGTGGCAATGGCCTTGGCGGCAACAAGAATGGCGTTGATGCCTTTCTCAGGTGTCGAGCCGGCATGGGCATCCCGGCCCACGACGGTGAATTTGAGACGGTTTGCTGATGGCGCCCGCACCACCAGGCCTTCGGGGTCACGGGTATCCAGCACATAGCCCTGGCGAGCGGATATCAGGGACCAGTCAAGGTGTTTGGCCCCCAGCAAACCAATCTCTTCGCATGTGGAAAACACGATTTCCAGGGGGGGGTGCGCCCGTCCGGATGATTTGATGACCTGCAGCACTTCCAGCAGAATGGCGATGGCGCTTTTGTCGTCGGCCCCCAAAATCGTGGTTCCATCGCTGGTGATCCGGCCGTTTTCAAAGATCGGTTGGATGCCGCGCCCGGGCTCAACCGTATCCATATGGGCACTGAACAGCAGCGGGGGTCGATCCCCGTGCCCGCTAAAACGGGCAATCAGGTTGCCGGTATCACTGCCGGTTTGCCCGGCCGATCCATCGAAAACCGTCTCAGCCCCCAATGCTTCCAGCTGCTTCTGCAGGTAGGCGGCCAAGCGTCCCTCCTCGCGGGAGACACTGTCGATCCGCACGAGATCCATAAAGCTTTCCACCATCCGGTTGGCATTGATCATCTTGTCATCCTCTGCTCCCCGCTGCCGCCTATCCGGACCACTTGGCGAGTGGCCGACCGGCATTGCGACACGGGGGCGCTGTTTGTGGCATTGACAAAAGGTCTCTCAGACCGTTATAAGCACCCCTGACGCGGAAGTGCGCAGCTACCTGGTGGGGCTCCCGGGCTTCAAACCCGGTGTGGGGCGTTAAAACCGTCCCGGGTGGGTTCGATTCCCATGCACTTCCGCCATTTTTTTATAGACACATCCGGTATACCCACGGATCAAAATGTTGCATTCCCTCTATATGGCTATACGGTAGCCTTCGCTATCCCATCCAAGACCGGCACCTACAGGATGTCACAGCCGATGTTCAACCCATGTTGTATGCATGCGCTTCACCCCAAATTAGAAGACATGCGCCCGGTTCTTATTTTTCGGGGTCGAAAAACGCAAAAAACAGGAAAATGCCGGCACATGCCGCACTCACCAGCAAGGCACTGAAAAACGATATATTGACCAGCTTTTCCGCTATATATCCGTATACACACAACCCGGCCCCCAGAAAAAGCATTCCGGCAACGATTAGTTTGGCCACCGCACTCATCGAATAATTACCTCCCGATTGCACATATTCTTGGTTTCAAGCTGTCGATGGCGACAGAAAATTGTCGGCCCGCACCAGACCGCATTGTCACTTTTGCGTCACCATCTCGAATATTCGTCTATATCCCAAATTACGCTAATAAACGCAAACGCCTTCGCTATGTCAAGCCATCGGGAACCTCTCGTCCCTGCGTCAAAAGCATGCTTAAAAGGCTCCCTTCCGGTTATCGTCACAAACAGCCATCTCTGCCTTTAGCGCGGATGATGTTGCCACCCGACTGAAAAAGCATTGATGATTCCTCCTCCGCAAGCTTGCTGAAGGGCTATCAAACAAAATCCCCCTGCCCTTCCGCCGCAATGCGTACCTTTCCCCGCCCTATGTCCGGAATACCGATCCAGCAATTCCGACAATCATTTCGGCCCTATCACAACGAATCAATTAAGCATTCTTACATTTTTTCTTGCTTTAATTCTTACTTTATTTTATTCTTTATTAATTTTATTAATATTTTAATTATTTTTTTAATATTTTTTTTACATTTTTATTGATTTATTTTTTTCTTTATTGTAAGTTTTCTTACATGGCTCAGAAGAAGACATTCTCAACCCGGGTGGATGAAGCGCGGATCAAGGCGCTCAAGCACCTGGCCGTTGATACGGACAAATCTCTCGGGGTTTTGCTGGAGGAAGCCATCAGCGATCTTGTGCGTAAATATGAGAAGAAAGGAATCAGATCATGACCAAAGGCAGGGAGCCATTATGTGCGGGGCGGCTGCATGAAGCGGATTTCTGTTTGTTTGGCGACCATGAGGATGAACCGAGAGGCAATGACCGGAATAAACGTCGGTCAAGGCGTTTCCAGCATGAAGAGCCGGTGATTCTGGAAACCCAGGAGGGTGAAATGGTCGGTGCGGTGGTGATGAATTACGGCCGGAACGGGCTGTATTTCGAGTCTAATTTAAAGGTCCGTCGGGGGATGATTCTCCGCATCTGCAATGAGGCGACGCTATCCAACAAGGATGGCGGCGGTTGTCGTGCAGAAGTGCGCTGGTCCAGACGCCTTAGCTTTGATCCGGCGGATTATGATTATGGGGCCGGGGTCCGGTACTGCCCCACAGTGGTCGATGACCAAACGGGGGTCCGGCAAAAAACAGCCGCATAGAAATGCGGTACTACACGCAACAAGGTTCAGTTTTCGAAATCGAGGCTCACTTGGGGTGTTTCCGCCCGCTTACCTAAACTTTTTTCGGGAGAAAAAAGATGACAACAGAAAAAGGTACCACTGATGCCGAAAAGGGAATCGAATGCATTCAAAACATCTGCCTCAGTGAAAAATCCACTGAATGCATCTGCCCCAAGTGCGGGGCGCGTCATCGTGTCAAGCTATTGTGGACCGGCCGGGGCACGCCCCGCAAATTCTGCCCGATATGCAAGCACTATTCTAATTCGATCAGCGATTCCGATCCTTGCAGCGTTAGTTCTCTGACAGTTTAACCCGGATATTTCAAGAAGTATCCGTGTTAGAGAAGTACAAACGGGATTCTGTGGTCATTCGCAGGGATTGATGACATCGCAAAACCGGGCATTCCAACCAGCCTTCAGAATGTTCCCAGTAGGTTCATCAGGGCCAGGTATTGGCCCGGCATGGTCCATAGGTCCGTTTTCCCGCAACCAGGTGAGCCGTCCAAATTTTAGCGGCCCCGGAAAACCGGGGCCGCTTATGGAGGAAGGAGGTAAGACGAAAGCAATATGGCAGTTGCTCTCATGGTCCTTTTGAGACCATGGAATGAGAATAGTTACATTTTTTTAATTTTCCAGCCACGGCCCTTTTCTTCCGGGCCTATCCTTACATCCAGATTCCATCCCATATTCCCTATCTATCTGTCTTTTATTATTATTTTATCATAATTATTGTCCGCTAAAAAAGTTCAGGGTGCCAAAAAAATATTGCAAAATTTTGGTAATTGGCCGATAGTCGCGAATTTAATGTCGTTGAAGTTGCTTTGGAACGTAAAATGTTAGGGCTCGTGAATGATAAATCGTCAAGCCATACAAAAACCGTTAAGCAAGGTATCCGAGGGTCAGCGCGCCCGTATTGTCGCCGTTGGCGGCGCCGGTGCCCTGCGCCGCCGCATCCTGGAAATGGGCATGACCCGGGGAACCGAACTGTTCGTGGAAAAATACGCCCCTCTGAAAGACCCTCTGGAGGTGATTGTCAAAGGCTTTCACGTTTCGCTTCGTGTTGCCGAAGCTTCCGAGATCACGGTTGAAGTTGTGGAGTAACCCGTCACCATGAACCAAACCGCCATCACCATCGCCCTGGCCGGCAATCCCAACGCGGGCAAAACCACCATATTCAACAACATCACCGGCACCCGGCAAAAGGTGGGCAACTGGCCCGGTGTTACGGTTGAAAAAAAAGAAGGCCGCGTCCATAAATTCGGTTACGACCTCAAAATCATCGATCTTCCCGGCATCTACAGCCTGACACCCTTTTCCATCGAAGAGATCGTGGCCCGGGACTATATCCTGGACCAGTGCCCGGATGTGGTCATCGACATTATCGATGCCTCCAACCTGGAACGCAGCCTTTACCTGGCGACCCAGCTGCGGGAGCTGGGACGGTCCAAAGTCCTCTTTGCCCTGAACATGTCCGACGTGGCCGCAGCCCGCGGCTATAAAATCGACGCGGACAAACTTTCCGAACTTTTGGATGTGCCGGTGCACGCCACGGTAGGCAACAAAAACAAGGGCGTGAATGACCTCCTGCAAAAAGCGATCGACCTGGCGGTTTCCGACAAAACGCCGTCACGGCATCGGAAAGTCCGCTACTCCAATGATATCGAGACCGCCATTTCCGAACTAGAAGCGCTGCTGGCCCCCCATTTGAAAAACGAGGGGCCCTATGACCCGCGCTGGGCTTCCGTCAAGCTGCTCGAAAACGACAAGGTCGTCGTGGACCGGCTCCCGGCGGTCCTTCCCCCGGATGCGCTCGCCCCCCTGATGTCGAAGACAGCTGCCCAGCGCGAGACATTGCAAGCGCGCTACGATGAAGATCCTGAAATCGTGCTGACGGATGAGCGCTACGGGTTTATCGCCGGTATCATGAAAGAGGTTTTTTCGACCTCCTCCCGTCGGCGCATCGATACATCCCGAAATATCGACCGGGTGCTGACCAACCGTTTTATCGGCTTTCCCATCTTTATTTTTTTCATCTGGGCCATGTTCCAGCTGACCTTTACCCTGGGCGCCTATCCCATGGACTGGATCGAAAGCGGCGTGGGCGGCATGGCGGCATTGCTTGACCTTGCCCTGCCGGACAGCCTGGTCAAGGACTTGTTCATCAACGGCATCCTGGCCGGGGTGGGTAGCGTGATTGTATTTCTGCCCAACATCCTGATCCTTTTTTTCTGCATCGCCCTTTTCGAAGATACGGGCTACATGTCGCGCTGCGCCTTTTTGATGGATAAAATCATGCACCTGATCGGCCTCCACGGCAAATCCTTCATCCCGATGCTCATGGGATTCGGCTGCAACGTTCCGGCCGTCATGGCGGCCCGCACCCTGGAGAGCGAGAAAGACCGCCTGCTGACCATCCTGATCACCCCGTTCATGTCCTGTTCCGCCAAGCTGCCGGTGTATATCGTCCTGGCCGGCACTTTTTTCGGCGCCCGGGCCGGCACCGTTATCTTTGCCATCTATCTCCTGGGGATTGTCATGGCTATTGTATCCGGTCGGCTTTTCCGCACCACTCTCCTGCGCGGGGCCGATGCCCCCTTTGTGATGGAACTGCCGCCCTACCGGATTCCCATGCTCAAATCCCTGTTGATCCACATGTGGGATCGCAGCAAAATGTTTCTCAAAAAAATGGGCGGCGTCATTCTGGTGGGCTCCATCATTATCTGGGCCCTGTCGGCGTTTCCCCGCACCACCACGTTTACCCATGACTACCCTGCCGCCATGGCCCATATCGAGGCGGCCTATGCCGAGAAAACAGCCCTGGCCAATGCGGAAGACCAACCGGCCCTGGAGCAAGAAAAATCAGCGCGGCTCCTGGAGGTGCAACGGGCCATGCGGGCCGAACAGACGGCCAATTCCTTCATGGGCCAAATCGGCCAGGGCATTGCGCCTGTTTTTGCACCGCTGGGCATCGACTGGCGGGGCGGGGTTTCCCTGCTGGCGGGGTTTGTGGCCAAAGAAATCGTGGTCAGCACCATGGGGGTCCTGCACGCGGTCGACGAAGAGGGCTCCGAAGCCCTGCGCCACGCCCTTTTAAAATCCGGGATGACGCCCCTGGCCGCCTTTTCCATGATGATCTTCGTATTGCTCTACGTCCCCTGCATCGCCACCGTGGCCACCATCCGCAAGGAAACCAACTCCACCAAATGGATGCTCTTCAGTATCGGATACACCACGGCCGTGGCCTGGGTCATGGCCTTTGTCGTCTACAACGGCGGACGCCTGATCGGCCTGGCTTAACCCGTAAATCTCATGGCATCTTCAGGTTGAAAGCGTTCCCTCCCCTGTTTCAATCGAATCGCGTTCGGAATGACGCGTTTGATTGTAACCTCTGCCTTCACATGGTGTCACAATCATTTGCGCCGGCATGACGTTGATACGGCAAGCCTCGTCCTTTAACAGTCGCATCACTGTTAAAACCATAAGAGATTGAATAAATTATAATTTTATTGTTTTTATACAGTATGCGGCGGTGAGGGCAAACAGCGGTGGAAGGCTAGCATGGCAGGCAAACCGCGGGGTGTCAGCAGACGAGAATCTTGTGGGCCATGCCGCGTCCCAGGACAAGCCGGCTGCCCCGCACATCGAGGATGAAAGGATCGCCGGGGGAGTTGCTGATGATTTCAACTTCGACACCGGGCAAGAGGCCCATGGCAGCCAGGCGGCAGGTCATCTGTTTCCCCCCGTTGACCGACACCAGTCGGACTTTGCTTCCCCGGGAGGCCATAATCAGCGGCATGTGCGGTAAACTCATCGTCATCCAACCCATCATCAATGTTATATCGGCCTCAATAGGGCAATCGGAAAGGCATGTCAAGAATTATTTGGCAAGGCGAACTTTTTTATTTTAACCATTTCTTTCACGCCCAACAGGACAATTTATACCGCTAACGTCTTTCGAGCCGTGCGACGCTCTCGATATGCCAGGTGTGGGGAAACATGTCCACCGGTTGGACTTCCACAATTCGATACAGGTCCTTGAGCGTGCTGATGTCCCGTGCCAGGGTCGCCGGGTTGCAGGAAACGTAGACGATCCGCTGCGGCACCGTCTGCATGACCTGTTTCAAGACATCCTTGTGCATGCCGTCCCGGGGCGGATCGATGACCATGACATCCGGCGCCACGTCCAGGGCGGCCAGCTGTTCACGTATATCCCCCAGCACGAAACGGCAGTTGTCGATGCGATTGGTGCGGCAGTTGCGCTCGGCATCCTGCACCGCGCTGGCGACGATTTCCATTCCCACCACCTCCCGGGCGCCCTCGGCCAGGAAAATGGGAATGGTGCCGGTGCCGCTGTAAAGATCCAGCACGGATTCCGTCCCGGAGAGACGGGCGAATTCCTTGACCTTGCCGTACAGCAGGGTGGCCGAACGGGTGTTGGTCTGGAAAAAGGAGTTGGCGGAAATTTCGAATTCGAACGCCCCGACGCGGTCGGTCAGCTTGCTCCGACCGGCCACCGGCACCTCGTATTCCCCCACGGCGATGGCGGCTTTGCGGGCGGATATGTTGTTCACCACCGCCACGATTTGCGGATACGTTGCCATGAGCTTCTCGGCCAGCGGCCGGATCGCGTCCATGTCTTCGGTGGCGGTAATGAAATTAACCAGCCATTGATCCTCCGCCACGGAATGCCTCAGCATCAGAAACCGCCAGAAGCCCACATGGCTGCGCAGGCCGTAGGGCGGCCGCCCCGAAGCCCGCATGCCCTGCCGGACTTCCGCCAGGATGGTATTGCCCAAATCCGGCTGGAGCAGGCAGGCCCGGTTGTCGAGCACCTTGTGGAAGGTGCCGGGCACATGCAGGCCCAGGGCAAAGCTGATATCCTGGTCCGCCTGCCCCAATTCCGACGGCAAAAGCCAGCGCCGGTCGGAGCAGGAGAATTCCATCTTGTTGCGGTAGCCGAATATCGGATCGGCCGGCAGGGCGGGATGGACCAGGGCATCCTTCAAACCACCGATATGATCCAGGGCTTCCGCGACATGGCGGCGCTTATAGACCAGTTGGCGATCATACCGCAGAAACTGCCATTTGCAGCCCCCGCAGAACCCGCTGTATTCACAGGGCGGATCGACCCGGTCCGCCGAAGGCCGGATCAACTGGGTAACGCGGGCTTCGGCATACTGTTTGCGTTTTTTGAATATGCGGGCCTGGACGTGATCGCCGGGCACGGCCTGGTCGATGAAAACGGCCATCCCGTCCACCCGGGTCAGCCCCTTGCCTCCAAAAGCAAGATCCGTTACCTCGACATCGATAATTTGACCTTTTTTAACCGTCATGCTTCAATACGCTCGATTCATTGTTGTTCGCTGAGGGCGATTTGGCATTTTACCGGGCAGCGTGTCGGCGCTGCCCGAAATGCGAGATCCTTTATACGAGGCGGGCCACCAAATCAATCCTTTCAACGCGGGAATAGCGATTTTTTCATGCCAACCTCACATCAGCCGGCAAACGCCGGCCCCGGAAAGGAAACCGCGCTGACGTTCCGGTCGGACGGCCTGCGCCTCCAGGGCACCCTGCACCTGCCCGACCAGCCGCGTCCCCATTTGGTGGTCGGATCCCACGGCCTCTACAGCAGCGGTGCCTCTCCCAAACAATGCGAACTGGCCCGCGGGTGCTGCCGGATGGGCCTGGCCTATTTCCGGTTCGACCATCGGGGCTGCGGACGCAGTGCGGGCCGCTTTGCGGAGGTCACCACCCTGGCGGGGCGCCGCAACGACCTGGTGGATGCCGTGGCCTTTCTGCGCAGAACTTTCGACCTGGGCACCGGATTGGGACTGTTCGGCAGCAGCCTCGGCGGGGCAACCTGTCTGGCCGCCGCCGGCACACTCACCCCCCAGCGGTTGGTCACCCTGGCAGCCCCGGTGGACAGCCGGTCCATTCTGGCCGCGGCCGAAGCGCACGAACCGGTGGTGGAGCCCCTGTTCTATAAAGATACGTTTCAGTTCGACCTCGGCGAAGCCATCGGATCCGTTACCGACATCCTGGTCATTCACGGGGACAGCGACGAGGTCATACCGCCGGCCCATGCCGATACCATTTTCGAACGGGCTGGTGATCCGAAAAAGCAGTTGATCATCCCCGGTGGGGATCATCGTCTCAGTCAGACAGACCATCAGCAGCAATTCGTGGAAGCCACCCTGGCATGGTTCCGACCGTTGACCCAACCGACACCAACCCATAGGTAAATCCCATGCTGAACGTCAAAGTTGCCGAACTCAGCCCGGACGAGCTCAAGGCCGTTCGCGATCTCGAAAAAACCCTTGGCGGAAAAGTGTGTCTGCTGGCGGTTGAAAAGGAAGGCGCACTCTATGTGCTGGAGGCCAAGATAGCCCCCAACCGCTGGGAACGCATCGACCGGGTCTATCCTGAAATCGAAGGCTTGAAAGCCTTTTTCCAGCGGCACGAAGATGCCCACGATGCCAAGGCCGCCCTCAAGTCCTTCCTGAACTCGGCCAAGGCGAAACAGCTCCAGAAGCGGCCGATTCGCATTCGGCTGAGTGTCCCCGTCATCGACGATTGAGGACGGGTTTGTAAAACGCCCGATATCGGCGTTGTGCTGCATTCCTCGTCGCTGCGGCGTACTTATGTACGCCTCACTCCTCGGAATTTGCACGCCTTGATCTCAGGCGTTTTCCGAACCCGTCTCTTACGTCACTATTTGATCTTTCTACCGATAACCATAATGGCCGGCCAACCCGAATATTTCATGAAATATTCGGTCTAAACCCGATGATCAAACTGGGTGTGGCCGTCGATCATGAACAGGGCCGGTGTGGACAGGTTTTGCGGAAAAGCTTCGGGGCCGCCGGGCAGGGCCAGGAGGGTCGCCCGGAAACCCGGGGCGATCTTCCCGGACCGGTAAAGCCCCATCAGCAGGGCCCCGCTCCGGGTGGCGCACCGAACCGCTTCCGGGATTGTGAAACCGGCGGTCAACAGGAGATCGATTTCCTCCCGGACGGCACGGCCGTGATGGACGCCGATGGTGCCGGCGTCCGTCCCCACCGCAACCTTGACACCCAGTTCCCGGGCCTGGCGCACCTGGTCCAGTTGATGATCCAGGTTGCGGCGCACCACATCCGCTTCGTTGCTCCCCGGCGGGGCATGCCGGGCGTAACCCGCCATGGTGACCGCTGTGGGCACCCAGAAGGTCGCCGCATCCGCCAGGCGGCTTAAGTTGTCCGCCCCCATGAAAAACCCGTGTTCGATGCTGTGACAGCCGGCCACAATGGTTCGCTGCACGGCCTCGGCACCGTTGACGTGTACCATCACCTTTTTGTCGAGGGCTTCCGCGGCCTTCACCGCCGCCCGCAGTTCGTCGATAGAGAACTGGGGGGCGGTTTGCTTCCCGTAACATTTCAGACTGTTGAGGCCGGAATTGACAATCTTGATATGGTCCACCGCCTCCGTTGAAGCGGCAATGGCCTCGGCCAGGTCCTGGCCATTGTAGGGGGAGCGGCCGATCAGTTTGCCGTAGCGGCCGGGTTTGCGCCAGGCGCGGCCGGCCACATGCACCGTCATAGGCCATCGTCCCCCGGGCATTTCGGTCTGCTTGAACCGCAGGGCATGAGCGCCGTAATCGCCCCCGTCGCGGATGGCCGCCACGCCGCTGGCCAAATGTTGATCCAGATGAACGGCGAGCACCTCGGCCATGGGGCCGTAGGGAGCGGCCAGCTGCCATTGGCGCAGGTCAGGGTCGGCCTTGCCGGACATGAAAAGATGGACGTGGCAGTCGATCAGGCCCGGCATGACCAGGCAATCGCCAAGATCCAGATCCGGGCGGCGGCCCCATTCCCAGGCTGGCCGGCAGCCACGGATGCCGCCGCCCTCAATCTCGATGATCATGTCTTCCCGGATAGGGTTGCCGCTGCCATCGGCCACCCACCCGGCTTTTATGGCCAATATCCCGTCAGTTGGCATGGGCGGACTGGCTCGGACCGGCAGACAAAGCTCCGTGGTCTTCGAGAAATCGACGCACGGCCGGCCCATAGCCGGGGGTTGCGGAAGAAGAACTGTGGTTAGCCCCGGGCGCCGTGTAGAGGGTCACCGGGGCGGCGGTGAAGCAGGCTTTGAGCTGGTGGGCGAACCGCACCGGAAAGCGGCCGTCCTTTTCGCCGTGAATCAGCATGACCGGCACCCGGATATCGGCCGCCAACCGGCAGGGGGTCATTTTTTTCAATCGCCCCCCGTAAAAGAGGTTCATCCAGAAGAGAATCATCGGGCCGCAGCTTCGTCCGAAAAAAGGACTGGCCCAGGTATAGAGGTGCATCAGGGCTTCGTAGGTGTCGGCAAACACGCCCTCCAGGAACAGCAATCGGATTTTACCGGGATTGCGCGCAGCCGCAATCATAGCGCCCCCGGACCCGGCGGAGTGCCCGTACAAAACCACCGGTTCGTCCAGCCAGGCCAGAACGGTTTCGATATCTTCGGCAAACTTCATGATGTTCATGCAACGGCGGGGCGAACTGTTGCCGTGATCCCGGGCGCTGTGCATAACGGTCGTAAAACCCCAGCGGGCAAAAATGCGCGCCCGGCCCACCATGCGGTCCCGGTTGCGCCCCCAGCCATGCATGAAGAGGATCGTCCCGCAGCTGGCTCCCTCCGGACGCACCCGCCAGACCTCGACGGATCCACCGTCCACGGCCTTGAGCCGCAGATCCTCCACCTTGCCCCAGTCGGGTGGATCCACGACCGGATTACGAGGATACTGCTGGACGAAATAGGTCAATATCAAGGTCAGGAACAGATAGACGGCAATGCCGACCAAAAATCCATACATCACGATCATATAAACCCCACTCACCACGGCATTCATGGCTTCCTGCACCACGATGCTGTACCGCAAAGCAGTTCAATCCAAGACAGCAACCTATAGCGGAAAAAGCCGCATTGTTTCAAGGAAGAAAGCGCCAGGGAGGACCGGCAGACGGCTAAGAAAATGATGGGTCAATCCTCAGTTCAGTTTGATGGCCAGGGTGGTTTTGCCGATGCTGCCTTTTCGGTTTACGACTGCAACGATCACGTCTTTCATTTGTTACCTTCGTTACGGTGTGAGGCCGTCCATTGTTCCGCCTGAGGATCTTTCACTTTTTCAGGCTTTGCACCGAAACTGACCTTAAATCGTCGCAACTCAGGGTGCGCATCAGGACGTAACTCATTTGAGAGGCAGCGATCCCAATAGATACAGCCGCAACCGGTCAAACGCCATGGCGGCAAAGATGCGCCGGTTCAGGTCCCGATCGCCGAAGGAGAAGCCATAGCGAAAGGCGATGGATCCCTCCGGCGTGGCCAGACCGATGCAGACCGTTCCCACCGGTTTGTCGTCGCTGCCCCCGTCCGGTCCGGCAATGCCGGTGGTGGACAGGGCATAATCGGCCCCGCTGACCCGCCGGACCCCCTCCGCCATTTCGCGGGCCGTGGTTTCATGGACCGCGCCATATTGTTCCAGGGTTTCGAGACCCACTCCCAAAACCGCCTGTTTGGCTGCATTGGCGTAGGTGACGGCGGAAAGCAGGAAAAAACCGGAACTGCCCGCCACGTCCGTCAGCTGCTTGGCCATGAGCCCGCCGGTGCAGCTTTCGGCCAGGGCCAGGGTGGCGCCGCGCGCGATCAGCACACCACCGAGCACCTCGGGCAAGCGCCGCCCTTCTTCGGAAAGGACCCGTTTCCCCAACCGTTCCCGGATGGATGCCTTGAGTACTTCAATCCGCGTTTCCAGGCCTTCTTCCCGTTTCCCATCGCTGTAAATCCGGATGTGAATCTCGGGGAACAGCACCCGCAGCCCGATCTGCAATCCGCTGTCCGCGGCGGCCAGATCCTGTAATGCCTCCCCCACTGCGGATTCGGGCAGGCCAAAAGTCGATACCACATCCACCCGATGGAACCGGCCTTCAGCCTGTTGGCGCGCCTTCAGGTCCTGTAAAACATGGCGGGCGAGCATGGGTTTCATCTCCCGGGGGACCCCCGGCAAAAAATACAGGCGGCAATCCCCGAGCCGCATACGGAACCCCGGGGCCGTGCCGTTTTTGTTTTCCAGAACCACGGCCCGGTTAGGCAGCAGGGCCTGTTTGCGGTTGGCCGCGGTCATTTCCAAGCCCCGGTACCGAAAGAATCTTTCCATCTGTGTCAATGCCTCCGGGTCTTCTCTCAGCTCGACACCAGCCGCCAGGGCCGCGGCCGCCGCGGTCACATCGTCCATTGTCGGCCCCAGGCCGCCGGTGACCACGGCCACTTCCGCGCGCCGGGCCATCGCCTGCAGCACCTCGGCAATCAGCTCCGTATCATCGCCCACACAGGTATGGCGCAGGACGCTGATGCCCCCGGACTCAAGCGCGTCGGCAATGACGGCGGCATTCGTATCGGCAATGGCGCCGGAGCGCACCTCGTCACCCGTGGAAAGAATTTCAGCCCGCATATGGTTTGCTCCCCTGTTGTAGTTTAGAATGGCACTGGATTGGGCGTTGATGGCCCCCTCTCCAATCGCAGGCGCCACCATAAATGGATCGCCGCCAAATGGCAAACGTATCGCCAAATTAATCGTCCGTGTTCACCATCCGATTGAAAAGCGATTCCCATACATTCCTTTATGGCGAATCAGCGGAACTGTTCCTCAAGCCTTGCATTGCATGGTCATATCTCCCCATGATATGGCTCACTATCATTCGCTTAGACCTCTCGTTTTAGGATTGATCGAAACCGTCCACCACGGGTGGCGGACACGGAGGGGTTCGACCAATCTGGAGCGTTTTTATTAAAGCGTTTCTTCATTTTCTGTCCCGTGACAGAAAACGAAGCCAAAGAGCACGCCCGTGCCCCGCTTAACCCTGCGCGTCGTCGGAGCGGCCGGAGCACGCGGAAACTCACCCGCCTTCGCTTTAGCTACGGCGGGTTCAGACAGTCCGCGCGCTTTTTCCCGTCCGCCCCGCCGATGCTCGGCGCGGGACAATGGGAAAACCAAAAGCGCCAAACCATTACTCCGTCCTGCCGAATCCCGGAGTGGTGTCCGGTACAAGTACTAATCCGGCATCTCTTGGCCAAGGTATTAAAATGCAACAGATTCCGGATAAATTCCGAAATGACAGCTAACATCCTTTTTTAGGAGTCCCCCATGTCTCGCCTGCTCATCACAAATGCAAAAATCGTCAACGAAAATAAAATCACCAGCGGAGACGTATGGATAGATAAGGGCCGCATCGAAGCCTTGGGCGGTGACCTGAGCGGGCGAACGGCCGACACGGTCATCGATGCCGCCGGTCGCCATTTACTGCCCGGCCTGATTGACGATCAGGTGCATTTCCGGGAGCCGGGGCTGACCCACAAGGGGGATATCGCCTCAGAATCCCGGGCGGCCGTGGCCGGCGGCATCACCAGCTTCATGGAGATGCCCAACACCATCCCCACCACCACCGACCACCAGGCCCTGGAATCCAAACGCGCCATCGCCTCCCGTTCGGCCCACGCCAACTATGCCTTTTACCTGGGTGCCACCAATACCAATATCGATGCGATCCGCACCCTCGATCCACTGAAAACCTGCGGCGTCAAGGTTTTCATGGGCGCTTCCACAGGCGACATGCTGGTGGATGATCCCGCAACGTTGGAAAAGATCTTCGCCGATTCCCCTGTTATCGTGGCCACCCACTGCGAAGACACGCCCACCATCGTTGCCAACGAAGCCCGTTTCCGGGAGCGTTACGGCGATAATGTGCCCATGCACTGCCACCCGGCGATTCGCAGCCGGGAGGCCTGCCTGAAATCGTCTTCCCTGGCGGTGGATCTGGCCAGGCGCCACGGCACGCGCCTGCATGTCCTGCACCTGACCACGGCCGATGAACTGGCCCTTTTCAGTACGGCGCCCACCGATCAGAAATCCATCACGGCGGAAGTCTGCGCCCACCATCTTTTCTTCAATGACGCCGACTACCAAACCCGCGGCACGCGCATCAAATGCAACCCCGCCGTCAAGGGGGAAAGCGACCGCCAGGCCCTGCTCCAGGCCGTCATCGACGGCCGTATCGACATCATCGCCACGGATCACGCCCCCCATACCCTGGAAGAGAAGCAGAACCCTTACTTCAAAGCCCCTTCCGGGCTGCCCCTGGTCCAGGATGCCCTGCCCTCCCTGCTGGAACATCATCACCGGGGCGTGCTGCCCCTGCCCCTGATCGTCGAAAAGACCAGCCATGCCGTGGCCCGTCTATTCAATGTTCAGGATCGGGGCTTCATTCGCGAGGGCTACTGGGCCGATCTGGTGCTGGTGGATATAGACCGCCCCCATACGGTGGAACCCGGAGCGGCCATTGCCAAATGCGGGTGGTCCCCTTTTGATGGCCACCGTTTTCAATCATCGGTGGATCTGACCATCGTCAACGGCCGGATCGTCTACCAGGATGGCCGCTTCCCCGAGCCGCCCCGGGGGGTGGCACTGACATTCAAGCGGACCTGAATACGTGCCAGGGCAACGGATGTCGATATCACAGAAAATGAGGGGCTTGGTTGTGACAGGAAACTATGGTATCAGAGCCTACCAACAGGAACTTATAAGGACCAAACACGATACCTAAGGAAAGACCATCAGCATGCGAACGATATCGATGCTACTCACTTTATTGATCGTACTGGGATCCGCAGCCACCGGGTCGGCGGAAAATGTAATGCAGGGTTTTTCCGGTATTCTCTGGGGCACATCGATCGAAGATGTCCGCGGTCTGCACGAAACCGCCCGCAGCGGTGATATCCATTATTACAAGCGCACCGAAGATTTTTACAGCATTGCCGGGGTCACCCTGTCGGAATTGATCTATGGTTTTTTCCAGGGTCAGTATTTTGCCGCCTACATGCCATTGAACGCCGCCGATGACGTCGCCAAAGTGAAACAGCACCTGGACACCGTCTACGGAGATGCCCGCGCCCAGCTGCGCATCAACCAGACCATCTACATCTGGGATTTCCTCGATGTGAAGATCAAGCTGAAACAGTACCGTGATCAGCCTCGATCCAAACTGTCCTTCTATTATGTTCCCCTGTCCACCAAGGCCAACGCGGCGAAATCCGGGACCGGCAGCGACGTGATCATCCCCCTGGATACCGGCGAACCGGAATACGATTTCTAAATCGTATCCTTTTATGAACGCAACGTTTAAAAAAAATCACGCCGTCGCCCCGGTCATTTTGACCGGAATAGATAAAATAGTTCACAATTTCGACATATTGTATCCTTCCTTCCACGCTGGCACCATATTTGCTGTAACCTATTAGGGTAATTCTCCCCACGATCCCGAATAAGCAAGACCCAGGTGGTTCCGAATGACAACGTCCGCATTAAAAAAAGTTCTGGTGGTCGATGATTTCGAAGGTGTGGCAACCCTTGTCAAAGAAGCGATCGAAGACATTAATTATACGGTTAAGACCGCCTGCAGTGCCGAAGACGGCTATCGCACCTATTTGCGTTTCAAACCCGACATCCTGATTACCGATATTGAAATGGGCGCTAAAAACGGGTTCGAACTGGCCGAGGACATCCGCTCCATCGACCCGGAAATCAAAATCATCTTTATGAGCGGGTATTCCGACAAACTTGAGAACCGCCGTCAATCCGAAACCGACACCTGTTCCACCGCGTTTCTCCCCAAACCGTTTTCCCTGGATGATCTGTACGATCATCTGGATCAATTCGGAAAAGCGGTCTGCCATTGAGCGAAGAAGGAAAGTTGCATGAAAAAACCTGCCCACGAGGATGCCATCGTTTCTCGATATGCTGAAGAAAAACCGTTTCGCATGTCCGACCGGGGTTATCCCGCCGTGTCGGATATTCATGATATCGAAGATACCCTCCGCATTCTATCGCCGAAGGCAATGCCGATTCACTTTCCCCGCAACCGCTTTTTTGGCGGCATCTGCCTGGCCCTACCCTTCTCCGCCCTGATGTGGTTTCTGGTTTATTTCGTCCTGCAACATGTGATTTAGTGTCCATCCATAAATGGCATCTTTTGGCCCCGAGCGGCGTTTTCGCTCTTTTGAAATCCTCGAAATAGTCTACTATTCCTGCGGTTTCCACCCACCGTAGAGGATAAATCAGGCGGGAAGTCCCGTCTATCGGGAAAAATCGCTCAGACCTTGCTCGGAACCAAAATCTACCATCTCTGGACGAACACGATTTAACACCAACCCGCCAAAATCTCCGCTTTTCGTCGTCTTTTTACAAAATAAAAAAAGCCTGCAATTCCCTTGCGGGATTTGCAGGCTTGATAAGATGCGTCTTTGGAGGCGGCAGGCGGATTCGAACCGCCGAATAACGGCTTTGCAGGCCGCTGCCTTACCACTTGGCTATGCCGCCAAAAAAAATGGAGCGGGAAACGGGATTTGAACCCGCGACTTCGACCTTGGCAAGGTCGCACTCTACCACTGAGTTATTCCCGCTCAGTTAAGAAAAGACTTTTTATCGATTCCAGCGCCTGATGTCAACAAAAAAATTAGCGTTTCAACACGCTCCGGAAGCGAAGAAAATAATCGGCGCCCGACCACACGGTCAGCAACAGGGCACACCACAGAAAGAACATGCCGATCAGGTGGAACTGAATGCCAAGGTAAGGATAATGGATCAGCAGCGGGATGATGGCGGCAATCTGAAAGCCGGTTTTGTACTTGCCCAGATTGGAGGCCGAGACATCCTCGTGGCTTTCGGCCATCAGGTTGCGCAAACCCGTCACCGCCAGTTCTCGCCCGATGATAATGCACACGATCCAGGCCGGCACCCAGCCCAGCGAAGTCATCATGATAAAAGCCGAAGACACCAGCAGCTTGTCGGCCACCGGATCCATCACCTTGCCGAAGCTGGACTCCAGGCCCAGCCGCCGTGCGAAAAAGCCATCCAAAGCATCCGTAATGGATGCGATGCTGAAAATCAGGGCGGCCAGGAAGGTGGTAAACCGGTTCGGGAACAACAGGAGCACCACCAGCCCGGGAATTGCCAGGACCCGGTAAAGGGTTAGATTGTTGGGATTGCTGAAATGGCTTTTAAGGCGTTCCGACAGTTCCATACCACAGGCTCGCTGTTTGTTGGGGGTTAGTTGCCGGCCTTCTTCCAGTCGTCCAGGAAAGACTGAATCCCCTTGTCTGTCAGCGGATGGGCCGCCAGTTTCTTGAGAACGTTGAACGGTATCGTAGCGACATCGGCGCCGATCAGGGCCGTGTCGAGAACGTGCATGGGATTGCGGATGCTGGCCACGATGATTTCGGTTTCGTAAGCGTAATTGCTGAAAATATCAGCCACCTGCTCGATCAACATCATCCCCTCCTGGGACAGGTCGTCGAGGCGCCCGACAAAGGGGCTGACATAAGTCGCCCCGGCTTTGGCGGCCATCAGGGCCTGGAGGGCCGAAAAAACCAGGGTCACATTGGTTTTGATGCCTTCTGCCGTGAGGGTGCGCACCGCTTTCAACCCGTCGGTGGTCATGGGGATCTTCACCACGATGTTGGCGTGAATTTTGGCCAGTTCACGGGCTTCCGCAACCATGCCATCGGTCTCCAGACTGATCACCTCGGCACTGATGGGGCCGTCCACAACCTTGCAGATCGCGGTGATGATTTCCTTGAAATCCCCTTTTTCGCGGGCGATCAGGGTCGGGTTGGTGGTCACGCCATCCACCATTCCCATGGCGTTGGCTTCTTTGATTTCATCGATGTTGGCGGTATCAATGAAGAATTTCATTCGATCGCAATCCTCCTGGCTGGGTATTCATTCAATAGGGTTATGATTTATTCTCGGACGCATGTTCCCGGCGGTATCGCTCGCGGCATGCTTCGCTGCAAAAATAGAGAACTTCATCCCCTTCATGCAAAGCGATGGCGCTTCGCTGGGCAATGTAAGTCTTGCACACCGGATCCTGAACCAGGACGTCATCAACGGCATTCCCGCTGCGGCCGTTCAAATCCTCCGGCCGGGCCATGGTGCCGATCATCCAAGACTTCAGGGCCCGATAAAAGACATAGCCCACCACGGCAATAATGATGAATTTAAGCATCGATTCGCATCACCTCCTGCCTGTCGTCACCCAGGCCTTCGAGCAATGCGGCAACATGGGATCCAAGGAGCGGGTGCACAAGATGGGGATCTATATCACAGATGGGCTGCAACACAAAACGCCTTTTGTGCATGCGGGGATGGGGCAGCTCCAGGTCCACGCTTTTCAGCACCAGGTCGTCATAGAAAATCAGATCCAAATCCAGGATGCGGGGTCCGAAGCGGATTGCTTTCTCCCCCTGCCCGGCCGCCGCCTGGACGGCTCCGGTGGCCGCCAGCAGCTGGTGCGGGCTCAGGGATGTCACAATGCGGAAGGCGGCATTGACGAACCAGTCCTGGTCGGCATAGTCCACCGGCGCCGTGCGGTAAAATGGCGAGGTGGCCGTCAGCGCGATGTCCGGGTGGGCGGCCACCCGGGATATACCGAACCGGCAATGGGCCATTGTATCCCCCAGATTGGACCCCACCGAAATATAGGCCACATGAGCGTGCCGGGGATTCAAGTCGGCTTTTCCGTCTGTCCTTGTCATGCCAGCAGCGCATCCGGATGAAGTTCGCCGGTGTAGACGATACGGGCATCGCCCTCCATATAGACCTCCCGGAACCGGTCGCCCTCCCGCTCGAAATGAATGGTGAGCACGCCGCCGCTGCGGGTGGTCACCGGGATTGGGGATGGCCAGTCCCGGCAGGCGGCCGTCACCAGGGCGCTGGCGACACATCCCGTGCCGCAGGCCAGGGTTTCGTCCTCCACACCCCGCTCATAGGTTCGCACCTGAAGACCGCCTTCGGCCAGGGGAGACACGAAATTGACATTGGTGCCGGCCGGGGCGAATCGGTCATGGTAGCGAATGGCCCGCCCCGCGGGCACGATATCCGCCGTGGCCAGGTCCTCCATGGCCACCACCACATGGGGCACCCCGGTGTTGATGCTGCTGATCATCAGGGGACCATTATCCAGGTCTATCCGGTATTCCAGCCGGCAATCCCCGGGCGGCGTCATTTTGACTTTGGCCTGGTCGCCGCGCATTTCCGCCTGGATGGGCCCGGCATCCGTCTTGAAAGTCATCTGCGGACCGGCGATGCCCAATTCGTGGGCATAGCGGGCGGCGCACCGCGCCCCGTTGCCGCACATCTCCGCCCGGCTGCCGTCGGAATTGTAAAACTGCCACTGAAAGTCAAAGCCCGCGGCGTCTTCGATGAGGATCAGGCCGTCCGCCCCCACCGAAAGCTTCCGGCGGCAAACCCGCCGTGCCAGATCGGCCGGATCGGCGGCCACCCGCCCGGAACGGTTGTCGATGAGGATGAAATCGTTGCCGCACCCGTTCATTTTGGTGAAGGGAATCATCTCCATACCAGCCCACCTCGCTCAGAGAAAATCGGGGATCGTCTCCCCGTAAATCAGATCCGCATACGTCTGCCGATCCCGGATGACGCTGAAGGCGTCGTCCCGCACCATCACCTCCGCCAGCCGCAGACGCGAGCAGTAATTGGAGGCCATGGTAAATCCGTAAGCCCCCGCACTCATCACAGCCAGAAGATCCCCCGGGGCCGCATCCGGCACATCCCGGTCCCGGGAGAGAAAATCGCCGGTCTCACAGATGGGGCCCACCACGTCGGCCCTGATCCGCTGACCGCCGGCGGCCTCCCGCACCGGCCAGAGGTCGTGAAAGGCGTCGTATAGGGACGGGCGGATCAGATCGTTCATACCCGCATCCACCACCATGAAGCGTTTCTGGTCGCCGTCCTTGCGGTACAGCACACGGGTGACCAGGATGCCGGCATTGCCCACGATAACCCGGCCGGGTTCCAGGACCAGCCGCACGTCCAGCCCGGCCAGACCTTCCCGGATGGCCGTGCCGTAGTCCAACGGGTGGGGGGGCTGCTCGTCGTGGTAGGTGATGCCCAGCCCGCCCCCCACATCCACCACGCTGATGGCGATGCCCTCCCGGGCCAGCTGCTCGATCAACTCCCGCAGACGCGCCAGGGCATCCCGGAAGGGCGCTGCTTCGGTGATCTGGGAGCCGATATGACAATCGATGCCCCTGACATCCACGTGCGCCATGTCCCGGGCCTGACGGTAGAGGTCCATGGCCGCCCGGGGTGACAATCCGAATTTGTTTTTCTTCAGCCCCGTGGAAATATAGGGGTGGGTTTTGGGGTCCACGTCCGGGTTGACGCGCACGGCAACAGGGGCGCGCCGGCCCAAGGCTCCGGCCCGTGCGTTGATGAGTTCCAGTTCCGGCCGGGATTCCACGTTCAGCATGAAGATGCCGTGCTCCAGGGCATAGTCGATCTCCGCAGCGGTTTTGCCGACGCCGGAGTAGACAATGGTGGCCGGATCGAACCCGGCCTTGAGGCCGCGGTAGAGTTCACCGCCGGAAACAATGTCGAGACCGCCGCCCATCCCGGCAAACAGCCGCAGGACAGCCTGGCTCGAATTGGCTTTGGCCGAATAGCAGACCATCCGGTCCATGCCTTCGAACGCCTGGTCAAAAGCCTGGAAATGGCGCGTCAGGGTGGCGTGGCTGTAGAGATAGAAAGGGGTGCCGACCTGTTCGGCGATGGCGTCGATGGATGTCCCCTCGCAGCAAAGCCTGCCGTCGCGATACTGGAAATGATGCATGCTAACCTCCCTGGGGCGCGCGCCTGTATAAATAGGTGATCATGGGTTCGCCTCACCGGGAACAAAACTATTCCCGCAGAGCGAAAGGCCTATAGTTTCCCCCTTTTGGGATTTGATTGGATAGCTTCAATCCAAATTAAGGGCCACCCGAAACGCTACCGGCCAGTTTGTACCGTTTCATGCATCAATCCGTGGTGATGGCCACGATGTTGGAATCCGGCCCGAGCCGTCCCTGCGCGTCAACAGGCACGACTTTGAAGCGATAGCGGGTGCCCGGCAGCTGCGCTTCCCGATAGGTCATCTTCGGGGCGGCCGCCGCCCCCGCCCCCATGGGCACGGTGGCCACCGGCTTGAACAGGATCGGACAGCCTTCGCAAACATCCGCTGTGACCGGGTCCGCCGCCCGGTAAATCCGGTAGCCGTCCACGCCTTCGACCTTCTCCGCGTTTACCGCGGTCCAGTTCAACACGATGTCGCCGCCCGCCAGGGCAACCGCCAGGTTCCGGACACCGGCGGGCATTTCAACATCGGGCAGCCGTGGCGGCCCCTTTTTGCCGCAGCCCGCCGGCAATGCGCAGAGCAATGCCGTCATCAAACCGACAAGGATTGTGGTCCCACCGTGTTTCAGCCATCGCATACGCATGGTCTCTCCGTCACACCTTTATTGGGGAAGCGTTTCAGCGGCCAGCTGTTCCGCCGCCGCTTGAACAGCGGCGCGGACATTGTCCGTGGCCGTGCCGCCCTTGGATGTCCGCCGATCAATGACCTGCTCCACGGTCAGGGCCTCGAACAGGCCGGCATCGATAACATCGGAAAACGTCCGCATCTCTTCGAGGGACAGTTGATCCAGCTCCTTGCCCTGGTCGAGGGCGAACGCCACGGCCCGTCCCACCACGGCGTGGGCTTCGCGAAAGGGTATCCCCTTGCCCACCAGGTAATCGGCCATATCCGTGGCATTGAGAAATCCGGTGGTCGTGGCCCGGCGCATGACATCGGTTTTAAAGGTCACCCGCGGCAGCATTTTGGCCATCACGTCGATGCAGGCCGTCAGGGTGTCCACCGTGCTGAAGATCGGCCCCTTGTCTTCCTGCATGTCCCGGTTGTAGGCCATGGGAAGCCCTTTCATAGTGGTCAGCAGGGCCACCAGATCACCGAAGACGCGCCCGGTCTTGCCCCGGATCAGCTCCGGCACATCCGGGTTTTTCTTCTGGGGCATGATGCTGCTGCCGGTGGAAAAGGCGTCCGGCATTTCGATGAACCCGAATTCACTGCTGGCCCACAGGACAAGTTCTTCGGACAGGCGGCTGAAGTGCACCATGCAAATGCTGGCCGCGGACAAGAACTCCAGCATGAAATCCCGGTCCGCCACCGCGTCCATGCTGTTGGCCGAAACCCCGGCAAAACCCAGTTGCGCCGCTGTATCGTCACGGTCGATGGGAAAGGTCGTACCGGCCAGGGCGGCGCACCCCAGGGGCATGACATCAATGCGGGTCAGGGCATCGCGAAAGCGGTCGCTGTCCCGCGTGAACATTTCGTAATAGGCCAGCAGGTGGTGGGACAACAGCACCGGCTGGGCCCGCTGCATGTGCGTGTAACCCGGCATGACCGCTCCCAACTGGGACCGGGCCGCGTCCACCAAAACCCGGCGCAGGGCATGCAATTGGCGGATGATGTGACAGGTCTCCTCCCGCAGGTATAGCCGGGCATCCAGGGCCACCTGGTCGTTGCGGCTGCGGGCCGTGTGCAGCTTGCGGGCCACGGGCCCCACGATGTCGGACAGCCGGCTTTCCACGTGCATGTGAATGTCTTCCAGGCGGTCGACGAAAACGAACCGGTCCGTTTCGATCTCTTCCCGGATTTGCGCCAGCCCCTGCACAAGCTGATCCGCGTCGTCTTCGCTGATAATGCCCGTATGGGCCATCATGCGGCAGTGGGCCATGCTGCCATCGATATCATGGCGGTAAAGCCGTTTGTCGATGGCAATGGAGGATGTAAACGCCTCCACGGTTTGGTCCGTACTTTCGGAAAAGCGCCCGTCCCAGGGTTTTTCGGCCATGGTCTGCCTCCTACTGTTGCGCCAGCATCTTCTGGATCCGCAGCCGCAGGGCGTTCAAGCGGATAAAGCCTTCGGCGTCCTGATGGCTGTAGACTTCGTCGTCCTCGAAGGTTGCAAAGTCTTCCCGATACAAGGATCGATCCGACTTGCGTCCGCTTACCCGGCAGTTGCCCTTGAACAGCTCCAGCCGCACCACCCCGGCCACGTTCTGCTGGGTCATATCCACCATGTTTTGCAGGACGGCCATCTCGGGGGAGAACCAGAACCCGTTGTAAATCAACTGGGCATATTTGGGGACCAGGGAATCCCGCAGGTGCAGGACTTCCCGATCGAGGGTGATGGATTCCATGCCCATGTGGGCGATCCGCAGGATGGTGCCGCCGGGGGTTTCATAAACCCCCCGGGACTTCATGCCCACAAAACGGTTTTCCACGATGTCCATGCGGCCGATGCCGTGCCGCCCGCCCAGTTCGTTCAGCCGCTGCAGCATGGCCGCCGGCGACAGGGCTTCGCCGTTGATGGCCGTCGGGTTGCCCTGCTCAAAAGCGATTTCGATGGTCTCGGGCTGATCCGGGGCCTCGAGCGGCGACCGGGTCAGAGTAAAAATATCTTCCGGCGGTGCGGCCCAGGGATCTTCCAGGATGCCCCCCTCGTAGCTGATGTGCAGCATGTTGCCGTCCGTGCTGTAGGGCTTGGCATGGGTGGTGGGCACGTCGATGCCGTGGCGTTGGGCAAAATCCATGAGGATGGTCCGGGAGTTCAGGTTCCATTCGCGCCAGGGAGCGATGATCTTGATATGCGGGTTGAGGGCGAGATACCCCAGTTCGAAGCGCACCTGATCGTTGCCCTTGCCGGTGGCGCCGTGGCTCACGGCATCGGCATCTTCTTCGGCGGCAATCTCGATCTGACGCTTGGCGATCAGGGGACGGGCGATGGACGTGCCCAGCAGATAGGTTCCTTCGTAGATGGCGTTGGCGCGAAAGGCGGGGAAGACATAGTCCCGAACGAATTCTTCCTTCAAATCCTCCACGTAAGCCTTGGTCGCCCCGGTTTTCATGGCGTTGGCTTCCACGTGGGCCATGTCGTCCACCTGGCCCAGATCGGCCGAAAAAGTGACCACCTCGCAGTCATAGGTTTCGATGAGCCATTTGAGAATTACCGATGTATCCAGGCCGCCGGAATAGGCCAGCACCACTTTATTCACGTTGACAGTCAATTTGTTTAAACCTCCGTTGATAGAATAGCGTCCAGGCAATCGATCAGTGCATCGATCTCACGGGTCGAAATGATCAGCGGGGGGGCAAACCGCAGGATGTCCCCCTGCACACAGTTGATGACGAAACCGCGCTCCAGGCATGCGTTCACGATGGATGCGCCGTCTTCCTTCAGTTTGAGCCCCAGCAGCAGCCCCCGGCCCCGCACGCCTTCGATACGGGCATGACGGTTCTTGAGTTCCTGCAGGCGTTCCCGGAAATAGGCCCCGGTCTGTTCGGCACGGGCCACCAGGTCTTCGGCTTCAATAGTTCGGACCACCGCCAGGGCGCCCGCCGTGATGATGGGCGTGCCGCCGAAGGTGGTGGCATGGGCCCCGGGACCGAAGGCCCCGGCCGCGGCTTCCCGGGCCAGCATGGCGCCGATGGGCAGCCCGTTGCCCAGGGATTTGGCCAGGGTCATGATATCCGGTGTGACGCCCTCGTGCTCATGGGCGAAAAGCCTGCCGGTCCGTCCCATGCCGGTCTGGACCTCGTCCAGGATCATCAAGGCACCGCGCTCGTCGCACAGCCGTCGAACCGCCGCCAGGTAACCGGGATCCGGGCAGACAATGCCCCCCTCCCCCTGGATCGGCTCCAGCATAACGGCGCACACGGAGGCATCGACCCGGGCCGCCAGGGCCTCCACATCGTTGAAGGGCACAAAGTCAAAGCCCTCTAAAACCGGCTCGAACCCCTTGCGGATTTTGGCCTGCCCGGTGGCCGACAGGCTGCCCATGGTACGGCCGTGGAACGACTGTTCCATGGCGATAATGCGATAGCGGTCTTTGGCCCCCTGATCTGAAAAGTATTTGCGGGCCAGCTTGATGGCGGCCTCGTTGGCCTCGGCCCCGCTGTTGCAGAAGAAAACGCGATCCGCAAAAGAATGCTGGATCAGCCATTGGCCCAGTTCCACCTGGGGCCGGGTGTAAAAAAGATTGGAGACGTGCAGCAGTTGGCCGGCCTGTTCGGCCAGAGCGGCCTGCACCGCCGGGTGGGCATGGCCCAGTCCGCAAACGGCAATGCCGGCCAGAAAATCGGTGTACTGCCGCCCCGCCGTGTCCCACAGGGTTGCGCCCTGTCCCTTGTCGAAAACCACCGGCATCCGACTGTAGGTCTTTGCCAAGATCTTATCAGCTGTCTCGATCGTCGCCTGTGTCATTCCGTCACTTCCGTTCCAATTCCGCTGTCGGTGAAAAGTTCGAGCAGCAGGGCATGGCGTTTGGTCCCGTTGATGATCGGAACCTTGCCCACCCCCTCCTGCAGTGCTGCCAGGGCGTATTCAATTTTGGGAATCATGCCGCCGGATACCGTGCCGTCGGCGATCAGATCCTGGATGGCCGTCCGGCTGATGGAGGAGATCAGCTGCCCGTCGCCATCCAGCACGCCGTCCACATCCGTCAGATAGACCAGGCGTCCGGCCTGGAGGGCGCGCGCCAGATGGCTCGCCACCAGATCGGCATTGATGTTGAAGGTTTCCCCCGCAGGCCCGGTGCCCACCGGCGCCACGATGGGGATAAACCCCTGTTCGGCGAGGGTGTGGATGATATGGGGACGAACCTGGGTCACGTTGCCCACCAGTCCCGGATCGATGATTTCCGGGGGGGCATCACCCTGGTCCTGTTTGACAATCCGCAATTTCTCGGCCTCGATAAGCCCGCCGTCCTTGCCGCTCAGGCCCACCGCCTTGCCGCCGTGCCGGTTGATCAGGGCCACGATGCTTTTGTTGACCTTGCCGCCCAGTACCATTTCCACCACGTCCATGGTGCGTTCATCGGTCATCCGCATGCCGCGCACGAACTTGGGGCGAATCCCCATCTGATCCAGCACGGCATTGATCTGGGGGCCGCCGCCATGCACCACCACGGGGTTCAGACCGATAAATTTCAACAGGGTCACATCCTGGGCGAAATCGTCCCGCAGCTGCGGATCGACCATGGCATGGCCGCCGTATTTGATGACCATCGTCATCCCGGAAAACCGCCGGATATACGGCAGGGCCTCCACCAGAATATCAGCGACGCTGGGGGTCTGCTTCGGATCGGCTTGTGTCATGGGTTCCTGCTCCTTTTGCTTTCTGGCCGCGTTGGGCGGATGCCGTATGGGGCCTACAGAATGTAGCGGCTCAGGTCTTCGTCGTCCTTGACACGCTGCAGTTTGGCGACAACATCATCGCGGTCGATGACGATGGTTTTGGCATCGACATCCGGTGCCTCGAAGAGAATATCTTCCAACAGGCATTCCATGAGGGTGTGCAGTCTGCGGGCCCCGATGTTTTCGGTGCGTGCGTTCACCTCTTCGGCAATCGCCGCGATGGTTTTCACGGCATCGTCCGTGAAGGAGAGGCTCACCCCCTCCGCCTCCAGCATGGCCTGGTATTGCAGCAGCAGGGCGTTGCGCGGCTCCTTGAGAATCAGGTAGAAATCGTCCTTGTCCAGGGAATCGAGCTCCACCCGAATGGGAAAACGGCCCTGAAGCTCCGGAATCATGTCGGCGGGCTTGATGGTGTGAAACGCCCCGGCGCCGATGAACAGGATGTGATCCGTCTTGACCGGACCGTATTTGGTGTTGACCGAACTGCCCTCCACGATGGGCAGCAAATCCCGCTGGACCCCCTCCCGGGAAACATCGGGGCCCTGGCGGCTGTCCGACCCCACGATCTTGTCGATTTCGTCCAGAAAGATGATGCCCGACTGCTCCACCTTTTCGACGGCGCTCTTCACCACCTTGTCCATGTCCACCAGACTCTGGGCTTCTTCCTGGATCAGAATCTCCCGGGCCTGATGCACCTTCATTTTACGCTTCTTGGTGTTTTTCGGCAGGAGTCCCCCCAGCATGTCCTTGAAATTGAACCCCATTTCTTCCATGCCGGAATTGGAAAAAATCTCCACCATGGGGGTGGACCGGTCGCTGACATTCACTTCCACTTCCCGCTCGTCCAGCTTCCCGTCCTTGAGCATGCGGCGGAGCTTGTCCCGGGTGTGGGAAGAAACCTCCGCGGGTGCTTCGGCCGCATCCCCGTTGGCGGATGGCGCCGCCGGCCGCAGTTGAAATCCCCCCTGGGGAGCGGGTTTGGGCAGCAGGATGTCCAGCAGGCGTTCTTCCGCCAGTTCCCGGGCCTTGGGCTGCGCCTCCTCCTGGGCCCGGGCCTTGAGCTGGTTGATGGTCAGTTCCAGAAGATCCCGCACCATGGATTCCACATCACGCCCCACGTAACCCACTTCGGTAAACTTGGAGGCCTCCACTTTGTAAAACGGTGCGTCCGCCAACAGGGAAAGGCGGCGGGCGATCTCTGTCTTGCCGACCCCGGTGGGCCCGATGAGAATGATATTTTTCGGGGCGATCTCGTCCTGCAGATCTTCCCGGACATGCTGCCGGCGCCAGCGGTTCCGCAGGGCGATGGCAACGGAGCGTTTGGCCTGATGCTGGCCGATGATATAGCGATCAAGCTCCCGGACGGTTTCCGCCGGTTTGAGTTGTTTCATGGTTTTCAAAGTCCTGTATAAGAGCGGCATTTTCCGCGCCTTTCGCATCGCGTCGGCTCACGCTTCTTCGATGGTCAATTGGTGATTGGTGAACACACAAATGTCAGCGGCAATCTGCATGGCCGCCTCCACGATCTGGCGGGCGGTCATGTCGGCATGAACCGTCAGGGCCCGGGCCGCGGCCTGGGCGGCGATCCCGCCGGACCCGATGGCCAGAACCCCCTCGTCCGGTTCGATCACGTCTCCGGTACCGGATATCAGCAGGGTGCTATCTTCATCCGCCGCGATCATCAGCGCCTCGAGCCGGCGCAGGTATTTGTCCGTGCGCCACTCCCGCGCCAGCTCCACGGCACTGCGCACCAGATTGCCGTTGTAACGCTCGAGTTTGCCCTCCAGCTTTTCCGACAGGGTCAGGGCGTCCGCCGTGGCCCCGGCAAAACCGACGATGATGCGGTCGTTGTAGATGCGGCGCACCTTGCGGGCGTGGTGTTTGACCACCGTGTTGTTCATACTCACCTGACCGTCGCCGGCCACGGCCAGCTGGCCCTGGTGGCGCACCGCCAGAATGGTCGTTCCCCTTATTTTCATGATCGTACCTTCTTTTCCGATTAAGGGCCGTCCTTATTTACGCGGATGGGCCTTGTCATAGACTTCCATCAGGCGATCGATGCTCACATGGGTGTATTTCTGGGTTGTGGAAAGGCTTTCGTGCCCCAGCAACTCCTGCACCGCCCGAAGATCCGCCCCGGCATTCAACATGTGGGTAGCAAAGGTGTGGCGCAGGGTGTGGGGGGAAACCGGCACCATCATCCCGCAGGCCCGCACCAGTTGATCGAGGCAGCGCGCCATGGACCGCACCGACAGCCGCCGCTTGAATTTGTTCAAAAACAATGCCCCCGCCTGATCGGGCGCAATCCCGGTCTCCTGATAGAGTTTTTCCCGGTAGTCCCGGATCGCCCGGGCCGCCTTGGCCCCGATTGGGACCATCCGCTCCTTGTTCCCCTTGCCCGCCACCTTGATGGTCAGCCCTTCCAGGTCCACATGGATGGTGTCCAGCCCGGCCAGCTCACTGATGCGGACACCCGCAGTATAGAGGGTCTCGAAGATCGCCCGGTTGCGCAAGTCGAAAACCGTTTCGTCGGGAATGGCATCCAGCAGCCGGAACATGTCATCCACCGTGAGGCAGGCGGGGATCTTTTTCCCCTGTTTGGGGGTTTGCACCGCCTCGGCCGGGTTGACTTCGAGCACCCCCTGCCGGACGAGGAATCGGAAAAAGCTGCGCACGGCCGACAGCTTGCGGGCAATGGTGGTCTTCCGGTTCTTCCGGTACAACTCCGCCAGGTAGCCCCTCACGGCCAGGGCATCCACCTTCCGGGGATCAAACGGCGCCGCGTCCTCGTCCCCCCCAGCGGCAATGCCGGCAAATTCCTCCAGGTCGTGGCGATAGGCCCGTATGGTATGCGCGGAATAGCCCTTCTCAGCCGACAGGGATTCCAGGAACGATGCCAGCAGCGGTATCCGTGATGATTGTGTTTCCAAAGTCGCGCCTAACGACAGGGCCGGCTCCCGTCCAAAGAGAAGTTACGGCGCCATCAGCGATGCGATCTCCTCCCAGGAAGATACCTCCCGGAAGGGATGCGGATAACGGTTCCAGGGCTGCACGTACAGAATGGGTGTGATGCCCACCCGGCTCAAATGGAAGCAGGTTTCCAGCCGATCCTCCACGAACACGCGAATGCCCTCCGCAAGCAGCACGTCGGCCTTGGCTTCGAAGGAACCGGTGGCCTCCACCTCGATCTGGTCGGGCGCCAGGGGCAGGTTGCGTTCCAGCCAGGTCCGGATCACATCGGCCTCGGGGCGGGCCGTCACAAAACGGACGGTCTGCCCCTGTTGGCCGAATCGGGCCATGTGCGGCCCCATGCCGTCCATGGGGCGCAGCCGAGGGGTGTGCGTCCCCGCAATGATCTGGTCGATGACGGCTGCGATGATCTCCGGGTCCAGATCGAGACAATCCTCGAGGTTATAACTGGTGATATCCTCGTAGCGCAGGTGCTCGACCTGAAAAGATTCCCGGGCGATATCGATAAACAACCGCATTGTGTCGGCGATGACGCCGTCGATATCAAAGGCGGTCGTCGCCGGCGCCAGGCCATGATAATCCGAATTGTCCGTCACCAGGGCCCTACGGGGCGCCCCGGAAGGCATTTTAATGGCCGCGTCCATACGGTTGCGTTCCGTCAGGCCGACCGTCGGGTGCGGCTCTTGAGGCGGGAGATCTTGCGTTTGTAAATGGTGGCCATGCGGCTGTCTTTGTCTTCCAGAGCAGCGGCCCTTTTCACTTTCAGGTCCTTGATCTTGGCTTTGACCTCACGCAGCGAAGCATCCGCTTTTTTCTTGCCGGTCTCTTCGATGCCGCGGGCCTGGCGGATGGCGCTCAGCAATTCAGCCTTGTTCATCCCGTGGGCCCCGGTGATGCCGGATGTTTCCTTGGCGACCTCACGCAGCTCCGTGGCGGTCATCTTCTCGAGGGGTTTTTCCTTGGCCTCTTTATTCTTTCCACCCATGCGCCGTTATCTCCTTTCATGAAAGCACGAGCGAGGGCTGGCAAGCCCCCGCTCCGTAAAACATTTCAGCATATTGCCAATGCGTTTCCGCCGGTGGGAAAACCCAACCTCCCGAACGATCCGTTCAACGTCCGATAAAACGTTCCCAATAAACCACTTCATCATGGGATGTCAACCATCACATCTCCAAGCACCGATGGCCAACCGACATCATCAGGCGTCTTGATCCTCCGCCGCTTTATCCTCGTCCCGCAGCATGCGTTCGATGGGCTTCATCAGCGGCCGAAACAGGTCGATCGGGATCGGAAAAATGGTGGTGGTATTGTTCTCGCTGGCCATCTCGTTGACCGTCTGCAGGTAGCGCAGCTGCAGGGCCACCGGGTATTTAGCGATGATGGAAGCTGCTTCGGACAGCTTGTCGGCGGCCTGGCGTTCACCTTCGGCGTTGATGATCTTGGCCCGCCGGTCACGCTCGGCTTCGGCCTGGCGGGCCATGGCCCGCTGCATCTCCTGGGGCAGATCGATGTGCTTGAGTTCCACCGTGGTCACCTTGATGCCCCAGGGATCGGTGTGGGTATCGAGGATTTCCTGCAGTTCGGCATTGATTTTCTCCCGCTCCGAAAGCAGGTCGTCCAGTTCGGCCTGGCCGCACACGCTGCGGATCGTGGTCTGGGCCAGCTGGGACATGGCATAGCTGTAATTTTCCACCTCGATGATGGCCTTGGTGGGGTCGATCACCCGGAAATAGATCACGGCATTGACTTTGACGGACACATTGTCGCGGGTAATGACATCCTGGGGGTCCACATCCAGGGCCACCAGCCGCAGGCTGACCTTGACCATTTTATCGATAACCGGAATCAGGATGATCAGGCCCGGCCCCTTGGCATTGATGACCCGGCCCAGCCGGAAGACCACCCCGCGCTCGTACTCTCGCAGGATCTTGATGGCCGCGGAAAGAAAGAATACCGCCAGGACGACGATGAGAATCGTGGTATACATGGGACCTCCACTGTGTAAATTGTAAAAATAGACCGCCTGGCTGAAGCCGGCGGTGCGACCCGCGGTCAGGCCTCGTCGTTCACGGCCTCGACCACAGCGGTCAGCCCGTCGACATCCACCACGCGAACCTTGCGGCCCGCTTCCAGGGGCGAATCCGCGCGCGCCTTCCACAGTTCACCATGCACGAACACCTTGCCCTCGGGATCGATGGTCGCTTTTACGGTGCCGACTTCACCGATCAGTCCCTGTCTTCCGGTGCGGGTCACTGCCACCTGGGCCTTGAAGGCCAGCCCGGCCACCACCGCGAAGAAGATGGAGACCGCCCCCACCGCCGGGATCAGGACGCCCAGGGACAGGCGCACGCCGTAATCGGACTCATCGAAGAGCATCAGCCCGCCCAGAAACAGGGCAATGGTGCCGGCCACGCTCAACATGCCGTAGCTGGTGACTTTGATTTCGAGAATAAACAGGATGACGGCCAGGGCCATCAGGAGGATGCCCACATAGTTGACCGGCAGCATCTGGAAGGCGTAGATGGCCAGGATCAGGCACAGGCCGCCGATCACCCCGGGTAAAATGGCCCCGGGATGGGAAAGTTCGAAATATAGGCCGGCCGCCCCGATCAAAAAGAGAATAAAAGCGATGTTGGGATCGCTGATGGCTTTCAGCACCTTGGTCCGCAGCCCCTCTTCCACCACCTTACGGGGCGCATCTTTGACATCCAGGACACCTTTGTCCCTTACCTGGCGGCCATGGAGCAGCCCGACAAGGGCGTCCAGGTCATCGGCCACCATATCGATGACATTTTCACGCAGGGCCTCGGTCTCGGTGATGGATACGCTGTCGCGGATGGCATCCTCCACCCAGTCGGCATTGCGTCCACGCTGTTCGGCCACGCTGCGGGCGTGGGCCACCATGTCGTTCACCACCTTCTCGGACATGGTGTCGTCAATTTCCTTCCCCCCGGCGCCCACCGGGTGGGCCGCCCCGATATTGGTGCCCGGTGCCATGGCGGCAATGTCGGCGGCCATGGTGATCATGACCCCGGCCGATGCGGCCCGCGCCCCTGAAGGGGCCACGAACACCACCACCGGCGTCCTGGCCGCCAGGATGTCCACCACGATGGACCGCATGGCTTCGGCCAGTCCGCCGGGGGTGTCGAGCTGGATGACGATGCAGGCGGCCTTGTCCCGGTCGGCCGCTTCAAGGGCGTCTTCCACGAAGTCCGCCACCCCGGGTCCGATCGGTGCGGCAATGTTCAGGACGTGGACCGCCGGTGCTTCCTCGGCCGCCGCCGTGCCCCACAGACCCAGCAGCACCGCCACGACAATGATCAACAGGCTACGTTCAGTGCGCATGGCCCAATTCCTTCATCAGCAGTTTCATGTCTTCCCACACATCACGCTTCTTGGCCGGGTTGCGCAGGAGATAGGCCGGGTGGTAGGTGGGCATCAGCCGTATACCCTCAACCAGGTGAAACCGCCCCCGCAGGCGCGAGATGGGCACCTCGGTTTCCAGCAGGGTCTGGGCGGCGACCTTGCCCAGGGCCACGATGAAATCCGGCTGGATGACCGCCAGCTGGCGTTTCAGAAAGGGCAGGCAGGTTTCGATCTCTTCCGGCAACGGATTGCGGTTTCCGGGGGGCCGGCATTTGACAATGTTGCCGATATAGACCTCTTCGCGGGTCATCTTGATGGCCTGGATAATGCGGGTCAGCAGTTCGCCGGCCGCCCCCACGAATGGTTCGCCCTGGCGATCCTCTTCCCGGCCCGGCCCCTCTCCCACGAATACCAGGCGGGCTTTGGGGTTGCCGGCCCCGAAAACGATGCAGTGCCGCTGCCGGCACAACGGGCATCGACGGCAATCTCCCAGGTCTTCCCGGATGGTTTCCAGACTTTCCGTCCGGCGGCTCAGGGGCTCGTGCCAATGGGTCATCCGTTCCCTGGACGCATCCGAGCAGTCGTAGCCCATCACCCCCTGCCGCTGGTATTGGCGGCAGGTGTTGAGGATGTCATCCAGGACGTTAAGCATATCGGGGGGCTGGTTTTCCATGGTTTCCTAATATCCTGGGCCAAACTTTCCAGGCGCGGGTAATACGTCTTTGGCGCAGCAAGGCCTTCAGCGGACTTCCCTTAACGAGGTATCCAAACGATTTTTATGGCGCTGGTGGTTTTCCGGCTTACCGTTGTCCCGCGCCGCACATCGGCGGGGCGGACGGATACCATTTCATGAAATATTCGGGACATGCATGGCCGCGATGCGGTCCAGAAGCCGATGGGCCACGTCCTCCTTGCCCATCATCTCCAGGGGCTCCGCCTTGCCGTCAGGGTAGAAAAGCGTCACCTTGTTGGTATCCCCCGCAAATCCGGAGCCCGCCTCCCCGATCACATTGCCGACGATCAGGTCCAGGTTCTTTTCCCGCAGCTTCTGGGCGGCGTTTTCCTGCAGATCCCGGGTTTCGGCGGCAAATCCGATCACCAGGCGCGGCCCCTTGCGCTGACCGATCTCCCGCAGGATGTCCGTGGTCTTTTCAAGCGCCAGGGTCAAGTGGTCGGCGGTCTTCTTGATCTTGTGGGCCGCCGGCGAGGCCGGGCGGTAGTCCGAGACCGCCGCCGTCTTGATGACGATGTCGACATCATCCAGCAGGGACATGACACGGTCATGCATCGCCCGGGTCGAGTCGACACGGTGAACTTCCACATCCACCGGGTCGGCCAGTGCCACCGGGCCGCACACCAGCTTGACCCGCGCGCCCCGTTGACGGGCCGCATTGGCAATGGCAAACCCCATCTTGCCGGAGGACGGATTGCTGATGAAGCGCACCGGATCGATGGCCTCCCGGGTCGGGCCGGCGGTCACGAGAATGGTGCGTCCGGCAAAATCGTCCGGCGCCATGACCGCGGCGAGCTTCTCCACGATATAGGCCGGATCCGGCAGGCGCCCCGGGCCTTCCGTGCCGCAGGCCAATTGGCCCGCATCCGGTTCGACAATAAAATGCCCGTAGCCGCGCAGGATGTCCAGGTTCCGCTGGACAGCCGGGTGCGCGTACATGTTGGTGTTCATGGCCGGGCAGATGACCACCGGGGCGGTCACGGCCAGCATATAGGTGGACAGGGCATCGTCGGCAATGCCGCCGGCCAGTTTGCCGATGCAATTGGCCGTGGCCGGGGCGATGACGGCTAGGTCGGTGGACCGGGCCCAGTCGATATGCCGGATGGCGGCATCGCCCTCGTCGAAAACGTTGGTGCAGACCGGCTGGCCGGAAAGGGCCTGGAACGTCCCCGGGCCCACAAACCAGCGGGCATTCTCCGTCATGATCACCCGCACCCGGGCCCCGGCCTTGGTCAGCAGCCGCAGCAATTCAACGCTTTTATAGGCCGCGATCCCCCCGGTGACACCGAGGGTTACATTTTTATCCTGGAAAAATGACGCCATAGAAATCCTTCACATCACATGCCGGCGCAACCGCATGACGGATTGCGCATCAGTCTTTGAACAAGCCACCGCCGATGCCTTTTGCCGAAGGCGCAACAGCGATTTCCGCGTAGGTATAGATAAGTTCCTCGTGAATGCTGATCACCGCCGTGCGGTTGGCTTTTTGAAAAACGAGGATCGAGCTGGTGTCGGCCGACGGCGACTTGAAGGAGGCAATTTCCTGCCACTTGTCCCGCTCCATGGCGCTCTTGAAAAAGGTCAGCAGGGAGTTGCGGTCCACCCAGCCCTTGATGGTCAGGATACCGGTGGTCAGCCCCGAACCTTCGACGATATAGGTCCGCTTGTCGTCGATCTTCATCTCGCTGGGCAAGAGGATGTCGTCAAAATCCCGATAGAGGGTGGGGGCGGTCGTCTTGTCGGCGCTGTCAGCCCCGGATGAGGTGGTGCTGTTCATACTCGAACAGGCCGCCAGCATCGTCACCAGGGCCGCCAGGAAAAGATAAGTCGCCAGATTGTTCCGCCACCGCGTTGCATCCATGATGGTCCTCCATTGCTGAAAGTTGATGGCCGTGCGATTCGGCCGGGAAAGATATAAATATTGGGATGTTGTGGGCACATTGTGGCGGGCCTGCAAGGCCTTTCACCGTGGTGAGCTATATATCACAGAGAGGATTTATAAGGCAACCGGATGCAGGGGTTTCTGTTAAAAGGGGTCATTGCAGGCGGTCATTTTATATTAGGTTTGACCTATTATTTTACCCTTTTTTATTAATCGTTGTCAGAGCCATATTCGTGACTAATTTGTCTGTCAGTTAAGGCAGTCAACAACGACATTCAACAACGAGGAGAAATACAATGGAAAATACACGCACCGACGACTACACCAAAGACGACAGCGAAGGCCATGTGGATACCCGTCGTTCCAACCACGAATGTGAAAATCCCGATCCCCATCTGGGCTGTGACCTGGGCATCGATGTTGCGGGATAAGTCACCGGGAGGTGCCTCATGATCGGAACCATACTGACGATAGCGATTATCGGATACTACAACAACAGCTGCTTTGCGAACGTAAACCAAAACGCCAGCTGCAGAATATAGCAACAAGGCAGAGCTTCAAACCATAGGCAACCAAAGTCGTACCCCATGCAGTCGAACTGTGTAGCCTTGTGGAGATAGATCCTGCAAAGGGATGAAACGGGCAGAGCCTCATTGAGGCTCTGCCTTTTGCTTATCAATGCTCATTTGACAGCCCTCATCCCCATGCTTAAAATTGGAGATACGCAAGTTATTCAAATCCACTTCGGCACGCCGAGAACAATCGTCAACGCCCACCGCACCATCCACCTCTCCTGATCCGCTAATTGCCAGGGGCAATTGCTGCAACCCATCCACAACCTGATCAGCCCGGACATTGCATGAAAAAACCCATCCCATCGCGGTTTCTGAAACGGCCACCGCAAGGCCTCCAGGGTTTTGTGCCCCTGGAGGTCTACGACAAAACACAATCCACCCTTTGATTCATACCATGATGGATCCGCAAAGCATCGCAAGCCCCGTTAGACGTCCTTCCGGCGAAAGCCGGAATGGCTTGATCGCTATTCGCTGGGAATTCCGGATCGATGCCTGTCCCGGACGCTGATCCGGGGTCTGGACGGCCCCCTATAGGACTTTTGACGGGACCATCCTCACCCATAAGAAAGGAACGAGAAATGGTTATTGTAAACAGAATGTCCTATCCCCCGGAATCTGCCAAGCAAATGGCCAAAAGGTTCCTGGAAGCCCCCCAAATCCCTGACTTCATGACCCGCAGAGGCCCTTATGTCGGGTCCAACCTTTCAGACGGCATCACGATTGTGGCGCTTTACGAGTTGGACAACGCCAGGCTGGCAGAGGGTATGGAATTCATCGGGAACTATTATACGATGTTTTTTGGGGTGCCGGGGTTCAAATACGAGATCACTCCGCATTTCGATGTTGCCGAAGGATTGAAAATGCTTGGCATGGGATAATCACGGAACGCCTTTTTTGCGGAAGTGCCGCCTCCTACCAAAACATATCAACCCCGAACATTGGGGGGAAAGCGACACAAAGGAGGTCATCATGCCGATTATCGTTATCGATGTCCATTATCCAGCAAGCCGAAACCAGGAAGTCCTGACGGCCTGGCTGGGGGCTTTGGAAAAACACACGCGCCCCAAGGAGCTTGGGAAGTCATTGGTCGAGAATGCCGTTTCCAGCGGGTATGACGGCATAAGGGTTTTTTCCGCCTTTCAAACGAATCCCGGAAAATACGAAGAGGCTGCCGCATATTTCAGAAAATTCATGACCCATTTTTTTCATATTGAAGACTATTACTATGAAATGGCCACCTGGGCGACCCTCGAGGAAGCGATGGAATCTATCGGTGCGGAAATGCCGGAACGTTCTTAGCCCGGATCACGCGTTCGAGAGGTCCATTGGACGGCATCAGGAGCGCCGCTGTACCTCCAGCGCAAGCGCCTGAAAACGCGGTCAAGGGGCATCTCGGGCGCGCCCGCAGGGTGAGAATATTGATGAAATGTTCGGGTTAGAGGAGATTGAACCATGAAAACTTTATCCTGCTGCTTGGTGGCTGTGATCGTCTGCCTCCTCGTCTTTGGGTACGGATGCAATGAATCACGCGCCGAGGAAATGAATTTTACAATCGACTCCTACGTGACCAAGATGGAAAGCATCCCTTTGGCAGATACTGAGGACCATGTACTCCTGCTTGGCGAGCGCAGGGGCGTGGCAAACTTTGAAGATGGCCGTGTGGCCGCTTATCACACGAGTTTCATTTGCGATATATCAAAAGGATCAGGCCCTTGCGAGGGCTATTCCGATTTGACGTTTATGGATAAAAGCCAAACATTTTCGAAGTGGAAATTAAACGTAGGGCTTCCCGAGGGCAAGCAGCTTCCGGCCTTGAAAGGTAGCGGGAACTTCATCAAAGGGACGGGCAAGTATGAAGGGATAGAAGGGAGCTTTTCGTTTGCCGGTCACTACATCACCCCATACAACGAAGTGACCAAGGGAGATCAGGTCGTTAGGGTGGAATCATCCTATAAACTGCCAGACAATTAATCCGATTATTTCACTTGTTCGCGATGGTCATTGGCAACATCAGAGGCACCGCTGTACCTCCAGCTCAAGCGCCTGGAAACGCGGTCAAGGGGCATCTCGGGCGCGCCCGCAGGGTGAGAATTTTCACGAAATGCCCGGGTTAAACGGGCACTGGACATTCGTGCAGTTCGGGCATCCCGTGCGATACAGCAGGACGTAGAAAAATCCCGCGAACAGGCCGGTGTAAAGCAGGAAGTACAGGACCGATCCCATCTGGAGTATGGCTGCGAAGGGAATGCACACCCGGAGAAAGTAGGCCAATACCGCACCCACCCCCGCCATGGGTCCGAACGCCCCTCCCCGGCTGAAAAAGCGCGGCGCACAGCTCCCCTCCAGCGGCACCGGGCAAGACGTCCCATAGTTCGAGCAGTGCCGGCATGTCAGGGCATAGAGCACGAAATACGATGCGGCCCAGGACGCCAGGTACAGGAACAGGGCAAAAACAGATAGTTTCCAGCTCAGGTATCCTCCAAACAGGAACAGCATGACGATCAGAACGCCATTGACGCCGGATTCCCTGATGGTGAAGTCGGACAGCCAATTTTTGCGTTTATTGCCGATTTTCATAGCAGCCCCCTCCTCCTTCCCCCTCCCGAATTTTTGATTAACGGAAGGACTCGATAAACTCCTCTATGGCCGTACGGACCGGTGTGTAGGAAATCCCCAATTCCCGTTCGGCTTTGGACCCGTCGGCTTTCATGTTCGACAAGGCATTCCGGACAGAATCGGAAGACAATCCCCATAGCGGCGGTCGTTTCGTCAAATCGGCCAATGCCGTCAGGAAAAACGCATTTAGTTTGATCACAGAATTGGGAACGGACAAAAACGGCAGAGGCACGCCCGAAATTTCCTGGACCCATCCATTAATCTGTTTCATCGAGCATAGTTCCTTACCGACAATATATCCCTCTCCGATATTGCCCTCTTTTTCCAGGGCGCGGACAATGGCCTCAGCGACATCGTTGACGTGCACGAAGGTGAGGGCCGTCGATTCCAGTCCGCGAATGGGCATTTTTTTGATGGCCAACATTTTAATGTAATCCCCAATGGGTTTCGGATCGTTCGGTCCCAATACCGCACAGGGGTAAATCATCACCAGCGGCAGCCCTTTACGGTCAACTAATTCCCAGGCCACCCGGTCCCCTTCATATTTGGTCCTTGCGTACTCACTGGCATGGTCGCCTATCGGGCTTTTTTCGTTAAAGGGGATATCGGGTGTGTTACCCCAGGTGACGATCGAACTCACATGCACGACCTTTTGGACTTTCGATAGCAGTGCCGCTTCCATGACATTCCGGGTGCCATCGATGTTGATCTTCGTGTAAAGGCTGTTGTCCGGCTCCCAGAGGGAAAAGACGTTGGCCAGGTTGATGACGGCCTCGCAACCCGCCATCCCCTCCATCAGGGACGGCCGATCCGTAATATCCCCGTCTGCCATTTGGCATGGAAGGTCTTTCAAAACCTCTTTTTTCCGTGGATTCCGAATCAGGCAAACACATTCGTGGCCGGATGCGATAAGACGTGCAACCGTTTTCGCGCCAATGAAACCGGTCCCGCCGGTGACAAAGACTTTCATCAGTCGATCTCCATCGATTTTATATAGTCTCGTGACGTTTGGTCGTTGGATGTCTCGCAATCGGATGTGGCGTATGGGCAGCCGTTAGCCCGGATATTTCACGCGTTTGAGATGGTCATTTGTATGAATTCTATTGTGCAGAAAATTTTTCATGAAATGTTCAGATTAACGCAGTGGTGAGGTAAAATTAAGATTAGGGTTCCTGGCAAGGCGTGAGGCAGTGAAAAAGCGGAGCATACACGCCGTATGTGAGCATTTTGAGCCGGTTCGCAACGCCGCCAGGGGCACTTAGATTATTTTTGAGATACGTTCTAGTAGGTCTATAGATGTCCATTTGTCAATGTGGGATTAACCTTCCCTACCTCTCATCCCACGCTGTTTGTTCAGGCCCCCACACGCTGAACCATCCAAACCAGTCCCTCTCAACCGGCGCTTCCAGCGCTGCACCATAGCCACCCTGGTCCTGCTGTCCCGTATTAATAGTTTTTGCCTATCGTTTTTCAGCTATTTATCGCCTATTGCCAGATCCCGTTCCATGGCTAACTTGTTTGGTAAGGAAAGCAGCAAGCGAAACAAAACAAACCACAAGGAGACACACCATGGAAAATACACGCACCGAAGATTACTTCAAGGACGATAACGAAGGTCACGTTGATACGCGTAGAGCAAACCACGAATGCGAAAACCCGGATCCCCGTCTGGGATGTGATCTGGGAATCGATGTGGCAGGATAACCTGCGAGGAGGTGCCGCATGATAGGAACTGCACTAACACTAGCGATTATAGGCTACTACATCAACAGCTGCACAACCAACAAAAATGCGACCTGCAAAATTTAAGATAAAGGCAGAGCTTCAATACCATAGGCAACAAAACACTGACCCTACCGAACTGAGCTGAACAGCCTGAACATAACAGAACCTGAACTGGACCACACCGGCAGAGCCTCTTTGAGGCTCTGCCTTTTTTGTATATTCGCGTTGAAAACGACTGCCGGGTGGCGTGGCGGGAGGGGGGGGCAATGTCATCGGCACTTCAACCACATGTCCAAATGCTTTTCACCCTTCCTTGCCATATCAAGCGCGTAATCAGCACCGCATTCATCAATCCACTTGAGAATCATGTCCTGGATCGATTCATGTTCATCCGTCCCCGGCACCAAGGTGCCGGAGGGATCGATTATCTTTAGAGCCCTTGAGAGCGTTTCTTCGGCGTTTCGTTCCAGTTTCTTAGCCAAGAGTGCTGCCCCTCTATATATAAGATGCCCCGTCTGTCATGAGACATACGGAACACTTCCTCTGGTTCCATTTCTGCCATCCAAGATAGGATCATTTCCGTTACCGTATTGTGCTCCTTGGTCCCCGGCATCAACACGCCCTTCGGATCGAGAATCGTCAGAGCTTTGGAGAGCGTCTGGTATCTGACATTTGTGGATTTTGCCATGAGAATTGCTCCTGTTTTTTTGGCAACCACGGTCGGATAAGGGCATTCGGAATCGAGGGTCTATCGTGAGCCGTAACGATGGCAGGGTCGCTAATCAGGTTGGGTAAGGATGACCTTTAGCACAAAGTTGGGCTTGAGTGCCACTAAAAAATAAGGTTCTTCTCCCAATTAGTTGGGAGAAAGGGTCCAAGGGGTCTAGGATTCAAGTGGCCAAGGGTTTGTTCTCTGGAGATTTAATCAGAGCTTTCAGCATTCGCTCGATTGGCCCAATTTTCACTGCTAATTTTGGAAAACGTTTCGATACATTATATAGATGCAAACAAAGCGCATATGCTTTTTGCCATACTTGCCATTCTTTGTAATTTTTCAGTATTTCACTTGACCCCTTGACCCCTTGACGCCTTGACGCCTGGAACCCTTATGATCCCGAGATGCCCAAGCGGTAATACCCTGTGACCCAATTGCTCATTTGCACCAACTATTCGGGAGAAGACCCAAAAATAGTACGGGTCGATACCAGGGTGGAACGCCCCCGGCTGATGACCCCTGATCGGGGATGCACGCCATGCACGCTTTAGGTCGATTTCGAAACCTCTGAGGGCTTGCATAAAATCCCGCAATCTGGTATCCGCAGGACCTCTACAGCATATCTAAAGCCCCCGTAGCTCAGTGGATAGAGCATTGGATTCCTAATCCATGTGCCGCAAGTTCGATTCTTGCCGGGGGCACCAGTCTTTTCAGCAACTTACACCGATTCCCTAAAGTACAAATTTAACCAAAAATCGTCAAATTGTGCGGTTTTCGCCCCAGAAT